>ERZ761607.102-NODE-102-length-190662-cov-40.910743_pt1 | contig 190662 bp, 172 predicted proteins | sample MGYA00511164_ERZ761607 | MGnify/ENA primary metagenome ERZ761607 (study PRJEB28899, sample SAMN02445080) | bioreactor sludge metagenome | biome: EBPR sludge | place: Australia: Brisbane, Thorneside Wastewater Treatment Plant | collected 2011-06-22 ... | reverse complement strand
GGCGAAGGGAGGCGGATGCGGGAGCGGGGGCGGAGGGGGGGTGCCTTCGCGGCGCCTGGCGGGCGGCCGCACGGGGACTGAACGGCCCACGCCGTCGCGACACGTGGGACGGCTATAGTGCCTGATTGTCTTTTGGCCGGTACCAGCGCATCCATGGATTCCATCCGCATCCGCGGCGCCCGCACCCACAACCTGAAGAACATCGACCTCGACCTGCCGCGCGACCGCTTGATCGTGGTCACCGGGCTGTCCGGCTCGGGCAAGTCCTCGCTGGCCTTCGACACCATCTACGCCGAGGGCCAGCGCCGCTACGTGGAGTCGCTGTCGGCCTATGCCCGGCAGTTCCTGTCGATGATGGAGAAGCCCGATGTCGACCACATCGAGGGCCTGTCGCCGGCGATCTCGATCGAGCAGAAGTCGACCTCGCACAACCCGCGCTCGACGGTCGGCACCATCACCGAGATCCACGACTACCTGCGCCTGCTGTTCGCCCGCGTCGGCACGCCGCGCTGCCCGGACCACGGCATCCCGCTGGAGGCGCAGACGGTCAGCCAGATGGTCGACGCCACCCTGGCGCTCGACCCCGAGCGGCGCTGGATGCTGCTGGCGCCGGTGGTGCGCGAGCGCAAGGGCGAGCACGCCCAGGTGCTGGAGCGGCTGCGCAGCCTGGGCTACGTCCGGGTGCGGGTCGACGGCGCCGTCCACGAGGTCGACGACGTGCCGGCGCTCAACCTGCGCACCAAGCACACCATCGAGGCCGTGGTCGACCGCTTCAAGCCGCGCGAGGACCTGCGCCAGCGCCTGGCCGAGTCCTTCGAGACCGCCCTGAAGCTGGCCGACGGCGTGGTCGCCGTGCAGGACATGGACGATGCCTCGGCGCCGCCGGTGCTGTTCAGCCAGCGCTACGCCTGCCCGGTCTGCGACTACTCGCTGACCGAGCTGGAGCCGCGTCTGTTCTCGTTCAACTCCCCGGTCGGCGCCTGCCCGGAATGCGACGGCCTGGGCGTCACCCAGTTCTTCGACCCCGAGCGCATCGTCGCCCACCCCAACCTGAGTCTGGCCGGCGGCGCGGTGCGCGGCTGGGACCGCCGCAACCCCTACTACTTCCAGCTCATCTCGGCGCTGGCCCGGCACTACGGCTTCGACGTCGACACCCCGTTCGGCAGGCTGCCGGCGCGCGCCCGCGACGCCGTGCTGTTCGGCTCCGGCGACGAGGAGGTCAGCTTCACCTACGTCACCGGCAGCGGCGGCCGCAGCAAGCGCAGCCACCGCTTCGAGGGCATCGTCAACAACCTGGCGCGGCGCTACCGGGAGACCGAATCGGCGGCGGTGCGCGAGGAACTGAGCAAGTACATCGCCGACCAGCCCTGCCCGGCCTGCCACGGCGACCGCCTGGGTCCGGCGGCGCGCAACGTGTTCGTCGCCGAACGCACCCTGCCCCAGCTCTCGCGCCTGCCGGTCGACGAGTGCAACGGCTTCTTCGAGGCCCTGGAGCTGCCCGGCTGGCGGGGTGAGATCGCCACCAAGATCGTCAAGGAGATCCGCGACCGCCTGCGCTTCCTGATCGACGTCGGCCTGGACTACCTGACCCTGGAGCGCAAGGCCGACACCCTGTCCGGGGGCGAGGCCCAGCGCATCCGCCTGGCCAGCCAGATCGGCGCCGGCCTGGTCGGCGTCATGTACGTGCTGGACGAGCCCTCGATCGGCCTGCACCAGCGCGACAACGAGCGCCTGCTCGGCACCCTGACCCGCCTGCGCGACCTCGGCAACACGGTGATCGTGGTCGAGCACGACGAGGACGCCATCAACCTGGCCGACCACGTGGTCGACATCGGCCCGGGCGCCGGCGTGCACGGCGGCCAGGTGGTCGCCCAGGGCCGCGTCGAGGACATCAAGGCCTGCAAGGAGTCGCTGACCGGCCAGTTCCTGTCCGGCGCCCGCCAGATCGCGGTGCCCGCCAAGCGCCACCGCCCGGACCCGAAGCGCACCCTGCGCATCGCCGATTGCCGCGGCAACAACCTGCAGGGCGTCACGCTGGAAATCCCGGCCGGCCTTCTGACCTGCGTCACCGGGGTGTCGGGCTCGGGCAAGTCGACGCTCATCAACGACACCCTGTACCGGATCGCCGCCAGCCACCTCAACGGCAGCAAGGACCGGGCCGCCGCGCACGGCGCCGTGCACGGCATGGACCTGTTCGACAAGGTCGTCGACATCGACCAGAGCCCGATCGGCCGCACGCCGCGCAGCAACCCTGCGACCTACACCGGCCTGTTCACGCCGCTGCGCGAGCTGTTCGCCCAGGTGCCGGAGGCGCGCGCCCGCGGCTACGCGCCCGGCCGCTTCAGCTTCAACGTCAAGGGCGGCCGCTGCGAGGCCTGCCAGGGCGACGGCATGATCAAAGTCGAGATGCACTTCCTGCCCGACGTCTACGTGCCCTGCGACATCTGCCACGGCAAGCGCTACAACCGCGAGACCCTGGAGGTGCTCTACAAGGGCCACACCATCTCCGACATCCTGGAGATGACCGTCGAGGACGCCTATGCGCTGTTCGCGCCGGTGCCGGCGATCGCCCGCAAACTGGAGACCCTGGTCGACGTCGGCCTGAGCTACATCCGCCTGGGCCAGAGCGCCACCACCCTGTCCGGCGGCGAGGCGCAGCGCGTCAAGCTGTCGCGCGAGCTGTCCAAGCGCGATACCGGACGCACCCTGTACATCCTCGACGAGCCGACCACCGGCCTGCACTTCCACGACATCGAGCAGTTGCTGGAAGTGCTGCACCGCCTGCGCGACGAGGGCAACACCGTGGTGGTGATCGAGCACAACCTGGACGTGATCAAGACCGCCGACTGGATCATCGACCTCGGCCCCGAGGGCGGCCACCGCGGCGGCACCCTGGTCGCCACCGGCACGCCCGAGCAGGTCGCCGGCAACGCGGCCTCGCACACCGGCCGCTTCCTGGCCCGCCTGCTGGCGCCGCCGGCACCGGCGCCGGCCGCGCGCCGGGGGCGAAAGCGCTGAATCGACCGCCGCGACCCAGCCATCCGGAACCACCGCCATGACCACCCCCCTGCACCGCACCGAACTCGACGTCCGCTGGGGCGACCTCGACGCCTTCGACCACGTCAACAACGCCACCTACCTGGACTACATCCAGGAAGCCCGCCTGCGCTGGCTGGTGTCGCTGCCCGAGGCCAGCTGGCGCGACGACGACATCCACCCGGTGGTGGTCAACACCACCTGCAACTACCGCACCGCCATCGTCTGGCCGGCGCGACTGGCAATCGAATTGTTCATCCTCAAGGTCGGCGAAAGCAGCCTGACGATGGCCCACCGCATGGTCGATGCCGGGCGGCCGGAGGTGCTCTACAGCGACGGCCATGTGGTGATGGTCTGGATCTCCCGCGCCAGTGGCCGCGCCGTGCCGCTGCCCGAGGTGGTGCGTGCCGCCTGCCAGGCCACCGCCGCGACCTGACATCCGGCACAGGGGCATCTCCCCGACCTCGCGCCCTGCGCCCTGCCTCCTGCTACCTTTCCGGCGGGAGGCCCCATGACCGAACCCGATCCTTCGACCCCCGCGGACGAGCGCCCTTTCGTCGCGCCGTGCAGGCGGCTCGGAGCGACTGCGCCCCTGCGCTGGCTGCGCCTGGGCTGGGCCGACCTGCGCGCGGCGCCCGGACCCACCGCGGTGTTCGGCCTCGCCGTGCTGGCGATGAGCGTCGCCGTCTCGGCGCTGGCCTGGTGGCTGGGCCGGTTCGCCCTGCTCGCCACCGTCCTGTCCGGCTTCGTGTTCATCGCGCCCCTGCTCGGCGTCGGCCTGTACGCGGTCAGCCGCGCGCATGCCGAGGGCCAGCCGGCCCGGGTCGGCGATTCGCTGGCCCTGGCCCGGCGCGTGGTCGGCCAGGCCGCGGTATTCGCATTGATGCAGCTGGTGATCGTGATGGTCTGGGCGCGGGCCGGCATGATGGTGAGCGCCTTCGTGCCGCTGGCGCCCGGAAGTACGGCCGCCCTGGTCGAGTTCCTGCTGGTCGGCTCGGCGGTCGGCTCGGTGTTCGCGGCGCTGACCTTCGCGGCGGCGGCGTTCTCGCTGCCGATGATCGCCGACCGCGACGTCGACATGGTCACCGCCTGCCTGAGCAGCGTCCACGCGGTGCTGCGCAACAAGGCGGCGATGGCGGTCTGGGCGCTGCTGATCGTGCTGCTGACCGCGCTCGGTTTCGCGACCGCCTTCCTGGGCCTGGCGGTGATCCTGCCGTGGCTGGCCTATGCGAGCTGGCACGGCTACCGCGAGACCATCGACGCCAGCGAATGGCCCGCCCTGCCCTGGCGCCCCTGAGCCGCCACCACCGGGGCAGCCGCGGACAGCCGGAACACCGACCGCAACCCTTGGAGAAGCCCATGCGCCACCTGCCGATGCTCGCCCTGCTGATCGCCGGTGCGATCCACCTGCTGCCACTCTCCGGCGTGACCGGTGCCGCCGCGCTGGAGCGCCTGTACGGCGTCGCCGTCGACAGCCCCGACCTCGCCCTGCTGCTGCGCCATCGCGCCGTGCTGTTCGGCCTGCTGGGCGGCTTCCTGGTCGTCGCCGCCTTCCGCCCCGCCTGGCACCGGGCCGGCCTGCTCGCCGGCCTGGCCAGCGTGCTCGCCTTCCTGCTGCTGGCCTGGCTGGAGCCGGGCTGGGGTGAGGCGATCCGCCGGGTGGTGATCGCCGACCTGGTGGCCCTGGTCGCGCTGCTGGGCGGCTGTCTGGCGATCGCCCTGCGCACCCGCCCGAACGGCCCCTGAGGCGCGGCGCCCGCCGCTGGCCATGGCCCCGGGGCGCCTGCCCGAACCGCTGTCGCCTGCCCCGGGACGCACCCCGGTTCCGTTCGAGGATGTCGAACGATGCCTCGATCAGTCTCCGAAAGACGCGTGGGCGGCGGCCGGGTGCCGGTAGTCGCGCTCCACCCGCGCCACCCGCACCGTGTAGTGCGCATACCAGCGCCGGATGCCGGCGTCCTGCGCGGCGCGGTGCGCCAGGTCGGCTTTCCAGGCGGCGATCGCCTCCGGGTCGGTCCAGTACGAGACGGTGATGCCCAGGCCGTCGGAACCGCGCGCGCTTTCCATGCCCAGGAATCCCGGCCGGACGCTGGCCAGGGCATGCATGCGCGCGGCCATCTCGTCGTAGCCGGCGACGTCGCCGGACAGGCGCGAGGTGAACACCACCTGCCAGTAGGGCGGCGCCGGCGTCGCCGCGAACCCGGACGGCGCGGCCTCGCCGGCGTGCATCAACGCTGCTCCAGGACGACGCTGGCGAGCGGTCCGTCGGCGCCGTCCAGTTCCACGGTCACGGTGTCGCCCGCGGCCAGCGGCTGCCGGGCACGGAACAGCATCAGGTGCAGGCCGCCGGGCCGGAGTTCGACCCGGCCACCGGCCGGCACCACCAGTTCCGACAGGCGGCGCATGCGCATCGTGCCGCCCTCGCCCTCGGCCATGGTGTGCATCTCGATGGCGCCGAACGCCGCGCTGCGCACGCCGGTGACCACCAGGTCGGCAGCACCGGCGTTCTCCAGCACCAGGTAGCCGGCGCGAACGCGGGCCACGGGCGGGGCCTCGCGGATCCAGCCGTCGTGGCCCTTCAGCTCGCCGGCGAAGGCCGGCGCGACGGGCGTGGAGACGGCGAGCAGGAGGGCCAGAACGAAGAGCAGGCGCGGCATGGCGGGGGTCCGGACGACTCGGGAGGCAGAGCATAGCGGCCGGACCGGCAACGCCGGCGCAACGGCGGGCGCTGCCGCGGCGGTATCCTTGGCAGCCGTGCCCAGGAGTCGCCGCATGAGCCTTGCCATCACCGACCACGATCCCGGCATCCGGGTCCTGCACCTGGACCGGCCGCCGGTCAACGCCCTGTCGCCGGCCCTGGTCGAGGCGCTGCGCGATGCCCTGGATGCCGCCATGGCCGACCCGGCCGTACACGCCGTGGTGCTGTCCGGCGGCCCCAAGGTGTTCAGCGCCGGCCTCGACGTGCCGACCCTGGTCACCCTGGACCCTGCGGCGATGGCGGTGTTCTGGCGCGACTTCCTCGGCGTCGCCGCGCGCCTGGCGCGCGCCGACAAGCCGGTGGCGGCGGCGATCGACGGCCACAGCCCCGCCGGCGGCGCGGTGCTGGCGCTGTTCTGCGACGTCCGGATCATGGCCGAGGGGCCGTTCCAGATCGGCCTCAACGAGGTCCAGGTCGGCCTGGCGGTGCCCGGCAGCATCATCGCCGCGCTGCGGCGCCAGGTCGGGCCGCGCCAGGCCGAGCACCTGCTGGTCGCCGGCGCCATGGTCGATTCCCGGCGGGCGCTGGAGATCGGCTTCGTCGACGCCCTGTGCCCGCCCGGCCAGGCGCAGGCGCAGGCCCTGGACTGGTGCCGGCAGCGGCTGGCGCTGCCGCGCCAGGCGATGCTCGCCACCCGGCGCGCCGCGCGCGCCGACCTCGCCGCGATCTTCAGCGATGCCGACGCGCTCGACATCCATGCCATGAACGAGGCCTGGTTCAGCCCCGAGACCCGGGCCACCATGGCCGCCCTGGTCGAGCGGCTGCGCGCCGGCCGCGGCTGAGCGGCGCAATGGCGCGGATCGTCGACCTCGACGAGGCGGCGGCCCTGCTGGCCGCCGGTGCGGTGGTCGCGATCCCCACCGAGACCGTCTACGGCCTGGCCGCCGATGCCACGAACGAGGCGGCACTGCGCCAGGTGTTCGCGCTCAAGGGCCGGCCGCTGGGCAACCCGCTGATCGTCCACCTGCCCGATGCCATCGCCGCGCAGGACTGGGCGAACGGCACCGGGGACCCGGCGGTGACCGCCCTGCTCGCGCGCTTCTGGCCCGGGCCGCTGACCGTGGTGCTGCCGGCCCGCCCGACCGTGCTGCCCCTGGTCACCGCCGGCAGCGGCCAGGTGGCGCTGCGGGTACCTGCGCATCCGCTGGCACGTGCGCTCCTGGCCCGCTTCGGTGGCGCCTTGTGCGCGCCGAGCGCCAACCGCAGCGGCTACGTCAGCCCGACCTGCGCGGCGCACGTGCTGGCCGACTACCCGGACCACGACCTCGCGGTGCTCGACGGCGGCGACTGCCCCGGCGGCATCGAGTCCACCATCGTGCGGCCGCTCGGCGACACCCTGCAGATACTGCGCCCGGGCGCCGTCGACCTGGCGACGCTGCGCGGCCACTGGCCGGGCCCGGTCCTGGCCGCCGAACCCGGCGCGCTGCCGGTGCCCGGCAGCAGCCCGCGCCACTACGCGCCGCGCACGCCGGTGCTGCTGGTCGGACGCGACCGGCTGGCCGAAGCCGGCCCCACCGATGCCGTGCTGGCGATCGCCCCCGCCCCGACCGGACTGGATGCCGCCGACCTGCGTACGCTGCCCGCCGATCCCGCCGGCTACGGCCAGGTCCTCTATGCCACCCTGCGCGAACTCGACCGCGCCGGCCACGGCCGGTTGCTGGTGCAGCGCCCGCCGGCCGGCGAGGCCTGGCTGGCCATCGCCAACCGCCTCGAGCGCGCCGCCCACCCGGAACGCCTGCCATGACCGACCGCCTGACCCTGACCCGCCCCGACGACTGGCACCTGCACCTGCGCGACGGCGCCGTGCTGGCGCAGACGGTGGCGCCGACCGCGGCGGTGTTCGCGCGCGCCATCGTCATGCCCAACCTGGTGCCGCCGGTGACCACCACCGCGCAGGCGCGGGCCTATCGCGACCGCATCCTGGCCGCGGCGCCGGCCGGCAGCGGCTTCGAACCGCTGATGACCCTGTACCTGACCGAGGCCACGGCGATCGCCGAGATCGCCACGGCGCGCGCCTCCGGCATCGTCCACGGCGCCAAGCTCTATCCGGCCGGCGCCACCACCAACTCGCAGTCCGGGGTCGCCGACGTGCGCCGCATCTGGCCCCTGCTGGCGGCCATGCAGGAGGCCGACCTGCCCCTGCTGGTGCACGGCGAGGTCACCGATGCGCAGGTCGACGTGTTCGACCGCGAGGCGGTGTTCATCGAGCGCCACCTGGCGCCGATCGTCGAGGCCTTCCCTGCGCTGCGCGTGGTCTTCGAGCACGTCACCACCGCCGACGCCGTCGCCTTCGTGCGGCAGGCGCGGCCGGGGGTGGCGGCCACGGTGACGCCGCAGCACCTGCTGATGAACCGCAACGACCTGTTCGCCGGCGGCCTGCGCCCGCACCACTGGTGCCTGCCGGTGCTCAAGCGGCGCCGCCACCAGGAGGCGCTGCGCGCCGCCGTCGCCAGCGGCGATCCGCGATTCTTCCTGGGCAGCGACTCGGCGCCGCACGCGCGCCGCGACAAGGAGTCGGACTGCGGCTGCGCCGGCTGCTATTCGGCGCCGGCGGCGCTGCCGCTGTACGCGCAGGTGTTCGAGGAGCTGGGCTGCCTGGATCGCCTGGAGGCGTTCGCCAGCCACCATGGCGCCGACTTCTACCGGCTGCCACGCAATACCGGCCGAGTGACCCTGGAACGGACGGCCTGGACGGTCGCCGACGAGCTGCCGTTCGGCGACGGCGGCATCGTGCCGTACTGGGCCGGCCGGAGCCTGCACTGGCGGGTGGCCGACGGCGGCGGCGACGCCGCGGACTGAATCCGGCGGTCGACGGCCGGGCCTCAGCCGCCGGCCTCGGCGATCCAGACCTCGACGCGCCGGTTGCGCTGCCGGCCCCATTCGGTGGCGCTGGAGGCCACCGGCAGGGCGCCGCCCAGGCCGCGCGCCCGGGTGACCCGGATGCCGCGCCGGGAAAGCTGGTCGGCGATGTAGTCGACGCGTTCGTTGGACAGCGCCAGCGCCAGGTAGGGCAGCGTCTCGGCGGCCTCGACGAAGCCGACCAGGCGCACGCCCAGGCCGGCCCGCGCCGGGTCGGACAGGAACGCCACCAGGCGATCGAGGTCGCGATGCGCCCGGCTGTCGAGCACGCCGACGCCCTGGCTGAAGCGGAAATTGAGCGACAGGCGCCGGGCGCCGGTCACCACCTGCCGGTACGCCGCCGGTGCGTCGGCGGCAGGCGGCGCCGCGACCACGCGGACGGTCTGCGGCACGAAGCCGGCCTGCGCCACCAGCGGCTGTGCCGCCTGGCCCACCGCGAACTCGGCGAACGCCCGCGCCCGGGGCGCGGCGTCGCTGCGCAGGTACAGGTAGAGGCGGCGGCTGAGCAGGTAGTCCTCGACCGCCACCGAGTCGTCGCCCGGCAGAAGCGCACGGGTCCCCTCGTCCCCGACGGCAAGGGCGCGGGCGCGCCGGGCGCCGCCCAGGCCGACGAAGCCGATCGCCCGCGGGTCGCCGGCGACGGCGTCGGCGAGCGCCTCGCTGGACTCGTAGCGAATGGCGGCGGTGGCCAGCGCGGCATCGCCCAGCACCATGGTCCGGAACGTCTCCCAGGTGCCCGAGCGGTCGTCGCGGGCATGCAGGCGCACCGGTCCGGACCGGCCGCCCAGCTCGCGCCAGTCCCGGACCTGGCCGGTGAACAGGCGCCGCACGGTGGCCAGGTCCAGCTCCGCCAGCGGATTGTCCGGGTGCACGATGACCGCGAGGCCGTCCAGCGCCACCACGTACTCCTGGCCGGCGGCATCCAGGCGTCCCATTCCGGCGCGCTCCGCCGCGGCGATCTCCGCGGCGCTCGCCGGCCGCGACGACATCGCGATGTCGGCCTGGCCGGCGAGCAGGTCGCGCAGCCCGGTGTTCGAGCCATGGCTGTGCAGCTGCACCCTGTGCGCGCCGACGACCAGTTCCCGCTCGCCCGCCGCCAGCCCACGCCAGACCGGTGCCGGACCGTCCTGGCCGGCCAGCCAGCGCTCCGCCAGCGCCGCCGCCAGGCGTTCGCCGACCGTGTTGGAGCCATGGATGCGCAGGGTGTCGGCGACCGCCGGCAGCGACAGGCAGGCCAGCAGCATCGCGAGGCCGAATGCGCGCAGCGGCGCAAGCCGCGGTGCCGGCAATCCCATCCCCTGATCCTCGTCAGCCCCGGAAGCCGCGCACGATGCCGTCCCCGGATGACGTGGCCATGACGGTCGCCGGTCGAATCGGCGCGAGGATCGGGATGGACGCCGGCGCTCGCCTTCCGGCGGATCGGCGGCTTGCGCCCCGGCGGCTCAGCCGCCGCGCGCGACCGGCCGCGCCGGGTCGGTGATCCAGCCGCTCCAGGACGGCGCGTACAGCCGCGAGCCGTGCAGGCCGGCATGCTCCATCGCCAGCAGGTTGTGCACGGCGGTGACCCCGGAGCCGCACATGTGCACCACCTGGCTCGGCGGACGGCCGTCGAGCAGGATCTCGAACTGCCGGCGCAGCCCGGACGGCGCCAGGAAGGCGCCATCGGCGGCGAGGTTCTCGGTGTAGGGCCGGTTGCGCGCGCCCGGCACGTGGCCGGCACGGGCGTCGATCGGCTCGACCTCGCCACGAAAGCGCGCGGTCGCGCGCGCATCCAGCAGCAGGATGTCGCCGGCGGCGAGCGCGGCGGCCAGCGCCCCGGCATCCTCGCAGGCGGCGCCCAGCGTGCTCGCCCCGCGCGGGTAGTCGCCGATCCTGCGCAGCGGCCGGTCGTCGGACACCGGCAGGCCGGCCGCGGTCCAGGCCGTCCAGCCGCCGTCCAGCACCGCCACCCGCCGGTGCCCGCAGGCGCGCAGCAGCCACCAGGCGCGGGCCGCGGCCAGCGCACCGCCGGCGGCGTCGTAGCAGGCCACGTCGGTCTCCGGACCGATGCCCCAGCGGCCGCAGATCGCGGCGAACACGTCGGGATCGGGCAGCGGATGCCGGCCCAGGCCGGAGCGGCCGAGGTCGCTGAGGTCGGTGTCCAGATGGGCGTAGCGCGCGCCGGGCAGGTGGCTGCGGCCGTAGGCCTGCCAGCCGGCGTTGGCGTCGGCCAGGTCGTAGCGGCAGTCCAGGAGCACCAGGGTCGGATCGTCGAGCCGCGCCACCACCTGCGCCGCCGCAATCACGGTGTCGGGGAAGCTCACAGCGGCATTCCGCGCAGGCGCGCCAGCAGGCGCTCCAGGATCATCGCGGTGGCGCCCCAGATGGTGTGACCCTCGAATTCCAGCGCCCGCAGCTCGACCTCCAGGCCCGGGCGCGGCAGCGGATAGGGCTGCCACAGCTCGCGCCGGGCGGCCAGCGCCAGCGGCAGCTCGAAGGCGCAGCTGACCTCCCCGGCGCACAGGCGAAGCCGGTAGGCGGGATCGACCAGGGCCACCACCGGCTGCACCAGGTACTGGCTGACCGTCGCCAGCGGTTCGACCCGCCCCAGGGGGCGCACCTGGCCGGCGCCCACGCCGATCTCCTCCTGGGTCTCACGCACCGCGGCGGCGACGGCGTCGGCGTCGCCCGCGTCGATCCTGCCGCCGGGGAAACTGACCTGGCCGCCGTGGTGGGTCAGGCCCTCCTGGCGGCGGGTGAGCAGCACGCGCAGGCCGTCCGGTCGCGGCACCAGGCCGACCAGCACCGCGGCCGGCCGCAGCGGCCGCGGGCCGCCCCACCAGCGCTCGAGCGCCTCGAGGTTGTCGGGCGGCAGCGCCGGATCGCCGGCCAGGGGCAGCAGCCGCTGGGCGAGATCCGACCAGGCACTGGCGGTGGCGTCAGGCAAGGCCGCGCTCCCGCTCGCGGCGCGGCAGCACCTCGTCCATGATCCGGCTGCGCGCCGCCTCGCCCATGGTCAGCCAGCCGCCGATCTCGGCCGCGCTGCGCAGGCAGCCCACGCAGTAGCCGTCGCCGCCCAGCGTGCACACGCCGGTGCACGGGCTGAGGATGGGCTGGGCGCTGGAGGGTGCGGACACGGTGCGTCTTCGCTCGCGGAGCGGGGCCACAAATGCAGCGGGGCGGATCGCTCCGCCCCGGCCGGCCGTGCCCCGGGGGGTTCGGCTTACTTCACTTCGATCAGCTTGATGTCGAATGCCAGCGCCTCGTTGGGGCCGATCGGCGGCTGGCCGCGCTCGCCGTACGCCATGTCCGGCGGCAGGAAGACCTGCCAGTGGTCGCCGGTCTTCATGCGCGGCAGGATCTCCTGCCAGCCGCGCAGCACCTCGTTGACCTTGAAGGTCACCGGCTGGCCGCGCGCGAACGAGCTGTCGAACTCCAGGCCGGTCGCGGCGATCGAGCCGCGATAGTGGATGCTGACCTCGCTCTGGGCGGTCGGGCTGCGGCCGCTGCCGGCCTCGATGACGCGGTACTGGATGCCGTTGGGCAGCGCCTGGATGCCGGTCTTGGAGCGGTTCTCGGCCATGAAGCGATCGCTTCGGGTCTTGTTCTCCGCGGCGAGCTGGCGCAGGCGGCCGACCGCCTCCTCGCGCATGCGCGCCTGGAACGCCATCAGGTTGGCGCGCATCTCCTCGGCAGGGACCGTCGGGTTGCGGCCGGCAGCGGCATCCTGGATGGCGCGGATCACGGTGTTGACGTCGATGTCCGCGCTCTTTTCGCGGAAGTCGGAACCGAGCTCGTAGCCGATCGCATAGCTCAGCTTGTTCTTGTCGGTGGCCGGGATGGCCGGGCGCTCGCCGGACTGCGGGTCCTGGGCGACGGCGGCGGTGGCGAAGAGGGCCGCAAGCACGAGCGCGGCACGACGGAACAGCATGAAGAACCTCCTGGGGGGTGCGACGCGGTTTGTACGCAGCGGCGAAGTGTAGTGGAAGCGCCCCGCGGGCGCGGAAACCCCGTTGGCGGCCGTTCAAGCATGCCGGCGGCGGCCGGTGCCCGTCGGTGGCCCGCCGCGGCGGGCCGGTCGCCCGGCCGTCGGCCGCGGCCTACAATCGGCGCCCCACCCCGCCGAACCGGAATCCCGCGATGAGCTACCGCACCCTGCTGAGCGCCGACCAGGGCGCCGTGCGCACCCTGACGATCAACCGACCGGACAAGCTGAACGCGCTCAACCGGGAGGTCATCGCCGAGCTCAGCGTCGCCTTCGGGCAGGCCGCGCAGGACGATGCCGTGCGCGTGGTGGTGCTCACCGGCGCCGGCCCCAAGGCCTTCGTCGCCGGCGCCGACATCGGCGAGATGGCCGCACTGGATCCGGTCGAGCTGCGCGACTTCTCGCGTCGCGGCCAGGCCCTGATGCGCTCGATCGAGCGGCTGGGCAAGCCGGTGATCGCGGCGCTCAACGGCTTCGCCCTGGGCGGCGGCTTCGAACTGGCGATGGCCGCGCACCTGCGCCTGGCCGCCGACAACGCCAGGATCGGCCAGCCCGAGGTCAAGCTGGGCCTGATCCCGGGCTTCGGCGGCACCCAGCGCCTGCCGCGCCTGGCCGGCCGCGCCGCCGCCCTGGAGCTGTGCCTGGCCGGCGAACCGATCGACGCCCAGCGCGCCCACCAGCTCGGCCTGGTCAACCAGGTGCTGCCGGCGGCGGACCTGATGGCCGGTGCCATGGCGCTGGCGACCCGGCTCGCCGCCCTGGCCCCGCAGGCGCTGCGCGGCGTCATCGACGCCGTCGTGCTGGGCGCCGACATGGCCACCGACCAGGGCCTGGACTACGAGACCCAGCTGTTCGCGGTCCTGGCCAGCACCGCCGACATGCGCGAGGGCACCCAGGCCTTCATGGACAAGCGGGCGCCGGTGTTCGGCGGGCGCTGAGGCGCCCGCCGGCGGCCGGACCTGGCGCCCGCGCACGGCATCGGCGAAACCTCAGTCGGCGATCGCCGCCGCACCCGGCGCGAACCCGATGCGCCGGCGCTCGACGATGCGCTCACCGGCCAGCCTGCCCTCGACCAGCTCGTAGCCGAGCAGGGCGAACACGCGGTCGCCGATGAAGATCGGCCGGGCGTTGCCGTACCAGTCGACGCAGCTGGCGCGACAGTGGTCGTCGACGCTGGCCTCGTCGCTGGCCGCCAGCTCGCCGGCGGGGGCCAGCGCCAGGTCGCGGTTGCGCAGGTACAGGACCGCCGCGGATCCATGCAGCTGCGCCATCCGGCCGCCACCACGGCCAGGGCCGACGATGGGCAGGCCGATGATCCCCTCCTGCGCCGACCACGGGCGGTAGAAGAAGCCGTGCGTCCGGCTCTCGGCCTGAGCCGCCTGCGGCCTGACCAGGACCGACGCCAGCGAGGCCGTCGCGCCATCGAGACGCAGGCTGCTGAAGTGCAGGTCGCCCTTGGCACCGCCGACCACCAGGGCGTGCCCGGACAGGGCCTCGATGCGTTCGGCGCCATGGCCCAGGTCGATCGACAGGACCGGCTCGCGCGCCGCCGGACGCAGGGCATGGAGCGGCCGCCCCGGCTTGTCCACGGGGCTGTTGTGCCATCCCCAGGGCGCGCTGCCATAGACCAGCCAGTCGCCGATGTAGCGGTTGGCGCGCACCCCGGGCGCCAGGTCGGGCAGGCGCCGGTAGGCGACTGGCGGCGCGGCGGCGCGACCGTCGCCGAAGCGCGCCAGTGCCACCCGCAGCAGGGCCAGGCCGCCGCTGCCGCGGTCACCGCCCCACATGCCCTCGCCCGGACCGACGTCGGACACCAGCACGTTGAGGTGGCCATCGTCGCCCTGCAGGAAGGACATCTGGTCAATCGGCACACCGCGCGTCAGCAGGGCCGAGGGCGCGCCGTCGTCGAGCGGCATCCTGACCAGCACGGACCGGTTCGGTCCCTGCCGGTCGTGGCGCGTGGTCCAGATGTAGACGGAATCGGCGGACACGTAGAACACGCGTCCGGGCGGTCCAAGCACGGCGGTCGCCGAGCAGTCCAGCACCGCCGCCGCCAGGTCGCAGCGGGTCACGGTATGCAGGGTCATGCTCCACGGCGGCAATTCCAGGCCGTCGTCGGTGTGGAAGATCCGGGTCGCCGGCAGGATGCGCCGGAAGTCGCCCGGCAGCGCATCGGGACGCCAGCGGCGCAGGCCCGGCAATTGCGGTTCCGCGTGGCCACCGAGCCGGTACGGCGTGTACAGGACCAGGGTGTCGCCGATCAGGCGGCTGGCGTAATTGCCGGCCGAGTAGTAGTCGTTGCTGCGAAGGTGGTAGGTGTCGCGGTGGCGAAGCCCACCGCCGGCGTCGATGTCGAACAGCACCAGTTCGGTGCCGCCGCGTGCGTAGCTGTAGCCGATCACCACCACGGTGTCGCCGCCGACCAGCATCTCGTCGTACCAGGCATCGGACGGATCGACCCCCGGCCCAAAGGCGTCGACCATCGCCACCGGCGCCAGGTCGTCGCCGCCGATCCGCACCGTGAACAGCCGGCCGCGACGCAGCACCACCAGATGCTCGCCGTGGCGCTTGACGATGCCGCCCTCGTCGACGCCGGCGGTCTGGAGGTTGGTGATCGACTCGCCGGGGGCCTCGGCCGGCGCTGGCGCCGGTGCCGCCGGCAGCGCGGTCAACGACTCTGCCGAGACCAGGGCACGCTGACGCCTGGCCTCCGCGCGCGCCCGTGCCTGGACCCGGTCCAACCACCGCTGCCACGCCGCCTCATCGGCGAAGGCGGGCAGGCCGCTGTCCACCGGTGCCGCGCCGGCCCTGGCCACCTGACCGGATACCCCACCGTGGCCGCAGGCCGCCGCCACCAGCGCCGCCACCAGCACCACTCCGATCCTGCTAGCCATGCTCAAGCTCCTGGTTGGGTGTTCGCCCCGATGCCTCGCACACCGGTTCTGGTACAGGCCTGCAACGCCGCAACTGCCGAGATGGGGTCGAGGCCATCGAAGAACCCGACCGTACCGGCAGTTAAGCTGTGGCAAACGCCAACCGACCGATGCCATGCCGCAAGCGAACCCCACCCTGAACCCGACCCGCCCTGCGCCCGCGGTGCGCCGCAGCGCGGCCGCCACCGGACTGGCCCTGCTGGCGCTGGCCGCCCTCCTGCCCCGGCCGCTGCCGGCCGATGACGGCACCGAGGCGTTCCAGCGCTGCCTGGCCGGCCTGGTCGCACCGGCAGCGCGGGCCGGCATCGACGCCGATTTCTTCCGGAGCACGACCGCCGGGCTTGCGCCCGATCCCGGCGTGCTCGAACTGCTCGACGCCCAGCCGGAGTTCACCACGCCGCTGTGGGACTACCTGGCCGGCCTGGTCGACGAGCAGCGGGTCGCCGACGGCCGGGTGGCGCTGCGCGAGCACGCCGGCCTGCTGCGTCGGATCGAGGCGCGCTTCGGCGTCGACCCGGCCACCGTGGTCGCGGTCTGGGGCGTGGAGAGCGACTTCGGCCGGATCACCGGCAAGCGGCCGCTGCTGCGCTCGCTGGCCACGCTGTCCTGCGCCGGGCGCCGGCAGCCGTTCTTCCGCGGCGAGCTGTTCGCCTTCCTGCGCCTGCTGCAGTCCGGCGACCTCGTCGATCCCGGCCTCACCGGGTCCTGGGCGGGCGCCTTCGGGCAGACCCAGTTCATGCCCAGCACCTACCAGCGCATCGCCGTCGACTTCGACGGCGACGGCCGCCGCGACCTGGTCGACAGCGTCGACGATGCCCTGGCCTCCACGGCCAACTACCTGCGGCAGGCCGGCTGGCGCACGGGCCAGCCGTGGGGCATCGAGGTGCGGCTGCCGGCCAGCCTCGACCTGGCCAGGGCCGGACGCCGCAACAAGGCGCCGGTGTCGACCTGGCAGGCGCGCGGCGTCCGCCGCCTGGACGGCCGCGAACTGGTCGGGCCGGGCTTCGAGGCCGGCGTCCAGGCCGCGGTGATCGCCCCGACCGGACGCGACGGCCCGGCCTTCCTGGTGTTGCGCAACTACGACGCGATCTACTCCTACAACGCCGCCGAGAGCTACGCGCTGGCCATCGCCCTGCTCGCCGAGCGACTGCGTGGCGCCGGCCCGCTGCCGGTCACGCCCTGGCCGACCGACGACCCCGGCCTGTCGCGCGCCGAACGCCGCGAACTGCAGACGCTGCTGCTGGCGCGCGGCCACGACATCGGCGAGGCCGACGGCCTGATCGGCACGCTGACCCGCCGGGCGATCGTCGAGGAACAGCGCCGGCTGGGACTGGAGCCCGCCGACGGTCGCGCCGGCCGGCGCGTGCTGGCGGCGCTGCGGGGGACGCCGGCGCCCTGACCGGCACTGCGCGCTCCGGCCGGCGCCGCGGCTCAGGGAGCGCCGGCGGCCCGGTCCGCCACGCGGCTTCCGCGGTCCGGCTCGTGCGCCATGTCGACCGGCCGGAACACGGCCCCGACGTCCGCCGCGGCGGCGATCCGCCACCGGCCCGGCGCCAGGCCGTCCAGCCACAGGCCGCCGATCGCCAGCCGGCGCAGCGCGACGACATGGTTGCCGGTGGCCGCGAACATCCGGCGGACCTGGTGGTAGCGGCCTTCGGTGAGCACCAGGCGGGCCAGGCGCGGAGCCAGCACGGTCATCCGGGCCGGGGCCAGGGGCCGGTCCTCGCCCTCCAGCAGCAGCGTGCCGCTGGCGAACAGTCCGGGCTCGTCGCCGCGCAGGTCCTCGGCCAGCTCGGCCTCGTAGAGCTTCTCGACCGCCGCCCGCGGCGAGATGATCCGGTGCAGCAGCTGGCCGTCGTCGGTCAGCAGCAGCAGGCCGGCGGTGTCCCGGTCCAGCCGGCCGACGCTGGCCAGGACCGGGCTGCGCAGGGCGAAGCGCGGCGGCAGCAAGGAATGCACCAGTGGCCCCGGCCCGCGCGTCGAACAGACCACGCCGGGCGGCTTGTGCAGGACCACGGTCAGGGGCGGCGGCGGGTCGAGGGCCTCGCCGTCCAGGCGCACGATGGCGGGGTCGACGGCATCGTCGGCGTACAGCACCTCGCCCGCGGCGTCGGTGATGCGGCCCTGCCGGAACAGCGCCAGCACCTGCTTGCGGCTGCCGTAACCCAGGTTGGCGATGTGCCGCAGCAGTTTCATCGCCGGTCCCCGGCCACCAGCACCTTGTAGCCGCCGGCCTGGACCAGGGTGCGCACCTGGCGGAAGCGCGCCGCCAGCGTCGCCTCGTAGGGCAGGTGCCGGTTGGCCACCAGCCACAGGCTGCCGTCCGGCGCCAGCGCGGCGGCCGCGGCGGCGATGAAGGCCTGGCCGAGCTCGGGCCGGTCGGCGCGGTCGCCGGCGTGGAACGGCGGGTTGCTGACGATGACCCGGTAGCGCCCGGGCAGGCCGGCCGTGACGTCGTGCCAGTGCAGGCGGGCCTCGCGGCCGGGCGCCAGCGTCTCGAGGTTGCGGCGCGCCGGCGCCAGGGCGCGCCGGTCGGCCTCGAACAGGTCGACCGGGCCGATGCCCGGGCACCGCCGCAGCAGCGACACCGCCAGGAAGCCGAAGCCGGCACCGAGGTCGGCGGCGGCGCCGGCCAGGTCGGCGGGCAGGTGCGCGGCAAGCAGGGCCGAGCCGGCGTCGATGCGGTCCCAGGCGAACAGGCCCGGCCGGCTCCACCAGCCGCCCTCGATGCGCACCGGGACATCCAGCCCGGCCCAGCGCGCCTGCAGGCCGGCATCGCGCGGCGCACCGGGCGCGCTCCACACGATCCTGCAGCGGTGTTTCGACAGCCCGGAGACCGGGCCGGCCAGGGCGGTGAGATCGGTGCGCAGGGCACCGGCGCCGGCCTGGTTGCCGGCCACCGCCACGATCCGGCCGCCGCCGGCGGTCAGCGCGGCGGCGCGCGCCAGCAGGATCCGGCACAGGTCGCGACTGCGCGGCGCCAGCACGATCGCGGCGTCGCATTCCGCGACGGCGCCGTCCGGTGCGGCAACCGCCAGGCCGGCGGCGCGCAGCCGCGCGACGACGGCGGCGTCGTCCTGTTCCAGGCGCCAGCCGGGCCGCGGCAGGCCGGCCCCGGCGCGGGCATTCAGCAGCGCGACCCGGGCGTCGGCGGGCAGTGCCGGGGCGGCCTCGTCCAGGGCATGCGCCAGTGCCGCCAGTCCGGCATCGCCGATGCCGCTCATGGCGCCAGGAAGTCGCGCACGGCGTCGATGTCGTCGACCACCGGCATCGACGGCAGTGCCGCCAGGATGCGCCGGCCGTAGCCCCTGGCGCGCAGGCGCGGATCCAGCAGGGCGACCACGCCCCGGTCGGCGCCGCTGCGGATCAGGCGGCCGACGCCCTGCTTGAGCAGCAGCGCCGCCTGCGGCACCTGCCAGTCGTTGAAGGGATCGCCGCCCCCGGCGCGCACCGCGGCCAGGCGCGCGGTCAGCACCGGATCGTCCGGCGGCGCGAACGGCAGCTTGTCGATCGCCACCAGCGACAGCGCCTCGCCCGGCACGTCGACGCCCTCCCAGAAACTCGCCGCGCCCAGCAGCACGCCGTTGCCGCTGGCGCGGAAGTCCTCCAGCAACCGGTGCTTGCCGGCCTGGCCCTGCACGAACAGCGGCAGCGCGACCCGCTCGGCGAGGACCTGGGCGGCATAGCGCAACGCCCGGTGCGAGGTGAACAGCAACAGGGCGCGACCGCGCGAGGCCTCGACCAGCCCGGCCAGCGACTGCGCCATCGCCTCCAGCCAGGCGCCATGGTTGGGTTCGGGCAGGCCATGCGGCAGGTACAGCAGGGCCTGCCGGCGGTAGTCGAACGGGCTGTCCAGGCGCAGCGTGGCGGCATCGGCCAGGCCGGTGCGCGCCTGGAACAGCCGGAAGTCGTCGGCGACCGCCAGGGTCGCCGAGACGTGGATCCAGGCCGCGCGCGACTGCGCCCGGAACTGCGCCAGCGGCCCGGCCACCGAGAGCGGCGTCAGGCTCAGCCGGAAGCCGCGCTGGCTGAGCTCGAACCAGCGCACCGCAGCGTCGTCGTCGACGATCGGATCGGGATCGGCGTCGACCAGCTCGACCGGGTCCGCGGCCTCGCGCCAGCGCGCCAGGCACCGGCGCAGCGCGTCGAGCCGCTCGCCGAGGGCGTCCATGCCGGCGCTCGCCCCCGCCAGTCCGGACAGCACCGCGGCGGCATCGTCCAGCGCCGTGGCCAGGCTCGCCAGGCCGTCGGCGACGCTGTCGCGCTGCAGGGCCTGGGCCGCCGATGCCCGGACCGGCAAACCGTCCAGGGCCAGGCGCAGGCTGCGCACCGCGGTCTCCAGCGCCTGCAGCGGCGCGGTCACCACGGCGAGCGCGCCGGTCACCTGGCCGCACTCGGCGAGCAGGTCGCGCGCCAGCTCGCGCAGCATGTGGTCGCTCACCGCGCTGCCCAGGAACAGCGAAGCGGTCTCCGGGAACTGGTGCGCCTCGTCGATCACGAAGGCGTGGGCGCCCGGCAGGATCTCGCCGAAGCCCTCCTGCTTCAGCGCGAAATCGGCCAGCAGCAAGTGGTGGTTGACCACCACCAGGTCGGCCTCCTGGGCCGCCCGCCGGGCCTTGACCACGAAGCAGTCGGCGAACTGCGGGCATTCGCCGCCCAGGCAGTTGTCGCGGCTGGAGGTGACCCGCAGCTTCAGGGGACCGTCCTCGGCCAGCGCCGGGAAGGCGTCGAGGTCGCCGTCGCGGCTGCGGCCGGCGAACTCGCGCAGCTGCGCCAGCACCGGGACGTCGCCGGCGTCGGAAGGCCGGCCCTCCCGCCAGGCCTGTTCCAGGCGGTACAGGCACAGGTAGTTGCCGCGGCCCTTGAGCAGGGCGGTGCGCGGGCGGACCGACAACGCCTGGCAGACGCGCGGCAGGTCGCGCTGGTAGAGCTGGTCCTGCAGGGCGCGGGTGCCGGTCGAGACGATCACCCGGGTGCCGGACAGCAGGGCCGGCACCAGGTAGGCGTAGGTCTTGCCGGTGCCGGTGCCGGCCTCGGCGACCAGCAGTCCGCGGGCGGCGATGGCATCTTCCACCGCCGCGGCCAGGGCCCGCTGCGCCGGCCGCGGCGCGAACCCGGGGACCGCCCGCACGAAGGCGCCGTCGGCGCCCAGCGCATCCGCCGCCGAGACCGGCGCCTGCTCGAACTGCGGATCGCCCGGGCTCATCGCGGGCGCTCAGTGCGCCGGCACGGTGCGGCTGGCGGCCCACTCGCGCAGGGCCCGGACCTGCTCGGCCATCAGCACCGACAGCGGGCGGGTCGCCGCCAGCTCGTGCATCAGCAGCGGCTGGTCCAGCGCCCGGTTCTCGGCATGGGCGGCGTACAGCCCGGCGACCACCGCCTGCTCGATCTCGGCGCCGGAGAAGCCGTCGCTCGCCGCGGCCAGCGCCGGCAGGTCGAAGCCGGCGGCGTCGAGGCCGCGCCGGGCCAGGTGCAGGGAGAAGATCTCGGCGCGCACCGCGGCGTCGGGCAGGTCGACGAAGAAGATCTCGTCGAAGCGGCCCTTGCGCAGCAGTTCCGGCGGCAACTGCTGCACGGCATTGGCGGTGGCGACCAGGAACACGCGGCTGCGGCGCTCGGCCATCCAGGTCAGGAAATGGCCGAGCACGCGCCGCGACACGCCGCCGTCGCCGTCGTCGCCGCTGCTCGCCAGGCCCTTCTCCATCTCGTCGATCCACAGCACGCACGGCGCCAGCGCCTCGGCCGCCGCCAGCGCCTCGCGCAGGTTGCGCTCGGTCTCGCCGTGGTACTTGGCGTACAGGGCGCCGAAGTCCATGCGCAGCAGCGGCAGGCCGAAGCCGCCGGCGATCGCCTTGGCCGCCAGCGACTTGCCGCAGCCCTGGACGCCGAGCAGGAGCACGCCGCGCGGCGGATCCAGGCCCGGCAGCGGCTCGACCGCGGTCAGCACCGGCCGCCGCTGCGCCACCCAGCGCTTCAGCCTGGCCAGGCCGGCGACGTCGTGCATGCCGGTGGCGTCGGCCTCGAAGTGCAGGTGGCTGGAGCGGTTGAGCAGCTCGAAGCGCATCCGGTTGGCGGCCGGCACGTCGCGCGCGCAGACCACGCCGTCGTCGAACACCAGGCGCGCGGCGACCCGCCGCGCCTCGACCGCATCCAGGCCCGACAGGTTGCGGATGATCGCGGCCAGCGCCTGCGGATCGACCTCGACCCGGCGGCCATCGTGCTCGCGCGCATAGCGCGCCGCCTCCTCGGCGACGATGCGGCGCAGCGCCTCGGGCGTCGGCAGGCTGATCGGCACGCGCACCGCCATGCGCTCCAGCTCGGGCGGCAGTTCGATCCGGCTGCCGACCATGACCAGCACGTGGCCGACGCAGTCGTGGCGCTGGACCAGCTCGCGCAGCGAGCGCAGGGTGGTCGGGTAGCCCAGGTAGGGATGGAAGTCGAACAGCAGGAAGACGCTGCGCTGGCGCGCGCTGCGGATCGCCGCCAGGGTCGAGCCGACGTCCGGCGCCGTTCCGGTGAGCGCGTCCTCGAGGTCCAGGTCCAGGCGCGACAGGCCGCCGGTGATGCTCCAGCGGTACAGCGGCCGCAGCACCTTGCCCAGCGCGTGGCGGAACAGGTCGACCACGCGCGTCTCGTCCGGCGTCTCGATCAGCAGCAGCGGCGTGTCGGCGCGCAGCAGGGCGGCCAGGTCGTTGGTTTCGGGCATCTCGTTCTTGCTCCAGGCACGGCCGGATCCGGACCGCGGCCCGTGGGTCGACCGACGATTAGACCCGAATCGGGGCACTGCCGCCATGCGCGGACGAAGGCGCCGGCCAGCACCGCCGCGAGCGGCGACCGGGCCGGGCCATCCGCGCCCGGCAGGGCCGGCGGGGTGATCCACGTCTCAGCCTGTGCGACCGGGCCACGGCAGACTTGCGCCGTTCAGCCTGGAGGAGGCAACCCATGGAGCCCTGCGAACAGGCCCCGCCCGGCGGCGCCACCATCGTCGACCTGGCGGACGTGCGCCGAAGATGCCGGCCCGGCTCACCGGTCGCCGCGGTGCCGCTGGGCATGGACGTCGATTCGATGATCATCACCCTCGGCGACGCCGTGCAGTTCCTGTTCCACCTGCGCGCGCTGGGCCGCGAGCCGGCCGCGCAGCGCGACCTCGAGCGCGCGGTGCGGGTCGCCCTCGCCTGCCATCCGCTCAGCGAGGACGCCGAGATCCTGGCCGGCACCTGGGACAGCATCCGCGACCTCAACTTCCTGGAGGCGCGGGTCGCCTCGGTCCGCCGCTTCGAGGCCCGCAACAGCGAGGACTGAGCGGGCCGCGCCGGCCCGAGGCCGGCACCCGGCCGCCGCCGTCCTGCCGGGGACCGCCGACTGGCGGCGCCCCCGGTCCAGGCCGCGCGCCGGCTCAGTAGCGGTCCACCCGGGGCGGCATGCAGGCCTGCGCGCGCTCCCGCGCCTGGGCCGCGCCGTTGGGGGCGTCCTGCAGGACGCGCGCCTCGGCGATCGTCAGCCAGCTGCGGGCGCACCACTCGCCGACCTTGGCCCCGGCCTCCCAGGCCTCGCGTGCCAGGGCCTCGGCGCGGGCCGCCTCGCCACGCGCGAGCAGCAGCTCGGCATAGCGCTGGCGCGCCTCGGGATCGTCGAGCGCATCGACCAGCGCGGCCTCGGCGGCGCGCCGGTCGCCGCGCATCTCGGCCTGCGCGGAGGCCTCGATCGCCTCGACCACCGCCGCGTCGCGGACCAGCTCGACCTGGAACTCGCCGCGATAGGCCACCGCACCGTCGCGGATCACCGCAAGCACGTTGACCGGGGCCGGCGCCGTTGCCGCCGCCGGCGCCCGCACCGGCTCAGTCGCGCAGGCGGCCAAACCAGCGGCGGCGAGGGCGCCGCTCATCGTCCTGGCGTACCGGTTGGCTGCTTGTCTCATCCTCGTCCTCATCGCGTGTTCCACCAAGGTTCCTCAGCATGTCGCCCATGCCGTTGTCGATGCAGCCGCCCCAGCGCGGCAGCGGCGGCGCATGGCCGGGCACGAACGGCAGCAGGCGGGTGTCCGGGCAGCGCGGCGGGCGCGCCTCGCCGTCGGCGTTGACGGTCTGCCAGTCGATCGCCGCCCGGCTGTCCACCGACAGCGGCACCTGCGGCAGCCGGCGCATCAGGTCGGTCCAGACCGGCAGCGCGGCGCCGGTGCCGGTCAGGTCCAGCGCGGCGTTGTCGTCGTTGCCGACCCAGACCACCGCCAGCAGGTTGCCGGTGTAGCCGGCGAACCAGGCGTCGCGGCCATCGTTGCTGGTGCCGGTCTTGCCGGCCGGTGCGAACGGCGCCAGGGCCGAGCCGGCGAGCGTCCGCGCGGTGCCGGTGCGCGCCGCCTCCTGCAGGGCGTGGCCGACCAGGGCGACCGCGGCCTGGTGGCTGGCCCGCGCCGGTGCCGGCTGCAGCCGCGCCAGGGCGCGGCCGCGGGCGTCGAGCACGCCGGTGACCACGCGCAACGGCCGGGCCTGGCCGGCCGATGCCAGGAACCCGTAGAGCTGGGCGACCTGGGCCGGGCTCAGGTCGAGCGAGCCGAGCACCAGGGACGGGTTCGGCGCGATGCGCATGCCGCCGGCAAGCGAGCCGAGCAGGCTGGCCACCTGGTCGACGCCGATCGACATGCCCAGGTGCACGGTCGCCAGGTTCAGCGAGCGCGACAGGGCGTCGACCATCTGCACGCGGCCATTGCTGCGCCCGTCGTAGTTCTTCGGCTCCCAGCTGCGGCCGCCGGCCAGGGGCACCCGGATCGGCACGTCGTCGAGCGGACTGGCCAGCGACCAGCGCGACGGCTGCGACAGCGCGACCAGGTAGACGAACGGCTTGACCAGGGAGCCGACCGGCCGCTGCGCGAGCAGGGCGCGGTTGAACCCGGGATTGCGCACGTCGCGGCCACCGACCGCGGCCAGCACGTCGCCGCTCCAGGGATCGGTCACCACCGCGGCGGCCTCGAGCCGGTCGGCGTTGCGCAGTCGGGCGGTGGCCTCCTGCACAGCGGCCTCGGCCGCGGCCTGGGCGGCCGGCGCCAGGGTCGTGTGGATGGCCAGGCCCTCGCGACCCAGCACGTCGGCGTCGAGGTCGCGGCCGAGCTGGGCGCGGACCAGGTCCAGGAAGGCGGGGTGCAGGTTGCGCGCCAGCCCGGGGCGTTCGGTGACCGCCAGGGGCTGCGCCAGGGCATGGCGGTACTCGGCCTCGTCGATCAGGCCGGTTTCCCGGAAATGCCGCAGCACCAGGTCGCGCCGGGCGTTCGCGCGCGCCGGATGACGGCGCGGGTTGAGCCAGGACGGACCCTGGATCAGGCCGACCAGCAGGGCGATCTCGGCGACCCCCAGGCGGCGCAGCTCGCGTCCGAACCAGAACTCGGCGGCGGCGGCCATGCCGTGCACCGACTGGCCGCCGTGCTGGCCCATGAACACTTCGTTGAGGTACAGCTCGAGGATGCGTCCCTTGTCCTGGCGCGCCTCGATCAGCACCGACAGCACCGCCTCGTTGATCTTGCGCGTCCAGGTCTGTTCCAGCCCCAGGAACAGGTTGCGCACCAGCTGCTGGGTGATCGTGCTGCCGCCCTGGGTGCGGTCGCTGGTCAGGTTGCGCCAGGCGGCGCGCGCGATCGCCAGCGGGTCCAGGCCGCGGTGGTGCTTGAAGTCGCGATCCTCCACGGCCTGCACGCCGGCGACCAGCAGGGTCGGCATCTCCGCCAGGCGCAGCGGCCGTTGCTCGCGCTGGCGCGGCCCGTAGAAGGTGGCGATGCGGGCCGGATCGATGCGCGCCTCGGCCAGCCCCCGGCCGCCGCCGTCGGCCAGCGCGGCCACCCGGCCTCGGCCCAGGGCGATGCGCAGGCGCTGCTCGGGCCAGCTTCCCGCCGGGTCCACGAAGGCGCGGGTCTGCACCACGAATGCCTGCTCGCCCTCGCGGGCGTACGTGCCCGGCCGCAGCGCCTGGCCGTCCTCCTGGTAGCCGGCCGCGGCCAGCTCGGCGAGCAGTGCCGTCGGCGTCATCGCCAGGTTGGGGCGCAGGATCAGGGCGCGCGCGTAGACCCGGCTGGGCTGCACGGCGACCGTGAACTCGGCGAAGCGCTGCGCGATCTGGCGGTCCAGGTACCAGGCCCAGGCGGCCAGGAAGCCGATCGCCAGGCCGGCCGCCAGCAGCACGGCACGCAGCAGCCAGCTGCGCAGCGACAGTCCGGCCAGGGTCATGCCGCAGCGCCGGTCCCGACGGGACAGGCGACGCCGGTGCCACCCAGGCCGCAGTAGCCTCCTGGGTGCCGGTCAAGGTACTGCTGGTGCTCGGGCTCGGCGAACCAGAACGCGGGCAGTCGCTCGACCGTGGTGGTGATGGCGCCCAGCCCGGCCGCGTCCAGCCGCTGCTGGTAGGCCGCCAGGCTGGCCTGCGCCAGCGCGGCCTGGCCCTCGTCGGCGACCAGGACGATCGAGCGGTACTGGCTGCCGACGTCGTTGCCCTGGCGCATGCCCTGGGTCGGGTCGTGCCCTTCCCAGAAGCGGCGCAGCAGGTCGGCCAGGCCGATCCGGGCCGGGTCGTACACCACCTGGACCACTTCGGCGTGGCCGGTCATCCCCGTGCAGACCTCGCGATAGGTGGGATTGGGGGTGTAGCCGCCGGCGTAACCGACCGCGGTCGACACCACGCCGGGCAGCGTCCAGAACAGGCGCTCGGCGCCCCAGAAGCAGCCCATCCCGAACCAGATCCGGGCCATGCCCGGAAAGGCGTCGTCCAGCGGCGCGTCGAGCACGCGATGGCGCGCCGGCACCGGCATCGCCTCGGCCCGACCCGGCAGCGCCTGCGCCGGCTCCACCATGCGTTGTCCGAAGGCGCCGATCCCGGCCATGCTCAGATCGCCTCGTACTTGGCCAGGCGCTCGGACTCGGCGCGCCCCTGGGCGATCCATTCCTGCATCGCCGGCAGCGCCAGCATGGCGTCCATCCAGGCCCGGCATTCGCCGTCGACCGGCACCGAATAGCCGGTGAAGCGGATGACCACCGGCGCGAACATGCAGTCGACGATGCCGAAGTGGCCGCACAGGAACGGCCCGACCCCGGCATGGCGGGCGCGCAGCGAGCGCCACAGGGCCTGGACCCGGTCGATGTCCCGCCGGGCACCGGCGCCGATCGGCGGCAGCGGACCGCGCCGGCTGCAGTTCATCGGCAGCTCGCCGCGCAGGTCGGGGAACCCCGAGTGCATCTCGGCGCTGGCGCTGCGCGCCAGGGCCCGCGAGCCGGGGTCCTGCGGCCAGCCGTACGCCTGCGGATGGCGCTCGGCCAGGTACTCGAGGATGGCCAGGGAGTCCCAGACCACCACCTCGCCATCGTGCAGGACCGGCACCCGGCCGGACGGCGAGAGGTCGCCGATGCGGGTGCGGAACTCCTCGCTGTCCAGCGCCAGCCGGACCTCCTCGAAGGCGATGTCGTGGTGGCGCAGGAACAGCCAGGGCCGCAGCGACCACGACGAGTAGTTCTTGTTGCCGATCACCAGGCGGTAGCGGGTCATGCGAGTCTCCGGAGACTGTCGCGGATGCTAGCAGGCCGCCGGAAAACGCCGGCCCGCGGCGCCCACTCCGGCTGTGGCGGGCGCTGCCCTGCCCGGCCTCATACCGGCCCGTCCGGCGGCTGCTTGTCGACGATCAGACGGGGGTCGATGCCGTGCTCGAGCCAGATCTTGCAGGCAGCGATCACCAGATTGAAGCCCTCGGTGGAGTCCAGCGCCTGGGCGATCCGCGCCTCCGGATCGCCCTCGAAGCCCCAGGCCGCGATCCGCACGAAGGTGGCCTCCTGCCCGTGGGGTTCGAACAGCCACTCGACCGGCGTCGGCCACTCGATGCGCAGGCGCCGGTCCGGGACGAAGTCGCGCACCCGCACCTCGCCGGACGCTCCGCAGTGGTCCCAGAACCAGGTCACCCTGGCACCCGGGGCGAGCCGGCCGCTGGCGCGGCTGAACCAGAAGCGGGTGGTGATCGCCGGATCGACGAAGGCCGCGAAGACCTCGGACACGGGCCGTCTGATGAGCATGGTCGCGCGCGCGACCGGCGGCGGGGGCGTTGTCATGGCGGAAGGAACGGGCGATCCGGTGTCGCCGGCATTCTCGCCGGGGCGCGGTCCGCTCGCCACGAATCCCGGCAGCGAGGTGGCCGGCCGTTCAGGTGCGCGACGTGTGCAGGTCCTTCATGGCCCGCTCGAAGCCGCCCTCGACCAGGACCGGCGTCGCCTGCACGGCCTCCTCGATGGCGCCGCGGATGGCGGCCTCGTCGTCGGCCCCGGGCCGGCCCAGCACCCAGGGCGTGACCTTGTCCTTGTGGCCGGGATGGCCGATGCCGACGCGCAGGCGATGGAAGCGGCCGTGGCCCAGCTGTCCGAGGATGTCGCGCAGGCCGTTCTGCCCGCCGTGGCCGCCGTCGAACTTCAGGCGCACGGTGCCGGCCGGCAGGTCGAGCTCGTCGTGCGCGACCAGGGCCTGTTCCGGCGGGATCTTGTAGTAGTTGAGCAGGGCCACCAGCGCGCGGCCGCTGTGGTTCATGAAGGTGGTCGGCCGCGCCAGCCAGACCGGCTGGCCGGCGATCACCGCCTTGCCCAGCTCGGCCTGCAGGCGGGCGTCGCGTCCCAGCCGCACCCCGTGGCGCTCCGCGAGGGCGTCCAGGAACCACGCGCCGGCGTTGTGCCGCGTGCGCGCGTAGTCGGCGCCGGGGTTGCCCAGCCCGACGATCAGTCTCAGTCCAGCCATGGCGCAAGTATCGCGGGCGCCGCGGCGGCCCGCCATACCGTTGCGTTCGACCCGGACCCGTCGCTGCCCGTCGACCCATGCCCGGTGCGATCGGGAAAACCCACCGGGCAAAGAAAAACGGGCTGCCAGGGGCAGCCCGTTCTCCGGTGCGACGCGGTGGGACCGATCAGGCCTTGCCGGCCTCGCCCTCGCCTTCGGTCGGCTCGACCTCTTCCTGGACCTCGCGGGCGGTGACCACGGCGTGGTCGTGCTCCTTGCCCAGCTTCAGCTCGGGGATCTCCACGCCGTCCGGCAGCTTGATGTCGGACAGGTGGATGATGTCGCCGGTCTTCAGCTCGCCCAGGTCGACCTCGATGAACTCCGGCAGGTTGCGCGGCAGGCAGGAGACCTCGATCTCGTTCATCGCATGCGACACCACCACGCCCGAGGCCTTGCCGGCCGGCGAGGTGTCCTCGTTGAGGAAGTGGATCGGCACGCGCACGCGGATCGCCTGGTTGAGATCCACGCGCTGGAAGTCCAGGTGCAGGATCTGCTGCTTGAACGGGTGCCGCTGCATGTCGCGCAGCAGGACCGGCTGGACGTCGCCGTCCAGGCTGAGGTCGAGGATGGCCGAGTAGAACCACTCGTTCTGCGACATCAGCCAGACGGCGTTGTGGTCGATCTCGATCGACTTCGGACCCAGTTCGCCGCCGTAGACGATGGCGGGCACCTTGCCGGCGTGCCGGAGACGGCGGCTCGCACCCTTCCCCCCGGTCTCGCGCAGCTGCACTTCGATGGTGTGACTCTGTGACATGGTCGTTGCCTCGGTTTTATGGCGCCTTCCGGCACCGGTTGCCCCCGCCGCGACCAGCGGGGGTGCTTGCCAGGCGACCGGCGCAGCGCGCCGGTCGCCGTCAATCCACGTAAAGCGAGCTGACAGACTGCCCGAAGGCGATCCGGCGCACCGTCTCCGCGAGCAGCTCGGCGACGCTGAGCTGGCGTATCCGCGAGCAGGCGGCGGCGCGCGGGCTCAGCGGGATGGTGTCGGTGACCACCAGCTCGTCGAGCACCGACCCCTCGATGTTGTCGATCGCGGCGCCCGACAGCACCGGGTGGGTGCAGTAGGCGATCACCCGCCTGGCGCCACGCTCCTTGAGCGCCCGCGCGGCGGCGCACAGGGTGCCCGCGGTGTCGACGATGTCGTCGACCAGCACGCACAGCCTGCCTTCGACGTCGCCGATGATGTTCATCACCGTCGACTCGTTGGGCCGCGGCCGGCGCTTGTCGATGATCGCCAGCTCGGCATCGTCCAGGCGCTTGGCGATCGCCCGGGCGCGGACCACGCCGCCGACGTCCGGCGACACCACGATCAGCTGGTCGCTGCCCTGCTGCCGCCAGATGTCGGCGAGCAGCACCGGCGAGGCGTAGACGTTGTCGACCGGCACCTCGAAGAAGCCCTGGATCTGGTCGGCGTGCAGGTCGACGGTGAGCACGCGGTCGGTGCCGACCACGCCGATCATCTTGGCGGCGACCTTGGCGGTGATCGGCACCCGCGCCGAGCGCGGCCGCCGGTCCTGGCGGGCGTAGCCGAAGTACGGCATCACTGCGGTGACCGAGGCCGCCGAGGCGCGCTTCAGTGCGTCGACGATCGCCAGCAGTTCCATGAAGTGGTCGGCGGTGGGCGCGCAGGTCGGCTGCACCACGAACACCTCCTGGCGGCGCACGTTCTCCTCGATCTCGACCTGCACCTCGCCGTCGGAGAAGGTGCCGACCAGCGCCTTGCCCATCGGGATGCCGAGGTCCTGGCAGATCGCATCGGCGAGCGGCCGGTTGGCGCTGCCGGAGAAGATGAGGATGCCGTCGGTGTTCATCTGCGCTGCCTGCCTGATTTCGACCGCGGCAGGACCACCCTGCCGATCACGCTGGACCTTCCGCGCGCACCGCGCGCTCCGCTGCCTGCGCAGCGGCCGGCCGATCCCGGGCCGGCTGGCTTGCCGTTCTGGCTGGGGCGGAAGGACTCGAACCTTCGAATGCGGGAATCAAAATCCCGTGCCTTACCAGCTTGGCGACGCCCCAATTCTGGGCGAGAGACCGGGCATCCTGCCCGGTCTCTCGCCTCGCGGACGCGGGCCAAGCCCGCGCCTCGCTCGCGCTCCGGCCCGCTTGCGCGGGCCTGCGCGGGCGGCACATCCATGTGCCGCTGATCCCGCACTTCTGCGGGATGATCTCTGGCGAGAGACCGGGCATCCTGCCCGGCTCTCGCCTCGCGGACGCGGGCCAAGCCCGCGCCTCGCTCGCGCTCCGGCCCGCTTGCGCGGGCCTGCGCGGGCGGCACATCCATGTGCCGCTGTCTGGGCGAAAGACCGGGCATCCTGCCCGGCTTTCGCCTCGCGGCGCGGGCAAAGCCCGCACTCGCTCGCGCTCCGGCGCTTTCGCGCCTCGCGGGCGGCACATCCATGTGCCGCTTTTCTGGCGAGAGACCGGGCATCCTGCCCGGCTCTCGCCTCGCGGACGCGGGCCAAGCCCGCGCCTCGCTCGCGCTCCGGCCCGCTTGCGCGGGCCTGCGCGGGCGGCACATCCATGTGCCGCTGATCCCGCACTTCTGCGGGCGCTTCGCTGGCAAGAGACCGGGCATCCTGCCCGGCTTTCGCCTCGCGGCGCGGGCAAAGCCCGCGACCGCTGGGGTTCCCGCGCTGGAGCGGGGGTGCTGCGTCTAGCCTGGCGCGATGCCCAGCGCCCGGTGCAGTGGCGACACGGCTACACCCTGCACCGCCCAGGCGGGCCAGGGACTGGCGGCGGCCGCGGCCCGGGCGGTGGCCTGGTCGGCCACCGTCGCGAACACCGCGCTGCCGCTGCCGGTCATCCGGGCCGGTCCGTGGCCGGCCAGCCACGCCAGCGCCTCGCCGATGACCGGGCACAGGCGGATGGCGACGGGCTGCAGATCGTTCCGGGTGGGTGCCGCTGGCAGGGCCGACATTGTCAAGGTCGGGGTGTTCCTTGTCAATTCAGGCGCTTGGAAAACCTCGCCGGTGGCCAGCCCGACGCCTGGCCAGAGCACCACGTACCACTGCCCGGACAGCCCGGCAGGCTCGATCCGCTCGCCGATGCCGCTGGCCAGGCCGCTGCGGCCATGCACGAACACCGGCACGTCGGCGCCCAGTTCCAGTCCCAGCGCCGCCAGGCGCTCCAGGCCCAGCCCCAGGCCCCAGAGGCGGTCCAGGCCCAGCAGCACGGTGGCGGCATCGGAGCTGCCGCCGCCCAGGCCGGCGCCGGCCGGGACCTGCTTGTCGATCGCGATGTCGACCCCGTGGCGACCGCCGGCCAGCGCGCGCAGGGCATGGGCGGCACGCACCGCCAGGTCCTGCGCGGGGGCCAGGCCGGGCAGGCCGCCATGCCGCTCGATGCGCCCGTCGTCGCGCGGCCGCAGCACGATGCGGTCGCCCCAGTCGAGCAACTGGAACATCGTCTGCAGCGTGTGGTAGCCGTCGGCGCGGCGCCCGGTGACGTGCAGGAACAGGTTGAGCTTGGCCGGCGCCGGCAGCGTCAGCGCCGTCGTCGCCTCAGTCACGGCCGACGGCCCAGTCCTGGACGTTGATGCGGACGCTGTAGTCGCCCTGCCGGGCCTGGATCCGGGTCGGCCAGGCACCCTCGTCCAGCCAGGCCCGGTACTCGACCTGCCAGCCCGCCTGCCGGAGCAGGCGGACCCGGCCCTGGCCGTCGCGCTCCAGGCGCTCGACCGGCGCCCCGGCGCCGGGCAGGCCCCGCACCCAGTCGACGAGGTCGCGCACCGGCAGCTGCCAGCCGAGCACCTCGAACAGCAAGGCCTGCGCGTCGGCGCCGTGGCGCGGACCGCCGTCCCCGCCATGCAGCACGGCGCCGCGCGCGTCGCCGGACAGGCGCCAGGTGCGTTGGCTGACCGGCTGGCGCAGTTCCACCTCGTAGGCCTCGCCGCGCTGCAACCACAGGAAACCGGCACTGCCACCGTCGCGGCCGTCGCTGACCGCCAGCCGGCCGCTGACCCGGAACGCCGAGACCGCCTCGGGGGCGGTGCCCGCCACCGGACGCCAGTCCTCGCCCGCCGTGCGGCGCGGCGCCTGGGCGCAGGCCGCCAGCGCCAGGCAGGCAAGGGCGAGGAACGCCCGTCGGCAGCCCGGGGTCACGGGTCGAGCCGCCCGATCGTCGCCCGCAGCGTCCGGTTGTCGGCGTCGACCTCGGCCGCCCGCCGCCAGATCTCCCGCGCTTCCTCTCGCCGGCCCAGTTGCCAGAGCACCTCGCCCAGGTGGGCGCCGATCTCGGCATCCACCTGCGCCTCCCAGGCCTGCTGCAGGTAGTAGAGCGCCTCCTCGTTGCGCCCGAGCCGGTACAGCACCCAGCCCATGCTGTCGATGGTGGCGACGTCCTCGGGATTGAGCAGCAGGGCGCGCTCGATCAGCGCCAGCGCCTCGTCGTGGCGGTCGGTACGGTCGGCCAGGGTGTAGCCGTAGGCATTCAGGAACACCGGATTGTCCGGCTCGATCTCGGTCAGGGTGCGGAAATCGTCGAGGGCCGCCTCGACCTCGTCGTTGCGCTCGCGGGTGAGGCCGCGGGCGTAGCGCAGGCGGGTGTCGTCGGGCAGCGCGGCGACGCCGGCGTCGAGCGCGGCGAGCGCCCGCGCCGGCTCGCCGGCACGCTCCAGCAGCTCCGACTCCAGCAGCCAGCTCCCGGCGAACGCCTCGTCGCCCGGATCCAGGCGCTCGCGCTGCGCCGCCAGCCGGGCCAGGGCGTCCTCGAGCCGGCCCAGCTGCTGCTCCAGCACCGCGATCCGCTGGTCGGCGCGCAGCGCGCTCTCGGCATCGTCGGTGGCCTCGATCGCCTGATAGTCCGCCAGCGCCGACGCCCGCCAGCCCTGTGCGGCGGCGGCGTCGCCGGCGGATTCCCTGGCCTGCGCCAGGGCCTCCGCCAGCCCCCCCATCAGCAGGCGCCGCTGCGGCGGCACCGGGACCGGAAGCGCGGCAAGCTGGCGGTAGACGCGCTCGACCTCGGCGTAGTCGTCGGCCTCGACCGCCCAGGACGCGCGCAGGGACAGGGTGTCGTCGTCCGGCGGAAGGCTGGCCAGGACGGCCTGGGCGCCCGCCAGGTCGTCGAGCTCGGTCTTGAGGAGCATCGCCTGGGTCCGGCGCACCTGGACATCCCCGCCCTGGCCCGCCACCGCCTGCGCCAGCACCTGCCTGGCCTCGTCGGTGCGCCCGGCCGCGGCGGCCAGCCGGGCACGCCAGAACCAGACCTCGGCGGCGTCCGGAAGGCGCTCGCTGCCCTGCACGGCGATCGCCTCCGCCAGATCGTTGCGCTCCAGCTTCAGGGCGAGCTGGCTGAGGCCGATGTAGACGGCCCGGTCCGCCGGCAGGCCCGGATGGGCGACCAGCCGCTCCAGCGCCTGCACCGACAGCGCCCGGTCCGGCGCCGCCTCCAGGGCGCCCGCCGCCAGCCGGGTGGCCGGCAGGCCGCCGCCGTGCAGCAGCTCCACCAGGTGATCGACGGCCCGCTCGCCCTGGCCCTGGCCCAACGCCAGCAGGGCCTGGGCCTGACGGAAGTCCGGCGCATCGCGCTGGCCGAGCTCGCCCCAGCGCGCCAGCGCCACGGCGGCGTCGTCCCAGCGTTGTGCCGACAGGTTGACCCGGGTCGCGCGCCGCGCCACCAGCGCGTCGCTGCTGCGCAGCGCCGCCGCCAGGTAGGCGCGCGCGGCGGCATCCAGGTTCTCCTCGCGCAGGGCGAACTCGGCGGCGAGCAGGTGCTCCAGCGGCAGGGCATCGAGCGCCTGCTCGGGGATCGCCAGTTCGGCCATGGCGTCGCCGGGCCGGCCGGCGCCGGCGCGGTCGCCGGGCACCGGCCCGCTGGCACAGGCGGCCAGTCCCAGCGCGGCGACCAGGCAGGGAAGGGACGGCAGGCTTTTGCGGCTGGACATGTCCGGTTCGATCCTTTGCTTGAAGCAGACGGTCGTCGCCCGCACAATCGCATTCTGCCAAAGCCAGCCGCCCCCAGTCTGTGCGGCGCACGCGCCCCCGGCCGGCAACGGCCGGGCGGCCGCGCCCGGCCAGCGCCGCCCGCCGCCCCGGGAACCTCCGCCCTGGCCGACCGGCATCGCCAGGCCGGGCCCCGGACGCGTCCGCGCGGTCGGCGCGTGCGCATGCAGTCCCGGGTCATCCACGCCAACGGGCCGCAGCCGTCGCCACGCCTCCCATGAGCCTGATCGTCCTGGGCATCAACCACGAAACCGCGCCGGTCGCGTGGCGCGAGCAGGTCGCCTTCAGCGAGGACGCCGCGCGCGCGGCGCTGCCGGCCCTGATGGCGTTGCCGGGCGTCACCGAGGCGGCCCTGGTCAACACCTGCAACCGCACCGAGCTGATCGCCGCGGTCGAGCCGGGTCACGAGGGCGGACTGGTCGACTGGCTGCACGCGCACCAGCGGCTGACCGCCGGCAGCCTCGACCCCTACCTGTACCGCCACCTCGACGGCGAGGCCGTGCGCCACCTGTTCCGGGTCGCCTGCGGGCTGGACTCGATGGTCCTGGGCGAACCGCAGATCCTCGGACAGCTGAAGGACGCCTGGCGCCTGGCGCACCGGGCCGGCAGCCTCGGCACCACGCTGGAGCGGCTGTTCCAGGCCGGGTTCACGGTCGCCAAGCGGGTCCGCACCGAGACCGCGATCGGCCGGCATCCGGTATCGGTCGCCTACTGCGCGGTCCGACTCGCCCAGGAGTCGTTCACCGACCTGGCCGGGGCCACCGTGCTGCTGATCGGTGCCGGCGAGACGGTGTCGCTGGCGCTGCGCCATCTCGAGGAGGCCGGCGCCGGCCGCCTGCTGGTGGCCAACCGCACCCTGGCCAACGCCCAGGCCCTGGCCCACCGCCACGGCGCCTTCGCGCTCGCCCTGGACGAGATCGACCGCCACCTGCACGAGGCCGACATCGTGCTCAGCGCCACCGGCGCCCAGGTGCCGGTGCTCTGGCGGGGCCAGGTCGAGGCGGCGCTGAAGGCGCGCCGGCGGCGCCCGATGTTCCTGCTCGACCTCGCGGTGCCGCGCGACATCGATCCGGCCTGCGCCGGCCTCGAGGACGCCTATCTGTACGCGGTCGACGACCTGCGCCTGATCATCGAGCGCAACCTCGACCAGCGCCGCGCCAGCGCCCACGAGGCGCAGGCCCTGGTCGACCTGCACGTGGATTCCTTCATGGCGTGGTGGCGTGCGCGCGGCCACACCGGGCCGCTGCGCCGGCTGCGCGCGCAGGGCGAGCAGGCGCGGGCCCAGGCGCTGGCCAAGGCCCGCGCCGAACTGGCCGCCGGCCGGCCCGCTGCCGAGGTCCTGGACCTGCTTGCCCACACCCTGACCAACCGCCTGTTGCACGGGCCGACCAGCCGCCTGCGCGAGGCCGCCGAGCAGGGCGACCTGGGGCTGCTGGAGGCCGCCGAGCGGTTGTTCCCCGAGGAACCGCGCGGATGACCGGCGCCCGGATGCTCGCGCGCCTGGAGCAGCTGGCGCAGCGCCACGAGGAGGTCGGCCTGCTGCTGGCGCAACCGGAGGTCGCCGGCGACGGCCAGCGCTTCGCCGAGCTCTCGCGCGAGTACGCGCGGCTGCAGCCGGTCGCCGACACCCTGCTGGCGTACCGGCGCAACGGCGACGAACTGGACGCCGCGCGTGGCCTGCTCGGCGATCCGGACATGCGCGAGATGGCGCGCGAGGAAGTCGCGCGCCTGGAGGCGGAATCGCTGGCGCTGGAGCAGGCGCTCCAGCTCGCGCTGTTGCCGCCGGACCCGCGCGACCATGCCAACGTCTTCCTGGAGGTGCGCGCCGGCACCGGCGGCGACGAGGCGGCCCTGTTCGCCGGCGACCTGATGCGCATGTACCTGCGCTACGCCGAGCGGCGCGGCTGGCGCGTCGAGCTGCTCAGCGAGAGCCCGGGCGAGCATGGCGGCTACAAGGAGGCGGTGGCGCGGATCGAGGGCCAGTCGGTGTACGCGCGACTGAAGTTCGAGTCCGGCACGCACCGGGTCCAGCGGGTGCCGGCCACCGAGTCGCAGGGACGCATCCACACCTCGGCGGCGACCGTGGCGATCCTGCCCGAACAGGACGAGGTCGCCCAGGTCCAGCTCGACCCGGCCGACCTGAAGATCGACACCTTCCGGGCCTCCGGCGCCGGCGGCCAGCACGTCAACAAGACCGACTCGGCGATCCGCATCACCCACCTGCCCAGCGGCACGGTGGTCGAATGCCAGGACGAGCGCAGCCAGCACAAGAACCGCGCCCGCGCACTGGCGCTGCTGGCGGCGCGCCTGACCGACGCCGAGCGCGGCCGGCAGGAGCAGGCGCAGGCCGACAGCCGGCGCCTGCAGGTCGGCTCCGGCGACCGCAGCCAGCGCATCCGCACCTACAACTTCCCGCAGGGCCGGCTCACCGACCACCGCATCAACCTGACCCTGTACGCGCTCGACGAGATCCTCGCCGGCGACCTCGACCCGGTCATCGACGCGCTCGGCCGCGAGCACCAGGCCGACGAACTCAAGGCCCTGGGCGAAGGCGGCTGAGTCCCCGACCCGCGCCCGCGGCGCCGCCCGCCCACGCACGGTCGCCCACCGGCGCAGGGACTGCAGACCGACCCGGCGCCCTCGCCTTGGCCTGTTCTCCGGCCCGCCTGCGCGCTCCACATGCGCCCGCGCTCCGTCACCTCCCGCCCCCGGCCTGGCCGGGGTCGCACCCCAGCCCCTGCCACGGCAAGGCCTGCCCCCTGCCGAGCGCCTGCCGGCGGTCCGACGGCACCGCGCCTGCCCCTGCCCCGGGTTCCGGAAAGGGACGCGGGAGAGCGCCGCCGCGGCCCTGGCGAGCGGCACGGGCGATGCATTTTCCCGTGGCCACGGCGCGGCCTGCGCCAACGGATCGACCCGGGCCGGGCCTGCGCGACCCCGGCCGCGCGTGGCCAGCGCCTGGCCCCGCTGGCCCGCTGCCGGTGTGGCGGCAGACGACACCCCACGGAGTCGCCGTCATGCCCATGCGCCCTCCCCGCCTGCTCGCCGCCACCCTGGCCGTCCTGGCGGGAGCCGCCGCCGCGGCGTCCATGAGCCCGGAGAAGTTGCGACTGTGCGTCGGCCTGGAGCTCGACCGCGAGGCGATCGACCGGATCCGCAGCGAACAGAGGCGCGGGCTGGATGCCGCAGAACGCCGCCTGGAGGCCTCCTCCCGCCGCCTGGAGGAGCGCCGCGCTGGCCTGGACCGGAGCGATGCCGAGGCGGTCGACCGCTTCAACCAGGCGGTCGCCGAACACAACCGGCTGCACGACGACGTCGACGCCCGCCTCGCTGCGCTGGACGCCAGCGTGCCCAGGCAGAACGAACTGGTGCGGCGCTACAACAGCCAGTGCCTGGCGGAAACCGTCAGCGAACGCGCCTGGCAGACCGAGAAGCACCGTCAGCAGCAGGCACGACGCGCCGCCGGTCGGGACCATTGACTCGGCGACGGCCGGGCAGTCGCGACGCCGCGCCGCTCAGTCCATGTCGTTGACCGCGCGCACTTCGACCGCGCCGTCGCCCATGCCGGGCATGCGCCGCGCCCACTCGAGGGCGGCCTGCAGGTCGGGCACGTCGATCAGGTAGTAGCCGCCGAGCTGCTCCCTGGCCTCCGCGAAGGGGCCGTCGGTGACCCTCGGGCCCTCCGGCCCGAAGCGCACCGTGCATGCGCCATCCGACGGCTTGAGCTCGGCACCGCCAAGCAGGGCGCCGGCAGCCGCCAGCGCCTGTCCGAAGTCGGCGTGCGCCGCATAGACGGCCGCCGTCTCGCCCGGGCTCATCCGCGCCCAGACCGATTCGTCGCCGTAGATCATCAGCAGGTACTTCATGGAGGTCTCCGCGGAGCGGTGCGCCCGGCATCACTGGTCGATCCGCGGGCGGCGGGATCGACGGTCGCGCAGGCCGGGCCGGCGTGCCGGCCTTGCGCAGCGGCGCGGGCGCCGGGCAAGCTGCCGGCATGGAAGCCCGCCCTGCCGCCCCGGAAGTCCGCCGCGCCGAACTCGACGACCTCGACCGGGTGGTGCCGCTGTTCGACGCCTACCGCGGCTTCTACGGCCAGCCCTCCCAGCCGGCCGCCTGCCGCGGCTTCCTCGAGGCCCGGCTGGCGCGCGGCGAATCGGTGCTGCTGCTGGCCTGCCGGGACGGGCTGGCGCTGGGCTTTCTGCAACTGTACCCGGTGTTCTCGTCGGTGCGGCTGCGACCGGCGTTCCTGCTGAACGACCTGTACGTCGACCCCGCCGCGCGCGGCACCGGCATCGTCGATGCCCTGCTGCGCGCCGCCGCCGACCATGCGCTGCAGGCCGGCGCGGCCTTCCTGCTGCTGGAGACCGGCGACGACAACGTCCGGGCCCAGGCCGTCTACAGCCGCGACGGCTGGCGCCGCATCGACCCCGACAGCCGCTTCTACCTGAAGGAGCTGGCATGACCGGGCCTGCCCCGGTCGACGCCGTCAACCGCGCCCTGGAACTGGCCGAACGCGGACAGGCGGCGGCCGCGCTGGCGCAGCTCGAGGCGCTCGCCAGTCGGCATCCTGCCGACCCCGGGCCGCCCCGCCTGGCCGGCGCCCTGGCGCTGCGCGCCGGCGATCTCGCCACCGCCCGTGCCTTCCTGGAAAGCGCCCTGGCGCGGGCCCCGGACTCCCCCGACGTGCTTTCGACCCTGGCCGCCCTGGCCCGCCGGGAGGGCGACGAGACCGCCGCGGAGGCGCTGTTGCGTCAGGCGCTGGAAACCGACCCCGGGCACGTGCCCGGCCTCAACAACCTGGCCGGGCTGCTGTTCGCGCAGCAGCGGCCGGCGCTGGCCGAGCCGCTGCTGCGCAGCGCCCTGGCCATCGTCCCCGGCCACGCCCCGGCGCGCAGCAACCTGGCCGCCTGCCTGCTGGCCCTGGACCGGGGCACGGAGGCCCTGGCCCAGGCCGACCAGGCGGTGCGCGCGGCGCCAGGCTATGCGCCGGCCTGGCAGGTGCTGGGCCAGGTCCAGCTCGCGCGCGGCGAGTACGCGCTGGCGCAGTCGGCCTGGGAGCGCGCGCTCGCCCTGGGCGCCGACGGCCCCGACAGCCACTACGGGATGGCCCAGGCCCTCGACGAACTCGGCCACTGGCCACAGGCGCTGGCTGCCGCCGAGCGCGCCCTGGCGCTGGATCCCGCACTCGCGCCGGCGCTCAGCCTGGCCCAGTACCTGGCCCGGCGGCTGTGCCGCCACCAGGCCTTGCCGGCGCGCCGGGAACGCCTGCTGGCCCTGCTCGACCAGGGTGCCGAGGGGATCGCGCCGTTCGCCTTGTTGAGCGAGGAAGCCGGACCGGCGGCCCAGCGCCGCGCCGCCGGGCTGGCCGCGGCCGCGGTGCAGCGCCGGGTCGAGGCGGCGGCGCCCACACCCGCGGCGCCGGCCCTGGTCGGCGGCGCCGAGGGCCCGCTGCGGGTCGGCTTCGTGTCCTCGGGCTTCGGCCAGCACCCCACCGCCCTGCTGGTCGTGGAGATGGTCGAGCACCTGCGCCGGCACCCGGGCATCGAGGTCATCGGCTTCGCCACGACCCCGGATGACGGCGGTCCGCTGCGCCGGCGCCTGGCGGACGCCTTCCATGGCCTGCACGACCTGGCCGGCCTGGCCAACCCGGTGATGGCGCAGCGCCTGGCGGCGCAGCGGCTGGACGTCCTGGTCGACCTGCGCGGCTGGGGCGGCGGCAGCATCGCCGACGTGCTGGCGCGCCGGCCGGCGCCGCTGCAGGTCAACTGGCTGGCCTATCCGGGAACCTCCGGCGCGCCCTGGATCGACTGGATGATCGCCGACCGCTTCGTGCTGCCCGACGCGGAGCGCGGCCACTACAGCGAGGCCGTGCTGCGCCTGCCGCATTGCTTCCAGCCGTCCGACAGCACCCGCCTGGTCGGCGAGCCGCCGCCGCGCGGCCAGCTCGGCCTGCCCGAACAGGGCATGGTGTTCGCCTGCTTCAACAACAGCTACAAGTACTCGCCGGAAAGCCTGCAGCGCTTCTGGCGGGTGCTGGCCGGCGTGCCCGGCTCGGTCCTGTGGCTGCTCGCCGGCAGGCAGGCGGAGGTCGCCGACAACCTGCGCGCCGCCGCGGCGACCGCCGGCGTCGAGCCGGCCCGACTGGTGTTCGCGCCCAAGCAGGCGCACGCCGCCTACCTGGCCTGCTACCGGCATGCCGGGCTGTTCCTGGACACCACGCCCTACAACGCGCACACCACCGCGTCCGATGCCCTGTGGGCCGGCTGCCCGGTGCTGACCGTGCCGGGCCGGACCTTCGCCAGCCGGGTGGCCGGCAGCCTGAACGCCTGCCTGGGCCTGGACGCCATGAACGCCGACGACGACGAGGACTTCGTGGGGCGCGCCATCGCCCTCGGTCGCGACCCCGCCCTGCTCGCCGCCGTGCGCGCCGACCTGGCACTGGCGAGGGACCGTTCGCCGTTGTTCGACATGGCCGGCTTCGCGCGCGACTTCGAGCGCGCGATCCGTGCCATGGTCAATCGCAGCCGCGCCGGGCTGCCGCCCGCCGACCTCGACCTGGAGCCGCAGCCATGAGCCACGACCCGCTTTTCGAGCCGCTCGCCATCGCCGTGCTGACGGTGTCGGATTCGCGCACCCTGGCGGAGGATTCCAGCGGCGACTACCTGTGCCAGGCGCTCGCCGCGGCCGGCCACCGCCTGGCCGACCGCGCCCTGCTCCCGGACGACCGCTACCGGCTGCGCGCCGCGGTCAGCGCCTGGATCGCCGATCCGGCGGTCGACGCGGTGATCGTCACCGGCGGCACCGGCTTCACCGGCCGCGACTCGACGCCCGAGGCGATCGCGCCCCTGCTGGACCGGGAGATGCCCGGCTTCGGCGAGCTGTTCCGGATGCTGTCCTGGGACGAGATCGGCACCTCGGCCCTGCAGTCGCGCGCCCTGGCCGGCATCGCCAACGCGACCTTCGTGTTCTGCCTGCCCGGCTCGACCTCGGCCTGCCGGACCGGCTGGGAACGCATCATCGCCGCCCAGCTCGACCGCCGCACCCGGCCCTGCAACCTGGCCGCGCTGCGGCCGCGCCTGCGCGAGTGACGGGGCGGCCGCCGCCTGCGGCATGATGGCGCCTGCGCCCCGCGGAGACGGCCATGGCCGGCAAGCTGAAGAAGAAGGACTACGAGGCACGCCTGGAGGCGCTGCAGCACGAGCTCAACACCCTGCATGCCTGGATGGCGGCGACCGGCGAGCGCGTGCTGGTGATCCTGGAGGGCCGCGACACGGCGGGCAAGACCGGCGTGATCAACGCCATCACGCACCGGCTCAATCCCCGGCGGACGCGGGTGGTGGCGCTGTCGAAGCCGTCCGAGCGCGAACAGGGCCAGTGGTACTTCCAGCGCTACGTCGAGCACCTGCCGGGCGCCGGCGAGCTCGTGCTGTTCGACCGCAGCTGGTACAACCGTGCCGGCGTCGAGGCGGTGATGGGCTTCTGCAGCGAGGCCGAACACAAGCGCTTCCTGGCCGAGTGCCCGGTGTTCGAGCGGCTGCTGGTGGCCGACGGCATCCGCCTGTTCAAGTACTGGCTGACCCTCGACCAGGCCGAGCAGGAGAGGCGCCTGGCCGAGCGCCTGGACGATCCGCTCAAGCGCTGGAAGCTGTCGCCGGTCGACCTCGCCGCGCGCGAGCGCTACGCCGACTACGGCAAGGCCCGCGACCGCATGCTGCGCCACACCGACACCGGCGAGGCGCCCTGGTACATGGTCGACGCCAACGACCAGCGGCGCATGCGCATCGACCTGGTCAGCCACCTGCTGTCGAAGCTGCCGTACCGGCCGATGCCGGTCGAGGTACCGCCGTTCCCGCCGCTGTCGGGACCACCCGGCCGCGACAGGCCGAAGGTGAAGGTGCGCTGGGTGCCGCGCGCCGGCGACTGAGCCGGCCGCTCACCCGCCGGGGCCGGCCGGCCCGCGTGGCGGGCCGGTGGCCTGCACCGGCTCCGCACCCAGCGCCGCCCAGCGACGCAGCAGCGCCTCGCCCTGCGCCGCACAGCCGGCCGCCGCCAGGATGCCTGCGTGGTCGTCGACCAGCGCCTGCCAGGCGTGCCGCAGGCGAGCGCGACGCGCCCGTTCGCGGCCGGCGAACTCGTCGACGATGCGGTCGACGGCGGCCTGCGCCGACGCCATGGCCGCCAGCGCGGCCCGCGGGCGGTCCAGGCCGAGCAGGGCGCGGCCGAGTACCCAGTCCGCCCGCCAGCGCTCTCCGCTGCCCAGTGCCTGCAGTGCCTGCGCAGCCGCCTCGGCCAGCGCCACGGCCACCCCCGGCTGGCCCTGGGCGAGGCGGGCCGCGGCCAGCTCGACCTCGCACAGGGCCTGGCCATCGCGGCTGGCCAGCTCGATGGCGATCGCACGCGCCTCGTCGGCGGCCTCGGCGGCCTCGGCCGGGCGTCCCTGTGCCAGCCGCAGGCGGGCGCGTTCGGTGAGGAAGCGGAACGCGTCGTCCCGGTCGCCGATGCGCTCGATCAGCGCGAGCGCCTGGACCAGCTGGCTGTCGGCATGGTCCAGCCCGCCCAGGCGGATCTCCGCCTGGGCGATCAGCCAGCGGGTCTCGGCCTCGCAGTGGCGGTCGCCGATGTCCTCGAGCTCCGGGCCGGCCCGGTTCAGGTAACCCATCGCCTCCTCGGTGAGGCCCTGGGCCAGGCGCACCTGCGCCAGCGCCAGGCGGATCTTGGCCTGGCCGATGGCATCGCCGCTCTCGCGGTAGAGCTGATGCGCGGCCAGGGCCAGCGCGTGCGCGGACTGGTACTGGCCGCGGCCCAGGCGCACCCAGTGCAGCCGCCTGAGCACGTCGGCGCGGATCGGGGCCGGCGCGCCGCCGGCCATCGCCAGGGCCGCCTGCAGGTCCGCATCGGCGGCCTCCAGCCGGCCCTGCAGCGCCACGGACCAGCCGTGCATGGTCAGCAGCGGCAACCGCTCACGGGCAGAGCCCGGATCGCCGGACAAGGCCGCCGCAAGGGTCGCCTCGGCCTGGCGGTAGTCGCCCAGGGCGGCCTGGGCGCGCACCGCCAGGAGGCGGGCCGCCCGGGCGCAGGCCTGCGACAGGCGCGGCACTGTCCCGGCCGGCGCCAGCAGGGGCGCCAGGCCGGCCAGGGCGCACCGGTAGCGGCCGAGTCCGAACAGGGCGTGCGCCCTTTCCAGGGCCAGGGACGCCCGATGGGCGGACGCCAGGCGCAGCGCGTCGCCGGTCTGCGCGTGCTCGGCCAGCGCCAGCGCCTCGTGCAGGCGTCCCTGCAGGCGCAGGCCGCGCAGGCGCCCCAGCAGGACCCGCCAGCGCCGGGCCGGGCTGGCCGCGGCGCCCGACTGCAGCAGGCGGTGCAGGCGCTCCCATGCCGCCAGGTCGACGGGCGCGTCCTCGACCGTGATCACCGGCAGTGCGGCCAAGCCCGCATCGAAGGCGCGCTGCGGCTCGCCTGCCTGCTCGGCATGCGCGCTCAGGGCCGCCAGCGACGCCGCGTCCTGCGCCCCCGCCAGGCGCGCCGCGCAGCGGCGGTGCAGTTCGGCCTGGCGCGCGGCCGGGATCGTGCCCTGCACGGCGCGCCGGGTCAGGCCGTGCCGGAACGCGAAGCGACCGTCGGCCAGCGGCTCGAGCAGGCCGGCGGCGCAGGCGGGCGCCAGAATCCTGGCCACGCGCGCCGCAGGGATCGCCGCCACCTGCGCCAGCCCGTCCGGGTCGAATGGCGCCGCCAGCACGGCGGCCGCCTCCAGCGCCGACTGGCATTCGTCCGGCAATGCCCGGCAGCGCTGCAGGAGGGTCAGTTCGAGGCTGGGCGGCAACGCCTCCGGCAGGGAACGCCACAGCCATCCACGCTGCTCGTCGCAGACCAGGTCGCCCCCCGCGACCAGGTGGCGGACCAGTTCGCCGAGGTAGAACGGGGTGCCGCCGCTGAGCTGGTGCAGGGCCGTGGCCAGTCCCGCCGGGAGGTCGCCCTCGCCGCCGACGCCGAGCATGCCCGCGACCATGCCGGCGCTTTCCTCGGCAGACAGCGCGGACAGGCGCAGCACCGCCACCGGCAGGTCGCCGAACAGGTCCGGGAGCTCGCCGGGACGTCCGGATGCGGTTCGCAACACGCCCACCAGCAGGATCCGGGTGCCGCGCACGGCACCGGCCAGGCGCCGCAGCCAGGCACGGTCGCCGTCATCCAGTCGCTGCAGGTCGTCCAGGCCCAGGACGAGCGGCGCCAGGCCAGACAGCGCCGCCACGACGTCGGCCGGATCGTGCCGGTGCGACCCGCGCCGGGGTCGCCCGCCATCGATACGGGCCAGCGCGCGGTCGACCACCTCCGGCAGGCACATGCCGTCGGCTCCCGACGCCGGCACCAGGCGCAGCAGGCGGCTCCCCCGACCCGCCAGCCAATCGGCCAGGCTGGCCAGCAGCGCGGTCTTGCCGTGGCCCGACTCGCCCACCACCAGCACCGGCAGCGCCTGGCCGGCGGCGGCCCGCTCGAATTCCTGCTGCAGGTAGGCCAGCTCGGCTTCCCGGCCGAAGATCCCGCCGAGCGTCGGCAGTGCCGGCTTCGGCGATGGTCGCGGCTCGGACGATCTCGCGGTCGCCGGGGCGAGCATCTGCGCGAGCAGCGCGTTGACTTCGCCCGCGCCGCCCGGACGCAGTTCCGGGGCCGGCGCCAGCAGCCGCACCAGCAGCCGGCCCAACGCGGGGGGGCACCCGGCCGGCAGCCCGGCGCGCAGGGCCGCCGGGTCGAAGCGCCCATGCGCGGCCACCAGCGCGTCCAGGGAATCGGCCAGCACCGGCATCCGCCCGGTCGCCAGCAGGTGCAGCACCACGCCCAGGCCGTACAGGTCGGAACGGACATCCGGCTCGGCGCCCGCCAGCAGTTCCGGCGCCATCGCCAGGGGCGTGCCGCGCTGGAACGCGCCGCCACCGGACGTCCTGGCCGAGGCGGCAGCGCCGAAATCGGTGATCAGGATGCGGCCATCGTGCCCGCGCAGCACGTTCTGCGGCTTCAGGTCGCAGTGCAGCAGGCCGGCGTCGTGGATCGCCACCAGCCCCCGGCACAGCTCCATGCCAGCCAGGCACAGCTCGCGCGCCGGCAACGCGCCGACGCGCCCGATCCAGACATCCAGCGTCTCGCCCCTGACCAGTTCCAGCCACAGGCCGGCCCGGCCATCGTGGCTGTCGACCCCGTGCACGGTGACGATGTTGGGATGCCGCAGCCGCGCCAGGCGGCGACCTTCGGCGATCCAGCCGCCGGTGCCCGCCCAGCCCAGGTCGGGATGGCTCAGCTTGAGGGCCACCTCGAGCGCCAGCAGCGGGTCGTAGGCCCGGTAGACCTCGGACGAGGCGCCCGCGCCGATCCGCTCCAGCACGTCCAGATGGCCCCACTGGAAAAGGACGGCTCCCGGCGGGCCGCCGATCGGCGCATGCGCGGCCGAGCTCAGTCGTTCCGCCAGGCCGGCGATGACCTGCAGTGCGCCATCGACGCGGTCGTCCGCCATGTCCGCCTGCGGCAACGGCGCGCCGTCGGCGACCGCACCGGCCAGGCGCAGCAGGCGTGCCCGCTCGTCCCGCTCGTCCCGGCGCGGCGGACCGCGCCGGCGGTCAGGGCCGGATCGCCTCGACATCGATCCGCTCGGCGAGCCGCACCAGGGCGCGGCTGACCCGCATGCGGGCCGCATTCGCGGTCTTCAGACCGCACAGGGCGGCGACCTCGCCGTAGTCGAGGCCGAACTCGATGCGCAGGCTGACCGCGTCCCGCTCGCCGGGCTTCAGGCTGGCGAGCGCCTGCTCGTAGGCCGCGAGCGCCTCGCTGGAGAGCACACCCTGCATCGGCGAGGGATGCTCGTCGACCTCGGCCGCCAGGACCTCCTCGCCGACCCGGGCAGGCAGCCGGCGGCTGCGCCGCAGTTCGTCGCGCAGGGTGTTCATCAGCACCGTCCGAAGATAGCCGAGCAGCGCCCCCGGCCCGTTCCACTGGAAGGCGTCGAGATGGCCGAGCGCCTTGATCGCGGTCACCTGGACCAGATCCTCGGTCCCGGACAGGTCGCGCGCCCGGGCGGGCAGGCGATTGTGCGCGAGTCGGCGCAGCACCGGCAGGTAGCGCGCCATCAGGGCCTCGCGCGCCGCCGACTCGCCCGCCTGCCAGCGTCGCAGCAGGGTCTCGGTGGCCATCGATCGCAGTTCAGCGGACGACAAGACGTCCTTCCTTGCGGCAAAGGTTCGCGCCAATCATAGCCTTTGGCCCCGGGCGACCTTCCCGGACCGGCGGTGCGCCGCCGCAGTGGCGCCTGTGCGACTTCGTGCCGATCCGTCGTTTGCAGTGATGAGGACGCACCGAAGGGATGCGTCCGCGACCCTTTTCCCGCTGGAGACGAACAGATGAACCTGCAATCGTGCTGCCCGCCCATCGCCCTGGTCCTGCTCGCGCTGGCCGCCCTGCCGGCGACCGCCGGCGTTCTGCCGCCGCCGCCACCCCCGGACCCGGTGCACACGCTGGTGGCGCAGCTGGCCGGCGACTACGCCGGATTGCCGGCACAGGACGATCCCCGATTCGGGCATTCGGTGGCCCTGCATGGCGACACCCTGGCGGTGGGCGCACCCGGCACCCTGACCTCCAGCGGCGGCGTGGTGCTGGCCAGGGGTGCCGTGTTCCTGTTCCGGCGCAACCCGGACAACGATGCCTGGCAGTTCGTGCAGCGCATCGCCTTCGGCACCGGCGGCAACGGCCAATGCGGCCATGCCGTCGCCCTCAACGAGTTCAGCCTGCTTGTGGGTTGTCCCGGCCATGAGGTCGCCGGCCAGGCGCGCGGGCGGGCCGTGTTCTACCGGCGCAATGCCGGCGGCGACTACGTCGACCCGGTCGTGTTCGCCGACGGCTCGGTCCAGGCCGGGGCCCAGTGCGGCGCCAGCGTGGCCCTGATCGATTCCGCGCCCGGCAGCGACAGCCCGCTGCCAATGGCGGCGGTGGGCTGCCCGAACCGCCGCGACTTCCCCCTGGGCAACGTCGGCCTGGTCGGCGCCGTCGACGTCTACAGCAACTTCCTGGGGCTGTGGTCGCATGCCACCTCGATCATCGGTCCGGCAGCCACCGCTTCCGGCTTCGGCACCAGCGTCAACCTGAACCGCTCGGGTCCCAACCCGGGCCTGACCCTGCTGCTGTCGGTCGGCATTCCCGGGACCACCGCGGCCGCCGCCGGCAGCGTGCGCGTCTACGCGATGGGCGCCACCGTCGGCCAGTGGAGCCAGGAACATGCGCTGACCGGTCCCGGCCAGGGCTCGCGCTTCGGCCACAGCGTGCACATGCGCGGCGGGCGCCTGGCCGTCGGCGCGCCGGAACGGCGCGTGCTCAACCCCGCCCTCAATCCGCCGGCCACGGTCGCCAGCGGCAGCGTCAGCATCGCCACCCGCGCCTGCAATTTCCAGGGCGTGTGCGGCTGGAGCGCCCCGGTGCAGGAGTACATCGCGGCCCCGCTGCCGGTGCCGGTGGCGGCGGCCCAGAACCGACTCGGCCAGGCGGTCCAGGTGCTGGAACCCAGCCGTGTCCTGGCCGGCGAGCCCTGGCATCCGTGGCCCGGGTTCAACGGACGCGGGCGCCACTACGTGCTCGAGGGCGGCAACTTCGTGCTGCGCACCACCGAACCCTTCCACAGCGCCTCGACCCCGGCCACCGCCGAGTTCGGCGCAGCGGTTTCCGGTGATGCGCAGTGGCTCGCGGTCGGCGCGCCCGGCTATCCGGACGCGACCTCCGGCCGGGTCTTCGTATACGCGTTCGACTACGACGACACCCTGTTCGCGCACGACTTCGAGTGCAGCGGCGGCGCACCGGGTTGCCGCTGAATCGCGGCGGGGCGGCGCCGCGGCCGGGATGCCGCCGCCCCGCCCCGGCGCTCAGGACGCGATCGCGAAGTCCCCGCCGCCGACCGCCGCCGGCGCCAGCGGCTGCCTGTGCACGTGCCCGACGCGGGCCAGGGGCGGGCCGTGCTGCAGCCATCGCTCCAGCTCGGCCATCGCCTGCGGCGGCCCGGCGGCGACCACCTCGACCCTGCCATCGGCGAGGTTGCGGGCATGACCGCGCAGGCCCAGGGCCAGGGCGAGCTGGCGCACCGAGGCGCGAAAGGCCACGCCCTGCACCCGTCCCTCGACCAGGAACCTGGCCGCTTCAGTCACCGCCATCGTCCGGTCCGGCGACGGCCTCGGGGACCGGGCCGCGCGCGATCACCGCCTCGATGTCGGCGCCGGTCACCGGCCCGACGAAGGCCTCGGCGACCACGCCGGCGGGATCCAGCACGTAGGTCATCGGCAGGCCACGCGGAACCGGGAACGCGGACGGCGGATCGTAGACGTCCACCGGCGCGATCGGATAGCGCGCCGGGTGGCGCTGCAGGAACGCCAGCAGGTCCTCGCGCTCGATCTCCTCGAAATCCAGGCCGAGCACCTCGACGTCGTCGCGGTCGGCCAGCGCCGACAGCTCCGGGATCTCCTTGATGCAGGGTGCGCACCAGGTCGCCCAGTAGTTCACCACCAGCCAGCGCCCGCGCTGCTCCGCGAGGTCGAAGCGGCCGTGGTCGAGGGTGTCGACGGCAAGCGCGGGCCGGGTGCCGATCATCGACTTGGCCGGCTGTGCGACGACCGGAGCGGCCAGCGCGGCCAGCAGCAGGAACAGCATTCTCATCGGGCTTCCCCGGTACGGGCGGTGGCAAGGTAGTGTGCCACGGTCTGCGTGAGGATCGGCTCGACGGCGCTGCCGGCCTGGGCCAGCAGGCGGTCGGCGCCGTCCGGCTCGCCACCGCGGCGGGTCAGCGGCAGGCGGTGGCCGCCGGCTTCGTAGATGTCGGCCAGGCGCACCTGCGAGAGGTCGCGGATCACGCGCCACTGGCCCAGCGAGGTGCGTTCGACGATGTCCAGCCGCTCCATGTCGGCCAGGCAGCGCAGCAACTGCTCGTCGCTGAGGCCGCCGACGCGGTCGTGCAATGCCTCCAGGCCCAGGCCTCGGCCGTGCGCATGGGCCAGCGCCAGGGCCTCGATCAGTCGCAGCGCGGCGGCGAACTCGTGGCCGGTCGGCAGCTTGCGCTCCTCGGTGTGGTAGCGGAACGAGCTGAGCACCGCCGACAGCGAGGCGCCCAGCAGCACGATGTTCCACGACAGGTAGACCCAGAACAGGAAGATCGGCAGCACCGCGAAGGCGCCGTAGATGCGCTCGTAGCTGGGCACGTTGGTCAGGTACATCGCGAACGCGCGCTTGCCCAGCTCGAACAGGATGGTCGCGGCCAGCGCGCCCAGCGCGGCGTGCCGCCAGCGCACCTCGGTGTTGGGCACGATCGCGTAGCTCAGGGTCAGCGCCAGCCAGGTCACCGCGCCGGGCACCAGGGCCAGCAGGCGGTCGGTGAGCGCGTAGCCGCGGTCGATGTCGGCGATCAGCGGCAGCGTGAACAGGTAGGTGCTCATCGCCAGGCCGGTCGCGACCAGCAGCGGCCCCAGCGACAGGATGGTCCAGTACACCACGAAGCGCGACACCGCCCGGCGCGGCCGGGTGACCCGGAAGATGCGGTTGTAGGCGTCCTCGATGGAATACATCATCAGCAGGGCGCTGAGGAACAGCGCGATCACGCCGACGCTGGTCAGTCGCGAGGCGTTGTCGGCGAACTGCCCGAGGTAGGCGTCGATCGACTCGCCGGCGGCCGGCACGAAATTGGTGAACACGAACACGCGCAACTGCTGCGACCAGCCCTCGAACACCGGGAACGCCGACAGGATGCCGAACACCGCCACGGTCAGCGGCACCAGGGCGAACACCGTGGTGTAGGACAGCGAACCGGCGTACTGGAAGCAGTTGTCGTCCCAGAACCGGTGCCACAGGTAGCGGAAGAAGGCCTTGCCGCGGTCCAGGTCGATGCGGCCCAGGCGCGCCGGCAACCAGCGCCTCACGGCGCCGCCCCTGGCGGGCTGGCCGGACGCACGGACATCATCGGCGGTCGACGCGACTCGGGCACAATGGCGCCATGGCAGAGATCCTGGTGCTGTACTTTAGCCGCAGCGGGCATACCGCCGCGATGGCCCGGCGCATCGCGCGCGGCATCGAGGAGGTGCCCGGCATGCAGGCCCGCCTGCGCACGGTGCCGCCGGTGGCGGCGGTGATCCGGGTGGCGGAGCCGCCCGAGCCCGCCGATGGCGCCCCCTACGCCCGCCTGGACGACCTGCGCGAATGCGCCGGGCTGGTGCTGGGCAGCCCCACCCGGTTCGGCACCATGGCCGCGCCGCTCAAGCATTTCCTGGATGGCACCGGCCAGGACTGGCTGGCCGGCACCCTGGTCGGCAAGCCGGCCGCCGTGTTCACCTCGACCGGCACCCTCCACGGCGGCCAGGAGTCGACCCTGCTCGGCATGATGCTGCCGCTGCTCCACCACGGCGCCCTGCTGGTCGGCCTGCCGTTCACCCAGCCGGAGCTCAACACCACGCGCAGCGGCGGCACGCCCTACGGCGCCAGCCACCTGGCCGGCGTGCAGGGCGAGAACGACCTGGACGCCACCGAGGCGACGCTGTGCCGGGCCCTGGGCCGCCGTGTCGCCCAGACCGCGCGCCTTCTGGCCGGGCCATGAGCACGGGCCTGCTTGCCAGCCCCGCGCTGGCCCGCCCCCTGGCCGTGGTGCGCGCCGGCCTGCTCGCCCTGCTGGTGCTGCAGCTGGTCTGGCACGGCCTGCTGCCGCCGCCGCGTTCGGCGCTGGGCTGGACCGCCCTGGCGCTGGCCGTGCTGCCGCTGCTGGCGGTCCTGCCCGGCGCCTGGCGCGGCCGGCCGCTGCCGCTGTTCTGGGCCAACCTGCTGGCCCTGGTGTACTTCTGCCACGGCGTCACCGAGGCCTGGACGGAAGCCGCGCAGCGCGGCCTGGCCCTGCTCGAGGTCGCGCTTTCCGTCCTGGTCGTGTGCGCCTACGGCCTGCTCGGCATCCGCAGCCGGCGCGCCGCCCGTGCCGCCGGCCTGCTGCCGCCGCGCCACTGACCCGCCCTTCTCTCCAGCCTGCCTCGAACCGACCATGGACCAGCTCTGCATCGTCACCACCGGCGGCACCATCGACAAGATCTACTTCGACGACAAGTCGGACTTCCAGATCGGCGATCCGCAGATCGGCCAGATCCTGCGCGACCTCGGCGTCGCGTTCCGCTTCGAGGTGATCCCGCTGCTGCGCAAGGACAGCCTGCACGTCACCCAGGCCGACCGCGAACTGCTGCGCGCGGCGATCGCCGCCCAGCCGGAGAGCCACGTGCTGGTCACCCACGGCACCGACACCATGGTCGAGACCGCCCGCGTGCTGGCCGGCATCGAGGGCAAGACCATCGTCCTCACCGGCGCCCTGAACCCGGCGCTGTTCCGCGGTTCGGACGCCGTCTTCAACGTCGGCTGCGCGGTCGGCGCCGTGCAGTGCCTGCCGCCCGGCGTCTACATCGCCATGAACGGCCGCATCTGGGACCCGGCCCGGGTCCGCAAGAACCGCGAGGCAAACCGGTTCGAGGCGATCGACTGAGGTAGGCGGGACAGGACACCCGTGACCCGTGACCGGGGACCGGGGACTTGAGCCCTGGGACTGGAGGGCCCGGGAGCCCGGGAGCTCGGGAGCTCGGGAGCTCGGACGTTCAGGCTGGTGCATCGCTTCCGGGCGAGGGCGCCCCACTTCTCCCCTCCCCCGCCTGCGGGGGAGGGGCCGGGGGAGAGGGTTTTCGCGACCAGCGCGCCAGCCATTCGTGGCTGCGCGGCCGACCAACGGATGCGAAGGCGCCGGCCTGCCCGGCTCAGCGCGGCACGTGCTGGTCGAACATGATGGCGTTGCCGTCCGGGTCGTTCAGCACGATGTGTGCCGGGCCGCTGCCGTCGGGGTCCGCACGGGTTGCTATTTCGATACCGGCCGCGTCCAGCCGGGCCTGGATCTCGCGGACGTCGGTGAACTCGCCGACCGCCCGGGCCTCCTGGTCCCATCCGGGATTGAAGGTGAGGATGTTGCCCTCGAACATGCCCTGGAACAGGCCGATCACCGTCGAGCCGTTGCGCAGGATCAGCCAGCCCTGGGCGGCATCACCGCCCAGGGTCGAGAAGCCGAGCTTCTCGTAGAACGTCCTCGACGCCGCGAGATCCTTCACGGCAAGGCTCACTGAAAAGGCACCCAGGTCCACGTCGCGCTCCTGTTGCGGTGGAAGTCCGCCACGTGGGCAACGGCCCTGCATCAGGCGCCCCGCCGTGGCCCGGGCGAGTGTCGACCCGGCCGGCCGGCGCGTCAACGCTCGCCCGGTTCCGGCGTGGCGGTCGTCCCCGCCGCGCCGTGCGCCGGCAACCGCATTTCCTCATCGCCCCGGGCATCGACGCGGCCGGTGGCCTGCCAGCCCTGGACACGGTAGAAGCCGTGCGAGCGCAGCGCCGGATCGGCGCCTGCCATCAGCCACGGGCGCCGGCAGCCCGCCGCGCGCAGGAACCCGACCGCCGCGGCGAGCAGGGCCCGGCCGATGCCGCGCCCCTCGAAGCCGGCCTGGACCGCCAGCGCGCCCACTTCGCCCGTGGCGGCGTCGGCAGTGCAGAAACCGACCACCTCGCCATCGACCTCGCACAGCCAGGTGGCGAAATCCCCGCGGGCCATCGCCGCGTGCAGGCTGTCGCGGGTGATGCCGCGCGCCGCCAGGTCGGCCTCGGACAGCGCATTCTGGCGGGTCGACGCCCGCACCCGGAACAAGGCCGGCAGGTCCTCGACGCGCGCCGGCCGGAGCGCGGGATCACGGACCGCGCGCACGGGCCCGGATCGATCACGACCCCCGGGAGAATCGCGCGCAGGCGCGCTCATGTCGGGGGCGAACCGTCCAGCGACAGCCAGAAGCGCTCCGGTCGCGGCCGCAGCCAGCGCCCGTAGTCCAGCGAGAACAGCACCCGTTCGGCCCGACCGCTCAGCTCGGCGCGCGGCACCAGCCCGTAGCTGCGGCTGTCGGCGCTGTTGTCCCGGTAGTCGCCCAGCACCAGGTAATGGTCGGCAGGCACCGTCACCGGCCCGAACCAGGCCACCGGGGCCGGGCGCGGCGCCAGCCGGATGCCGTGCCGCATGGCGCCCAGGCGCTCGCTGGCCAGCACGCCGCCGTCCGCGCCCTGGCCGACCAGGTCGTAGTCGGCCGCCAGCCCATCCACGTAGAGGCGGTTGTCGCGCAGGGCGACGGTCTCGCCGGGCAGGCCGACCACCCGCTTGATCAGCCGGGTGCCGGCAGCCGTCGACCTGAACACCACGACATCGCCCCGTGCCGGCTCGCCCAGTCGCGCCAGAACGATGCCGGCCAGCGGGAGCTTGAGGTCGTAGGCGAGCCGGTTCACCAGCACGCGGTCGCCCTCGACGATGGTCGGGTGCATGGACGCGCTCGGCACGTCGTTGAAATCGGCGACCGCCGCGCGCACGCACAGCATCAGGGCGAGGAACAGCAGCAGGCCGCGGTGGTCGTTCAGGACGCGGGGCAGGCGCAGGATCATGGCATCGGCTCTCTTGCAGGACACGCCTGCGACTGCGGCACCGGGACGCGGGTTCCCCGTCGTCGGCCAGGACCAACGGCACATGGCGGGCCTCGCCGGCCGTCGCCATGCTGGTCGCCCGCCACCCGGGGTCCGGAGGAGGCCGCCATGAGCGTCCCGCCACGGCTCGCACCCGCCGTCCTGCTGCTCGCGCTGTCGGTCCTGCCCTGCCCGTCATCGTGGGCCAGCGCCTCAGCCCCGGCAGCCGACGACATCGCCTGTCCGCCGGCGCCCCATACCCGGGACGACCTGGCGGCCCTCGCCGCCGCCGGCTTCCAGCCGGCGCGGGGCGGCGACGAGAGCGCCTGGATCGTGCGCCTGCTGGCCTGTGCCGAGGACGCCGACCCGGCGATCCGCGACGGCGTTGTGTTCGAGGCCTGGCAGCGCTGGCTGCGTGCAGGGCGGGTCGATCCGGAGATCCTGCCCGGACTGGCCAGGACCCTGATGGCGCGCCTGGCCGGCCCGCCCGACGACGACGGCTTCCGCCACCCGTTCGCCGCCCTGCTGCTGTCCGAACTGGCTCGGGCCGACCGCCTGCAGCCCTTCCTCGAGGCCGGACAGCGCCGGGACCTGCTCGACCTGGCGGCGCGCTGGTTGCCGTCAGTCCGCGACCACCGCGCCTGGGATCCGGTCGAGGGCTGGCGCCACGCGGTCGCCCATGGCGCCGACCTGGTGCTGCAGGTCGGTCTGCATCCGCAGGTCGATGCCGACGGCGTGCGGCGCCTGCTCGACGCCCTGGCCAGCCAGGTCGCGCCGCCCGGCCACGCCTACCGCCACGGCGAACCGGAACGCCTGGCGCGCGCCGCGGTGTTCCTGCACGGCCGTGGCCTGCTGACCGAAACGCAATGGCGGGACTGGCTGGAGGGGGTTTCGTCACCGGCGCCGCTGGCCGACTGGCCGGCGTCGTTCGGCAGTGCCGCCGGCCAGGCGCGCCGCCACAACGTGCTGGCCTTCCTGCACGCGCTCGCCTTCGCGATGCGCGTCCAGCATGGTGCCGACAGCGCGCAAGCCGCGTTGCTGGACGCGCAGCTCAGGCGTCTGCACGGGGGCTGATCGGCGGGGCCGGGGCCGACGCTCAGTCGGCCGGCCGTGGCGCCGACCAGACGGCCGGGAAAGCGGGGGGCGAGGCGGTGAAACGCGGCAGGACCAGTTCGCCATCGTAACCCTGCGCCGAGGATCGCCCGAACAGGCGCAGGCCGGTCGCGGGCGCGGGCCTGGCCACGCCCAGCTCGCGTGCCCCACACCCGGGCGCGCAGATCCAGGCGCTGCCGGCCAGCGCCCGCACGTCCAGCGTCAGCGCCGGCCGGTCCCGCAGGCGCCAGGCCATCAGCTCGACGTCCGGATCGAACGGATTGCCGATCGTGCGCCGGGCGTGGAGGTTGCCCGTCAGCACCAGCATCGGCGGGGCCTGCGGCTTCGCCAGCGCCTGTTCCAGACGGTCGGCCATGTGGCGCTCCCGGAGGGCGCCCGCCACCGACGGATCGGGCACGTCGAAGGCGAGCAGGTCCACCGCTGCACCGGCCTGCCGCCAGCGCCGTACCTGTTCGAGCAGGTCCAGCATCGCCTCGCTGCTGCGGCCGTCCCCGTACGACCAGAACGGATGGCCGGCCAGCGCCGGGGCGGCGGGCCCGCGCGCGCTGTCGTCCAGCCAGGCATCCAGCGCGGCCTGGTGGCTGTCGGGAATCTCCAGGGCCAGCGTCACCGCCCCGCCCGTCGCCAGGCGCGATGCCAGCACCGCGGCGACCAGCGCCGGCACCTCGGCGGTGCCGTGGATCTCGCCGAGGATCACCGGCGAGTGACGCGCCATCAGGGCGGCGATTCCGGCAGGCGCGTCGTTGGCGGACCACGCGATCGCTTCGCCGTCGTCCTGCGCAGGGGCGTGGACAGACACGGCCAGGCAGCCTGTGGCCAGGAGGGAAAGGAATCGTCGGGGCGTCGGGCGCATGGCAGGGGGTGGTCCGGGATCGGGCCGGACTGGACCCGAGGCAAGGCCGCCGGGTTCCCGGACCGCACGCAGCCCGGCGCCTGGCAGGCTGCCGGGCCGCGCCCCTCAGCGCTCCGAATGCCCCGGCTCGGAGTGGCTGCGCGTGAACAGGCCGGGACGGACCAGGTCGATGAAGCGCCGGGCATGGCTGCCGGGCAGGCGGCCCTTGCGCACCACCACCCCGTAGCTGCGCTGCGGGAAATAGGCGCGCAGGTTGCGCACCACCAGGCGCTCGTGGTCCTGCGGCGAAAGGCAGAAACCGGTGACGATCGAGATGCCCAGGCCCATCGCCACGTACTGCTTGATCACCTCCCAGCCTCCGACTTCCAGGGCCACGGTATAGGGCACCCGCCGCTGCTGGAACACGAGGTCGACCAGCCGCCAGGTGGACAGGCGTTTCGGCGGCAGGATCAGGCCGTGGGGGCTGAGGTCCTCCAGGCGCAGCTCGGCCTTGTCGGCCAGCGGGTGGCCGAGCGGCGCGATCAGCATCGGATCGAAATGGTGCACGGCCTCGTAGGCGATGTCGGGCGGCACCTCGATCATCGAGCCGACCGCCAGGTCGACCTGGTCGTTGCGCAGCAGGGCCAGGCCGTCCCGGCCGGTCACGTTGTGCAGGTGCACGTGCACGCCGGGGTGGCGGTCGCGGAAGCGCCGCACCAGGGGCGGCAGCAGGTGCAGGATGGTGGACTCGCCGGCGGCGATGTTCAGCTCGCCGGTGTCCAGGCCGGCGAGCTGGCCGCGCAGCGCCTCGCCGATGCCGTCGATGCCCTCGACCAGCGGCCGGGCCAGGTCGTACAGGGCCTGGCCCTCGCGGGTGACCCGCAGGCTGCGGCCGGCGCGCTCCAGCAGCGGCTGGTCCAGTTCCTTCTCCAGGGCCGAGAGCTGCAGGCTCACCGCCGGCTGGCTGAGGTACAGGGCCTCGGCCGCGCGTGCCAGGCTGCCGAACTTGACCAGCGCGCAGAACGCCCGCAACTGCTTGAGGCGGTTGCCTTTGTAATACCAGCGGCGATCCGGCCCGGTCATTGGCGCAGGGTCTGACTCCGACTGTCCGGCCGTGACTTTAACAGATCGAAAGCGTCTGTTTGAAACAACTGGTTTGTGAAAGCCAGGCCCCTGATGCCAGAGTCGCGTCGACCCGCCCCGGCGGATCGTCGAACGCAAGGGACCACACCATGGCAGCGGACGCCTCCCATCCCGACCCGATCACCGTCGCCGCACCCGCCGGCAGCCCCGACCCTGTCGTCCTGACGCCGCCGGTCCGGGCGCTGGTCGCCGGCCTCGAACGGCGCTTCGGCGCGCGTCGGCGCGACCTGCTGGCGCGTCGGCACGAACGCCAGGCGGCCATGGATGCCGGCGCCCTGCCGGATTTCGATCCGGCCACCGCCGAGCTGCGCAGCAGCGACTGGCAGGTGGCGACCCTGCCCGACCTGCTGCTCGACCGTCGCGTCGAGATCACCGGCCCGGTCGACCGCAAGATGGTGATCAACGGCCTGAACTCGGGCGCCCGGGTGTTCATGGCCGACTTCGAGGACGCCAGCTCGCCGACCTGGGCGAACATGGTCGAGGGCCAGGCCAACCTGCGCGACGCGGTGGCCGGCGGCATCGAATACCGCTCGCCACAGGGTCGGGTCTACCGGCTGGCCGCGCGCACGGCCGTGCTGATGGTGCGACCGCGCGGCTGGCACCTGGACGAGAAGCACGTCCTGCTCGACGGTGTGCCGGTCTCGGCCAGCCTGTTCGATGCCGCGGTGTTCTGCGCCCTGTGCGGCGCCGACCTGCATCGCACAGGGCGTGGCCCCTTCCTGTACCTGCCCAAGCTCGAGCACGCCGCCGAGGCGGCCCTGTGGGACGAGGCGCTGGCGGCGATCGAGGCGGCGCTGGACCTGCCGCGCGACGCCATCAAGGTCACCGTGCTGATCGAGACCCTGCCGGCGGCGTTCCAGATGGACGAGATCCTGCACGCCCTGCGCGGCCGCGTGGTGGCGCTCAACTGCGGCCGCTGGGACTACATCTTCAGCACCATCAAGACGCTGCGCGCGAAACCGGACCGCCTGCTGCCCGACCGCGGCCAGGTCACCATGGCCGCGCCGTTCCTGCGCGCCTACGCCGACCTGCTGGTGCGCACCTGCCACCGGCGCGGCGCCCTGGCGATGGGCGGCATGGCCGCGCAGATCCCGATCCGCGGCGACGAGGTGGCCAACAGCGCGGCCCTGGACAAGGTGCGCGCCGACAAGCTGCGCGAGGTCCGGGCCGGCCACGACGGCACCTGGGTGGCGCATCCGGACCTGATCGCCGTGGCCCAGGCGGTGTTCGACACCCACATGCCCGGCCGCAACCAGCGCGAGGTCCGCCGCGACGACGTGGCGGTCGGCCGGGACGCGCTGCTGGACCTGCCGTCCGGCCCGGTCACCGCCGCCGGCTACCGCGGCAACGTCGAGGTCGCGGTGCGCTACCTGGCCGCCTGGCTGGACGGCCTGGGCTGCGTCCCGATCCACCACCTGATGGAAGACGCCGCCACCGCCGAGATCGCCCGCGCGCAACTGTGGCAATGGCAGCGTCACGGCGCCCGCCTGGACGACGGTCGCGCCGTCGACGGCGGCCTGTTCGACGGCACCCTCGAACAGGTGCTGGCCGGGCTGCGCGCAGCCGACCCGGCCGGCCTGCCCGGCCACGGCCGCCTGGACGCCGCCGCCGCTTTGCTGGCGCAGGCCACGCACGCCACGGAACTGCCCGACTTCCTGACCCTGCCCGCCTACGCGCAACTGCCCTGAGCGCCGCCGCCGGTCGCAGCAACCGCCACCTTCGCCCACACCGATGAGGACCACCGCACCATGAGCACCGCGCCGAACGCCGAGCAACTCAAGCTGGACTGGGCCAACCATCCGCGCTGGCAGGGCGTGCAGCGCCCCTACGGCGCCGAGGACGTGGTCCGCCTGCGCGGCACCGTGCACGTCGAGCACTCCCTGGCGCGACGGGGCGCCGAGCGCCTGTGGCGCTCGCTTCACGAGCTGCCGTTCGTCAACGCCCTGGGCGCGCTGACCGGCAACCAGGCGATGCAGCAGGTCAAGGCCGGCCTGCAGGCCATCTACCTGTCCGGCTGGCAGGTCGCCGCCGACGCCAACACCGCCGGCGCCATGTACCCGGACCAGTCGCTGTACCCGGTCGACTCGGTGCCGCAGGTGGTGCGCCGGATCAACAACACCCTGCTGCGCGCCGACCAGCTCCACCACGCCGAGGGCGACGACGGGATCGACTGGCTGGTGCCGATCGTCGCCGATGCCGAGGCCGGCTTCGGCGGCGTGCTCAACGCCTACGAGCTGATGAAGCACATGATCGAGGCCGGCGCCGCCGGCGTGCATTTCGAGGACCAGCTCGCCAGCGCCAAGAAGTGCGGCCACATGGGCGGCAAGGTGCTGGTGCCGACCCGCGAGGCGGTGCAGAAGCTGGTCGCCGCCCGCCTGGCCGCCGACGTCGCCGGCGTGCCGACCCTGATCGTCGCCCGCACCGACGCCATGGGCGCCGGCCTGGTCACCTCCGACGTCGACGACAACGACCGGCCGTTCCTGACCGGGCAGCGCACCGTCGAGGGCTTCTTCGAAGTGCGCATGGGCATCGAGCAGGCGATCAGCCGGGGCCTGGCCTACGCGCCCTACGCCGACCTGATCTGGTGCGAGACCTCGACGCCGGACCTGGACGAGGCGCGCCGCTTCGCGCAGGCCATCCACGACCGCCATCCGGGCAAGCTGCTGGCCTACAACTGCTCGCCCAGCTTCAACTGGAAGAAGAACCTGGACGAGGCCACCATCGCCGCCTTCCAGAAGGAACTGGCGACGATGGGCTACCGCTTCCAGTTCATCACCCTGGCCGGCTTCCACGCCCTCAACCATTCGATGTTCCAGCTCGCCCGCGGCTACCGGGAGCGGCAGATGGCCGCCTACGTCGAGCTGCAGGAGGCCGAGTTCGCGGCGCAGGCGCAGGGCTACACGGCGGCGCGCCACCAGCGCGAGGTCGGCACCGGCTACTTCGACCAGGTCAACCAGGTGATCGCCGGTGGCCTGTCCTCGCTGTCGGCCCTGCACGGCTCGACCGAGCAGGAGCAGTTCGTCCACGCAGCCTGAGGCGGCCGGCGGCTACCTGCCGGGGCAAGCCTGGCCACTGCCGATGGCCGCGGCCTGCGCCTGCCGCCGTCGGCGGCGGGAGGGTGGTGGCCGCCGGTTGCCGATCGCGGCGACCGGTTGCCGGCGGCCCCGGGCATCGCCCGCCTATAATCGCCGGGTCTCCAGTCCCGGCCCGCCATGACCCCCTACGTCCACGCCATCGACCCGGTCGCCGTCCAGCTCGGGCCGGTGGCGATCCACTGGTATGGCCTGATGTACCTGCTGGCCTTCGCGGCCGGCTGGTGGCTCGGCCGGCAGCGCATCCGCGCCGGCCGCCTGCCGGTCGACGAGAAGGCGTTCGGCGACCTCGCCTTCTACGCCATGCTCGGCATCATCCTCGGCGGCCGCCTGGGCTACGTGCTGTTCTACGGCTACGCCGACCTGCTGCGCGACCCGCTGATGCTGGTGCGGGTCTGGGAAGGCGGGATGAGCTTCCATGGCGGCCTGCTCGGCGTCCTGGTCGCGGTCTGGCTGTGGTCGCGGCGGCACCGCCTGCACGTCTTCGACACCATCGACTTCGTCGCGCCCCTGGTGCCAACCGGCCTGCTGTTCGGCCGGATCGGCAACTTCATCGGCGGCGAGCTGTGGGGACGCACCAGCGACCTGCCCTGGGCGGTCGTGTTCCGCGATGCCCCGGGCGTGCCCGAGGTGCCGGTCGGGACGCTGCGCGAGTTGGCCGCCAGCGGCGCGCTGGACGGGCTGGCGCGACACCCCTCGCAGCTCTACCAGGCCGCCCTGGAGGGCCTGGTCCTGTTCGCCGTGCTGTGGTGGTTCTCGTCGCGGCCGCGGCCGCGCTACGCGGTGTCCGGGCTGTTCGCCCTGCTCTACGGGGTGTTCCGCATCGCCGTCGAGTTCGTGCGCGAGCCCGATGCCCACATCGGCTACCTCGCCGGCGGCTGGCTGACCATGGGCATGCTGCTCAGCCTGCCGCTGGTGGCGGTCGGCGTGTTCCTGCTGTGGCGCGCCCGCAGCGCGCCGGTGCTGGCGGCGGGAGCGCCGCGGTGAGGGTCTACCTGGACCTGCTCCGGGACGTCCTGGAGAACGGCACCGCCAAGGGCGACCGCACCGGCACCGGCACCTTCAGCGTGTTCGGGCGGCAGCTGCGCTTCGACCTCGCCGACGGCTTTCCGCTGGTCACCACCAAGAAGCTGCACCTGAAATCGATCGTCCACGAACTGCTGTGGTTCCTGCGCGGCGAGACCAACGTCGCCTACCTGCGCGAGCACGGCGTCAGCATCTGGGACGAATGGGCCGATGCCGACGGCGAGCTGGGCCCGGTCTACGGCCGGCAGTGGCGCGCCTGGCCGGCGCCGGACGGCAGCGGCATCGACCAGCTCGCCGCGGTGATCGCGGAGATCCGCCGCAACCCGGACTCCCGCCGCCTGGTGGTCAGCGCCTGGAACGTCGCCGAGCTGCCGGCGATGGCCTTGCAGCCCTGCCACACGCTGTTCCAGTTCCATGTCGCCGCAGGCCGCCTGAGCTGCCAGCTCTACCAGCGCTCGGCCGACATCTTCCTGGGCGTGCCCTTCAACATCGCCAGCTACGCCCTGCTCACCCACCTGGTCGCCCAGGTCACCGGCCTGCAGGCGGGCGACTTCGTGCACAGCTTCGGCGACCTGCACCTGTACGCCAACCACGTCGACCAGGCCCGCGAGCAGATCCGCCGGGAACCGCGGCCGCTGCCGCGCCTGCGCCTGGATGCCTCGGTTCGCGCCATCGACGACTTCCGTTACCACCACATCGCCTTCGAGGGCTACGACCCGCACCCGGCGATCCGCGCCCCGGTCGCGGTATGAGCGGCGCGCTGGTGCTGGTCGCGGCGATGGACCGCGCCCGTGCGATCGGCCGCGACGACGCCCTGCCCTGGCACCTGCCGGCCGACCTGCGCCGGTTCAAGGCGCTGACGCTGGGCGGCACGGTGCTGATGGGCCGGCGCACCGCGCAGGCGATCGGCCGTGCCTTGCCGGGCCGCGAGAACCTGGTGCTGACGCGTTCGGGCCGGGCGCCGTTCCCGGGCCAGCGGGCGGTCGCCAGCCTGGCGCAGGCACGGGCGCTGGCCGGCGACGCGCCGCTGTTCGTGGCCGGCGGCGGCGAGGTCTATGCGCTGGCCCTGCCGGAGGCCACGGCCATGCAGCTGACCCTGGTCGAGACCGTGGTCGAGGGCGCCGACGCCTTCTTCCCGCCCTGGGATCCCGGCCAGTGGCGCGTCGTCGACGAGCAGGCGCACCCTGCCGACGCCCGCCACGCCCATGGCTTCCGCTTCGTCGGGATGGTCCGCGCAGACGGCTGATCGCACGGCGCCCAGCCCGACCGCCGGCCGCCAGCCAGGCCGGTGGCGCAGCCCCGGCCGCGCACGGGTCGCCGGACGGCGCGGTTGCGCCGCCGCCAGGACTGCCCTCGCACCCCGGAAGGCCGGCGCGTTCCGGTCGCCGGTGCCGCCGGTGTCGCGACAGGGCGCGCCTGCCGGCACCGGCCGGGCACCGGGCGTTCAGTCGCCGCCGGGTGGCGGTCCGTCGGGCGGCGCGCAGCCTCCCGGATCAGGCAGCACGGCCAGGTCCTGGTCCAGTGCGACCCGGTCCGAGAGCGTTATCCGTCGGGATCGCATGCCGAACTCGCCCCGCCTGATCTCGCCCTCGACCTGGAGGCGGCAGGGGCGGTCCGGGTCGCTGCAACCCGGCGCGCGGAGGTCGAACGCGACGGCCCGCTCGATGCCGCGCACGGTCAGCCGGCCGGACAGCGCGCCACCGGCCGCGAACAACGCCAGGGGCAGCGGATCGCTGCGGAACAGCACGCGCGGATGGCGCTGGACGTCGAAGAACTCGGGCGATCGCGCCCACGACTGGTAGCGGGCCGAGGCCATGGTCAGGGACCCGGCCTCCACCTCTACCTGGACCTCGATGAGACCGGAGCCGGGGCTTCGCCAGGCCCGGCCGGTCAGGCGCTCGAAGCGCCCGTGCAGGTGGATGGCGCCGAGCGCCACCAGATGGAACCTGACCTCGCTGTCCTGCGGGTCGATCCGCCAGCAGTCGGTCGCGGCCTGCGCCGGCGCGCTCCCCGCGACCAGGGCCGCCAGCCAGCCGGCCACGGCCCGCATCGGCGAGCGGAACCGACCGCCCCGCCCGGCGCCCCCTCGCATGGCATCGCCGCCGGGACGCCAGCGGTCCGGCTCAGTCATCGCCGCCGTTGCGGACGCGCTCGGGATTGGCCGTCACCTGGACCGGTACCGGCACGTCGCCATCCAGGCGCAGCGCGGTGAGCCGGCCGCCCCACACGCAGCCGGTGTCGATGGCATGGATGCCCAGGCCGATGAACAGGCCCAGCGCCGACCAGTGACCGCACACCACGCGCGTGCCGATCGGCTTGCGGCCGGGCACGGCGAACCAGGTGTACAGCCCGGGCTTCTGGGTGCCGGGCGGGCCCTTCTCGCTGAAGTCCAGGCGACCGCGCGGGCTGACGTAGCGCATCCGGGTCAGGACGTTGATGGTGGCACGCCAGCGTTCGACGCCGCGCAGCTTCGGATGCCAGAGGTCCGGGGTATTGCCGAACAGCTGCTTGAGCAGCCGTCGGTACCCCTCGCCCTGCAGCTTCTCCTCGACCTCGCCGGCATGACGCAGGCAATCCTCGACGTTCCAGCGCGGCGCCACGCCGGCATGCACCATCAGGAAGTCCAGCGCGGGATCATGGTGGGTCAGCCTGCGCGAACGCAGCCAGCCGAGCAGCTCGTCGCGGTCGGGCGCGAACAGCACCCGGCGCAGGTCCGGATTGACCCGCGCCTGGTCCTCGGTGCGCCGCTCGGCGACGCTGAGCAGGCTGAGGTCGTGGTTGCCCAGGACCACCACGGCGCGATCGCCCAGCCCGCGGACCAGTCGCAGCACCTCGAGCGACTGGCCGCCGCGGTTGACCAGGTCGCCGCAGAACCAGAGCTGGTCCCGGGCCGGATCGAAGGCGATCGCCTCGATCAGGCGGACCAGCTCGTCATGGCAGCCCTGGACGTCGCCGATGGCGTAGACGGCCATGGCGTCAGCGGCACCCGCAGCCGCCGCCCGCGCGGCAGCGGCCGCCCCGGGGCGCCGACACGCCGGCAGGACGCGCTCCGCGACCGCCACGACGGGCGCGATCGCGCAGGGCGGTCGCGGATGCGGACTGGCGGCTGGCGGTCGGTTCGGTCACGGTCCTTCGGCGGTCATGGCGGGCTCGGGCACCGGCACGGCAGGCCGGCACCTGTTTGGGGTGCGCGTCGTCGCACGGGCGCCGTCGACCGGCCGTCGCGGCGACGGCCGGTCGCGCACAGCATATCGCGGGAGGGTGCCAACGGCGGGGAACTGCACCGGGCTTCAGTGCAGGGTGCGCGGCACCGACAGCGTGAACTGCGGGATCGGCGCCTCGAAACGGGTGCCGTCGTCCGCCAGCATCTGGTAGCTGCCGCGCATGGTGCCGACGGCGGTCTCGAGGACGGCCCCGGAGGTGTACTCGAAGCTGTCGCCCGGACGCATCCACGGCTGCTCGCCGACAACCCCGTCGCCGCGCACCTCCTCGACCTTGCCGTTGGCGTCGGTGATCAGCCAGTGCCGGCTGACCAGCCGGGCCGGCACCGAACCCCGGTTCTCGATGGTGATCGTGTAGGCGAACACGAAGCGGTTGTCGGTGGGCTGCGACTGGTCGTCCAGGAACCGGGCGCTGACCCGGATGTCGAGCTGATAGCTTGCGTCATCGTCCATGCCGGCAATGACAGCAAAGGCGAACCGAGGTTGCAAGCGCGGCGAGGCGCTCATGCGCCGTCGCTCCGGCGCCTCTCCTGGCGCGTGCCTTCGACGAAGTCGTCGTCGCTCATCAGGTCGAGGTTGGGGCGAAGCGCCGGCGCCGTGGCGCGCCGGCTGTTGCGGCGGGTCCACAGGTTGAGCGTCTCGACGCCGGCCGAGAACGCCATCGCGAAGTAGAGGTAGCCGCGCGGGATGTGGAATCCCAGGCCGTCGGCGATCAGCGCGACCCCGACCAGGATCAGGAACGACAGCGCCAGCATCTTCACGGTCGGGTGGTTGTCGATGAACTCGCCGAGCGGGTTGGCGGCAAGGATCATGATCGCGACGGCGATCACGATCGCCGCCACCATCACCCAGACGTTGTCGACCATGCCGACGGCGGTGATCACGCTGTCCAGCGAGAACACCAGGTCGATCACCGCGATCTGCGCGATCACCAGGCCGAAGCCCCCGGCCGCCGGCGAGCGCGGCGACGTCGCCTCCGCGGCGTCGCCCTCGACCGAATGGTGGATCTCCATGGTGCCCTTGACCAGCAGGAACAGGCCGCCGCCGACCAGGACCAGGTCGCGGATCGAGAACGGCTGCCCGAACAGGGCGAACAGCGGCTGTTCCATCCGGGCCAGGAAGGCCAGGGTGAGCAGCAGGGCGATCCGGCTGATGCAGGCCAGGGCCAGGCCGAAGCGCCGGGCGAACGGCCGCTGCTCCGGCGGCAGCCGGCCGACCACGATCGAGATGAACACCAGGTTGTCGACGCCCAGGACGACCTCGAGGGCCGTCAGCGTCGCCAGCGCGATCCAGATCTGCGGATCGGCGATCCAGTCCATGCCGGGTCAGAGCAGCCGCGGCCCGAGCACCAGGGTCCAGCAGGCGATGGCGTTGACCAGGGCGAGCAGCACCGCGGCCGAACCCATGTCCTTGGCGCGTCCGGCCAGGACGTGGCGTTCCGGCGAGGCCTTGTCGACCACCGCCTCGATCGCGGAATTGACCATCTCGACGATCAGCACCAGCAGCAGGCTGCCCAGCAGGATCGCGCACTCGACGCCGGTGCGGCCCAGCCACAGGGCCAGCGGCGCCATCACCGCGAACAGGTAGAGCTCCAGCCGGAACGAGGGTTCGTGGCGGACCGCGGCGCCCAGCCCCTTCAGGGACCAGCCCAGGGCACGCCACATCTGCTGCGGGCCGCGCGGCTCGGAGCTGGCCACGCTCAGGCCTCCGGCAGGGGCCGGACCACGGCGTCGCCGTGGATCGCGGACAGGTCGGCTTGCGGGCAGGGTCGGCGCATCGGCGTTCGCGGCTTCGGCGCCGGCATCATAGCGCCAGCGGCCGATGCCACGGGGGCGCTGGCGCCAGGGCATCGCGCTCGGCGTCCGCGAGCGGCCGCCAGTGGCCCTTGGCCAGGTCGCCCAGCCCGACCGGACCGATCGCCACCCGGACCAGCCGCAGCACGCGGGCGCCGCAGGCGGCGACCATGCGCCGGATCTGCCGGTTGCGGCCCTGGTCGAGCACGATCTCCAGCCAGCCGGTGCGACCCCCGCTCCGGAGCGCCGCCACCGACACCGCGGACAGGCGCTCGCCGGCGTCCTCGACGCCCGCGGCCAGGCAGTCGAGCAGATCCGGCGCCGGCGGGCGGTCGAGCTGCACGTGGTAGGTCTTGAGGATGCCGCTGCCTGCCGCCGACACCCGCGCCGCCCAGGCGCTGTCGTTGCTGAACAGCAGCAGGCCCTCGCTGGCCCGGTCCAGGCGGCCGACCGGTGCCAGCCAGGGCAGGTCGAGGTCGGCCAGGCAGGCGTAGACGGTGTCGCGGCCGCGCTCGTCGCTGCGCGAGGTGACCAGGCCACGCGGCTTGTTGAGCGCCAGGTAGACCGGCGCCGGCGGCGCCAGCGGCACCCCGTCGATGGCGATGTCGGCGGCAGCCAGGGGCGTGCGCCGTTCCGGATCGGTGCAGACCCGGCCTGCGACGCTCACCCGGCCGGCCCGCACCAGGGCCTCGGCCTGGCTGCGCGAACATACGCCGGACTTGCTCAGCACCCGCGCCAGTCCGTGGCTGGCGGTCGCCCGCTGGCCGCCTGGCCCGTTCCTGCGCGGCGCGCCCACCCTGTCCGCACGCGGTCCACGGTTCACCGCGCGGTTCCGTCGTCCTCGGCCCAGATCGCCACCACGCGACGGCCGTCGGCATCGATGCGGCCCCGGTACATGCCGGCGCTGCTGTAGGGCATCGCGATGTTGCCGGCGCCGTCGACGGCGATGACGCCGCCGTCTCCGCCCAGCGCGGGGATGTCCCGGGCGACCACGCCGTGCGCGGCCTCGGCCAGGCCCTGGCCGGCCAGGCGCACCCGCGCGCAGATCTCGTGGCCGGCGCCGGCGCGGATGAACATCTCGCCCCAGCCGGTGGCGGACACCGCGCAGCCGTCCTCGGCCCAGGTGCCGGCACCCAGCACCGGCACGTCGCCGACCCGGCCGAAGCGCTTCAGGGTCATGCCGCCGGTCGAGGTCGCGGCGGCGACGTGGCCATGGCGGTCGAGCGCCACCGCACCGACCGTGCCGTAGTAGTCGGCGGCGCGCCGGGACGCCGCCGCCTGGCGATCGCCGGCCCGACGGCGTTCGTTCTCGCGCTCCCGGGCGTCGAGGTACTGCTGCCAGCGCGCCTCGGTGCGGAACCAGGCGGGGCCGGCGCGCTGCAGCCCGCGGGCACGCGCGAACGACTCGGCGCCGGCGCCGATCAGGAAGACATGCGGCGAATGCTCCATCACCGCCCGTGCGGCCAGCACCGGATTGCGGGTCCGGGTCAGGCCGGCGACCGCCCCGGCCCGGCGGTCGTGGCCGGTCATCACCGCGGCGTCGAGATCGTTGCGGCCGTCGGCGTTGAACACCGCGCCGCGTCCGGCGTTGAAGTGCGGCGAGTCCTCCAGCATCACCACGGCCGCGGTGACGGCGTCCAGGCTGCTGCCGCCGGCCGCCAGCACGGCATGGCCGGCATCGAGGGCGGCGCCGAGGTCGGCCTCGATGGCGGCCCGGCGCGCCGGCGACAGCTGGTCGGGATCGATGGTCCCGGCGCCGCCGTGGATGGCGATGGCGATCGGGGCGTCCTGGGCCACGGCGCCGGCGGCGGCCAGCAGGAGGGCCAGCAACGGGGCGAGGCTCGGGTCGATGCGGATCATGGCCGGGCTCCGTTCGGCGGCAGCCGGAGTATGCCAGCGTCGGGACGCGCCACGGGATCCGGCTCAGCCGGCCGGCAGGCAGGCCCGGGCGATCGCGGCGATGTGGCGCAGGTCGGTGCCGCAGCAGCCGCCCAGCACCGACAGGCCGGGCAAGGCCTCGCGCAGGCGACGGTAGTCGTCGGCGAGCGCCTGCGGATCGCCCTCGTCGAGCGCGCTTGCCGCCTCGAGTTCGGCATGGCTGCGGCGGCTGGCATTGGCGCGGATGCCCCGGACTCGGTCGGCCGCCATGCCCGAGGCGAGCAACTCGCCACCGAAGTGCGAGGGATGCGCGCAGTTGACCATGTAGTAGGCCGCGTACCCGCCGGTCGCCTGGTCGACCGCATCGATGGCCTCCGCCAGCCGGGTGCCGTCGGGCAACCGGCCATCGGTGCCGACGGTGAAGGAAACGGCGATCGGCAGGGCGCTGCGGCGCGCCGCGAGGACGATGCCGGCGGCCTCTCCGGCGTGGGTCATGGTCATGGCGCTGAGCATGTCGGCGCCGCCCTCGGCCAGGGCATCGGCCTGCGGCTGGTGGTGGTCGCGGGCCGCCAGCGCCTGTTCGCGCCGGGCGATCACGTAACCGTCCCCGCACGGCCCGATGCAGCCGCTCGCGACCAGCCTGCCGGGTGGCAGAAACGTACGCAGGGATCCGACCAGGGCAGCCGCCTCCCGGTTGAGGCGGGCCAGGGTCCGGGACCGGTAGCCCAGGCGCCCGCCCCAGCCCGCGCCGGCGCGCCAGGTGGGCGTTTCCAGCACCACGCCGGTGCCGTGGGCGTCGGCAAGCGCGGCAAAGCCCTGGTAATAGGTCAGCAGGCGTGCCCTGCCGGCCTCGCTCTCGAGCAGGGGGAATGCGGCGAAATGCGGCAGGTCGACGGCATCGTGGAAGACCAGTTCGGTTTCCAGGCCGGCGTCGGCGAGGAACGGACGCGCCCCGAGCTGGGGCAGGCGGATGGCGGTCGGGGTCATGGCGGAGCCCTGGCTTCATGGCGGGTGACGCCAGGTCCATGCGGCAAAGGAAAGGCGCCGGGCTCACGGCGCCTTTCCCGCTGCGCCGGCGGTCAGTCCGTGCAGTCGGCCAGGGGGGCCAGGTTGATCAGGTCGAAGCTGCCGGTGTTGCCGACGCCCAGGTCGTACTGGGCGCGCGCCTCGCGGCAGGACAGGAACTCGATGGTCAACCGGCCGGCCGGCTGCCGGCTTACGCCACCCGGGGCGTTGAAGCTTCCGCCGGACGCGCGCGCCACCGCGAACACCGCGGTCTCGCCGTCGAATCCGATGGTGTTGCAGCTGGTGCTGCCCGGGGTCGCACAGGTGTCGAGCTCGAACCAGGTCGGCTCGCCGCCCGGTCCGTAGCTGTACCAGGTCGCGAACAGACGGTTCTGCAACGGCAACGGGTGGATGCCCAGGCCCTGGCCGGGCGCCCCGACGTTGTACCAGTGGCCGGCGTAGCGGTCGTCGACCGGGGTCTGCGTCGGCAGCGCCCCGAGCGGCAGGGCGATGAAGCCGAGCGGCTGGTTGCTGCCGTCGCCGACCGCGAACACGGTGAGCGAGACGCCCGCCGGCAGGTCGACCGGCGCCAGGTCGATCAGGTTGCGGCGGCCGTCCGGCGTCGCCACCTTGAGATCGTAGTTGCCCGCCGGGATGGCCAGGACATCGCTGGCGGCGTTGAACGGAACCCGCTCCAGGCCGGCCAGCACGGCGCCGTCGTCGCTGCGCACGGACACCTCGGTCGCGGCCAGGGTGTCGGCGAACGGCGCCGCGTGGACGATCCGCAGCTTGAGCTCGCCGCTGGCGGGCGCGGCGTTGTCGTCGACCAGGGCGAGCAGGCCGAGGGGTTGCAGGCTGCCGTTGCCGACCGCGGCCAGCGTGTAGTCGACGCCGTCCGCGACCGTCGCCGTCGCGGTGATCGCAGGCGTCGACGCGCCGGTCGGCGTCACCGTGATCTGGTAGCTGCCGGCCGGCAACTCCAGGTACGGCGTGAACTCGCCGAAGCGGAAGTCCTCGAGCAGCGGGTTGCCGTCCGCGGCGACCGTCACCGAGGTGCCGGCCAGGGTGTCGGCGAACGGCGCCAGGTGGGCGACCCGGACGCGGGCGTCGGCGACGGCCTGGGTGGAGGCGGCCAGGGCGAGCAGCGCAGCGGCGGCCAGGGCTGGAACACGGGGTTGCTTGTGCACGATCGGGTCTCCGGAGTTGGGCCGCGAGGCCGGAACCCGAAGCCTGTACCGCGTGCCATCGACGCGACGTGCAGCGGGAATGCAGCCGGCGTGCAGGCTTCGTCCAGGAGGCGTGCAGACCGCCGACCCGGCGCGGTCGCCGGTGCCCGTGCCGCGCGCGCAGGGAGCCCCGGAAAGCAGCGCGGGGCAGCGTCGTGGTCGGCAGGAACCGGACAGCGCGGACCGCGGCCCGGTCCGGAGGGTTGCCGGACCGGGCCGCGCGGGTGGCCGGTCAGTCGCGCAGCGCGTCCGGAAAGCGCAGGCTGACCCGGGTCCCGCGGCCCGGCTCGCTGGTCATCGACACCAGCCAGCCAAACCGGTCGGACAGCCGCCGCACGATGGTCAGGCCGATGCCGTGACCGGAGCGGCCGCTGGCGTTCTCGCTGCGGAAGAACGGTTCGAACACCCGCTCGAGTTCGTCGGCCGACATGCCGATGCCGGTGTCGGCGACCTCGACGAGCCCCTCGTCGACGGTCACCAGCACCTCGCCGCGCTCGGTGTACTGGCAGGCGTTGCGGATCAGGTTGCCGACCACCACGCCGAACACCCGGGGCGGCGCATGCAGGCGCAATTGCGCGCGCTGCTCGACGCGCAGCACCACCGGGCGCTCGGCAAGCGTGGCGCGGGCGTTCTCGACTTCCTCGAGGACCACCTCGTTGGCCAGGAAGTCCTCCTCCGGCAACCCGGTGTCGCTTTCCCGGGCGAGGATCAGGAAGGACTCGATCAAGGCCTCCATGTCGCGCGCCGAACGGCGGATGCGCTGGAGGTTGCGCTCGGCGAACGGCGACAGGCCGTCCTCGCCGAGCAGGACGTCGCAGGCGATCTTGATCACCGTCAGCGGGCTGCGCAGCTCGTGGCTGGCATCGCGGGTGAAATTGCGTTCCCGCTGCACGAAGGCCTGGTTGCGCTGGGCGAAGGTGCGCATGGCGCCGGCCAGCACCTCGACCTCGCCCTCGGCGTCCGGTGGCAGGCGTTCGGGACTGAGGTCCTCGAAGGAGGGCTGCTTGGGGTCCCAGGCGCGGACGTGGTTGGCCAGCCAGATCACCGGCGACACCGCCCGCTTGCTGGCCCGGTAGGTCATCCAGACGATCAGGTAGATGGCGACCAGGACGAACGACAGCGGCACGAAGCCGAAGAACAGCGCCAGCCGGTTGACCTGCTCCTGGGCGAACACCAGGTACAGGCGGCCATGGGCGGTGTCGGAGACGCTGACGATGTCGGTGCGCCCGGCCATCGGCACGCTGCGGAAGCCCGGCTCCATGCCCGCGAGCTCGGCCGGCAGGGGCGGGTCCACGGGGCGCGGCGGCGACAGGAAGCCGCGCATGTTGTAGGTGTCCGGCAGGGCCGCCAGCGGATCGCCCTGCAGGCGCTCCAGGTAATGCGCCGCCTCCTCGCTCAGGGCGCGGCGGATCAGCATGTCCTCCAGCACGAAGTACGCGCCGTAGACGCCCAGCACGGTGGCCATGCCGATCGCGGCGACCTGCAGGAAGAAGGCGGCGCGGATGCGCCGCCGGAGGTCCTGGCGCCGACCGGTGGCCGGTGCCGGCTCAGCCACCGTTCGCCGGCGTCTCCGCCGCCAGGTCGGCCATGCGATAGCCGGCGCTGTGCAGGGTGTGCAGCAGCGGCCGCTCGAACGGCTTGTCGATCACCTTGCGCAGGTTGTACAGGTGCGACCGCAGGGTGTCCGAGTCCGGCAGCGTGTCGCCCCAGATCTCGCGCTCGATGTCGGCCCGGCTGACCACCCGCGGCGATTCCCGCATCAGGATGTTGAGCAGCTTCAGGCCGATCGGCGAGACCGCCAGCTCCTTGCCGCCGCGGGTCAGGCGCAGGGTCGCGGTATCCAGTACCAGGTCGCCGACGGTGAGCACCTCGGCGCTGACCTGGCGGCGGTCGCGCCGGATCAGGGCGCGCAGGCGGGCCTCGAGTTCCTGGATGGCGAACGGCTTGACCAGGTAGTCGTCGGCGCCGGCGTCGAGGCCGTTGACCTTGTCGTCGAGGGTGTCGCGCGCGGTCAGCATCAGCACCGGGGTCGCCTTCTTGGCGTCCTTGCGCAGGCGCCGGCAGACTTCCAGGCCGTCCATGCCGGGCAGCATCAGGTCGAGGACGACGATGTCGTAGCTGTTCTCGACCGCCAGGTGCAGGCCGGTGACGCCGTCGGCGGCGTAGTCCAGCCCGTAGCCCTTGCGTTCGAGGTACTCGCCGACCATCTCGGCGATGCCCCGGTTGTCCTCGACCAGCAGGACCAGTCCCTTGTTCTCGTCACGGATGCTCATTGCGGTGTTCCCCGGCGTCATTCACTTTTGTGAAGGTAGCCGCCGCCAGGTGATTCCGCCGTGAAGCCTCCGCGCCCGGCCACGGTCCGGCCGGCACAGCCGCCATCGCGCCGGTCCGCCCCGCCCGCGGCCCGCTCAGCCGTCGCCGCCCGGACCGTCGCGGGGGCCGTCGTCGAGTTCGTCGTCCTGGCTGTCCAGCTGGTCGTACTCCAGGAAACGCTCGTCGTCCGGGTCGCTCTCCAGCTCCGCCTCGGTGACCACGCGTTCCTCGCTGGCGGCGATGCCCAGGTGGTAGGCGGCGAAGCCCGGAAGCACGAGCTGGTTGAGCGCCATGCCGATGATCCGGCCGTCCTCGGGCGCCTTGATGTCGGCCAGCCGGTTGCTCACCGGATCGATCACCTGGCCCAGGCGCTGGCCGGCCGCGACCCGGTCGCCCAGCCTGACCTCGGAGAACAGCATGCCGCCCTGGTCGGCGCGGATCCAGCGCGACTCGTAGAACACCGCCTGCGGCTCGGCCCAGCGGCGCCGGCGTTCGACCATGCCCATCTTGAACATCAGGCTGTCGATCGCGCGCTCGCCGTGCTCGATCTCCTCCGGCTGCAGGTGCTTGGGTCCGCCGATCTCGAAGGTGACCGCCGGGATGCCGCGCCGCGTCGTTGCCGTGCGCAGCATGCCGGCGGCGCCGGGCGAGTGCAGGACCGCGGTGGCGCCGAACCCGCGGGTGAACTCGACCACCGCGGGCAGGGTCAGGTCGCCGCGGACCTGCGGCAGGTTGGCGCGGTCGAACGAGCCGGTATGGAAATCGACCAGGGCGTCGCAGTGGTCGATCACCGCCTCGAAGAAGCTGGCGGCGATGCGCGAGGCCGAACTGCCGCGCGCGTTGCCCGGGAAGAAGCGGTTGAGGTCGCGGCGGTCCGGAAGGTAGCGGGAGCCGCGCGAGAAGCCCAGGAGGTTGACGATCGGCACGGCGATCACGGTGCCGGAGAGCGCGGTCGGCTCGATCTTGTAGGCGATCCGGCGAACCACCTCGACGCCGTTGAGTTCGTCGCCATGGGTGCCGGCGGTGAGGCACAGGCGCGGCCCCGGACGCTCGCCATGGACCACGACCACCGGCGTCTCCATGACGCTGCCGGAGAACGACTGCCCGGTGGTCCAGCTCAGCCGGACCCGGTGGCCGGGATTGACCACGGCTCCGAGCACGCGCAGCGGCGACACGCCGTGGATGTTGGCCTCCGGATCCGGCAACGGCGGACCCAGCGCCTCGGGCGGGTCCGCGGGCAACAGCGCCTGGGCATCGTCCCGGGAGCCGGCATCGTCGGCGCCCGGATCGACGCCCTGCGCAGCCGTGTCCTGCGCCGGCTGCGAAGGCTGTACCGCGCCCGGATCAGCCAGGGCGGGTGCGGCCGCCGGCTCCGTGACGGGTCCGCCGGCGGTTCCGGTCGTGGTCTCGACGGCGGTTTCGGCCGCGGTCTCGGCGGGTTTCTCGGCGGGATTCTCGGGGGTGGTCCCGGGGGTTGTCCCGGGCGCGGGCCCCGGCGGCGCGGGCGCCGGCAACGGCATCGATGGCACGGCATCGGACTCCGCGGGCGGCGCCGGTGCCGGGAAATCCTGGCTCGCCAGGGGCGCCGCCAGCAGGATCAGGCACAGGACGGCGCCGATGGCCGCCCCCCGCCCGGCGCCCCCCGTGCCGCTCACACCTCGCCGCAGCGTGCGCACAGGCCATGGATCTCCAGGGTCTGCGCCTGCGGCGTGAAGCCCAGCCGCCGCGCCTCGCGCGCCAGCAGCTCGGCGGCGCGGGAATCCTCGAGCTCGACCGTCTGCGCGCAGCGGTCGCAGATCAGGAAGGGCGGCTGGTGGGCGTTCTCCGGCTCGTGGAGGTGGTCGCAGCCGATGAAGGCGTTCATCGACTCGAGCTTGTGGATGAAGCCGTGCTCGAGCAGGAAGTCGAGCGCCCGGTACACCGTCGGCGGCGCGGCACCGCCGCGCTCCAGGCGGATCAGGTCGAGCAGCTCATAGGCCTTGACCGGCCGGCCCTGGGCGGCGATCAGCTCCATCACGCGCCGGCGCAGCGCGGTCAGGCGCAGGCCCCGACGCTGGCAGGCGTCCTCGATGCGGGCGATGCGCTCGGTGGTGGCGGCGGTGGCGGCGGCGGAGGTCACGTCGCGGCCATCATAACGACAGGGCGGTGCCCGCCCAAGCCGGCCGGGCGACCGGGCTGGGGCCGGGTTCAGTCGGCGATGCTGGCGAGGGCATCGTCGATCCGGTCGAGGGCCCGGTCGCGACCGGCCAGCCAGACGGTCAGGTCGATCGACGGCGAGGCGGCGCTGCCGGTCACCGCCACGCGCAGCGGTTGCGCGACCTTGCCCAGGCCGACGCCGCAGGCGGCGGCGGCCTCGACCAGCGCCTGGTTGACCTGCTCCACCTGCCAATCCGGCAGGGCCGCGAGGCGCTCGCGGGCCGCCTGCAGGGGCGCGCGCGCGGCGGCGACCAGGTGCTTGCCCGCCGAGGCCGGGTCGTAGCCGGCCAGCGGGCCGTACCAGGGCCGTGCCTTCTCGGCCATTTCGACCAGGGTCTGCGCGCGCTCGCGCAGCGCCGGGACGACGTCGACCGGTGCCGGCCCCCCGGCGGGGTCCAGGCCGAGGCGCCGCAGGTGGTCCGCGAGCAGGGGCGCGACCTGCGCCGGATCGGCCTTCATCAGGTATTGCTGGTTGATCCAGCGCAGCTTGTCGGGGTCGAAACGCGCCGCGGCGACGTTGACGTCGGCGACGTCGAAGGCGTCGACCATCTCCTGCCGGCTGAAGATCTCCTGGTCGCCATGCGACCAGCCCAGCCGGACCAGGTAGTTGAGCAGGGCGTCCGGCAGGAAGCCTTCGTCCCGATAGGCCAGCACGCTGACCGCGCCGTGCCGCTTGGACAGCTTCTGGCCGTCCGGTCCCAGGATCATCGGCAGGTGGGCGAAGGCCGGCAGCGGCGCGCCCAGCGCCTGGTAGAGGTTGATCTGGCGCGGCGTGTTGTTGACGTGGTCGTCGCCCCGGATGACATCGGTGATCGCCATGTCGATGTCGTCGACGACCACCGCGAAGTTGTAGGTCGGGTGGTTGTCGGAACGCCAGATGATCAGGTCGTCGAGCTCCTCGTTGCTCCACTCGATGCGGCCCTTGACGCGGTCGTGGAACACCACGTTGCCGCCGACCGGGTTCCGGAAGCGGATCACGCGGTTGGGATCGTCGCGGGGCGGCTCCGGCCGGTCGCGCCAGTAGCCGTCGTAACGGGGTTTCAGGCCCTGCTCCATCTGCCGGGCGCGCATGGCGTCGAGCTCCTCGCGCGTCTCGTAGGCGTAGTAGGCCTTGCCGGCGGCGACCAGGGCCTGCGCGACCGCGTGGTAGCGGGCCATGCGGTCGGTCTGGAACACCGGGCCCTCGTCGTGCTCCAGGCCCAGCCAGGCCATGCCGTCGATGATCGCGCGGACCGCCTCGGGCGTGGAGCGCTCGCGGTCGGTGTCCTCGACGCGCAACACGAAGCTGCCGCCACGGTGCCGTGCCTCCAGCCAGCAGTAGAGCGCGGTGCGGGCGCCGCCGATGTGCAGGTAGCCGGTCGGGCTGGGTGCGAAGCGGGTACGGACGGTCATGTCGGAAATCGTCTGGGAGGGTCGACGGGCGAGCCGGCGGCGGCGCGGGAGGCGGCGCGCGGCGCCGCGGGGGCTACTTGATGACGCGAAGGTGGCCGCCACGCGGTGGCCTGGGCGGCGCCTGGCCGTCCTCGGACAGCAGGTCGGCCGGGCCGGCCTCGCCCTCCTCCGCCGGTGCGTCGTCGCGCTCGCCGTCGGCATCGTCCGGCGCACCGTCGACGGGCGGGAACATCATGCCCTGGCCGTTCTCCATCGCGTAGACGGCGAGCACCGCCTCGAGCGGCACCACCACGAGCATGGCGACCCCGGAGAACCGTGCCTGGAAGCTGATCACGTCGTTGGCGAGGTCGAGACGGGTGACCGCGCGCGGCGCGATGTTGAGCACCACCCTGCCGTCCTTGACCGCCTGCTGCGGCACCCGGACGCCGGACACGGCGGCATCGACCAGCAGGTAGGGCGTCAGCCCGTTGTCGCAGATCCACTCGTGCAGGGCCCGGACCAGGTAGGGCCGGTTGTCGGTCATCTGCGCCACCGGCAGGCTCAGGTCGCGGGCAGGTCGCGCAACTGCCGCTCGTCGGGCGTCAGGCTGCGTGCGAAACCCGGGTTGCGGAAGATGCGCTCGCCGTAGTCGTAGATCGCCTGCGCCTCGCGCGGCAGCTGCACGCCCAGCCAGGGCAGGCGCCACACCAGCGGCGCCAGCAGGCAATCGGCGATGCTCATCTCGGTGTTGAGGAAGAACTTGGCCGCCTTGAACACCGGCGCGCTGGCGGTCATCGCGTCGCGCAGGTGGCGGCGCGCCTTGTCGGCCTGGGCCTTGGCGCCGGTCTGGATCTCCTCGACCAGCGGCAGCCACTCCCACTCGACGCGGCGCTCGGCCATGCGCAGGCGCGCCCGGGAGGACGGGTCGACCGGCATCAGCGGCGGATGGGGATAGCGCTCGTCGATGTAGTCGCAGACGACGTCGACGTCGTGCAGGACCAGGTCGCGGTCGACCAGGGTCGGCACCGACTGGTAGGGGTTGAGGTCGATCAGGTCCTCCGGCGGCCGCGCCGGATCGACCAGGACCAGGTCGTAGGTGACGCCCTTGGCGGCAAGCACCAGGCGGACCTGGTGCGAGCGCAGGCACAGCTTCCCCGAGTACAGCGTCAACATGTTGCGCGAACGAGCACTGATCGCCATCTCCGCCGCTCCTTGCTTCGTGTTCCTGGCCTGGCCCTGGCCGCCCTGGGACGAATGCGGTCCGGGCCTGGACCGCGCCTGTCCGCCCGCCACCCCGGTCAATGCACGTCCTTCCAGTACTCGCGCTTGAGCAGCCACGCCAGCAGCGTGAACAGCGCCAGGTACAGCAGCACCCACACGCCCAGCGACTGGCGCTTGAGCGCCGCCGGCTCGCCGGCGTACTCCAGGAAGGTGACCAGGTCGCGCAGCGCGGCGTCGTACTGCGCGGGAGACAGCACCCCGGCCTGCACCAGCTCCAGCTTCTCGATCACCGGCTCGGCCCGGGGATCGTCGCTGGTCGCGAAGCGCGCCTCCTGGGTACCCTGCAGCTCCCACAAAACGTGCGGCATCGAGGCGTTGGCGAGCAGCTTGTTGTTCCAGCCGGTCTGCGCGGTCGGGTCCGCATAGAACGACTTCAGGAAGCCGTACAGCCAGTCGACGCCGCGCGAGCGCGCGACCAGCGACAGGTCGGGCGGCGCCTTGCCGAACAGCGCGGTGCCCTGCTCCTTGGACATCGACACGCCGATGGCGTCGCCGAACCGGGCATCGGGCAGGAAGGCCAGGTTGGCCATCACCTGCTCCTCGGTCAGGCCCAGGTCGGCGGCCAGGCGCGAGTAGCGCAGGTACTGCAGCGAGTGGCAGCCGGCGCAGTAGTTCATGTAGAGCGCGGCGCCGCGCTGCATCATCGCGCGGTTGCCGAGCTGGGTGTTGGCGGGTTCGAGGTCGAGCGCCGGCCCGGCGGCGAAGCCGGCCGCGGAAACCAGCAGGCCCGCCAGCAGCAGCGCGAGGCGTCGCATCGGGGAGGTGGCCTTAGTCATGCGTGGTCACTCGCTCCGGCACCGGCCTGGTCTTCTCGAAGCCGAAGTGCGTGTAGACGAACAGGAAGACGAAGAAGCCGAAGTACAGCACGGTCAGCAGGCGGCCGATCTGGGTCTCGACCGGGTCGGTGCCGGGACCGCCGCCGATCTTGCCGAGCCACACGAAACTGAGCGCGAAGATGCCGAGCGCCAGCTTGTACAGGCCGCCCCGGTAGCGCCAGGAGCGCACCGGGCTGCGGTCCAGCCAGGGCAGCAGGAACAGCACCGCGATCGCCGCGAACATCACGATCACGCCGAGCAGCTTGTCCGGCACCACCCGCAGCATCGCGTAGTAGGGGGTGAAGTACCAGACCGGGACGATGTGTTCCGGGGTCACCAGCGGGTCGTAGGGGACGAAGTTGTCCTTCTCCAGGAACATGCCGCCGAAGGTCGGCTCGAAGAAGATGATGAAGGCGGCGATCATCAGGAAGAAGCCGACGCCGACCAGGTCCTTGACCGTGTAGTAGGGGTGGAACGGGATGCCGTCGGCCGGCGCGTCGGCCGACCAGCGGTTGCCGACGGGCCCCTTCTTGATCTCGACGCCGTCGGGGTTGTTCGAGCCGACCGTGTGCAGCGCGCCGAGGTGCAGCACGACCAGCAGCAGCAGCACCAGCGGCAGGGCGATCACGTGCAGCGCGAAGAACCGGTTCAGCGTGGCGTCGGAGATCAGGTAGTCGCCGCGGATGAACTCGACCAGCGCCTCGCCGATGCCCGGGATGGCGCCGAACAGGGAGATGATCACCTGCGCGCCCCAGCCCGACATCTGGCCCCAGGGCAGCACGTAGCCCAGGAAGGCCTCGGCCATCAGCGCCAGGTAGATGAACATGCCGATCACCCAGAGCAGCTCGCGCGGCTTCTTGTAGGAGCCGTACATCAGGCCGCGGAACATGTGCAGGTACACCACCACGAAGAACAGGGAGGCGCCGGTCGAGTGCATGTACCGGATCAGCCAGCCCCAGTCGACGTCGCGCATGATGTACTCGACGCTGCCGAACGCCTCCGCCGCGCTCGGCTTGAAGTGCATGGTGAGGAAGATGCCGGTGACGATCTGGTTGACCAGCACCAGCAGGGCCAGCGAGCCGAAGTAGTACCAGAGGTTGAAGTTCTTCGGCGCGTAGTACTCGCTGGTGTGGGCGCGCGTGAAGCTGAAGATCGGCAGGCGCTGCTCGATCCAGCCGACCAGGCCCTTGGCCGGGGGAGTAGCGGGATTCGGACTGGCGGCCATCACGCGGCTCCCTCGGGATCGACACCGACTTCGATCAGGGTGTCGGTGATGAAGCGGTGCGGCGGCACCGGCAGGTTGGTCGGCGCCGGCACGCCCGAATACACGCGCCCGGCGAGGTCGAAACGCGACTTGTGGCAGGGGCAGAAGAAGCCGCCCTTCCAGTCGGCGTCGAACGGCTGCGGGGTGAGCTCGGGCACGAACGTCGGCGAGCAGCCCAGGTGCGTGCAGATGCCGACGTAGACGGCGATCTCCGGGCGGATCGCCCGGTGCGGGTTGGCGGCGTAGGCCGGCTGCTGGTCGCTGTTGCGCGACTCCGGGTCGCGCAGGTTGCCGTCCAGCGACGGCAGCGCCTGGAGCATCTCCGGCGAGCGCCGGAACACCCAGACCGGCAGGCCGCGCCAGCTCATGATGATCAGCTGGCCCTGCTCGAGCCTGCTGATGTCGATCTGCACCGGGGCGCCGGCCGCCTGCGCGCGCGCGCTGGGCTGCCAGGACTTGAGGAACGGTGCCGCCAGGAAGGCCACGCCGACACCGCCGACCACCGTGGTGGTCGCGGTCAGGAACCGGCGCCGGCCCTGATTCACGCTGTGCTCCGCCATTGTCACTCCAAAGGAAGCCACGGGTCCCCGCCCGGATGTCCGGCGGGCACTCCCCAAAACCGTGCTAGTGTAACGAAAGCCTTCGCGGGGAGACAGGGTTCCGGGGCAGGACACCCTTGTCGGACGCCGCCGGAGCGCCCTGCCCGCCCGCCCCGACCAGTGCGCCTGCCCGTGACCCCGACACTACGCAACTTGCTGTTTTTTTTGCAGTTCGTAGTCGCCGGGCTGGCCGCCGCCTTCGTCCTCACGCAACTGTTTCCAGGCCGCGTCAACGATGCCGGCCCGGGGGTCGGCGCGGCGCTCCAGGGCGGCCAGGGCCCGGCCAGCTACGCCGCCGCGGTGCGCGCTGCCGGCCCCGCCGTGGTCAACATCTACGCCAACAGCATCGTCACCGAGCGGCCGCTGGTGGTGCCGGAGAACATGCGCCACCTGTTCCCCGGCGCCTTCGGGCTGGGCGCGCCCCGGCAGCGCATCAACCAGAGCCTGGGCTCCGGCGTCATCGTCGATGCCGACGGCCACATCCTGACCACCCACCACGTGGTCGCCGAGGCCAGCGACATCCAGGTCGCCCTGTCCGATGGCCGGGTCACCCGTGCCCGGGTGGTCGGCGTCGACCGCGACACCGACCTGGCGGTGCTGCGGATCGAGGGCAGCCAGTTGCCGGCGGCCCGCTTCGCCGCCGACGACGCCCTGCAGGTCGGCGACGTCGTGCTGGCGATCGGCAATCCGTTCGGCATCGGCCAGCGCGTCACCATGGGCATCGTCAGCGCGACCGGCAACACCCGGCTCAACCTGTTGACCTACGACGACTTCATCCAGACCGATGCCGCCATCAACGACGGCAACTCCGGCGGCGCCCTGGTCAACGCCGACGGCGAACTGGTCGGCATCAATACCGCCGTGTTCCGGTTCGGCGAAGGCATCGGCTTCGCCATCCCGGCCGGCGCCGCGCGCCGCGTGCTGGAACAGATCCTGGCCCAGGGCCACGTCACCCGCGGCTGGCTCGGCCTGGACTACCGCGACGTCCCGGTCAACGGCGACGGCGCCCAGAGCGACGCCCCCCGGGGCGCCCAGGTCACGGCGGTCTACCGCGAGCTGCCCGGCGCGCGCGCCGGCCTGCAACCCGGCGACCTGCTGCTGGCCATCGACGGCCAGGCGGTCGGCGGCGGCAACGAGCTCCGCCAGCTCGAGGCCGCGCTGGCACCCGGCCAGACGGTCCTGGTCGAGGGCCGTCGCGCCGGCCTGCCCTTCCAGGCCCGCGTCGAGGTCGTGCAGCGCCCGATGCGGGCGCCGTAAGGCGGCCGCGGCCGGGCGCCGTCATGACCAGAGGACCAGCGAGGCGCCGGCCGCCACGCACATCCCGCACAGGCCCGCAGCCACGCGCAGGCCGTAGGCGGGACCGCCCGCACCGAACGCCAGCACGGACTTGGCCACGGTGCTGGCCACCAGGACCAGGACAAGGCCCAGACGCGCCTGCTCCACGGGCAGGTTCCCCGCGGCGTTGAGCTGGGCCAGGCTGGCCGCGGCCGCGTGCCATTCGGCGAGCGCCACCAGGATCGCGGCAGCCAGTGCACCGCGATTGCCATACACGTCCTGGAGCACCGCCGAGACCAGCAGCACCCCGGCGATGATGGCCGCCAGCGCCAGCGCATGGCGCAGGCGGAAGGCGCGCGCCTGCGGCTCGGGGGGCAGGTCGGCGGCGTCCCTGGGCGCCCGCCACAGACCGGCCACGCCGCCGCCGAGCAGCACGGCCGCGGCAGCCGCCAGCGGCGGCCAGACCTTGACGAGCAGCGCCGGCGAGACGGCGCCGACCAGGCCGATGAACAGGAGCAGCGAGGCGAGGTTTGAGAACAGGGCGGCCGCCACCAGCCAGGTGCGCAGTCCGGGCGCATCGCGCATCCGCTGGCCGAATCCGGCGACCGCCGCGGTGGAGGAAACGAAGCCCGAGAAGAACCCAGCCAGCGGCAGGCCCCAGCGCGCTCCGACCACGCGCATGGCGACATGCCCGAGCATGCCGACCAGCATGATCAGCACGACCAGGCGCCAGAGGGCGTCGGGTTCGAGAACACCCCAGGGATCGACCGCATGGTCCGGCAGCAGGGGCAACACGACCAGGGCCGCGGCCAGCAGCACAAGCCCGTCGTGCACCTCCTGCTCGCCAAGCGTGTCGCGGGCCAGCCGATGCAGGGCACCCTTGGCGTACAGCAGGCCGGCCACCACGACGCCCAGGCCGGCGGCAAGCGCCGGCTCCCGGACGGCCAGGCCACCCAGCAGCAGGGTCAGCAGCAGCGCCATCTCGCCGGTCAGGCCCGGGTCCTCGTCGAGGGTGCGGCGATACCCGATGACCACCAGAAGCCCGACCAGCAGCAGGGCGACGACGAAGACCGGCAGGCCCATCCAGAAGGCCAGCGCGCCGCCCAGTGCGGTCAGCGCGTGGGTGCGCAGGCCGGCGATCAGCGCCGGGTGGCCGCTTCGCTCACGCACCAGGCCGATCAGCAGGCCGAGGCCGAGCGCGGCGGCCAGTCCGGACAGCGGCAGCTCGGCGAGCAGGCTCATGCCCATGGCCGGCTGTCGGACAGCCGCAGCCGGGCGTCGACCGGTGCGCCAATGCCGGCGGCGTCGGTTCCCTCGTGGCGCTCACGCACCCGGCGCCCGGGCTGCGTCGCGACGACGGCGGCGCCGCCCTCGCCCCCCACGCCGAGGCCGTCCACCCTCCCGCCGCGGACCCTGGCGACGGGGCAGGGACCGCCGCGGCGATCCACCGGAACGGTCCGGCGGCCATGACCTGGTGCGTGCGCCATGACTGGAGTGCGGGAAGCCGAAAAGCGACCGACACGAGTCTGGGGGGCAGGCGAGGTTCCGGCAAGCGCCGTTCCGGACCGCCGATCCTTGGCCGGGCCGGGTCAGGCCACGAAGGCATGGGTCGCCTCTCGGGCGTTGCCCACCCCGCCAGGCCCGATCGCCGGCGGGGCGCCCTGGCGTCGCTGGCGGCCCCACCGGATAGCCCCCCGGGACCACCCGCAACATCCGGTCGAAGCGGAGGTGCGAGCGACTGACCCGCGGGCCGGTCCGCAGCCGCGCAGCAGCGGACGGCGATTCCCGCGCTCGGCGGGCTCCGGCACCTGGCACCTGGCTCGATGGCATCCCCGCTCCCCGCTCCCCGCTCCCCGCTCCCTGCTCCCCGCTCCCTGCTCCCCGCTCCCTGCTCCCTGCTCCCCGCTCCCTGCTGCCGCCCCAGACCTCCGCCCTCGCCGCCCAGGGCGGGCCGCCGCCTGCGGCGCTACACTTCCCGCCTGTTTCGCCACCCCGGGGCCGCGTTGGACAGCAGCGACATGCGTCGAGCAGACGCCGCCCGCGGGAGACGCGCGGCCTGACGGCCCGCCACTTCCCCTCCGCGGCCCTGCGCCGACCCGCCCGGACGGCCCGCGCCGCCCGGCCTGCATGCCCGCGTGCCGGCACGCCCCGCCCGAGTGACCGCCCATCCGGTCCACCGATACGGACCGGGGCTCCGGAGCCCGCGCCATGGAAGACATCCGCGACAAGGTCGAACACCTCCAGGCCCTGATCGACCAGGGCGAGCACGAGGCGCTGCGCGCCTGGTTCGAGGCGCTGCGCGTGCAGGACATCGCCCTGCTGATGAGCGAGCTCGACGGCGATGCGCCGTTCGACACGCTGTTCGGCCTGCTCGACGCCGACCGCCAGGTGCGCACCTTCGCCTACATCGACCTGGCCCTGCAGCCGCAGATCCTGGGCAGTCTGTCCGCCGCCCGCCGGCGCGCCATCGTCGGCGAGCTGGACAGCGACGACCGCGCGGCATTGTTCGACGAGCTGGAGGCCCCGCAGGTCGAACAGCTGATCGCCGACCTGCCGGCCGAGGATCGCGAGGACACCCGCGAGATGCTGGCCTACGACGAGTCCAGCGTCGGCCGCCTGATGAACACCGACTTCGTCTCGGTGCGTCCGTACTGGACCATCGCCGAGGCGCTGGCGCACATCCGGACCGCCAACGAGAAGGGCGAGTCGGTCAACCGCATCTACGTCACCCAGCCCGAGGGCAAGCTGCTCGACGCCCTGCCCCTGCGCGACTTCATCCTGGCGCCGCTCGACCAGCCGGTGCGCACCCTGATGAAGCGCGAGGCGGTCTCGATCCGGCCCGACGCGGATCGCGAGGAGGCGGTGCGCCTGATCCAGCGCTACGACCTCGAGGCGATGCCGGTGGTGGACGCCGACGGCGTGCTGCTCGGCACGGTCACCGTCGACGACGTGATGGACGTCGCCGAGGAGGAGACCACCGAGGACTTCCACAAGCTGGCCTCGGTCGGCTCGGTCGACGTCAGCGTCCGCGACGCCAGCGTCTGGTACCTGTTCCGCAAGCGCGCACCCTGGCTGGTCCTGCTGGTGTTCGCCAACATCTTCAGCGGCGCCGCCCTGGCGCACTACGAGGAGACCATCTCGCAGGCGATCGTGCTGCTGTTCTTCCTGCCGCTGCTGATCGGCTCGGCCGGCAATGCCGGCTCGCAGTCCTCGACCCTGATGGTGCGCGCGCTGGCCACCGGCGACGTCTCGGTGCGCGACTGGTTCAGCCTGCTGCTCAAGGAGTTCGGCGTCGCCCTGGTGCTGGGCCTGGCGCTGGCGCTTGCCGTGGCCGGCCTCGGCGTCTGGCGGGGCGGCCTGGCGGTCGGCATCACCGTGGCGCTGACCATGGTGGTGGCGGTGATGGCCGGCAGCCTGATCGGCATGAGCCTGCCGTTCGCGTTCTCGCGCCTGAAACTGGACCCGGCCACCGCGAGCACGCCGCTGATCACCTGCATCGCCGACATCAGCGGCATCGTCATCTACTTCGGGATCGCCAGCCTGGTGCTCGACCTGGTGCCTTGACCCCCGGACATCGGCGGGTCCGTCGCGGCCGCGACCAGCATCCGATTCTTCCAGCTTCCGCGCTGTTGCAAGCGTGACGGGCATCACACTCGCGGCCGACACAGGAATTTTTCCTGAACTTCACGCCGTCTTCGCATAAAGCCTTTTCTTGAGGCGTATGTTTTGTTCACGGCGCTACCACCAGACGCCGTGAACCTGTGTCGCACCCTTGACCGCCGTTTGGCGCCCGCCGGAGGAAGCCGAAGAAGCACGGAAATTCCACTGAGGGAGTCCACAATGAACATCAAGAACCGCTTGTCTAGTGGTTTTGTTTCTCTGCTTGCCGCGATGCTGGCGCTCAATGCCGGCCAGGTCGTGGCGCAAGGCCCGGTCGCCATCGGCAACGCCGATTTCTCCGATCCGGCCAACGGTGGCAGCATCGGCGGGCTGCTGGGGCCGGACATCGTCAGCCAGCCGATCGGCGCCGGGCCCTGGCTGGGCACCTCGCTGGGTGTCCTTGGGCTGCTGGCCCGCCCCACGCTGAGCATCGATCCGGGCCAGCAGAGCGCGAGCCTCTCCGGGCTGCTGGGCATCAATGTCGCCGGAATCCTGAACAACCGGGGCTGGTTCTCGCAGACCCTGGGCGAGTCCTGGCAGTTCGGGCGCTTCTACGTCCTGTCCGCCGACATCACCACCGGCTCCTCGCTCGACCTGGGCCTGCTGTCAGGCTCGAACACCGGCATCGCGCTCACCGCCGCCGGCGCACCCATCGCGTCGAGCACCACCGCGCCGGCCACGCTCACCGAGCTGACCCTGCTGGGCGGCAACGCGTACCGGCTGCGCTTCGGCTACCTGGCCGACATCGCGGCATCGGGCTTCATCGGCGTCAGGCTGTTCAGCGAACCCCAGGGCGTGCTCGGCGCCAGCCTGCTCCCCGGCATCTCCTTCACCGGCACCGTCGAACTGGAAGGGCGCGACGTCGGACCCGCCGCGGAGATCGTGATCGACACCTACAGCGGCGACCTGCAGGCCCAGGTCGGCCAGCCGCTCGGCAACCCGATCATCGCCATCGTCAGGGACGGCGACGGCGATGGCGTGCCGGGCCTGATGGTGCGCATCTCCGCGCCCCTGGCCGGCGCCAGCGCCGACCTGACGGCGCCGTCCAGCAGCGACCCGCCCGGACGCGTCATCACGGCGCGGTCCGACCTCGACGGCCTGGTGGTGTTCTTCGCGACGGCCAACGACATCGCCGGCTGCTACAGGATCACGGTCGAACCGGTGGACGCCAGCCTCGGGCTGAACCCGGCGGTGTTCCACATGCGCAACTGGTCGACGGATCCCGCGCAGGACTCGATCTACTGCAACGGCTACCAGTAGGGCGGCCCCACGCACGGCCGGTCCCGGCAGCACCGCACCAGGGGCCGCCGGCTGCGCCCGCTCCCCGCCCGCGTGCACGGGCGGGGAGCGGCTCCGTCACGGTGCCGGAACGCACCAGGATGCCCTGGCCTGGGACATGGCCGGGGCACGACGGCGACAAGGACCCGACCCGGTCCGGACGAACAGCCCCGTGGACGCCCGGGACGGACGTCGTTCGGCAACCTGCCAGCAGGCTGCTCAAAAACAGCCTGCCGGCGGCGACCATGGATGGCCGCTCGGCGAAGCAGGTGCGTAAGTTGATTCGACGGGGGCGCGTCCGGACCTGCGTCGGACGGGCGACTTGAAAATCGACCAGGACGGTCGTTCTTCGACAAGCCGCTAGGGGCTGGCGCCGACGCCCAGGGGCGCGGCGGAAGCCGTGGCCGCCAGGGCGGCACGGTAGCGCTCGTGCAGGATGCCGACGCGCTCGACGTAGACCTGGGTCTCGGCGAACGGCGGGATGCCGCCGTGGCGGTCGACGGCGCCCTCGCCGGCGTTGTAGCCGGCGGTGGCCAGGCGGATGTCGCCGTCGAAGCGGCGCAGCAGCCAGGCCAGGTACTCGACGCCGCCGGCGATGTTCTGCCCCGGGTCGTAGACGTCGCCGACGCCGAAGCGGGCGGCGGTGGCCGGCATCAGCTGCATCAGTCCCTGGGCGCCGGCGTGCGACAGCGCATTGGACCGGAACGCCGACTCGGCATGGATCACCGCACGGACCAGCGCCTCGTCGACGCCATGCAGGTTGGCGGCCCGGGCGATCTCCTGGCCGTATTCGGTCAGGCGCAGGGCCACCGAATGCCAGTCGACCGATGACGCGACCTGGCAGGCGATGCAGGCCTCGATGGCATAGGTGAACACCACTTCGGCGCCGCTGGCCGGGCGGACATTGGTGTAATGGACCACGCCGTCGCGCTGGAAGCGGTACACCGCGCCCTGCTGGCGGCTGGCGCGCCGGCCGGGACTGGCGCTGATGGTCGCCCCGGCCGCCTCGGGCGGCGGTGCCGGCCTGGGCGCCAGGGCCTGGACGCTGGCGCTGGGCCCGGCGGGCGCGGCGCGCGCGGCCGGATAGCGGCCGACCTCGGTGCAGCCGGTGTAGCCGGCGCGGGTGTTGGTGAAGGCCAGGTTGCCCTGACCGTCCTGGCAGCGCCACAGCACGTTCTCGCCAGCGGCCACGGGCGCGCCGGCCCCGCAGAGGAGCAGGCCGGCCAGCAGCAGCGGGGATACGGACAGCGGGCGCATCGTCCCCTCTTCGAGCGCGCGGTGGGCGCTTAGTTTCCGGCAAAAGCTTTCGCGCGTAAACTGGCAGCCCCGTTCAGGTTTTCGGCCCCGGCAAAGCGGACGCCGGTCACACCGCGCGGGCCCTGCCCCGGTGCCGGCCGGCCCGCCCAACTCCAGCGAATTCCGTTACATGGCAAAGCTTTACGTCAAGACCCACGGCTGCCAGATGAACGAGTACGACTCCGCGAAGATGGCGGACGTGCTCGCCGCCTCGCACGGCCTGGACCTCACCCAGGACGAGACCGAGGCCGACGTCGTGCTCATCAACACCTGCTCGATCCGCGAGAAGGCCCAGGAAAAGGTGTTCTCGCAGCTCGGCCGCTGGCGCCTGCTCAAGCAGGCGCGGCCGGACCTGATCATCGGGGTCGGCGGCTGCGTGGCCAGCCAGGAGGGCGAGGCGCTGCTGGCGCGCGCGCCGTTCGTCGACCTGGTGTTCGGGCCGCAGACCCTGCACCGCCTGCCGGAGATGATCGAGGCCCGGCGCGGCAGCGGCCGTTCCCAGGTCGACATCTCGTTCCCGGAGGTCGAGAAGTTCGACCGCCTGCCGCAGGCGCGCGCCGAGGGCCCGACCGCCTTCGTCTCGGTGATGGAGGGCTGTTCCAAGTACTGCACCTTCTGCGTGGTGCCCTACACCCGCGGCGAGGAGGTCAGCCGGCCGTTCGACGACGTGATCGCCGAGGTCCGTGGCCTGGCCGGGCAGGGCGTGCGCGAGGTCACCCTGCTGGGCCAGAACGTCAACGCCTACGCCGGGCCGATGGCCGACGGCGAACCCGCCGACCTGGCCCTGCTGATCCGGGCGGTGGCAAAGGTGCCGGGCATCGGCCGGGTGCGCTTCACCACCTCGCACCCGGTCGAGTTCACCGACCGCCTGGTGCAGGCCTATGCCGAGGTGCCCGAGCTGGCCGGCTACCTGCACCTGCCCGTGCAGTCCGGGTCCGACCGCATCCTGGCGGCCATGAAGCGCGGCCACACCGCCCTGGAGTACAAGGCGAAGATCCGCCGCCTGCGCGAGGCGCGGCCGGGGATCTCGATCAGCACCGACTTCATCGTCGGCTTCCCGGGCGAGACCGATCGCGACTTCGAGGCGACCATGAGGCTGATCGAGGACGTCGGCTTCGACCAGAGCTTCTCGTTCGTCTACTCGCGCCGTCCCGGCACGCCGGCCGCCAGCCTGCCCGACGACGTCGACGCCGCCACCAAGTCGGCGCGCCTGGCGCGCCTGCAGGCGGCGATCAACGACAACGCCGCGCGCATCGCCCGGGCCATGGTCGGCACCGTGCAGACGGTGCTGGTCGAGGGGCCCAGCCGCAAGGACGCCAGCGAGCTGACCGGGCGCACCGAGAACATGCGCTTCGTCAACTTCGCCGGCCCGGCGCGCCTGGTCGGGCAGTTCGTGGATGTCGAGATCACCGACACCCGCAGCAACTCCCTGCGCGGCCGCGTGGTCACCGACGGCGCGCGCGCCGCATGAGCGCCGCCCTGGAGACACGGCAGTTCGCGCTGGAACCGGACGACGGCGAGCGCCTGGCCAACCTGTGCGGCCCGTTCGACGCCCACCTGCGCCAGGTCGAGCTGCGCCTGGGCGTCGAGATCAACAACCGCGGAAACCTGTTCCAGGTGATCGGCGAGGCGGGCAGCGCGCGCACCGCCGAGCGGCTGCTGCGCGAGCTGTACCAGGACACCGCCGGACAGCCGCTGACCCCGGCCCGCCTGAACGTCCAGCTCCAGGATGCCGGCGTCGAGGCGCTGACCGGGGCCGTGGCGCAGGACCTCCCCGAGGTGGTGATCAAGGTCAAGCGCGGCGTGGTCAAGGGCCGCGGCCCCAACCAGCAGCGCTACCTGCACGCGATCGCCCGCCACGACGTCAACTTCGGCATCGGGCCCGCCGGCACCGGCAAGACCTACCTGGCGGTCGCCAGCGCGGTCGAGGCGCTGGAGAACAACCGCGTCCAGCGCCTGGTGCTGACCCGACCGGCGGTCGAGGCCGGCGAGCGCCTGGGCTTTTTGCCCGGCGACCTCAGCCAGAAGATCGACCCCTACCTGCGGCCGCTGTTCGACGCCCTGTACGAGATGCTGGGCTTCGAGCGGGTCGCCAAGCTGATCGAGCGCAGCGTCATCGAGATCGCGCCGCTGGCCTTCATGCGCGGGCGCACCCTCAACGACGCCTTCGTGATCCTCGACGAGGCGCAGAACACCACGGTCGAGCAGATGAAGATGTTCCTGACCCGGATCGGCTTCGGCTCGATCGCCGTGGTCACCGGCGACGTCACCCAGATCGACCTGCCGCGCCAGCAGACCTCGGGCCTGCGCCAGGCCATCGAGATCCTCAAGGCGGTGGACGGCATCTCGTTCACCTTCTTCACCAGCAAGGACGTGGTGCGGCACCCGCTGGTGCGCAAGATCGTCACCGCCTACGAGGCCCACGAGGCCGGCCAGCGCGCCGTGGCCGGTTCGTGAGCGCCGCGCGCCGCGATGCTGTGGTTCCGGTGGTCCACGTCGGCTATGGCCTGCCCCGTGCCGGCCTGCCGGCCGCCGCCTCGTTCCGGCGCTGGGTCGCGGCCGCCCTGGCCGGCGCCGGCCACCGCCATGCGGCCGAACTGGCGATCCGCGTGGTCGATGCCGGCGAAGGCCGCGCGCTGAACCGCCAGTACCGGGGCAAGGACCGTCCCACCAACGTGCTGTCCTTCCCCGCCGAGTTGCCACCGGGCGTGCCCGTGCCGCTGCTGGGCGACATCGTGCTGTGCGCGCCGGTGATCGCCGCCGAGGCCGCTGCGCAGGGCAAGCCCTTGCGCGACCACCATGCCCACCTGACCGTGCACGGCGTCCTGCACCTGCTCGGCCACGGCCACGACGACGCCGCGACCGCGACGGCCATGGAGGCACTGGAGACCCGGATCCTCGCCGGCCTGGGCATCGCCGACCCTTACCGCTCCCGCTGAACGCCAGCCCCGCACCGTCCCCTACCGCCGGCGCTGCCGCTCCCTGCCCCCCCCCGCCAGCGCCGTGTCCCGGTCCCGGTCCCGGTCCCGTCCCCTGTCCCCGGCCCCCGGTCCCTTGCCCCCGCTCCCGAATCCCGAGCCCCGGCCCCGAAAGCCAAGCCATTGATCGACAAGGACTCAACGCCCCACCCCGGGAATCGGCTAGACTTCGCCATCCCGCTCCCCTGCGAGCGCGATACACCGCTACATGAACGGCGAACCTCCCAGTAGTCCGCAGCCAAGCCCACGCACCTGGCTGGAACGACTCGGCCACCTGCTCGGTGGCGAACTGCAAACCCGCGAGGAGCTGCTCGACGAGCTCCGCGCCGCCCGCGCCAACGGCCTGCTCGAGGCCGACACCCTGGCGATGATCGAAGGCGCCCTGCGCGTCACCGACCTGCGCGTCGCCGACGTCATGGTGCCGCGCGCCCAGGTGGTCTCGATCGCCCTCGACGCCGACTTCAACAGCATCGTCGACACCGTCATCGAGAGCGGCCACTCGCGCTTCCCGGTGCACGGCGAGGACCGCGACGAGATCGTCGGCATCCTGCTCGCCAAGGACCTGCTCAAGGCGGTGCGCGCCGGCGTCACCGGTTTCGCCCTCGGCCCGCTGCTGCGCCCGGCGGTGCTGATCCCGGAGGGCAAGCGCCTGAACCTGCTGCTCGGCGAGTTCAAGTCGACGCGCAGCCACATGGCGATCGTCGTCGACGAGTACGGTGGCGTCGCCGGCCTGGTCACCATCGAGGACGTGCTCGAGGAGATCGTCGGCGAGATCGACGACGAGCACGACGCCGACGATGCCGTCGAGGAGATGATCCGCGCCAACGGCGACGGCTTCCATGTCAGCGCGCTGACCCCGATCGCCGAGTTCAACGCCCGGTTCGGCGCCAGCCTGCCCGACGAGGACTTCGACACCCTGGGCGGCCTGGTCACCGCCAGTGCCGGCCAGGTGCCGGCGGTCGGCGACAATGTCGAAGTCGATGGTTTCCGCTTCCAGGTGCTGGAGGCCGACGACCGCCGCGTCCACCTGCTGCACCTGGACACGCCGGCCTGATGCGGCGCCTGCTGTGCGGCCTGGCCGCCCTGCTGGCGGCCACGGCCGCCGTCGCGCAGGCGCCCGCGGTGGACCCCGGGCCGGCGCCCGGAGGGTCCCCGGCGACCACGATCGAGCTGGCCACCATGGCGCCCGGCGAGATCTACTGGCAGCGTTTCGGCCACAACGCCCTGCTGGTCGGGGGGCCGGACGGGGTGTCCTACAACTTCGGCTACTTCGACTTCGACCAGCCCGGCTTCCTGCGCCGCTTCGCGATGGGCCGGATGCTCTACCAGGCCCTGGCCCTGCCGGCGCCGCTCGACCTTGACGGCTACCGGGAGGAGGGCCGGTCGGTGGTGCTGCAGGCGCTGGCGCTGGACGCGGTGCAGTCGGCACGGCTGCGCGCCGAACTGGCCGAGGCGGTGCGCCCGGAAAACCGCGACTACCTGTACGAGTACTTCCGCGCCAACTGCTCGACGCGCATCCGCGACGCCATCGACCGCGCCGTGGAGGGCGAGCTGCGCCGGCAGACCGCCGGCCGCTCGCGCGGCTTCACCTACCGCATGCACGCCATGCGCCTGGCGCAGGGCAGCCCCTGGCTGGCCACCGTGATCGACCTCGGCCTGGGACCCGACGCCGACCGTCGGCTGAGCTTCTGGGAGGAGATGTTCATCCCCGGGATACTGCGCCAGTACCTGCCTGCCGTCGTGCTGGCCGACGGCCGCCCCCTGGTCGCGGGCGAGCGAACCTGGTACGCCGGCACCGTGCCGCCGCCGCCGCTGCTGCCGGCCGATCGTCGCCTGCCCTACGCCCTGGCCGGCATCGCGCTGGCCGTCCTGGTGCTGTCCGGCTCGCGACGCGCGGCGGCCGGATCGGGGCGCTGGCGGCGCGGCCTGGCCGTGGCCGGCGGCACCTGGCACCTGCTGGCGGGACTCGCCGGCCTGGTCCTGCTGCTGCTGTGGACGGTGACCGACCACGTCGCCGCGCACGGCAACGAGAACCTGTTCCTGCTCAGCCCGTTGTCCCTGCTGCTGGCCTGGCCCTGGTGGCGACAGGCGGCCGCCGGCCGCCCGGCGGGCCTGGCGGCCCGCGCCCTGGCCTGGCTGGTCCTGGTCTCGGCCCTGCTCGGCCTGGCCGCCAAGGCCCTGCCCCAGGTGTTCGCGCAGGCCAACCTGCACTGGGCCCTGCTGCTGGTGCCGCTGCAGGTAGCCTGGTTCGTGGCTTGGCGGCGGTTCGCGCACGCGCCCGACCAGCCCGATGCGAATGGCGGGCGCGCGATCGAGCGGTGAGCACGCCGCTCGCCGGAGGACGGGGCATGTCAAGCGAGGTCGATCGGCACGCCGTTCGTGCCGCCCCTGCGTCCGCCATCCCGCGCTCGCCCCCGCGGCGATGCGAAAGGCATAGTCCGCCCGCGTGCGGCATTCGCGTCAATGCAGCATTCCACCGATGGCGCCACGGTTCCCCTGGGGAATCCTGACGCGTACCGCGGGTCGACCGGCGCGCTCTCGTCGTCCCTGTCGACGTGGCGGGCCACCGCCCCAGCCACACCGCCCCTTGGCTGGCTGCACCCTGCCCGCCCGATTCGTCGCAACGCATGACCCTGACCGCGCACCTTCGGACACACCCGGCCGCGACGGTCCTGCTCGCCCTGGCGGTCGCCTTCGCGCTGCTGGGCCTGTCGACCCTAGCCACGCATGGCTGGACGGAAATCCATGCGGACCAGTGACGCCTGTATCCGACGTGCATGGAGCAGGCGTTTCCGGCCAGTGTCATGGCGCTGGAGAACGGCCACCGGCCGGTCTTTCCGGGCCTGGTGCGCGTGGCGGAGCTGCATCTGCTTGACGCGGGGCGGTCGTTGCCCAACTGGTTGCAGGCGATCTTCCACCCTATCGCGCAGCGCTACCGGGCGTACGCGGGCGACATCCGCGTGCAGCACGGACCCGCGACGGCGCTGGGCCTGCTCGCCCTCGCCACCCTGCTCTGGGCGACCTTCACCACCTGGCGCGATCGGACGATCCAGACGCGCCTCGGCTTGCCGGACTCGCCCTGGCCTGGTTCGGCGTGGGTGTCGCGGGTATCGTTGTTCTGGGCCGGCTCGACTACTTCCATGACCACCCGGACCAGGTATTCGCCAATCGCCACCTGCCGTGGTCCTGCCTGCTCTGGCTGGGCGGGTTCTTGGTGCTGCTCGGCAGCCCGCGGGTGCTGCACCGGTCCTTGACGGCGGCCGTCGCCGTCGCGACAGCATCGACGCCCGCCATGGGTGTTGCGACCTCGGAGGGCTACCGGATCTGGGGTGAACTTGTTCGCGACGGACTGCGCGTCGACTCGGTCGGGATCGCGGTGGGTCATCTGGAATCGGGACGCTCCCGATACGGTGAGGGCTATGTCGAGCACATTGAAGCCGCCCTTCCTGTTGTCCGGGCCGCGGGCATCTAGATGTTTCTCATGGCCGGAAACGCGTCTGCTCGGACAGCCCGTAAAGGGAACACGAGACACTCGTCTAAGGTCGATGTCCAGCTCGTGGTCACGCGTTTCGTTGCCAACCGGCTCGACCCGGTACCGACGCTGTACCTGGAAGTGACAGTGCGGGCTGACACGACGAGCCCGCCGGAGCGACTGCTGGTGCTTGACGTTGGCCAGCGAGCGGTCGGAGTGCTGGTCAGGGTGGGACCTGAGGCCAAGGGGCGCTACCGGGGTTACGCCAGGGGCGGCCACGAACCGAGGGGGCTGGTGCTGTCCGATACCAGTGGGCGCATCCGGCATCCGCTGGCCCTGCCCGATCTGTCACCCGCGGTCGGCGCCCGCTGACCATCCTAATGCGGGTCGGGACAAGGGGGCGGGACGATGCGCGATCCATGACCCGCGTCCGTCGATGCGCTCCGCTACCAGCCCGGCTCGATCACGATCCCCCGGCGCTTCTCGCTCAGTTCGACTTCCAGGTGCAGGTTCGGGCGAAGTCCCGCCACCCGTTCCAACAGCCGGCCCAGCGCACGCCGGCTTCGACTGTGGTGCGGCGGATAGTAGTCACGCATGGTCGTCGCCTTGACCGTGTTGAAGTCCGGCGAAAGCAGGCAGAAGTAGCGGATCAGTTCGCGCCTGGAGAACTCGCGCCAATGATGGCCGTAGGTGCGCGTGTTGACGATCTCGTCGACCGTGATGCCGCCACCGAAGCCGCGCAGGAACCTGCCCAGGTCCCAGGCACGCCCGTTCCACGCGTAGTAGTTCGGGGTGGTCACGACGATCCTGCCGCGAGGCGCCAGCAGCCGGTGGATCTGTCGCCACAGCGGCACGGGATTGAAGGTCAGGTGCTCGATGATCTCGGCCATCAGGACGATGTCGAAGCCGTCGTCGGGCAGGCCCGCCAGGCCCTCGCAGGACTCCAGGTCGGTGTTGACCACCAGCGCGATCCCCTCGGACTCGGCAAGGCGCTGGACGCTTTCGAACCCGAAGGTGACCGGCAGGTCGACCGCGGTCACCTGGTAACCGCCGCGCTGCCAGATCGCCGCCTGGTGGAGCCAGTGCGCGCCCAGGTCGAGGACGCGCATGCCGCGTGTCCGGTCCCAGCTGCCGTCGAACTCCCTGTAGGTCGCAAGGAAGCGGCCGAAATGATGCCGGGCATAGGGCTCGTCGGTATTCCCGTAGGGCGCGAACCACGCCAGGTATTCGTCGACCGAGGTGGGAACGGGAGGCTGCGGAGCGGACATGACGGTCCTGATGGCGAAAAATGGAGCGCGGATGCGTGCAGGGCAGCTCAGGGGTGCGCCGCCGCGAAGCTCGGCGCGGGCGGCGCCACGGCGGAACGTCGGGCAGCGCGCCCGCCGGCGCGCCGCCCTGCCGGTCGCCGATGGCGGCGCCGCGTCAGTCGGCCTGGCCGGCCGCCGGCTCCAGCCAGCGCCACAGCCAGGCCTTGACCTCGTCGTGCCACTGGATCGAGTTCTCGGGCTTGAGGATCCAGTGGTTCTCGTCGGGGAAGCGCAGGAAGCGGCTGGCGATGCCCTTGCGCTGCAGGGCGGTGAAGGTGGCGATGCCCTGCTCGGGCGGCACCCGGTAGTCGAGGTCGCCGTGGATCACCAGCATCGGCGTGCGCCAGTCGGCCACGTGGTTGGCGGGGTTGTGCTTCTCGTAGGCGGCCGGGTCCTCGTAGTAGGGCCTGGCGCCGTGCTCCCACTCGGTGAACCACAGCTCCTCGGTGCTGTAGTACATGAAGCGGTTGTCGAAGATGCCGCTGTGGTTGACCAGGCAGCGGAAGCCGTCCGGCCAGTTGCCGGCGATCCAGTTGATCATGTAGCCGCCATAGGAGGCGCCCAGCGCGCAGGCGCGCCCGCCGTCCAGCCAGCGGTAGCGGTCGAGCGCGGCGGCCATGCCCAGCTTCAGGTCCTCGAGCGGCTTGCCGCCCCAGTCCTGGCGGATCGCGTCGGTGAACGCCTGGCCGTAGCCGGTCGAGCCGTGGAAGTCGATGAACACCGCCGCGAAGCCGGCGCCGGCATAGGTCTGCGGGTTCCAGCGGTAGTGGAAGCTGTTGCCCATCGAACCCTGCGGGCCGCCGTGGATGATGAAGGCGACCGGGTAGCGCTCGCCCTCCTGGAAGTTCCAGGGCTTGACCACGTGGCCGTAGACGGTGGCGCCGCCGGCGCCGTCGAACCGGAACTGCTCGTATTCGCCCATCACCACGTCGGCCAGGCGTTCGGCGTTGTGCCGGGTCAGCTGCCGGGCGTTGCGGCCGCGCAGGTCGATTCGGTGCAGGTCGGCCGGGTTGGCGAGGTCGTTCATGGCATAGACGATGCGGTCGCGGCCGACCGCCACGGCGCTGACCTGGCCGTCGCCGGTCAGCCGGCGCACCTGGCCGCTGGCCACGTCGATCGCGAACAGCGGGTTCTGGCCGACGTCGTTGGCGGTGACGTACAGGGTGCGCCCGTCGTGGCCGAACGCCAGGGTGCCGGCGGAGCGGTCCCAGTCGGCGGCGATCTCGCGGGTGGTGCCGGTGCCGAGGTCGCGCAGCAGGATGCGGTGGCGGTCGGCCTCGTACATCGGCCGCTCCATCGAGAAGAACGCCAGGTAGCGGCCGTCGGGCGACGGCACCGGGCTGCTCTCGCCGCCCTTGAGGTCGGCGGTCAGGTTGACCGGCGGCTCGCTGCCGTCGACCGGCGCGCGCCAGATGTCGAGATTGGTGGACAGCGGCTCCATGCCGTCGGCCGCGTCGCGCAACACGAAGAACAGGCTGCGGCTGTCGCGCGCGAAGGCGAAGTCGCCATCGCCGCCGAACGGCTTGCTGGGGGTGTCGCCGAGCGGCCCCTTGCTGACCCAGACCGGCGCGCCGGCGCGGCCGTCGCTGTCCAGCTCGGCGACGAACAGCTGGTTGCGGGTGCCGTCCTTCCAGGTGTCCCAGTGGCGGATGAACAGCCCGTCGTAGGCGGTGCCGCTGGCCTTGACCTGCTTGCGCGCCTCCAGGCGCTCGCGGGTGCAGGCGATGTCGGCGCAGTCGGGGAACATCGCCACCGAGAACGCCAGGCGCTGGCCGTCCGGGCTGAGCTGCCAGGCGCCGACGCCGCCGGGCACGTCGGTGACCTGGATCGGCTCGCCGCCGCCGGCCAGGCGCCAGACCTGGTTGCTGCCGCCCTTGGCGGAGCCTGCGAACAGGCGGCCGTCGCCGTCGAAGCGGGGGTTCGACCAGCTCTCCCCTTCCGGGGTCAGGCGCCGCGGCCGGGCGTCGCGGCGCTCGAGGTCGAGCAGCCAGATGCCGTTGACGCCGCGGTTGCCGGCCATGTCGGTCTCGCGCACCACGTAGGCGACCGTCTTGCCGTCCGGGGCGAGCTGGGGATCGGACACCCGTTCCAGCATGACCAGGTCGCGGACGTCGAGGCCGCGCGGCGCGGCGTCCGCCGCCAGGGGCCAGGCCAGGACGGCGCCGGCAAGGATCAGGACCAGGCTGCGGGTCATCGGTACACCTCCGGAACGTGGAGCGGGCAAGACGGGACGACCACTACTGCCAGCCGGCGATCACCGCGCCGACCAGGACGACGGCGGCCAGGGCGGTCAGCTTGAGCAGCAGCGGAAAGACGAAGCGGAACCAGCGGTCGTAGGGAATGCCGGCGATGCCCAGGATGCCCATCAGCACCGGGTTGGTCGGCACGATCATGTTGGAGAAGCCGTCGCCGAACTGGAAGGCCAGCACCGCGACCTGCCGGGAGACGCCGACGATGTCGCCGATCGGCGCCATGATCGGCATGGTCACGAAGGCCTGGCCGCTGCCGGACGGGATGAACAGGTTGAGCACGGTCTGGATCAGCAGCATGCCGACCGCGGCCAGCTCGGCGCCGACCATCGACAACGGCACGGACAGGGCGTGGACGATGGTGTGCAGCACCTGGCCGTCCTCGAGCAGCATGGCGATCGAGCGCGCGAAGCCGATCAGCAGGGCGGTGGTGGCCAGCTCCGAGGCGCCCAGCGCGAAGGTCCTGGCGGTGTTGTCGGCGCCCAGGCGGCCGAACACGGCGGCCAGCAGGCCGACCGCCAGGAACACCGCGGCCAGCTCGGTCAGGTACCAGCCCCACTGCGAGATGCCGACCACCAGCAGGACGATGCCGCCGAGCAGCGAAAGCAGGACGGAGAGGTGCGCGCCGGTCATCGCCGGGTAGCTGGCCGGTGCCGCATGCTGGGCCGAGGCGACGCCGGCGACCAGGCTGGCGGCCGGATCGGCCTGCACGCGGCGGGCGTACCGCCAGACATGGTGGATGCCGACCGCCGCGAACAGCGGCAGGATCGCCCATCGCAGCGCCTGCCCCGATCCCGGGACCACGCCGGCGACGCCCTGCGCGACCAGGACCGTGAACGGGTTGAGCGCGGCCACGCCATAGCCGATGCCGTAGCCGCAGACCATGATGCCCATCGCGGTGATGGCGTCCATGCGCATCGCCACGCACAGGCCGACCAGGATCAGCACGAAGGGGATGTACTCCTCGGCCATGCCGATGGTGCCCGACGCCACCGCGAAGGTGAACAGGCCCAGGCCGATCAGCAGGCCCGGGCGGTGGCCGATGCGCTTGAGTATCGACCCCAGCATGGCGTCGAAGGCGCCGGTCGCGCGCACCACTGCCAGCACGCCGCCGATGATCAGCACGAAGAAGATGATGTCCTGGGCATCGCCCAGCGCCCGCGGCACCACGGTGAGCAGGGACTGCGGACCGAGCACGGTGCGCTGCTCGGCCTCGGCATAGGTGCCGGGCACCACCACCTGCCGGCCGGCCTCGTTGGCGACCGTCTGGAAGGAGCCCTGCGGCAGCACCAGGGTCAGCAGCCAGGCGAACACCATCATCGCCGCCAGCAGCACCAGCGTGTGCGGAATCCGCAGGGGCGGTCGGGTCATGCCGGGCTCCGTGGGGCAGGGCTGGAAGTATAGAGGCCTGTCCGGCCGCGCCGCAGTCGCTGCGCGCGGCAGCAGTCGGTCGATGCCGGTGCGGGCGAGGACGCGCCCGGCCATCGGGCGCGCCGGGCGGAACCGGCGTTCGCCTGCCGCCGAAGGGCCGGCCTGACGCAGGCCGCGCCCGGTCGGCGACTCAGCCGTCGCCGGCCGCGGCCTGGCGGCCTTCGCCGATATGGCGGTCCAGGAAGGCCAGCAGCTGCGTGTACAGCCTGATCCGGTTGGCCTGGGTGTAGAAGCCGTGGCCCTCGCGGCGCTCGACCAGCCACTCCGGATCGTTGCCGGCGGCGCGCAGGGCGGCGCGCATGCGGTCGGCGTGGGTCTGCGGCGCGCGCTGGTCCTCGGCGCCGTGGACCAGCATCACCGGCACCCCGATGCGGTCGGCCAGGTTGACCGGCGACATCGCCGACAGGTTGGAGCGGCCGAGGATGCGCTCCAGGTAGCTGCGGCCGAACATCGTGCGGCGGACGTCGCCCTCCTGGTACATGAGGGCAAGGTCGTAGACGCCGACATAGCCGATCGCGCAACGGTACAGTTCGCCGTGCCGCGCCGCCTGCATCATCGCCGAGTAGCCGCCGTAGCTGGCGCCATAGACGCAGACCCGCTCGCCGTCGGCAATGCCCTCGCGCACCGCCCAGCGGGTGGCGTCGGCGATGTCGTCCTGCATCAGGCCGCCCCACTGCCGGTACCCGGCCCGCTCGAAGGCGCCGCCGTAGCCGCCGGAGCCGCGGAAATTGACCTTGAGCACCGCATAGCCGCGGCTGGCCAGCAGTTGCGCCTCCTCGTCGAAGCCCCAGGTGTCGCGCACGCCGTGGGGGCCGCCGTGCGGATTCACCACCATCGGCAGGCCGCGGGGTTCGCGGCCCGGCGGCAGGACCAGGTAGCCGTGCAGGACCGTGCCGTCGCGCGCGGCAAGAGTGATCGGGCGCATTTCCGCCATCCGGTCGGGATCGATCCACTCGCGGGTGGTGCCCAGGTAGGTGGCGCGCAGGGTCTCCAGGTCGAACAGATAGAACTCGCCCGGGTTGCGGTCGCTGTAGACGTGCACCAGGCCGAGCTTGCCGTCGCGGGTGAAGCTGGTCACCCAGGCATGCTGGCCGGGGAAGGCCTCGGCGAGGGCATTGGCCAGGCGCGCCTCGCGCGCCTCGGGATCGAGCATGAGCAGCCTGGGCCGATCCGGGTGGCTGCGCACCGCGTAGACGCTGCGCGGCGCGATGCCGTACAGGACGTCCTCGGCGTCGGCCACTTCGGGCTGCAGCAACAGGGATTTCTCGCCAGTGGCCAGGTTCCAGCGCATCAGCGAATCGGTGCCCTGTTCGCGCTCCTGGCGGACCACCACGACCTCGGCGCTCTCGAAGTAGAGCGGCAGGGCGCGCCCTCCCGCGGTGCCCTGGTCATGGATCAGCCGCCACTCGCCCCCGCTCGCGGCGCGATGGTGGAGCTGCTGGTCGCCGTTGCCGCGCACCGAGACCGCGAGGCGGACGTTGCCGTCGAGGTCGGTCAGGAAGTCGGCGCGCGGCACCGGGGAGCGGACCACCCGCGAGGTTCGGCCGGTCGCCACGTTCAGGCGCCGGACCTCGCTGTGCGCCTCCTCGCCCGCCCAGGGCACGACATTGACCAGCACCTGACGCTCGTCGCCCGGCAGGGTGTCGATCAGGAAGGCGCTGGCCTGCTCCGCCTGCGGCCGCCGGATGTTGCTGCCGCCGGCCGGTATGCCCTGGGCGAGGCGGAACCCGAACAGCGGCGTCGCGGCGCTGCCGTCGGCGTTGACGCCGTAGAGCTCGCCGGTCGCCTGCGGCTGGTCGAGCATGCCGTCGCGGATCGCGACCGACACCACCAGGCGGCTGTCGCTGACCCAGTGGAACTGGTCGATATGCTCCTTGCCGCGCATCTGCAGCACAGAGGTCGGGCGCATCGTCCCGCGTTCCAGCACCACCAGGACGGTGCGGTCGTCGCCCTGCGGCACGGTCGCCGCCAGGTGCCGGCCGTCCGGGGCGATCTTCATGTCGATGAAGGTCGGCCGCTTGAGCAGGGTCTCGAGGTCGGACGCCGACGCCAGCGGCGCGCCTGCGGCGGAAAGGAACGGCAGCAGGGCCGCGAGGATGGCTTTCATCGACTTGTGCTCCAGGCCGGGTCGCGCGCACCTTGCCGCATTGCCGCGGAGTTGACAAGCGCAAGGTCGCGGCAAAGCGAACAGCGGGCGCCGTGGCGCCGCGGGACTCAGCGCCGGCCGTAGACGTCCTCGAGGCGGACGATGTCGTCCTCGCCGAAATAGTCGCCGCACTGCACCTCGATCAGGGCGATGTCGCGGTCGGTCGGGTTCTCCAGCCGGTGCAGGGTGCCCATCGGGATGAAGGTCGACTCGTTGCGCTGCAGCAGGAACTCGCGGTCGCCGACGCGCACCCGCGCGGTGCCGTCGACCACGGTCCAGTGTTCGCTGCGCCGATGATGGAGCTGCAGGGACAGCACCTGGCCAGGCCGCACCACCAGGCGCTTGACCTTGCAGTCGGCGGCGTCCTCCAGCACGGTGTAGCTGCCCCAGGGCCGGTGCACGGTGCGGTGCACGACGGCGACCTCGTCGCGCTGGCCGCGCAGCTGCTCGACCACCTGCTTGACCTGCTGGGCGTGCTCGCGGTCGGAGACCAGCACGGCGTCGCCGGTGTCGACCACGACCAGGCCCTCGACCCCGACCACCGCGACCAGGCGCTCGCCGCCCTGGACGAAACAGTCGCGGGAGTCGACCAGGATCGCCCTGCCCTGCACCCGGTTGCCCTGGGCGTCGGCCTCGCCCAGTTCGCTGACCGCCTTCCACGAGCCGATGTCGTTCCAGTCGAAGCCGCCGGGCACCACGGCGACCCGGTCGGCCTTCTCCATGATCGCGTAATCGATGGAGATGTCCGGCACCCGCGCGAAGGCCTCGGCCGGCAGCTCGGCGGTGCCGCCCTCGGCGGGCACCCCGGCGACGCAGGCGCGCACCGCCTCCAGCAGGTCCGGCGCCACCTGCGCCGCCTGGGCCAGCAGGGCATCGATGCGGAAGCAGAACATGCCCGAGTTCCAGTCATGTCCGCCGTCGGCCAGGTAGCCCCGGGCGGTGGCCAGGTCGGGCTTCTCGACGAAGGCGGCGACCTCGAAGCCGTCGCCGGCCAGCGGCGCGCCGCGGCGGATGTAGCCGTAGCCCGTCTCCGGATGCCGCGGCGGGATGCCGAAGGTGACCAGCCAGCCGTCCGCGGCCAGGCGGGCGGCGGCGGCCACCGATCGCCGGAACCCGGCCAGGTCGGCGATCAGGTGGTCGGCGGGCAGCACCAGCAGGGTCGCCGCCCCGCCGTGCCGACGCTCGAGCAGCAGCGCCGCGGCGAGGACCGCGGGCGCGGTGTTGCGGCCGCTGGGCTCGAGCAGGAACGGCAGCGACCGCTCGCCGGCGCCGGGCTGCGCCGCGTAGGCGTCGCGGGTCAGGAAGTAGTGCTCGCGGTTGGTCACCGTCAGCACCGGCGCCTGCGCGTCGGCCACCGCCAGGGCGCGCTGCAGGGTCCGCGCCAGCAGGCTGTCGCCGCCGCCCAGCGCCATGAACGGCTTGGGAAAGGCCTGACGCGACACCGGCCACAGGCGGGTTCCGGCGCCGCCGGACAGGATGACGGGGATCAGCATGGCGAACCCCGGCGCCGCGACGCGGCGATGGCCCGGCACAGGCGCCGGCCGCTCCTCGGCACCGGCAACCTGGCGGTGATCACCGGCGCGATCATGGCCGCGCCGCCAGCTCCGAGACGACCCGATCCAGGCCCGCCTCCCAGCCGGGAAGGTCGATGCCGAAGGTGGCGCGCAGGCGAGCGGTGTCGAGCACCGAATACGCCGGCCGCACCGCCCGGGCGGGGAACGCGTGGCTGGCGATCGCCGTCACCTGCGGCGCCCGCGAGAGCAGCCCGGCAGCGGCGGCGCGCTCGAGGATGGCGCGCGCGAAACGGCACCAGGTGGTGTCGCCGGCGCTGGCCAGGTGGTAGACGCCCGAACGCGCGGCGCGGGCTTCGCGGTCGCCGGTCGCCCAGGCGTCGACCAGGCGGACGGTGGCGGCCGCGATCAGCGCCGCCGGCGTCGGCGCGCCGTGCTGGTCGTCGACCACGCGCAACTCGTCGCGCTCGGCGCCCAGGCGCAGCATGGTGCGCAGGAAATTGTGGCCGCGGGCGCCGTAGACCCAGGCGGTACGCAGCACCAGGTGGTCGGCGCCGCTGGCGGCCAGGGCCTGTTCCCCGGCCAGCTTGCTTTCGCCGTAGGCGCTGCGCGGACCGGTGGCGTCGTCCTCGCGGCAGGGCCGGCCGGCATCGCCAGGGAACACGTAGTCGGTGGAGTAATGGATCACCGCCGCACCGGCCGCGCGGGCGGCGGCGCCGATCTCGGCCAGGGCCAGGCCGTTGACGCGCAACGCCAGTTCCGGCTCGTCCTCGGCGCGGTCGACCGCGGTGTAGGCGGCGGCGTTGATTACCACGGCCGGCCGCTCCCGCGCGATCAGCGCCGCGGCCTCGCCTTCGACCGCGAGGTCGCAGCGGGCGCAGGCGACGCCCCCGGGCAGCCGGCCGTCGCGGGTCGCGGCCGTGACCGGCCCGGAGGCGGCGAGCTGGCCGAGCAGCTCGAAGCCGACCTGGCCATTGCCGCCCAGGACCAGGATGCGGCTCAAGGCAGCGGGTCCGGATCGGTGCCGGACAGGGCCGGGAGCCGGTGCTGCGGGATATCGGCCAGCCGCGGCGCCGCGGCGTCCTTGGCGGAGAGCTGCGGCTGCGCGACCGGCCAGTCGATCGCCAGCGCGGCATCGTTCCAGGCCAGGTTGGCGTCGGCCGCGGGATCGTAGGCGGCCGTGCAGTGGTAGCAGAACAGCGCGTGCTCGGAAGTCACCGCGAAGCCGTGCGCGAAGCCCTCCGGAATCCAGAACAGGCGCTTGTTCTCGGCCGACAGCACGCAGGCGGTCCAGCGCCCGAAGGTCGGCGAGCCGCGCCGGATGTCGACCGCCACGTCGAACACCTCGCCCTCCAGGACCTGGACCAGCTTGCCCTGCGGGTTCGGCCACTGGTAGTGCAGCCCGCGCAGCACGCCGCGCGCCGAACGCGAGACGTTGCTCTGGACGATGTCGATGGCCAGGCCGTGCTCGGCGAACCGGGCCTTGTGGAAACTTTCGAAGAAATACCCGCGCTCGTCGCCGAACACCTTCGGCTCGACGATCACGACGCCGGGCAGCTCGGTGCCGATGAAGTTCAAGGCCGGTCCTCCTGCTCGAGCATCGCCAGCAGGTACTGGCCATAGCCGTTCTTGGCCAGCGGTGCGGCCAGCGCGCGCACCCGATCGGCGTCGATCCAGCCCTGCTGGAAGGCGATCTCCTCCGGGCAGGCGATCTTCAGTCCCTGGCGCTGCTCGAGGGTCTCGATGAAGTCGGCGGCCTGCAGCAGCGATTCGTGGGTGCCGGTGTCCAGCCACGCGTAGCCGCGGCCCAGTCGCTCGCAGCGCAGCGAACCGTCCTCGAGGTAGCGGCGGTTGAGGTCGGTGATCTCCAGCTCGCCGCGCGGGCTGGGCGCCAGGCCGGCGGCGAGCTCGCTGGCCCGGCCGTCGTAGAAGTACAGGCCGGTGACCGCGTAGTTGGAACGCGGTTGCGCCGGCTTCTCCTCCAGGCTGACCACCCGGCCGTCGGCGTCGAACTCGGCGACCCCGTAGCGGTGCGGGTCGCTGACCCAGTAGCCGAACACCGTGGCGCCGGCGGTCTGGCCGGCCGCGCGGCGCAGCACCTCGACCAGGCCGTGGCCGTGGAAGATGTTGTCGCCCAGGATCAGGCAGGACGGCTCGCCGGCCAGGAACTCGCGGCCGATCAGGAAGGCCTGGGCGAGGCCGTCCGGCGAGGGCTGCACGGCGTAGCGCAGGGTCATGCCCCACTGCGAGCCGTCGCCGAGCAGGGCACGGAACAGCGGCTGCTCGTGCGGGGTGGTGATGATCAGCACCTCGCGGATGCCCGCCAGCATCAGCGTGCTGAGCGGGTAGTAGATCATCGGCTTGTCGTAGACCGGCAGCAGCTGCTTGCTGATCACCTGGGTCAGCGGATACAGCCGGGTGCCGGAGCCGCCGGCCAGGATGATGCCCTTGCTGATGCTCATCGCGGTTCCTGCAGAAGTGGATCAGGCCGCCGTGCCCAGGCGCTCGCCACGGTAGCTGCCGTCCTGGACGCGCTGGCACCAGGCCTGGTTGGCCAGGTACCAGTCGACGGTGCGGGCGATGCCGGACTCGAAGGTCTCGGCCGGGCGCCAGCCCAGCTCGGCCTGCAGCTTGCCCGAATCGATGGCGTAGCGGCGGTCGTGGCCCGGGCGGTCGCCGACGAAGGTGATCTGGCTGGCGTAGCCCTGGCCGTCGGCGCGCGGCCGGCGGGCATCGAGCAGGGCACACAGGGTGCGCACGACCTGTATGTTCTCGCGCTCGGCGTCGCCGCCGACGTTGTAGACCTCGCCCGGCCGGCCGCGCATCAGGACCGCCTCGATGGCGCTGCAGTGGTCGGCCACGTACAGCCAGTCGCGGACGTTGCGGCCGTCGCCGTAGACCGGCAGGTCGGCGCCGGCCAGGGCCTTCTGGATGACCAGCGGGATCAGCTTCTCGGGGAACTGGAAGGGGCCGTAGTTGTTCGAGCAGTTGGTGGTCAGCACCGGCAGGCCGTAGGTGTGGTGGAAGGCGCGCACCAGGTGGTCGCTGGCGGCCTTGCTGGCCGAGTACGGCGAGTTCGGGGCGTACGGCGTGGTCTCGGTGAACCTGCCGGTCTCGCCCAGCGAACCGTAGACCTCGTCGGTGGAGACGTGCAGGAAGCGGAAGCGGGCCCGCTGGTCCGTGTCCAGGCCGCGCCAGTGGTCGCGTGCCCGCTCGAGCAGGGCCAGGGTGCCGACCACGTTGGTCTGCACGAACGCCGCCGGCCCGTCGATCGAGCGGTCGACATGGCTTTCGGCGGCGAAGTTGACGATCGCCTGGGGCCGGTGCTCGGCGAGCAGGCGGGCGACCAGCTCGCCGTCGCCGATGTCGCCGTGCACGAAGCGGTGCCGCGGGTCGTCGGCGAGCGGCGCCAGGGTGTCGAGGTTGCCGGCGTAGGTCAGCGCATCCAGGTTGACGATGCGCAGGTCGCGGTGCCGGGCCAGCATGTCCAGCACGAAATTGCCGCCGATGAAGCCGGCGCCGCCGGTCACCAGCAAGGTCCTGCTCTCCAATGCCGCCTCCGTGAACGACGCCGCGGGCAGCGCGCTGCGCGGCGGGACCGGCATGATAGCGCAGGGTCTTCGACCCCGGCCCGGCGTACCCCGCGGCTGCCGCGCCGCGCCCGCCGCGGGATCGGCGCGTCCTGGCCAGGCCGGGCGGCCGGTGCCCTGCCCCGGCCCGGGAAGCGGTCGGGTGCCGCGCGCCCGACCGCGCACGCCGTTCCGGCGATCAGGGCCGCTCGGAGACCAGCTCCAGCAGGCGTCCGGTGATCGACTGCACCGCGAACGGGTCGATGCCGCCGGCCAGGCTGTTGGACAGGGCGATCACCACGTAGGGATCGCTGCCGCCGTCCTCGAGCATCCAGGCGTGGGTCAGCACGTTGAAGTTGCCGGCGGTCTGGGCCAGGCTGCCGCCCTTGTACCAGACCCGCTGGAAGTCGCCGCGCACCTCGGGCTGGGCGGCGGCCGCGCCGAGCGCCGCGTTCACCGTGGCCAGGGCCTCGGACCCCTTGGGCAGCCGGCGCAGCGCCGCGAAGGCCCGGCAGATGTCGAAGGCGCTCGCCTTCCAGGTGCCGTCGACCATCAGGTCGACATGGAAGAACGGGCCGGAGACGAAGCGGCCGAGCGGCTCGATCTGGTCGACCACGAACTGCGCCTGGAAGGGTTCGGTGCCGTTCACGTAGGACTGCGCGGTGGCGTAGGGGAACGAGCGGAACACGTGGAACTGCTCGCTGATGTTGAGGAAGGGCGTGATCAGCCCGGGCTGCGCCATGCCCATCCAGGTCGCGGCCTGGTTCATGCGCGGCCGGCCGACCCGGGCGTGCAGGTGGTCGGTGGCGGTGTTGTCGCTGTTGCCCATCATCAGCGTGGCCATGTCGGCGACCGGAAACACCGTGCCCAGGGGTTCGCTGTTGATCAGGCCGCTGGGCGCCAGCAAGGCCTGCGTGAGCGGCATCGGCTCGGCGGCCGACAGCGGGCCGTCGGCGATCATCCGGCCGACCGCGCCCAGCGAGTAGATCTTGAAGATCGACGCCGTCGCCCGCGGCACCTGGCCGTTGCGCTCGGCCAGCGCCGTGCACTGGCCGTCGGCGCCGATCCGGCCGACCAGCAGGCCGGGACCGGCCGACAGGGTGGCGAAACGATCGGCGGCCTGCGCCAGGTTCAGGGTACGGTCGGCCGGGTAGATCACGTTGCCGCCATAGTTGCTTGAGCCGAGCAGGACGATCTTGCGCTCGCCGCTGTAGCGGGCGCCGATGTTGAGGTAGCCCCAGGGTGGCGGACCGCCGGGGGTGGAGATGACCACGGTGGCGCGCACCGGCGTCACGCCGACCACGTCGCGGATCACGGCATCCGGCCAGCTGGTGCGCAGGGTCTGGATGAACGCCTGGGTCTGGGCGACGCTGTTCTGGGCCAGCCAGGCGGGATCGAAGTTGGCCTCGACCTCGGCCGGCGTGGTGGTCTCGCCGGCGGCCAGTTCGCCCATCAGCCAGACCAGGCGGTCGGCGGTCGCACCGGGCGGCAGGGCGAAGCTGTTGCCCTGCGGCGGGAACAGCGGTGCGATCACCAGCGGATCGAAACCGTCGCCGAACAGCGGCCGGGCCTGGGCCGGCAGGGCCAGGACGGAGAGGATCGGGACGAGCAGGACGCGGTGCAACGGGACCATGACGGCACTCCGGGAGGCGGGCCCCGGGCGGCAGTCTCCCGGGTCGACCAGGCATGGCGCGGAAAGCGGCGCGGGTGGCTCACCTGCCCGGACGCCGGCAGGCGTCGCGCGGCCGGGGTTGGGGTTCGGCATGCCCGGCAAGGGACGCGATGCCCGCGAACCCCGGCCCGGCAGCAGCCGTCGGGGCGTTCCGACGGCCAGCCCGGTGAAGGTGGCCGGGGCGCGCCGGAGCGCAGCCCGGCACCGCGCTTGCCCGCACGGCCCGGAACGAGCGCCGGGTCCGGCGCGCGCCCGGGCATCGACGGCGACGGTCCGGCGACACGGCTTCCGAAGCCGCCTGCGCGAAGCCCCGCCGAAGCGGGGCTTTCAGGAGTGCTGCCCGGTCACGCCCGGATCGGGAGCACCGCTAGAACGGGATGTCGTCGTCGCCGAAGTCGGTGACCGGCTCCTGGGCCGGCTGCCGGGCCTGGCCGCGTTCGCCGCCGCCGGCGCGCTGCTGCGCCGGGGCACGCTCGCGCGGCGCGCCGCCGCCACCGCCGCCCTCGCCCATGCCGCCCAGCATCTGCATCTCGTTGGCGATGATGTCGGTGGTGTAGCGCTCGACGCCCTGCTTGTCGGTGTACTTGTCGGTGCGCAGGCTGCCCTCGATGTAGACCTGGCGGCCCTTGCGCAGGTACTCGGCGGCGATCTCGGCCAGCCGGCCGAAGAACTTCACCCGGTGCCACTCGGTGCGTTCCTGCTTCTGGCCGGACTGCTTGTCGGTCCACTGCTCGGAGGTGGCGACGCTGATCGTGGTGATGGCCGCGCCCGAGGGCGTGTAGCGCACCTCCGGATCGTTGCCCAGGTTGCCGACCAGGATGACCTTGTTGATGCCTCGTGCCATGGCGCTCGGACCTCGTTTCGATGGCCCGCAGGATAGCATGCGGGCGGTCGCCGCCCGCCTCCGAAAAGGGCGCGCCCCGGCGGCGGAAACGCCGCGCCGGTGCGTGGGAAAATTCCGGCGGCAGGTTGCCCCAGGGAGGATCCGATCAAGGCCCTCCTGGCCCGGACTCGCCGGGTCCGGCACGTGTCCGTGCCCGGCTCCGGTGGATCGGGCGCCTGCGCGCCAGGCGCACGCCGGCCCGGCCACGGGACCGGAAAGGTCCGAACCGATCGGTCCCTCCTCAGTCGCCGCGCAGGCGCCGCCCGAGCAGCAGCAGCACGGCGGTCCAGGACATGGCCAGGGCGGCCGCCGCAGCCAGCACCCCGGCCTCGCCCCAGCGGCCGAGCAGGACACCGCCGGCCAGCCCGCCCACGAAGGCGCCCAGGAACTGCAGGCCGGAATAGGCGCCCAGGGCGGCGCCGCGGCCGTGCTCGGGCGCCAGCCGGGAGACCAGGGTCGGCAGCAGCGCCTCGAGAGCGGTGAACCCGGCGAAGAACGCACAACCGGCCAGGGCCAGCAGCATCGGGCCCCGACCACCGGCCAGCACCGCAAGCCCAAGTGCCGCCAGCAGCAGGGCCATGGCCTGGCGCCGGCCGAGTCCGTCCAGGGCGACCTGGCGCCCGCCGACGAACAGCGGCAGGCAGGCCGCCGCCACCCCCATCACCGGCAGGTAGAACTGCCAGTGCCGGGCCAGGGGCAGGTCGAGCCGCTCGACCAGCAGGGTCGGCAGCGCCACGAAGGCGGCGGTCAGCAGCGCGTGCAGCACGAACACGCTGAGGTCCAGCAGCAGCAGGCGCGGGTCCGCCAGCGCCCGGCGCAGCGCGCCCGGGCTCACGGCAACCGGGGTGCCGCGCACCGGCGCCGGCACCACCGCCCACAGCAGCGCCAGGCTGGCCAGGGCGAGCGCCGCCGTCAGCGCGAACAGCAGGGGCAGGCCGCCGAGGGCGAACAGCGGTGCACCGGCGACCAGGGCCAGCACGAACGCCAGGCCGATGCTGGCGCCGATGATCGCCATCACCTTGCCGCGCACCTCGTCGCGGCTGAGGTCGGCGGCCAGCGCCAGGCCCGCCCCCGACACCGCCCCCATGCCCTGCAGGGCGCGCCCGAGGACCACCGCCTTGAGGCTGGTCGCCAGCGCCGCGACGATGCCGCCGGCGGCGAACACCGCAAGGCCCAGGGAGATCGCCGGGCGCCGGCCGATACGATCGGAGAGCACGCCGTAGGGAAGCTGCAGCAGGGCCTGGCCGAGTCCGTAGACGCCCAGGGCCAGGCCGATCAGCCACGGCACCGCATCGGGATAGGCGCGCGCCTGCGCGGCGAACACCGGCAGGATCAGGAACAGGCCGAACATGCGCAGGCTGACGACCAGCGCCAGGGCCACCGCGGCGCGGCGTTCGAGGGCGTTGAGCTTCACGGGGCGGGCACCGGAGGACGGCGCATAGTCTGCCAAAACCGCCCCCGGCGTATACTCGCGACGGTCGCGGCGGCCGCCGGCGCGCCGCGCCGGACAGCGCCCCGACCCTGCAAGGACCCGCACTTGACCGCCGTTTCCGCCACCGCCGCCAGCCGCCAGGCCCCGACCGACTTCGCCGCCGTCCAGGCCCTGGTGGCCGAGGACGCGCGCCAGGTCGACGCCCTGATCCGGCGCCGGCTGGCGTCGGAGGTCCTGCTGGTCAACCAGGTCGCCGAACACATCGTCGCCGGGGGCAAGCGGCTGCGGCCGCTGGTGGTGCTGCTGGCGGCGCGCGCCGCCGGCATCCGCGGCGACGGCCACGTCGCCGCCGCCGCCATCATCGAGTTCATCCACACCGCGACCCTGCTGCACGACGACGTCGTCGACGAGTCCGACCTGCGCCGCGGCCGGCGCACCGCCAACTCGCTGTTCGGCAACGCCGCCTCGGTGCTGGTCGGCGACTTCCTGTACTCGCGTGCCTTCCAGCTCATGGTCGACCTCGATGCCATGCCGGTGATGCGGCTGCTGGCCGACACCACCAACGCGATCGCCGAGGGCGAGGTGCTGCAGCTGATGCACATCCACAATCCGGACACCACCGAGGCCGACTACCTCCGGGTGATCGAGCGCAAGACCGCGATCCTGTTCGCGGCCGCGGCGCAGATCGGCGGCCTGCTCGCCGGCCTCGCGCAGGACCAGGTGCGGGCGCTGCGCGGCTACGGCCATGCCCTGGGCATGGCCTTCCAGATCGCCGACGACATCCTCGACTACGAGGCCGACGAAGGCGCGCTCGGCAAGCACCTGGGCGACGACCTCGCCGAGGGCAAACCCACCCTGCCGCTGATCCACGCCATCGCCCGGGCCGGGGGCGCCGAGGCCACGGCGCTGCGCGAGGCGGTCGCCAGCGGCGGCCGCGAGCACCTGCCGGAGGTGCTCGCCGCGATCCGCAGCCACGGCGGGCTGGACTACGCCCGGACCCAGGCCGGCCACCACGCGACCGCCGCGACCGCCGCCCTGGCCGCCCTGCCGGCCTCGCCGTACCGGGATGCCCTGGCCTTCCTGGCCGGCTTCGCGGTCAGCCGCGGCGCCTGAGGCCATGCCTGGACGGCCCGGCCGGCGCCGATCCGGTCGCCGCCACGGCGCCGGACCGGGACCGCGCTGAGCCGGGCGCGCCGCATGGCCGGCCATGCCTTTCCGGGCGGCCTGCGCCTGGACCCGCGCAAGCAGGCCAGCGCGTCGGCGCTGCGGCCGCTGCCGATGCCCGGACTGTTGCGGGTGCCCCTGCTGCAGCATGCCGGCCGGCCGGCGCGCGCCTGCGTCGCCGCCGGCGACCGGGTGCTGGCCGGCCAGCGCATCGGCGAGGCCGACGGCGTCGATTCCGCGCACGTGCATGCACCGGCCTCGGGCCGGGTCCTGGCGATCGCCGCGCACGACACCGGCCACCCGTCCGGCCAGGCGCAGCCTTGCGTGGAACTCGAGCCCGACGGCAACCAGGCCTGGCTGCGCCTGCCGCCGATGCCGGACTGGCAGGCGCTGCCCGCAGCCGTCCTCGCCGGCCGGCTGCGCGAGGCCGGCGTCGTCGGCCTGGGCGGGGCGGTGTTCCCCACCGACCTCAAGCTGGCGCCCGACGGGCCGCCGGTGCGCCTCCTGATCGTCAACGGCGCCGAGTGCGAACCCTGGATCGCCTGCGACGACGCCCTGATGCGGGCGCGGCCGGACCAGGTGGTCGCCGGCGCCGCCCTGCTCGGGCACCTGCTGGCCGGGCCGCGCATCGTGCTGGCGATCGAGGACCGCATGGGCGCGGCGCTGGCCGCGGTGGCCGGCGCCGCCGCCGGCACCGGCATCGAGGTGCTGGCCGTGCCGACCCGCTATCCGCAGGGCGGCGAGCGCCAGCTCGTCTACACCCTCGCCGGCCTCGAGGTCGGCGCCGGCGGCACCCCGCGCCAGCACGGCATCGCCTGCGTCAATGTCGGTACCGCGGCGGCCGCCTGGCGGGCGGTGGTCGACGGCGAGCCGCTGGTCTCGCGCGTGGTCAGCGTCACCGGCAGCGGCGTCGCCGCGCCGTGCAGCCTGGAGGTGCCGCTGGGCGCCCTGGTCGCCGACCTGGTGGCGGCTGCGGGCGGCTACACGCCGGCCGCGCAGCGGCTGGTGCTGGGCGGCCCGATGATGGGCCAGGCCCTGGCCAGCGACCAGGTGCCGGTCGGCAAATCCGGCAACTGCGTGCTGGTGCTGGCCGCCGACGAGCTGCGCGCGCGCGGCCCGGAACTGCCGTGCATCCGTTGCGGCGAATGCGCGCGCGTGTGCCCGGCGCGGCTGCTTCCCCAGCAGCTCGACGCCGCCATCCGCGCCGGCGACTGGGCGGCGACGGCACGCCTGGGTCTGGCCGACTGCATCGAATGCGGACTGTGCGCCTACGTGTGTCCAAGCCAGATCCCGCTGGTCGAGCGCTTCCGGTTCGGCAAGGGCGAGCGCGCCTGGCAGGCGCACGAGGCCGAGCGCGCGCGCCGCTCGCGTGCCCTGTTCGAGGCGCGCCGGGCGCGCCTGGAACGCGAGCAGGCGGCGCGCGAGGCGCGCCTGCGGGCCCGCGAGGCGGCCATGCGCGGCGACGACGATGCCGGGGGCGGCCGGCCATGAGGCACTTCGCGACCGGCGCCGCCCCGCACTGGCCGGCGCGCAACAGCGTGCGCCGGGTGATGCTGCTGGTGCTGGCCGCCCTGGTGCCGGGCACCGCCGCCCAGGTGTGGTTCTTCGGCATCGGCGTGCTGCTCCAGGTCCTGCTGGCCGTGGCCTTCGCGCTGGCCATCGAGGCCGCCGCGCTGCGCCTGCGCGGGCAACCGCTGCGGCCGTTCCTGGGCGACGGCAGCGCCGCGGTCACCGGCTGGCTGTTCGCGCTGTGCCTCCCGCCGCTGGCGCCCTGGTGGCTGGCCCTGGTCGGCATGCTGGCGGCGATCGGCCTGGCCAAGCACCTGTACGGCGGGCTCGGCCACAACCTGTTCAACCCGGCCATGGTCGGCTACGCGGTGGTGCTGGTGTCGTTCCCGCTGGAGGCGTCGCGCTGGCTGGCGCCGGCCGGTCTGGCCGCGACCCAGGTCACCGTCGCCGAGGCGTTCGCGGCGATCTTCGCAGGGCTGCCCCCGGGCGCCGGCTGGGACGCGGTGACCGGGGCGACCCCGCTGTCGACCCTGCGCGAGCTGGCCGGCGCCGGGCGCACCCTGGCCGAGGTCCGTGGCGACCCGGTGTTCGGGGACTTCGGCGGCCGCGGCTGGGAATGGTCGGCCAATTTCTTCGCGCTCGGCGGCATCGTCCTGTGCCTGCTGCGGGTCGCCGACTGGCGCACGCCGGTCGCGGTGCTCGGCGCCACGGTCGCGCTCAGCCTGCCGTTCTGGCTGGCCGACCCCGGCCTGCATCCCTCGCCGCTCCAGCACGTGTTCTCCGGCGCCCTGGTGCTGGCCGCCTTCTTCATCGCCACCGACCCGGTGTCCGGCTGCACCACGCCGCGCGGCCGCTGGATCTTCGGCATCGGCGTGGCGGTGCTGACCCTGGCGATCCGGCGCTGGGGCGGCTATCCGGACGGCGTCGCCTTCGCGGTGCTGCTGATGAACGCGGCGGCGCCGATGATCGACCGGCTGACGCCGCCGCGCATCTTCGGCCGCCGGCGCGCGCGGGAGCCCGCCGATGGTGCCTGAGCGCTGGTCGCCGGCCGTGCTGCTGGGGCTGGCCGCCGTGCTGGCGACCGCGCTGCTGGCCGGCATCCACCACGGCACCCGGGAACGGATCGCCGTGCGCGAGCAGGCGCGGGCGCTGGAGCGGCTGGCCGCGGTGCTGCCGCCGGCGCTGTACGACAACGATCCGCTGGCCGACACCACGGTCGTCCACGACGCCCGCCTGGGCCCGGGACCCAGGACCGTGTGGCGGGCCCGCCGCGGCGGCGCCGGCACCGCGGTGGCCCTGTCGGTGACCGCACCGGACGGCTATGCCGGGCCGATCGACCTGCTGGTGGGCATCGACCGTGCCGGCCGCGTGCTCGGCGTCCGGGTCACCGGCCATGCCGAGACGCCCGGGCTGGGCGATCCGATCGAGCTGCGCCGCAGCGACTGGGTGCTGGGCTTCGACGGCCGCAGCCTGACCGACCCGCCGCCGGCGCGCTGGACGGTGCGTCGCGACGGCGGCGACTTCGACCAGTTCACCGGCGCCACCATCACGCCGCGGGCGGTGGTCGCGGCGGTGGCCCGGGCGTTGGCCTTCCATGCCGAGTCCGGCGACGCCCTGTTCGCGTTGCCGGCCGGCCCCGGCTGAACTCCCGCCGCGGCGCCGGGCCGGCCGCAGCCCCCTACAATCCTCGCCATGTCCGAACCCTCCGGCACCGACCTGGCGCGCAGCGCGCTGTGGGACAGCAACCCGGCCCTGGTGCAGCTGCTCGGCCTGTGCCCCCTGCTGGCGGTCTCGACCAGCACCGTCAACGCCCTGGGCCTGGGCCTCGCCACCCTGGTCGTGGTGACCGTCGCCAGCACGGCGGTGTCCGCGCTGCGGCCGATCACCCGGCCGCAGGTGCGCCTGCCGCTGTTCGTGCTGGTGATCGCCTCGGCGGTGAGCAGCGTCGACCTGCTGGCGCGGGCCTGGCTGCCCGGCCTGCACGAGGCGATCGGCCTGTTCATCCCGCTGATCGTCACCAACTGCATGATCCTGGGCCGGGCCGAGGCGTTCGCCACACGTCACCGGGTCGGCCTGGCGGCACTGGACGGCGCCCTGATGGGCGCCGGGCTGCTGGCGGTGCTGGTGGCGATCGGCGCGATCCGCGAGCTGCTCGGCCAGGGCACCGTGTTCGCCGACCTGCCCCTGCTGCTGGGCGACTGGTCGGCCGCCTTGCGCCTGGACCTGGGCGCCGGCCGCGGCCTGCTGCTGGCGGTGCTCCCGGCCGGGGCGTTCTTCGTGTTCGCCGGACTGGTCGCCGCGCGCAACGCCCTGGCGGCGCGCGCCGGGACGCGCCCCGCCGCGCCGGAGCCGGCGGCATGAAGGTCGCCGAGCGCGCCGAGTTCTTCCGGCGCCTGGCCGAGCTGGATCCCTCGCCGAAGACCGAGCTGGAGTACGGCTCGACCTTCCAGTTGCTGGTCGCGGTGCTGCTCTCGGCACAGGCCACCGACGTCGGCGTCAACAAGGCGACCCGGCACCTGTTCGCCGCGGCGCCGACGCCGCAGGCGATGCTGGCCCTGGGCGAGGACGGGGTGCGGCGGCTGATCGCCTCGATCGGCCTGTACCAGACCAAGGCGCGCAACCTGATCCGGACCTGCGCGCTGCTGGTCGAGCGCCACGGCGGCGAGGTGCCGGGCGACCGCGAGGCCCTGGAAGCGCTGCCCGGCGTCGGCAGGAAGACCGCCAACGTGGTGCTCAACGTCGCCTTCGGGCAACCGACCATGGCGGTCGACACGCACATCTTCCGGGTCGGCAACCGCACCGGCCTGGCGCCCGGCAAGACGCCCCTGGCGGTCGAGCAGGGGCTGCTCCGCCGGGTACCGCCCGCCTACCGGCAGCACGCCCACCACTGGCTGATCCTGCACGGCCGCTACACCTGCCGGGCCCGGCAGCCGCGCTGCCACGCCTGCCCCGTCGCCGACCTGTGCCGATGGCCGCGGCGGCTGCGCCCGCCGCCCCCGGCCGGCGAGGCGCCGCCGGAGGCGTCCTCCGGCTGAGGACAGGCGCGCCCGGGAGTCGCCCGCCAGCCCGGCCCGGGCAGCGCAGGGGCCGCGGCGGCGTCGGGACCTGTCACCGGACCGACCCGGGAGAGAAACGAAAACGTCACCTGTAACCTGACCGCAATATTTCTGACATACGATGCCGGCGCCCCTGGCCGATCCGGTTCGTCATGTCCCTCCGCAGCCTGCCCAGCACAGCCCTCGCGGCGCTCGCCTGCGCCATCTTCGCCACGCCGGCGACCGCCGCCGGCTGGCCGCCGCGCTGGTCGCCCGCCGGGGACTGGACGCTGGCGCCGGCCGCCAGCATCCAGTACGACGTCCTGCACGCCGATCCCGACGGCGACAGCCTGTCGGCCGACGGCTTCCGGCGCCAGCGCCTGGCCCTGAACCTCGAGGGTCCGCGGGGCCTGTCGGCGAAGGTCGAGTACGACGCCGTGCCGGGCGCCTGGACCGATGTCTTCGTCCGCCTGCGCCTGGGCGGGAACGCGCGCCTGCGCATCGGCCAGGGCAAGACGCCCATGGGCCTGGAGGCGCTGGCCAGCCATCGCCACCTTAGCCACCTGGAGCGCGCGCCCTTGATCGGCCTGGTGCCGGGCCGGGCGCTGGGCGCGGAGGTGCAGTGGACGCGGGACGAGGGCACGCTCGCCCTGGCGGTGCTGGACGGCAGCCTGAATCCGGAGCGCCGCGGCGCCGGCGTGTTCGCGCGCGGCACCTGGCAATGGCGGGAAGGCGGCGACGAGGGCGACCGCCTGCATCTCGGCCTGAGCGCCGGCAGCGAACGCCCCGACGGGCCGGTGCGCCTGCGCGGCCGTCCGGATGTCAGCGGCCTGCCCCTGCTCCTGGCCGACAGCGGCAACCTGGCCGACCTCGACCGCATCGACCGGATCGGCCTGGAGGCGGCATGGGACCGCGGCCCGTTCAACCTCCAGGCCGAACACCTGTGGCTGCGCGGACGCCGCCCCGGCGACGCCCGGCAGGCCGATGCCAGCTACCTCACCGCCAGCTGGCGCCCGACCGGCGAGAGCCGGCGCTACCGCAACGGCATCTTCGAGTCGGCCCCGCCCGCGGGACGCTGGGGCGCCGTCGAGATCTCGCTGCGCGCGTCCCGGCTGGCAGTGGACGATGCCGCTGGCGTGCGCCAGTCCGGCCACAGCTATGCCCTGGCGGCCGGCTGGCAGGTCGTCCCGGGGCTGCGCATCAGCGCCCAGGTCGGCCGCGGCGACGGTCAGGGCCCGGACACCGGCCTCATCCACGGCCTGCGCCTGCACGGCTGGTTCTGATCGCTGGCATACCGGCGCCGGACCGCAGCCCCCGGACGCTGGCCTGGCGAAGCCCCGGGTACTACGCTTGCGGGACACGTCCGCCGGGCCGGCGTCCGGCCTGGCACCCACCCACGAGGACCCGCACCATGGACAGCCATCTGATGAAGCCCCTGGCGGCCGCGCTCGGCCTTGCCCTGCTCGCCGGGGCGCCGCTCGCCCAGGCGGGCAACCCGTTCGCCCTCGCCGAGCTCGGCGGCGGCTACCAGGTCAGCGACGAGCCGCCCGAGGAGGGCAAGTGCGGCGAGGAAGGCAAGTGCGGCGAAGAGGGCCAGTGCGGCGAGGAGGGCAGCTGCGGCGAAGAGGGCAAGTGCGGCGAGGAAGGCAAATGCGGGGAAGGCAAGTGCGGCGAGGGGCAGTGCGGCGGCCAGGCCTGACCGCGACCGCCCGGCCGTGACGCCGGTGCCCCTGCAGGGCGCCGGCCTCGGCCTGCGCCGCGCGCTGCTGGGCGCGCTGGAGACCGCGCCGGACGACGCCGTCGACTTCCTCGAGTGCGCACCGGAGAACTGGATCGGCGTCGGCGGCGCGCCGGGCCGCCGGCTGGCCGCCCTCGCCGAACGCCACCCGCTGAGCTGCCACGGCCTGTCGCTGTCGCTGGGCGGGCCGGCGCCCCTGGACCTCGACCTGCTGCGCCGCATCGGCGTCTTCCTGGACCGCCACCGCGTCGCGCTGTACTCCGAGCACCTGAGCTGGTGCAGCGACGACGGCCAGCTCTACGACCTGGCGCCGATCCCGTTCACCGCCGAGGGCGTCCGCCACGTCGCGGCGCGGATCAGGCAGGCCCAGGATGCGCTGGGCCGGCGCATCGCCGTCGAGAACGTCTCCTACTACGCGCCGCTGGCGACCGACCTGGACGAGCTCGGCTTCCTGCGCGAGGTGCTGGAGGCGGCCGACTGCGACCTCCTGCTGGACGTCAACAACGTCTACGTCAACAGCGTCAACCACGGCTTCGATCCGGCCGCCTTCATCGACGCCCTGCCCGGCCGCCGGATCGTCGCCATGCACGTCGCCGGCCACTACCGGGAAGCGCCGGACCTGATCGTCGACAGCCATGGTGCGGCGGTGATCGACCCGGTCTGGGCCCTGCTGGCGCACGCCTACGATCGCCACGGCGTCCGGCCGACGCTGCTCGAGCGGGACTTCAACTTCCCGCCCGTGTCCGAGCTGCTCGCCGAGGTCGCCGCCATCCGTGCCCTGCAGGACCGCCATGCACCGCCCGCCTGAACCCGTTCCGGCGCTGCGCGAGCGCCAGCAGGCCTTCTCCGCCTGGCTGCGCGATCCGGACCGCCAGCCGGTGCCGGCGGGCGTCGACCCCCGCCGGCTCGCCGTCTACCGGCGCCTGTTCTTCAACACCGTGGCCGGCCTGCTGGCCGGCAACTTCCCGGTGCTGCGCGGCCTGCTCGACGAGGCGCCCTGGCGCGCGCTGGTGCGCGCCTGGTATGCGGGGCACCGTGCCCGCACCCCGCTGTTTCCGGAAGTGGGGCGCGAGTTCGTGGCCTGGCTGCAGGCACGCCAGGCGCTGCCGGAAGCGCCCGATCCGCCCTGGCTGGCCGAGCTGGCGCACTACGAGTACATGGAGATCCACGCGGCGAACGCCGAGGCGGACATCGGGGAGGTCGGCCACGATCCCGAAGGCGACCTGCTGGCCGGCGTGCCGGTCGCCTCGCCGCTGGCCTGGCCGCTGGCCTACCGGTGGCCCGTGCACCGGCTGGGTGCGGCGCATCCGCCTCCCGCGGAAGCGCCGACGCAGCCGACCTGCCTGGTGGTGGTGCGCGACCGCCGCGACCGGGTCGGCTTCCTGGAGGCCAACGCCCTCACCCTGCGCCTGCTGGAACTGCTGCATGAACGGCCCGGCGCCAGCGGCGCCGACCAGCTGCGCGCCCTGGCCGCGGAGGCCGGGCTGGCGTGCGATGCCCTGCTCGCGCATGGCCGGGACATCCTGGACCGCCTGCGGGCCCGCGACATCGTGCTGGGCACCGCCGCCTGAGCCGGACCCGGCGGGCACCGCCGGGCCGGGCCGCCTGGCGCGTGAAGGCCGGCCCCATCGAGGTTTGCGAGAATGGCCGGCGACGCGGGCGTCGCCGGACCCGGCGTCGTCACTGGCCTGCCCGCCGATGCCCGGCCGGGCCGCCCGGGCCGGTCGTCGCCGCCGCCACCGCCACCGACATCCAAATCGACACCGAAGGAGACAGCATGCTCGAGGACAAGATCGCCCTGGTCACCGGTTCCACCAGCGGCATCGGGCTGGCCATCGCGGCCGACCTGGCCGCAGCCGGCTGCACGGTCATGCTCAACGGCCTGGGCGAAGCCGCGCAGATCGAGGCCGCCAGGGCGGAAGTCGCCCGGTACGGCAAGGCGGTCGACTTCCATCCGGCCGACCTGTCCCGCCGCGACCAGGTCGAGGCCCTGGTCGCCGACACCCAGCGGCGCTTCGGCCGCATCGACATCCTGGTCAACAACGCCGGCATCCAGCACACCGCGCCGGTGCACGAATTCCCGCCCGAGCGCTGGGACCTGATCCTGGCGATCAACCTGTCGGCGGTGTTCCACGCCACCCGGGCGGCGCTGCCGGGCATGCAGGCCCGCGGCCACGGCCGGATCGTCAACATCGCCTCGGTGCACGGCCTGGTCGCCTCGGTCGACAAGTCGGCCTATGTCGCCGCCAAGCACGGCGTCATCGGCCTGACCAAGGTGGTCGCCCTGGAGAACGCCGGCGCCGACATCACCTGCAACGCGGTGTGCCCGGGCTGGGTGCTGACGCCGCTGGTGCGCAAGCAGATCGAGGACCGCGCCGCCCGCGAAGGCTGCACGCCGGAACAGGCCGAACGCGACCTGCTGGCCGAGAAGCAGCCGTCGCTGCGCTTCACCCGACCCGAGGACATCGCCGGCGCGGTCCGCTTCCTGTGCGGCCCGGCCGCGGCCAACATGACCGGCACCCAGATGGTGCTGGACGGCGGCTGGGTGGCGCGTTGACCGCCACCCGCACCGTCCACCTGGCCCTGCAGGGCGGCGGCGCCCATGGCGCCTTCACCTGGGGCGTGCTCGACGCCCTGCTGGAGGACGGCCGGATCGGTTTCGAGGGCCTGTGCGGAACCAGCGCCGGCGCCATGAACGCCGTGGTGATGGCGCATGGCCTGCTGGGCGGCGGGCGCGATGGCGCGCGGGCGGCCCTGCGCGCGTTCTGGCTGGACGTCGCCGCCGAGGGCCGGATCTGGAGCCCGGTCCGCCCGCAGCCGGAGATCCTGCGCTGGTTCGGCATCGACCCGGCGATCGGCCTGGCGGCCAGCCATGCCGCCTTCGAGGCCTTCACCCGGACCTTCTCGCCCTACCAGTTCAACCCGTTCGACTTCAACCCGCTGCGCAACGTCATCCAGCGCCACGTCGACTTCGAGGCGTTGTCCCAGCCGCACTGCCTCAAGCTGTTCGTGTGCGCCACCAACGTCCGCTCCGGCAAGGTGCGGATCTTCGACAACGCGGCAATGAGCGCCGATGCCCTGCTCGCCTCCGCCTGCCTGCCGCAGCTGTTCCGCGCCGTCGAGATCGACGGCGAGGCCTACTGGGACGGCGGCTACATGGGCAACCCGGTCCTCTACCCGCTGTTCTACCGCACCACCAGCAGCGACATCGTCGTGGTCCACGTCAACCCGATCGCCCGCGACGAGGTGCCCAGGACCCCCGAGGCGATCGCCAACCGGGTCAACGAGATCAGCTTCAACTCCTCGCTGATGCGCGAGATGCGGGCGATCGCCTTCGCCGCCCGCCTGGTCGAGGAAGGCTGGCTGCGCGACGAGTACCGCGACCGCATCCGCGCCATGCACATGCACTCGATCCGCGACGACGCCCTGATGGCCGAGCTGACCCTGGCCAGCAAGCTCAGCCCGGACCTGGCCTTCCTCACCACCCTGCACGACTACGGCCGCGAGGTCGCGCGGCGCTGGCTGGCCGCGCACTTCGACGACCTCGGCGTGCGCTCCAGCGTCGACGTCCGCGCCGAGTTCCTGTGACCGCGCGCCGGGCGCGGCGTCCGGGCACCGCGCCCGGCGCGGTACCCGGGGGCGGCTGCGCTCAGGGCGACGCTGCGGGCTCGAAGTCGTGCGCGAAGATGACGTCGTTGACCGGCGCCCACGGTCCGAACGGCACCAGCCGGGGGCCCGCGGACTTGCAGATCATCGAGTCCTGGGGGATGCACGGCGGGTTGCCGCCGGTGCCGCAGGACGGCGGCCAGTTGCCGGCGGTGGCATCGCGCACCGCGACCCGGTACCAGAGCACCACGTCCTCGTTGTCGATGCTCTGGCCGTTGACCAGGGCGGCCTGGTTCATGCCGCAATCGCCCAGCGAGTAGCTCGGGTTGTCGCCGTACTGGCTGGCCACGTAGCGGGTCGCCATGAAGTCGATGGTGTGGAAGTTGCGGCCGGACTCGTTGGTCGCCACCGCATAGTCATCGGCGCCGGGTACCAGCTCGTAGCCGCGGCCGGTGACGGTGTTGCGCACGGTCCAGGTGGTGCTGCCCGGGGCGCCGCGCAGGGCGCTGAACTCGACCGGCTGGTCGACGCCGTTCTCCGCCACGACGTGATTGTCCGCGCCGTCGATGTCGAAGTCGAAGCGCCAGTAGTTGTGGTGCCAGTGGGTGGTGTTGTTGAAGGTGCCGTTGTTGTTTCCGAAGCCGAAGGTCGGCTCGATCGTGCCGTCGTCGAAGAAGCGGATCCGCGAGTCGTACATGTACCAGTCGGCGCGGTACTGGCTGGTCAGGCGCACGTGGTCGCCGAGGTCCTCGATGACCACGCCGTTGTTGGTGGTGCACTGGTAGCCGCCGCCGCTGGGCTGCTGGAACGGGCAGGTGCCGTAGGAAGCGGTGGGCGACTTCGAGACCGAGCACGAGGTCGTGGCCAGGCGCTCGAGGTCGGGCGGCACGGCCATCGCATTGTGGGTGCTGGTATGGGCCAGGGTGGGCGTGCCGGTGTCCTTCCAGTCCCGGTAGCAGGTGCTGGTGCGGTACTCGGCGAACAGCATCGGCGAATGGATGCGCTTGGCGACCAGGATGCCCCGGTAGTGCACGGCGCGCAGCTCGAGGCCCGAGCCGCGCGGACCGATGCTCTGGTTGGGCGGCAGCCAGCACATCTGCCAGAGCGGGTCGACCGCCGGCCAGGACAGCAGGGTGCCGCCCTCGACCACGCAATCGGGTGTGGCGGCGCGGACGGCCGAAGGACTCAGGCAGGCCAGGGCCAGCAGGCCAGCCAGGTACGGGGCGGATTTCATCGGCGAACGGTCCTCAGGGGGAATCGGCGGGAACCTGGTGGTCGTCGTGGGTGTACACCACGCGGTCGCTCACCAGGTCGACGACGGCGTGGATGACGGGGATGGAGCCGTCCCCGGCACTGACAATGAAGCGCAGGCAGCGCGAGCCCAGGTCGCACCAGGGGTCGCCGGCCTCGCGGACCACGAAGCCGCCGCGATGGACGAGCAGGTCGTCGCGGCCGGCCATCAGCGGGCCGAGCTGCGGGTGGCCGCGGACCAGGGCCTCCAGGCGCTCCTCCTCGGCGGCGTTGGCACGCAGCGACTCGCCGGGCAGAAGCTCCTCGGACAGCAGGCGGCCGTCGAGGTCGAACACCCGCCGCACCGTGCTGCGACGGTCGTAGTCGAAGCCGTACTCGACGTCCTGGCGGACGTCGCGTCCATCGACCTTGACCACGTCGCGGTAGCGCCGCGCGAACTGGTAGCCGCTCATGCGGCCGGCCGGATCGACCGCGGAGGCGACCGGCGCGACCGGCGCGGCTCGCTCATCCACCCGGTGCGCGCCTCCGGTCGCGCAGGCGGCCAGGAGCAGCGCCGAAACGGCAGCCAGACCGTGCGGGGCGACCGCCCTCACGGTGCCACCACCACGGCGGCGCTGGCGCTGACCATGTCCTCCGGCGGCGAGCGCCCGTAGGCGGGGTTGCTCCACAGGTCGTACATGAACTCGCCGCGGGTCTGGCCCTGCGGGCCGACCGTGAACGGCCGGCCGGGACCGCCCGCGCACATCTGGTTCTCGGGCTGGAAGTTGCGCTCGACCGCCTGGTCGCGCAGGAAGGTGATGTACTCGGCGCTGGCGATCTGGAACCGCAGGGTGGCGGTGACCGTGAGCTGGCCGCTGAAGCCGGGCGGCAGCGGGATCGCGTAGCTGCTGACGTCGAAGTTGACCAGGCGCGGCGAGCCCGGCGCCACCGGCGGGTAGACCAGGCCGACCGGCCGGGTGTCGAGGTCGGCGCCGCCGGTGAAGCCCAGCGGCGGGATACGGTTGTCCTTCGCCACGCAGTTGTTGCGCACGAAGTGGAACTGCTTGCGGCCCAGGGAATCCTCGGTCTCGCAGGACTGCGTGGCGGGGTTCCAGATGCCCTGCTGGACCTCGTAGACGCGGGTCTGGGCGTCGATGCCCAGGGCGCCGGTCGCCGGATCCCAGGCGCCGGTCTGCCAGACGACGTCGCCCTGGCCGTCGCGGGCGACCACGTGCAGCCACATGCGGCGGCCTTCGGCGTAGCCGGTCGGCAGCTTGTGCCCGGCCAGGTTGGTGACCTTGACCTGGGCGTTGACGACGCCGGAGGCGGCCTGGGCGCTGGTCTCGATGACGGCGCTGCGCTGGGTCAGCATGTGCCGGGCGCGTTCGATGGTCTGCGCGATGTCGGCGGCGCGGTCCTCGATGCCGCCGCCGATGCCGGGCGCGTACAGGTCCCGGATCATCTTCGGGATCCAGGTGTTGGCGCCGACGAACTCGTGCACGGGCAGGTTGCCGGCGCGCGAGCCGTCCGGCAGGAAGGAGCAGGCCTTGGCCAGCGGATCCTCGCTGCTGGCCATGTGGCAGTCCTGGCAGGTCGCGCCGCGGGCGAGCTGCGGCGTGAAGTCGAAATCGTCGCCCATCCGGTCGCGGAACACCAGATCGCCGAAATCGCTGCGACCCCACTCGGTGAAGGTGCGTTCGATCGGCATCGCCATGCCGGTGTCGGTGCCGTCGGGCAGGATCAGCGTGCGCAGGGGGCCGTTCGCCGTGATCGGCGAGGTGACGTCATGGCAGACGCCGCAGACCGCGCCGCGGTCGAGAAAGGCCGAGTAGACCCAGCCATGGGGCGGCTCGAACAGGTCGCCGGGCTGGTAATGGTAGGGACCGGCCCGGCAGGGGCCGCCGTAGGTGCCGCCGGGGGTCTCGCACGACAGCGCGTCGTCGAGCCAGAAGTTGCCGCTGCCCGGCGGCGCCGTCTCGCCGGCCGGACCGGTCTCGGTCATGCGGTGGCAGAAGTGGCAGCCGATGCCGGCGTAGTCGTTGCCCTTGTCGTCGGTGGCGTCGTGCCGGCCCTCGAGCAGGCAGCCGTCGGTACCGTCGACCACGCCGCCGCCCGGGGTCTTCAGCACCCTGCCCTCCAGCCACGCGGTCGGCGCATGGCAGCGCAGGCACCAGTCGCCGGCGCCGGGCAGGTCGGCGTTGGCGACGTCGAGCGCGGCCCAGAACAGCGGGTCGCGACCGGAATGCGCCATCATCGAACCGCCCCAGGTGTTGTGGGGCATGAAGGTCGCCTGCGGCGAATCCGGATTGAACGAGCGGTGGCAGCCGAAGCAGCCGGTGTTGGGCTCCATGGCGCTGGCCAGGCCCGGCTGGGTGCCGTCCGGAGTGATGTCGAGGAAGCCGGCATGGGGATCTGCCGGCGCGGCCGACCAGGTCAGGCCCGCGCCCAGTGCCGCCACCGCCCCGGTGGCCACGACCGCGAGTACCAGCCAGCGCGCGGCCCCGGTTTGTCTGAATCGGATCATCTTCTTGGAACCAGCAGGCGTCGGAATGGCGGAGACCGCCACGACGACGCCTCCCCGTCCCGGACCTTAGTCGGCGACTCCGGGACGGTCAAGGCGCGGCCAGGGCGATCGCCTCCGGCCACGACGGGCCGCCCCCGAAAGGCGACCAGCGGGGTGGACGCCCCTTCACCGGGCCGTCTCGAAGCCGTCGGAGAACACCGCGTCCGAGACCGGCGCCAGGGCCACCGGCAGTTGCGTCCGCTGCACCTCGATCTCAACCGGCATGCCGCCGGGGGTCTGGGTCCAGCCCTTGGTCACCGCCAGCGCCCGCCAGGCGCGGCGGTACAGCAGGCGCACGTCGACCTCGACCTGCGCGCCCGGCGCCAGGCCGGCGGGGACCGTGAAGCGGTAGCTGCTGGCGTCGGTGCCCCCGGAGGGGATGCCGCTGTCCTCGAGCACCTCCTCGGCATCGATGAACAGCACCGGCGCCACCTGGGGGCCGGCGCCGTTGATCCGCCCGGCCAGCACCTTGGCGAAGCCGCGGCCCGGCCAGCCGGCGTAGTCGCCGGGCTGCACGCCGGGCACGTCGTCGTCCGCCCACCAGGGCACGGTGCCGCCTCCGGACTGCACCAGGGGCTCGCCGTCGAGCCGGACGTCGACCACCAGCAGCGCGTTGCGCAGGGAGATGCCGGTCGGGAAATTGTGCCCGCAGCGGTTCTCGACCTCGGCGTCGACGACCACCTGGGCGCCTTCCTGCCGCGCCTGCACGCGCAGCAGGATGTTCTGGGTCAGGCGCGGCGGCGTGGCACCGATCATGGTGTGGGCGTGGCGCTGGCTGCCGGGCCGGCTCGGTCCGCCGCTGCCGATCACCGCGGACCCGCTCTGGGTCGGCATGTGGCAGTCCTGGCAATGGCGCTGCCCCGGGCCGGGCTGGGCGTAGGGCGAGGCCAGCCATTCCCGGTAGGTGTTCTGGCCCGGCGCGCCGGTCGCGGGATTGGTGTACTGGTGGCAGGAGGCGCACAGCCTGGAGTCGCCGTGCAGGGGCGAGTAGCTGTTCTGCATCGGCGATGTCGGCACGTCAGGCAGCGTCCCCCAGACGTAGAAGGACGAGTCGCTGGTGCCCAGCGGGAAGCGGTACTCGCCGTTGCCACGATGGTGCAGCGCGTCGATGTCGTCGTTGACGTGCGCGAGCTGGTGGCAGGCGTGGCAGTTGACCCCCTCCAGGCCGGCCGGACTGCCGACCTCGTCCAGCATCATGCCGCCGGGTACCAGCAGGTCCTGCATCGGTGCGTGGCAGGTCGCGCAGAAGCCGGTGTCGCCGGGATCGTGCAGGTCCTTGAACACGTAGCCCGCGGCGCCCCCCGGCGTGCCGGTGCCGGAGAACAGGTCGAGCACCCAGGGGTTGACCGCCGCGCCGGCGTGGCGCGATCCGGCCCACTGCGTGTAGTAGGCCGAGTGGCAGGTGCGGCAGGACTGCTGGGTCGCGGGCGGCAGGTAGGTCGGGTTCGACGCGGCCGGCAGCCGGGGCAGCTCGATCAGCACCTGCGACATGCCGTCGTAGACCTGCTGGGTCTCGCTGAGGTAGTTGCGCGGGGCCTGCGGGTCATGGGCCAGCGCCGCGCCGATCTCGAGCAGGCCGGGCGCCGACATCGGCAGGTGGAAGTGGCCGTCGGGCCCGGTCAGCGCCTGTCCCAGCTCGGGACGGGCGCGGATCGCGACCACCGCGCCCGCGAGCGGGGTGCCGTCGACGACATCGACGACGCGCCCGGAGATGTCGGCTCGGCCGCCACCGGGACACGCCAGGACCAGCGCCGCCAGGGCGGCGCCGGCCAGGGAGAACCGGCGGCCCACCGCGCGGCCGTCAGGGCCGGCGATCGACGGCCGGACCCTCGAAGTCGTGGGCGAAGATGAGATCCAGCACCGCCGACACGTTCGGGACCATGATGCCGGTGGTCAGCGCCGCGGGCTCGCCCGGCCCGGCCACGCCCAGCGCGACGTTGCGGGTGTGGCCCGGATCGGGCGCGACGTTGGTCACGAAGCTGAAGCGGTACAGGGTGCCCCAGTTCAGCTCGTTGCCGACCGGTGCCGACCAGGTCAGGTTGCCGGCGTCCTGGGAAACCGTCCAGTCGTTGCCGGCCTGGATGTCGAGGTCGGCGAAGTGGCCGGCCGGCACGTGCACGCCGGCCTGCGCCACCGGGATGCTGAAGCGGTCGAAGCCCTTGTTGCTGACCACCTCCAGGTTGGGCGGCACATGGTTGGGCGGATTGCCGTAGACCACGCGCGAGAAGTCGAAGTTGTTGACCACGTAGTCGTAGCGCCAGCAGTTGCCGGACAGGCCGGTCTCGGCGCCACAGGCGCCCAGGTCCTTGAACGCGACCGCGACGCGGACGTGGCCCTCGGGCGTGGCGATCTCGACGTTGCGGGTCGGGTTGGCGGCCGGGTTGACCCAGTGGTTGATCACCGGGCCCAGCGTGAAGGCGCCCTGGCTTCCGGTGGTCCAGCCGCTGCCGGAGGCGGACGGGCTGATCGGCCGGAACGCCATCGTGTTGTAGATGTCGACGTCGTCCTGGACGATGTACCAGGACTCGGTGAAGAACTGCGCGCCGGGAACCCGCATCTGCGACTCGCGGACGATCAGGCGCTGGTCGTAGTTGGTGTTGCCGGAACTGTTCTGGACGCCATCGCAGTTGACGTCGTAGATGGAACGGCAGCGGCCCCACTCGCCGGTCGCCGGCACCAGCTCGTGGCGCGGACCCAGGCTGGAATTGCTGTCGTTGTTGCCGGTGCCGTAGACGTCGCCGCAGTTGCGGCCGAGGATGTGGCCGCTGCCGGTGCAGGCGCCCGGCGCGCAGCCGGTATTGATGGTGAGGAAGGCGTGCTTGACGCCGGAGGCGCCGATCTGCTCCAGCTGGCCGTCGTTGAGCCGGAACATGTTCCAGATCAGGTAGGGATGCTGGTCGTTGCCCGGATAGGGGTAGTTGTAGGGGCTGACCGTGAACTTCTGGTACCACGGCACGTCGGCGGTATCGTCGCGGTTGCTGTTGCGCAGCGTCGAGCTGGGCGTGAACACGACCTGGCCGTCGTCGCCGACCACGTTGCAGCCGTTGGCCTGGGTGTCGCCGCGCCGGCAGCGCGTGAACGCCATGGTGTAGACCTCCATCAGCACGTCGGCGCGGTAGCTGCCGCCGCCGCCCGGCAGGGGCAGGCCGTGGAAGTTCGGCGCCGGGCAGCGCAGCGCGGCGGCGTCGAAGCCGGCCGGGCGGGCGACCACGTCGAGCAGCATCTTGACCTCGCCGACGTAGGCGTCGGCCAGCTCCGGCCGGCCGATGCGGTCGGCCAGGGCCTTGCTGGCGCGCAGGTCGGCGCTGCGCACGTAGAACCAGCGGTAGTCCTCGACCATCTTGTACATCAGGTGGTTGAGGTAGAACCAGGCGGTGCCGTCGGCGCCGACCAGCTCGAGCTGCATCGGGTTGGCGGTGCCGGCGCGCAGCGTCAGGCCGCGCTGGTCCAGGGTGCCGCGACCGGCGAGGTCGAGGGCGAACCCGCCCTCGATGCGCAGGCCGCCGCCGACGAAGCGGTCGAAGCCGCCCTCCGGTGCGTTGAAATGCAGGGACTCTGCGGGGCTGACGGCGAACACCGCGAACTCGTGATCCTCGGCGTCCTGGCCGGGGGCCGGCGCCGGCAGCCGCGCCCGGATGCCGAACAGCTCGAGGAAGTCGTCGTTCACGCGCAGCTTCAGCTCGCCGCCGCCGACCGCCCAGAACGCCTCCTGCACGGCCTCGTCGGCGCCGCGCTCGTAGGGTTGCTGGGGGGTGGCCGCGTGGGCGGCGCCAAGCGCCAGCACGAGCAGCGCCGAGGCCGGCGCAAGGAGAATGCGAGACATGGGTTTCCCTCCGGAGGCTTGCACAACGGGTTTCACAATCCGGTGACGCTAGCACAAGCCCCGCGCAGTCGCCTGTGCAGCGCATCATGAACGGCCGGGCCGTACCCGGGGCGGCGCCAGGACGCGCCCGCGGCGCTCAGGCGGCGCCGCGGCCGGGCAGCAGGCAGCGCTCGACGACCTCGCGGTACAGGCCGGGCAGCCGCTCCAGGTCGGCCAGGTCGACGTGCTCGTCGACCTGGTGGATGCTGGCGTTGACCGGGCCGAGTTCGACCACCTCGGCCCCCAGGGTGGCCACGAAGCGGCCGTCCGAGGTGCCGCCGCCGGTGTTTTCCTCGGGCGCCGCGCCGAGCAGGTCGCGCAGGGCGCCGCGCACGGCCGCCCGCAGCCGGCCCTCGCCGGTGTGGAAGGGCTCGCCGGAGCGGTGCCAGTGGAAGCCGGCGTCGACGCCGTGGCGGGCGAACACCGCCTCGATCTCGCCGACCAGGGCATCGGCGGTCCAGCGCGGCGAGTAGCGCAGGTTGAACTGCACGGTGGCGGTGCCGGGGACGACGTTGCTGGCGCCGGTGCCGGCCCGGAAGTTGGCGACCTGCAGGGTGGTCGCCGGAAACTCCGGCCAGGGTTCGGCATCCCACTGCCGCGCCACCAGTTCGGCCAGCGCCGGCAGCACGCGGTGGATCGGGTTCACCGCCTGGTCCGGATAGGCGACATGGCCCTGGACGCCACGGACGGTCACGGTCGCGGTCAGCGACCCGCGCCGGCCGATGCGCACCACGTCGCCCAGCCGGCGCGCCGAGCTGGGCTCGCCGACCAGGCAGAAGTCGATCCGGCGGCGGTCGGCGCGGAAACGCTCGACCACGGCGCGCACGCCTTCGATGGCATCGCCCTCCTCGTCGGAGGTCAGCAGCAGGGCCACCGTGCCGGGATGGTCGGGATGGTCGGCCACGAACTTTTCCAACGCCAGCACGAAGGCGGCCACCGAGCCCTTCATGTCGGCGGCGCCGCGGCCGAACAGGCGACCGGCGCGCACCACCGGGTCGAACGGATCGTGCTGCCAGGCGTCGAGCGGTCCCGGCGGCACCACGTCGGTGTGGCCGAGCAGGCACAGCACCGGGCCGTCCGAACCATGGCTGGCCCACAGGTTGCGCACCGTGCCGACGTCCAGGCGCTCGACCGCGAACCCGGAAGCCGCCAGGCGCGCGGCGAGCAGGTCCTGGCAACCGGCGTCCTCGGGCGTCACCGACGCCCGGCGGATCAGCGCGCTGGCGAGCGCCAGCACCTCGCTCACCGGCGCGTGCCCCGGCCGTGGAAGCGCAGGCGCGGGCTCATGGCAACAGCAGCCGCTTCCAGGCGGCGTCCGAGAAGCCAAGAGTCACCGTGCCGTCTTCCGCCTCCAGCACCGGCCGCTTCACCAGGGCCGGATACTCGCGCAGCAACAGCAGCCATTCCGGGTCCGAACCGGGCGCCTTGCGGTTCGGTGGCAGGCCCCGCCAGGTGGCGGAGGCCCGGTTGACCAGGGCATCGAAGCCGCCGAGCTGCCCGGCCCAGACCCGGAGCGTGGCCGGCGCCACCGGCTGCGCACGGTAGTCGACGAAGCGGTGTTCGATGCCGAAGCGCTGCAGCCAGTTGCGCGCCTTGCGGCAGCTGTCGCAGTTGGCCAGTCCGTACACGGTGTGGCTCATGGCAAGGTCGGCGCAGGGGGCGGTGCGGTGCAGTATGCCGCGGGCCGCTCAGGCCATGCGCAGAAGGTCGTTGATCGAGGTCCGCGCCCGGGTCTTCTCGTCGACGCGCTTGACGATCACCGCGCAGGCCAGCGAGTGGCTGCCGTCGGCGGCGGGCAGGCTGCCCGGCACCACCACGCTGCCGGCCGGCACCCGGCCGTGGTGGACCTCGCCGCTGGCGCGGTCGTAGATGCGGGTGCTCTGGCCCAGGAACACGCCCATGCCGATCACGCTGCCGCGCTCGACCACCACGCCCTCGACCACCTCCGAGCGGGCGCCGATGAAGCAGTCGTCCTCGATGATGGTCGGCGCCGCCTGCAGCGGCTCCAGCACCCCGCCGATGCCGGCGCCCCCCGACAGGTGGACGTTGCGGCCGATCTGGGCGCAGGAGCCGACCGTCGCCCAGGTGTCGACCATGGTGCCGGCGCCGACATGGGCGCCGATGTTGACGAAGCTCGGCATCAGCACGACGTCGCCGCCGACATGCGCGCCCCGGCGGACGATGGCGCCCGGCACGACGCGGGCGCCGACGGCGCGGTAGGCGGTTTCCGGGGTGTCGCCGGCGAAACGCAGCGGCACCTTGTCCCAGGCGCCGAGCAGGCCGCCCGGCGAGGCCGGCATCGGCGCCATGTCACGCAGCCGGAAATACAGCAGCACCGCCTTCTTGACCCAGCCGTTGACCCGCCAGCCGCCCTGCCCGTCCGGTTCGGCGACGCGCAGCGCGCCGGCTTCCAGGGCGTCGAGCACGGCCTCGACCTCGGCGCCGCAGCGTTCCGCGAGGGCCGGCCGGGACAAGGTGGCCAGCGCGTCGAAGGCCGCCTCGATGGCGTCCTGCTGCGGGTGGGTCCGGGATGCGTTCATGGTGTTCCGGTGACTGGCGGGCCGGCCATGGTAGGAAGCCGCGGACGATCCGTCCACGCCTTCGGCGGCCCGCCGGAGGCCGCTCGTCGCACCGGCCGGCTCAGCCGAAGGCGGCGTCCAGGCGCTCGGCCAGGGCCTGGCCCAGGGCCTGCTGGGCGGCCTCGTCGAGCGGGCGGTCGCGTTCGTCGCTGAGCACGAAGAAGTCCTCGGCGCGTTCGCCGAAGGTGGCGATGCGCGCGCCGTGCACGCGCACCTGCCGCTCGCGCAGCACCTGGGCGACCAGGGCCAGCAGGCCCGGGCGGTCGGAGCAGACCAGGGCCATGCGGGTGCGACCGGGGGTCGACGACGGCGTGAACTCGACCCGCGGGCTCATGTGGAAGTGGCGCTGGGTCCGGCTCAGGCTGCGCCGCACCGGGCCCAGGCGCAGCGGCCGCTGGCGCAGGGCGTAGCGCAGGCTGCGCACGATCTCCTCGTCGCGCTCGGCGAAGGCGGCCTCGCGCTCGGCCGCCGGCAGGCCGGGATCGGGCGCGCGCCGGCTGCGCTCGAGGACGCGGAAGGTGTCCAGGCTGAGGCCGCGCGCGGAGGTCATCACCCGGGCCTCGACCACGTCCAGGTCGAGCCGGTCGAGCGCCGAGGTGATCGCGGCGAACAGGCCGTCGATGTCCTGGCTGTGCACCAGGATCTCGCGCGCGCCGCGCTCGCCCTCGCGGCGCGCCGCCACCAGCGGCAGGGCGTCGCTGCGCGCCGAGGCGACGTTGCGGGTGACCCAGGCGATCAGGCCGGGCCGGTAGCGCAGGAAGCTGGAAGCGGGGAAGTCCAGCCAGATCGCCTCCGCCTGCGCGGCGTCGATGCCCTCATCGGCCAGCTGCGCCATCGCCGCCTTGCGGCACTCGGCGATCCGCTCGTCGGTATGGATCGGGTACTCCAGGCCCCGGCGCAGGGCGAAGCGGGCGGCGGCATGGAGGTCGGCGACCAGGCGCGCCTTCCAGGTGTTCCACAGGGTCGGTCCGGTGCCGGCGATGTCCGCCATGGTCAGCAGGTACAGGGCATCGAGCCGCTCGCGGTCGCCGACCGTGGCGGCGAAGCGGTTGATCACGGCCGGATCGGTGACGTCGGATTTCTGCGCGGTGACCGACAGCAGCAGGTGCTGGCGGACCAGCCAGGCGACCAGGTCGACATCCGCCTCGCCCATGCCGTGGGCGCGGCAGAAGGCCGCGGCATCGGCGGCGCCGAGTTCGGAGTGGTCGCCGCCGCGGCCCTTGGCGATGTCGTGGAACAGGGCGGCCAGGTACAGCAGCTCCGGCTTGCGCAGGCCCTCGAACACCGCCGCCGCCTGCGGGAACTCCGGCGCCTTGCCGGCGGCGATCCGGTCGACGTTGCGGATCACGTTGAGGGTGTGCTGGTCGACCGTGTAGACGTGGAACAGGTCGTACTGCATGCGCCCGGTGACCTTCGCGAAGGCCGGCAGGTAGGCGCCCAGCACGCCGTGCAGGTGCATCCGCTGCAGGGTCCTGGCGACCTCGGCGCCGCGCAGGATCGCCAGGAAGGCCTCGCGCGCCCGCGGCTGGTCGGCCAGGGCGGCATCGCCGCGCTGCACCAGGGCGTCCAGCGCCGCGGTGGTGTCGGCGCTCAGCGCGGTCAGGTCCGGGTGCCTCTGCCAGCACGCGAACAGGGCCAGGGCGCTGGCCGGGTCGCGCTCGAACAGCGCCATGTCGCGGGCCGCCAGGCGCGAGCCGTAGCGTATGAAGTCGGCATCCAGCGGCTCGCCGGCGATATCGGCCTCGTGGCGCTCGCGCCAGCGCGCGTCGAAGCGCGCCTGGATCCGGCGCACCGCCAGGGCGGCACGGAAATAGCCCTGCATGAGCTGTTCGACGGCGCGGTTGTCGCGGTGCTCGTCGCGCAGGCCGAACAGCTCGGCCAGCGGCGGCTGGTGGTCGAACAGCAGCCGCTCCTCGGCGCGCGTGGCCACCAGGTGCAGGGCGAAGCGCAGGCGCGAGAGCTGCTCGCCGGCGGCGACCAGCGCCTGCCATTCGCCGGCGCGCAGCACGTCGGCGCGGATCCAGTCGCCGGGATCGGCGCTGCCGGTGGCGCGCAGGGCGATCCAGGCTAGGGTCTGGATGTCGCGCAGGCCGCCGGGTCCGTCCTTGAGATTGGGCTCGAGGTTGTAGCTGGTGTCGCCGTAGCGGGCGTGGCGTTCCGCCAGTTCGGCCTGCTTGGCGGCGGCGTAGCGGTCGACCGGCCAGACCCGGTCCGGCGCGATCGCCGCGGCCAGGGCGGCGGCGGCCGCGGGATCGCCCGCCAGCAGGCGCGCCTCCATCATCGTCGTGCACACGGCGGCGTCGGCGGCCGCCGCCTGGGTGCATTGCTCCAGGGTGCGCACCGCGTGACCCGGGCGCAGGCCGAGGTCCCACAGGCGCGACACGAAGCCTTCGATCCGGCCGCGCTGGGCGAGGTCGGGTTCCTCGGCCGACAGCACCAGCAGGTCGAGGTCGGACTGCGGGTGCAGCTCGCCGCGGCCGTAGCCGCCGACCGCGAACAGGGACAGCCCGGACCCGGTGCCGGCGGCATCGGCCCAGAGCGCGGTCAGCCAGCCGTCGAAGGCGCGCGCCCGTTCGCGCAGCAGGTCGGCGACCGGCGCGCCGGCGCGGAAGGCGTCCTGCTGGGCCTGGTCGAAGGCCGCGACCTCGCCGCGCAACCGATCGAGTTCCGGGTCGGCGGCGGCGTGCACGGCGGCCCGGCCTCAGAGCGACTCGCCGGGCGGCAGGGTCAGCACGTCGAAGCCGTCCTCGGTGACCGCGACCGTGTGTTCCCACTGCGCCGACAGCGAGCGGTCGCGGGTCACCACGGTCCAGTTGTCGGGCAGCAGGCGGGTGTGCCGCTTGCCGGCGTTGACCATCGGTTCGATGGTGAACACCATGCCCGGCCGCAGCAGCACGCCGGTGCCGGGCTGGCCGTAGTGCAGCACCTGCGGCTCCTCGTGGTAGATGCGGCCGATGCCGTGGCCGCAGTATTCCCTGACCACCGAGAACCGCGCCGCCTCGGCGTGCTGCTGGATGGCGTGGCCGATGTCGCCCAGGTGGACGCCCGGGCGGACCATCCGGATGGCGGCGCACATCGCCTCGTAGGTGGTCTCGACCAGGCGCCGGGCCAGCACCGGCGGTTCCCCGACGAAGTACATGCGGCTGGTGTCGCCGTGCCAGCCGTCCTTGATGACGGTGACGTCGATGTTGACGATGTCGCCGGCCTTGAGCGCCTTGCCGGCGCTCGGGATGCCGTGGCAGACCACGTTGTTGACCGAGGTGCAGATGGTCTTGGGGAAGGGCATGCGCCCGGGAGCGCCGCCGTAGCCGACATTGGCCGGCACCGCCTGCTGGACCCGGACGATGTGGTCGTGGCAGATGCGGTCGAGCTCCTCGGTGGTGACGCCCGGGCGGACGTGCGGCTCGATCATGCGCAGCACCTCGGCGGCCAGGTGGCCGGCCGCGCGCATCTGTTCGATTTCCGCCGGGGTTTTCAGGGTGATGGGCATGCGTCGATAGGTGTCCGGATCGGCGATTTTAGCGCGAATCCCCGGGGCGGCCCCGGGCGCGTCAACCGCGCGCGCCAGGCGCAGGGCACCGGCGCGGCGCGGCCGGCGCTCAGCCGCCGTCGATCTCGCGTGCCAGCACGGCCAGTCCGGGGTGCCCGGGCGCCAGCGAGCGCGCGCGCTCGAGGGACAGCCGCGCCGGCCCGGTCTCGCCGGCCCGCGCCTGGCCGCTGCCGCGCTCCAGCCAGGCGTTGGCCAGCTGCCTGCGCAGTTCGGGGATCGAGGCATCCATCGGCGCCATCGCGACCAGCGCGTCCAGGGCCTCGCCGGCTTCGACCAGCCGGCCCAGCTCGGTGTGGTGGACCACCAGGGACTGCGCCCGGCTGGGCAGGGCTGCCACCGCCCGGCGCGCATCCTCGTCCATCGGATCGATGGCGAGCGCCTGGCGGTAGAGGTCGTAGGCGCTGGCACCGGCCGGCTCGACCAGCTCCCCGCGCCTTTCCGCGGTGCGTGCCTGGGCCTTGAGGCGGTCCAGCCGCTCCTGGCTGGCGGCGTCGAGCTGTGGTCGCGCCAGCACCTGGGCCAGGCGCTCGCTCATCGCCGCCAGGGACTGCTCGGCCTCGGCCAGCGCCGGCGACCCGGCGCCGGCGCGCCGGGCGAGATCGATTCGCGACTGCGCACGCTCCGGCTGAGCCTGCTCGATGGCCGCCCGGGCCTCGGCCAGGGCCCGCGCCGCGGCGGTGTCCAGGCCGGCCCTCGCGGGACCTGCGTCGGCATCGCCTTCGAGCGCCCGCTCGAAGGCGGCGATGGCGTCCTCCAGGCGGCCGGCACGCAACGCCCGGTTGCCGGCGGCAAGCTGCCGCCGCGACTCGCGCGCGCGGCGATCCTGCTCGGCTTGCGCCTGCGCGCGCTCGCGCGCCAGCTCGGCGGCCTGCCGTTCCGCCGCCTCGGCGGCGGCGGCAGCCTCGGCGGCCGCCTGCTGGGCCGCGGCCAGGTCGGCGGCGTTCTTGGCGGCGGCAGCGGCAGCGGCGTCGGCTTCCGCCTTCAGCTGCGCCTGCGCCTGCGCCAGGCGCTGCCGCAGGGCCGGCAGGCTGGCGTGCTGCGACTGTTCGCCGGCGATCGCCTCGATCATGCCGGTGGCGTCCTCCAGGCGCCCGGCGGCGAGCGCCTGGCCGGCCTCGTCGGCGAGCACCGCGAGGGCGTCCTCGATGCCGCGCGCCGCCACCGCGTTGCCCGGATCGATCGCCAGCATCTGCCTGAACGCCAGCAGGGCGCCCTGCTCGCCGCGGATGCGCCGGCGCGCCAGCGCCGCCTGGCCGCGCTCCAGGAGCGCGGGCAAGGCCTCGCCCGCGGCCTCGACCGCGGCGATCCGGCGCTCCAGGTCGGCGACGGTCGCACCGGCCTCGCCGGTGTCCGGCAGCAGCCCGGCCAGGGTCCGGGCGCGGGCGGTGTCGCCGGCCGCCAGCGCCGCCTGCGCCTGGTCGACCAGGGCCTGTCCGACCCTGCGCAGGCCCAGGCGGGCGGCATCGTTGTCGGGGTCGTCGGCCAGGATGCGCTGGTACAGCGCCAGCGCGTCGTCGCCCGCGTGCCCGGCGGCGTCGCCGTGCCAGCGGCCCTGCGCCTCGGCGCGCGCCGCGGCATTCAGCAGCTCGCGGGTCTGCGAGGCCGGGAAGCCCTCGCGCAGGGCCTCGCGCTGGGTCCAGAGCAGGGCCAGGCCGAGCAGCACGATGGCGGCGGCCGCCCAGGGCCAGTGCCTGCGCCGGGGCCGCGGCTGGCGCGGCGGCCGGTGTCCGTCGGCCCGCATGGGCTCGGCCGACACTGGCGCCGGCCGGTCCGGATCGAGGTCGTCGAGGCGGCCGAGTTCGGGGTCGGGTCGGTTGCGCGGATGCATGTCGCGGGGGCCTCGACGGATCAGGGGCGGAGGGAGAATCGCGCCATTAGAGCGCCTGGCGCATGAACCGGGCTTGTGCGCCGGCGCCCGGTCCGGCCGCTCAGGTCAGACGGCGCGCCTCGCGCACCGAGGGCAGGGCCGAGAGGCGCGCGAGCAGGGTGCCGAGCTGGTCGACGTCGCGCACACGCGCCGCGCAGCGTATCTCGGCCTCGCCCTGGGCGGCATCGATCCGGGAGTCCAGGGCCAGCACCGGTACGCCCAGCCCGGCGAACACCGCGGTCACGTCCTTGAGCAGCCCGCCGCGATCGAACGCGCGCAGGCGCAGGCCGACCTCGAACTGGCCGGTCGCCTTGCGCCCCCATTCCACCGGCAGCACCCGCTCCGGATGCCGGGCCGCCATGCGGGCGAAACTGCCGCAGTCCTGCCGGTGCACGCTGACGCCGCGGCCCTGGGTGACGTAGCCGGTGATGGCGTCGCCGGGCAGCGGCTGGCAGCACCGGGCATAGGCCAGCATCAGGTTGCCGATGCCCTCCACGGTGACCGCGTCCGCTGCCGCCGGTGCCTGCCCGCCGCGCGGCGGCGGCTCGGCCGTCGCCTGACGGGGCGCCTGCGCCTCGTGGATCGCGCGCGCGACCTGGGCCGGCGAGATCTCGCCCAGGGCCACGGCCACGTGCAGTTCCTCGATGCGCTTCAGGTTCCAGCGCGCCAGCAGCGGCGCCAGCGGCCACTCGTGCAGGCCCAGGCGCTTGAGCTCGCGCTCCAGCAGGGCCGCGCCCTCGCGCAGGTTCTGGTCGAGGTCCAGGCGCCGGAACCAGGCGCGGACCTTGTCGCGGGCCCGGCCGCTGACCAGGTAACCGGCCTGGGCGTTGAGCCAGTCGCGGCGGGGCGCCGCCTCCTTGCCGGTGAGGATCTCGATCCGGTCGCCCGACTGCGGGCTGTGCGTCAGTGGCACGATGCGGCCGTTGACCTTGGCGCCCCGGCAGCGGTGCCCGACCTCGGTATGCACGTGGTAGGCGAAGTCGAGCACGGTGGCGCCGGCCGGCAGGTCGACGACCTCGCCACGCGGGGTGAGCACGTAGACGCGGTCCTCGACGGTGTCGGTGCGGAAACCCTCGTAGAGGCCGCGGTCGTCCTCGCCGGCCTCGCGGTTCTCCAGCAGGGCGCGCAGCCAGGCGATCTTGCGCTCCAGCGCGGCATCGCCGCGACCGCCCTCCTTGTACTTCCAGTGCGCGGCGACGCCCAGCTCGGCGTGGGCGTGCATGTCGTGGCTGCGGATCTGCACCTCGAGGGTCTTGCCCTCGGGGCCGACCACCGCCGTGTGCAGCGACTGGTAGTTGTTGCCCTTGGGCCGGGCGATGTAGTCGTCGAACTCCTGCGGGATCGGCGTCCACAGGCTGTGCACGACCCCGAGCGCGGCATAGCAGGCGGCGACGTCGTCGACCAGCACGCGCAGCGCGCGGACATCGTAGAGCTCGCCGAAGCCCGCGTTCTTGCGGCCCATCTTCTTCCAGATGCTGAAGATGTGCTTGGGGCGGCCGGCGACCTGGGCGCGCACGCCGGCCTGCGCCAGGGCACCGGCGAGGTCGCGGCCGGCCTGTTCGATGTAGCGTTCGCGGTCGCCGCGACGCTCGTCGAGCAGGCCGGCGATGCGCCGGTAGGTCTCCGGATTGAGGAAGCGGAAGGCGAGGTCCTCCAGTTCCCACTTGAGCTGCCAGATGCCCAGGCGGTTGGCCAGCGGCGCGTGGATGTCGGCGGCCAGGCGGGCCAGCTCGCGGCGCTGCTCGGGCGCCAGGCCGGCCGCCTGGCGCAGGGCGACCAGCTGCTCGGCGAGCAGGATGAACACCACCCGCAGGTCGCGCACGATCGCCAGCAGCAGCCGGCGCAGCCCCTCGGCATTGGCGCCGCCCGCAGGATCGGCATGCAGGCTCCAGACCAGGCCCGCCTCGGCCAGGCCCTCGCGCAGGGCGCCGCAGCCGGGCACCGCGGCCTCGGCCGGCGACCAGCAGTCCAGCCGGCGCGCGATCGCCGCCGCCCGCGTCGGCGGATCGACCGCCAGGCCGTCGAGCAGGCGCAGCACCTGGCCGAGTTCCTCCAGCCGCGCCGGCGCCTGCGCCCGGGCGGCCGGCATCGCCCAATCCGGCAGCGGCACGGCGGCGGGATCGACGGTCGGGTGGGGCTCCATGCCGGCCATTGTAGGCGTCCGCCGGCGCCGGCCGTCCTGGCCCGGGCCCGAACGCGGCTACAATCGGCGCCTGCCGTCCGAACCAACACCAGGGTCCGCCGCATGCACATGATCGCCCGCTTCATCGTCCCGCTCCTCGTCCTGGCCGCGCCGTCCGCGCTGGCCCAGGAGTTCTCCTCCCTCGAGGAGCGCATGAGCAGCGACGATTTCACCTCGGCCGGCCTCGAACGCCTGTCGGCCGACGAGCTGGCCCGGCTGAACGACTGGCTGCGGGCGAACTGGCCCGCCAGCGCCGCCGCCACGCCCTATCCCGTGCAGGCCGACAACCGCGGCTTGTCCGACCCGGTCGCGTCGCGCAACGCCATCGTCAGCCGCATCAAGGGCGAGTTCACCGGCTGGGACAGCCGCACCACCTTCACCCTCGAGAACGGCATGGTCTGGGAGATCGCGGGCTCGTTCACGCCGCTGGCGATCCGCCCCGTCCAGGACCCCACGGTGATCATCGAGCCCGGCCTGCTGGGCGCCTGGAACCTCCGCGTCGAGGGTTACAACGCCTCGGCCCGGGTCCGACGGGTGCGCTGACCTCGCCACCGGCGGCCGCCAGCGCGCGGTCGCCGCCGACCCGCCCTGCTCCGCCGGCGGATCCGGGCGCCGGTCCCGGCGCCCCGGCTGGCAGCGCGCCGACGATCCACCGTCCCGGCCGACGCGCAGCTGGCCGGTCCGGTGCGGGCCCGGACGGCGCCGGACGCATCGGCTGCCTGCGCGGGGACCTCGCCGGCCCGCACGACCGCGTACCGGCGGCAAGGTGCGCCCCGGATCAGCCTTCCAGCGCCTGCAGGCGACGTTCGAGGCGCTTCTCCGACACCGGCTCCCTTGTCCCCAGTTCCTGGGCGAACAGCGACACCCGCAGCTCCTCCACCAGCCAGCGCAGGGCGTCGAGCTCGTCGCCGTCGCAGCGACCGGCCAGCGCTGCGATGCGGCGCTCGAAGTCGCCGACCACCAGCATCCGCGCCTGGTCGCGGCGCGGGTCGGCCTGCAGCCGCCCGGCGCGCAGGGCCATGGCCTTGAGGTAGCGCGGGTAGTCGGCCAGGCGCCGGTCCGGGATCCGGGCGCCCAGATCGGGCGGGAACAGGCGCCGTCGCTGCGCGCGCAGGTCGTCGAAGCTGGCGGCGGCGAAGCCGAGCAGCGGCGGCTCCAGCGCCGGCGCCGCCTGCGCCAGGGCCGCCAGCGCCTCGGCGACCTTCAGGGCGCGGGCATTGGCCGCGCGCCCCAGGCGGTCGCCCAGGTCGGCGGCCAGCGCCTCGAAGGCGACCCGGCTGCGCACCGCGCCGGCCTGCGCCAGCAGCCCGGACAGGGCGTGGTCGACGATGTCGGCCCGCAGGCCGTCGACCGAGCCGATGCCGGCCCAGGCGAACTGCGCCTGGGCATCCAGCGGCAGTTGCCGGGCCAGGCGTCGGCGCAGGTCGGCCAGGCGCAGCAGCAGCAGCCTGCGCAGCCCGCCGGCGTGCGCGGCCGCCGCCTGGTCGGCGGTCTCGAAGACCACCAGATCGACGTGGTCGCCGCGGTCGACGAAGGCCGGGAACGCGGCCAGCCCGGATCCGGCCTCGATCCGCTCCGGCAGTTCCTCGGGCTCGAAGCGGGTCAGCCCGGTGCGGCTGAAGCCGCCCGCCGCGCGCTGCGCGAACGCCTTGCGGGCGGCCTGGCCCCAGCGCGCCTGCAGGACGGCCAGGTCCCTGCCGTGGGCGACCTCGTGGCCGGCCTCGTCGACCACGACGATGCGCATCCGCAGGTGCACCGGCAGCCCGGCATCGTCGAAGTCGGCCGCGGTCACCGCCACGCCGGTGGTGCGCCGCAGCCACGCGGCCAGCGCCTCGGCCAGCGGCCGCGGCCCCGGGGCCTCGGCGTCGACGAAGGCGCGCGCGAAGTCCGGCGCGGGCACAAAGTTGCGTCGCAGCGGCTTGGCCAGGGAGCGGATCAGCTCGGCCACCCGGACCGGCAACAGGCCCGGCACCAGCCATTCCAGGCGCGCGGCCGGCACGGCGTTGAGCCAGGCCAGCGGCAGCCGAAGGCTGACGCCGTCGGCCTCGTCGCCCGGCGTGAACCGGTAGTCCAGCTCGAACCAGTGGCCGGCAAGCTGGATCCGGGCCGGATAGCCGTCGCCGCCGGGGTCGCTGGCCAGCAGGTCGGAGAGCTGCCAGGAAAGGCGCCGGCGCTCCGCCGCCGGCGACCGGCGGTACCAGTCGTCGAGGGCGCGGGTCGAGTTCACCGTGGCCGGCACCAGCGCCTCGAAGAACTGCGCCCGTGCCTCGGCATCCAGCACCAGGCCCTGGCGCCGCTGCGCGGCCTCGCGCTCGCGCGCCTGCGCCAGGACCTCGGCGTTGCCGGCCACGAAGTCGCTGCGGCTGCGCAGGTCGCATTCGGCCAGGCCGTCGCGCAGGAAGATCGCGCGGGCGCCGGCGGGGTCGGTGGCGGCATAGTCGACCCGGCGCCTGGCATGCACCACCAGGCCGAGCAGGCTGGCCTGCTCGAACGCCTGGACGCGGCCGCGGTCGGCATCCCAGAACGGCTCGAACACGGTCCGCCGCAGCAGGTGCCCGGCCTGCGCGTACAGCCAGTCCGGCTCGATCCGGGCGTTGACGTGCGCGTACAGCCGGGCGGTCTGGATCACCGACAGCGACAGCAGCCAGGGCGGCTGCGCCTTGGCCAGGGCGCTGCCCGGGAAGATCGAGAAGCCGCGGCTGCGGGTGCCCTCGTACAGGCCCTTCTCGCCGCGCCGGGCGACGCTGGTCGGCAGCCCGGCCAGGATCGCCCGGTGGATCGTCTCGTAGCTGGCCGGCTTGCCGTCCGGGCCGGCCAGCGGCCAGCCGGCGGCATCGGCGATCTGCAGCAGTTGCCGGTGCAGCTCGCGCCACTCGCGCATGCGCATGAAGTTGAGGAAGCGCTCCTCGCACCAGGCGCGCAGCCGGCTGCTGCCGAGCTCGGCGTGGGCGGCGTCGAACGCCTGCCACAGCTTCCAGGCCGACAGGAAATCCGAGCGGTGGTCGGCGTACTCGGCGTGCCGGCTGTCGGCGAGCTGGCGGACCTCGGCCGGCCGCTCGCGCGGATCCTGCACGCCCAGGAAGGCGACGATCGCCAGCAGCTCGCGCAGGCTGCCCAGCTCGCGGGCCTCGACCAGCATCCAGGCGAGCTGGACGTCGATCGGGAAGCGCGCCATCGCCCGGCCGATGTCGGTGAGCCGGCGCTGGCCATCGACCGCCCTGAGCTCGGCGAGCTGCTGCAGGCCCTCGCGGATGGCGCGCTCGCCGGGCGGATCGATGAACGGGAACGCCTCGATGTCGCCCAGCCCCAGCGACAGCATGCGCAGGATGACGTTGGCCAGCGAGCTGCGCAGGATCTCCGGGTCGGCGTACTCCGGGCGCGCCAGGAAGTCGGCCTCGTCGTACAGCCGCCAGGCGATGCCCGGCCCGGTGCGGCCGCAGCGGCCGGCGCGCTGCTCGGCGTTGGCGCGGGCGATCGGCTCGACCTCCAGGCGCTGCACCTTGCTGCGCGGGCTGTAGCGGCTGATCCGGGCGGTGCCGGCGTCGACCACGTGGCGGATCCGCGGCACGGTCAGCGAGGTCTCGGCGACGTTGGTGGCCAGCACGATCCGCCGGCCGGTGCCGGGCCGGAACACGCGGTCCTGGTCGCGCGCCGACAGCCTCGCGTACAGCGGCAGGACCTCGGTGTGGCGCAGGCGCAGGTCTGCGAGCACGCGGTGCGCCTCGCGGATCTCGCGTTCGCCGGGCAGGAACACCAGGACGTCGCCCTGCGGGTCCTCGCGACCGATCTCGGCGACGGTGTCGGCGAGCGCCGCCAGCAGGCCGCGCTCGCCGCGCTCGCGCTCGGCCAGCGGCCGCCAGCGCCGCTCCACCGGATAGCTGCGGCCGGGGATCTCGACAACCGGCGCGCCGTCGAAGAAGGCCGCGAAGCGTGCGGTGTCGATGGTCGCCGAGGTGACGATCACCTTGAGGTCGTCGCGGCGCGCCAGCAGGCGCTTGAGCAGGCCGAGCAGGAAGTCGATGTTCAGCGAACGCTCGTGGGCCTCGTCGACCAGGATCGTGTCGTAGGCGGACAGCCAGGGGTCGGACTGCGCCTGGGCGAGCAGGATGCCGTCGGTCATGAAGCGGATCGCGGTGTCCTCGCCGGCGCGCTCGTCGAAGCGCACCTGGTAGCCGACCAGTTCGCCGAGCCGGGTGTCGAGTTCCTCGGCGACCCGGCGCGCCACGCTGCGCGCCGCGATCCGGCGCGGCTGGGTGCAGGCGATGGCGCCGGCGGCGCCGCGACCTGCCACCAGCGCCAGCTTCGGGATCTGGGTGGTCTTGCCGGAGCCGGTCTCGCCGGCGACCACCACCACCCGGTGCCGGGCGATCAGTCCGGCCAGGCGCTCGCCCTCGGCGTGGATCGGCAGGCTGCCGTCGAAGCGCGGCACCGGCAGCGCCTGGCGACGGGCCGCCACCGCCGCCGCCGAGGTTTCGCAGAGCATCCGGTACTGTTCGGCCAGGGCCGGCGTCTGCTCCGGACTGGCGCCGCGCAGGCGCTGGCGCAGGCGCAGCAGCCGGCCGCGGTCGGTGCAGCGCGTGTCGCCCGGCGCCGGCAGGGGCGGCGGCTCGGGTCGGCGATTGGCTGGATCGATGGCCGCCATGGGTATTGGTGACTTCATTGTGACGCCGGGGGGCGCTAGCCTAGGGCCAACACCGTGTCGAGCTTAAGGAGATGGTCATGGCAAACGGCAAGCGCAAGATCGAGGCGAAGGCGAAGAAGGCCGAGGCGAAGATCGACATCGGCATCCCCGAGAAGCAGCGCCGGCAGATCGCCGAGGGGCTGGCCCGGCTGCTGGCCGACAACTACACCCTGTACCTGAAGACCCACGCGTTCCACTGGAACGTCACCGGGCCGATGTTCAACACCCTGCACACGATGTTCGAGACCCAGTACAACGAGCTGTGGCTGGCCAACGACGAGATCGCCGAGCGGATCCGCGCGCTGGGCATGTACGCGCCCGGCTCGGGCGCGCAGTTCGCCGGCCTGTCGGCGATCAAGGAGGAGGCCGGGGTGCCGGACTGGAAGGGCATGGTCGGCCAGCTGGTCGACGGCCACGAGACCTGCGCCCGCACCGCCCGCGAGGTGTTCAAGGTGGCCGACGGCGCGGACGACCAGCCGAGCGCCGACCTCGCCACGCAGCGCATGCAGGCGCACGAGAAGACCGCCTGGATGCTGCGCTCGCTGCTGGTGTGACGCCGGCACCCGCCCCCGGGGCGGGTGCGCAAACGGCGAAGGCCGCCATCGCTGGCGGCCTTCGGATCGGACAGCCGGCCGGCGCGCGGGCGCCGCGCCGGATCGATCAGGCTTCCTTGGCCTTCTTCGCGGCCTTCTTGGCGGCGTCGCGCTTGGCGGCGTCCTTGGCGGAAGCGGCCAGGTCCTCCTGGATGCGCGCCGCCTTGCCCTCGAGGCCGCGCAGGAAGTACAGCTTGGCGCCGCGCACCTTGCCGCGGCGCTTGACCTCGACCGAGTCGATCACCGGACTGTGCGCCTGGAACACGCGCTCGACGCCGGTGCCGTGCGACATCTTGCGCACGGTGAAGGCGGAGTTCAGGCCGCGGTTGCGCTTGGCGATGACCACGCCCTCATAGGCCTGGATGCGCTCGCGGTTGCCTTCCTTGACCTTGACGTTGACCACCACGGTGTCGCCGGGGGAGAAATCCGGCAGCTGGCGCGCCATCTGCTCGGCTTCGAATTGCTGGATCAGGTTCATGGCGTTCACCAATGACGTGAGAATCGGGGGGACTTGCAAAGACCGCGGATTATGGCAGAACCGCGGCAGCGTTGGGAAGGCCCGGGCCGCCCCGGTCCCGGCTGCCGTGCCCGGCCCGGCCGGCGCGGGGCGCGGCGGGCCTCCGCCGGGACGCGCCCACGGGTCGCTCCGGGCAGGCAGGGGCCGCCGGTCGCCGCCGGTTCAGCCGGATCCGGGCCCGCCCGCCGCCCGCCAGGCGGCGATGTAATCGGCCAGCAGCGCCCGGTCGGCGCGGTCCAGCCTGGCCCGGGCAAGCAGGTCGGGGCGGCGCAGCCAGGTCCGGCCCAGGGCCTCCCGCCGCCGCCAGCGGGCGATCGCCGCGTGGTCGCCGCCGAGCAGGACCGCCGGGACCTCGCCGAGGGCATGGCGCTCCGGGCGGGTCCAGTGGCCGCTGTCGAGCAGGCCGTCGCCGAAGGAGTCCTGGCGGGCCGAGTCGGGGTCGCCCAGGGCGCCGTCGAGCAGCCGGCCGACGGCGTCGATGACGATGCAGGCCGGCAGCTCGCCGCCGGACAGCACGTAGTCGCCGACCGACAGTTCATCGTCCACCTCGGCCGCCAGCAGGCGCTCGTCGATCGCCTCGTAGCGGCCGCACAGCAGCACCAGGCGCGGCAACGACGCCAGCCGCCGGACCGTGGCCTGGGTCAGGCGCTCGCCCTGCGGGCTCAGGTGCACCACGTGCGCCGGCGCCGGATCGGCGCTGCGCACCGCGGCCAGGGCGGCGCGCAGGGGGTCGATCAGCATCACCATGCCGGGGCCGCCCCCGTAGGGTCGGTCGTCGACGGTCCGGTGCGGATCGCCGGTGAAGTCGCGCGGGTTCCAGCAGGCCACCTGGAGCAGGCCGCGCTGCCGGGCACGGCCGACCACGCCGAAGCCGCTGGCGGCGTCGACGAAGTCGGGAAACAGGCTGATCACGTCGATGCGCACGGCACGGTCCTGCGGCTGCTCGGAAGGAACCTGGCGCCGGCCGCGCTGCGCGCCGGCACCGGTGCGCTAGAAGTCCGGATCCCAGTCGACCAGGATCCGGCCGCCCTCGAGGTCGACGCGGCGCACGTGGCTGCCGCGCACGAAGGGCACCAGGCGCTCGCGCTCGCCCTGGCGCACCACCATCACGTCGTTGGCGCCGGTGGCGAACAGCGATTCCACCGTGCCCAGCGGCACGCCGTCGAGATTGACCACCGCCAGGCCTTCGAGGTCGGCCCAGTAGTACTCGCCAGGGGCCGGCGCCGGCAGCTGCGCCCGGCGCACGCAGATCTCGGCGCCCAGCAGGGCGGCCGCGGCGTCGCGATCCTCGACGCCGTCGATCATGGCGGCGATGCGCTGGTCGCGGACCAGCGGCCGGCCGCGCGCGACGCGTTCGGCGCCGAGCTGGCGGACGATCCAGGGCTGGTAGTCGAAGATGCGGCCGCGCGGCTCGGTGAAGGACTCCACCTTGACGCCGCCGCGGACGCCATGGACGCCGACCACACGCCCTACCAGGACGCGGCGGTCGCGGCGGTCCATGGCGGGGCTGCGCGCGGCCCTCAGGCCGCGGCGGGCTGGCTCTTGCGGGCCTGCTTGACCAGCGAACGCACCTTCTCGGTCATCTGGGCGCCCTTGCCGACCCAGTGGTCGACGCGCTCCAGCTTGACCTCGAGCGGACGCTCCTGGCCGGTCGCGATCGGGTTGTAGAAACCCACGCGCTCGATGCTGCGACCGTCGCGCGGGCTGCGCTCGTCGGCGACGATGATGTGGTAGAACGGCCGCGCCTTGGCGCCGCCGCGAGCCAGTCGAATCTTGACCATGTGCGGGGACTCTGGGTGGGAATCGCGTCCCGACGGGGGCGCGAATGAACGCGACATTATAGCGACACCCCCCGGAAATGGAAGGCCCGCGCAGGCCCGGCGGTCGCAGCCCGCCGGGCTGCGGCCCCGGCACCCGTCGCCGGACGCCGCACGGGCGGGAATGCGCCCTCGGTGCCGGCGTCGGGTCCGCCCCCGGGCGCCGGTCGACGGCGCCCGCGGGGCTGCCGGTCCGGCGACCGGCAGCGGGAATGACCGCGAACCGTGCCCCGGGTGGGCCTCAGGCAGCGCTGCGCCGCCGCAGCCTGCCCCCGCCCAGCCAGGCGAGCGCCGCGGCCAGGAGCAGGAGCTGCCAGGGCGTCAGGGTCGGGACCGGCTGCGCCGCCACCGGCGGCGGCGGGGGCGGCAGCGTGCCGGCCGGCGCGTAGCGCACCGATCCGGCGCCGCGGCCACCCGGCACCACCAGGGCACTGGCCTGCACGCCCGCCGTCGTGAACGGCGCCCGCAGGTGCAGGGCCGGCAGTCCGCCGAAGCTGCCGCCGGTCAGCGACTGGCCGGTCAGGATCGCCTCGCTGCCGTCGGCGCTGATGCCGATGTCCTCGAAACCCTGGGCGCCGACGAAGCCTGGCGGCAGCGGCAGCGCCTGCAGTGCGGAAGGGTCGGTGAACGGCGCCGGCAGGCTGTGCACGACGGGCACCGAGTCGGGCACGTCGGACAGCACGCCCAGCACCGCCCGCTGGCCGTCCGGGGTGATCTGCACCGCCGCAAAGTAGCAGGCGCAGTCCAGCAGGGCGACGCGCTGCGCGGTGCTGGCCGCGCCCAGCGGCAGGGTGAACACGTCCAGACCGGCTTCGGCGGTGCCGCCGGCCACCCCGGCCGGCAGGTCCCCCAGCACGGGTCCGGGCGCGGGTGACGGGGCATTTTCGGCCCGCGCCGGGAGGTCGACCGGCGCCGAGACCACGTAGCCGGTGATCAGCCGGCTGCCATCGGGACTGACCGCGATGCCGCCGCCGCGCAGGCTGTTCAGCGGCAAGGTGAAGGCCACGGCCTGGTACGGCGGGTCGATGACGCTGATGCCCGCGGTGTGCCGGACGTAGGCACGGCCCTGGGCATCAAAGTCGATGTTCTGGGTCGCGAACGAGGCGATCGGCGCCGGCAGCTGGATCTGCGACAGCGCCGAGGTCGCCGAGAACGGCGCGCGGATCACGGTCAGCTGCGCCACGAAGCCGCTGGCCAGGGCGACGCTGCGATCGGGGCTGACCGCCAGCGTGCCCGAGCCGTTGTAGCCGGGCGTCGGCAGGGTGGCGGTGACCTGGGCCGGTTGCAGGCTGACCAGGAACACCCGGCTGTTGGCGAAGTCTGCGACCAGGCCCTGGTTGGTGCCGATGATCGCCGTGCCATGCGGCTGGGCGCCGGCGGGGAATCCGGCGATCTGCTGGATGGCCGGGTTCGGCAGGCCGACCGCCGGGGTCGGCAGGAACAGCCCCAGGTTGCCGTCGCCGGCCGTGCCGACCAGCGCGCGGGCGTGAACGGTCGGCGCGCCAACGCAGAACGCGACAGCCAGTAGACCGCCAACGAGGGCGGTGCGGGTGATGGACATGGTTCGGGCTCCCTGAATGGAAATGGGGCGGCCGTCGGCACCGGGCGGTGGACGGTCCCACACAGGGTCAACGGGACAAAGGCCGCGGTTTTGCCAAAACCCGCGCAGGTCTGACCGGCCTGGTGTCCCGGCAGGCGTCACGGCCCGCCACGCCGTTCCGCTCCGTGCCCGTGCCCGTGTCGCAGGAGCTTGCGCAAGGCCGGCTCGCGCGCTGAGTGAGCGCCGGTGCACGACACCAACCCCGTCCCCCGGAGGCAGGCAAGAATGAGCACGCTCCGCGCCCCGCCCACCCTTCCCGCTCACCCTTACCGGCCCGGATCACGCTCTCCGCTCTCCGCTCTCCGGTCCCCGGTCCCTTGTCCCCTCCCCCTGGCGGCCGCAGCCGCTTCGCGCGTCGCGCCATCAGACCCGCAGGGACGGACCGGCGCTGCCGGCCAGGATCCGGCGCGCCCGGTCCAGATCGGCCAGGGCGAGCTGCGGGTCCAGGGTGATGCGCCGGCCGCTGCGGTTGCCGGCCGGCACGCCATCGCGCAGCAGCAGTCGATTGCCGGCCAGGCCCGGCAGGCGCGTGCCGCTGCCCAGGACACCGGACAGGTTGAGCGGGTCGGCGGCGCTCAGCGCGACCAGGCTGCCCTGCCCGGGCGCCAGGCCGCGCAGCGCGCTGGCGGCCTCGGCCAGCGCGAACTGCTCGCCGGCCTGGCCCTCGACGAAGCGGCCGCCCAGCAGCTCGCCGCGCGCTTCCATGCGCCGGTACACATAGTGCAGGGCCCGCCAGGGCGGCAGGTGCTGCTCGCGCGCCAGCAGGGCCCGGAACACCACGCCATAGCGACGCAGCAGCACCCGGGCGACATGCTCCACGGCGGGCTCGGCCAGGCCGCCGCCCGCCTCGCCCGCGCCGGCAGGCCGCACGCGCTGCAGGCTCCAGCGACCGGCATGGCCGGCATCGGCCGGCAGCACCCTGCCCCGCTGGCGCGCCCGGTGCCGGGCCGGCGCGAGAAGGGCGCGCAGTCCCGCGAAACTGTCGCAGCCGGCCAGACCCTGGCCGACCAGTTCGGCCAGGGCGGTCTCGGCCTCGGCCAGGATCAGGCCGCTCTCCGCCACCAGGTCGTCCAGGAACAGGGCGCCGCAGGCGCGCAGCGTTTCGGCCACCCGGCGGGCGCGGCCATCCAGTCCGGCCAGCGGATCCTGGCCGGCCGCCGGCTCGCCGGCGGCCAGGGCCTGCCAGTGGCCCAGGCTGGCACGCGCCGACAGCAGGATCGGGGTGGCGCGCACCGGGGCGCCGCGCCCGGACGGCACGGCGCCGGGGGCACGCGGCCGCCACCAGCCGATCCGGCCGCTGGCGCACAGCCGGTCGAGCAGGGCCGGCGACCAGTCGGCCAGGCGCTGCGGCAGCAGGTCGCGCTCCCAGGCGCAGGCCGGCGCCACCCAGCCCTCGAGCTGTTCGAGCACCGCCAGCAGTCCGGCCTCGCCGCGACGCGGCTCGCCGGCGCCGGCGATGCCCTGCCAGTGCAGCAGGAAGCGCTGGAACTGCGCCGGCGGCACCGCCTTCTGGCTGGCCCGGCGCCGGTCGCGGCTGAGCCGGTGGATACGCGCCAGCAGGCGGCGCTCGCACCACTGGCCGGGACCGAGCCCGGCGTCGAAGGCGCCGCGCATCGCCACGCCCTCGCCTTCCAGGCGCAGCAGGGCCGCCTCGACCCGCCCCTCCGGCAGGGCGAATGGCGCCGCCAGCGCGGCGGCCGTGGTCGGCCCGAGCAGCTCCAGCCGGCCGCGCAGCAGCTCGACCAGGGCGGTGTCGGGATCGGCGTCGGCCGCCTCCGGATCGCACGGCGCGGCTGTCCCGGCCACGACCTCGCCCCCGGTGCCGCACAAGGCGGGTCCGAGCTGCGGCCAGCGTTCCACGGCACAGGCGGCGCGGCGGCCATCGGGCCACGCAAGCGGCAGCGCGCGACCCGTTGCGACCAGTTCGTCCAGCCAGGCCGCGGCGGCCAGCCGCTGGACTTCCGCTTCGGCGAGGGCGCCATGCACCATCAGGGCGTCGTGCAGCTCGTCGGCATCGCGCACCAGCGGCCAGGCCTCCTCGCGGACCTTCGCCACCGCCGCCGGATCGGGCCGCGCCAGGGTGGCGGCGGTGGCGGCATCGGGCAGCGCCTGCCAGCCGACCGCACGGGTGCGGCGCTCCTCGGCCTCGCCGTCGTCCAGGAAGGCATAGGGGCGGGCGTTGAGGATGGCGCCGGCCAGCGGCGACGGCGCCACCAGGTCGCGGCACTCGATGCGGACCCGGCCGGATTCGATCCCGGCCAGCAACGCCAGGAAGCCGTCGAGGTCCATGGTGTCGTGCAGGCAGTCGTGCAGGGTCTGGGCGACCAGCGGGTGGTCGGGCACCTCGCGCGGGCCGGACAGGTTCTCGGCGCAGGCGACCTGGTCGGGGAACACCACGGTCAGCAGGTCCTCGGCATCGCTGCGCTGGAACTGCGGCGGCACCCGGCGGCCGGCGTTCATGCGGCGCACCGCCAGGGCGACGCTGGCGCACCAGCGCCAGCGGGTGTCGAACATGGGCGCGTCGAGCAGCGCCTGGACCAGCACGTCGCGGGCGCTGGCGCTGTGCAGGAAACGGGTGACGTCCTCGAGCGGGAAGCTGTGGCTGGGGCCCAGCGACAGGATCAGGCTGTCCTCCAGCGCCGAGGCCTGCAGCTCGAAGTTGAAGGTCCGGCAGAAGCGCTTGCGCAGGGCCAGGCCCCAGGCCTTGTTGATGCGCGAGCCGTACGGCGAGTGGATCACCAGGTGGGCGTCGCCGACCTCGTCGAAGAAGCGTTCGACGACCAGGGTGTCGAGGGTCGGCAGGACGCCCAGCGCGGCCCGTGCCGCCGCCAGCCAGTCGACCAGCTGCCCGCCGGCCGCGACCGGCAGGCCGGGCACCCGGGCCAGCAGGCCGGCGGCGGCATCCGGTCCCTCGTCCAGGGCGCGGTCGACCTCGGCGCTCAGCGCGGACACCGCCTGCGACAGCTCGTCGCTGCGGCCCAGGGCCTCGCCGAACCAGAACGGCAGGCTGGGCGGCTGGCCGCGGGCGTCCTCGACCAGCACCTTGCCGGTCTCGACCTTGAGGATGCGGTAGGCGCTGTTGCCGAGCTGGAAGATGTCGCCGGCGACGCTCTCGAAGGCGAAGTCCTCGTTGAGGGTGCCGATCCGCTGGCCCTCCGGCTGCAGCACGACGTCGTAGTCGAACTGGTCGGGGATGGTGCCGGCGTTGGTCACCGCGACCAGGCGCGCGCCGCGCCGCGGCCGCACCCGGCCGTTGATGCCGTCCAGGTGCAACCAGGCGCCGCGCCGGCCGCGCCGGGTGGCATAGCCCTCCGCCAGCATCGCCAGCACGGCATCGAACTCGCCGCGCGCCAGGCTCCGGTACGGCGCGGCGCGACGGACCGCGGCGAACAGGTCGTCGCAGCGCCACTCGCCGCAGCCGACCTCGGCCAATACCTGCTGGGCGAGCACGTCCAGCGGCGCGCCGGCGTCGCGCAGGCGGTCCAGCACGCCCTCGTCGATGGCCCGCAGCAGGGCCGCGCACTCCAGCAGGTCGTCGCGGCTGAGCGGGAACAGCCGACCCTTGGGCAGGCCGCCGACGGCGTGCCCGGAACGACCGACCCGCTGCAGCAGGGCGCTGATCCAGCGCGGCGAGCCGAGCTGGCAGACCAGGTCGACCTCGCCGATGTCGATGCCCAGTTCCAGCGACGAGGTCGCGACCAGGGCGCGCAGGCGGCCGGACTTCAGGCGCTGCTCGGCGTCCAGGCGTTGCGCCCGCGCCAGCGAACCGTGGTGGGCGGCGACCTCGCCCTCGCCCAGGCGCTCGGCCAGGTGCCGGGCGACCCGTTCGGCCAGGCGCCGCTGGTTGACGAACACCAGGGTTGTGCGATGGCCGCGGGCCAGCTCGGCCAGGCGGTCGTAGACCTCGGTCCAGACCTCGTTCGACATCACCGCATCGAGTGGCGCCCCCGGCACTTCCACGGCGAGGTCGCGGCGCCGGGCATGGCCGGCGTCGATCACCGTGCAATCGCCGTCGTCGCCCGCGCCGACCAGGTAGCGGGCGACCACGTCGACCGGCCGCACCGTCGCCGACAGGCCGATGCGCAGCGGCCGCCGGCCGGACAGCGCCGCCAGGCGCTCCAGCGACAGCATCAGGTGGGCGCCGCGCTTGCTGCCGGCCAGGGCGTGCAGCTCGTCGACGATCACGGTGCGTACGTCGCCGAGCATGGCGCGCCCGGAGAGACTGGTCAGCAGGATGAACAGGGACTCGGGCGTGGTCACCAGCACGTGCGGCGGCAGCCGGCGCATCAGGGCGCGCTCGGCGGTGGTGCTGTCGCCGGTGCGCACGCCGACGCGCAGGCCGACGTCGGGCAGGCCGAGCTCGAACAGGCGATCGCGGATGCCGTTCAGGGGCGCCTGCAGGTTCTTCTCGATGTCGTTCGAGAGCGCCTTGAGCGGCGACACGTAGAGCACCTGGACGGCATCCGGCAGGGGTGCCGCCAGGCCGCGCACCACCAGGTCGTCGAGCGCCGCCAGGAAGGCCGCCAGGGTCTTGCCCGAGCCGGTCGGCGCGCAGACCAGGGCAGGGCGGCCGGCGCGCGCCTCGCGCCAGGCACGCGACTGGACCGCGGTGGCGCCGCCGGGAAAGGCCCGGCGGAACCAGTCGGCGACCGCCCGATGGAAGCCCTGCAGCGGGTCGCGACGCGGGTCGGGGGGCGTGCCGTCCATGGCCGACATGCTGCCATGGCGGCCGTCTCACCGCCTGCGACACGGTCGCGGATTCCGGGCCGCCCGGCGCGGCCGATGCGGCCTCAGGGATCGGGCACGAAAGCGGCCGGGAAGGCGCGCGGCTGCCGGTCGGGGCGCCGCGGCGGCGGCAGCACGCCCATCGCCACCAGGTTCTCGCGGCTGTCGTAGCGGATCTCGATCACCTCGGCGGGCAGGCGCGAGGCGCGCTGGAAACCGGTGAAGCGCACCGGCGAGTCCAGGCGCCGGCCGTGGCCGGTGCCCAGGCTCTCGGCGGCCGAAGGCGGCGCCGCTGCCGCCGGCGCGGCCGGCGCCCGGGCGCGCTGCCGGTCGGCCCCGCCGGAAGCCAGCCCGTCGTCCTGCCAGCGCTGCGGAACCGCCTCGTGGAACAGGGCCACCCCGATCACCCCGACATGGTCCGGGCGACCGGTGCGCGCCGCATAGCTGTCCGACAGCGCGGTGAACTCGAATGCCGCGGTCTGCGCGGTGCTCTTGCGCCAGCCGGTGATGCTTGCCTGGCCGTAGCCGGCCAGCACGTAGCCGGCCTGGTCCGGGGCCGCGGTCTGCCCGGTCACCACGTTGACGCCGTCGACGCTGGCCACCGCCAGCAGGCGGCCGCCGTGGCGGCTGCGCACGCGCAACTCGTACTCGTGTCCCGGGCGCCCGGCCACCCAGAGCCGTCCCTGGTGGCGATGCACCGGCAAGGCCTGGCCGGTCGTGCGGTCGACCACCTCCAGCTCGGCGAGGCGGCCGGTACCGGCCTGGGCGGGGTGGGCGGCGGCCAGCGCCAGCAGGGCCAGCGCGGCGGCGAGGACGGATCGGGTCATGGCGACACTCCTTCAGGCCGGGATGGCCTGGTGTCTGCAACGCGCCGGGTACGGCCACGGGGTTGCCGGGCCGGATTCGACGTAACCGCCGGCGCGCTTCCGACGAACCCCCTTGCGTGCCACGCGCAGGTCCGGCGTCCGCCGCGCCCCGTGCACACCCGCCACCAATGGAGAGTCCCATGTCTTCGAACACCCTCAGCAATCTGGCCCTGGTCGCCGCCCTCGGCAGCGTCCTGGCGATCTCGGCCGGTACCGCCCAGGCCAGCGAGCCTGCCGCGGGCGCCAAGGAGCGCTGCTACGGCATCGCCCTGGCCGGCCAGAACGACTGCGCCGCCGGTCCGGGCACCAGCTGCGCCGGCTCCTCGCGCAGCGATCACCAGGCCAACGCCTGGAAGTACGTTCCGGCCGGGACCTGCGAGCAGACCGCCTCGACCACCTCGCCCACCGGCTTCGGCCAGAAGCAGGCGTTCACCGCCCGCCGGGACGGCTGAGCGTGGTGGCCGCTGCCAGCAGCCTGGCCGCCGGCAGCGGCCGCCCGCGGCAGGCCTTGGCGCCGGGACTGCCGCCGGTGACGGGCATCGGCCTGGGACTGCGCCACCTCCGGGCGATCCAGGATGATCCCGAACCGCCCGCCCTGGTCGAGATCCATGCCGAAAACTGGTTCACGCCGAGCGCCCCGTTGCATGCGGCGCTCGATCGGGTCCGGGCGCGAAGCGCGCTGTCCATCCATGGCGTGGGCCTGTCGCTCGGCGGCGAGCAGCCGCTCGACGGGGCGCATCTGGATGCCCTCGCCGGGCTGCTGCGCCGCCATCCGCCGTTGCTGGTATCCGAGCACCTGGCCTGGACCCGCCATGGCCACAGCCACCTGCCCGACCTGTTGCCGCTGCGCTACGACACACCGACCCTGGTTCGGGTCTGCCGCCACATCGACCAGGTCCAGGAGCGCCTGGGCCGGCGTCTGCTGCTGGAGAATCCGGCCCGCTACCTGACCTGGCGGGGTGCCGACCACGACGAGCCCGGTTTCATTTCCGAAGTCGTCCGGCGTACCGGCTGCGGCTTGCTGCTGGACCTGTGCAACCTGGTCGTCACCTGCGGCAACGAGGCACTCGATCCCGATGCCTACCTGGACGCGCTGCCGCTGCCGGCGGTCGCCGAGATCCACCTGGCCGGACCGGCCGTCGAACGCGACGAGGACGGCGGCGAGCTGCTCGTCGACGACCATGGCCGGGGCGTCACGGATGCGGTCTGGCGACGTTACGAACAGGTTCTCGCGCGCACCGGTCCGGTCCCGACCGTGATCGAGTGGGACAACGGCGATCCGGACTACCCAGCCGTGCGCGCACAGGCGGCGTCGGCCGCCGCAAGGCTTCATCCGGCGCTGCCCCGGGCTGTCCCGGCATGAGCCCGCTCGAAGCGCTCGCCGACGCGCTGGCCGACCCGGCCAGCGGCGTTCCACCGGGGCTGGCGTGCCGACCGGGCGCCGATCCGGCGGCCCGGCTGGCGATCCATCGCAGGACGCTGGCGCAGGGTTGGCAGAACTGCCTGACCGGCAGTTACCCGGCGACCCGGGCGGCGATGGGCGACGCCGAATTCGACCGTTGCGCACGCGCCTTCCTGGCCGGGCCCGTGCCGCGCCCGGCGCTGCTGCGGCTGTTCGCCGCCGGATTTCCCGACTTCCTCGCCACCGCCTGGCCGGACCCTCGCCGGCCGTGGCTGGACAACCTGGCGCGCCTCGAATGGCTGCGCATCGAATCCTTCCATGCCGCCGACGCGCCGGCGCTCGCCGCCAGCGCCTGGCGCCCCCTGCTGGCCGACCCCGAACGCCTGGCGGCTACCGTGGTGACGCTGCACCCGGGCTGCCGCTGGATGCGCTGCGGCGACGGCGCCGGCGCTCGCTGGCTGGCCTGGCAGGCAGGCGGTCGTCCCGATGCCGGCAGCGACCCGTCGCTGCCGGTCGGCATCGTGGTCAGCCGTCCAGGGCACGCCGTCCGGGTCGACCTGGTCGACTCCTCCACCTTGAGCCTGCTCGACGGCCTGGCCGCCGGGCGCCCGCTTGCCGCCGCCCTCGCCGCGACAGCCATGCCGCCCGCCCCCCTCCTGCACGACCTGGTCGACAAACGCCTGGCCAGCCGACTGACCCCGCCACCCTGCGAGACGCCGACATGACCTTCGACCCCGGCCACGCATCGCCGAAACCGGCCCCGACCCACCCGCGACCCGCTCCGGATCGATCCTGGCGCCGACTGCTGACCGGGGCGCTGCCGCCCCTGGATGCGCTTCCCCATGGCCTGCTGGCGCTGGTCGCACGTCTGGGACTGGCCGCAACCTTCTGGATCTCGGGCCAGACCAAGGTCCAGGGGCTCGTGCTCGACCCGATCCGCGGCCACCTGGCGCTGGGCTGGCCAAGGCTGTCCGAATCGGCGCTGGATCTTTTCCAGCACGAGTACCGGCTGCCGCTGCTCGACCCGTTGTGGGCGGCGACACTCGCCGCCGGTGCCGAGCACCTGCTGCCGCTCCTGCTCCTGCTCGGCCTGGCGACCCGCTGGGCGGCGCTGGGCCTGCTGGGGATGACCCTGGTGATCCAGGTGTTCGTCTATCCCCTGGCCTGGCCGGTGCACCTGACCTGGGCCGCGGGCCTGCTCTACCTGATCGGCCGCGGCGCCGGGCCGCTGTCGATCGATGCCCTGATCGGGGCGCGCCGTGGCCGCGGCTGAACGCCGTGCGCCGTCCGACCGGCAGCCACCGGGCCGGAACACTGCCATCATGAGCCGGGTTCTCCGGTTTCCGTCCATGGATCGCGCGCCAGCCGCCCCCGACGACGAGGTCTGCCCGAACGACTGGGGCGAGCTCATGACGCGCGCCCAGGACGGCGACGGCGCCGCCTACGCCCTGCTGCTGCACCAGCTCCTTCCCTGGCTGCGCGGCCTGGCCGCGCGCACCCTCGGCCGCGGCCCGGAGCTGGAGGATGCGGTGCAGGAGATCCTTCTGGTGCTGCACTCGATAAGGCACACCTACGAGCCGGGGCGGCCGTTCAGGCCATGGCTGGCCACCATTGCGCGGCGGCGCCTGATCGACCTGCTGCGCGCGCGATCGCGGCGCCCGGACGATGCGGCCGACACCGACGAGCGCGCCCTCGCGGTCCACCCCGACGGTGCGGACGGCCCTGCGGAGCTGGCCGAAAGCGCACAGCGCGCCGCCACCGTCAGGCGCGCGGTCGCCAGCCTTCCGCCGCGGCAGCGCGAGGCAATCCGCCGCCTGAAGCTCGCCGAGGACTCGCTGGACGAGGCCGCCCGGGCGACCGGGCAAACCGCCGGCAGCCTCAAGGTCGCCTGTCACCGCGCCCTCCAGGCCCTGGCCGGGCGACTCCACCTGTTCGGGAAGGACCGATGAGAAGTACCGACGACCTGATCGGCCGGCTCGCAGCCGACGCCCGCCCGGTGCGGCGGCCGCCGCCGCCTTGGCGGCGCACCCTGCGCTGGCTGGGCCTGGTGCTGGCCGTGCTGGCCCTGAGCATTGCCGGCCACGGTCTGCGGCCGGACCTGGCGGGGCTGCCGTCCCGGCCGTGGGAGCTGGCGGAGATCGGGCTGGCGTTGGCGACCGGCCTGGCCGCGGCCCTGGCCGTGTTCCATGTGGCCTTGCCCGGCCGGTCCTCGCGCTGGGCCTGGCTGCCGCTGCCGTTCGCGGCGGCCTGGATCTCGACGCTCGGCCTGGGCTGCCTGGGTGAATGGCGTACCCTCGGCGAGTCGGCGCTCGCCCTGCACCTGGATCCGGAATGCGCCCGGGCCATCGCGCTGACCAGCCTGCCGGTCGGCCTGGTGCTCCTGCTGATGGTCCGGCACGCCGGTCCGGTGCGTCCGGTCGCCACCGCGGCGCTCGTCGCCCTGGCGGCGAGCGCCCTGTCATCGGCCGGGGTCAGCCTCAGCCACAGCGGCGAAACCGCCCTGATGGTCCTGCTCTGGCACGCCGGCGCAGTGGCCTCCCTCTGTCTGGGCAGCGCGGTCCTGGGCCGCCGGCTGTTCGCCTGGATCGGCCCCGGCACGCCCTGAGCTGCCTGGGCGAGGCCCTGCGCCACCGGCCCGAGGTCCGGCACGGCCAGAGCCGGGGTCCGGACCCGGCCAGTCTGTCCGGTCCGGCCGGACCGGACGCCGGCGCCATGACGGACAGGCAGGGTGGTCGCCCGCATCCGCCCTGGAACCGTCCGGTGCATCCGCCCCTCCAGCCCCTGCTCCGCCGCCTCGCCTTCGCCGCGTTCGCGCTGTCCTGCCTGGCCATTGCCGGACACGCCTTCGCCTACCTTTACCAGGGGTGGAATCCGCGCAACCCCTTCCATGTCGGCTTCGCGACCGCCGGCTGGCCGGTCCCGGCGCACTTCTTCGCGGCCGGGCTGGCCCTGGTGCTGGCGCCGGTGCAGTACCTGAGCGGCCTGCGCCGGCGCTGGCCGCGGCTGCACCGGGCGAGCGGCTGGCTGTACGTGGCCGCGGTGCTGATCGGCGGGGTCTCGGGCCTGCTGCTGGCGCCGCGCGCCCAGGGCGGCCCGGCCAATGCCTTCAACTTCGCCCTGCTGTCCCTGCTCTGGCTGGCCTTCACCGGCCTGGCGATCCGCCATGCCATCGCCGGCCGGCTGGAGGCGCACCGGCGCTGGATGCTGCGCAGCATCGCCCTGACCTTCGCGGCGGTGACCCTGCGCGTCTATCTGGGCCTGGGCATCGCCGTGCTCGGCCTGCCCTTCGACACCGCCTACCTGGCCGCCGCCTGGCTGTGCTGGCCGGTCAACCTGCTGGTCTGCGAGTGGCTGCTGCGGGGTCCGCTGCGCAGCGCCGCCGGTAGGCCGCCGGCGTTTCGCCCTGCAGCCGCTTGAAGGCGGCGTTGAAGGTGGACTTCGCTGTGAAACCGGCGGCGAAGGCGATCTCGAGCACGGTGCGCGCGTCGCGCGGATCGGCCAGGGCCGCGCACACGTCGGCGATGCGGTGGCGGTTGACGAACTCCCAGAACGGCACGCCATGGCGACGATTGATCACCGCCGAGACCAGGTACTCCGGGTAGCCGCTGCGCCGGGCGAGCTGGGCGATGGTCAGGGCGGGCTCGCGGTGCACCCGGCCCTGGGTCATCAGGGCGTCGATGCGGGCGGCGACGGCGTCGGCCCGCGGGTCCTCGTGACCCGCGGCGGGCGGCGGCTCCGGGGCCGGCGGTCCGGCGGCGGCGGCCTCGTCGATGTCGCCGGCCGCGTGCGGCACCTGCGGCCGCACCAGCGCCAGGTAGCCGACCAGGAACACCCAGGCCGCCACCGCCGCGTAGATCAGCCGGTAGCTGAGCCAGGGCAGCGTGGTCAGCCACTGGCCGAAGGCGATCGCCCAGATCAGCGCCTGCGACAGGCCCATGGCGATCAGCCAGCGCAGCGCGCCGGGGTCGCCGTCCGAGGCGCTGGCCAGCAGACGGCGCCGGTAGCGCCAGACCAGGCGCAGGGCCAGCAGCAGACAGGCCAGCCCCCAGGCCATCATCGCCAGGTCCAGCCAGGGCGCCCGCGCCGGGATCCGTCCGGCGGCCAGCGCGCGGTACAGGTCGGCAAGACCCGCCTCGTCGAGCAGCAGCAGGTCGCCCCAGGCCAGCACCGCCAGCGCGAACACGGCCAGGTGCAGCAGGTCGGCCCGGCGCAGGCGGTCGCCGCGGACCACGGTCCGGCAGTACAGGTAGAAGGCGCTGGCGTGCAGGAAGGGAAACAGCCCGACCAGGCGGTAGGGCCGCAGCAGACCGGGCCCCGGATCGGCCAGGTACAGCGCCCGCACGGCGAGGTCGAGGCTGGCCAGGGCGATCCAGGCGGCCAGCAGCCCCTGCCCGGCGGCCTCGTGGCGGCGCTGCCACAGCGCCAGCGCCAGCAGCGCGCCCTGGCCGGCACCCAGGGCGTAGACCAGCAGCCAGGCGTTCACGGCCGTGGCCGGCTCAGCGACCCGGGGCGCCGCCGCGACGGCAAGGCGAGGGACCGGCGCTCATGCGGGTCCGCTCAGCGCAGCATGCCGCCGGGCGGCATGCCGCCGCCGCCCAGCCCGCCCATGGCGCCCTTCAGGCCGCGCAGCATGCCCTTCATGCCGCCGCCCTTGAGCTTGCCCATCATCTTCTCCATCTGCTGGTACTGCTTGAGCAGGCGGTTGACGTCGGCGGGCAGGGTGCCGGAGCCGCGCGCGACGCGGGCGCGGCGGCTGCCGTTGAGCAGGGTCGGGTTGCGCCGCTCCTTCTTCGTCATCGAGTCGATGATGGCGATCATGTGCCGGATCTCGCGGTCGTTGACCTTGCCCTTGACCTGTTCGGTGAGCTTGCCCATGCCGGGCAGCTTGTCGAGCAGGCCGGACAGGCCGCCCATCTGGGTCATCTGCTCGAGCTGGTCGCGAAAGTCCTTGAGCGTGAAGCGGCGGCCGGCGGCGACCTTCTCGGCCAGTTTGGTGGCCTTGTCGCGGTCGACCTTGCGCTCGACCTCCTCGACCAGGCTGAGCACGTCGCCCATGCCCAGGATGCGGCCGGCGATGCGGTCGGGGTGGAACGGTTCCAGGGCCTCGGTCTTCTCGCCCAGGCCGATGAACTTGATCGGCCGGCCGGTCACGTAGCGCACGCTGAGCGCGGCGCCGCCGCGGGCGTCGCCGTCGGCCTTGGTCAGCACCACGCCGGTCAGCGGCAGGGCGTCGGCGAAGGCCTTGGCGGTGGCCGCGGCGTCCTGGCCGGTCATCGCGTCGACCACGAACAGCGTCTCGGTCGGCTTGACCGCGGCGTGCAGGGCCTTGATCTCGGCCATCATCGCCTCGTCCACCGCCAGCCGGCCGGCGGTGTCGACGATCAGCACGTCGGCGAAGGCCTTGCGGGCGGCGTCGATGGCGCGCTCGACGATCGCCACCGGCTGCTCGCCGGCGCTGGACGGCTGGAACAGGGCATCGATCTGGCCGGCCAGGGTCTCCAGCTGGGCGATCGCCGCCGGCCGGTAGACGTCGGCGGAGACCACCATGACCTTCTTCTTCTGGCGCTCCTTCAGGTGGCGCGCCAGCTTGGCCACCGTGGTGGTCTTGCCGGCGCCCTGCAGGCCGGCCATCAGGATCACCACCGGCGCCGGGGCGTTGAGGTTCAGGGGCTGGGCGCCGGTGCCGCCCATCACCGCGACCAGCTCGTCGCGCACGACCTTGACCAGGGCCTGGCCGGGCGTGAGGCTGCGCAGCACGTCCTGGCCGACCGCACGGACCTTGACGCGCTGGATGAAGGCCTGCACCACCGGCAGGGCGACGTCGCCCTCGAGCAGGGCGATGCGGACCTCGCGCAGGGCTTCGCGGATGTTGTCCTCGCTCAGCCGCGCCTTGCCGCGCAGGCGGTCGAGGGTGCTGCCGAGGCGTTCGCTCAGGGACTGGAACATGCTGGACTCCGGATCTCGGGGCAGCGACCTCCCGCGCCGCACCGGCGGCCGGGCGGGTCGGCTGCAAGGCGCCAAGTATACGGCCCTGCCGCGGCGCGCCTTGCCCGGCGCCGGCGCGCGGCGTAGGGTGGCGGCATGAACACGCCTGCCCGCCTGACGCTGCTGTGCGCAGCCCTCGCCCTGGCCGCCTGCGGCCAGTCGCCGCAGACCGCGCCGGAAGCCGCCCCGGAACCTGCGGCACCGCCGCCGCCCCAGGCCGATGCCGCCGCGCCGCCCTCGGCGGACAGCCCGCACGAGGCCTTCCTGGACCGCCTGCGCAGCCACTGCGGCCAGGCCTATGCCGGCCGCATCGTCGCCAACCAGCCGCCGCAGCCGGACGACGCCTTCGAGGGCAAGGCCCTTGTGATGCACGTGCGCGAATGCGGGCAGACCGAGGTCAAGGTGCCCTTCCACGTCGGCGACGACCACAGCCGCACCTGGGTGCTGACCCGCACCGCCACCGGCCTGCGCCTGAAGCACGACCACCGCCACGAGGACGGCAGCGACGACGCCGTCACCATGTACGGCGGCGACACCGCCGCCCCCGGCACGCCGCAGCGCCAGGAATTCCCGGTCGACGCCGAGTCGGTGGCGATGTTCGAGCGCGAAGGCCTCACCGCCTCGGTGACCAACACCTGGGCGATGGAGATCGAGCCCGGCCAGCGTTTCCTGTACGAGCTGTCGCGGCCGGGCGGCCGGCTGTTCCAGGTCGAGTTCGACCTGGCCACGCCGGTGGACCTGCCGCCGACGCCCTGGGGCCACGCCGAACTGGTCGCTCCGCAGTCGGCACGCTGAGCCGGGGCGCCCGGGACCGGGCGAAGGGGCGCTAAGCTGACGCCCGTCCCGCGTGCCGCTGGCCCATGTCCGACGACGAAGGCGCCATCACCGTCCTGCTGCATCGGCTGTCCGCCGGCGACAGCGGCGCCGATGCCGCCCTGCTGCCCCTGGTCTACGGCCAGCTCCGGCGCCTGGCGGCGCGCCAGCTCGGCGTCGAGCGCGGCAGCCACACGCTGTCGCCCACCGCCCTGGTGCATGAGGCCTGGCTGCGACTGTCGGCCGACGACACCCTGGCGCCCGCCGACCGCCGGCAGTTCTTCGCGATCGCCGCGCGGCGCATGCGCCAGGTCCTGGTCGACCATGCCCGGCGCCGGGATGCCGGAAAGCGTGGCGGCGGCGAGCGGCCGCTGACCCTGGCGCTGGCCCTGGACGTCGCCGGCACCGGCGATGGCGTCGACGCCCTGGCACTGGACCAGGCGCTGCGCCAGCTCGAGGCGCTCGACGGACGCAAGGCGCGGGTGGTCGAGCTGCGCTGCTTCGGCGGCCTGGACATGGCCGAGGTGGCCCAGGTGCTGGGCCTGTCGCGGTCGACCGCGCAACGCGACTGGGAGGTCGCGCGCAGCTTCCTGTACCAGGCGCTGTCATGACCGGCGGCGCTGCCCTGGCGCTGCTGGAGGCGGCGCTGCACCAGCCCGAGCGGGCGCGGGCCGGCTTCGTCGAGCGCGCCTGCGCCGGCGATGCCGCGCTGCTGGCGCAGGTGACCGCCCTGCTGCGCGCCCACGGCGACAGCCGGGGTTTCCTCGAGGGCGATCCGGCCGGACCGTCGCGGCTCGGCCCCTGGCGTCTGGTCAGGCGGATCGGCAGCGGCGGCATGGGCCAGGTGTGGCTGGCCGAACGCGAGGGCGACGGCTTCCGCCAGCAGGCCGCGGTCAAGACCGTGCCCGGCCACCTCGCCGACCCCGAGGCCGTGCGCCGCGCCGGCCGCGAACGCCGGCTGCTGGCGCGCCTCGAGCACCCCAACATCGCCCGCGTGATCGACGGCGGCAGCGCCCCGGACGGTTCGCCCTGGGTGGCGATGGAGTACATCCAGGGCGAGGACATCGAGACCTGGTGCCGGAACCGCGCCGTCGATCTGCGTGGCCGCGTGCGCCTGTTCCTGCAGGTGCTGGCCGCGGTGGCGGCGGCGCACCGGGCGCTGGTCGTGCACCGCGACCTCAAGCCGTCGAACGTGCTGGTCGCCGGCGACGGCACGGTGAAGCTGCTGGACTTCGGGATCGCCGCCTCGATCGAGGCCGGCGGCGGTCAGGACGGTACCGCCACCGCGATCACCGCCCTGACCCCGGAGTACGCCTCGCCGGAGCAGTTGCGCGGCGAGCCGCTGACCACCGCCAGCGACATCCACTCGGCTGGCTTGCTGCTGTACCTGCTGGTGGCCGGACGCCCGGCCCGCGACAGCGCCGGCCGTTCGCTCGATGCCCTGGCGCGCCTGCTCCGGGCGCCGGCGCCGACCCGGCCGAGCAACCGCATCGACCATGATCGGCTGGCGCTCGGCGCCACGGCCGCGGCGAACTGGCGCAGGGTGCTGCGCGGCGATCTCGACGGCATCGTCATGAAGGCGATCGCCGAGCAGCCGGAGCGCCGCTACGGCACCGCCGAGGCCTTCGCCGACGATCTGCGGCGCTGGCTCGACCACCGGCCGGTGCAGGCGCGCGGCGACGGCCGCTGGTACCGGCTCGGCCGCTTCCTGCGCCGCAACCGCGTCGCCGCTGCGGCCAGCGCGGTGGCGCTGGCGGCCGTCCTGGCCGGCCTCTTCGCCAGCCTCGAGCAGGCGCGCCGCGCCGAGCGCGAAGCCTGGCGCGCCCACCAGGCGAACCGCTTCCTGACCGACATGGTCAGCGCCGCGGACCCGCATGTCAGCGGCGCGTCGCTGACCCTGGCCGAGGCGATCGACCGCGCGGTCGCCGGCATGGGCGGCCGCTTCGCCGCCGACCCCGTGCTCGAAGGCGAGCTGCGGGTGGCGCTCGGCCGCGCCTACCTGTCGCTGGATCGACTCGACGACGCCGCCAGCCAGATCGGCGCCGCCGAACGCCTGCATCGCGACGCCCCGGCGGCGGTGCGCGCCCGGACCCTGGACGCCCTGGCCCTGCTTGCCTGGTACCAGGGCCGCTACCAGGAAGCCGAGGCGCACCTGCGCCAGGCCCTGGCGACCCTGCCGGCAAGGCGCGAAGCAGCCACCGAGGCGACCCTGCGCAACGACCTGGCGGCCCTGCTCAACGACCTCGGCCGCTACCAGGAGGCGCTGCCGGAGGCGCAGGCCGCGCTCGCCCTGGCACCGGCCGGCGACGGCGACCTCCGGGCCCATGCCCTGCGCGAGGGCAACCTCGGCTACGCCCTGCACGGCCTGCGCCGGCTCGACGAGGCCGAAGCCGCCTACCGGCGTGCGCGCGGCCTGCTCGAGGCGGCCCTTCCGGACGGCCATCCCGACCGGGCGGTGAACCTCAACAACCTCGCCCTGGTGCTGGCCGACCAGGGCCGGCTGGACGAGGCCGTCCCGCTGCTGCAGTCCTCGCTGGCCATCCGCACGGCGCTGTTTTCCCAGGACCATCCCTCGGTGCTGGTCGCCGGCGCCAATCTGGCCGCCCACCTCGGCCGCGCCGGTCGCCATGGCGAGGCCCGGACCGCCATCGAGGGGGTGCTGGCGCAGGCGGGCGAGCGGCTGCCGGCGAGCAGCCAGCTGCCCGGCAACCTGCTGGCCATCGCGGCGCGCATCGAGCTCGACGCCGGCGACGCCGGGCGCGCCCGGGAACTGGCCGGCCGGGCCCTGGCCGCCTACGACCGCGCCGAGGCGGTGGAACCCGGGCGCCGGGAGGCGATGCAGGCGATCGTCGACTCCGCCGGCCGCTGAGCGGGCCGGTGCGGCGCCGCGGCGTCAGTTGTCCGGTTGCCCGGTCGCCCGCACCATGAAACCGCCCGGGAAGGGCACGAACTGCGGGTTGTCCATGCGCGTCCCGAACGGCGCGCTGGCGAGGTCGTCGATCACCTCGGCGATGTCCGGCGCATAGAAGAACCAGGACCGGTCGGCCGGCGCATCGGTGTCGACCCGGGCGGGCCGGTCCTGCCCGCCCAGCAGTCGCGCACTGGCGCCGACGAAGATCGCGCCCTGCACGCGCGTCGGCGGGATCGGCACCCGGTAGAAGGCGTTGCCGCTGACGTCGGGCGTGGCCTGGACGCTGGCAACGGCGAACGCATTGCGGGGATCGCCGTCTGCGTCGGCATCGACCAGCAGCCAGAAGGTGACCGGACCGTTCGCCAGCGACGGGAAGGTCGCGCCGAAGGCCACCTCGATCGCCGTCACCACCTCGGCGCCTGGCGCCACGGCGAAGTAGTTCCCCCACAGCATGTCGGGATCGAACGAGGACGGCGGACCGATGTTGACGTTGCCGGCGCCGTCGTCGAGCCGGTACACGAAGGGCGGCTCGAAGCCGTCCCGCAGCAGGCGGTCGACGGGACCCGGGCCGCCGATGCCGGCGAACGGCCAGGCGGCCGCCAGCAGCGCCCCCGGAATCCCCGCCTTGCGCGCGATCTTGGTCATGCCCGCCTCCGGCCCGGTCCGTTGCATCCCAGGCGGCAAGCCTACAGGCCGCATTCCCGACCGGCCAGCACGCGCCCGCGCTGACGCCGGCCGCGGCGCCGTGCGAGACTTGCGCCGCCATGCCCCTCGCCCTCGCCATCGGCCTGTTCTTCTACCTGGCCGCCGCCACCCTCACCGCCGGCCGCCTGCGCCACGGCGTCGATCGCGTCGGCCATGCCCCGGTCCTTGCCCTGGCGGGTCTCGGCGTGCTGTTCCACGCCTTCGCGCTGGCACTCGCGATACATTTCGCCGGCGGCATCGAACACAGCTTCGGCTTCGCCCTGTCGATGGTCGGCCTGGGCATGGCTGCGGTGCAGATGCTGGCCGCGCGTCGCCGCCACCTCGATCCGCTCGGCATCCTGGTCTACCCGATCGCCGCCTGCTGCGTGCTGGCCGCCCTGCTGCTGCCCGGCGCCGAGCGCGCCGCCCCGGACAGCTGGCAGATCAGCCTGCATGCGCTGGCCTCGCTGCTGGCCTACTCGACGCTCAGCGTCGCCAGTCTCGCGGCGGTGCTGCTGGCGGTCCAGGAGCACGCCCTGCGCACGCGCCGGCCGTTGCCGTTCCTGAAGTCACTGCCGCTGACCCTGACCGAAGGCCTGCTGTTCCGGCTGCTGCAGGCCGGCTTCGTCCTGCTCAGCCTGAGCCTGGTCAGCGGCGTGCTGTTCGTCGAGGACCTGCTGGGCCAGCACCTGGCGCACAAGACCTTCTTCTCGCTCGCCTCCTGGCTGGTGTTCGGCGGCCTGCTGCTGGCCCACCACCGGCGCGGACTGCGCGGACGACGTGCGGCCTGGCTGACGCTCTCGGGCATGGTCCTGCTGCTGCTCGCCTACTTTGGAACCAAGGCGATCTTGGCGGCCCTCGGCCGCGGCGGCTGAGGCGGCGGCCCTTCCGGACGCGGTTCCCCGCCCGGGACGGGCGCGGGCACGAGCCGGGTCCACCGGGTGGACCCCGCACCGGGCAGGGCCCGTGGGATCGGCTGGCCCGGGCGTCGCCACGGACGTCCGTCGCCTGCCACGGGCGCGGACGCCGACCGGCAGGCGCGCCGGCGGCGCGGTCGCTCAGGCGACCAGGGCCTGCGCAGGTCCAGCCTGCGGGCGGTCGTCGGCCGCCGGCGCCCCGCCGACGCAGGCCAGGGTGACCCCGCCCTCGTCGTCGTAGAGCTCGACATCGCCGTGGCGGTTGAGGCGGCCGTAGGTGTAGCGGTGCGCATGCTGGGCCAGGTGGATGTGGCCGTTGTCCTGCAGCCAGCCGCGCAGGCGGTTGCCGGCGCGATCGTAGACGGTGATGCCGTGTCCCTTGTCCATGTCGGTGCGCGTCGGGTTCGTGAGTGGGCTGCGTGCAGTCTCGGTCCACGGCCGCGGGTGGACAAGACGAAAACTGCAAACAATGGTGACGGCGGGGTGCCGGCACGGGACCGGAACGCAAACAATGGTGTCGCCCGCGGAACAGCGTGAACGCCATCGCAGTGGCAATGCCAACCCGAGGTGACGGCCCCGGCGGCCGCAGGGTCCGCCGCGCCTCAATGCTGGCCGGCGTTGGCCAGCGGCAGGGGCTCGTCGGGCAACGGCCGCATGCGCGGTGGCCTCGGCCGCATCTGCCAGGCCAGGTAGCCCAGCACCGTCAGCGTCAACGCCCCCAGCGCCAGCGCCCGCGGCGAGGCGCCCAGCCACGGCGCCAGCAGGCCGGCGACCAGGGCATTGAGCACCAGCGAAATGAACGATTGCAGCGACGACGCCGCGCCGCGATGCGCCGGATAGCGGTCGAGCAGCAGCAGGGTGATGGCCGGGAAGGCGATGGCGATGGCGAACGCCAGCGCGCTGATCGGCAACACCGCCCAGGGCAGTGCGAACGGCTGCGCGGACACCGCGTAGGCGACGTTGCCGACCCCGGCGGCCAGCATCACCCCGTAGGCCAGGCCGATGCTGCGTTCCGGGTTGGCGCGTCCGGCCAGCCGCCCGGAGGTGAAGGCGCCGAGCATCATCCCGGCGATGGTCGGCACGAAGAACCAGCCGAAGTCCATGGTGCCCAGGCCGAGGTGGCGCAGCACGAACGCCGGGGCCGCGGCGATGTAGAGGAACAGCGCGGAAAAGTTGAATGCAGCCGCCAGCGACATCCAGCCGAAGCTGCGGTCGCCCAGCATCTGCGCATAGTGCCGGACCATCAGGCCGACCGACAGCGCACGGCGGCGCTCCGGCCCGTGCGTCTCCGGCAGGCCCAGCAGACAGGCCACCCAGAGCAGCAGGCCGAACCCGCACAGGAACCAGAACACGGCCTGCCAGCCGGCCAGGCCGAAGATCCAGCCGCCGATGATCGGGGCGATCGCCGGCGCGATGCCGAACAGCATGGTCACCGTCGACATCAGGCGCTGCGCATCCGGGCCATCGTAGAGGTCGCGGACGATCGCGCGGCCGACGATCAGGCCGACGCCCGCGGACACGCCCTGCACCGCCCGGAACGCCAGCAGCCAGCCCAGCGACGGCGCCAGCGCACAGCCCACCGAGGCCACCGCGAACACGAAGGTACCGACCAGGATGATCCGGCGCCGCCCGAAACGGTCGGACAGCGGGCCGTGCACCAGGGCCATGCTGGCGTAGGCCAGCAGGTAGACGCTCAGGGTCTGCTGGATGCCGAGCTCGGAGACCCCCAGCGCGACCGCCATCGCCGGGAATGCCGGGAACATGGTGTCGATCGCGAACGGCCCGAACATCGCCAGTGCCGCCAGCAGGAGCGCGATCCTGGCGCGCCCCGGGCGCGGAGGGCCGGCGGTGGTGTCGATGGCGTGTCGTGGTGGCATCACGGAGGGCAGGCTGGGGTCGCGCTGCGCAGGCCAGCAGCGCCGGAGAAGCGGCAGCGTACAGGCAATGGCGCGCGGCCCCGTTCCTGGCGGCGCCTCTTCCGGGTCGGCTGCGGTGGCCCGTCGGCGTGCCGGCGGGTCGCGTTTCGCCGCCAGCGGACATGCACGCCAACCAGGGGAATCGCCGCCGGCAGGCTGCTGGCGGACGCCCGGACCGCGGCGGCCAGCGCACGAGCCGCCGGATCGCCGGGAACCGCTCAGGACCGGCACCGGCGGGACATCGTCAGGGACGCCCCGGCGGATCGTCCCGCATCCGCCCGGCGGCTACGGCTGGAAGCCGTCGGCGAACACGCGGTCGCCGACGAAGGCCTGCACCCAGCCGGCGGTGAGGCCATCGTCGCTGCGCCCCGGCGCCGCCGCGAACGCGAGCGGGCCGCCATCGCCCGGGACCAGCAGCACCGAGCTGCCGAACCGGTTGCCGCTGGCCGAGGCCAGCACCGAGCCGCCCCAGCGCAGGTTGGCGCCGGACGTCCAGGCGTGCCCGGCGCCGACCGGGGACGGTTCGAACACGGTCGCCTCGCCGGCCTCGCTGCGCACGCCGATCAGCAAGGTGCCCAGGTTGCGGCGGGGTACACCGACCAGCAGGCGCGGGCCGCTGCCGGTCGCCAGGACCGACAGCGACTGGCCGAACCGAGCGCCCGCCTGGGCGGTGGCCGGGAACAGGTCCGCTGCGGTGACCCAGCTGTCCAGCGACACCTCGCGGCGGTAGACGCGGACGCCGCCGCCCTTGGTCTGCACGTCGCCCGGCTTGCTGCGCGCCGAGGCGCCGACGAACAGGTAGCCGCCCTCCAGCGCCAGGGAGGTGCCGAAGCGGTCGAGCAGGTCGACCGGCGTCCAGCTCAACTGCTGGCGCAGCTGCCAGGCGCCGCTGCTGCGCCGGAACCAGTAGACGCGGCCGGCCACCGCCTGGTCGGCGACGGTCTGGTCCGGCGCCGACACGAACACCTGGTCGCCCGACGGGGTCATCGCCAGCGCCGAGCCGAACGCCGCACCGGCCGCGGGGTTGCCGGCCGGCAAGGCCAGCGTGCCGTCCAGGAACCAGGCATTGCTGGCCTGGCGCGCCAGCATCAGGACCTGGCCGGACTGCGCCGCGCCGGTAACCGAATGCCCGGGCACGCCGAGCGCGGCGAAGTCCGCGCCGATCGCCACCGCGCTGCCGAGCTGGCGCCCGCTGCCGGTGACGCCCTGCTGGATGATCCGGCCATTGAAGACCAGATCGTAGCCGTCGTCGCCGTCGCGGCGCCGGAACAGGTAGCCGGCACCGGCCTGCGCCAGGCCGTCCACGGTCTCGCGCGGCGCCCCGACCAGGAGCCAGCGTCCGTGCACGGCCAGCGCATGGCCGAACCGGGCACCGGTCTGCCGGAATTCGGGCGGCGGCACCAGGATCTGCCGGACCTGCCATTGCCCCTGCTCCCAGCGCCGCAGGTGCACGGTGCCGGTCTGGCCGGTGTAGCCGCCGGGCATGCCGACCAGCAGCTGGCCCCGTTCGTCCATCGCCAGTGCGCCGTCCTCCAGGACCGCCGAGGCCTGCCGCAGCGGGCCGATCTGCTGGCCGGGCAGCAGCACGGCGGGATCGGGCGGCGCCGCCGTCGCGAGGGCATGGACCAGCAGCAGCAGCGCGGACGGCAGACGGACGGATGGCGGCATGGCGCGTGGATCCTCAGGGACAGTCGAAATCGTGGTCGAGCAGGCGGTCGTGCACGGAGACGTCGACGAAGCCGGCGCGACCGACGCCCGGGACATTGCCGTTCGGGGCGCCGATCGCGACCAGGCGGTCGGCGTCCACGGCGAAGCCGAACCGGGCCTCCGCCTGGGCAAGGGCGCCAGGATTGCCCAGCCCGGCGACCTGGAGGCTCCAGGGCACCGCGCAGGGACTGCCGCGCACGCCAAGCGCCCGGCGCTGGGCGGCGCCGGCATCGGCCAGCACCGGACCGACCGGCGGCACCAGGTCGCGCCCCGGAATGCCGATCACGACATCGCGCGGCGTGGCCAGGGCCAGGGCGCCGCCGAAGCGGTCGAACGCGGCCGTCTCGGCGCCGCCGAACTCGCCGGCCGGCTGCCAGGGAAAATCACCGGATCCGGTGCGCCGCCACACCCCGACGCGGCCGCCATGGGCGGTGCCGAACTCGTCGCCGTCGGCGCCGGCGGCCACGGTGTCGCCGCGGATCGCCACCGCCACGCCCAGGCGGTCGTTCGCGGCCGGCATCGACAGCAGCAGGCGCTGCTCCTGCTGCCAGGTGTCGCCTGCCAGCGCGAACACATAGGCGGCGCCACGCGCGCCGAACCGGAACGGCGCACCGGCCACCAGCCGCAGCACCGCACCGGCGCCCTCGCCCGGCGCAAGCGCCAGGCGCAGGCCAAAGCCGTCGCCATCGCTGCTGTCCAGCGGCACCAGCACCTGTCGCAAGGTCCAGGTCCCTGCCACGCGCTGCCAGGCCTGCACCTGGCCAGGAGGGGCACCTGCGGCACCGCCCGCGGTCACCCCGAGCAGCAGCCAGTCGCCGTGCAGGGCCACCGAGGCGACCCCGGCCCCCGCGGGCGGCAGGGCGGGAAACACCTCGGCGACGTGCTGCCACACGGTCCCGGTGCGTTCGAACACGTGCACCTTGCCGGCACTGCCGGACGCCCCCCGCTCGACCACCGCCAGCCGCTCGCCGGCCATGGCCAGTCCGATGCCGAACAGGTGGCCCTGGCCGGGCAGGGGCGACAGCAGGCGTTGTTCGCGCACCAGTTGCGCGCCCTCGCGACGCCACACCTCGACCGCGCCGCCGGCCACCGGGGGCGCGCCGCCGGTCAGGCCCAGCAGCTCGGACACGGCGACCCGGTCGCCGCTGCTCGCCACCGCGACCCCGTAGCCGCCTTCCTCGAAAGCGAACACGCCCGAGGTCAGCCGCTGCAGGAACTGCGCCTGCACGCTGCCGGCCGCCGCCGCCAACAGCAGGGCGGCGATCGCCGCGCACCCCCCGATCCTCCATGCCGACCTGGCCATCCGTACGTTCCTCGCCGACTGCCCTGGACGAAATCCCGATGAGGCCGGAACCGAACGCCGCACGACCGCTGTTCGGTTCCCGGATCACCCGGGGTTGCACGGACCAGACGCCCCCAGGAGCCCGCCATGCCGAGCCAGCTCACCTTCCCGGACCTGCTGCCGGCCGCCGGCAGCCGGGCGGCCCCGTCCCCGACCTGTCGACGCGTCGCTGCCGCGGCTGCCGACCTTCGCGCCCGGCTCGCCCCGCGTCCCCGCGAAATGTCCGGACTAGAATCGGGGGCCGCCATCCCGCCAGAGCGACCCATGCAGGGGGAAGCCACCGAACTGCTGCTGCACCGGATCCGCGCCGGCGACGCCCGGGCGCGCCAGGCGCTGTACGACCGCTGCCTGCCCCTGCTGCTGCGCTGGGCGCACGGCCGCCTGCCGCACCACGCGCGCAGCGCCAGCGACACCGAGGACCTGGTGCAGACCACCCTGCTGCGGGCGCTGCGCCACCTGGAGGACTTCCAGGCCAGCGGCAGCGGCGCCTTCCTGGCCTACCTGCGGCAGATCCTGCTCAACGAGGTGCGCCGCGAGCTGCGCAGCCAGCGCCGGCATGGCGGCGCCCACCTGCCGGTCGACGACATGGAGCTGGCCGATCCCGGCCAGTCGGTGGTCGAGCAACTGGTCAGCCAGGAGCGCCTGGCCGCGTACGAGAAGGCCCTCGCCCGGCTCGACCGGCGCCAGCAGGAGCTGGTCGTGCTGCGCATCGAGTTCGGCCTGTCCTACCCGGAGATCGCCGCCGAGATCGGCGGTTCGCCCGATGCCGTGCGCATGACCGTCACCCGCGCCCTGCAGCGCATGGCTTCGGAGATCGGCCATGGCTGAGCGCGAACCGACCCGCCGCATCGCCGAATCGATCGCCGACGAGCGCCCGGTCGACTGGCGTCCCGCCGAGCGGGCGCTGGGACCGGACGATCCGGAGCTGGCCAGCCTGCGCCTGCTCGACGACGTCGCCCGCGCCTTCCGCGCCACCGGCAGCCCGCCGCCGCGGCCGGCACGGCCGGTGCTGTTCCGCTGGGGCCACCTGGAGGTCACCGGCCGGCTCGGCGCCGGGCTGACTGGCGAAGTGTTCGCCGCCTGGGATCCGGTCCTGCAACGCGAGGTCGCGCTCAAGCTGCGCGCCAGCCGCGACCCGGCCAGCGATCCCGCCAACCACCAGCTGCTGGCCGAGGCCCGGCAACTGGCCGGCATCCGCCACGGCAACGTGCTCGCGGTGTACGGCGCCGCCGTGCACGACGGCCGGGCCGGCCTGTGGAGCGAGCTGATCGACGGCGCGCCGCTGTCGGCGCGCCTGGAGGCCGATGGCCCGATGGCGCTGACCGAAGTGCTGCACATCGGCCTGGACCTGTGCCGGGCGCTGGCGCAGGTGCATGGCGCCGGACTGGTGCATGGCGACATCAAGGCCGAGAACGTCATGCGCGAACGCGGCGGCCGCATCGTGCTGATGGACTTCGGCGCCAGCGGCCGCCGCGAAGACCTCGCGGCGCGGCTGCTGCAGTCCGGCACGCGCGCCTACCTGTCGCCGGCACGCCAGGCGGGCGCACCGCCGACCGCCGCCGACGACCTGCATGCCCTGGCGGTGCTGCTGCACCTGCTGCTGGCCGGACGGTTCCCCGAGCCGGGTACCGCCCTGGCCGACCAGCGGCCCGACCTGCCGGCCGCGGCCTGCGCTGCGCTGGACCGGCTCCGCCTGGCGACGCCGGCGGACCGGCCGGCCAGCGCCGCCGGTTTCGCACGCGTGCTGCTCGACCTGCTGCCCGACCGGGAGGCGCCGTCGCCGACGCGCCCGCGGCGCGCCCTGCTGGCGGCCTCCGCGGCGGCCGTGGTCGTGCTGGTCGCGGCGCTCTCCTGGTGGCGCGCGCCCGCGCCCGCCTGGCAGGGCCAGGCCGAGTTCGTCGATGTCGACAGCGGCCGCGTCCTCGCCGACGACGCCGAGGTCGGTCTGGGCGATGCCCTGCGCCTGCGCCTGGCCAGCGACGCCGGCAGCCACGTCTACGTGGTCAACGAGGACAGCGCCGGCGCGCTGGCCGTGCTGTTTCCGCTGCCCGGACTGGACCTCGGCAATCCCCTGCCGGCCGGCAGCCACGAGCTCCCCGGCACTGCCGGCGGCCGCCCCCTGGCCTGGGAGATCGCCAGCGACGCCGAACACGAGGCGTTCCTGGTGATCGCCTCTCGGTCGCCGCTGCCGGCGCTGGCACAGGCGCTGGTCGAACTGGCGCCGGCAACGGCCGGAGCCGATGGCACCGTGCGGGGCGCCGGCCGCCTTCGCCACGCGGGAGCCACCGCCGAGCCCGCGGGCGGCCTCGACCGCCTGGAGCGGATCGCCCGTGCGGATGGCCGGGTGCATCTCGTACGGCTGCGCCTGCGCCATCGGGATTGGGCGCCCGGAAGCGCGGACTGAGCCGCAGCTCGGCGCCGTCCGGTCGAGGATCCGTCGCCGCCGCGACGGACTGCGCGGCCGCGCCCCGACATCGCACCCGGCCCGCCCGGCTATGATCGGGCGACCGCGTGGCGACGCCGCCGACCCGGCCGGTCCGCCGCGCGGACCGGGACCGGCCCGGAAGGCAGCCGCCCGGGCTTTCCGGCGAGGCGATGGGCGATGGTGCTGTACGCGATCTCCAGGGGGCTGTCCCGGCGCCTGTCGCGCTTGGGCCGGCGCGCGCTGCCCTTCGCGCTGCTGCTCGCGGCGGTTGCCTGGGCGGGCACCGGGGACGGCGACGGCGATCGCGCCGCCGCTGCCGCGACGGCCATCGAGCAACTGATCTCCGAGGGCCGCCACGAGGAGGCCATCCCTGCGGCCCGCGAACTTCTGGCGCAGACCGCAACCCACCCCGACGGACACCGTGCCGTGCGGGTCCGCGCCAGCTACCTGCTCGGCTCGGCCCTGCATCGCGCCGGCAACCCCGGCGAGGCCGAGGCGGTCCTTGAACAGGGCCTGGCCGAGGCCGGCCAGGCGCCCGGGCTGGCGGCCGAACGGCAGGCCATGCTGGCCACGCTGGCCCATCTGGCCGGCATCACGGGCAGGTTCGACCTGGCCGAACAGCGCATGGCCGCCAGCCTGGCGCTGATCGAAGGCGACGACGCCCCGGAGCGGCGCGCCGACGCGCGGTACGCCTTCGCGGTCACCCTGGCGATGGCCGGCGACAACGCCCACGCCGTCGAGGTGGCGCGACAGGTCCTGGCCGACGAGCAGGCCCTGGCGGTGCCGCGCCGGTACGACCAGGGCCTGGTGCGTTTCCTCATGGCCACCGCCCTGCTCGACAGCGGCCGGCCGCAGGACGCCCAGCCGGTGTTCGCCGAAGCGGCCGCGGATTTCGAAGCCTCGGTCCCGGCCGGACACCCGGTGCACGCCAGGCTGGCCAACAACCTCGGCAACGCGCTGAAGGCCCTCGAACGCCTCGACGAGGCGGGCGCCCAGTATCGCCGGGCGCTGGACCTGTACGCGGACCAGGGCACGCCCGAGCGCTGGTTCCCGGTCGCCGGGCAGGCCACCATCGCCCTCTGGCAGGGCCGCGCCGCCGAGGCACGGGCGGCGTTCGATGCCCTGGTGCCGGAGATCGCAGCCGCCCTGGGCGAGCGCAGCATCGCCGCGCAGTTCGCCCGCGCCGGCCAGGTCGCCGCGCAGTGGGCCGCCGGCGACCTCGACGCCGCCTTCGCCGGGGCGCTGGCCAACGAGGACCGCCGCCAGGCCATGGTCGCCGGCCTCGCCGCCGTCTTCTCCGACCGCCAGGCACTGGCCCTCAAGGGCTATCTGCAGCCCGACTGGGAGTGGCTGGTGGCGCTGGCCGCCCAGGCGCCGACCGCCGAACGCGTCGACCTGGCCTGGTCGCGGCTCATGGCCGCCCGCGGCGAGGTCACCGCCACCACGGCGCTGCGCCGGGCGTCCGCCCGCGTCGCCGACGATCCCGGACTGGCGGCGCCCTGGCAGGACTGGCTTGAGGCCAACCAGGCACTGGCCGACGCGGCGCTGGCGGCCGTCGACGGCGGCGACCTCGACACCCTGCTGCGCCGCCGCCAGGCCGCCGACCGCGCCGAGCGCGCACTGGCGCGCCGGCTCGACGGCCTGGCCCGCGCCCGCGCCCAGCGCAGGACCACGGCGCAGGCGCTGGCGCAGGCGCTGCCGGCCGACGCCGCCCTGGTCGTCCATGTGCTGCTGCGCAATGGCCGTCCGGAGGCGTTCGACCGCACGCTGCGTCCGGAACGCTTCGCGCGTCGGGTCGCCTTCGTGCTGACGCCGAACGAACCCCCGCGCCTGGTCGACCTGGGGCAGGCGGCACCGGTCGAGGCCCTGGCGCGCGGCTGGCATCGCAGCCTTCGCGACCCCAATGTCGCCGAGGACCGGGTCCGCGCCCAGGGCGCGCGCCTGCGCCAGGCCGTGCTCGATCCGCTGGCGCTGCCGGCCTCGACCCGGCGCCTGTTCGTGGTCGCCGACGGCGCGCTGGCGCGGGTCGCGTTCGCCGCGCTGCCGGCACCGGGCGGCGACTACCTGGTCGAGGCCGGCTGGCAGGTGCACCTGCTCGAGCACGAGCAGGACCTGCTCTTGCCGGCGCAGTCGCCTGCCCGCCCGCCGTCGCGCCTGGTCCTGGTCGGCAGCCCGGAGGGCAGTGCCGCGGATGCCCGGCGCAGCGCCGGCTGCCAGGACGGCTTCCCGCCGCTGCCGCACGCCGGCCGGGAACTGGACGCGATCGCCGCGCTGTGGCCGGCCGGGCGGTCGGTGGCGCGCCTGCAGGGCGCGGATGCCGGCAAGGCCGAGGTCAGCGCGGCCCTGCCGGGCGGCGGCATCCTGCACTTCGCCACCCATGCCCTGGCATTCGCGCCCGATTGCCGGCCCGACCAGCGCGCGGTGACGCTGGCCGGTGCCGATCCCGGCGCGCCCCTGCCGGCCCTGGTGCTGGCGACGCGCGACGATGGCCGTCCGGACCTGCTAAGCGCCGACGAGGTCGCCGCCCTCGACCTCGCCGGCACCGGCTGGGCGGTGCTGTCGGCCTGCGAGACCGGCCTCGGCGTCGAACAGGCCGGCGAGGGCGTGTTCGGCCTGCGCCGGGCGTTCCGGATCGCCGGCGCCGCGACCGTGGTGATGAGCCTGTGGCCAGTGCAGGACGCCGCCAGCGCCGACTGGATGGCGGCCCTGTACCGGGCCCGTCTGGTCGACGGCCTGGACACCGTGGCGGCCGTGGCCAGCGCCCAGCGCAGCGCGATCGCCGCGCGGCGCGGCGCCGGCCTGCCGGCGCACCCTTACTACTGGGCCGCCTTCGTCGCGGCCGGCGATCCACGCTGACCGGCGCCCGGCGCAGGCCGGCGGCCGCCACCGCCGGCAACGCAACGGCCTCGCCGCCGCAGCGCGGCTGATGCGTCCACCCCGCGATGCCGCCCGGCGCCGCGCGGATCGGCAGCGGCGCGGGCGATGCGGCACAATCGCGACCCGTTCCCGCCTCCCCGCACCCGCCCCATGACCGACCAGATGCCGGGCTTCGAGCCCGTCCCGCTGCGCCGCTACGCCGAGAACGCCTACCTGGACTATTCCATGTACGTGGTGCTCGACCGGGCCCTGCCGTTCGTCGGCGACGGGCTCAAGCCGGTGCAGCGGCGCATCATCTACGCGATGAGCGAGCTCGGCCTGTCGGCCGGCGCCAAGCCCAAGAAGGCGGCGCGCACGGTCGGCGACGTGATCGGCAAGTTCCATCCGCACGGCGACTCGGCCTGCTACGAGGCCCTGGTGCTGATGGCGCAGCCGTTCTCCTACCGCTATCCGCTGGTCGACGGCCAGGGCAATTTCGGCTCCCCGGACGATCCCAAGTCGTTCGCGGCGATGCGCTACACCGAGGCGCGCCTGACGCCGTTCACCGAACTGCTGATCCAGGAGCTGGGCCAGGGCACGGTCGACTGGCAGCCCAACTTCGACGGCACCCTGGAAGAGCCGAAGTTCCTGCCGGCGCGGGTGCCGGGCGTGCTGCTCAACGGCGTCACCGGCATCGCCGTCGGCATGGCCACCGACATCCCGCCGCACAACCTGCGCGAGGTCGCCAGCGCCTGCATCCGCCTGCTCGACGACCCGCAGGCCAGCGTCGCCGAGCTGTGCGAACACATCCCGGCCCCGGACTTCCCGACCGAGGCGGAGATCATCACGCCGCCCGCGGAGCTGGTCCGCCTTTACGAGACCGGCACCGGCAGCGTGCGCGCGCGCGCCGTGTACGCGCGCGAGAACGGCAACATCGTGCTGACCGCCCTGCCCCACCAGGTCAGCCCGGCCAAGGTCATCGAGCAGATCGCCCAGCAGATGCGCGCCAAGAAGCTGCCACTGCTGGAGGACGTCCGCGACGAGTCCGACCACGAGAACCCGGTGCGCCTGGTGCTGATCCCGCGCAGCAACCGGGTCGACGCCGACGAGCTGATGAACCACCTGTTCGCGACCACCGACCTGGAGAAGAGCTTCCGGGTCAACTTCAACGTCATCGGCCTGGACGGCCGGCCGCAGGTCAAGGACCTGCGCGGCCTGCTGACCGAATGGCTGGCGTTCCGCACGGACACCGTGCGCCGCCGCCTGCAGCACCGCCTGGAGCGGGTCAGCCGGCGCCTGCACCTGCTGGCCGGCCTGCTGATCGCCTTTCTCAACCTCGACGAGGTGATCCGCATCATCCGCACCGAGGACAAGCCCAAGCCGGTGCTGATGGCGCGCTTCGGCCTCAGCGACGACCAGGCCGAGGCGATCCTGGAGACCAAGCTGCGCCACCTGGCGCGCCTGGAGGAGATGAAGATCCGCGGCGAGCAGGAGGAGCTGGAGCGCGAGCGCAAGCGCATCGAGGCCATCCTCGGCAGCGCCGCGAAGCTGCGCAAGCTGATCAAGGACGAACTGGCCCAGGACGCCGAGGAGCACGGCGATCCCCGGCGCTCGCCGCTGGTCGAGCGCGGCGCCGCCCAGGCGCTGTCGCTGGCCGAGCTGGCGCCCTCGGAGCCGGTGACCGTGGTGCTCTCGGAGAAGGGCTGGATCCGCGCCGCCAAGGGCCATGACGTCGACGCCGCCAACCTCAGCTACCGCGAGGGCGACCGCCTGCTGGCGGCGCTCCCGGGCCGCAGCAACCAGCAGGTCGCCTTCCTGGACTCCACCGGCCGCAGCTATGCCGCGCCGGTGCACTCGCTGCCCTCGGCGCGCGGCAACGGCGAGCCGCTGACCGGCCGCTTCTCGCCGCCGGCGGGGGCCCGCTTCTGCGGGCTGGCCACAGGACCCGACGAGCAGCGCCTGGTGCTGGCGACCAGCGCCGGCCACGGCTTCGTCACCGCCCTGGCCAGCCTGCTCGGCCGCAACAAGGCCGGCAAGCAGGTGCTCAGCGTGCCGGCCGGTGCCCAGGTGCTGGCGCCGGCCACCGTGATCGACGCCGACGCCGACCTGTTGTGCGTGGCCACCAGCGCCGGCCACCTGCTGGTGTTCCCGGTCGCCGAGCTGCCCGAACTGGACAAGGGCAAGGGCAACAAGCTGGTCGACATCCCGAAGAAGGCCGCGAGCGCCGGCGAGCAGGTCGTCGGCATCGCCGTGGTCGGCGCCGGCCGCGAGCTGATCGTCTGGGCCGGCAACCGCTACCTGCGCTTCAAGCCCGCCGACCTCGACCACTACCGCGGCGAGCGCGCCCAGCGCGGCCGCGTGCTGCCGCGCGGCTTCCAGCGGGTGGAGCGGGTCGAGAGCCTGTGAGACCAGGCGCCTGACCCTGCGCCTGTCCCGGCCGGGACAGGCGGCGCGAGGCTGTGCCGATCGCCGCGGTCGTCAATTGGCCTGGAAGCCGTTGCGCCAGATCGTGTCGAGGTCGGGTGCGGCCTCGAACGCGCCGCGATCGACCGCCGGGCCGCGCACGCGCGGGTTGCCGGCGATGTCCAGGCTGCCGGTGCCGCCGTTGGGTGTCGCAATGCCGGTGTCGCGCAGCGGCGAACCCACCCCCGGCCGCCACCACACCCCGTCGGCGACCAGCCGGGGGTCGCCGCTGGTCATGCCCTGGTTGCTGCCCGGCGAGCCGACGATGCCGCCGACATGGTTGTTGCGCAGGTGGCTGGGGGCGTTGCCGATCGAAAGGTCCGTTGCCACCCCGTTGCCGGCGAACACGTTGTTGGCCACCCACAGGAAGCCCGGTCCGTAGACCTCGACCGCGGCGAACCCCTGATTGACGATGAGGTTGGCGGTCACCGTGGACTGGCTGATCCGGTAGACGCTGGTGGCGTTGGCGCTGTCGACGATCAGGCCGCTGTTGCGGTTGCCGTCGACCTGGACGTTGCGCAGGGTCACGTCCAGGCGCCCGCCGGAGCTATCCATCAGGCGCAGTGCGTGGCCGGTGGAGACCGGCGCGTGGTTGTCGTTGAGCTGGATCAGCAGGTGCTCGAGCTCGGCGGCGCCATTGGCGCCCTCCCAGGCGGTCACCTGCAGCCCGGTCCCGTAACCGCTGCTGGTGCCCCTGCCGTTGCGCAGGCTCAGGTTGCGCAGCCGGATCGTGCCCGTACCACCGGCACCGTAGTGCCCGAGGCCCAGCACCTGGCCCAGGCCGGCGCCGCTCAGCACGGTCAGCCTGGGGTCGTGGGTCCGCTGGGTGCAGTTGGCATTCCAGCCGCCGCTGATGTCCAGGTCCTGGGCGAGGTTGCTCGAGTAGAGGAACATGAAGCCGCTCGCCATGGGAATGTCGCGCATCAGGGTCCCGCTACGGATCCGGATCTCGTCATCGACGCCATTGGCCTCGGCCATGGACAGTGCGTTCTGGAGCTGGCCGCCGGTGGCGACGCAGAACATTGCCGCCTCGGCACGGGCGGGCGCCAGCGCGGCCAGCGCCACGGCGAGCAGGGCGGCAGGCAAGCGGGGAGATGCGAGGTTCATGGGCTGCTCCTTTGAAGGGGCGGCCAGCATCCGCATCGGTGCCCGCGACGACCATGGCGGCCGCATTGCGCCTGCCTGGCCTGAACTTTTTTTCTTTTTCAGGCAATGGCTTGCGCGGTCGTCGCCGACCGGCCGGCGCGGTCCTACCGGCCCTGCAGGGGCGGGTGGGACCCCGGGAGCGCACCGGATCGGCGTCGCGTACCTGCCGATGGACAGGGCTGCCGGGTCGAGGCGATGTCCCGCCGCGGATGGGCGATCGACCGGGGCCGTCCCCGACGCCGCTCAGTTGCGGCAGCGGGCCCCTTCCGGCCGCTCGCAGCGGCGCTCGGCGATGACGCGGTCGGGGTACTCGACCACCGCGTTGCCGCCCTCGGGGCGCCGGACCAGGTCGAAGGCGTCGTAGAGCCGGCCCGTCGCGGTGCGCGCCTCGAAGCGCAGGCGGTCGTGCTCGACCCCGACCACCTGGTAGAGCTGGAGATCCTCGCCGGTGCGGGCCATCTGCCGCCGGGCCGCCGGGCTCGTCAGGTACTGCTTGGGACCCGCCACCGAGACCACGTAGACCGGACCCTCGTCACCGGCCGGTCCGGCACCGCGCATCCGGTGGCGGCCGTAGGCGTGGTCGTGGCCCTGCAGCACCAGGTCGACGCCGTGACGCTCGAACAGCGGCTGCCAGTGCGCGCGCAGCGGCGGATTGTCGCGGCCCCGGGAGACCGAGGTCATCGGGTGGTGATGGACGACCACCGTCCAGCGCGCGCCGTGGCCCTGCAGCACCTGCCCGAGCCACTCGGCCTGCACCTGCGCCTTGCCGAGCTCCAGCGCGCCCAGGGAATCCAGGACCACGAAGCGGACGCCCATCAGGTCGACGAAGTAGGTGCTCGTCTCCAGTCCCGGGGCGCCGTTGCCCGGCACCGGGAACTGCGCCGGCCAGTGCGGCATCAGCCCGGTGTAGGCGTCGCCGTCGCCGGACTTAAGGTACTCATGGTTGCCGGCGGCCACCAGGTTCGGGACCTCGGCCAGGTTGGCGCCTCCGGCGTGGAACCATTCCGCCCATTCGTCGTCGTGGTTGCCCTGCCGGCCATTGACCAGGTCGCCGGCATGGACGACGAGCCGCGCGTCCGGCGCGGCACGGAACGCCTGGCGCATGACCCGCGAGACCTGGGACCGGACGCGGTTCTGGGCGTCGCCCAGGTACACGAAGGTGAAGGGGGCGGCCTGGCCGGCCGCGGTCCGGAACTGCAGCCACTCGCTCCACGCCCCCGGGCGGCCGACCCGGTAGACATAGGGCGTGTCCGGCCTGAGGCCGTCGACGCGCGCCTGCCAGGCGGTCGCTCCGGCACCCGGCAAGGACCGGGCTTGCGCGGTCTCCTGGCGCGACCCCGCCTCGAAGCCAGGGCCGTCCAGGGCCGGCGCCACCTGCACCAGCCCGGCCGGGTCGCCCCCGGCCTCGGCGCGCCAGGACACCGCCATCGACCGGGCCGGATCGTCGGTGGCCAACAGGATGATCCGGTCCGGCAGCGCCCCTGCCACGTACGCCGCGCGCCCCGGCGGCACCAGGGTGTTCGCCTCGCGGTCCAGCGCCGGCGCTGCAGCCGACGCCAACAGCAGCGTCAGGACCGGGAGCAGCGACGGACGCAGGCGGCCTGCCACGGTCAGTACTCGAAACGGACGCCGGCCAGCCAGTAGCGGCCGAACTGCTCCAGCTCCAGCACCCGGTTGGCCTGGCCCTGGAAGCGGCGCTGCTTGCTGTCGGTGATGTTGTTGACTTCGCCGAACACCTGCCAGTTGCCGGACAGCTGGTAGCTGGTGCTGAAGTCGAGGATCGAGCGCTCGTCCCAGAACACATTGAGCTCGCTGTCGCCGACGTCGAACTCCTGGATGTACTTGGAGCGGTAGTTGTAGGCCAGCCGGGCGTTGAACCCGTACTTCTCGTAGAACACGGCCAGGTTGGCGTTGTGCCTGGAGGTCCCGGGCAGGTCCGTGCTGCCGATGCCGAACGGCAGCTCGGCGCTGGAGTCGGCGTAGGTGTAGTTGGCGTACACGCCCAGGCCATCCCAGATGCCGGGCAGGAAGTCGAAGGTCTGCTGCCAGGTCAGCTCGGCGCCGAGGATCCGCCCGCTGCTGCCGTTGGCCGGCTGGGTCAGGCGCAGGCCGTCGAAGGTGCCGCCCTCGATGTCGCGGCTGACCACGAAGATCGGGTCGTCCAGGCGCTTGTAGAAGACCGCGGCCGAGACCAGGCCGAGCGGACGGATGTAGCGCTCGATCGAGAGGTCGAGGTTCTGCGAATAGGTGGCCTTGAGGTCGGGGTTGCCGGCCTCGGCGCTGCGGTCGTCGTCGCTGATCACCAGGCGCGGCACGACGTTGGGGAAATTGGGCCGGCTGATGCCGGTCGAGTAGGACCAGCGCAGCAGGGTGTCGGGATCGAACGCGTAGCGGAAGTGGACGCTGGGCAGGATCTTGACGTAGTTGCGTGACACGTCCAGCGGGAAGGTCTCGTCGGTATCGGCGTCGTAGAACGCCGCGCTGCCCGAGGTCTCGGTGCGCTCGTAGCGCAGGCCGGTGACCATGGTCAGGCGGTCCCAGCTCGCATCCAGGCGGACGTAGCCTGCGTAGATGTCCTCGTCGGCCTGGTAGTCGCCGACGATGGAATCGGCCACCAGGGGCAGCAGGTTCTGGTTGCGCACCTGCGGGCCGAAGCGCTCGAAGATGTCGTTGCAGAAGACGCGGCCGAACTCGAAGCGGCCGAAGTTGTTGGAGACCCGGTCGCAGAGCATGTCGACGTAGGCCGGGGCCGGGCCGGCCGAGTTGCGGTTGCGGTCGTCGTTGCTCTCCTTGTCGCGGAGCCGGGCGCGGACGCCCATGCGCAGCTCGCCCTCGTCGCCCAGGAAGTGCTGGGCGCGGCTGGCGTCCAGGCGCAGGCCGAGCTCGTTCTCCTCGGCCTGCTCGAAGCGCTGGTTGTAGCGCCGGAACGCGTACAGGTTCTCGGGCAGGTTGATGCCCTCCTGGCGCACGCTGCCGTCGGGATTGAGCAGGGTCCAGGTGGGGAAGTCCGGATTCGAGAAGTCGTAGCGCAGGGGCGGCCGCAGGGTCGAGCGGAAGATGTACTGCTGGCGCGCCGGCAGTTCGAGCTCGCCGCGGCTGTAGGCCGCCTGCCAGTTGACGCCCCAGTCGCCGAGGTAGTGTTCGCCGCCCAGGTTCAGGCTGGAGACGGTCTGCTCCTGGATGCGCTCGCGCAGCTCCTTGTCGAAGGTGGCGCGACCGACCCGGCCGCCGGTCTCGTCCGAGTCCGCGCTGTGGTTCTCGTACTCCAGGGTGAAGGTGTTGCGGTACTCGCGGTCGCGGAACCTCGACCAGTTGCCGATCAGGTACAGCAGGTTGTTCTCGTCGATGCGGGCGTCGAGGCGGCCGGTGAAGCCGCGCCGGGTGCGCTCGCCCTCGTAGTCCTTGATCTCGGTGACCTCGGGCAGGAACTCGCCGTTGTCGCCACGGAAGAAGACGGTCTCCACGTTGTCGGTGAAGCGGCCGGCGCGGCTGCCGGAGGCGCCGAACAGCAGGCCGAGGTTGCCGGCCTCGCCCAGGCGCGCGCCAGCCGTGACGTTGGCCCGCTCGTTGCGGCCGGAGCCGAGCTCGTAGCGGCCGGCACCCACCGAGCCGCGGATGAACGGACGGTCGCGGTCGAAGGCGCTCTGGGTGACGATGTTGATCTGGCCGGCGATGGCGTCGCCGTCCATGTCGGGGGTGATCGCCTTGGTCACTTCCAGCGCCGAGATCACGTCCGCGGAAATGGTGTCCAGCTCGACCGCACGCTGGGCCGGATTCGGTGCCGCCAGCTGGACGCCGTCGACGCTGACGCTGGTGAACTCCAGCGGCGCGCCGCGGACGTTGACGTAGCGCCCCTCGCCCTGGTCGCGGGAGATCGAGACGCCGGCGATGCGCTGGGTGGCCTCGGCGAGGTTGGTATCGGGAAAGCGGCCGAGCAGGTCGGCGGAAACCACGCTGGTGTAGTTGGTGGTCGAGCGCTGCTGGTTCAGGGCCAGCGCCTGGGCGTCGCGGGTGGCGCGCACCTCGACCCGGTCCAGGGTGGTGGCGCCGTCGATGGTGCTGGTCAGGGCGACGTCGACGCGCAGGCCGCTGCCGGCGCCCAGTTCGACCGGCACCGACACCGGCTCGTAGCCTAGGAAGTCCACCCGCAGGGTGTAGCGGCCCGGCGCCAGGCCGGCGATCCGGAAGCTGCCGTCCGAGGAGGTCACCGCCGAACGGCCATCGATGCTGACCCGCGCCCCGGGCAGCGCCACCGTGCGCACCGCCTCGCGGACATGTCCGAACACCAGCCCGGCGCTGCCTTCGGCGCGGACCTCGGCGGGACTGCCGGCAGCTTGGTCGGGCTGGGCAAGGACACCGTCCAGGGGGGCCAGGGCGGCGGCGATGGCGACGGCGAGCAGGGCGGGATGCGGGCGCATGGCGGGACTCCGGGGGCTGATGGCGGGCCGCAGCAGGCGGCCGCAAAGCCCCGGAGACTGCCCGGCCGCCGTTACCGCGCCATGACATCCCCGTGGCAGCCGGTCGGTTCACCGAACTGCAACATCGATCCCCTACGCTCGCCCGCTTCCCGGATCGCACCCTCACGCCCGATCCTCGCCGGAGCCCGGAACCGGCAGGGCCGGACCCTGGAGCCTTCGCCATGAATGTCCGCGTTCTGATCCCGCTGCTGGCATGCGTCATCGTCGCCGCCTGCACCGGCGGCGAGCCCGCGTCGTCGCCGGCTTCGCCCGATGCGCCGGCAGCATCGTCCGCACCGCCCGACGCGGCGTCCGCGTCCGAAGCCGACGCCGCGCCGGCGCCAGCGCGTGGCCGACCGGTGCGGCTGACGGAGTCGTTCCTCAGCGCGATGACGCCCGAGGACAACATCGATTCGGTCGCCTCCTGGACGACCGCGGAAGGCGACACCTGGGTGTTCGCGACGGCCAAGTCGACGCACCGGCTGCTGGTCTACGACGGCGACACCGGCCGCACCCTCCGCACCGTCGGCCGGCAGGGCAGCGCGGCCGGCGAGTTCGCCCGTCCCAACGGCGTGTTCGTGGCCGACGACCTGCTGTGGGTGGTGGAGCGCGACAACCGGCGGGTGCAGGCCTTCGCCCTGCCGGGCCTCGAGCCGCTCGGGCACTTCGGCGCCGAGGTCCTGCGCAAGCCGTACGGCCTGTGGCTGCACCCCGCCGCCGGGGGCGGCTGGAACCTCTACGTCACCGATGCCTACGAGCTCGAGGATGGCAGCGTGCCGCCGCTGGCCGAGCTCGATCGCCGGGTGCACCGCTTCCACGCGTCGCTCGCCGAAGGCCGCATCCTGGCCCGTCACCAGGGCGCGTTCGGGGACGTCGGCGAGCAGGGCGCGCTGCGCGTGGTCGAATCGATCTTCGGCGACCCCGCCAACGACCGCCTGCTGATCGCCGAGGAGGACGAGTCCTGGGCCAACGAGTTCAAGGTCTACGACCTCGGCGGTCGCTTCGCGGGCCGCACCGTCGGCGCCGGGCTGCTGGCCGCCCAGGCCGAGGGCATCGCCCTGCGCGCCTGCCCGGGCGATGCCGGGGGCTGGTGGCTGACCACCGAGCAGGACAAGGAGGGAACGGTGTTCCACCTCTTCGAGCGCGTCGGCAAGGCGCACGCGGGCAGCTTCCGTGGCGCGACGGTCGCCAACACCGACGGCATCTGGCTGCAGCAGGCGCCGACCCGGGCTTTCCCGGAGGGCGTCCTGTACGCCGTCCACGACGACCAGGGCATGGTCGCCTTCGACTGGCGGGCGATCGCAGCGGCCCTCGCCTTGCCCGGCTGCCCGGACTGACCGCGGCGGCTGGCAGCGGCGCGCGCCGGTCGGGTCGCCGGCCGCCGCCCGGGCCGGTCCGCCACGGGATTTCCACTACAGTCGGCGCATGGATCCCGAATTCTGGCACCAGCGCTGGGCCGAGGGCCGCATCGGCTTCCACCAGGCGCAGGTCAATGCCCTGCTTGAGCAGCACTGGCACGCCCTGGGCCTGGCCCCCGGCAGCACCGTGCTGGTGCCCCTGGCCGGCAAGAGCCTGGACATGGCCTGGCTGGCCGGGCGAGGCCACAAGGTGCTGGGCGTGGAACTCTCCGACGCCGCCTGCGCGGCCTTCTTCGAGGAGAACGGCCTGGTGCCCGGCATCGACAGCCACGGCCGGTTCCTGCGCCGCAGCGCCGGGGGCGTCACCCTGCTGGCCGGCGACATCTTCGACCTGGCCGACGCCGACCTGGCCGGCGTCGACGCCGCCTACGACCGCGCCGCCCTGATCGCCCTGCCGCCGGACCTGCGCCGGCGCTACGCCAGCGAGCTGTACGGTCGCCTGCCGCAGCGCTGCCAGGTTCTGCTGGTCACCCTGGAGTATCCCCCGGACCAGAAGCAGGGTCCGCCGTTCAGCGTCGACGCCGACGAGGTCGCCGCCCTGTTCGCGCGCGACTGGCGGATTGAGCTGCTGGAGCGCCGCGACATCCTGCACCGGGAACCGGGCTTCAGCGCCGAGGGCGTCACCGAGCTGCACACCGGCGCCTGGCACCTGCGGCGTCGCTGAGCGCGACCGCGGCGCGGCCCGGCTTGCGGGCCCGACCGGTCCGGGCCATGCTGGGCCGGACCGGGGCCTGGCACGACCGCTTCACGCCCCGCCTGCAAGGATGGCGACATGGACGCGTTCACCCGCTCCCTGCTGCTGACGCTGCTGGCACTGCTGCTCGCGGTCGGCCTGACGGCGGCCCAGGCGCCGTCGTCGGCGGGCCGCGTCTACCTGATCGAGGTCGACGGCGGCATCGGGCCGGCGACCAGCGACCACATCCGGCGCGGCATCGCCCGGGCGCAGACCGACGGCGCCATGGCGGTGGTCCTGCGCATCGACACGCCCGGCGGGCTCGACGCCGCGACCCGCGACATCAACCAGGCCTTGCTGGCGGCGCAGGTGCCGGTGATCGGCTATGTCGCCCCGGAGGGCGCCCGCGCCGCAAGTGCCGGCACCTTCATCCTCTACGCCACCCACCTGGCCGCGATGGCGCCGGCCACCTCGCTGGGCGCGGCCTCGCCGGTGGCGATCGGCGGCGGCGATCCGGGCGGTCCGTCGCCACGCCGCCCGATGCCGGGCGCCGGGCAGGAGGACGAGGGGGACGGCAAGGCGGAGGACGGCACGGCGATGTCGCGCAAGGTCACCAACGATGCGGTCGCCTACCTGCGCGGCATCGCCGAGCGGCGCGGCCGCGACGTCGCCTTCGCCGAGGCCGCGGTGCGCGATGCCGCCACCCTCACCGCCCGCGAGGCGCTGGAGCGTGGCGTCATCGAGATCGTCGCCGCCGACCTCGACGACCTCCTGGCCCAGGCCGACGGCAGGACCGTGCGGCTGGGCGAGCGCGAGGCCACCCTGGCGCTGGCCGGCGCCGTCGTCGAGACCCTGGCGCCGGACTGGCGCAACCGGCTGCTGTCGGTGATCACCGACCCGTCGATCGCCTACTTCCTGCTGCTGATCGGCCTGTACGGCCTGGTCTTCGAGGGCTACAACCCGGGCGCCCTGGTGCCCGGCGTGGTCGGCGCGATCAGCCTGCTGCTGGCCCTGTACGCCTTGCAGGTGCTGCCGGTGAACTACGCCGGCATCGCCCTGATCGTGCTGGGCGTGGTGCTGATGACCGCCGAGCTGTTCCTGCCCAGCTTCGGCACCCTGGGCATCGGCGGCGTGGTCGCCCTGGTCGCCGGCTCGGTGATGCTGTTCGACACCGACGTGCCCGGCTTCGGCGTGCCGCGCGGGCTGATCGGCGCGGTCGCCGGCGTCAGCGGCCTGGCGTTCCTGGCGATCGGCTGGCTGGCGGTGCGCGCCCGGCGAAGGCCGGTGGTGACCGGACGACACGAGCTGATCGGCCATGCCGCGATCGCCCGCAACGATTTCGACGGCCGCGGCCACGTCCGCATCCGCGGCGAGGACTGGCAGGCCCGCAGCAGCGGCCCGGTGCGGGCCGGCGAGACGGTCGTGGTCACCGGCCTGGACGGCCTGGTCCTGCTGGTCAGACCGGGCTCGGCCGATCCGCCATCACGCCCCTGAGGCAACCCTGGCGCCGCGTGCGCCGCGCGACGAGGAGTACGCCATGTCCGAGTTCATGCCCTATTTCTGGCCCGGCCTGCTGGTCGTGGTCGCCGTGGTCCTGGTCAACTCGATCAAGGTGCTGCGCGAGTACGAGCGGGCCGTGGTGTTCCAGCTCGGCCGTTTCTGGAAGGTCAAGGGACCCGGCCTGATCATCCTGATCCCCGGCATCCAGACCATGGAGCGGGTCGACCTGCGCACCGTCGCCATGGACGTGCCCGAGCAGGACCTGATCAGCAAGGACAACGTCTCGGTGCGGGTCAACGCGGTGCTGTACTTCCGGGTGATCGATCCGCAGAAGGCGATCATCAACGTCGAGCAGTACCTGGAGGCGGTCAGCCAGCTCGCCCAGACCACGCTGCGCTCGGTGCTGGGCCAGCACGACCTGGACGAGATGCTCAGCGAGCGCGACAAGCTCAACGACGACATCCAGACCATCCTCGACGCGCAGACCGACGCCTGGGGCGTCAAGGTCGCCAACGTCGAGATCAAGCACGTCGACATCAACGAGGTCATGGTGCGGGCGATCGCCCGCCAGGCCGAGGCCGAGCGCGTGCGCCGCGCCAAGGTGATCCACGCCGAGGGCGAGATGCAGGCCGCCGAGAAGCTGGTCCAGGCCGCCAAGCTGATGGGCGAGGACCCGCGCGCCATCCAGCTGCGCTACCTGCAGACGCTCACCGAGATCGCCGGCGAGAAGAGCTCGACCATCGTCTTCCCGCTGCCCCTGGACCTGGTGGAACCGCTGCTCAAGCGCATCGCCGGTCCCGGCCAGCGCGACGGCTGAGCGCAGCGGCGGGCGACGGGCACGATGGCGCCGGCCGCCGGTGCGACGGCACCGCACTTCTCCCCTCCCCCGCTTGCGGGGGAGGGGCGGGGGAAAGGGCTGCCCGGCCAGCGCGAGCCCCTGGACCGGCAACGATGCGGATCATGGCAAGCGCCGGCCCTTTCCCCCGGCGCCTCTCCCACAGGGAGAGGCGATCAGGTTGCGCTACGCCGGACCTGATCTCCGATTCCCCGATCCAGATTCCCCGCTCGCCGCTCTCCCGCCTCGGGTCCCTGGCCCCCGGCCCCTCTTCTGCGGTGGAGTTGAGTCCCGAAGACAACCAGATCCACCGGAGCCCCACAATGATCGCGTACACCTGCCTCGGCACCAACGATCTCGAGCGCGCCCGCGCCTTCTACGACGCGCTGTTCGCCAGCATCGGCGTCGGCCGGCTGATGGACTGGGGCGAGCAGGGTTCGGCCTGGGGCACGGATTTCACGCGCCCCCTGTTCGGCGTCCTCACGCCCTACGACCGCCGTCCGGCCAGCGCCGGCAACGGCACCATGGTCGCCATCGCCTGCGCCTCGCCGGCCCAGGTCGATGCCCTGCACGCCCGGGCCCTGGCCCTGGGCGGCACCGACGAGGGCGCCCCTGGCCCGCGCGCCGAAGGTTTCTACGCGGGCTACTTCCGCGACCTGGACGGCAACAAGCTCAACGGCTTCTTCATGGCGCCCGGCGCGGGCTGAGCGGCCGGCCGCTCGCGCTCATCCGGGCGGGACCGCGACCGCGGCCTGGTGGATGCCGGCCACCGCCCGCCCGGACGGATCGGCGGCGGCGGCGAAGGCAGGATCCCAGGCGATCGCCGCCGGCGACGAGCAGGCGATCGACGGGCCGCCCGGCACCGTGCGCGCGCAGGCCTCGCCGGGAAAGTGCCGCTCGAACAGGGTGCGGTACCAGTAGGCCTCCTTGCTGGCCGGCGGGTTGACCGGGAAGCGGCTGGCGGCCGCCGCCATCTGCGCGTCGCTGACCTGGGCATCGGCATGCGCCTTCAGGCCGTCGATCCAGCCGTAGCCGACGCCGTCGCTGAACTGCTCCTTCTGGCGCCACAGGATGGCGTCGGGCAGGACGCCGGCGAAGGCCTCGCGCAGCACCGCCTTCTCGATGCGGCCGGGGCCGGCCATCTTGGCTGCCGCGTCCATGGCCATCGCCACCTCGACGAAGCCCAGGTCGAGGAACGGCACCCGGGCCTCGACGCCCCAGGCCATCATCGCCTTGTTGGCGCGCAGGCAGTCGAACTGGTGCAGGGCGTCGAGCTTGCGCACGCATTCCTCGTGGAAGGCGCGCGCGTCCGGTGCCTTGTGGAAATACAGGTAGCCGCCGAACAGCTCGTCGCTGCCCTCGCCGCTGAGCACCATCTTCACGCCCATCGCCTTGATCCGGCGCGCCAGCAGGTACATCGGCG
>ERZ761607.100-NODE-100-length-191337-cov-119.618725_pt1 | contig 191337 bp, 152 predicted proteins | sample MGYA00511164_ERZ761607 | MGnify/ENA primary metagenome ERZ761607 (study PRJEB28899, sample SAMN02445080) | bioreactor sludge metagenome | biome: EBPR sludge | place: Australia: Brisbane, Thorneside Wastewater Treatment Plant | collected 2011-06-22 ... | reverse complement strand
TCCGTCCACTTCCCTTTGAATTCAAAGCAAAATAACAACCAAACAACAACAATGTCCTGACTTCGTCAATGCGTCACCCTATCGAAAATTCCAAAAATTATCAGAAAAGAGTGGAGCTATAGATTGATGTTCCTGGGTTAATACCATTGTTTTCACCATGGTTTTATCACTCAATGGTAGTTTGATTTTTATGGTAGTTATAGTTCTTGCAATGGATAAAACCTTGTCTACACTTAAATTTATTTGTCTTACTTTTAATATACGCTCCAGCTCTTTGTAAACCTTATAGGCAACAAAACAGATACAGATATGAGCTTCAATTCTCTTTGGTGTAAAATGGAATATCGGACGCATTTCTAAAGTCCCTTTCGTAACTCTGAATGCTCGTTCTACTTCCCAAAGATTGCTATATTGGTTATAGACTTCTTCTGCCGGTAAATCGGTGTTAGTAATGTATCCTTTTAATCCATCCCATTGCTCGTCTTCTTTAACTTTTGTTTTATCAATATTCACACAGACATCATTGGTTATTTCTAAGAATTTATTGTATCCTCGCTTATTGATATTCTGCTTGTTGATTTTACCGGATTTGTAGGCTTGTTCCAGTCGTCTAACACCCTTTTCTCTGTTGTATGCGTCCTTTCTTGCCCGCTTCTCCGAATAGCCAACAATTAACCTAGAACCTGACTTATTTGTCTCGTAAAATGCACCGTTTATTTTTGCTAAAGACAAGCACCATTGCTTTATTTCCTTGCTTTCATTTTTTATTCTTGCACCAATAATATAGCGGTATCCCTGTTGTTCAAGTAAAACAATATTTGTCTTGTTCATTAATCCTGAATCGGCAACCACTATAAAATCATCAAGGTGATATCGGGTAATAAAATCCTCTACTATCGGCAGCATTGTTCGACCTTCGTATTGTGAACCATTAAATATAGAATAAGAGAGCGGATAGCCATTATTGCTTACCAGTAAGCCAAGAACAATCTGTGGCTGGCTGTGCTTCCCATCTTTAGAAAAACCTGTGTCTCGCAACTCATCTCCATAATCTGTCTCAAAGTAAAGTGTGGTTACATCATAAAACATCAATCCAATTTTCCCGCCCAATAGCTTGCGTGTATGTTCTACGCTGATTTGTTGTACTCTTTCCTGTTCTGTATTATAGAGTTTATCCATATAACGGTAGAGCTTGCTTAGGTCAAGGTCTTGATCAAAATGCGATTTTAGATAGCTGACAGTGGCAGCTTTACTTAAAGGTTGGCTCAAACGAGCTATTACTAATTGCTTTAAAACATCGTCTCCTACTTGGTCGAAGCCAATCAAATCAAACACTCTGCTAAGAATTAATTGATGACCATTTATGAGAATATTTTCAATATTGGAAAGCAAACGAGTTACAACTTCTTGTTCTTCTTTTTCGTAATCAACTTTCCTGAACATATCTTCCAAACCTCGTCGCTTTTCAATCCAATCCTTACCGAGTTTGTAAAGATGTTCTACTTCTTCTTCATCACTACTAACTCCAATGGTTTTTAACTCTTTGGATTTTCCATCATATTTATCAACCACAACGACGCTGATAGTGCCAGAACGGTTCTTCTTTTTGCGGACAAACATCCCCTAAATTAAGGATTTTTACCCTTGCGTCACCCAAAATAAAAACTCGAACCACTCAAAATATTGATTTTTAACATCTTATGAAATTTGTAAAATTTAAGTGCCGAAGTCAGGAGCAGCCAGATACAGATACATTTATATCACCCGGTTATTTGCACTCCTATTCTGCCTTTGGGGTCGGAGGGCTCTGATCCGGTGAATCCTCGGTAGCTTTTCTGATTCCGGCGGTAATTTTTTGAACAACCTTAAATTCACTGAAAAAGACGCCGGCAAGGACCCTGATAATGGTATACGATGGGATGGCTACAATCATGCCAATTAACCCTCCAATCTTGGCTCCGAGAATTACCACAATGAATATTTCCACAGGATGAGCTATTACCCGGTTGGAAAACAACAATGGGTAAATCAGGAAATTATCGATCAAATGTGTAATCCCGAATACAAGGATCAATTGATAAATCATCGGTAGGATCTCCTGGCTGAAATCCAGATTAATATTTGCATTAATGGTCACCAGAACACCAAAACCGGCACCAATCCAAGGGCCCAGATAAGGTATGACATTGACCATTCCGGCAAAGAATCCTATGAGCCAGGCATTGGAAAATCCCAAAATACTCAAGGAAGTGGATATGATAAGCCATATAGCACAGCTCTGGATAATGATGCCACTAAAGTACCGCGACAGAAGCATGGCTATATCATCTAATGCCTTTGAAATAGCGGCTTCGTACTTATCGGGCACAAAGGATCTAATACCACTGTCAAACAGACCCTGATCCTTCAGGAAGAAAAATCCGATAAATAGAATAGAGAGGACAGCAAGGCCAATATTGGCTACAGTACTGACAATTCCATTGAAAAAATCAGAAACCTTGGTAGGAATCAAGACACGCTCAATTTCAGCAGAAAATTCCTGTAATAGTGAAACACTGTCCTGGAGAATACCGGCTTTTTTCAGATAAATCTCAACTTTCGACAAGGGCTCTTGAAGGGTGGCTGCTATTTTGTTATAGTCGATTGAGGCAAATACACTGAATTGCTCGGATAATATGGGGATAATCAGGAAAAAACCAAATCCTATCAGGAACAGAAAAAACAATATGGTCAATGTAGAGGCAATTGTATTGCCATATTTCCACTTACTGAGGCCGGGTATTCTTAGTATCGCTTTTTTAATCGGTGTGCCAATCAAGGCCAGTACCCATGCGCCAATGATATAGGTAACGATGTCGCCCAAGAAATAGATAACAGCAACCAAAATGATGACTGTAAAAAATAAAAGTATATACCTACGTTGAAAAATCATTGGTTGCAGGAGGATTGATAATCTCCTTAATTATGCAAAGGTAATTATTGTATTCAGAATAAACCGAAAGGATATTATGAATACAACCCGCCGTTAATGGAAATGACCTGACCGGTAATATAACCTGATTTATCACCAGCTAAAAATGCAACCAACTCAGCTACTTCCTGAGGTGTCCCAAATCGATTGGCAGGAATCAGCTTGACTAGTTCTGCTTCATCTAAGTCTCCGGTCATATCTGTCTTGATGAAGCCCGGAGCGACTGCATTGACAGTAATATTTCTTTTGGCCAGTTCCTGTGCAAGAGCTTTGGTTGCAGCTATAAGACCACCCTTGGATGCTGAATAATTGGTCTGCCCGGGCATTCCTTTGATTCCTGAAAGAGAAACAATATTGATGATGCGCCCCTTTCTTCTTTTTACCATTCCCGATGAGACAATTTTGGTAGTATAATAAAAAGAGTTCAGATTGGTATTGATGACTTCATTCCAGTCATTTTCCGGCATAAAGATCAGCAAGTTGTCCTTTCTGATCCCTGAGTTATTAATCAGTATGTCTATTTCCGCTCCCGGATGGCTCGCTATCCAATCATTCAATACAGCTTCTGTTTGTCTTGGATCGGCAACATCATACTTCAAAAGATGATGGTCTCTGCCATTCTGATTAAGAAGCATCAACAATTCATTGGCTGCATCATCATTACTCTTGTAGGTGGCAATGATGTTGTATCCTTCTTCAGCAAGTCGCATGCAGATTGCCCTGCCTATACCACGGCTGCCACCTGTAACCAGTGCATATTTATTCATTTCGGACATTTAAAAATCGAAATCTTTTAATTTTCTCGTTGCCTTGTCGATGATATCAGATAAAGGTCTGTCTTCAACAACAGGAGGAAGAAACTCCCTGATACTTAGGTAAAACTTCTTTGTTGCCGGAGCTAATTTATCTTGGATATGAAGATATTCAATAGCCGTGACGATGGTCATCAAATGGATGGATATTACCTCAAAGGCATTCTCTATAACCTTTCGGGCTAATAAAGCCGAATTACTACCCATGCTTACAATATCCTGGTTATCCTTATTACAAGAAATACTATGGACATACATCGGGAATGACAGGGTTTGATTCTCTGCTGTTGTGGAGGTTGCTGTAAATTGTGCTCCCTGAAGACCGAAATTGAATCCCGGTTTGCCAAGATTCACAAAGGGAGGAAGCTTTTGATTCAAGTTATCACTCAGCAGGAAATTTAACTGACGTTCCATCAACATAGTCAATCTGGTAATAGCAATCTTTAACTTGTCCATTTCCAGAGAAATATAGTCACCATGGAAATTTCCTCCATGGAAGACATATTCCTCCTCATGTGAGATTACCGGATTGTCATTGACGGAGTTTATTTCGTCCATCAGGATTTTTTCTGAATAATTTATAGTGTCCATAACAGGACCGAGGATTTGAGGCACACACCTCAACGAATAATATTCCTGCACTTTATCTGTAAAAACAGCGTTCTCGGGTATGTTATTGTAATAAATACTATCCCGTTGTCTGATGCAATTGCTACCATCAAGATTCTCACGCATCATCCGTGCAATTTCTTTCTGGCCCTGATGTTTTTTGACATCATTCAATACCTTGGCAAAATGGTCATCAAATGAATTGACAATTTCATTGATAAGGCAAGAAGCCATCACAGCAAGCCTAACAAGTTGTTTAGACCTGATATTATTGACCAATCCTATGCCGGTCATAGCGGCAGTTCCATTGATAACGGCAAGGCCTTCACGTGCTACAACCTCAATCGGAGTAAGGTTATTCTCTGCAAAGGCAGCACTAGTATCCATTATACTTCCATTGTAATTACTTCTTCCTTCGCCAATCAAAGCTAAAGCGACTTGTGCCAGTTGAACAAGATCACCGCTTGCCCCGACACTTCCATGTTCCCGGATATTGGGATATATTTCCTTGTTGATAAAATCAGCTAAAAGATGGATAACAGAAGGGTGTACGCCACTGTAACCCAGTAAAAGGGTATTCAACCTGGACAATAATATCCCCCGGACCAATGAATCAGGCAATAAGTTCCCGCTTCCGGTACAATGAGATCTGATCAAATTAAGCTGCAAATCCTTCCTTTGCCTGTCATCAACGCGGTATTGAGCCATGGGGCCAAAACCGGTATTGATCCCATATATTATTTTATTTTCGGAAAACTTTATTAAAAATTCATGATTATCAATGCAATGTCTCAAAGCAGCAGCATCAATCCCAATGCTTTCCTTATTGAGAACAATCGCTTCAAACTCTGAAACCGACAACGCTTCCTTTCCTAGTACGATCATTATAAATATTTCTTGGGTATTAAAGAGGCGCAAAACTACAAAAAAGTGATAAATGTTAAAATTGAAAAATATTCGGTTCAATGATAATGCCAGAACCAATTGTGCCGTTTGTATTTTATCTTCGAAATTCTAAAGAAGTTTTTAGTTGGAAATATTTAGTTTTGCAAGGTTTATTGCTAACAAACAACACGGTTGAATTTGAAGAAAGCCATACTCATTATTTTCCTGGTTAATTTCTGCCTTTTACTATCCGGTCAGTCTAAGTTCCCAATGTCGGGCGATTTCCTGTATTATCAGGTTGACAGATCTCCTGATATAAAGGATGTTCCTAATAAAGGAAAGGTGAAATTCTGGGATTATTCCTTTCTACAATCCCCTTATTTAAAGACTCATAAGTTTCTGGCCAATTCCAAGAAAGATTTCCTGCCTCCAAAATCCAATCTTACAATGTCAGTAGGAAATGAGGATAAATATTTTTTCCAATCGGCCAAAACGGGCTTTTTTCTTGCAGGATATAGTCTGGAAGATCCTTTCGGACTTGGATATAGGGCTAATGTCGCTTATACCAATCCATTAAAAACTAATTTAAGCGGATTAAAAATGGGTGCAGTCGCAACGGAAGTTTCTGAGACATACATCAATTATGGCATAGATAATATTAAGGATGACTTTTTAAAAAAACTTCCCGTCCTGCCCGATAGCATCAGATTGAATGTCCTAATAACCAGAAGAACCAGACTTGACGGATCCGGCAGGCTTTTCTTACCGGATATCACTTTGAACACTTGTTATCGGGTGACCCGGGAAGAAACATATGATTACACCATCGATACAAAGACAGGTAATCTTCGTTGGATAGATGCCACTGACATATTCAGAGAGAATATAAATAATTTACCCGGAGGCAAGACACAAATACTATTTTATAACGACAAATATACTTTGCCGGTTTTGTTCCTGACCCTGGATACAGAAAGTCAGAAAATTTCAAAAGCAGAATATTTGGTACCCGCAAAAGTAGCTCTGTTGAAGAACAAGCCGACCGGGAATCCCGATATCACACTGTATCCCAATCCTGCCTATACCAAAGAGATAAAACTTGAAGTTACAAATATCCAACCGGGAAGATATACTTTTAAGATATATTCCTTGATCGGGAAACTCGAAAAAGCTATACCATATTACATCAATAATTCAAAATTCGATACAATTGACATTTCTGACTTCAAACCCGGTATTTATATCTATGCCCTGGTTGATGGTTCCGGCAAAATCATGCTATCCAAACGGCTGACCATTATCTCTCCATAATGAAGATGATAGACAACAATGGTTAATATAAAGCTCTGAGTATTAATTTACTTGAAATCTTTCAAAATCAATTGTTACTGAGCCTTTCGAGTTTTTTTACGATGGTATCTGTAAGAAGTTTAAATCGTTCCGGGTTCTTTTCCATAGTTCTTAGTTTTTGGTAAAAAGCATTGGTATCGATTCCTTGATGCATCAATATATCATATACAAGAGCATTGCGAAGTGAATCCTTGTTTCCGGCTTTTATTTGATTGGCGGCTCCGTTTGCCATGTATATATCGACCATGACATCAGCAAATTTTACATCTTCTTCGGTTAAATGAGCCTTTTGCTTGGTACAGCTAGACAAGGTCAGGAAAATGAAAAACATCAACCTTCTCATTCCGGCAAGTCTTTAGGTGCTATAGCAGCAGCAATCCTGGCTTGTTTGAGATCTGCTTCTTTCCAGTCATTGACCGGGAATTCAATTTGGGTAAATGAACAGGTAGGGAGGTCAACTGTTTTCTCCAATATGATGGAAACCAGGTCACTTACACCATTATTGTGTCCAAAAAGAATCACATTGTCATATTCATTGCTGATACTATGTATTTCCTCTTCCAGAACAGAAACAGGGGCCAGGTATAACTTCTTAGTCAGTTGTAATGGCAGGCTGTCAAAATGTCTGGTAAAATATGAAAATGTCTCCTTGGTCCTTTTCGCTGTACTGCACAAAGCTAGTTGAGGCTTAATATCCAAACCTTTAAGGTATTCAGCCATTCTTTCTGCATCCCTTCGACCACGATCATTCAAAGGCCGCTCATGATCTTCAATGGTATGAATATCCCATGAAGATTTTGCATGCCTGATTAAATAAATTGTTTTCATAATGCCAAAATTAAGGATAAATCACTAACTTGCCCGATTTAATTAGATTTTTTAATGTATTGAGTGAAATTAAATACTGTTATGACCCAAGAATGTTACGGTATTAATACATTGGCCAATTTTTAAAATGTGAAAAAAAGAATCCGAATCAGAGATTTTGAATCCTATTTCCCTCAGTCGGTACTTTCTGACGGATGGGAGCTGAGTGAATATGTCGAAAAATGGGACATTTCTGAAGAGAAAGGAAGCATCAACGCTACTTATACAGATCACGGTTTACCTCAGATTCATGCTCGTATCAATAAAACACCATTACTGATTCTTAACTTCCAGTGCGACTGCCTTTCATTCAATGAGCAAAAAGGTTGTAAACATATTACCGGAATACTTTATTACCTGAGAAATAAGTCTGTCCGATTAACCCCGGTCGGCTCACGTAGAAGGGTAGGAGTTGATGAATTGCTATCTGTTCTACAGAAGCAGGAAATGGAGAGTTTTATAAGATTTTATGCATCCAATAATCCCTCATTCAGTAAGATTTTCAAACAATTCTTTAGTTATAAGTTCAATTCATACGGTAAAGGATTCAATGATTATATCACCGAAATTAGCCATTCTTACATTAATGTAGCCGGAAAATTGGACAGTAAGGGCGTCCGGGCGCTTTATCAGATATACGAAATGCATATTCTCCGCACCGACACCATGCTTGCAGCCAAGGACTGGACGGGTGCCGTAGAGGTCATTGAGCCTATTTTATTACAGTATTTCAAGGTGGATTTTGAACACTCTGTTCGTTCTGCAACCCAGCTATTGAGCAAGGCTTTTCAAAATCTGTCCATTATTATCAATCAACCAATTGCGCCAGGTCTTAAGCGGCAGATTCAGAAACTCATGCTCACACTCCTGGAGAAGGAACATTATAATTATTTCCTTTCTCCCAATGCCATCGATATCGGCTTAAGTGATGAAAATCAGGATATTCAGGGTTTCCGGACTACAATCATTAACCGGATCAAAAAAAAGAATGGAGAATTTGATGGCAATTGGCTGTGGCAATTATTTCAGATCGACATTCGAACCGATTCGTTCAACCTCATCCCTTTTTATGCTGAATATCTCGACGAGCCATCCGGCCTTGAATCCTTTCTTAAAATTCTCATCGAAAAGGATCACACCTCACCATTGATTGACAGGATTATCGAAATCGTAATCAAAAAAGGCAATTTATTGTTTGGACGAAATAGTAACCTGCTGGCAGGATATCTGATCAGAAATAAAAAAATCGATCTATATCGACTTTTCTTTGAAAGAATCATTTCTCTGGGTATAGATATCGAAAAAATCACCGGTTATGTTGAATTAAACTTTGCCATACAACAAGTCGACTTTGCGCAAGCTTTATCGGAAAGCAATAGTTTCAGGCAGATTAAAGCATCACATCCGGACCTCTACATGGAAATAATTTTCAAAGGGAAAAATTATAATGAAGCATTGGATCTTCTCTCCAACGGCGTGCCTGTAGCTGAAATGGTGCCTTACGTTGGTGTATTGACTTGTCATGATCCGGAAAGAATGTCCCTTCTACTTAAGGATAAGCTTAAGCACTTTCTGGATAGCCATTTGGGCATCGCTTCAAAAGGCCTGGTCGAGGAAATACTCTCAGAACTGGAACAATTCAAGCAATCTAATGTGGCGGATGAAATAAGAGAATTTGTGCGGAAGAATTATCCGGAAAGGAAAACACTCATTAAAACCCTTTGACAACCATGCAATTCATTTTCTGGACCATAGGCAAGACCAATTCTGCTGAATTTGCAAAGTGGGAAAATGATTTTACTAAAAGGATTAAGTCATTTACTCCTTTTGACTCGGACGTCCTTGATGCCGGTCGTGGCTTAAAAAATCCCGATCAAATCAGGGCTGAAGAAGGAAAAAAGGTATTGTCGCGATTAAAAACGGAAGACTATTTGATTTTGTTGGATGAAAAAGGAAAAACATTCACAAGCCGGGAGTTTGCCAACTATCTGGAAAAAAAAATGTCGACATCATCCGGAAAGCGGATCGTCTTCCTGGTGGGAGGTGCCTATGGTTTTCATGAATCAATCTACAGCCGAGCCAATGATAAGATTTCCCTTTCAGCCATGACATTTTCCCATCAATTGATTCGTCAAATTTTTCTGGAACAGTTATACAGAGCCTTTACCATCATCAACAACCACCCATACCATAATGAATAAATAACTTCTAATGTTATTAATACATACCTTAGTACCTGATCAAGTAGCTGATCAATGCATTTTATCCTTGAATTTTTACTTTCTTTGTAGATTAAATCGAAGATGAGAAGCCTGTTCCTGTTACCGATTATTGTGTTTATTAGTGCATGTAGCAACAATTCGGAGCATAATAATGAATGCGTATTCCGATATAATCAGCCCAATACGGTGACTTCCCTGGACCCGGCTTTTGCCCGAAATCAATCCAATATCTGGGCAGTAGACCATATTTACAATACGTTGATACAGCTGGATGATAGCCTGCATGTTCAACCCTGTATAGCTTCTGACTGGAATATTGATTCCAGCGGAACTATCTACCACCTTACCATACGTAAGGATATTACTTTTCATGACGATGATTGTTTTCCCAATAAGAAAGGCAGATTGCTAACTGTGGATGATGTTATATATAGCCTTAATCGGATCATCGACACAACAGTTGCAAGCCCGGGAAGCTGGATCTTTAAAGGCAGGGTTGCTGAAAATAACCCCTTTAGTGTGGTCAATGATTCTGTAGTAGAAATCAGACTCATCAAACCATTTATGCCTTTTTTGCAAATGTTAAGTATGCAATATTGCTGTATTGTACCAAAAGAAGCCGTCCAACACTATGGAAAAACATTCAGGCAACATCCTGTTGGCACCGGCCCTTTTCAAATGGTCAGATGGATTGAAGGTCAAACGATGATCCTGAAAAAAAATCCAAACTATTTTGAATTCATAAATGAAAAGCGACTACCTTATGTTGATATTGTGAGAATTTCTTTTATCGGCGATAAGAAGACGGCATTTTTACAATTACTGGAAGGCAATCTTGACTTTTTGAGCGGTTTTGATCCATCAATGGCAAGTGAAATATTTACTACCAATGGTACTTTACGTTCCAGATATAGCGATAAGATCCAATGTTATAAAGCACCCTATTTAAATACAGAGTATCTGGGGATTAATCTCGACTGGCCGACAGACAATTTCCTGCATATTAAAAAATTCAGACAAGCCCTCAATTTTGGTTTTGACAGACAGGGATTACTTGAAACTATACGGCAAGGTATAGGTACGCCTGCGATATCCTCGTTTCCCCCTTCCGGCCTTCCTTCGTATAATCCCGGAGAAGTGCAAGGTTACAGATATAATCCTTCCAGGGCGAGACAATTGTTGAAAGAAAGCGGATACTTCAATCTCCCTGTTGAAAAACGACCTATACTTTCTCTATACACTGCCAAGGAATATTCAGATTATTGTCTCTATATTGCCAAGCAATGGGAGCAATTGGGGGTCCGGTGCAAGGTGGAACTGGCAGAATCAGCAACAGTCAGGGAGATGATGCGCAATGGCAAGATCTTGTTTTTCAGAGGAAGCTGGCTTGCTGACTATCCGGATGCCGAAAATTACCTTACCGTATTTTATAGCAAGAATCCTGCACCACCCAATTATACCCGTTTCAAAAATGCAGAATATGACAGGCTGTATGAGGCGTCCCTAATTTGTAAGGATGAAAAGGAAAGATTCCAATTATATCAACGAATGGAAAAGATTTTAGTAGAAGAAAGTCCGGTTATCTTTTTATATTATGACGCCATCACTAATTTCACATCACCTATGATTAAGGATTATATGCCTAATCCCCTTAATTTGTTAAAAGTTAAATATATTAAAAAAGATTGCCGGAACCCAATCAAGTGATATCCATGTAGAAAGATTTCTTCTATAATTACCTATTACTTTGGTTAACATACCGGTACAATAGGAAGTTTTTTGGTAAGCTAACCTGATTCAGAAAATTTACCCCAAAAGCTATGATAATTTGGGGTATAAAAAAAACAGGCTCAAAAGAACCTGTTTATATTTATTAACTCAAAAACTTTTAAGCCTTAATGTACATCACCTCTTTTACTGCCTTTATCACTTTAGCAGGATTAGGCATATATTCATCCACGTATACATGGGAATAACCAAGTGAAGTATCGGCGGCATTGACCCTGGTCACAGGTGCATCCAGATAATCAAAGGCGTACTTCTGTACTTCGTATGCAATTTCAGCAGAGACACCAAACATCGGCCAACTTTCATCGACAACAATGATGCGATTGGTTTTCCTGACCGACTCGATGACAGTATGGATATCAAGAGGTCTGATGGTCCTCAAGTCAATAACCTCTGCAGAAACACCTTCCCTGGCAAGTTCTTCTGCAGCCAACATACAGGTCTTAACTTGTTTGTTGAAAGAAACAAGAGTAACATCACTTCCTTCTCGCCTGACTGCTGCCTTACCGATTGGAACAAGATATTCGCCTTCCGGGACTTCACCCTTTTCAGCATAGAAAATCTCAGACTCCATCATACATACCGGGTTGGGATCTCTGATTGCAGATTTTAGAAGTCCCTTGGCATCAGCCGGATCTGTACAAGAAATCACTTTTACGCCGGGAACATTACCCATCCAGGACTCAAAAGTCTGACTGTGCTGTTGCGCCAATTGGCCGGCGGCACCGGATGGTCCCCTGAACACAATCGGACAACCAAACTGGCCTGCGGATTGACTAAGTGTCTTCGCTGCATTATTGACGATCTGATCGAAAGCAAGCACAGCGAAATTCCATGTCATAAATTCAACAATGGGTTTAAGGCCATTCATGGCTGCTCCGACGCCGATTCCGGCAAACCCAAGTTCAGCAATAGGCGTATCAATAACCCTTTCAGGACCAAATTCATCCAACAAACCCTTACTCACCTTATATGCACCATTATAAGCAGCAACTTCTTCCCCCATGAGAAATACCGTCGGATCAAGACGCATTTCTTCTACCATTGCTTCTCTCAATGCATCCCGTAATGTTATTACTCTTGACATTCTATTTTTAATAATTTTGCCGCAAAGGTAACATATTTTCAATACAAGCCAAGGCAGATTTTTCCAATATTCCCCTTTTTCTTCCTGTAATTGGACCTGCCTAAGTTAGGCCAGCCTTATCCTTTGCTGTAAAAAAAATATGTAAGTTTGCACCCTAATTAAAATTAATAAGTACGAATGGATATTCTTTCTGTCATACAAAATATGGTCAGCTCAGCATTCAAGGATAATTTCCAATCCGATATTGCACCGGCTAACATTCCAATAAGCCTGACAAAGCCCGAGATAAAAGGTGACTATACGGTTACACTGTTTCCATTTGCCAAAGAGTTAAGAACAAATCCAAATGAAATGGGAAATCGGATGAAAGATGCTTTGTCCGGCAAATACCCTGAAATATCATCCATTGATGTCGTCGGTGGCTTTCTGAATTTCAGCCTTTCTGATACTTATTGGGTTGATGTCCTGCATACATTTAATCCAAGCCCCAAAAATGAGGATATCAAACAAAGATTTCTGATCGAATTTTCCTCGCCCAATACTAACAAACCCTTACATCTGGGGCATGTACGGAATATGCTTCTGGGAGAATCGATAACCAACATCCTTCGCGAGCTTGGACATGATGTCATAAAAGTACAGGTAATCAATGATAGAGGCATAGCGATCTGTAAGAGCATGCTGGCATTTCAATTATTTGGGGAGGGTCAGACACCCACCCAGGCCGGCATTAAAGGCGATCATTATGTTGGTAACTTGTACGTTCTTTTTGAGAATAAATTCAAGGAAGAATACAAACAATGGCAGGAAGGCCCTGTAGCCGGGGACCTACTCGAGGCTTCAAAGAATCCTGATGATCCCGGTAAGTTCTTTGCGGATTTTAAAAACCAATATTTCAATACATACAGCAAACTAGGCCTTGCTGCCCGCGATTTGCTTAACAAATGGGAAGCCGGTGACACGGAAACGCTCAATCTGTGGAAAATGATGAACGATTGGGTGTATGAAGGTATGAATGTGACATATGAAAATATGGGCATCTCCTTTGATAAAAACTATTATGAAAGCAATGCTTACCTATTGGGTAAAGAGGCTGTCAAAATAGGCCTGGATAGGGGAATTTTTACGCGTGATGCTGACGGTTCGGTATGGATTGATTTGACCGAAAAAGGTCTTGACAGGAAAATCCTGCTTCGGTCAGATGGAACTTCAGTATATATAACTCAGGATATCGGTTTGGCTATCCAACGTCATGAAGAACATCATTTTGACAAAATGGTATACGTCGTTGCTGATGAGCAAAATTATCATTTCCAGGTATTATTTGCTATTCTTAAAGAAATGGGCATGGATTGGGCAGACAATTTATACCATCTTGCGTATGGCATGGTTGAGTTGCCAAGCGGTAAAATGAAATCCAGAGAAGGCACTGTTGTAGATGCAGACGATTTAATGGCAGAAGTAATCGGTGAGGCTGCTGCCTCAGGTAAGGAGAGAGGCGGGCTGGCTTCTCTATCCGTTGATGCTCAGGAACAAATATATCGTAAAATTGGCATAGGCGCTTTGAAGTACCAAATGATCAAGGTCGCTGCACGCAAAAAAATGATCTTCGACCCAAAGGAATCTGTCGATATGCAAGGCCAGACAGGTCCCTATATCCAAAATGCATACGTTAGAATTCAAAGCATCCTAAGAAGGGAGCGCTTCAAAGGCGGACAAATACTGGACTGTAACTTAGAAGATCAGGAGGTAGAGTTAATAAAGGGGCTCACACAGTACTCAGTTGCCATCAACGACTCCGCTGCGACTTATGATCCTTCCCAGCTCGCCAATTATATGTATATTTTGGCCAAAAACCTGCACCGATACTATCACGATGTCCCGATTCTTACTGCACCGGATGAGACAATCAAGCAATTCAGACTCTATCTGATAGAAAAAGTCGCAGAAGTACTGGAAGCAGGAATGCGCTTATTGGGTATAGAGATGCCTGAACGAATGTAACATTCGGCTTCAGACGATAGGCTCTACTTAATTATATTCACTTTTTCGAAATACTGTCCGATATTGTTAACCAATCTTACCAGATAAGTCCCTGCCGTCAATCCTGATAAATCGAGTACGGTATCTCCGGATACTCTGTCTGATTTCTGCAATCTGCCATTTATATCATAGATTTCAATGCGCGTTTTCTCATTGATACCCCAAATGTTGATTTTATCGATGCCAGGATTAGGGAAAATTCGAATATTTTGTACTCCGGTGCTCCTGGTTGCGTTTGTATTCAATATAGCGCTACCAGCTCCGACACAACCATCAGTAAGATAATCAAGAGAGAATTGCAGATATTTGTTTAGATTATATGTACCCAAAACATAAGTATGTTCCTTTACATCATTTGGCTTGACCTTGAGATGTTTTTCCGCCGGACTCGCATTAATACTGTCGTTGCTAAAAACGGAAAACACCTTAAGACTATCGGTCTGTCCGGACAAACCGGCTGCATCAAGCATAGAATTGATCTCAAGATCGGTAAGGTAGAATCTGATATCCACCGGATTACCAACCTGAATGTCCTGATCAAACAGCCAGTGTCTGTTTAGAACAACCCAATTGGCAGGGTTTGCAACATATTGTGCATTGTTTATTCTAATATATCTGGCAGAAGTGGGTATTCTCACACTAATTTTATCAGCCGGCAATGGATCTGCTCCGTTATATTTGATGGACATAACCATAAGGTCTACATTACTGCCTGAATTGTTGGCTGCGGTAATACTATAGTGTGTCCAACCCTCATCATCTGTACAGGCAAGATCAGCTGTATAAAGACGAGATGTAGTTGGGATCCTCAATGGTTTACAAGTTGGTGCACTTCCACACAGATTTAGTCCCCATTGTTGCATTTGTCCTGTAGTGGTTGAATCTTCCATACTAAGGACGAGCGCATAGGTGTTTTCCGCTGTTGATGAATTAAATCTTGATAAGGACTCGACAGGTTTGACTGAAAGATCACCTAATCCAAACACTTGATCAAGCGTATCACATGGAATGGACTCTGAATAAGCATTATCCGAAAACCTCAACCTCATCTCTTTTTCGCCTGAACAGCTGCTTTGCCATAAAATGGAAGATTTTTGATCAGCATTCACGAGACTGGCTTTGATTGAACCTATATTCGAAGTATGCCCTTTCAATCCAATGACTTCAAGGCTTTGAAGCTTCTCAAACGGAAGACTGTCAACCGTAATCGTATCTGACACAATTGACCCACTAAGTTCGATCACCTTCCCTGGTGTCGAATAGAATGCATTGCACTGGCCTGTACGAATCACATATGTTCCGGAATAAGGTGAGCTCTCACATACACCATTTGCTTTTACTCTCCAGAAATAAACAGTATTGTCTGCAAGATTTTCAGCTAATACGGCTTGAGGCAATTCAACATCAACTCTTTTTGCGACAATATTGAAGAAATCTATATCTGTGGCAACCTCCAGGTCATAAGTTACAGGTTGCCCGGTAACTGCATTCCAGACGAATTTAAGGCCGGGTGTGACATTCTCACTGAAATTGACAGGATTGTATAGGGTAGGAGCTGACGGCGCTGAATAAGTCTGAATTTGAACTTGCCGGAAAATGGTATGACCATTCGCTGTAAAGAAAAATTCGATCACATTGGCCTTTGTGGCCGCTCCTTCATTATAAATTGTAACCCGGATGGAATCATTGTCCAAAAATTTTTCGGAATCAAAACTCACTTTCAATCCTGTATTGGGATTATTGATGCTAACACTCACAGTATCCGTTAATGTGTCAGGTGAAATAGCCCTCACGTAAAACTCCAGACTGTCACCCTTACATAAAATCTCCGGATTGACATCCATACTTATTCCGAAAGGCGGTAATCCTCTCCTTATCACCATATCTTCATTGGATATATCAAAAAACACATTATCAGATGCGGCAATCTTAACCCTGATTTTCTGACCTTCAATATCAGGAACCGTTATATCAGCGTGTCCGATGTTTGGAAAAGTGCCAAGCAGGTGAGGATATGTATAGCCACCATCTTCTGAGATCAATATGTCCACATTTTTACAGTTGACAGGACTTTTATCTGTATTTGAAACATCCCAGGTTATGGTTTTTTGCTCTCCGACAAACCAAGTAATATATTTTTGATTGGGATAGGTTACTAGAAAAGGACCACTGTTATTATCAACTGCAAGTTTGTTCTTGGCTTGCACGTGATTAGCCCCACCTGCCTTATTCTCCTTGACAGTAAGAATAAAATTCAAATCCCGTTTGACACCGGGAAGCACCTCCCATATATTATTTGTATTATTGACAATGTAATTGATTGCCGGGAAAGTCCTTACACCCGTCTCATTACCCCAGTAAGATCTGAACAGAGGACTGATCTTATTAGTAGATTTAGGTGGCTGGGTTTCTCCAATTCCTTTATCCAATTGGTCCCATTGATAGATCAAAGATGAATCACCATCAGCCTCAGCCTTTAATTCAAACGGAGTTAATTTGGGTATGGTATGGTTACCTGTTGATGTTGTAATGGTTGGTATGACTCCATCAAGTTGAATTTTCGTAGGGCATTGGTTACCAAAATCACTTACTATATATTGCGACATCTCCTGGATGCTGTATCCATGGAAATAAGCATCGCTGTTGTTCTGAACATTTGGTGAGCAGATCCCGGCATAACCCATGATTGTAGATGCGCTTCCCGGCTCATAACAGGCAGAATTATCCCTGTTGCAACTATTGTTCTGGGTATGTGACCCACTTAGTTGATGACCAATTTCGTGCGCAACATAGTCAATATCGAATGGATCATTAATGGGTTTGGAAGAACCTGTGCCTCCCCAGGCCTTATTATTCTTGCATACTACCGCATAACCTGCCAATCCACCTCCACCAGTGCTGAAAATATGACCAATGTCATAGTTGGCGGCCCCTATCTTCGTATCACATTCTATTTGATTCTGATCCAATTGCTTCCCGATATCATCATTATCATATGGGTCAGTAATAGGATTTAAATATATAAGCACATCGGTATTAGGAATAATCTCAAACCTTACGCTATATTCCAGTTCATATACAAAATTAACTCTGTTGATCGTGGTATTCATTGCAGATAATACCAATGGCGTAGTACCTCCATGAAACTGCGCATATTCACCGGTACAGGAAAGAGCCAACCGATAGGTTCTAAGCATATTGTCAGAGAAGCTGACACCCATCCTTTCATATGGTTTAAAATCATCTTCTTTGGAAAAATAACATTCGAAAGACTTTGTATTGATGGCCTCCCGTCTAGTATATACCATATAGTAATCACCATTATGTTCGAATGCAGGATCAATGAAGGTGGTACTACTTCCATCCTTTATGATGGCATGGAATCCCTGGTAAGTATAATCAATCCTCCCATGAATCCGGGGATTGTCTACCGACTGAATAACAAAATTATCAATACCCGGATATTTACTCCGCAGACTTTCATGAATTGTATTTGTCTGCTTGACTCTGAACCTTTGTGGACTCTTCCCTGCCATAGGTATTTCAATAATGACCCCCTGATTGTCCCGTTGAAATTCGTTGGAGGCTTTCGTCAAACTTTCCTTCAACAACGTGAGGTCAAGCTTGTAAAAATCAAATTTACTGACTTTGATTCTTGTCTCTTCTCGCGTATTAAATTCGACTGGATTCCACAATTCCTGACTGTAAAGGGTTCCGGCAAGTACAATTACCAAAGAAATGAAAAATAAACGCATTCTTGTTGTATTATAGGTTTCTGTTAATTAAAGGTAAATATATGAAGAATTTATGCTCATGAACATTTTATTTCTTCCCGGGATGATTTATTCTGTTATTGTATCTGACTAAAAGATTGCGGGCAATTGAAATCGACAATTGTTTTTCGATTCCTTTATGAAGAATGAGATAAGACTGGTCAAAGTCAAATTTTTCCAAAATTATTATTTCACTGCCGATTTGAATATTTGCAACATCGATCAATTTCAGGAATTCAGCACTATGATTTAAAATACCTACTACGGTGAGTTGTTGTCCAAAACTAACTTCATTCAATGGATATCTTGCCCGCAAGACAAACTTGCCGTTAGAATCCGGAATTGGATCGCCAAATACATCATTTTGAGGATACCCCAAATACCTGTCCAGTTCTTCGATTAACATGTCACTGTTGATGTGCTCTAATTGATCGGTTATAGATTCAATTTGGTCCCATTTGACATGAAGTTTATCCCTGAGCATAACATTCCACAATCGGTTTCTGCGTATAAGATGTATTGCCAAAGCATTCCCCCTGGTATTGAGAGTGACTCCATAATATTTTTGATAATCAATCAATTGTTTAACCTGCAATCGTTTGAGCATATCAGTCACAGATGCTGCTGTTGTCTTCATACCTGCAGCAATTGCATTGGTCGACACGGGCTTTCCGGTCCTTTCATAAAGATTGAAAATTATCCTGATATGATCTTCTTCTGACTCCGTCAAATGCATACTGACACTGAATTTGGAAGGTTGCAAGTTAGAAAAAAAAGAGCCAACATTCCAGGTTTATTTCCAAGTCTTTGAATATTTTTATAATTTGCCACTTTTAAAAAGCAAATACTGATGAAGACAAAAGAGGAAATTATCAATAACTGGTTACCCAGATACACCGGACGATCTTTAGAAGAGTTTGGTAAATTTATTTTATTGGTCAATTTCAAGGATTACGTTGTACGATTTGCCAATACCTATGGGGTACCTTTGTATGGTGAAGACCGTGCTATGCAAAGTGCAAGTTTTGATGATGTAACCATCATCAATTTCGGCATGGGAAGTCCAAATGCAGCAACGATCATGGACCTGCTGGAGGCCATCACCCCAAAGGCTGTTTTGTTTTTGGGTAAATGTGGCGGCCTGAAGAAGGTGAATAAAGTTGGCGACCTTATCCTTCCTATAGCTGCCATCAGAGGTGACGGTACTTCAGATGATTACTTTCCACCTGAAGTGCCTGCTCTTCCGGCATTCGCATTGCAAAAAGCGATTTCCACAGCTATTCGTGAAAATGAACGTGATTATTGGACAGGTGTCGTATATACAACCAACAGACGTGTTTGGGAATGGGATGACAACTTCAAGGATTATCTCTTTTCAATCAGAGCGATGGGAATCGACATGGAGACCGCGACTATTTTTTCCGTAGGATTTCACAACAGAATACCGACCGGGGCACTGCTACTGGTGAGTGATGTCCCCATGTTCCCTGAAGGCGTAAAGACGGACAAAAGTGATATGCACGTCAATGCTAATTTTGTAGAAGACCACCTGAAGATTGGGATAAGGTCGCTTTTGATGCTGAAAGAAAATCACCAGACCGTCAGGCACCTCAAATTTTAATGCCATTGATATAGAATTCAAGGATGATTGTCGAAAAATTGCTTTTCCACATATAGAATAGAGTATTTTTGACAAACCGAGTAAAAATTTAATATTTTGAGGTTGATCAACATATTCTATGAAAGCTTCCTTCAGGCATATACCGAACTGAGAAGCAATATACTTCGCACAGTACTTTCACTGTTGGGCATAATTATTGGCATTTTTTGCATTATAGCAGTCCAGGCAGCTGTTGATTCACTCGAAAATAACATCAGGAGTAGTTTTGAAAAACTTGGCAATGATGTAATTTATATCGATAAAAGACCATGGTCTGATGATGATCGGGACTATTGGAAGTACATGAGAAGGCCCAGGCCTTCCTTTGACGACTTTAAGGCGATTCAGGCCAGAAGTAAATTGTCAGAAATTAGTGCCTATACTTGCTTCATTGGACTGAAAACCATCAAATTCCAGAAAAACTATGTAGAAGGAGCATTTTTAATGGGTGTAAGTGAAGACTATGGCGACCTTTTCAAGATAGAACTGGAACAAGGCAGATTTATTTCCTTCAATGATATCGTCAAAGGTACGCCCTCCATCGTGCTCGGTAACACAGTTGCAAAAAACATTTTCGGTAACGCGGATCCGATAGGACGTACCGTAAACATCAGTGGAAATAAACTACAGGTTATCGGGGTAATTGCAAAAGCAGGAAAGAGTTTAATAAACCCTTTAAATTTTGATGAAGCATGCATCATCTCCTATAAAACAGCAGGTATGTTTATCAATCTTAGAGGGAAGAATTTTGGCGTATCCATCAATGCCAAAGCACTGCCGGGAGTGAATATTGAAGACCTGAAGGATGAACTGACTATGATCATGCGATCGGAAAGACGGTTGAAACCTATTGAAGATGACAATTTCGCTCTCAATGAGCTATCTATGTTGGATAAACTGTTTGACAATGTCTTTGGCATTCTGAAACTGGCAGGACTTATCATCGGTGGGTTTGCTATATTAGTTGGCATGTTCAGTGTGGCGAATATTATGTTTGTTTCAGTCCGGGAGCGTTACCACATTATTGGGATTAAAAAAGCACTTGGAGCTGCCAGAAGTGTCATATTATTGGAATTTCTCATTGAATCCGTTGTTCTATGTATAATCGGGGGGATTGGCGGCCTGATTATGGTTTTTCTGGTTTTAAAGATTTCATCCGCTCTGACAGATTTTGAAATGGTACTTTCTGTTACCAATATATTACGTGGCATGCTGCTTGCAGTAATAGTGGGTATCTTAGCAGGAATCATACCAGCACTAAAGGCTTCTAAACTGGATCCGGTGGAAGCAATCAGATTACAATAGCGATGGTTATTAGACAGGAATGTTAAATTTTCATAGTTTTAGAATCTACAAATTATCCATAGGCAAAGGTCAGTTTCTAAGGGAATAATGGAATTTTCAATTATTGTCCCGAAATTGTATATGAGGAAGTGGATAATAGCAACTTGTGGGTCAAGCACTTCATAATTTTATGCAAATTTTCAACAATATATATGATATTGGTTACCTCATTATTATAAAGATTTATAAAGAAAAAATTAAAATAGCCTAATCAATCAACTATCGAGTGCTACATCAAATTAGATGATATGTTAAAAGATTAATTATTACAAATAAGCATTTTGAAAATCATAAAAAAAACTACTTTTACGTCTTCTAAAATATTTTATAAAGTGTCAAGGTACGTTTGTTTCTTTTTTACCCTTTTTATTACTGTTTCGGCATTCTCCCAACGAACTATTCTTCGAGGTAATGTATATGATAAAGCAGATGGGAACTCCGTCATTGCAGCATCAGTCTCTGTCATTGGAACCAATTTGATAGACTTAACTGACAACAATGGTTATTTTAATATTAATGACGTACCGGCCGGCAAACAGAAGTTGATGGTGACTTATATTGGTTATGATACCTTGCTAGTTGATGTCAATGTTGTACAATCCGGAATCACTTATAAGAAAATATTCATCGAACAGTCTACGCATGTATTGAAGGAAGTTAAGATTACTGCAGGTTCCATTGAAAAAAGGACTGAAGTGAAAGCCGGAGTAATTACCATTTCTCCAAAACAAATGAAGCAGCTTCCTTCTATCGGAGGAGATGCTGATATTGCACAGTATTTGCCGGTTCTACCCGGTATCGTAAGTACGGGTGATCAGGGTGGTCAGATCTACATCCGAGGTGGTGCTCCGGTCCAGAATAAGATCATGATTGATGGCATGACCATTTTTAACCCTTTTCATAGTATCGGTATCTTTTCAGTTTTCGAAACCGAAATGATCAAAACGATTGACGTCAATTCAGCAGGCTTCAACGTTGAACATGGCGGACGGGTATCCGCCGTCGTCGATATACAGACTAAAGATGGTAACAAAAAGAGGTTTGGCGGTGTGGTTGGAGCAAGTCCATTCAATGCAAAAGCAGTTCTTGAAGGTCCAATCGTAAAACTGGACGAAAATAAAGCATTTTCCTCCTCATATCTGCTTTCTTACAAAAGATCATTATTGGATAAAACCTCCAAGGCGCTCTATAGCTATGTCAATGAAAATGGACTCCCATTTGCCTTTGAAGACATCTATGGGAAGTTAAATTTTTCTTTTGACAATGGAAGTAAAATCGATGTCTTCGGGTTCAATTTCAAAGACAATGTCAATTACACGGCGACTACCAAATTTAATTGGAAAAATTCAGGAGGCGGAATCAATTTTGTACTCAATCCGGTAGGCTCAAGTTTCAATATCAATGTCAATGCTAATCTAACCAATTACAGCATTGAATTGAATGAGAAAGACCAGAATCCCAGAACTTCCTCACTTTCAAATTATTTCGTATCTGCAGCATTTACCAACTATTATCCCAAATCTGAACAACAATTTGGTGTTGAAGTCGGGGGGAATGCTACCAATCTGGATTACACCAATTATTTGAAAAACAAGATTAGCCAACTGGACAATACAACCGAGATTGCCTTTTTCTTTAAGGACAAGTTTCTTTTAAATGATTTAGTTCTGGAACCCGGCATCAGGCTTCATTATTACGCTTCTTTAGGCAAATTTAGCCCTGAACCAAGGATTGGATTGAAATACAATGCCAACGATAGACTTAGGTTCAAGGGCGCTGCCGGTATGTATTCTCAAAATATTCTCAGTACAGTGGATGATAGGGACGTTGTCAACCTTTTCAACGGCTTCCTTTCCGGTCCTGATGAGTCAATCTATGATTTTGGCAAAAACGAACAACTTAACGATGTACTGCAAAAGGCCTGGCATGCTGTTGTTGGGGTTGAATATGACCTCAATCAATACCTTGAACTAAATATTGAGCCTTATTATAAAGATTTTACAGCCCTGCTCAATTTGAATCGGGGGAAATCCAAGGCAAATGATCCAAATTTTATATTAGAAACCGGGAATGCTTACGGAATTGACCTGACTGCTAAATATAGCCGTGGCCGGTATTACTTTTGGGGTACCTATTCTTACAGTAAGGTTACCAGGGATGATGGTCGTCAGATATACCCCACGATCTATGACAGAACCCACAATATCAATCTCTTAGGATCAGTTGCTTTTGGAAAGGAAAGATCGTTTGAACTTAGCGGAAGGTTCAATTTTGGAACCGGTTTTCCATTCACTCGTGCCTTGGGATTCTTTGAACAGATTCCGGCTACCGACCTAAGTACCGACTTTGCTTCTACCAATGGACAGATCGGCATAATCTATGAAAGCAAACGAAATGGAGGTCGCCTTCCGGATTATGCAAGATTCGACCTTTCAGCAAAAAAAACATTCAAATTTAAAGAGCATCTGCGACTGGAGGTTAACGCAAGTGTATCGAATGTAACAAACAGAGATAATATATTCTATGTCAACAGGCTAACCTACGAAAGGATCAATCAATTGCCTATTCTGCCTAGTGCAGGTATGAATCTCTTCTTTTAACAAGATATCATTTGCCATGCATAAAATAGTTCTTTGGATCCTATTACTTCTGTGTTCATGGCAAGCTTTTGGTCAGGATTTGCCGCGTGGATTTGCAGAAGGTGAAAAAGAACTCATGCCTCAATATATTCGTACGGCAACTTCGTACAACCCCTTCATGCGGGGTGTCGACGTCCCCGGACCAATCAGAAGTATGGCAGAATGGGAAGAACTGCAAGGTCTGATCATTTCATGGACAGAAAATTTCCGCGATATTCAGGCAGAAATAGTGCGCAGTACCATTCCACAATGCAGGATTATCATTGCTTGCTCTAACCCCGATAATGTAAGTAAATTCCTCGCGTCCAAAGGAATCAGCGACAGTCTCAATGTACAATATGTAGTAGGAAGGTATAATTCGATCTGGGTTCGGGATTATGGACCAAATTCGGTATATTATAATGATGTCGACTCGTTGTATCTGACTGATTGGATTTATAACCGGCCGCGGTATCAGGACGATACACTGGCCCGACAATTGAGCAGGGCACTCAACCTGCCATTGATGGAAACCAACAAAAAACCTGATGACTTAGTCCATACAGGTGGGAATTATATGTCAGATGGACAGGGCACAGCTTTTTCTTCCTTGTTGGTGATGGATGAAAATGGCATCGGCAATACCTTCGGCTTTTCCATTCATACGGAACCTGAAGTTGATTCTCTTATGGCGAAATACATGGGAACCAAAGTCTATGCCAAAATGGAAACCTTGCCATATGACGCAATTCACCATATCGATATGCACATGAAAATTTTGGATGAACAAACCATCCTGGTAGGTAAGTACGCCAATGATGTTGCGGATGGCGCCCAAATCAACGCCAATATAGCCTACTTACTGGATCATTATAAGAATTATTTTGGTAAACCATTCACCATCAAATACATACCTATGCCACCCGGGCCAAATGGTCGATATCCTGACCAAAATGGGGACTACAGAACTTATACTAATTCTGTGTTTGTAAATAAAACAGTCATTGTCCCATTTTATGAAGAAAAATATGATACAATTGCCAGGCGAATATATGAAGAGGCATTGCCCGGATATCAAATTGTAGGTATTAATTGTAATAAAATTATACCCTCCCTGGGTGCAATCCATTGTATCACCAAGGAAGTGGGCGTCACCGACCCGCTGCTCATTTCGGTGGATATAGCCCAACCAATCATTAACCCCGACAATGAAAGGGAACGGACTATTCATGCCATTGTAAAAAACAAATGCGGCATCGACGAGGTGTGGCTACATTTCACATTAGATGGAAGTCATGATACAACCGATAGCCTTAAAATGGAATTGACAGATTCAGAAAAATCTATTTATAGAGCCATTATCCCTACATTTAAAAAGGAAGCGAGATATTATATCACAGCCAAATCAATTTCCGGAAAAACCATAAGCAGGCCTATGACTGCACCGGAAGGTTATTTTAAAACTGTTGCCATCCCAACCGCTTCGACAAGGACCAACACGCCTCAACGAATGCATATTTTCCCAAATCCTGCCAGATCCCTGACATGTGTAGATGTGGATTACCCGATGGCAGCAAAGGTTGATATTCGGTTGACCAATGGCTTGGGAAATGTTGTTTCCACATTATATTCAGGCGAATGGAACCCCAATTCACCAAGAGTTTTTTTTGACGCATCTGCCTTAATCCCCGGACTTTATTTCGTTAGAATGGAAGGAAAGAACATCTTTTCAATGCAACAGGTAGTCATCATAAGATGATGAATATTAATCTGTTATATATTGTTCTGACTATGCTATCTTGAAGAGAAAGTTTTTGATTGGATGATAATCCATACCACCGAAATTGGAAATAATAAAGAAATCCAGGCCAATAAATGATTGAAAAACAAAAGTTCCGGCATTGGCAAATGTAACCAATATGCGATAGCCCGATAAAAAATTAATATTTCCGTGACAAAAACAGTGGAAAGAAACAAAATAAAGGGCTTTTTGGACAAATGCATCAATTTGTAATAATGAAGAAATATCAGCATCACCGGAATGATAATGCCCAAGAATACCATATGAAGATAACCAATGATGAAATCCCTGTACTTAAACGCTAATGCTGCAAAGTAGGGTAGTGCAGAAGCCAACTGCATGAAGATTCGGATTATCAGCAATATCCATGCTAACTTCATCGTACCATAACCGATAGAACCCAGTCTTTCATTCAGATAGGGTAAATGCGGTCTAATCAACTTGTAGAAAAGATAATACCCGTATATCTGCATGACAGCCCCGGTAGTAGCTATGAAATAAAAAACGGGGTTTGGTCCTGTCCAAAGCACAGAAAGTATGTAACTAAAAATAATTCCAAAGTGCAGGAAGACAAAAAACTGAGAAAATCTATGTGCTGATAATTCTATTTTATTCTCCTCAATGATATGCAGCAAAATGCCAATCAATGTAGAAAAGAAAAAACCACTATACAGAAAATGTAAGAAAAAATATAAGGCATATTTGAACCAATCAGAGTCAGAACCTACCGTTGCAATAACAGGACCCACTGCCCAGATACCCAAACTGGAAAAAACAAGGTAAAAAAGACCCATCCTAACCATCATAAAGGAAGGTCGATACTTAAATCTCTCCGGTACATTTCTTACAATAAATCCTGTGAATATATAGCTGTTAATCAAATAAAGCGTTGAGAAGGATATCGAATAAAATGCATATCCTTGAATCGGAAACGATATCAACATGCCGAGTGCACTGATGTTGGTTAGAAGAAATATCCGGCGATAGCTTTTATTTTCGGAAGTTTCATCGATATACACACGATAAATCAGTGTCATCAGTCCTATAAATATCCATCCAAGTAGTGCCGTATGAGAATGAGCGTGTAATACATTGTTGAAATTGAAACCATCCGGCATTCTGAACACAAAAAATAGCCGAAGCCATACTCCAAGAAGAGCAATCACAAGAAAATACAGCAGGGCGATCCGGGTATGTTTGCGCAGATCAATCTTTACCATGGAATCTTCAACTAAATAGGATGCAAATATCTCTAAATGTTTACTCAAATTTTTCTTTATTGACCTTTCATTAAGTCTTTAAAGCAAAAAAGCTTCCCATTCAAGGAAAGCTTTCAAAATTTTTTAGTTATACCGGTACAAAAATAATCAGATGCCGGGACCAGCATCGTATGCAACTTCGAATCTCGCGATAGATATAAGCACCAAAAGACTTTCTTAATTCAAGGTCTTCAACAATTCATCCAACTTGGGGGACAAAATAATTTCTGTGCGACGATTGGCAGTTTTAGCATCCGAGCTATTGCCGGGGTTGACAGGCATAAATTCGCCCCTGCCCTGGGCAGAAATACGCAAAGGAGATATACCGACAGCTGTCAAAACCTTAACAACGGAAGTAGCACGCAATACACTTAGATCCCAGTTGTCCTCGACCATGGAATTGCTCGATTTTGGTTTATAAGGTACATTATCGGTATGGCCTTCCACTACAATATTAATATCCGGATTCGTCCGAAGTATAGATGCTAACTGATTCAATGCTTCCTTCCCTTTTCCATCAATATTCTTACTCCCCGATTTGAACAACAGGGCTTCCGGAAGTAAAACATAGACTTTTCCATCTTTTTCTGCAACAGTCAATCCGGAAGCCTGAAAGCCAACTAAAGCATCAGCAACTTTTTGTCTTAATTCCTTTACGGCAACATCCTTCTTTTCCAATGCTGCCTGAAGCTCTCTTATTTTTTGATCCTGAGCATTCAATTCATTTTGCGCTTTATAAAATTCACTTTTGGAAACTTCAAATGCTGCTTGTTTGCGTTCAAGTTCTTCTTTCTGCCGCAATAAATCTTCTTTCTGCGTCTTGACTTGCGCAATCAACCTTTCATTCTCACTGACATTTGCATCAAGAATACGATCGGTTGTACGACTAAGTTGTTCCATCCTTTTCTTGTTCTCAGCATCCATGTTCATATAATTCCTCAGTGAGCTATTGGCCATGGCTGTATCTCTTCGGAGAAAATCAATTGTTTTAGATGATTGAATCTGTACGATTTGCAGACTATCATAACGAGACTTTACCTTGTCGTATTCGACCTGTATCCTGGCTCTCGCATTCTCTGCAGAAACAGTTTTGGCTTTTTGATCATCTAAGGACCTGTAGGGCACACAAGATGACAAAAATGAAACGAACAAAACCGGAAGAAATAAATTGAAAAAATTCCTGTTTATCATACTTTTCCTTTCTAATAAGTTGATTATTATATTAATCCCGCATTTCTTGAAATTTCAAGCATCCGGTCAATGGATGCCACACCCTCCCTGATGACCCAATCCTCCAGAATTACTTCCGGCATCTCGTATTTCATGGCAGTATAAAGCTTCTCCATTGTATTGAGTTTCATAAAAGGACATTCGTTGCAGGCGCAATTATTTTCCGGTGGTGCTGCTATAAATGTCTTATTGGGGCTTTTCAGTTGCATTTGATAAATAATGCCGGGTTCAGTAGCCACAATAAAGGTTGTTGCCTTGCTTTTTGAGGTATAATTAAGCAGGCCGGAAGTAGAACCGATAAAAGCAGCTTTATCAAGGATATGTTCTTCGCATTCAGGATGGGCTATCAGGATTGCTTCAGGGTGCCTCTCCATCAGTTTGGTAATCTTTTCGATCGAAAATATTTCATGAACCATGCAGGCCCCATTCCAAAGAAGCATATCTCGTCCGGTTTTCTTCATTAGGTATTTGCCAAGATTCTTATCCGGTGCGAAAATGATATTCTTGTCCTTGGGAATACTTTTTATAACTTCCACAGCATTGGTCGAAGTACAACAAATATCTGTCAGCGTCTTCAGTTCTGCAGTGCAATTGATATAAGAAACCACAATGTGATCAGGATATTGCTCCTTAAATTTTTTAAAAAGTTGAGGAGGGCAGGAGTCTGCCAGTGAACAGCCAGCTTTCAGATCGGGCAATACTACTTTTTTGGCGGGAGACAACATCTTTGCTGTCTCGGCCATAAAATGGACGCCGGCAAATACTATCATATCTGCGTCAGTCACGGCTGCCTGTTGTGACAGTCCAAGAGAATCCCCAATATAATCGGCAACATCCTGAATCTCTGAATCCTGATAATAATGAGCCAGGATAATGGCGTTCTTCTCCTGCTTCAACTTCTGAATCTCAGCCACCAAATCCAACTGTGGATCCACTTCTACATCCAAATAACCTTTTAAGGGCATTTGATCAATCATTTCCTGAGTTATACCGGTCATTTTATAATTTATTTCACTATTTAAGACGCAAATATCCGTTAAAAGCAACAAAATTTTGACAAAATAAGTTTTCTCTTTTGAATTGCGTTTAATATTTATATTAGTGCTAAATATTAACTTATATGTTCAGATTATTATCATTCGTCCTTTTATTGGCATTTTGTCTTCCTCTTGCTCAAGCCCAGTCTTCCAAAGGGGATAAGATCCTGGGGCTGTGGCTCAGTGAAACTAAAGAAGGCAAGATTCAGGTTTACCGTGTCGGAAATAAGTATTATGGCAAGCTGGTTTGGAGTAAGAGCATGTATGGCCCTGATGGTAAAACCTTGAATAAAGACACAAAAAATTCTGATAAAAATCTCAGAAATCGTAATTTGAAGGATCTCGTCTTATTAAAAGATCTAACCTATGATGGAGAGGAATATTCAGGAGGTACTATTTATGATCCTAAAAATGGTTCTACCTACAAATGCTACATGGTGTTGAAAGGGAATGATGTATTGAATATCAGGGGCTATATCGGAATTTCTCTAATTGGCAGGACTTCAGTCTGGACTAGAATCAAAGAATAAGTTATCTTTTCCTGAAACAACAAGGGAAAAGGATTAAATTCCTTTTCCCTTGTTACTCAAAAAAAGTACGTCACGCATGATATCAAATCACGACCGTGCTCTGAGCCCTGTCTGACCTTTGTCAAAGTCTATTTACGATTAAATTATACATTCAGTCAGACTTCATTATCCATCGCATCCAATGCAATGGTCGCGTGCGCATATGCGGCCCCTGCCCGCATTTCAGCAGCAACCCATATAGCTTCCATGATTTCTTCCTTGCTGGCCCCTTTTTTCATTGCCTGAGGCACATGAGACTTGATACAATAAGGACATTGGGTTACATGGGCTACTGCAACTGCAATGAGTTGTTTTGTTTTCTCATCCAAAACACCTTCCTTAAACACTGATCGGCTGAATTTACGCCAGGTTTCTATTTGATTTGGCGCAAGGTCGGCTTTCTTCTTTGCATTTTCTGCGGTTGCCTGAGGGTACATATCATGCTGTTCACTCATTTATTTTCTATTTTGATTTTACTATTATTAGAATGCCTGTCAGCCATTAAACAAGATGAACATCAAGCGTTATCGGCATATTTAGCGCCTTACTGATAGGACAGTTATCTTTTGCAGTATTGGCACATTCCAAAAGTTTTGCTTCACTGATACCGGGAATCTTAGCATGAAGTGTCAAATGGGAGCCAACCAATTGCAGTTTGCCCGGATCCATGGTTACCTCTGCTTTTACCTCTAATGCCTCCGGTGTATAACCTTCTTTACCCAAAAACATACTTAGAGCCATTGCAAAACAGCCTGCATGGGATGCTGCAATTAATTCATCCGGATTGGTTCCGGGACCATCTGCAAATCTGCCTGCCTTGGAGTAAGGTGCATTGTTCAAGGCCTTACTGCGTGTGGTGATATTTCCTGACCCTTCATCCACACTGCCTTTCCAAATTGCGTTTGCTACATGCTTTTTCATTATCTGATTTTTTATGATTTAAATTATTTGAGCTTAATTTGATGCACACAAATCTTATTTAGAATAAATCAATATAAAATTTGTTCATGAAATTAGTTACTTTGAATATTTAAAGACAAAATCTTTACCACCAGATATAATAAAAAACGGCTAAAAGACGATCTACTTATTTTCAATAAATTTTCAACGAAAGTAACTTGAATACATATTTTTTAAATATGACAATCCTATGGGATAGTACCCAAGGCTGGATCCAAAGAACTCATTCAATCAAACATTAAACAAAGAGCTAGAAGAAATGACCCAACAATTATTCCGAGGTCACTTTGGACTCTTCTTTCCTGAAGATTCCACCGATTTTCCTTCCAATTCTTTGCACGGTTTCAAGGCCCTTATTCAAAGTTTCGGCATTGACATCTTCAAAACCTTCAAGACTCTGTTCTATATTATATTGCTGTGGGTAAATTATGATCCTGCTATTTGTTTTGAAATGCTTTTCCAATTTGGCAGGAAGACTCTCTAATACGGGCATATAGGAAGGAGCTCCTCTTCTGGAAGACACAAGAATAATCAAGTCATCCTGATGGATATTCCGGGACAGTACCAGAAAATCTTCCCAATCATCAAACAAAATGACCTGAATATTGGCTGATGTCTTTATTTTTTTACTGCATTTTTCGACCATTTTACCGGTATTTTGATTGCAATAAATATGAACAGGGATACTGAATTCCTGGGCAAGTTTGGATACCTTGCGCATCCACATCTCAAATCCCTTTTCATGCTCAGCCAAAGGAGGAGCTGCAACAATTATCCTTTTATGGGTATTGGTTGGTTTATCGATATGGCATATGAAGGCACATTTATCTGTACTGTTCATGATATTGGCAACTTTTTCACCGATAAGCTTGTCAATCAATCCTGTTTTTTGCGGCCAGCCCAATACTATAATATCGGACATGATTTCTTTTGAAATACGTGCGATTCCGCTTCCCGGATTATGATCTATCGTAGTAATAATACTAATATTCGTTTCGGATGCCGAAGCTTGTTTGACAAAGTCCTCCAGTTTACTTCTGGCTTTTTTAATATTGATCTCCGCTTCATCATTATTGGACACGACAGTAAGTATAGAAATTGGGTTGACCGATTTGGCATCTTTAAGAAAAATGGCAAAGTCAAGCAATTGGTCCATTTTTTCCACATTAGCGATAGGAAGTAAAATATGTTCGTCATTGGTGTTGCTGGATGAATCCAAATCAAGGCTATCATTGCCTGAATCCAGAATAATTTTTTTGGAAGCTTTCTCAGTAGCAAAAGAAGCGATGATACAAGTGATCAATATAAGGATTACTGTACCATTAAGTATATTTTCATCTAATACTCCGGCATTAAACCCCACTAAAATTACTGCAAGAGTAGCCGCAGCATGAGCACTGCTAAGACCAAATATTAATTGGCGTTGAGCCCCGGAATATCTGAATGCTAATTGGGTGAATAACGCTGCAATCCATTTACCACTAATGGCTACTACCGATAGAGTTGCAGCAATGATCAACGCCTGTGGCCCACTGAGAATCACACTGATATCCACCAACATACCGACACTGATCAGGAAAAATGGTATGAAAAGAGAATTACCGATAAATTCAATTCTGTTCATCAAGGCTGAAGAATGGGGGATGAGTTTGTTGAGTGCCAATCCTGCTACGAAAGCTCCGATTATGGCTTCTATCCCGGCCAATTCTGCCAGAAAGGCAGCAAAGAAAACAACAGATAGTACAAAGATATAATGTGAATGTTTTTCACTTTCCAATTTACGAAAAAACCATTTCGCTATTCTTGGGATGAGCAAAAACATGATCACAGAGAAAATTGCAAGGGATATTGCAAGCCTAATCCAAAACTCCTGATTGAGACTTCCCTTACTATTTTCCATGACTACAGCTAAAATAATCAACACGGCGGTATCGGTCAGAATGGTCCCCCCCACAGTGATTGCAACTGCTTGATTTTTTGAAACCCCTAACCGGCTCACTATTGGATAGGCAACCAGGGTATGTGTAGCAAACATACTTGCTGTAAGAAAACTTGCATTGAAATTGTAATCAAGAAAATAATAGACAACCGGAAATCCAATCGCAAGAGGAATAGAGAAGGTAAAAAATCCAAAAAGAAGACTCTTGTTTTTATTTGCTTTAAATTCATTCAAATCCAGCTCAAGCCCGGCAATAAACATGATATACAACAAACCAATGGTTGAGAATAATTCTATCGCTGAATTCTTTTCAAGAAGTTTTAATCCATGTGGACCAACAATAACTCCGGAAATAATCAATCCTATGATGCCGGGAATATTTAATTTTCTCATCAATATCGGAGAAAGAAGAATAATCAGAAGTATCAATGAAAAAACAAGTACAGGGCTTTTCAAAGGCAACTCAAATCCATGCATCAATCTCTCAAAATATTCCGCCATACATCACAATTTTTTAGGCAGTCTGTCAATATTATAAATATCACAATCCTGAAGAAAAACAATACTCAACGCAAACTTATTCGCTTTCCGAAGCCAAATTAAAGCGTGTAAATTATGTAAATTTTCTGTAAATGGTCAATTAAGTACCGATTTTTTTGCCCAATAAAAAATTAAAAAGAAGGCAATCTGCAGATATCTAACGGCCAACAATTCTTCAACGGTCACCATGCTCAGCAGTAGAAGGTTCAAACTGCATATAAGGTATCCTGGCCATGATCGACCTTCCGAGTGTTACTTCATCGGCGTATTCCAACTCTCCTCCGAAACTTATTCCTCTGGAAATAGTCGAAATCCGAATAGGCAGATGTTGCAACCTCTTAGCTATATAAAACATCGTTGTCTCACCTTCAATATTAGGGCTTATAGCCATTACCACCTCCCTAATGTTCTTATTGATTATTCGCTGTTCAATATCTTCAATGTTCAGTTGATCAGGACCAATTCCGTCAATCGGGGAAATGAGACCACCAACTACGTGATAAAATCCCTGAAAATGACCGGTTTCTTCTATTGCCATAAGATCGCGGATGGTCTCAACAATGCACAGGATTCCATTGTCTCTTCTCTTGTCGGTACATATCGAACACAGAACCTCATCCCCCAGATTGTGGCATTCGTCGCACTCCTTCAAATCATTTCGAAGTTTTATGAAAGATTCCGAAAAAGCCTGTACCCACATGGCATCCTTGCTTAACAGATGGAGAGAAAGACGTAGTGCAGTCTTCTTACCGATACCGGGTAATGAACTGAATGATTCCACAGCTTTCCCTATTAATTGAGACGAATATTTCATTGGCAAAAGGTTCCTTAACTCTGTATATATATATATTTGCTACAAAGATATTAAAATATTATATATATTTAAGTTGGATATGGTTTATAAAAACGCTCATTTATTAAAGGCCATAATGACTATATTGGATGGGACATTGAATTAAAGTCGAAATTTCTACCTTGGCACTCCCTAATATAGAGCCAACCAAGGTTACATTAAAATGAGATAAAACCAAACAGTGAGGTGTGCATGGTTAATTATTTTTAAGTTAAGGAAATTAATTTTTATAATTGGGCGATAGTTATAATTTTGTAGGTGAAAGTTTTTTCCTTTCATTTTGCAAATGATAGAAATAATGATTGCTAATTTATTTACAAATTCAGTTGTATGACCAGATATGTACTTAAACAAGGATTGGTTTTACTGCTCCTTTTCTTATTCGGTAACCTGCATGGACAAATAAGCGGAACAGTACGTGATGCTTCCGGCCAGGGCCTGGTTGGTGTTACTATTCTAGCAATAGGAGAGAATAATGGTACCGTAACCGATATTGATGGAAATTACTCTTTACGAGTGAATACAGCAAATGCTTTGGAATTTTCCTATGTAGGATACCAGACACAAAAGATCAATATAGATGGCAGAAAAATGATTGATGTGGTAATGCAGGAAGACGTGAAGGCCTTGAAGGAAGTGGTTGTAGTAGGTTATGGGGTTGAACAAAAGAAGACTCTTACTTCATCAGTAGGTATTGTCAATTCAGATGCTATCAAAGATCTTCCCGTACCTACCATTGACGGTGTGTTGCAAGGCCAGGCCTCCGGTGTTCAGGTAGTACAGAATTCCGGCACACCCGGTGGAGGCATGTCCGTAAGGATAAGAGGTGTAAGTTCGATCAGCGGCAGTTCCCAACCTTTGTATGTCATTGACGGTATCCCTGTCACAACAGGTGATTTTGCGCAGGTAGGCTATGAAGGCCAGGGAGTAAACCAACTGTCAGACCTGAATCCCGGCGATATCGAATCAATCACCATCCTCAAAGATGCAGCGGCTGCAACCATCTATGGTGCCAGAGCCTCCAACGGAGTTGTTCTGATCACAACAAAACGAGGAAGCAGTAAGAAGTCTACCATTAATTTATCTGCCTCTTATGGTTGGCAACAACCCTGGAGGAAACTGGAAATGCTGAATGCCCACGATTGGAAACTGTACAGGAATGACTATTTCGGAACAGAAGTTTATACCCCTGAGCAAATCAATGACAACACTATAGATACAAAATGGCAGGACTACATTTTCCGTACCGCTCCAATCTCCAATTATGAATTATCAACATCAGGCGGTGATGAAAAAACACGATTTTACATCAGTGGAAACTTATTCAATCAAACAGGTACCCTGATAGGAAGTGATTACAGGCGTATGAACGGAAGGGTCAATCTGGATCATAAAATCAACAATTCTGTTACCATTGGTACAAGTATCGGCTTGTCCTATGCCAAGACTAACAGAATAGAAGGAGACCAATCCCTGCATGGTGTTTTGCCCAATGGCATTTCAACACCCGCAGTATTCCCCGTATATAACAGCGATGGTTCTTATAATCAGGATGGCCCTTATTCTAATCCGGTTTCGATAGCCAATGAGGCAACCAATGAAAACTTTTCTTACCGTGGATTGGGGAATATATATCTGGACTGGAAAATCTGGAAAGGGCTTACCTTTTCTACTAAATGGGGTATTGACTTTATGAATTTCAGGGAGCATGCCTTTGAATATAATACTGTTCAGGGTAGAAAATACAACGGGCTGGGATTCGAAACATATACTAATGTTGGTAATCTGGTTTCCAATAATACTTTGAAATACAGTTTTGATTTACAGGATAACAGGTTTGAAGTACTGGCAGGTTATTCATTCGAAAGAAAGAATGTAGCTAGTTCCTATATCAGAGGTCAGGATTATGCAGATGCAAGTCTTCAGTACATCAACAGCGCCTCTACAATTACATCTGCAAGCTCCGGTGCGTCTAATGAAGGTATAAGATCATTGTTTGGACGAATCAATTACAACCTGAAGGATAAATATCTTGTATCACTGACAGGTCGTATGGATGGATCTTCCAGATTCAGCGAGAACAATCGTAATGGCTTTTTTCCGGCTGTTTCAGCTGCCTGGAGACTTGGTGAGGAAGACTTCTTCAAGTCCAATGTAATTTCTGAGTTGAAGGTCCGTGGAAGCTTCGGACTAACAGGCAATGATGATATCCCGCAATTTCTCTATGCCGAATTATATGGCAACACTACTTATGGAGGCAAACCTGCTGTCTATCCCAGCAATATTCCAAATCCTGATCTGAAATGGGAAACAACCACTCAGGTGAATGCAGGTTTGGACATAGGCTTATTTAAAGACAGGATTTATCTGAATATTGATTTATATCGTAAATTCACCAAGGATTTGTTGTTAAGCAGACCGCTGCCATTATCTTCCGGTTTTTCTACAATCACAGAAAATATCGGTGAGGTGGAGAACAAGGGTATTGAATTGGGATTAACTACCGAAAACCTTGCAGATCGGAAATTAGAATGGAACACCAGAATCAATTTCTCTTTAAACAGGAATAAAATAACCAAACTTTACAACAATCAACCTATAGACGATTTGGGTCGTGGAAGTAACCGGATCGAAGTTGGACAACCCATCGGTATTTTCTATAGCTATGAATGGTTGGGAGTAGATCCCTCAACCGGTGATGTAGTCTTTGCGGATAAGAATTTTGATGGTAATATTACTTCCGATGATCGAACCATTATTGGAAATCCTCATCCTGATTTTATATATGCCATCACCAATAATTTCAAATATGGCAGATTTGATCTTTCCATTTTCTTTCAAGGTTCCCAGGGGAATGACGTTATGAACGGGTCGAGGCTTTATCTGGAATCTTTGCAAGGTGGTGATAATCAATTGGCAGCAATCAACAGACGATGGAAGAATGTAGGTGACATTACCGACATTCCCAGAGCGACAAACGACCCCGTTGCAGCTGCCAGCAACAAACGACTTTCTTCCAGATTCCTCGAAGACGGATCCTACCTCAGATTGAAGAACCTGACATTCGGTTATAATTTTAATACAAAGAATATCATGAAAGGCAAAATAAGCTCATTGAGAATATACTTCACGGGTCAAAACCTGCTTACTTTTACTAATTATACAGGTCTTGACCCCGAAGTCAACTATGTAGGTGATGATAATGCACGAATGGGAACAGATTTTTTCACTTATCCTCAGGCCAGAAGTTTCTCCTTTGGATTAAACGCCGGTTTTTAATATGAAAAGGATTTTGATTTTATTAGTTCTGGTATACTCATTCTCATCTTGCAATGTACTCGATGTGGAACCAACCAATTCTATACCTGCATCCGAAGCATTTAAGACTAAAGCTGATTTAAACCGTGGAATTTTGGGGGCTTATAATTCATTACAAGGTCTAAGTTACTACGGAAGAGCCTATCTGACCGTTTCAGACTTATCGGCAGACAATCTGCTTTATCCCCCGAGTGCTACCACTGCCGATTACCTCGATATCGACAATAACCATATTCTGCCTGAAAATGGAGTAATTGAAGGAATTTGGGGTGTAGCATATGACGGTTTAAATGTTGCTAACAATGTTATTGCTAAAATTCCTGAGATGAGTTTTTTGAATCAGGATGAAAAAAATGTAGCACTTGCCGAGTTATACTTTTTGCGGGCTCTGAATCATTTCAATCTTTTGAATTATTTCGGGGGAATTCCCATCAAAACCAAGCCTACCATAGGCCTTTCCGAAATAAATGCAGCACGTAATAGTCCTGAAGAAGTCTATGCCACTATCATCCAGGATCTAACTTTTGCTTCTACTTATCTACCCAAATCATCCGCATCAAAGATCCGTGCTTCACAGGGAGCAGCAAATGCGTTGTTGGCAAGAGTGTACCTGTATAAGAAGGATTATGCCGATGCCGTCATCTATGCCAGTAAGGTAATCGATGACAATAATTATTCCCTGATGAGTAATTACTCAGATATCTTTGCCGCCGATGAATCAAAGGAGTCAATTTTTGAGATCGATTTTACCTCTCTTGACAGAAACAGAATTGCAGAATACAATTTTCCGTTAACCCTTAACGGAAGAGGCAGTGTCGGTCCGGACCCCGGAATTGTCAGTGCCTACGAAGCCAATGACAAACGCAAGGATGCTTCCATTGCCTTTGCCGGGACTATCCCATATGCAATCAAATATCATGACCTTGCCACAGGATCGGACAATGTAATTGTCTTGAGATTGGCCGAAATGTATCTTATACGGGCTGAAGCCAATGCACGTTTAAATGGGAATATCAATGATATTCGGAAAGATCTTAATACCATACGAAGTCGTGCAGGGTTAGAGGAGGCCGTTGCTAATAGCATAGATGAACTGCTTCTTGCCATCGAAGCAGAACGAAGAGTCGAACTGGCATTTGAAGGCCACCGTTGGTTTGATTTGGTCAGGACAGACAGAGCAATTGATCTTCTGCCTAACGTTACCCAAAAGTACCAGTATCTTTTTCCGATTCCACAAAGTGAACTTTTAGCGAATACCAATCCCGGAATGAAGCAAAATCCGGGTTATTAAATCATATTTAAAATTTTAACACATGAAATCATTAAAAAATTTGTTACCATTGTTTTTACTTGCAGTACTTGCGGTTACCGGATGTAAAAAGGATGACCCTGTCAAACCAAAACCGGTTGCTTCTTTTACAGCCAGTCAAACTACTGTATTCGTCGGTGACGAAGTTGTATTTACCAATACTTCAGAAAATGCGACTTCATATACCTGGTCATTTGGAGATGGAACGACTTCAACCGATAAAAGCCCTAAAAAGGCTTACACCGCTGTCGGCGAATATACGGTCAACTTAACCGCTACCGGAGAAGGGGGAACAGCCACTGCCAGTGCGAAAATCACTGTAACCAAGCCGGTAAGCAAGAAAACTCTTTATTACATCGAGCTGGGGGACAAGAATAAAATTAGTAAGGTTTCTCTTACCGAAGGTTCTCAGGCTGAGTTGTTTTTGGACATCGTCGGCAAGGGAGGAGTTGGATTAGCATATGATGCCACTAATGATAAAATCTATTACAGCGACTTCGAAAATGCTGATGAAGGTATCATATGGCGTATGAATGGAGATGGTACAGGATTGGAGAAAATAGCATCCGGAATTACTGATCCTTATAGTATTGCCATTGATTTGAAAGGAGGAAAAATATTCTGGGCGGACGATAATGGTAATATCTCCAGGGCAAATCTGGATGGAAGCAATGTTGAGAAATCTTTCATTAACGTAGCTGACGGACAAATGAGAGGTATTGCCTTCAACAGTAAGACCAATAAGCTGTATTTTTATGAGGTAAATAATGAAGATCTGTATATCGCGAATGCAGATGGAACCGGTGTAGCAGTTTTGATACCCGGCGTATATGGATATGGAATTTTTGTTGATGAAGTAAATGAAAAATTATACTACGATGAAAGAAATGCCCAAGCGCTAATGCAGGCTAGTCTGGATGGCACAGGGGCAAAGACAATTTCATCTACCGGCAAAACTCGTATCCATGGCATAGCAATTGACTATGATGCCAATAAGTTGTATTGGGCAGACAGGGATAAAGGTGAAATAAAAAGAGCTAATCTCGATGGAAGTGGTGAAGAATCCTTCCTCAGTGGACTTGACAGCCCAAGAGGAATATTCATCAAGTAATCTAATCATTTGAAAAAAGCTCATTGATAGGAATATATAGTGAATCAGCAATCTATCAAAGTTTGATTGCTGATTCACTTTAATAAGTATTTCCATTAACTAATTTCAACTTGTTCCGAATCAGGAAGTGTTTCTTATTAATTCATCTTAAATTTCGTATGGAATGAAATCTATACTTAAATTATTACTTATCGTAATCATGCTTAATGGCATAGTTTCATGTGACCATGATTTTCCGGTACCTCCGGCGAGTATCGTTCCAAAATTTACCTATGTAGCTGACAATGATGGTACAGCTCCTTCGACGGTAACTTTTACTAACACTTCCATTGTCCCGACAGAGTACGGAGCTCCTACTTACACCTGGAATTTTGGAGATAATACAACCTCTACAGAAACAAATCCGGTCCATAGGTACGAAAATCCCGGTGTCTACCAGGTTTCTTTGGTTATTGTTGCAACAGGAACAGGCCAGATAAAGACGATTACACAGGCCATCAACATTAAAAATCCAGATGCGTCAGGTGTTCCTATCTATTTTACCAATAGCACTCAAGTTCTTCAGGCATATATCAATGACGATGCTCCGGTTTTTGAAGTTTTGCCAGTAACCAATATAAAGGATTCCTATGGTATTTGTATTGATACCATCCATGATGTACTCTATATTGCTGATTTGGATGGTGGGGCAATAATTCAGACTGACCTCAATGGAAAAAATCAAAAGATTTGGAGGAGTGGTCTTGATTCGCCAAGCGGCATGGCAATAGACTATGAAAAAAATGAACTTTATTGGGATACTTCCAATGGTATTCAAAAAGGAGACTTAAATAGTGATGATGTCAACCAAAAAGTCGATTTCATCACCGGTCAAACAAATGATCCTGACGGAATTGCTATCGATCCGGTCAATCGTAATCTGTATTGGATCAACTATGATGGTGGATTAGGCATGAAAGGCCTGGACGGAAGTGGAGAAAAAATCCTGATTCCAGATGCAGAAGGGGCAAGAATCATTGTTGTTGGCAACAGAATATATTTTGATTACTATAACGGTTCCGGTGATATCCATATCAAGTCTGCCAATTTGGATGGAAGCAATCTTGCTACACTTGCTACAGGAATCTCAAGAGTTGTATATGGATTAGCATATGATCCCTATGGGAATAAAATTTATTGGGGAGACAGAAATAAAGGTCAAATTACCAGAGCTGACCTTGATGGGTCAAATGTTCAAACTTTCTACACAGCTGCCGGAAGCACACCGAGAGGTATTGTTTTTGGCAAAAAGAAGTAATCGTGTATAATAAAATTATCATATCATTTCTGACTCTCTTTCTCTGTCTTGATCTGACTTCACAGTCAATTTCTGAAGAAGGCAAATTATTCATCATTGGTGGTGGTCGCAAACCGGCCTCAATGATTCAAAGAATGGTAAAGGAAGCTAATTTCAAACAAGGAGATTATGCAATGATACTTCCTATGGCCAGTGGAGCGCCTCATTCTGCAATCAATGAAATGAAAAAAGCTTTGGCAGAGTCGGGTATTATGGAATGTTATGGGATCAACTTCGATCAATCAATGATCAAGGATCCAATCAAATTGGATTCTGTAAAAAACGCAAGGTTAATCTTTCTGAGTGGTGGCGACCAGAACAGATTCATGCATCTTGTACTAAATTCACCATTGGAACAGGCAATCAAAGATGCTTTGTCTAACGGTGCATTGATAGCAGGAACAAGTGCCGGGGCCGCAATGATGTCCAAATACATGATCACCGGCAATCAATTGCAGGATACAGTATACACAGCTACCTTTAAAAATATAATTGCTGAAAATGTTGAAATTGCTATGGGCTTGGGATTATTGGTAAATGCGATAGTAGATCAGCATTTCCTGATAAGGAGCAGACATAATCGATTATTGACCGCAATCTGTGAATATCCCGGAAATACCGGAATAGGTATTGATGAGTCTACTGCATTACTGGTCAAAGGAAATATTGGAACCGTAGTGGGGGAGAGTCAGGTATTAGTATATCGGCTGGATTCCCGTCCCAAAGTTGGCAAGAATGGAAAATTTTCCGTCCCCAAAATCAGGACTGAAATATATACCGAAGGAGATAGTTTTAAAATCAAGTAATTGATGATGAGTAGATTTTTTCTGATCACAATATGTATATTTTGGGCTACAATGGCTGATTGTCAAATTTCCGGAATTGAAAGAAAAATAGTAGAAAAAGTTGACCGCAATCATGATGAAGCCTTGGCATTTTTAAAAAAAATCGTCAACATCAATAGCGGTACAATGAATTTTGCCGGAATAAAAAAAGTAGGCGATGAATTTGCTGAGCGGTACAGGAAACTGGGTTTTGATGTACAATGGATTCCGGGAGACAGCTTTGGACGTGCAGGACATTTGGTTGCTACAAGATTGGCTGCCAAAGGTCCGAAAATTCTTATGATCGGCCACCTGGATACCGTTTTTGAACTTGACAGCCCCTTTCAGGAATATACCATGATCGACGATCACTTGATGAAGGGCCCCGGAGTTTTGGACATGAAAGGTGGTAATGTAGTTATGTATTTAGCTATTAAAGCTCTTTATGAGTTAAAACTCTTGGACAATTTATCCATAAAAGTATTTTTGGTTGGTGATGAGGAGTTGAGCGGTGAACCTATTGCCTTATCAAAGAAAGATCTCATCGAAGCCGGGAAATGGGCTGATATTGCCCTTGGATATGAAGATGGTGATGGAACTTTCGACCATGCCAATATTTCCCGCAGAGGTTCAGCCGACTGGACTCTTAAAGTAAAAGGAATACCTGCGCACAGTTCACAAATTTTTCAACCTGAAGTTGGCGCAGGTGCAATCTATGAGACATCGAGAATCCTTCATGAATTTTATAAACAATTGAGTAATGAAGAAAACTTTACTTTTAACCCAGGTCTCATTAGTGGAGGTAATTCGTTAACATTCCATGAAGAGACAAATAAATCTGAAGCTTTTGGAAAAAACAATATTGTGTCGGCCGAGGTGATTGTCACAGGCGATATGCGTGCTGTCTCCATGGAACAGCTGATCCGAACCAGGAGAATCATGCAGGAAATAGTCAGCAATTCCCTACCTAATACCTCAGCAACCATCGAATTTGGTGATGACGGGTATCCGCCCATGACTATGACAGAAGGCAACATTCAGTTGCTGGGCCTGTTCAGTAAGGTAAGTCAGGACCTTGGGTATGGTACAGTGCATCCGGTAAATCCCAGAAATTCAGGTGCTGCCGATATTTCCTTTGTGGCAGAAGATGTTTTCATGGCGATGGATGCCATTGGATTGTGTGGTACCGGCGGGCATACTATAGAAGAGACAGCTGATATATCATGCCTGCCGAAGGAAGCCAAACGCACTGCTATCCTTCTTTACCGGTTAAAAGACATAAAATTTTAATGACCATGGAAGAATGGTCAGAAACTAAAGCCAATGAAATCATTTCTGAACTTATGCTCAGCAATGATGCTTTTAGCAAATGGCTTGGAGTGCGTGTTGATTTGGTAAAGGAATCTTCTGTCGAAATATCATGTAATATTACTGAAACTATGACCAATGGATTCCATGTTGCACATGGCGGAATTGTCTTTTCACTATGTGACAGTGCCCTGGCTTTTCACTCCAATTCCTGGGGCAGAAAAGCTCTTTCTATAGAAACCTCCATCAATCATTTATCCCCAATCAGAGTGGGTGATAGGATAACTGCCAAAACCTCCATAATAAAAGTTGGGAAATCAATCGGTAATTTCCTGATTGAGGCATATAATCAGGATGATAAAAAAGTGGCCATCATGAAGGGTATGGTGTTCTACCTTGGAGATCGTTGGGCATGATTCCACATTAACCGTGAAGTCTTCCCTTCCTCATCAATAGTATTTCGTCCGATTCCCTGCGATCAGGATCTGGTACACAACAATCCACCGGGCACACTGCTGCACATTGTGGTTCTTCATGGAAGCCAACACATTCGGTACACTTGTCAGGTACGATATAATAATAATCGTCCGAAACAGGAGACATCAATTGATCATATCTTACCACTGACCCATCTTCCAGTGTATAATCACCAACAACTGTGGTGCCATCTTTCATTCTCCATTCAACACCGCCTTCGTAAATTGCATTGTTAGGACATTCCGGCTCACATGCACCACAATTGATACATTCATCCGTTATTATAATAGCCATTTATTAAAGTCAAATTTTAATCAAAGATACAACATATACAAATAACACTTTGTTTACTTATCATTCCTAAGCGTAAAGTAAGCTGCTGTTGTATAAAAATTTCTAAAGAAAGGTAGTTTCGTCAAAAAACCGGGAACCTTTCTGGTTCTAAGCTTAAACTTATATTCATAAATAGGATTGATAAGCCAAAAGGATGTATCAATAATATTGAAGTGTTGGCGAGCAATAGCGTTGAATCGTTCAATACTGATACCGGTGGCTTTCAGTTCCATCAGCTCTTTTACTGTACTTTCCGCTTCTCCTGCCATCTGTAACAAGGATCTGTATAAAGGTCCCGGTAGTAAATGTATCCAGGGTATTTTGGAAAGGATTTTACTTCTTAAAATCTGTTGGTGACCACCGAATGGCATATACCAGGGTGGAAATGCAAAGAATAATGTCCCGCCCGGTTTGGATAGTTTCTTCAATTCAGGAATTATTTTCTCCTGATCCGGGATATGCTCTATTACATCTTTAAGGATAATCAGGTCAAAAGGCTCCAGATTGTCTCTTTGCGGATCAATATCGTATATATTCTTGACAATAAACTTAATTCTGTCACCATGCTCTGTTTCTCTAAATAGCTCACGGGCCGATTCTATCCTTTTTTGCTCCAGTTCAATTCCCGTACAATCGTGCCCTCTTTCGAGAAAAGCTTTCAATACTCCGGCTTCACCGCAACCTACTTCCAATACTCGTATCGAAGAACAAGTATCCATAAATTGAGAAAGATAGGGAATGATGTGATCTCTTGACGTCAGGTATTGAATATTAAAATATGTCTTAATATCTGAATGAAATTCAAGCATTTATAACCATTGATTTAAAGGAAATTCAAATACTTCTGCTGTTGCTTTCGATTGAAAATCGACTGAAGCAAACATGGCTTCATTACCATTGGCAACCATAAGCCACGGTGCAAAAATAACATTATTATAAAATGCTACCTGATCGATTACAAGTTGGCTTAACGGAACAGTGGGTGCTTTCGTCTCTATAATCATCCAGGGCTTGCCCTTCTTGTCATAAATCAACAAATCAATCCTCTTTTGAAGTGAATTATGCTTTATCCCATATTCGGTCCGCATTCTCACCCATGGAATACCAAAATCAGCATGGAGTTTGATGATAAGACTCTGTCTTACAATTTCTTCAGGAGTCACTTTAAGATGGACTCTCCTTGTCTTGTCGAAGAAATGCGGTTTGCCTTGCACATATTTGACCTCAAGTTGTTTGGCAAATGGCATCAAATCAAACACAACAGGCATCAGCTGTTTTTATGCTTGACTGGCTTCAAAGGGCCTGCTGCATGAAATTCATTCTTTATTATATCAGCATATTTTTCCAGCAGTTCCTTGATTCTTTGAAGACTCATTGACTTAACTATAATTCCGATGTGGTATTCCATATCCAGCTTCCAGACTATTTCATCATCATCAAAATCCGAATAATCAGGGCATTCGTACTTAGACAGAGAAATAATAATACCTGCGTGAAACTTTTCTTTTTTAGGTATCCTATACTCTGTTCCGGATGCTGAATGCGACTCAACCTTGGCCCATTCCGTCCAAAGGCCTACTCCGGTAGCAAACTCGACCATTTCCGCCAGATGGGCACCGCCAACTCGTGAGGCAGTTTCAAGAAAATAAAAATGCCCATCTTCATGACATTTGATAAACTCGGTATGTGTTGCACTATAATTCATACCAAAGGCCTTCATAATATCTGCATTGAGCTTTTGAAGTTCTTTGTCATCGTAACTATCATACTCTACGGTATGTGAGCGGAATATCCCCCCACCATGAGATACTTCCATCGGAGTATTGACATACTTGCTCACCTGAGCAAATACAACCTTCTTTTTATCGTTGATGGCATCCACATGGTAGACATCGCCGGGCCTGAATTGTTCAATCAGATATTGATATCTTTTGTCCCCCAGACTCTGAATAACCGTCCATGCGTCTTCCCTGGTATGGCATTTTACGATACCGGTCGCAGAAGCCTCACCCCGAGGTTTTATCAACCAGGGCGCTTTAACAGTTGAAAGATAATGATTTACTTCGTCATCATTGAACAAGCCTGAAAATGCCGGCACCTTGATGCCTTTTTCAAACGCCTTCATCCTCATGGATAATTTATCGCGAAAGTGATGTGCAGTAGTCTGACCCATTCCCGGCAATCTGAAAGTTTCGCGTAGGGCAGCAGCTTTTTCCACATCAAAGTCATCCAACGCAACTACCCGGTCAATTTTTTCAGAACGCATCAGAAAAGCAGTCCCTTTGATCAAATCATCCAAATTCCACTCATCGTTTTGATCTTCCTGGATGTAAAAAATGTTATCTATATGGGACCTCGCCCAAGGCTTATCTTCTAATCCCTTGGAAGTAACCAAATATACTTTATTACCGGCTTCCTTACAGGCTATCAAAAAATCATTTCCCTTATAATAGCTCGCGATACACAAAAAAGTAGCCATATTGCTTACATTAATTTTCTTATTTATAATTTATTCAGGCTCTGATTAATCAATATTTTATATCACTGTTCCGGACGGTATGACAGCATTTTTCTTTACAACCACTATGCCATCGACGATACAATATCCTTCCTCTTCTACATTTGCCTTCGTTGTGCTCCCCTGAATTCGGACATCTGAGCCAATTCTTGCATTTTTATCGATGATGGCATTTTCTATATAACAGTTATTACCGATTCCCATTGGGATCCTACCTTTATTAGACACTATATCCTCAATCGTTTCAAAAAAATCATTTCCCATGACGATTGAAGCCTTTATAGTTGTATTGGCTCCAATTCTTGAACGAATACCGATGACCGAACGGATAATGGATTCTGCATGCAGAATTGCACCTTCTGATATTATGCTGTGTTGAATCTTGCTTCCGAAAATTTTTGAGGGAGGAAGCATCCTTGCCCTGGTATAAATCATTCTTGCGTTGTCAAAAAGATTGAATTTTGGAACATCATCCGTCAATTCCAAATTGGCTTCAAAGAAGGATCGAATATTTCCAATATCAGTCCAGTAGCCTTCATACTGATAACTGACTACCTTTCTACCTTCAGATATTGCGATGGGAATGATTTCTTTCCCAAAATCATCTGCAGCAGGATTTTGCTCAAATAGCTCTTCGATTGTAGGCCTATTGAAAATATAAATGCCCATCGATGCAAGATAATTTTTACCTGCTTTTTGATTGGATTCAGACATGGGAGATACCCATTCAGGTAAATCTTCTGCATTTGGCTTTTCTACAAAACTGGTTATTCGGGAAGTATCATCGACTTTCATAATGCCAAACCCTGTGGCATCACGAGCTACAACAGGAATAGTCGCAATTGACAATTCTGCATTCTTCTCTATATGAGCCATGACCATTTCCTCAAAATCCATTTGATACAATTGATCACCTGACAGAATTAAGACATAATCATAATCGTGATTGACCAGGTGGTGCATTGATTTCCGGACCGCATCAGCCGTACCTTGAAACCACTGCTTACTACTTGGCGTTTGTTCGGCAGCAAGAATATCTACAAATCCATGAGAGAATTTGTCAAACTGAAATGTATTCTTTATGTGTTTGTTAAGCGATGCTGAATTATATTGGGTCAACACAAACATTCTCTTAACCCCTGAATTCAGACAATTAGAAATAGGTATATCAATCAAACGGTATTTACCACCAATAGATACAGCAGGCTTGGAACGATGCTTAGTTAAAGGATAAAGTCGTGTCCCGGCTCCCCCGCCTAAAATAAGGCTGATCATTTTAATCATAGTCAATCATTTTATATATTCATTCGACTTGTAATATTAATATAATTTTTAAAAATTATGTTAATTCCTTATAAAGATTCAAATAATTATGTGCAGCGCTGTCCCAACTAAAATCCAAAGCCATATCATGGGCCTGCAATCTGGCAAATTCTTTTTGATCATGAAATACGGAAATTGCTCTGTCAATTGCATGTAAAGCATCATCAAGCGTGAATTGTTGAAACCGAAATCCTCTTCCTTCCCAGTCTCCATGATCCCAAACCGTGTCAATTAATCCTCCAACGGCGCGGACGATCGGCACCGTACCATATCGCATGGCATACATCTGATTAAGACCACAAGGCTCGACCCTTGATGGCATCAGGATAAAATCCGCTCCGGCATAAAGCTGATGCGCAAGGGTTTCGTTATATTCTAACGAACAATCAAACATACCTTGTAAGTGCCATTGAAGATGCCGAAAACTCTGATGAAGATTTCTGTCGCCTGTACCCAATACTACAAAGGAAACTTTTCTGCCTGACTGGGCACATCTGAAAATCAAGTCAGGTAAGAGATCTGCACCTTTCTCAGCAACAAGGCGGCCTATGAACACAATCAAAGGAAGATTGGGATTAATCCTAAATTTTTCGCTGATAACCAATTTATTATACGATTTAAAGCTGCGGACATCTTTTTTGAGTTTGTAGGCAATTCGGGGATCTGTTGCCGGGTTCCATGTCTCATTGTCAATTCCGTTCAAAATACCTCTACATTTATGCCATTCCGATCTTATCAAAGATTCTAATCCGTTACTCTTATTCGAAAGTTCTTCCATGTATGAATAAGAGACGGTAGTGACTCGCCAGGCGCATTTAATTCCAGTGGCAAGGCTGTTGATCATACCGTTCCAGTCAAGTATCGGAGCAGCATAGGTTCGAAAATAGGGCAGGAGGTCCTTATTGTTCCAGCTGAAGATTCCCTGATACACACCATTATGGATGGTCAAGACTTTTGGGATATAGGCAAGTGATTCATATTCCGGGCAATAATTTGTCATAAAAGGAATCAGGGCAGTATGATGATCATGACAATGGATGACATTTGGCCTCTCAGCACTTGATATAAGCCATTGTAATACAGCCTGTTGGAATACCAGATATCTCTCCAGCTCGTCACTGTAACCATAACCGGTTGTTGGATCAGCATACACACCGGGGCGATCAAACATACCGGGTACATGGACTGCAAATAACGTAAAGCCAAGGATATCATCGACTTCTTGCTCAATGCTATATCTGATATAGCTTCTATTTAATCGAACAGTACCGGTAAAAATAGTTTTAAACTGATGTTCCCACAACCATTTGGTTCCATACTTTGGTATGATGACTCCGGCTTGCATCCCGATACGGTTCAGATATTTTGGCAACGCTCCGACAACATCACCCAATCCTCCGGCTTTTGCAGCGGGATAACATTCGGCAGCAACATGTAATACTTTCATTAGAGGATAATTATATATTAATTTATTATAAAACGAGTTTGTTTAAAATTTTTGATGCGAAATCAATTCAAATTTTGAAATAAATATATAGATATTGTAGGAACTAAAAAATCTTAATTGGAAAATAATTTTTTATTACATAGCGCAGGATTCACCCTATAATATCACAAAGTCCCTTTAATATCCGCATTTTAATGCATATCATTTGTTGATTCAACCTGAATTATACTATAAGGCAATTATGGATTAAATTTCAATCAAAAATTACTCATTCCTGAATGGAAAGAAGAAAAACCAGATTCAAACAGCATTGGGGACATAGTAAATCAATTATAACAAACTGATAATAATCTCGTAATATATTTATAATTTTAAAAAAAGACTATATAATTGTTTGACAATTCACTAAACATAAAAAGTATAATAAACTGCGGCTCTGTATATTAACTAATAATTTATCTGACATTATAAATCGTTAGTTTATTTAGATTCTTTGCTGTCAATAAAAAAACTTACTATGGTAAATGCATGGATGGGCCAATTATAGAACCTTTTAACACCCTAATATTCGCTATTTTGGTTTTGGGACTTTTATTGTATTCATTGCCGGGTATAACAAAAAACCAATCATACGCAAAAACACAGTCTATGAAAGCACTTGTTTATTTATTATTTGTGCAATTTGTAATATATACTAACTATACCAATCAGATTTAATATTAAAAAAATCATATCTTTGCTTTCTATCATATATATTGTGCAAAACGAATTATTAAATTCCGATACCAGCCATCTGAGCAAGGAAGATAAAATCATCGAAAAGACGCTTCGACCCGGTTATCTTGGTGACTTCAAAGGGCAAAGGAAGATTGTAGATAATCTTGAGGTCTTTATCAAAGCAGCTAAACTGCGAGGAGAGGCCCTTGATCATGTTTTACTCCATGGACCTCCGGGATTGGGGAAGACTACTTTGTCCAATATTATTGCCAACGAACTAGGCACCAATCTTAAAGTAACTTCAGGACCAGTCCTGGATAAGCCCGGAGACCTGGCCGGTTTACTAACCAACCTTGAACCGAATGATGTCCTGTTTATTGACGAAATACACCGACTGAATACAGTTGTGGAAGAATATCTATATTCTGCCATGGAGGATTATAAGATCGATATCATGATTGATTCCGGACCTAATGCCCGAAGCATTCAGTTAGCACTTAATCCTTTTACACTAATCGGGGCTACTACACGCCAGGGGTTGTTGACAGCACCGATGAGAGCGAGGTTTGGGATAAGTTTCCACCTGGATTATTACGACATACCTACCCTGGAGGGAATTATCAAAAGAGCAGCAGGAATACTTAACGTAAGAACGGAACGAAACGGAATCCATGAGATCGCAAGAAGAAGCCGCGGAACTCCCAGAATTGCGTATGCTTTACTAAGAAGAGTCCGTGATTTTGCTCAGATCAAAGGAGAGGGTGTGATCACACTCGACATCGCCAGAATGGGCCTGAATGCCTTGAATGTCGATGAAAGCGGTTTGGATGAAATGGACAACCGGATTTTGCGTAGCATCATCGAAAAATTCAATGGCGGACCTGTAGGTATCAGCACCATTAGCACAGCAGTGGGAGAGGAAAGTGGCACCATCGAAGAAGTATATGAGCCTTTTCTCATCATGTCAGGCTTCATACAAAGGACACCACGCGGTAGGATTGTCACAAGAAAAGCCTATGATCACCTTGGAATAAAACCCGGACCGATTCAACCTTCCCTTTTCGATTAAGCCTGCGCTTTAGGCACGCTGAAACTCATAGGTGGAATGGTCTGATTCTCAATATCCTGAATACTTCCAAAACTCTGTTCAAACCTTGCTATGTTATCACGTAAAGCGTGCATCAGGCGTTTGGCATGTTGAGGTGTCATAATGATTCTCGACTGAACCTTAGCCTTCGGAACATTCGGCATCACTCGAACGAAATCCAGGACAAATTCAGAATGACTGTGTGTAATGATTGCCAAATTGGAATAAATACCGTCTGCCACTTCCTCAGTCAATTCAATATTCAATTGGTTCTCTGTTTTTTCTGCCATTATTGTTACTTTTGAATGTCAAAGATAAAATAAATTGACAAAACGATTCCATGATTCGATTTTTAGAAATATAATAAACGATTGACATATTGATATGAAATGGTTGAATTTTCTGTTTACAATTTTCACTTTCTTGCCTGCTTATGATATAAATGCGCAAATGTTTCTTAAAATAGTGAAACAACCCGGTGAATATGAAAGCCTCTATGATACGATCCGCTTTCCTTCCGGATTGAATGGATGGGATCCTTCAGCCAAACTTGATTCGGATCAGCCCGGAGTTTTCAGACTTCCAGATTTTTCCGGCATCTTGGAATACAAGGCTTGCAGAGGCACCTGGCTGTCAGTCGAAGGATCTTCAACCGGAGGTGAAATACCAAACAGAAAGATAACATTTAAAGCTGGCGATACTGTTTCCATTAGTATTGACTCTTGGAAAGATTGGTACAGCTCCTCCACACACACAGCAACCAAACAAGTATACCTGCTCAAATCGGATTTCCCGATGACTCCATTCAATAAGAAGAGAAGAGTATGGATCTATCTGCCTGATGATTATGATTCTTCATCCAAAAGTTACCCGACTCTATATTTACACGATGGCCAAAACCTTTTTGACAGGGCACTGAGTTTTGCAGGCGAATGGCAAGTAGATGAGGCAATGCAGAACTATGCAAAGCAGGGCATTAAGGATTGCATAGTTATTGGAATTGACAACGGAGGCAATGACAGAATCGATGAATACACCCCCTATATAAATCCAAAATATGGCGGTGGAAATGGTGAGAAATATGCCGAATTTTTAGTTAACACCCTAAAACCTTTCATTGATAGGCATTTCAGAACATTAACCGAACCAGAACATACCAGAATCGCCGGTTCATCATTAGGTGGCTTAATCAGCTATTTTACCGCCATCAGGTATCCGAATGTTTTTGGTAGAGTAGGAGTTTTTTCACCTTCCTTCTGGTATTCAGACAGCTTAATGGCCGATGTGAAAAAATTTGTTCCACAATCCTATCAGAAATTCTATTTCGTGGCAGGCGCCAATGAAGATGAAGATATGGTACCTGATATAGATAAATACATTACCATGATGAAACAACAGGGGATGACAGAAAGCCAGATACAAAAGGTTATCAGGCAAGATGGGAAGCATAGTGAATGGTTTTGGGCACGTGAATTCCCCATGGCTTATTATTGGTTGGACTTGTGGGGTGAATTGTCAGAGGTATCAGCTTATACCACAGAACAAAATTATATCACAGTTATTGACTCGCCATCGACCCGGCCGACAATTAAGATTAGTGACAATCTGCCGGTTACGGCTCACCTTGCCATTATAAATGCCAGTTCGGGAAAGGTTGAGATGTCCTTAAAAGTTAAACATGGTGATGTTGTAGTATGCAATGAGCTGATCAACCCTCAGGTCTATATAGCCAAAATTATTGGAAATGGAGTTAATCAAAGTGTCAAATTTCTCAAAATCAACTAAATAAACAATAATTTACCTTTTAAAGAGAATTAATTTATCCCGGATAATTTATTTTATTCCAATCTTTGTATTCAGATAAACAAATTGTACCAACAAAACTTTGTATTTGAATTAGAAAAATTAAAAAACATGAAATATTTACATTTATACATATTTGTCTTTATTTTTCAAATCGCTGATGCACAGATAATTACTTCGTCCACTAATCCTACTCCCGGGACTGTTAACAAACAGATAGGCGTAATTGGTTTTGATACCAATGAAGTCAAAAAGACCGGGAATGCTCAGGTGTGGAATTTCAACAATCTAACGCTCACAGGCCTTAATATTACCACCTCATACAGTGATGTTGCCGGCTCCCCGTTTATCAATGAATTTCCAGGTGCCAATATTATACAAAAGACAAGCAACCAACCCGATGCATTCTTTAAAGCCGATAACTCGGGCATGCATTTTATAGGAGGCGTAATGTCCGGCCCGATGTTTCCGAATGGTTTCCTTGCTGCAAAATTTACACCTGTCATTGCCCAATACAATCTACCAATGCAATACGGTAATCACAGCGCTGAAGCCACTTCATTCTTTTATCCTATTCCCAAGGAATTGATACCGGACAGCCTGCTTAATAATATTCCATTCCAATTGGATTCCATAAGGATTCGAATTGAAATCACAAGGAAGTACGATTGCATCGGTTCGGGTACAATCCACCTTCCTCTGGGAAGCTACTCTGTGGTACAGGTTGATTTCAGCTTCAAACCCGGGCAGAAACTGGAAGTAAAGGTGCCGTTCCTGGGTTGGATAGATGTATCCCAATTTGTCAATCTGGGCCAGTTCAATCAGTTTATCCCGGAGACGGAGGGCATTTATTTCCTTTCACCTCAACACAGTGGACCAATAGCTGTATTTAATAGAAATACCATCACCAAAAGACTGGAAAGTGGTTTGATTTCATCACTTGCTATTAATGCTACTAATGAAAATATACAAAAGATCACATTTGCAGTATACCCAAATCCTGCCGGTGAGTATATCGAAATCAGGGACTTCAATTTAAAATATACCGATATCATAATCATTGATTCCAATGGCAAGGTTGTTAAATCACTTAAAACAACAAACGATAAACAAATAAATGTCAAAGACTTGCACCCAGGTGTATATTATTTGAATATATTCAACAACAATCGCCAAATTGGCTTTTCCAAATGGATTAAAATGTAAATGATATGGAAGCCCTGCAATGGTCCTGGAAGGAATTCTTTACGGTTTTCGTATCGTTGTTTGCCGTCATTGATATACTTGGATCTATTCCCTTACTTATATCGTTAAAGGAAAAAATGGGATATATACGATCCTTTTATGTCGTGCTTATTTCAGGCATTCTTATGATTCTTTTTTATTTTGTAGGAAGGCCCTTTCTTAACCTTTTCGGCTTAGATGAGCACTCATTTGCTGTTGGAGGCGCCATTGTTATTTTCTTGCTGGCTCTTGAGATGGTACTTGGGCGCGATATTTTTCACACGGACAGCAACCCAAAGGCCGGTACCCTTGTGCCCATTGCCTTCCCTTTAATTGCCGGTGCCGGTACACTTACTACCATCATGTCATTGAAGGCTACTTATGAAACGAGAGGAAAGAATGAATTAGTGATCCTGGTGGCTATCTTAGCCAACCTGATCATTGTGTATATTGTATTGAAATCGCTTAAATGGGTGCAGCGAGTCATCGGAGTATCAGGCCTTATAGCTATCAGGAAATTCTTTGGTGTCATTCTCCTTGCTATTGCCATTCAAATATTTGTAAAAAATATAACCTTGATCGGACTCTGAAAATTGATTAAAGCTGATATAAATATTTGTATCATCTTTTTATCCCTTTATCAACAATCATTCTTCTGAAAACGTTACTAATGTTCAAATAACCATTAATTATTAGATTAATTTTTAGTTTTGCGACTTTAAGAAAAAATCATGTCGGTAGAGGTAAACAATCTGACTAAAATATACGGTACACAAAAAGCCCTGGACAATGTAAGTTTCAGCGTTTCTGAAGGAGATATCCTTGGTTTTCTTGGACCTAACGGAGCCGGCAAGTCTACAACCATGAAGATATTGTCTTGCTTTATTCCACAAACCAGTGGTGAAGCGACAATCGGTGGAAAGAATGTCAAATCCGAATCTCTTGAAGTGAGAAGACTTGTGGGCTACCTCCCTGAGCATAACCCCTTATATAAGGATATGTATATCAAGGAGTACCTATTGTATATTGCCAAATTGTATGGAATTGCCAGGCCTTTCAACCGGGTTAAAGATATGATCGAATTAACCGGGCTGGGTCGGGAGCAAAAGAAACTGATTAGCCAGATTTCGAAAGGGTATCGCCAACGTGTCGGCTTAGCCCAGGCTATGATTCACAATCCTGAGGTGTTAATCATGGATGAACCTACCAGTGGACTGGATCCCAACCAGTTGATGGAGATTCGCAATGTTATCAGAGAAATTGGAAAAGAAAAAATAGTAATCTTTTCAACCCATATCATGCAGGAGGTGGAAGCTTTATGCAACCGCGTAATTATTATCAATAAAGGTAAGATCGTCCTGGATGATAATACCGAAAAACTTCAAACAGTAAGCAAAGGCAGCACAACAGTGATGGTTCAATTTGTTTCTCCCGGAAAAATTGATACAACAAGGTTTAAGCATATCAAGGGATTAAAAGACATCAAACATACAGAAAATAACGTATTTGAATTTACATCAGAAAGGGATTCAGATATCAGGGAACAAATATTTGATAGTTGTGTCTCTGCCGGTTACAAAATAATTCGAATGGAACATCGCCAATTCAGTATGGAAGATATTTTCCAGCAATTAACGCTCAAATCCTGACATTTATGTGGACCATTGCTTTTAAAGAAGCTTCTTCATTTTTTAGCTCGCTGGCCGGTTTAATCATCAGTGGTGTATTTCTGCTGGTCATGGGACTGATGTTATTCTTTTTCCCGGATACCAGCATACTTAGTGGAAATTATGCCAATATGGATGGTCTGTTCTATTTGGCCCCTACTATTTTTACCTTTGTGATTCCGGCAATCACTATGAGATTTTTTGCTGAAGAACTTCAGACAGGAACCATCGAACTGTTAGCTACCAAACCCATTTCTGATTTGAAGATCATTATGGGGAAATTTTTAGCAGGCTTGTTTCTGATCTTCTTATGCCTTGTACCGACCCTTGTCTATTATTACACAGTTTATCAATTGGGTTCTCCTGTAGGTAATCTTGATACAGGCGGAATTATGGGCTCTTATATTGGCCTTTTCTTTCTTTCGGCCAGTTTTCTTTCTATCGGCATTTTTGCCAGTGCACTGACACATAATCAGGTAGTTGCTTTTGTAATAGGCACATTCCTTTGCTTCATTTGCCACTGGTTTTTCCTGTATGTCAGCAAGATTCCTGCCTTTGTAGGAAATGTTGATTATATTTTGCAAAAATTCGGAATAGACTACCATTATTCCCGAATGAGCAAGGGAGTTATTGACCTCAAGGACGTGGTGTTCTTCCTTTCAGTAATCTCCATCTTTTTGTCATTGACTCATTTTGTATTGCAACGAAGAAAATGGTAAAAACAAATCAAAGTAAAAATAAGGCCGAAAAAGCTGAAATGTCGCCCAGAAAACAAGGCTATATCATCCTTGGTCTGATGTTTGGCTTCGTTTTCATTGCTAATATACTTGCTTCATTTACCAATCTGAATATTGACCTGACTGAGGAAAAAAGATACACCCTGACCCCCGCTACGGTGAAAATGCTTCGCGGACTTCAAGACAATATTTATGTAGAAGTTTTACTGGAAGGAAAATTTCCGGCCGGCTTTAAACGCCTTCAGGAATCCACCCAATCAGTATTGGACCAGTTCCGCAATCAGACATCCTTTGTACAGTATCGTTTTCTTGATCCGCTTGACACAAAATCAATAGAAGATAAAAATGAACGTATCAAAGATCTGGCAGAGCAAGGAATAAAACCTACTAACCTACGGGTCATGGAAAATAATGAATCTATTGAAAAGTTGATTTATCCGGTGGCAGTAGTCAAATATGGTTCCCAAATCATCCCCGTCAACCTTCTGGAAAATTCAGTCGCCGGTTTCAGTGATGAAGAGGTGCTGAACCAATCCATCAACTTGTTGGAATACAAACTGGCAGATGCAATAAATAAAATTTTAAGAAAGAACAAACCTACAATAGCTATAACAAAAGGTCATGGTGAATCAAAACCAGTAGAAACCAGAGACCTTATCAATACTCTTGCCCCTTTCTATGATCTGAAATGGATCGACCTGGATAGTATGTACAGAATCCCGGATGAAGTCAATCTGGTCATCATGCCTAATCCTTCAAAGCCATATAGTGAGAAAGCTAAGTTTATTCTTGATCAATATATTATGCGAGGCGGCAATACCATGTTTTTGATCAACAGATTGAAAATCGACATGGATTCTCTCAGAAACCCCAAATCCGAGTATGTCCCGATAGAAAATGATGTCAACCTTGAGGATATGTTCTTTAAATATGGAGTGCGTATTGAACCCAATCTTGTCCTCGATATGGAATGTTCAAAGATTCCGCTTGTAGTCGGAAAACTGGGGACAGGTGTTCAGACGGAACTCTTCAAATGGTATTATGCGCCATTGCTGAGTACCAGAGTTCAGCATCCAATCGTTAAAAACATCGACAGAGTCAATGCATACTGGACATCCAGTATAGATACAGTTAAGACAAAAACCCATATTGCTAAAACCAATTTGCTTAACTCCAGTCAGCATTCAAGGTTGCAATATGCGCCTGTCCGAATTAATTTTGAAATCCTGAGATATGACCCCGATCCTTCCAAGTTCAATAAGCCCTACCAACCGGTAGCCTGGCTTCTTGAAGGGCCATTTCCCTCCTTATACGAAAATCGGGTCAGTCCGGATATGTTAGAGGGATTAAAACAAATCAAAATGGAATATCTTCCGGTTGGCAAGCCAGCCAAAATGCTGGTTATGTCATACGGCAAGCTTATCAATAACCTCTACAACCCTGAAAATAATGAATATATGCCGATGGGTTATAACACATTTGATAAAATATTATATGGCAACAAAGATTTTGTAATAAATGCCGTGGAATATATGTTTGATGAATCAGGAATCCTTTCTGCCAGGGCAAAGGAAGTGAAATTGCGTCTATTGGATAATGTCAGAATCAAGGAGGAAAAGACCTATTGGCAAATGCTGAATGTTTTGTTACCAATATCACTCCTTGTACTTGGAACCTTTGTATTCAATTATATCAGGAGGAAGAGATTCGCTTCATAATAATTCAGAACCATTGATATGTCTTCTAAATTAAAATACATCATAGGCCTTTTTCTATCACTATTGATCGTTACAGGCATCGTTTACTTCAACAAGTCCGGCAAATCCTCCATGGCTGACAGTAGCCGTGATTTTGCAATCGAGGATATAGAAGATATCGGTAAAATATTTGTTACTGATAGGGAAGGCAACCATTATTCCCTGGATAGAAAAGGTAATGTTTGGTATGCGGACAGCGTATATCTGGCTGATCCCGGATTTGTGGATGTGGTTCTTACTACTTTGAAAAGAATGACAGTGGTTAATCTTGTCCCAAAACCTGCCATCAAAAATGTCATGCGTGATATAGCTACCTTAGGCAAAAAAGTGGAAATATATGACCGGAAAGGACGAAAACTAAGATCTTTCTATATAGGTGGGACAAATCAAAGAGTCACCGCCTCCTATATGGTGCTCGAAGGTTATAATATTCCCTATGAAATGAGTTATCCGGGATTCAGCGGAGACCTCGGCGGTAGATTATGGCCACTACATTTGATTGATATTAGATCAAAAGACATTTTTAGATATAAAGCCGGAGATATAAAGAAAATAACCGTAACATATCCCAGGGACAAAAATGAATCTTTCACCCTGACCATTTCAAATTCCAACAAATATGATATTGAACCGCTCAGTCAAACAGTTACCCCCATCGCAAAGCCTATCAGTAAAGGTGCAGTCGAACAATATCTCAGTGCGTTTGAAAATATTCAGGCTGCAAAAGTCGTTGAAAAAAACTTACTAAATGCTGATACAATGGTATCAAGCGTCCCTTTTGCTACTTTTGAAATAGTGGATAGAAATGATAATATCAGGAAACTCGATCTTTATCCTATCATGGATGAGTCTGCACGTGTCGGACTTGGTTCAGAACCGGAATTCTTCTTTGCAATATTGGATAATAAAAACTTCTTCAACTGTCAATTAATCGTGATGAAAAAGTTATTCTGGGGCTATTCTTTCTTCTTTGACAGATGAGAAAATTAATAATTCTTCTGGTTTTAAGCATTCTGTGCTTTGGCTTTATAACAGAAAAAAATAATTACGAGGACTGGGGTTTCTTTGGGCATCGCAGAATCAATAGATACGCTGTTTTTACATTACCACAAGAGATGTTACCTCTTTTTAAAGGTAATATTGATTTTCTTACAGAACACGCCGTTGATCCTGACAAGAGACGGTATGCTTTTCGATTGGAAGCACCTCGACATTTTCTGGATATGGACAGGTACAAAGATGCCTGTCTTCCGGAAAATTTTGTCGAAGCCTTCTCTGCATTTGCAATGTTGAAGGTCATTACCCATACTAACGATACCTTACTTATCCACTCATCAGATACAAGCTGGTGCAACAACCTCCCAAATGCCGTCATGACAGATGGCAGCAATGTATGGAACATCGGAAAAAAAGAGTTGAGGCATCACTTTCGTCAATTTATATTACCTGCCTATTATGACCTCCGTTATCAAATCAATCCGGATTCAATCAGACCTTTATTACCCACTCATATTCAAGCTATTAAAAACATTTCCCTAATTGATAGCTTCACGATCCATGGCATCGTTCCTTATATTATTGAACAACAGTATGATAAATTAGTACGTGCATTCAAGAAATTGGATAAAAATGAAATCATCAACATTGCAGCCGATTTAGGACACTATATTGCTGATGCGCACGTACCTCTGCATGCCTGTAGCAATTATAACGGTCAGAAAACAGACCAATACGGTATTCATGCATTTTGGGAAAGCCGCATTCCGGAATTATTTGCTGATACACAATATGATTTCCTGGTGGGCAAGGCGACTTATATCAGGGATGTCCGCAAGTTTGCCTGGGAAACCATCAGGACAAGCGGGTCACTTGCCGACAGTGTGTTATCAATGGAAGCCGCACTGAAATCATTCTATCCCCGGGATCAGCAAATGTGCTTTGACCAACGATTAGGACAAACAGTGTGGATTCAGTGTCGTGATTATGCAGCCGCTTTTCAGGATAAAATGCAGGGTATGGTTGAAATCCGAATGAGAGAAGCTATTCATTCCGTTGGTTCGCTCTGGTATTCAGCCTGGGTAGAGGCAGGGTCACCACCTTTGAATTTTTCAAATGACATCAAAGCTGCCTGGAAAATCGATTCCACAGTTTTAGAATATGATAATATCATCAAAAAAGGTGGAGACGGGTACGGTCGGAACCATGAATAATAAGCCAAAGCCAAAATAGGCTTGATTGGTTTAACCGACATCCAAAGTTAGAACCACAACTTTCCAACCCTGTTATTCATTTCTGGACCATAAGTACTTTTGTCATATCATGACGAAATGTCAGATTTTCTTAATACCTTTGTGCCTTTAATTTTGAAACATGCGTACACAAGAATTACTTGACAGACCACACTCCGTTGATGTGCCGGAGGAAATGCAGGGTTCAGTATACCTACAACATGGGATTACATATGGATCCAAAAAGTTTTATATCGAAAGCTATGGTTGTCAAATGAATTTTTCTGACTCTGAAATAGTAGCCAGTATTCTCTCAAAGGAAGGATATGGATCGACAGCAGATATTTATGAAGCAGATCTGGTATTGATTAATACCTGCTCTATAAGGGAAAAGGCCGAGGACACTATACGCAAACGCCTTGAATATTATAGACAAATCAAGAAAACCAATAAATCCATGATGGTTGGTGTCCTTGGGTGTATGGCTGAAAGGATGAAGAAAACCCTGCTGGAAGAGGAAAAACTGGTAGACATCGTTGTCGGCCCTGATGCTTACAGGGATCTGCCAAATCTAATCGCAGGCGCATCAGAAGGCGAGCGCCAAATCAATGTTTTACTTTCCCGTGAGGAAACCTATGCCGATATAAGTCCGGTACGACTGGATTCCAACGGAGTTTCTGCATTTATCAGCATCATGCGGGGTTGTAACAACATGTGTTCGTTTTGTGTAGTCCCATTCACCAGAGGGCGGGAAAGAAGCCGGGATCCATATTCGATCGTATCAGAAGCACGGGATTTGTTTGAAAACGGTTATCGTGAAGTGACTCTACTCGGTCAAAATGTCGATTCTTTCAACTGGAAAAGCATGGATGGTAACGAGCAGGTCAATTTTGCGCAATTATTGGAAATGGTCGCGCAGGTTGATCCTTTACTTAGGATTCGGTTCTCGACATCACATCCCAAAGACATCACGGATGATGTACTCTATACTATGGCAAAATATGAAAATATCTGTAAGTATATTCACCTGCCTGTTCAAAGCGGTTCCAGTCGTATCCTCACATTAATGAACCGTACCTATGATGCAGACTGGTACAGGTCTAAGATAGACAGAATATATGAAATCATGCCCGAATGTGCAATTTCAAGCGATATCATAGCAGGATTCTGTTCAGAAACCGACGATGAACACAGAGAAAGCATCGCGATGATAGATTATGCCCGATATACGATGAGTTACATGTTCTATTACAGTGAAAGACCGGGAACCCCTGCGGCTAAAAAACTGGTTGATGATGTACCAATGGAAATAAAAATAAGTCGGTTGAATGAAATAATCGAAAAGCAAAGACAGATAAGTGCTGAGGCTAACAAATCGGATGAAGGTAAGGAATTTAAAATCCTCATCGATGGATACTCTAAAAAGTCCGAGTCCCAGATGAAAGGACGGACCAGCCAAAATAAAGTGGTTGTTTTCGATATTCACCCGGATTATAAGATAGGTGACTATGCCAAAGTATACATTACCGGTAGTACGACAGCGACTCTATTTGGCGAAATAATTCACTGAAAATAAATATTTTATACCAAAATTGACTTGTAAACGCTTCATTTGAATTTTTTAATAAAGATAAATCCATGGAGGCACTGCAAAACATAAAACGAAAGTTTGGCATTCTTGGCGTTTCCGCCACATTGGACAACGCATTGAACACAGCCATACGTGTAGCGCCTACAGATCTGACTGTTCTGATATCAGGAGAGAGCGGGGTAGGTAAGGATGTTTTTTCCAGGGTAATTCATTCATTAAGTCCAAGGAAGCATAATCCCTTTATTGCCATCAACTGTGGTGCCATTCCCGAAGGAACTATCAATAGTGAATTATTTGGCCATGAGAAAGGCTCATTTACAGGTGCTTTGGGTGACAGAAAAGGATATTTTGAAACAGTCCATGGTGGAACGATATTTCTGGACGAAATAGGAGAGATGCCACTTGATACGCAGGCCTTTCTTCTGCGAGTCCTCGAATCCGGTGAATTCATCAGGGTTGGTTCGTCCAAAACCCTAAAAACTGACGTCAGGGTAATTGCTGCCACCAACGTCAATCTGGAAGAATTGATCAGAAAAGGGAAGTTTAGAGAAGACCTTTATTTCAGACTTTCCATTGTGCCCATAAAGGTGCCGGCGTTGAAGGAAAGACGTGAAGATATCAAGATCCTCTTCAGAAAGTTTGCGCTTGATTTTTCTGAAAAATATAATACCAACAGCATTCAACTTAATGATCACAGCCTTAGCATTCTTGAGAATTATTCCTGGCCGGGCAACATTCGTGAATTGCGAAATATTACAGAACAACTTTCGGTTCTTTCCGAAGAAAGAATCATAACGCCTGAAATTCTCCTTCGGATTGCTCCTCAACTAGCCAATCGCAATCTTCCTTCAATTATTAAGGGACAGGAAGATGATCACTTTACGGAGAGGGATATTCTATACAAATTGCTTTTTGAGATGAAAGGCGATATGAATGATTTGAAAACATTGGTCTTTGAATTAATTACAAGAAATCAACTGAATGTGGGCGATCTTTCCAACCTCAGGCAATTAAAACATCCAACCAGCCAACAGGACTTTTCAGCATTTTCAGGATTCAATAACAACCAGGCCAATCAACCTGCACACACCATTTTAGAACCAAGTGTTCCTGCGGCTCACCATACGTACTTACCAGATGAGCCTGATGAAGAGGTGTACCAACATGCGGAAGAAGTGGAGGATGTTTTATCTCTTGACGCTATGGAAAAGGATCTGATACAGAAGGCTCTTAAAAAATATAATGGTAGACGGAAAGAAGCTGCCAAGGAGTTAGGCCTTTCGGAACGAACACTATATCGAAAGATTAAACAATATGATATCAACGGATGATTGTATTGTGCGCCAGAAGGAAATCTTAATCTTTATTCAATATTATTGACTTATTTTCGTTTAAAATATAAATTTATTTATCGTGTTTGGCAATTTTGAGGAACAACAAAAGGAAATGGAGAAGAAGCTTAAGGCTATTACTGTACATAAGGCTTCTTCGGAAAACGAAATCAACATCACTATGAATGCAAGCCTGGAGGTGGAAAATATTTCCATAGATCTAAGCAAACTTGACCTAACTTCATCAGATCAACTCGAGGATCTTATTCTGGTAACAATGAATGAAGCCATTCAACAGGCTCAATTAGCACAGGCTGCCGAAAGTCAAAAAATGTTGGCTAATATGATGCCGGGAGGATTGGGTGATCTGGGAAAACTATTTGGTCAATAAATCACAGTCTTTGTTAAATCCTGACAATGTTAAGACATATATTTCTCTTATTACTTACGTGTAGTTTTTTTGCTCCGATCGTCAATGCACAAATAACTGATAATCTTTACGCTTTTTACAATTTTGACGATTGCTCAACCAGGGATGTACAGGGTAGCAACCATGGAGTGCCACATGTAACTCCGGATTGTGTATGTGGCCTGACAGACATGGCGATTCGTTTTGATGGTTCACAGTATATTGAGTTAGGGGATAAAACAAGTGGATTGATTCCAACATTGACCGGAGACGAATTTACGCTGGTACTCTCTTTGACAACCTCTAGGAAGTACGGTCCTATGACAGTGTTTTCCATAGTAGAGGACTGTGATAGTTATGGATATGAATTGATTTATAACCCTATCCAGAGTAAGTTCACACTCAATATACGATCTCAGACAGAATTGACTTCCATCAATTTTGATGATGATCCGGGAGCTTGTTGGCAACAGGTAGCCATCAACAGACTTTTCAACAGAATGGATATCATCGTCAACGGGCAGTTAAAATATACCCAAAAATGGGTCACTAATCCCGATTTCCGCTCACTGGGCCTTCCCATCTTGGGTGGTGGCGGTTGCACCGGTAAGACAACTACAAGATTCATCGGTTTGATCGATGAAGTAAAGGTATATAACAGAATACTAAGCGTTGACAATGCAAAAATTGTTACTTCTAAGGTAATCAATAAACTAAATGACCATTTTCAGGTAATTTTCAAAGGACAATCCTATGGAGTAGAATTTATCACAAATTGTCCGGTTAATGTCTCATGGCTCCCAACTCAGGGCGTATCAGATCCGGCCTCCAATATCGTTGAATTATCACCTGAAACAACAACAAAATACTCCGTATCTTCTTTTTATGAGGGTTGTACTGACGTGGATACTATTCTAATAAAGGTACTTGACGAATCTAATATCCAATGTAACAAGCTACTATTGCCAAATAGCTTTACCCCAAACGATGATGGGCTGAATGACACCTATGGGATATCTACAACTTATGCTATTGATGGTGATTGCCTTTTCGAAATATTCAACAAGTATGGAGGCAAGGTATTCTCCACGAAAGATCCCAACGGCCGGTGGGATGGTAAAATAGGCAACGATGTGGCTCCACCCGGCTTATATTTATACAAAGTACGCTATACCTGTGCAGATAAACAATATACAACTTCAGGGAGTGTAAATATTATTAGATGATAGATTGTGGATAACATTCGCATCCCAATATACAAGGTTAATATGATAAAAAAAGGTAGAAAAATTACATAAACTCTTTTACATTTGTAATATATATAGAGTTTATGCTGAGATTTAATTTAGTTGTATTCTTCATACTCACCTTTTTATTTTCTTCCTTTAAAGCCTATAATCAAAGTGTATTCGTTTTCCAGGGCATCCTGAAAGAAGCGGATAATTCCAATCCTGTAGAGGACGCCATGGTAATGCTACATCCCCTGGGCATTGGTACAACTACCGACAAAGTTGGCTTTTTCAAAATTGAATACACCGGTAACTTCTCCGGAAATATACATATCAAGAAAGAAGGTTTCATCGATGTAGATTACGCTATCCAACCTGCTGACGTCAATGCGGCAGTTCCCGTAATTATAACCATGTATAGAGATGCCGCATACAATGCAAGAGTTCAAAGTACCGGGACGATACCGGTAATATCCATTGATGATGAAAGTGCAAACGATGGTTCACAGGAAATTAGCAGCCTGTTGTCAGCCTCCCGGGATCCTTTTCTTTCAATTGCAGGTTATAATTTGGGCGTATTCCGGTTTAGACTTCGGGGATATGACACAGAACAGAATTCAGTTTACTTGAACGGTATTCAAATGAACGATCCGGAAAACGGAGCTCTCGTATTTGGAGAATGGGGTGGTTTGAACGATGTGTTGAGAAATACAGATGCCAATTATGGTCTTACTCCGGTATCCTTCACTTTTGGAGGCATCGGTTCCAAAACCATGATCAACCTTAGAGCTTCTGAACAACGTAAGACAATCAGGGCTTCCTACGCGATCTCTAACCGCAGTTATCGCAACAGGATTATGGCTACATACAATACAGGCAAGATGGCCAATGGATGGTCTCTTTCTGCTAGTGCATCATACAGGTGGGCCCAGGAAGGATATGCCCAAGGTACCTTTTATAAGGGTATCTCTTATTATCTAGGCATTGAGAAAGAGCTCAATAAAAATCACTCATTAGGATTGACGATCATAGGTGCGCCAACCCAAAGAGGTAAAAGCAACGGATCTGTACAAGAAGTGTACGACCTGACCGGGAATAATTTTTATAATCCAAATTGGGGATATCAAAATGGTGAAAAACGAAACAGCCGGATAGGTTCAACCAATAAGCCGATAGGCATTCTGAGACATGATTGGAAATTGAAAGAAAATATTTCCCTGATCAACCTTGTTTCGTACCAACAAGGCTACGAATCCAATACCCGACTCGATTGGTACAACGGACGAGATCCAAGACCTGATTATTATAAATACCTCCCCAGCGCTGCTCTTGACTCTTCTGCTGCTGTTTTATTCACAGAGCAATGGAAATCAAACAGCAAATGGAATCAAGTTGACTGGGATTATATGTATGAAGTCAACAGAGGTAAAAACGAAACAGTCAACAATGTTGATGGAATTGAGGGAAATAATGTTACCGGAGCCCGCTCTTACTACATAGTACAGGATCAACGGACCGATAACCGGATTTTTAATTATGGTTCCATCCTAAAAACTCAGATAGGGCAGAGGTGGACGATAAATGGCGGTTTGAATTATCAGTATTATAATGCAAATTATTACAGTTTGATTGATGATCTATTAGGAGGAGAGTTCTTTTTAGACATTGATAAGTTTGCAGAAAGAGATCTTTCTTCCAATCCGGCCGCAGCGCAACCCAACCTTGACAAACCAAACCATATCGCCAGAAAGGGTGACCGATACGGCTTTGATTATGATATGAACGTCAGGAATTATAGCCTGTGGATGCAGCATGTATTCGTTTTTCCACATTTTGATTACTTCATCAGCGGAAATATAGGTCAAACTATCAACTGGAGGGAAGGAAATGTAAAAAATGGACGATTCCCGGATAATTCTTTGGGTGAATCCGCCAGGAATAAATTTTTGGAATATGGATTGAAAGGTGGAGTGACATACAAAATCGATGGGCGTAACTATTTAACTGTCAATGGAGGTTACCTCTCTCAAGCACCCCTGGTCAATAACTCATTTATCTCTTCCAGAACAAGAAACTCCATCGTAAAAAATCTGGTCAATGAGAAAGTAGCAACAGTTGAGGGAAGTTACAATTATGTAGCTCCAAACTTTAAGTTAAGATTGACAGGATATCTGACAAATTTTTACGATAAATCCACCCGAACAGCTTTCTTCAATGATGTGGACGGAACATTTGTCAATTTCAACATGACCGGAATCGGACAACAAAACGGTGGAGTGGAATTGGGAAGTGAAATCAAATTGAATCCGCAATGGAAAATCAATGCCGTAGCGTCTGTTGGACGATTTGTTTATGCTAATAATCCAACTGTTACAATAAGCAATGACAATGATGAAGAAATCAAACAACTGACCGTTTACCAAAAAGGGTACAGAGTCGAAAACTGCCCACAGGAAGCTTATTCAGTAGGTCTAAGTTATAATTCTTCTAAATTTTGGTTTATCACCCTGAATGCCAACTATGCGCGAATGTCCTTCCTGGACATGAACCCATACAGACGGACAAGCGATATCGCCAATCCGGAATTGGTAGAACCTGGTTCACCTGCATGGTACAAAATTCTTCATGAAGAAGAATTTCCGGCAGCATTTACGCTTGATTTGTTTGGCGGGAAATCATGGAAAATCAAGAAAAACTATATAAACCTGAACGTTGGAGTTAATAACCTGCTCAATAATACAAACATAAAATCAGGTGGGTACGAACAAGCAAGAGTATACTACAAATTAAATTCAACAAGCGAAAATGGACCAATAGATGTATCAAAATTTCCACCAAAATACTTCTATGCCTACGGGATAAATTACTTTATAAGTCTTACTTTCAGAATATAAAATATTAAATTTCAATCAATTAAAATAAAGATGACAAGATTTATCAATTCCTTCCTCTTTACAGCCTTCATGGCAACCTTGTTTTTAGGTTGTGTAAAAACGGACATCGATGAGCCGCCATATAATACTAATTATCCTACCTACAATGCCAACTTCAGTATCAAAGACCTGAGGGCATTACATACCAACGGAAAATTTGAAACAATCAATGAAGACTATCTTATCAAGGCGGTAGTAGTAGCCGATGATAAGTCCGGCAATTATTACAAGACACTGGTAGTTCAGGACAGTACCGGGGGTATGGAAGTCAAGATCAATGCTGTAGGGCTTTTCAATACTTTTCCTGTAGGCCGTAGGGTTTATCTTAAACTGAAAGGTCTGACCCTTGGGGATTATAATGGTAATTTTCAGATTGGAGGGGGTACCTACCTCGATGATTCTAACAATAACAGGCTGGGCGGAATTGAAGAACCGGTAGTCAATCAATATATTTTAAAGGGCGAATTTAATGTTCCGATCACTCCCGCTGTCAAGACCATTGCTGAGCTGGGAGATGGTGACATCAACACCCTGGTGCAACTAAACGGCCTCGAAGTACCTGAAGCTGATCTGGGTGCGACTTATGCAGATGCAGTTAATAAAACTACAACCAACCGAACTCTTAAAGATTGTAGCAATAAGACAATCACCTTGCGGACATCCGGCTATGCAACATTCGCCGGCCTGGAAATGCCTCAAGGCAATGGAACCATAGTTGCGATTTATACAGTCTTTGGAGCTACCAAGCAATTATTCCTAAGGGAGGCCTCCGATGCTGACTTCAGTGGAAAAAGATGCGGCGATGGCGGTGTAACCGGAGAATTGATCAACATCAGTGACGTAAGAGCATTGTACCAAGGGTCTACGATTAGCCTTCCGGATAACAAAAAAATCAAAGGGATCGTGATTTCGGATAAAACATATGCTAATATCACCAACAAGAATTTGGTACTGTGGCAATCCGGAAATGCCGGTATTACTTTGAGATTTACTGAAACAGTACCCTTCAATGTAGGAGATGAACTGGAAATAGGAATATCGGGCCTGGAACTATCTGAATTCAATGGTTTATTGCAAATCAACAATGCGCCATTGACAAATGTATCCAGGACCGGTACCGGCAAGACAGTTACCCCAACTGAATTGAGTATCGACAACCTCAACGCCAATATAAAAGTATATGAATCTCAATTGGTCAAAATTAAGGGCGTTACATTAAGTAAATCCAATGGAACAACATTTTCAGGTACAGTCAATGCCAAAGATGCAACCGGATCTATTGCATTATACACAACCTCATATTCAACTTTCGCCAATGACAATTTCCCGACAGGCACAGTTGACATAGTGGCTATTGCTTCCAGAGGCGGCAGTAATTCCGAAAATCAACTCACAATAAGAAGCAAAGATGATATTAGTGGGGGAGTGGTCAATCCGGGAGAAACAATTGATATAAGCGCTGTCAGAGCCTTATATGCAGGAGCAGCAACTACGGTTCCTGCATCTAAATCCATCAAAGGTATTGTAATTTCGGATAAAACTTTCTCTAATATAACTTCAAAAAATGTTGTAATACAGCAAGAAGGTAACGCAGGTATCGTAGTAAGATTTTCAGCAAATAACACACTAAACCTGGGCGATGAAGTTGAAATCGCAATTGGTGGCATGGAACTATCAGAATTCAATGGTCTTTTGCAGCTCAATAACGTGCCTAATGCCAATGCTAAGGTAGTTGGTACCGGAAAGTCTATCAATCCAGTGACAATCACCTTGAATGAATTAGTTTCAAATTTGGAAAATTATGAATCAACATTGATCAAAGTCGTTGGGGTAACACTGTCCAAATCAAGTGGCTCAACGTTTGAGGGTACTGTTGTAATGACGGATGCAACGGGTACAGCAAACATGTACACTACTTCTTATGCAACTTTTGCCAAGGATAATTTTCCAACCGGAGTTGTAAATGTAACAGGAATTGTAGGGCAATTTGATACGCCTCAGGTAAATATTAGAAGTAAAGCAGACATAAATTAATATTTAACAGATATTATAAAAAAAGCCGAATGGATACCAATCGGCTTTTTTTATTTTTATAATCAAGAACGTATACCAGGTTTGATTCAGATAAATTAAAATTGAAAAAAAATTATTACACGAATGTGAAAATAAGCATGAAATTATTTTGAACAATCAGATTAAAGTTTTATATTGTCATGTTTAATTTATTTATCAAATTCTTTTAAAATATTTTGACATATGAATATTACATTTGATGAATTGAGGCGTATCAAGCACAGTTTGCCAACCGGAAGCATCAATAAGATCGCAAAGGAACTAAACATTGAAGAGCAGACTGTGCGAAATTATTTTGGCGGCGACCATTACGATAGTGGCGGGGAAGTAGTTGGCCTGCATATTGAGCCGGGACCCGAAGGCGGCATTGTTTACCTCGAAGATACAAGAATCATTGAAGCTGCCAGGAGAATTCTGGAAAGCTCATCCAATTGATTGTTAATCAAATTTCTTAAACTTCCGGAGCATTTGTCTATATTCTTCCGACCAATCATTTCTCATGCCGGAACGATATAAAAACAAATGCTCCGAATTTACAATCTCGCTGATTACGGCTTTTTGGTAGACTGTTATTTCTCTTATTACACCAGAGCCTTTAAAACTTGAGATAAATAATTTTCCAACAGGATGAATAGAAAATGAAGAAGCTATTTTCTCAAATTCAACTGCTTCTTTACCTGGCAAAATGATATAGAAAAATCCACTTTTTGATAGTAGTCTGTTCACAGCCTTAGCAAGGTCAGTGAAAGATAATAATTCCTGATGCTTAGCAACCAACAAGTCCTTTTTTTGGGGCTTTACCTTAGAATCGAAGAATGGTGGATTTGAAAAGATGACATCAAATGAATATGCTTCACCAAAACGGGTGATATCGCAACACACTGCTCTACAATATTCCGACATGCCATTGAAATGAATATTATGGTTACATTCTGCCGTTGCGCCTTCATCAATATCCACACAGGTATACCTGCCTTCAGGATTAAGTCTGGCGGTCATCAGGGTAATAATACCACAACCTGAGCCAATATCTAGACAATTCGCTCCGGAAAATATTTTTTTAGGGTATGCACCAAGTAAAAGCGCATCCGTACCAATCTTCATCGGAGAGACAGAGTGCTCAATTACCAGATTCTCAAGTATAAAAGGCAGGGGAGAGGCCAAATGTTACTTACCAAGGGATTTTTGATAATCCGCCATAAACTTCTCTAAACCGATATCTGTCAAAGGATGATTCAGCAAAGTCAATAGCGCTGAAAGAGGACATGTCACTACATCTGCACCCAGTTCAGCAGCTTGAACAATATGAAGGCCACTCCGAACAGAGGCAACCAAAACCTCAGTTTGGAAACCTTGTATATTATAAATGTCTACTATCTGTCTTACAACCTCCATACCATCAAAAGTGATATCATCCAAACGACCTACAAAAGGAGAAACATAAGCAGCACCGGCTTTTGCCGCCAAAATAGCCTGACCTGCGGAAAATACAAGCGTACAATTTGTCCTTATGCCTTTATTGGTAAAATATGACATAGCCTTGACACCATCTTTTGTCATGGGGACCTTAACAACAATATTCTCAGCCAATCCAGCAAGAACTTCACCTTCCTGCACCATACCGTTAAAGTCCATAGAAATAACTTCGGCAGAAACATCACCGGAAACAATATTGGCAATTTGCTGATAATGTTTTTTTACTCTATCTTCACCTGTGATTCCCTCCTTAGCCATCAGGGTGGGATTAGTGGTTACACCATCTAGAATACCCAGATCATGGGCTTCCTTGATTTGATCAATATTGGCTGTATCCAAGAAAAATTTCATGATAATGGTTTTTATAGATATAATGAAAAAAAAGAAAAAAAGTTAAAAAAAAAGGAAGTCAAACCAACCGCTCAACTCGATACCCTTGCTGCATTTCTGCCCTGGGGGGGTTACAAGGAGCATGTCGAATGACTTCCGCCGCAAAGGTAATATTTTTAATCAATTTGACAACTTAATGAATAAATAATGTAGACATGAAAACATTTACTTTTTCAAAAACAACTATGGACAATTTTCTGGCTTTTTTCAGAATAGTTGTATCCTTTTTGATGATCAATGGCCATGGACTGCCAAAAATTTTAAAATTTTTCAATGGCGAGGAACTGAAATTCGCTGATCCTATAGGCATAGGAATAGTTCCGAGTCTTGTATTGGCTACATTTGCAGAATTCTTTTGTTCCATTATGATTATAATAGGATTTAAAACGCGTTTGGCGACATTACCATTGATTGTCACCATGTTTGTCGTCATATTTATTGTAGATTTCAGTTCTCCGATTCAGGAACGGGAAACTGCCATTTTGTATTTTCTGTCATATGGAGTAATTCTTTTTTTGGGACCCGGCAAGTATGCACTTGATAATGTGCTAAAAAAGAAATAAATGCATTGCTCAATGAATGAATGCATGTAGATATGAATGAAATAAATCCATCATTCTATCTATCAAAGTATTAGCAATGTACCTCTTCTAAAAAGGATTTCAGTATTCCCATAATTAATATTATGTTAAATAGAAGAAATTGAAAACCTCCCCTAAGCCTAAACATTATAGATCTTATTATGCATTATAATATTAATTCACTACAAATTTGAACTATACTAAGATATTGTTTCGATAAACTCTTTACTTAGAGATCGGTACTAAAATCTATATTGAAAATAGATTTGAAAATCAATCAAACACCATATACTGAACAACCGAACCTAATTGGATCTATATCCTTAATATTTGATTGTTTAAATAAATAACGTGGCTTAGAAATTGCAATTGCAGTTCATACCCGGATAATTTATAAAATAGTCCATAAATTCTGGGATAATGCCGAGGTTGCATTGGTATAACTTTAAGAAATCCTTAATTGCATATACAGTACAATATTGATTAAATACATATAACATATTTATATATATAAATATATCAATTCTTTAATTTCATCCACGCCAAATCGACTTACCGGGCTTTTCATGAAATTACTCCTCCCCTATTAATAAAAATAACCGGAACCTTGCGAGTCCCGGTTATTTATCTTTAGATATAACCAATTATATTATCGGATCAAAGTAATATTCCCTTTAATTTTAAAACTCTGTCCATCAATACAATCAACATCCAAATAGTATCCATAGACATCCGGATCCAGTACCCTGCCTTGGAAGGTTCCGTTCCATTCGAAATTAATATCTTTGGTGGAATATACTTCCTGACCAAATCTGTTATAGACAATAAATGAATTCAACCTGTTAACAATACCATCCTGAAATAATCTAAGTGTTTCATTTCTTTGATCTCCCTTTCCATCAGGAGAGAAAGCATTTGGCAAAAATACATGGTCTCCGTCACACAATGTTTGTTTTACGAACAGTTTGACAGTGGCCGTCCTACTACAATTATCAGGATTAGTCACCGTTACGGTAAACGTGCGGTCTCCTATCGGCCCTGGTTTGTACACTGGATCCTGAGCTGTAGGATTATTCAGTCCCTCTGCAGGTGCCCACAAATAAGCTAAACCGGGAGGAAATGCAAATAACTGAACTGTCTCAAAGTTATAGATAGTATCAAGTGCAATGGATGCAGATACATCACCTCCAAATGTACCGACTTTAAGATTTGTTGATCCGGTCAATATGCACCCTCCAGCAAATTCAACAGTTATAGTATAGACTTCATTCTTCTCTCCAATTACAGTTATGCTTGGTGTGCCCTGTCCTGATTTGATTCGGTTGTCATCCGGTGTCCAGTGAATATTTACAGGAGTGTCTCCTAATAGATTGGCATTGATAGTAATCGGATCATCCACGCAAACAAATGCATCATCAACATTCATGATCAATTTTGCAACTTGCACTGCGACTCTTCCGGTAACAAAACAATCACTGAATGTAGGATCACTAACCTTGACCGTGAAAACAGTATACTGGTCGACAACAGCTTCTGGATTGGCAACGGTATTAGATCCACTTATCTTTTCAGCCGGTTCCCATACATAACTATAAGCAGGATTACCGTTTGGATTGAGATGCACCCGATCAGCACCACATAAATATATCGAATCATTGACTGATTCTATATCGATGTAATTAACTTTAACCAACTGAGAATCAACACGCTCGCAACCGCTCGTATTGTGGATTTTTACCCAATAAGAGCCGGATGCAGGAAAGGTATGACTTGGATTAACATCAGTTGAAGTTGCTGTACCATCACCAAAGTCCCACAAATATGAATCTACAGGAGGATTGGTTGTGTTGGTAAATTGTACGGTAAGACTTCCACAATCATTGGAAGTAGAAAATCCAAGGTTGGGTTCTCGACTCAGTTTCACATTGACAGTATCCTTAAAGACGCAACCTGATGCGGCGTCCAGTATACTCACAACATAGGAAATATCAGCTAACGGAGTCGATACCGGATTAGGAACATTACCGCCCGGCGTCAAATAGGTAGCCGGAGTCCATGTATACTGATAGTCCGGATTGCCATTTGGATTCAATTCTACACTTTCCCCCTTACATAATTCGTGGAAATCAACGATGTTATCCTTGCCCAATAAGTGCACTGTAATGCTCTTTTGAGTAGTATCACTACATCCATTCTGATGAAATGCTATCAAATGTACGATGTATGTTCCTTCTTCACTTACATTGAATTCCGGGTTAGATGCAGTACTTGTAGTTACCAGCGTACCATCCTTTTCAACAGTCCATTGGAATGCAGAGCCATTGGTGGAATTATTTACAGTTTTGATGGTTATCGAACTTCCGCAATCCGGAACAGAAAGCGCAAAATCCGCATTGATTACAGTCGGTCGAATAACAATGTTATCAACCATGGTATCACGACATGCAGGACCTTTAGAAGCAATTAACTGTACTTTATAAGTACCATAATCCGGATAGGTTATCACAGGTTCAAATTCCGTAGAAGTAGCCATTACACTACCATCAGACTTGTAAAAAGTCCACTCATAATCTGTGGTAGTTTTGGAACAGTTAATGAAAGGAATTACAGTAGTGTTACATAGGGTATCAGGAATCTTAAAACATGCCTCAGTCGGATTGGAGCAATTACGAACATTATACTGAAAGTCTCGTCTTATTCTGGATAATAGTACGCCATTCCTGTATTCTTCAGCACAGATACCAACCAGAAACTGCCCTATAATTACCGGAGTTCCCGTAATAAAACCGGTTGAAGGATTAATTTTAAGTGGATCAGGACCACCCAAAAGATTATGCAGTCCAAAACCATTAGCCCATGTAACGGTATCGAATGGTGGTCCGGGAGGTGGATAGATCCTTCCCTCTGCTGTATCACCTGACACAAACGGATTACATACTCTATAAACTATGCTATCCCCATCATTATCAATTGCACCGTGGTCGTAATTCAATGGTGTACCCGCGCAAACATAGATAGGCGGCCAAAATTCATATCTTGGAGAACTATTACAAGCCAAGAGAGCCTCATCTGTAATTTCTACAGAAAATATAGCTCCTGTATTCAATGGTTCATCGATATTCATTAGAGTCTGATTACGACAACAGCGCTGATAGACGATTGTATAACCTCCTACCAAATAAGGGAGAGTTACGACAGTGTCATAGACGGCTCTGTGAACACAGACATCCTGACCTTCAATATTACATTCAGAAGTAAGAATCTGGTCTAATGTATCTGTAGCATCATATGGGATGTTGACCACACCCAGAGCACCGACATTAGATACTAAGGTTTTGGATTTTGTACTATAAAATCCAAGCCATGCAGGATTATCAAAGGTTACGTTGGGGTCAGCGTAAAAACAGTCTCTATAAACCGTCAGTGTGATCCGGTATTTATTATTTCCCAGACAAGTATATGTGACTTCCCCTCCAACGATATGGGTAGCATGGGCCTGAAAGGAACCGACCATGAATAATATAATCGCTACGACCAGCTTGCCTATACCTGCAATAAAGGTTTTATGCGAAGTATTATTATTTTTTATCATTAAATATTTGTACATGGATATTATTACTTTTATTGAATAAATATGGGATTACTTCTTTCTGTTAATATTGACAATCTCAACACGCCTTTCCTTGGATGCAGAGACGCTATAAACTGAATTCCTTAAATCACTGTAACTTGAAACTACGTCAGCAGGAGATTTTGTCTCACCAAATGAAACCTCAGTAATTTTCAATTTTCCACTTTTCAAATATGGAGCAATCGCACCATTTGAAGCCGTTTTCAAATAATTAACCACGCTGCTTACCCTTCTGAGTCCAAGTTTTTCATTATATGCTGTCGAAGCTAATGGAGAGGTAAAGCCCTGAATGATGATTTGGACTTCTTCTCCCCTTTCCAATACTTCCTCAAGTGCCTCTGTAAAATCAATCAGATCGTCATTTCCTTTCTTAACTCTATTGTCAAAGAAATTATTCATAATCTTTTCAGCCTGAATCCTTTCATCGCCGGATAAAGGTTGGATGTAACGATCACGATAAAGCCATTTTTTATTATAATATGGCGCAAAAGTTTCCGGGAAGGTCTTCGTTACTGACACAGCTCTGGATCTCCTTCCTGGTTCGTCATTATCGAAGAATAATTCGATTGGAAGATAATCCTCGAGACTTCCCTTTCCGAGATATAACTTTTGTTCAATACGATTTACATTATCTGCTATATCTTTGGTATTCAACATGACAGTGTCAGGTGCAAATCCTTTCTTTGTAGCAATGATTTTATATCTCTTACCTCTTTCTATCGGGAAAACATGACGGTTAGTAGACTCGGTCAACTGTATGAGCTGTTCCTTTGAAGGATCATCCATATCAATAATCCTGATGGTCGTTCCATTGAGTGGCAATCCGGACTTTTTAGCAAAAGTGAGTACATCAAGATCGAGTTCTTTTGATTTGAGATAGAACAACTTCACTATATCTGAATTGTCTTTCAGGTCTTTAGTTGTAAAGTATACAGTATCAGGATAATAGCCGGGTTTGGTAGCTATAGCCATGTATTCAAATCCGGGATCAAGCCCAAAAAGATAGGATGATCGTGTATCGATTTGCTGGCTTACCATTTCCGGACCGCCTTTCTTATACAAACTCACCTTGGCTCCGGGCAATGAATCACGCGTTGAAGCATCAAATACATAGGCAAGTAGGTTGACCTTCAAGACATCAACCTTATAGATGTCATTACAACATGCCTCTTCTGTAGGGTCCAAATAAAGTGAACCTTCGCGGTTAGAAGCAAAATAACCGGTTTTACCACTTTTGTTGAGACTGAAGTAAATATCGTTGTAACTACTGTTCAAAGGTGCAGGTTCTTGAATTGCGGCATTCCATTTACCATTTTCATAGGTAGATCTATAAATATCGTAACCACCAAAACCATTCAAGCCAAACGATGAAAAATAAAGTGTCTGGGTACCTTCATGAAAATATGGTGTAACTTCCGATTCTGCCGTATTCAAATCTTTCAAATTATATGGTGTGCCAAAGGAATCACCATTGACATCAATACACCATATATCATCTTTACCTTCTCCACCGGGCCTGTCTGAAACAAAAAACAATACCGTCTTATGCATTCCGGCTACATAACCAATACTTGGTTGTGTAGTGGTATAACCAGCCATATTGACAGGATCAGGAAGTCTGACTGCCGGTCCAAAAGTACCATCAGGATTAATATTCCTATAATACAATTCGCAGCGAATCTCTGAAAAATTCAAATTAGAACAATTGGAATAATAGACTCTCTTCCCGTCCGGAGAATAGGTCATATTGACATTATGCTTGGTATTTTCATTAAACTCAGACCCCAACTCAGCGTTACTAGACGCGTCCTTTAGCATTGTCTTCCCTACCAACCATTTATTTGTAGGATTGGTAAATCGGTTTGAAGCATAAAAGAGAGAGTCATTTTTTTCAAAAGGGGCAAAATCGTTGTATGGTGAATTGATGTCACTACCCAATTGAACCACTTTATAATATTGAGCTGAGTCGGAAGAATTCTTTATAGCAAAATCCAGGGATGCTAATCTTTTACGTGCCACATCAAGGTTGGGATTATCTGAACCATCATTCTTCGAAATGAATAAATTGAAATTATCCTGTGCTTCCTGATATTTACCCTGTATGGTTTGAACTTCAGCAAGATGAAAAGGGACATCCTTATATTTAGGATCATCCTTATTCTCATTCAATAGCAGTAATGCATAATACTGTTCTGCTTTGGTAAATGCATGAAACTTTCTTGCAGCTTCAGCAATATTGAATAAAATATCGGCATTTCCGGGATCAAACTCAGAGGCAATTTGATAATTGACCATAGCACTTTTATAATCTTTCATGCTAAGATTCTTCTCGGCTGCCTTTAAATACTGCTTTTTGGTCTGAGCCGACATGGTACCCATCATCAGCCCGCAGCATATGACCATTAAGAAAATATATCTCATAGTTTTTATTCTTTAGGATTACTATTGTTTAATAGACCGGGCAAGATCTGTAATCTCGCAGTGGTTTCACTTCTGTAATAATATACTGCAATGAAACTTCCAATCCGCCTTTTTTCTCGGTTGCTATTTCGAAAGGAGAGTTATTGATATCATAACTTATACCTGCACGCCACTGGTTGACATGAAGTTCAATGGTAGGCACCCATGCATCTTTTGTTCGGAGGTTGATTCCGCCTACAACAGCAAATTCTTTACCTCTCTTGGTACTTAAATAAACCTTCAATGCTGCACCCAATAGAGTTTCGTTATAAGTATCCGATTTTCTATAAGCTGCATTCAATATCAAATCAAATGGCTGAGCAATATATATGGAACCAAGTCCATAAAATGACATTGTAACCGGCAACTTGGAATCGCTTCCATCGTAAAATTGAATTTTAGGAGAATTCAGATGACAAAAGCCTCCTCCGAGGTCCAATTTAGTCCTGGCACTGTTCTGGAGCCGGATGTTCAAACCCAGAGAAGTCTCAGGATAAAGAAATGACATCTTATCCAAATCAACTTTCTCGCCTGAAGTAGGATTTTTATCGAAATAATCACCTCGCCATTGATCACCAAAATTCAAACCGGCAGAGTTGATACTCCTTTGTCCAAAGCCAATTCCCAGACCTGGTGTAACAAAGAAATGCCGATTGATCATGTAAGTAAATGAACCAAGGAAATTCAAATTCAATAGACCAAACTTCCCGTCACCAGCCTGATCAAAATTAAAATTGGCACCCGCTCCAAAGAAGATTTTTTCATTCTTATTGGAGTAAATTTTTTGGTCATAATTGCCACTCAAGGTAAAATAATTGACCGGGACCGATCTCCACTGGCTCTTGTAATTAGCGGAAATTCTTTTATCTCCGTTGAAAATTCCGGTGAGAGCCGGATTTAAATTTAGTGTTGAATTATAAAACTGAGAATAATGTATCTCATTTTGGCTGAACCCAAGCGTATAAATACTCAGGAAAAGTATAACACCAAATAGTTTAGGTAAACATTTTTGTTCCAAAATAAATGTGTTTATGGGTTTACAAATTATCTTTCATCAAAATTACTACTTTTATATAAATTCAATGCAAAAAATGATATATATATGTTGAAGATTCTTAACAAATCACAAATTGCACACCTGGAGAATGAAGTTAAAATTTCCAGACATTTAACTGAAAGTCAACTGGTTTCTCAAGCCGGTAAGGCATTTTACCATGAGTTTACCAAAATTATTAAGGACATTGACCTTACAATTCTGATTTTGTGCGGAAACGGAAATAATGGTGCTGATGGTCTTGAAATTGCCAACTTACTATCCAGTGCAGGGTATAATGTTGAAGTCGGTGTAATCCTTATTGCTAAAAAATCATCGGATACATTCAGGCATAAGCTCGAAAACCTGTTCAGTTCAATTCCTACCATTGAACTTGATGTACAGGACCTACATGATTTCACTCTACCCTTTTACGATGTTTTGATAGACGGAATCTTAGGTTCAGGTATTAACAGAGAACTTCCAACTGAATTACAATCACTTATTACCAGAATAAATCAAAATAAACAACCTGTTTTTTCCATTGATATTGCCAGTGGTTTAAGCTGTGAAGGTACTTTACCCAAGGTTGCGATAAAGCCTCATTATACCATCGCCATGGGAACAATAAAGCCCGCCTATTTTCTGGCTGAAGGCGTAGATCATGTCGGCATATTGATCTTCGCCAGGATTCAATCGTTCGAGGAATGTCTTAGCCAGATCAAATCTCATGAATTTTGGATAAATCCCTCCAGTGCTAAAAAAATATTGAAACCATATAATAGACTGGATCACAAATACATACATGGTATTGCTTCAATTATCGGTGGAAGTTATGGCATGTCCGGCTGCATTAAACTTTCAGGAGAGGCCGCCCTGCGTTCAGGGTGTGGTGTTGTATATCTCCATGTACCTTACAACTCTGTTGACTTTCTGCAATCATCCCTTCCGGAGGCCATTATCCATCCTGATGATTTTAAATATCATATCGGTTCCTTTGAAAACAACATGCGTTTTACAGCAATAGGAATTGGACCAGGCATGGGCTACAAAATAAAACAATCGGAAATGTTTGGGGGACTGCTTGATGACAACAAGACCATTCCGATGGTTATAGATGCTGATGCCTTGACCATTCTATCAGGCTGGGACGACTGGCCCCGGAGAATAAACTGCCCTGTCATTCTTACTCCTCATAAAGGTGAGTTCGAACGTTTGTTTGGTAAATTTGAAACACAACAACAGAGGGTTGATGCAATGCGCAATCATTCAACCAAATATGGTCATGTTATACTCCTTAAAGGAGCCGATACGGTAATATCCGGCCCGGATGGTTCTGTATACTTTTCCAACACCGGCAATAGCGGTATGGCCACTGCCGGATCCGGCGATGTCCTGACCGGAATTCTGACCGGGTTATTGGCCCAGGGATACAGCCCTATAGACACAGCAATTCTTGGTAGTCAAATACACGGGTTGTCCGGCAATATTGCCGAGGCCAATTGGGGAAAGCGATCAATCATCGCAGGTGACCTTGTCAAAAATATCGGACTTGCCATTCAATCCATCGAAAATCAATGAAAACAGAGCGACTGAAAATAGCTATACTCTCCGGAGCAGGAATAAGCGCTGAGAGCGGCATATCAACCTTCAGAGACCAAAACGGACTGTGGGAAAATCATGATATCATGGAAGTAGCCAGCATAACCGGCTGGATAAAGAATCCTGCTCTGGTACTTGATTTTTATAATAAACGTCGCGCACAATTAAAACAAGTTGAGTGTAACCGCGCCCACATGATATGCGCATTACTTGATAATCACCATGATGTAACGATAATCACTCAAAATGTCGATGACTTGCACGAACGTGCCGGCAGCAAAAATATCATTCATTTACATGGAGAACTCCTAAGTGCGCGTAGCGAATTTGATGAGACGATTAAAATCAGGTGTGATGGAGATATTTTACCCGGGGACTTAGCACCTGACGGGCATCAATTAAGGCCTGATATAGTTTGGTTTGGAGAAATGGTACCTAAGTTAGAAGAAGCAGCATTAATTGTTTCCAATTGCGATATTTTGATTATCGTCGGCACATCATTATTGGTTTATCCTGCGGCAGGTCTTATCAATTATGCTTTTACTGCAAAAAGCATTTACATAGTAGATCCAAATTTGAGACCAAAAGATATCCCCAATTTCAACAACCAACGTATGCAACTAATAAATGAAACTGCCGGTCACGGCATGCAATTAGTATTTGATGCAATCACCTAAAGAAAAATAGAACCGAATTACCTAAATCGATGGTATAATCTTGATTTTTTTTAACTAATGTTCGAATAATATGATTTATGATGTCGATATTAGCGCAGATTTAATAAGTCAATACTTAAAGTAATTATTTATCATATTTATTTTATTATATTAATTTACAACTACTTAGAATGAAAAGTTATTTATTTCCAGGCCAGGGTGCGCAATTCTTAGGTATGGGCAAGGATATGTATGACCAATATGACCATATTGCACGCATGTTTGAAGAAGCAAATAAGTTATTAGGATTTGAAATTACCGATATCCTATTTGGAGATGATGAGGACGCCCTTAAAAGAACGGACGTGACTCAACCGGCTATCTATATCCATTCCATGGCGAAAGCCCTTATATTAGGCGATGATTTCAGACCAGATATGGCTGCGGGACATTCCCTTGGAGAGTTTTCTGCCCTTGCAGCTTGTGGGGCCATGACCTTTGAAGATGGACTCAGACTTGTTTCCATGCGAGCAAAAGCAATGCAGGAAGCCTGTGAAGCAAATCCGGGTACCATGGCTGCTGTACTCGGTTTGGATGATCAAATTGTTGAGGAAGTATGTGGTAACATTGATGAGGTCGTTGTACCCGCCAATTATAATTGTCCGGGACAATTAGTCATATCAGGATCACTGGATGGTATAAAAATTGCTTCTGAAAAATTATTGGCAAAAGGCGCGCTTAAGGTAGTCACTCTTCAGGTTGGTGGGGCATTCCACTCACCGTTGATGGCTGACGCCCAGGCAAAACTTGAAAAAGCTATCAGAGAAACAGAAATGAAAATGCCAACCTGCAAGGTTTACCAGAATGTTAATGCACGCCCGGGAAGTACCGTTGAAGAAATTCGTCAAAACCTCATAGAGCAATTAACTGCTCCTGTCAGATGGACCCAAACCATGCAAAATATGATTGCAGACGGGATGACTTCAGCGCTGGAAGTTGGTGGTACAGGCTCTGTTCTAAGAGGATTACTCAGAAAAGTTGACAGAAGCATCCCAAGTGAAACTGCCTGATAAAAAAGAATGTGGCATAATGCCGATTGACATTAAATAAATTTTAAAATATTGATCATTAATATATTTAATCCAATCCAATTTGCTAAATTTACAACAATAAAGATTTTGAGTAATCTCATTGGATTAGCACATTGGAAAAGGTTAAGATAGATAAAGGTTCAATTCTTTTGGCAGAGCCATTTATGATGGATTCCAATTTCATCAAGGCCGCAATCATTATCACTGATTATCATCCGACCGGCACTATAGGATTTATTCTAAACAAGCCGATAAACATGAAAATCAATGATTTGTTGGCAAGTTTCCCTGAATTCGAGTCGGATGTATTCTTCGGAGGTCCCGTTGCTACTGATACCATTCACTTTTTGCACAACCTGGGAGATTTGCTGGAAGGAAGTAAGTACATTACAAAAGGAGTCTATTGGGGCGGAAATTTTGAAAAGCTTAAATTTTTGATAACTTCCGGTCTGGTATATCCCAACCAGATTAGATTTTATGTCGGTTATTCAGGTTGGTCTCCCGGTCAATTGGAAGAAGAAATCAGCACATCTTCGTGGGTAATCAGTGAAAGTGACCCAAATTATGTGTTTAAATCCAATTCTGATGGTTTGTGGAAACAGGTAATGATCGATAAAGGAGAGCTATATGCGATCTTATCCGAATTGCCGGAAAATGTCAATCTCAATTAATAGGATTTGCAAATATCGAAAAGGATAAAATAATTGCACCTTTTAATATATGATCATATAATGTTATGATTTCTTATCATTTTAAATATTTCACCATGAAAAAGTCTACTTATTACTTAATTCTGGCCTTTGTAACGCTCATATTGTCATCTTGTACGACAACACTGTACGTACCCAACGCAGTCAATACGCCATTACTAAAAGAAAAGCATGAATTCAAAGCCACAATTGGCCCTAACAATGCCCAGGCAGCTTTTGGCTTAACCGATAATTTTGGCATAATTGCCAATGGATATTGGGATAAGTTCAAATCTGAGACTACAACCAACGGGCAGACAACACAGACCTTGAACAAAGGCAATTTGTATGAATTGGGTTTAGGCTATTACAAACCCCTCACAAAGGTCATCGTATTTGAAACATACCTGGGCGGTGGTCTGGGCAATATTAATTTCAATCAGGATAATGGAACTAAGCGATACGATGTCAAAGGCACCAAGTTTTTTGTACAGCCTTCCATTGGATACGTTGATCGTTTTTTGGAGGTGGCTATTACTCCAAGATTATCTGCTGTTAAGTACAATGGGTTGGAAACTTTTGGGTATTCTCAAAAGGAACTTGAAGAAGAATTTCTGGTAAAAAGTGAAGTTGAGGACAAGACATGGTTGTTTATTGAGCCCACCTTGACTGTACGTGCTGGTTTCAAGTATGTCAAACTGCAAGGACAAATTGGATTTTCCAGTAAACTGACAAAAGGAGATTTGAAATATCAGTCTAAATTAACTTCGATAGGACTTTTGGTTGATATAGCAAAATGGTATAAGTAATCAAGGCATTAAGTGAGTTTCATAATACCGGTATCTGCGAAACGAACATTGATTCGTTCGTTTGTAATATTGTGAAGATAGAGCCAGTTCTCTATTTATTTCAACAACCTTAACAATTTCGTATTAACATTTGGTTTTCAATTAGCAATCAAACATTAATACACAATAAGGCGAAATAAGACAAAATTATCTTACTTTTACCCCGTAAAAGATATGCTTTCGTAAGATATTATTGTGGTATATCATTAACCCAATTTGCGATTACACACATAAGAATGAAGTACTCATATTGTCTGATATTTGCTGCATTGGCATTTATAACTTCATTAGGGTATGGTAATGGTCCATGCAGCGCAATTTCGGTACCCAACAATGGTGTGCTTTTTACGACATACAATCTTACCGGTCAAAGTCCCAGTGGCGTTCCGGCGCCACCGTGTGGAACCTATAATGACCCTGACATTTGGTTTTCTTTTGTAGCACCTGCAGGAGGTACTGTTACCATTGAGGTCAAAGGAATTACAGCTGCCGATCCTGCCATGGCCATCTATACAGGGGGCTGTGCTGCACCTGACTTGATTGGTTGTTTTGAGGACCAATATTGTGGAACAGTCCCTAATCCGGGGGTTTCTCTGACCACATTAACGCCCGGTGCCACATACTATATTCGTGTGTGGAATGAGGATCCGGGAGGAGGCACCTTTAAAATAAGGATTTTAAATCCAAACGCTCCTAACTTTACTAATACATACAATGCCTACAATACATCTCCCAATTGTGTCCAATTGACAAGTGCCGGCCCGAGTGAACGGGGATGCAGCTGGTACAATGCACCACTTGACTTTGATGACCCTTTTGAACTTGAATTCAACCTGTTTTTTGGATCTAATGATGCCGGCGCAGACGGTATTTGCCTCGTTTTTTCTACGAGTCAGGCATGCGGCGTAGTTGGAGGAGGAATTGGCGCTCAAGGTATCCCGAATAGCCTGATTATTGAATTTGACACCTGGGATAACGGCACAACAGGATATGATGATATTCCTCCGGATCATACTTCCATTCATATCAATGGTGACTTTACGTATTCGATAGAAGGGCCGGTTGCCTTACCCAATCTTGAAGACGGACAAAGCCATGCTGCAAGTATTATTTGGAATCCAGGTGCACAGACATTGACTGTTTCTCTCGATGGAGCAACAGTACTTACCTTGGCTGGATTCGATATTATAACCAATTGCTTTGGCGGACAAACTGAAGTTTTCTGGGGTTGGACCGCTTCGACAGGGGCCGCGTACAATCAACAATCTTTTTGCTACGAATCGGCAATTATCGACAATACATCTCCGATTAATGAAGAGTTGTTTATTGAACTTTGCGATGGCGAAACCTACACAACACCAAATGGCAATATCCTGACCAGTGATGGAGATTATAACGAGCAATTTGTCGCCAGCAATGGCTGTCTTTCAACCAGAATCATTCATTTAGATTACTATCCGGTAGAGCTCAAGTTTATCAATGATACAATATGTGGTGGAGAATCAGTAACCTATGAGGGGATGAGTTATTCAACACCCGGAGATTACAACTTCATGATTTCCGGTAATCCATGTGACACAATAGCAAATCTACATCTGGAAGTCATTGACTTTAGCGTGGACATTTATAAAATAAATGACATTGATTGTAATAATCCATTTGGTATCATTCAAGCCAATGTTACCGATATGTCCAGTTTTCCATTTACCGGTAGCTATGAATACATATGGTCCACGCCGGATGGTAATATTGTTAGCGGTCAGGGTACTCCGCAGCTGACTGTAGATCAATCCGGCAATTATTCTGTTATAGTACGTACACAAAGTGGCCAACAATGTACTTTTGTTTCTGCTTTTGTTCAAGTCTTCAACAATTCCAGTCCGCCTAATGCCATCATTTCAACTAATGAAACCCTAGATTGCAACCACCCATCCATTGTACTTGATGGAAATTCCAGCTTCCCGGGGGCCCTGCAATATCAATGGTTTACTAATGATGGAAACATTGTTGGCAGCGACATTGGAAGCGTGATAGTAATCAACCAGGCAGGAACCTACTTTTTAGCAATTGAAGATATTTTGACAGGGTGTAAGGACACGACAAGCTATCAAGTTATAAACAATCAATTTAACGTAACCGCGACTCTGACAAAAATGGCCGATCTGGATTGCCTCAACCAAGCAACTACCCTTGAAGCAACAATATCGGATACAGGAAATTATAATTTCGAATGGACTACTGCAGACGGGCATATAATAAGTAATGAAGACTCCACTGTGGTCCTGATAGATAAGGCAGGGAAGTATACTTTTACTATTTCAAATAACCAGGGTTGCAGTATCCAGTATTCCATCAATGTTAGTCAGGATACGTCCAGACCTGTTATATATGCAGGGAAGGATTCAATTTTGAATTGCTACCATTCCCAGTTAACTTATACCGGAATTATCACTACCCCATTATCCAATTATTCAATAAAGTGGCAATCTGAAGATCATCAGATCAACGCAGATACTTCAACAATTACTATTAATCAGTTAGGTACTTACATTCTGACAGTAACAGACACGCTCAACCATTGTGAAACAAGAGACACATTGATTATTGGCGAATCATTCAAAATGCCTGCCGTTACCAATATTCCCATAGAAAACCTGACTTGCAACGACAAGCAAGTGGACCTTTTAGTACATTCAACTGAATCAGGCACCGATTATACCTATGAATGGACCTCAAACAATCCAAATTTTACCGGCAATATAAATGACAGTCTTGTCACTGTCAATGATACCGGATTCTATTATGTCAAAGTATTGGATCTGGTTAATGGATGCACAACTGACCTGACTTTTAGGGTAAACGGATCCACAGATCAACCGATAGCAAATGCAGGAGCAGATGCTACGCTTGATTGTATCTCACCATTCATCACTCATAGTGGCACCTTTACCTCAACTCAGAATAACTTTATCAGTGTTACATGGAGTACTAATAATGGAAGTATTAATGGCCCAATCAATCAATTGACTACATCATTCGAGTCAGCCGGATTTTATGTTTTAACTGTGACCAATAGCCTGAATAATTGTTCAGATACTGATACAATGCAGGTCTTTAACAACAACGACAAACCGATAATCAGCATCGATCCGACTGACACCCTTACATGCAGCACTACATCCATTACAGTTGTACCTCATTGGTCCAATTCAGGTATATCCCCTATCATTGAATGGATTACTATGGATGGAAATCTGGTGAGTGCCTCTACCGATTCGATTGCTGTAGTTGATAAAGCAGGTACATACCAGATCAGTGTAAAAAATCAGCAAAATGGCTGTATTTCAACACTTAACATTACTGTTATTGAGGACAAGAAAATCCCTGCCGGGAATATCACTCCACCAGACACATTGGATTGCCAAAAGACTGAAACGATTTTGACTTTTAACAATAATGATCCTGCCTTTCTATTTTTATGGAGTACAACTAATGGGACCCTGGTCGGCGCTACTGATACTAATGAAGCAGTAGCGGGAAAGGAAGGCACATATACTTTGCAAATCATCGACAATCGCAATGGATGTCAATTAAATCTTATCCAAGACGTAATTGCCAACAGAGTATTGCCTATCGCAAATGCCGGAAATGATTTGAGTTTAAATTGCTTTAATCCACAAATATCACTTCAGGGCGAAACAGGTAATTCAGGCAGTCTTGAAATTACCTGGAGTGTTTTAGGAAGCAGCGGAAATATCGTAAATGGAGAAAAAACGTTGACGCCACTTGTAGATCTGGCAGGAACGTTTATCATGACTATATTGAATACAGAAAATGGCTGTAAAAATGCCGACACTGTTGAAGTCATAAATAAGATTACACAACCGGCTTTTGTCAATCCGACCATAATTGATGCCAATTGTTTGGGAAAGAATGGTAAAATTTCCTTTGAAAATATAGCTTCGGGTGATGGACCGTATCAATTTTGGTTAAATGGGAACCTTGTAAATCCTACAAATAATCAATTTACCGGATTGAGCTCGGGTACATACCACATTGAGGGGCAAGATTCGAATGGATGCAAATTTGAATTTACTGGAAATATAAAAAATGGAGAAAATATCGCTTTTGACCTTCCTGATACAGTCACTCTTAATTATGGAGAATCCTTCGATATAGAACCCATATTTTTCTTCGACACAGTTGGCATGAGCTACGAAAATTGGATCGGAGGCAACTTCTTCAGTTGTAATCCATGCCTCTACCCTACTATATCTCCAACTCAAAATTCCATCCTGACGCTTACTGTCGCCGACAGAGATGGCTGTAAAGCCACTGAATCAATGGTGGTTAGGGTTTTGAGAAAAAAAGCTCATATTTTTGTACCAAATGCTTTCAGTCCGGGCGATTACAATGGTATCAATGACAAGGTGACTGTATATACTGATGAATCCGTCATCAAGGAAATTCAGGAATTCAGAATATTCAATCGTTGGGGAGCCGAAATGTTTTACAGGAACAATTTCGCTCCTAATGATGAAGCTTTAGGTTGGGATGGCTATTTTCAAGGTAAAATGTGCAATCCAAATGTTTTTGTTTATTTTGCCCGTTGCAGAGATATTTATGGACAGGAAATAACTGTCAAAGGAAGTATTACGCTCACACAATAATTGCAACTAATCCATCTTCATACATGGGAATTGAAGAACGAGAATTAATTTTTAAAGACTAATCCACAATCATTCATATAGATAGCTGCCAAATTGAATGATAAGGTATTAGAAACTATTCAAGGAAAAACTTAGCATTCATAAATGCCTACCGGTAACAAATAAGGTACACCTTTTTCCATAAGAGTTCTTTATAAGGCGACTATTCACTTTTTCAAAATGATAACCTTACCTTAATTCAAACAGGGCAAGGATGCTTATTTGGGCAATATGTTTCCCGGATAAAAACCATATCGAAGAGTAGGTATATAAGACAAGAATGATTATAAAAAAAGCGAGGCATCTGCCTCGCTTCATTATTTGATTCTTGAAAAGATCCGGGATTAGTTAAAGATAAATTTAACGGTAGCCGATTCCTTTTCAAACCTGACCTGTGCATAATAAACACCGGGAGGAATATTGTTTCTTTCCAATCGATATTCCTTATTCATGATATTCGGTATTGCAGTCAAAGTTCTTCCATTACCATCATATAGGACGATACCATGGATTTTCTTGTTTTCAGATTTAATGATTACAAAATCACCGGCAGGATTTGGAGAAGCAGACACACCTGCTACTTCAGCCGAAATGGTTTTCGTAGAAGATACATAATCTGTCAAGTCACATCCCAGATTTAGCACCAGACAAGAACGGGGTGCAAAGTAGTTGATGATGGTATCCATAAACAAGGAAGCCTTAGCAAATGACATATCAGGATTAGTCAGAATACCACTTGCATCATTGGGGTTGGTGGCTCTATCCCAGTAATCCCATGGAGAGGAATCGTATGGATTAGCCCTGAATATAGGGTACAAACCTTCAAATCCATCATTGATGGTAGAAACATACTGAGATAATGGATCAATAAAGGTCTTATCAGCAAATGCCTTGTTGATTCCCAAATTATGGGCACTCTTTTGGACTTCATAAGAACCTTGTACCTGAACTACGGGAAGATTCGGTCCCGGAACGATAAGTACATCATCATGATATGGAGCAAAAGGATCTGTTGTTGTCTGGAAGGAAATGATTGGTGGTGTGTTAGCGTCTAACCAAGAAATATCACCAAGGGCACCTCCCATATTTACACAAAGCTGGAAATTAGAAGATGGTCCAACATTATTAGGAATACAAAGGGTATCTCCTTCCAATGGAAGACCCAAACCTACGGGAATAATTCCAAAACTTGTTCCCCAGATATTTCCATTGATTTGCTCGATTACCATTGGGAATCCGTTAGCAGCAACAAACTTACCTTCAGGATTGGTAGTGGTTACTACTTTAGTATAAGAATCAAGCGTAGATGTAGCCAATGTAATGTAGCCTCCTGTTCCCTGGCCCCATAAAACGATTTTGCTGGTATCTATTCCAAAAGTACCGGCATTGGCTTTAAAATACCTTACAGCAGTCCTTGCGTCCTGAACACCACGATATGCAGCATTAATCAAGGTGCTAACCCTGTCGGCTTGTTCAGGAGCAACAGGATTCCAACCCAGACGATAGTCACAGGAAGCTACGACATAACCCATTTTGGCAAGTCGACGGCTCATTTCAACAATAGTAGAGTCACTTCTAGTACCGCTTACACTCTGATTTTGAGGGAATGGTAAAAAATTACCTGAGTGAAAATACAAAATCAAAGGACGAGCAGTTTCAGTATCACCGTCAGGTTGGTATACATCAGCAACTAAAGGCTGAAGTGCCGTATGTCCCGTAACGGGAACATATAAAACATGAAAATTGTGTCCATAAATCACCGTATTCTTGGAAACACCTGAAAACACAGGCTCAAGATATCTCTTTTGTCCATAGGCCGATATCAGCACCATGATAAACAAAGAAAATGCAAGTAAAGTCTTTTTCATCATAATTCTCATTTTAAATTTAATTTTTATCTATTTTTTTTCAAAGTTATATAAAATTGTGATATATGCCATCCTTCCAACTTTTGGTCCTCCATACGTCTGATACACCTTATTGTTTAAAACATTAGACGCCCCAATTTTCAACGTTGAATTAAGCTTATTAATTCCCAAAGACAATTGCGCATCCAACAAATCATAGCTTTCTATGAATCCAGTAAATTGAGGTGAACCTTCAAAAATAAAACCTTGTAACCATTTATAAGTAACATTGAAGCCAATATTTTTAAGCTTTCTTTTTCCAAGCTTGATTTCTACATCCCTGCCTGATACAGAAAGATTATACTTGTGTTCCGGGGTGTTAAAAGCGGGAATGATCGGGTCGTCCTCAAAGGTCTTGTTCAATTTATTCCATGAGTAATTTCCACCAAACATGAAGTAATTGGCAAAATAATAATTGATACCCAGGTTAAATCCTTGGGTGGTGACTGTGTTTGTGGAATTTGCGGCATAACGGTACACCTGAGTGTTTTTAGGTAGGTTGGTTACATTTTCAAAATCTGATTTGATGCCGATGTTATAACCTATAAAATCATCATAAATACTGAAATAATATCCGGCATCCACATATATCTTATCAAAGAGGGTTGTCCGGGCACCAAGTTCTATGGACTTGACTTTCTCCGGTTTTATAGGTTTGATGTTGAAATATTGAACAGGCTTTGACAAATCTCGGAGATGATCGATAAATGACTCCACATTAATTACACTATCCACCCCATTCAGGTTACCTACTAAAATAGCGGGTCCTACATTGAGGTAAAGATACTGGTCGGTAAGTGTCGGATTTCTGACAGCGGATGAAAATGAAAGTCTGAAATAATTATTCGGAGAAGGATTCCATACTAAGCTTGCTGCCGGTGATACCAGGAAGTTGAAATTTTTATTCTTATCTACCCTTGCTGCAACATTTGCAGTTAGCTTATCCCGAAACAGTTTTTTTTCATACCCGGCATAAATACCATATTCATAGGTTGACAATTTTATACCGATTGTGTCATAGAATATCGTCCCATTGCTATTTGGAGCATAATATCGTCCACTTCCACCAACGGTGATATTTCCAAACTCTGTAGTAAACTTGTATTCTCCCTGCAGGTGATATAAGGCAGATTTGTCATAGAACCTACTACCCAATTTCTGGCCTTTATCATTGGAAGTTGATGAAACGATTTCATCAAATTTTTGATTGAAACGCTCTGTACCGACCTCGTAAAAACCTTGCTGATCAGGCAAAACCACCAGACCATCGGCATAATTCTTAGCTTCATTATACCATGCTGTCAAAGAATCAATATGTGTTGGGAACCAGGCTTCGAGCGATCCCGGGGGGAATTTAAAGGTCCCGCTCATCGGATCATATTCAGCAATTGGATATCCATTGGCTTTGGCTCTGGCATTAATCCTTGTTTGCCAATATCTGATAAATTCACTATAGAATTTCTCGCTGTTCTTGTTGCTCTTTTGAAGGGCAAGTGCTGTAAAATAGGGATCATATGAATTACCGGCATCTTCATGGGTAGCATATGCCCGAATAAAATATTGATTTTTCTTACTGAATTCAATCTTATTCTGAAAAAACAGAATGTCTTTCAAACTAAATCTGTTATCACCCTGATATACGGTGGTTCCGGCTCCAAAACTTGATGATACAATAAATTCGGGCGATAAAATCCCCTGAGATGGTTTGGTCCTGAAATACAAACCTACATTTGCCTTCGTGTTTCTGGTATCGTAATCCACCAAGTCAACCTCTTTATACCCTTTTCTTGACCATGTTGTCAAACCTCTATATCCAATAAGATTAGTATTCTTAAATCTATTGTCTATTTCATCCCCGTAAACATTAACGGCGTCGTATCCGCCCGGATTGCCCAATGTATCCCTGGACCCATCGACAGCATTGTAATTATCAGCAACCCAATCATCAGCTCTAAGATGGAAGAAATTCAGTTTATACCCGAAAAAGTCCTCTCCTTTCTTATTTTTTATCACATCACCCCATCTTACGGCGGCCTCCAGTAAGTTCCGTTCTCCTGCCTTTATTGAAGCTCCTAATCCTTTATGATAAAATGGGCTCTTGGTCTCCATATTGATTACTCCATTGAATGCATTAGGTCCGTATAATGTACTACTTGCACCTGCAATCAAATCAACTTTCAAAATATCCAATTCAGAAACACCAAGAAAATTACCCAATGAAAAATTCAATCCGGGAGCTTGATTATCAACCCCATCAATCAACTGGAGCGATCTCACAGGACTGGTACTGTTGAAGCCTCTGGTGTTGATAATGGTAAATCCCAAACTGGCTGTAGTCAAATCAACTCCTTTCAAGTTCCCCAGCCCGGAGTAAAAACTGATTGAAGGCGTCTCCTTTATCGCCATGATATCCATGGATTCTACTGATCGCGGATCTGCTTTTTGCTTGTCCGATACCCGTTGCCCTTTAATGACCAGCCCCTCCAGTAATTGTCCTTCCTCCTCCATGGTAATTACTACCGGAGAAGTTGGAGCTTTATCCAATACAAAATCCATGTCGGAATAACCTATATAAGAAATCTTTAAGGATAATGGGAAGACGGGTCTTTCGATATAAAAGATCCCATTTTCGTCGCTTATTGTATTGTTGGATGGATTGTTCTGATCAATGATTGTCGCACCTATCAGTGCCTGTTTGGTAGTCTTGTCCATCAAACGTGCAGCAAATTTATTTTGTGCAGTAATTGAAGTGGTCTGTACAGTAACTATTATTAAAACAAATATCAACTTAACCCACAGTAACAGTAAAGTTTTATTCATAAAACGGCTTAAAAGGTTAAAATGCTTTAAATTATAATTCAATTTATAAAAATCAGATCCAAGATAAGAAGTAAATATTATTTTCATAATTTTATTTTTCATTAAATATTATAATATCCTGATTTAGTGATATAATTCATTTAAAACAATTGAATTTGGATGTATTTTTTACCAACAAAAGTCCATACTGCAAAATTATTCTTCACTATGTTAAATGAAATACGTGCGATGATGAAAAGTAGAATATCAATTTGGACAAAGTTTGATTAAATGTATTTGCCTGTATTAGTACTATTAATCAATCAAATACACATAATCAATAAGTTTAATAATTTGATATTAAACAAAATTATTTAATCTACATCTTAGTGGATTCTTCAGGTTAAATCCCTTTGTACAACCGCTCCCTAAAATGCAATGTATCAATTTGCCATCTATTGAAACAAGTATAAAAAAAGAAATGCACCTCAAAATGAAGTGCATTCCAGCAAGTATTTATCAGCAAGAATAAACTCAAAAAACTAATAGAGCTTCTTCTGCAGCATTATTTTAAGTCAAGGTTAAATTCCACCCTGCGATTCTTGATTCGTCCTTCTTCAGTAGAGTTATCAAATCTAGGTTTGTCAGGACCATAACCAACATATTCCATCCGGCCTGTGCTTATCCCTTTGGATACCAAATAATTGTAACAGGCTTTAGCCCTATTGGTGGATAACTTTCTATTCGTCTCAATTTTTCCAGAAGGATCTGTATGGCCACTGATTGTCAGAAAATAATCAGGATACCGTTTCATGATATCCGCAATATCGTTCAGTATGGGGTAACTTGAAGTCAATAGAGTTGTCTTGCCAAGTTCAAACTGGACGGCCTGCATTGCAAACTCGAGCTTTTGCCTATCCTCTTTCTTAATCTCCGGGCATCCTTTATTGGCCTTTGACCCGGGGATATCCGGACACCTGTCATATCTATCCTCTACCCCATCCCCGTCAGTATCCGGACAGCCTTTGAAAATCTTAAGGCCAGGCATGTCAGGACATTCATCTTTATCATCCGGGACTCCGTCTTCATCCATATCGGGGCATCCCATTGCAGACTTCATTCCGGGCACATCAGGACACAAATCTTCAGTATCGGGTATACCATCTCCATCCTTGTCCACAACCGGACAGCCCTGGTTCTCAATCGGTCCTGCCTGATCAGGACATTTATCCAGATGATCCGGAATACCATCAAAATCCTTATCCGGACAACCCTTTGATTTGGCAGATCCCGGCTTATCAGGGCACTCATCAAGATGATCAGGGACACCATCATTATCAGAATCCGGACAACCATTGAACGCTGCAAGCCCCTTGATATCCGGACAAAGATCCAAAGAATCCACAACCCCATCACTATCCATATCGGCCAATTTATTTTTCTTTCCCAACAAGTATTTAAAACCTATACCATGGATAAAATTATTCCGATTAGTCTTAAGAGAAAATCTATACTCTGTATTAAAATTAAAATATCCGCGATCAAACATTCTTATATCGACACCGGCACCGACAGGAATCTGAAAATTCACTCCTTCATCTTTAATATAATCACCTCCAAATCCCGATAGAATATAAGGAATGACCTTATTGCCCGGTTTATAATATTTAGCTTGAGCCTGAATGTCACCACCAAAAACATAGGTATTGGTTGATTGATCCTTCAAACGGCCATTGAGGAAGCGAAATGGAACAGATACGTCAAGGAAGGAAGTTAAATTCCTGTTGTAAGAAAATCCATAACCGTATCGATAAGGCTTATAATCCGATAAATCCCCTCCGTTGGGATTGAAATAATCAGCCAGAAGTGCTCTGAAGGTCAAAGCATTTTTATTATTACCATCTTGGGCAACTGCACTAAAACAAGTCACCAAAAAAATAACTACGGTCAAAAGATGCCTCATCTTTAATAGTCTCATTTTGTTTTTTGCGAAATAACCATTCTGACAAAAATCAGTATTGGTGATACTCTTTGTTCCATCCAATAATTAACCCGTCTGTCGAATTAGCATTCAGATGAATACGCCAATGCATTGCAAAAATATAAATATATTTTATTATATGTAAATAAATATTCAATAATTTTTAATTCTAAAATTACATTACCTATTCAGGTACACAGTATTTTATCTGCTAAGGAAAAGAACCACCTCAGAAAAAAGAGAGTGAATTAGTTCCACTCTCAATTTTTCTCAGATTATTCCTTCTTTTCCATTTCTATTTTTTACGGATTCATTATGCCAATGAACTCATTCTTCCCATCAAACAATTTTCTGGCAGTCTCTTGTATGTCTTTTACGGTAATTTTGTTGATGACGTTATTCAGATCAAGGAATCGATCCACATTATTGCCCCAATATATCATTCCAATCAATTTCATATTCCAATAGCTGTTCGTTTTTAACATTTCCTTGCGCTTTTCCAATATGGCAGCCTTAGCTTTTGAAAGATTCACATCAGATGGACCGTCTTCCTTAATTTCACGTACCAATTCATTCAATTTAGTCAAAATAGGTGTTACATTTTCCGGCCCGCATTGCAACTGAGTAGCGACCTAATAACGAGAAACCGGAAAGCGATCGATATTGGCAACATAGGTTCCACCATAGATGGCACCCATCTTTTCTCGAACTTCCTCCAATAGCCTAATAGTCAATATATCACCAACAATTCCTGTTTGCAGTTCAAGGTCTTCCGTGTAAGGAATCGGCCCATGAGTCACGTCAATGATCAGACTTTTTTGGTTTTCTCCTTTTTTATATTCAAAAGTATGGGTTCCGGCAATAATATCCACTCCATTATCCTTGAATGAAGGCGTATAAGGTGTTGATGGCAGACATGCAATAAATTTCTCCAAAAGTGGAACAATATTGGATTCGTCGACATTCCCCGTGAGAAAGAAATGGAAACTATATGCATTGCCAAACTCTTGTTTATACAGTTCAACAATTCGTGCCGGATCAATCTTTTCCACATCATCCAAAGTTGGCACTGCTATAGGTCGCAATGGATTATTATTGTACATAACCTTAAACAGGGTATCAATAAAGGAAACTTGCGGATTAGCTTTAAGAAACATGAGCTGCATCTTCATTTTACTCAAGTACCCCTCATACAAATCCTTGTCCAAACGAGGTGAGGTCATTTGTAAATGGACAAGTTCAAGAAAAGCAGAAAAATCTTTGACAGAACAACTGCCTGAAACCTTGTCGGAGTATTCATCCATACTTTGAGTTAATGTGATATTCTTCCCTGTTAGAGCATCTCCTAGTTCAGTGGGCGTAAAATTTCCATATCCCATCGCCTCCATCACATCACTCATAAATTGTACATTGCTTTTATCCTCTTTTCCAAAGTTGGATGCTCCTCCTTTTCGAACTCCTTCAAGCAAGATTTCATCAGATTTGAAATCAGTTTTCTTAACAGTTACCTTAACACCATTACTCAACGTATAAGTAACAATCCCAAGTAAATCATTCTTTTGCTGACTTAAAACCTTACCCGGAGCGGGCAGATTTTCAATAAGATTTTCTGAGGCCTTTTTTTCAATATTGTCTTCGACGGTTTGTCTAAATGCAGACTTTACCATTTCCAGCAGTCCCCGGGAGTCCGGGACATTTCCGCTTTCGACTTGAGGACCCATCAACAGGGCGAAATAATCCTGAGTCACATTGGGTGAAAGCCACTTCGAAGCTTCAGCCTTTACCTCCTCCAGTGTAATTCCGGGCAAAAATTCCTTATATAATCTATATTCATTTTCAATACCAGGCAGTGGCCCACCATTGAGATAATTTGAGATGAAATTTTGAATCAATACGGATGATTCAGTAGTATTTCGTTCATTATAACGATTTTCTATACTGCTCATCGTGCTCTTCTTTGCCAATTCAAATTCTGATGCATTGAAGCCATATTTCTGAGCCCGCAGGAATTCTGCAACAGAAGCATCAATCGTTCCCTTAATATCAGAGGAGGGCATGGCCATCAATAAAAGCTGTTCGTACCTCTCTGTAAAAATGCCTCCTACATCAGAACTGGCAAAAATGTAAGGGGGATTAGCGCTATGTGCAAGATCAGAATATCGTTTATTCAGCATTTGAGTAAAAAGGGAACGCACAATTCGAGTTCTGTAGTCATTTAGTGTCACTTCAGGTTTGACACGACTTCCTGAAAAAGCTAATATAAATTGATAACTGGTAGCTTCCTTATCAGTAACAACCATTGCTTTGGCCTCCTTAAACGGATTTATTTCAGCATATTCTCTCGTACGAGGATTTTTAGGCCCTTTGATGGCTGAAAAATGATTTTTGATCATCTGTTCAGCTTTCTCCTTTGTTATGTCACCCACCACAGCCACTGCCATTAAATCCGGGCGGTACCAATCACGATAAAATCTCCTTAATTCCTCATATTTGAAAGTTTTAAGGATTTCGTCCTTGCCTATGGGTAATCTGGATGAATACTTAGAGCCCGATAATAATTCAGGTAAAAACTGCTGCATCATACGTTCATTGGCGTTTTTTCCTCTTGCCCGACTCTCCTCAAGCACTACCCCTCTTTCATCGTCAATATCCTTATCCAACAATAAGGCATTATGAGCCCAATCTTCCAAAATCTGGAAGCCTTTCTCCAAATTACCGGGCTTATCGGTCGGGATAGGCAGAATGTAAACTGTCTGGTCAAAACCGGTATATGCATTCAGATCGGCTCCAAATTGCACTCCGATGGATTGCAGGAAACTGACCTATTGGTTCTTTTCAAAATTCTTAGTTCCATTAAAATTCATGTGTTCCATAAAGTGTGCCAAACCTTGCTGACTATCATCTTCAAGTATCGATCCGGCATTGATGACCAATCGGAGTTCTACCTTATTTTCAGGTTTTGAGTTTGGCATAATGTAGTAAGTAAGTCCATTAGATAGCTTCCCAATCGTCAAGTTCTTATCAATGGGAATCGGTTTGGAGAGATCCTGGGCATCAATCCGGGATATTGAGCCCAACATGAATAATACCATAACAGGAAGGAAGAACTTTACAAATTGTTTTTTCATATTGAAAACCGTGTTTAGTATGAAGAGAATTATTAAAAAGTTGCGTAAAAATCCAGCCACAAAGATTATAAAGTATTCATTAAGGTGAAAGGTCAATTCTTATGATGACTGGTATGCAAATATATACTTTCTAACGGAATGGGCAGGAGGAATGAAAGAATAATTGTAATATATCCCTGATTGATATAATTTTACATTTCATTTTTTTAATTGTTGGATGAAACATTTTGGACTGATTGGCAAGAGCCTAAAACATTCCTTCTCGAAAAAGTATTTTGATGAGAAATTCAAGGCATTCGGTTTGCTTGATTTTGATTTTAGACTGATTGAAATTCCGGATATCGAAGATTTACCTGAAAAGGTCAAGGAGTATGAACTATCCGGATTTTCCGTAACGATACCCTATAAAGAAGCTATAATACCCTTTTGTCACTCCTTAAGTCCTGAAGCTGAAAAGATATGTGCAGTCAACTGTGTGAAAGTAACTGACAATGGATGGGTTGGTTATAATACAGATTATGTGGGCTTCAGGGACACCCTTCCTTTAGATGACCTGGCAAAGGGAGGCACTGCTATAGTTTTTGGGACAGGAGGTGCATCCAGAGCAATCATACATGTACTTTCACGATTGGGACTGGAGATTATCAACGTCTCCACCTCATCGAAGAAAGGGACCATTCACTACCAGGCCCTAAAGGATCAGATCATCAAAAAGGCTCTTATCCTGGTCAATTGTACTCCCCTGGGAACCTTTCCCGAAGTAGACAAAAATGTTCCAATCAATTTTTCTGCAATACATAAAGGTCAGATCTGTTATGATCTGGTGTACAATCCCGACCAGACAAAGTTTCTCAGACTATCGGCACAGCAAGGAGCCAGGACAATTAATGGCATGAAAATGTTGATTATTCAGGCTGAAGAAGCATGGAAGATCTGGAATAACTGAAAATCATAATACTATAGTGATTTCAACTATTTACCTAAGCAGATTTAACGAACCAACGTAACATCACCCTTGATGATCTGAATACGTCCATTCAGGAATTCAACCTCGGCAAAATATGCATAAACATCCGGGGTACATTCTTTTCCTTTAAAAGTACCATCCCAACCTATTGAATCATCCCCCGGTGTCAATTCCTTTCCTTCATATACACATGCTCCCCATCTGTTGAATACAAGCAAGCGTTTGATAAACTTAGCCCCCCGATTGGGGAATACTGTAAAGTAGTCATTGATTCCATCATAATTAGGGCTAAATACATTGGGCGCCACAACATCCTTACTATCCACAACCCGTATCTCCAAAGAGTCAGTAGAAATGCAACCTTTCTGATCTTGTGCAGTAACCGTAAAGATATAATTCCCTACCGGAACAAGGGTTACCTCCCTACAATTAAAACAATTGGTAATGAGATCGGATGGAAACCATTCAAATATTGTCGATCCAACAGCATTCTCAGTTGTTGCAGTCAATACAATCGGATCACCCAACTTAACTTCATTGTATGGTTGTACAGCCATAGAGACTTTCAGTGGATCAATGCAACACTTAGCAATAAAATTTTTGGTAAAGGTATGTACACATCCATCTTGTGAAGTGATAGTCAATGAAACAGACTTATAGCCCGGACCATCGTAAATGACACCCGGAGGATTTTGCTGTGTCGAACTTCCAATATTGGAATTGGCCCCAAATTCCCATTGATAAGAAACAATTGGGTCCGTCGGAGCAATGGAGGTGTTGATAAAATGCAGAGTATCTTCATAGCATGTACCATCAGGAGTTACATCAAAGGAAGCCCTCGCTCCCAGAAACTCTCCCGTGCCACCAAACTCCATCGTATAACCCTGTCCTGACTGTGAAAAATTATTGACAAAAAAGGCATAACTAACGCCCTCAACCATATCGATGTATTTCACCCAACTATCATTTCCATTGTTACATCCCGGATCCTCATTGATATCGGTACTGGTCAAATTTAATCCGGTAGGTCCGGTACATTGTTTCCAATTATTATAAGGCTCTCCGACATTTTCTCCTGCCGCCCCGCAACGCAGCTGCTTTTTACCATTACAGTCATCTATGCCGTTGGGAAGTTCAAACAAGGCAAAATCAAGATCGTCTTCAGGTTTAGTCGGTGTGAGTTTGATGGTCAGTGTACCAGACTTACTACAAGTCCATCTGAACCAGGAAGAAGCAATTTCCTCCCTTACACAAGAAAAAAGCGGAATTTCATCGGTTATATTTCCGGGATTAAACACAGCTTCAATGAATACGGAAGATTTATCGCAAAGAACTCTACTTGTCGGGCAATCGCCATCTGGGACAAAATTTTGATTATAATTGTTCAAACATAATTGAAAAGTCCCCAAATGATTATCCCGGGCACTGATGTTGATATAATAGGTTTGACCCGGAACCAAAGGTCCTTCAAAGACTTCAAGTGAATTGATCCCAAATGCATCGCTGAAACAATCCTGTTCTACCAATGCGTTGCAAGGACCGGAAAATAGGATCACCTGCGGTGAAACTAAAGTCCCACCGGGATTTCCAAGGGATTTACCATTAACGGTTAGGTGGATAAAATTTGCTGTTGCTGTAAATTTAAACCAAACATCCCTTGCAGTAGCTTCATTGGGAATGCATATATAATCCGAAGGAATGGAAGGCGTCGCCCCAAAATTATTGAATTCCCCAAAAGCCGAGCAATAATTAGCCACATCCGTTATCTCAATTGCATTGATACAATCATCATTAATGGGTTGAGAAAAAATTATTGCAGGAATGAAGATGACCAAAACGAGTTGCAAATATCTCATGCTAATTGAATTGAAAACTATACTGTGTTATGCAATAAACGAATAATTAACCACTTTTGTTAGATTTACCCTTTAAATTTGCATTTTTCCAACTAAGAAACAGACAATGATCAGGCATATTCCCAATATTTTGACCTTGCTAAATCTTTTTTGTGGAGCATTGGCAGTCATAAGTGTTTTATTTTTACATGTTGAGGAAGCATTGGTTCTTCAGGCAATCAGCCTGATCGCTGATTTCCTTGACGGGCTTATTGCCAGAAAGCTAAATGTGGCCGGTCCTTTGGGTGTACAATTAGACTCTTTGGCCGATGTCATTAGTTTTGGCATATTCCCGGGTGCAGTCGTATATATGCTGTTGGTTCAATCCTGGGATATTGACCCTGGTATGAGTGACCTGGAAAGCCGGCTTCTACTCTACCCTGCTTTTCTGCTGCCTGTCTTTGGAGCATTAAGGTTAGCGCGATTCAATATCTCAACAGACCAGGGTGATAAATTTATTGGCATGCCCATCCCGTCCATGTCCATATTTTTTGCAGGATTGCTCATGATTCAATTAAATGGGGATATTCGAATGATAGAATTTATAGAAAACAAATGGTTCCTCTATGGAAGTATCCTGTTGTTTGCCTATTTGATGAACAGTCCATGGATTCATTTCAAGATTAAGCCGGATAAGAAGACATTCAGCAACCCTTTCATTTTATTGCTGGCGGGCGCTATCATCGGATTGATCATTTTCTATCCCTTCCTAGCCCCAACAATAGGAATCGTACTTTATTCCACATTTTCCATTATTTCCCATCTCCTTAAACTTTCATAATGGAAAAGGAGCCCGGTAGACTTTATGTTGTTCCCACTCCTGTGGGTAATTTGGGAGATTTTACCTTCAGGGCCATTGAGACTCTGAAACATGTGACTTACATATATGCTGAGGACACCCGAACTACAGGTGTTCTATTAAAAAAATACGCGATTGATACACCTTTGCGTGCCTTTCATTCCTTCAACGAACACAAACAAATAGAACCAATTCTCGAAGTAGTGAAAAGTGGAAATGATATAGCTCTGGTTTCTGATGCCGGAACTCCCGGAATATCAGACCCCGGATATCTGTTGGTTCATCATCTTATAGAGTCCGGAGTGGAAGTCACCTGCTTACCCGGGCCTACAGCATTAATACCTGCACTTGTCATGAGTGGACTTCCTGCAGATAAATTTTATTTTGAAGGTTTCCTGCCACATAAAAAGGGACGACAGACCAGATTGCAGGCGATATGTGATATGCCCTGTACAGTTATCCTTTATGAATCGCCGTTTCGGTTAATGAAATGCATAGAGGAATTGATAGAAATCGCCGGAGAAGAAAGACCCTGTTGTATCGTTCGGGAAATTTCCAAAATACATGAACAAGCCATTACTGCATCATTGGGTACGCTCCTCCATAAATTAAAATCAGGCAAAATACCTGCAAAAGGTGAAATCGTCCTTGTATTGGGGGGCAAGCCCAATGAAAAGAAGTCCCGCAGTCTAAATAAGTAATATCTTTACAATGGCTTAATTGCTTTTGCGATTGATGGTTTCTTCAAATAATTTAAGAATACGTTTGTATTCATCTGTCCAGGCTGAAGGTGTTTTGAACCCATGCGCTTCCATCGGATATGCTGCTAATTCCCAATTATCCTTGCCTTTATCAATCAGCACTTGCTGTAACCTGACAACATCCTGAAAATGTACATTATCGTCGACCATACCATGGCAAATCAGTAGTCTGTCTTTCAGCCCATCCACGAAGTTGATAGGGCTGCTTCTTGCATAAGCAATGGAATCCAACGCCGGAACATTTAAAATATTAGAAGTATAGCCATGATTGTAATGCATCCAGTCGGTCACAGGACGAAGAGCTGCTCCGGCCTGAAAAACTCCGGGCTTTGTAAATAGAGCCATCAAGGTGATAAAACCACCATACGAACCACCATAAATGCCGATATTATTTATATTGACTCCAGCACTATCCTTTAAATATTTGACGCCATCTACCTGATCAGAAAGATCAGTCCCTCCCATATGTCTGTATATCGCAGTTCTCCAATCCCTGCCGTACCCTGAGCTCGCCCTATAATCAATGTCCAGAACCGTATAACCAAGATCTGTAAGAAGGTTGTGGAACATATATTCTCTAAAATAAGAGCTCCACCATTTATGCGCATTCTGAAGATATCCGGCACCATGCACGAAGATGACACCTGGTTTGTTAGGATTTGCAACCCTGGATTTGTACAACCTGGCATAGACTTCCCTGCCATCTGATGCCCTGAATGTAATGACTTTCGGTGACTGCCATGGATACTCACCAAACTCCCTACTTATAGCTTTGTCAGTGATCCGAGTCGATTTGCCTCCGGCTTTATTTTCGCTGATGAATAATTCCCAGGGCTGGTTAGTGGTACTTTGCAGATAGGCAATCCATTTTCCATCCGGAGATACTGTCACTTCATCCAATCCGCAATCCGGATTCAACAAAACAATCTGTTTCAGAGAATTCAATGCCAGTTTTACAAATGTCTTCGTACCAGGATGGTTTTGATTTGTAAGTAAGTACAGACTCTTCCGATCCGGGGCCAAAGTCACCCGTTGAACCTCATAGTTGCCGGATGTAAGTGCAATAATCTTACCTGAAGAAATTTCATACTTATAAAGGTGAGCATATCCGGAAATTTCAGATGTGAATGCTACATGGTCATCATCAAGCCAAACACACCAGCCCGGCCAATAATTTCCACCTATATTCGGCCCTCCGATCCAGGCCTCATCATGCTGATGATCAATGATCTTCATGATACCCGAATCGGCATCAAATAGGACAATCCACCTGTCTTTGTTATCAAAGGAATACACCTGAACAACAGCTAAATGGCCATTGGGTGACCAAAGGGGATCAAAAATATTTACTGATTTTTTAGCAGATGCTTTAGCAAGGCTATCATGCAGGACCGGATATTCCTCAAGGTAATTCGGCATAGCATTAATTCCGGGTAAATCATTTACCAAAAAATCCATTAAAGTATCCTTCTCAAAGTTATAGAACTTCAGGCTGTAATCAGGCTGGATAATACCAACCTTAGCCCTTGTATTAACCGTTTCAGTATAGCCACTTTCCGTAACGTATTTTGGCATAATGGTAGTATGACTTTCTGTCCGGCCATCTTTTAAGCGTATGGCAGCGATAAGCAGATCATTACTGATGGATGTACCCACAACATCTGCACTGCCTCTTTCATATACAAAATAATCCCGTTTTTCTTTACTCTTTTTAGAGACTTTCTTTTCCTGAATAAAGACATCGAATAGATTCTTTTGTTCTTCCATCAACACTTGATCCTGATTGGATAGTTTCTTTTTATTATCTCGCGGGGAAGCTGATTGAATAGCCAATAACTGTCGGATAAAGCCTTTTTCTATATTATAAGAAAACATATCATTTCCGATTTTATACACTAAATATTTTCCGTCCGAGCTAAAACCTGTCGCCCACTCATATTCATGTGTTGAGAAGATTTTTTTTACATCACCTTTCATTCTCCGTAAGAAAATATTTCCCTGACGGTTGTATACGACCATGGAAGGATCCGAGGGGTTCCTGATCAAATTATCCTCATAAAGAACCTCCTGACTTTGATCCGACACTTTGGAAAAGTATGGCATATCGTTGGTATTCAAGGAGTATAGAGAGTCCGCTTCAGCACTCTCCGGATTGTATTTGAAGTAAAGCGTGCCATCTGCGCCCCATCTCAGCGATGATGGTGAGACTCCAATCCAGTTAGGATCTCTCATGATGTATTCCACAGAAAGAGGACCCTGAGAAAAACATTGGTTGACAAGAAGGCAAAAAAAGTAAATAATAGTACACCGGATCATGATGAAAAAGCTTTGTAAGGCAAGATAAGGTATAATAGATTCTTAATAGGTGAAATATCGACAAAAAAGTATTTCATAAAAAAAAGGATGGATTCCCATCCTTTTCCGGTCAGATGTTATTTCTCATTTCCAATAAAAGCTCTTAGCATCCAACAACTTTTTTCCTTGAATTGCATGAAGGCATTAACCATGTCATTGGTGCCCTCGTCTCCCGCTGAGGATGCAGCATCCATGATTTCCCGTTCCAATTCGATCAGGGTGGTCATATCCTGGAGTATTTCCTTAACCATCATCCTGTCACTCATTCCAATTGTATTGATTTCCTTGATACTGGCATGTTGAATGTAATCTTTATATGTACTCAAAGGATGCTTGCCCAGGGTCAGGATTCTTTCAGCAATTTCATCGATAGTTGTCTGGGCATTGGTCTAGAACTCCTCAAATTTCAAATACAGTGTAAAAAATTCTCTCCTTCAATATTCCAGTGAGCCCCGCGAAGCTTTTGATAATGGATTTGATAATTTGCCAAATAATCATTCAACAAGTCGATAACAGGCTTAACCTGATTCTTACTCAAACTGATCTCATTTACTTCCATAATAGATTGATATTTTTAAATTAGTTATATTAGAATGTTACAGGTGCGTCATGACAAATGAAAGGTACCACGACCTGCCTCTAACTAATTGTACAACAACATAATACAAGAATTGTTTAAGAAACAACTTGAATTACTGCAATTCATCAGCGACCTGATATTTGTTATTATAAGGAAATGTCCAAAAGAAGGAAATGCGAGAAAAATTCGACCTGAAGAATCAATAGACATTAAACTTTAACGCATATAAAAATACGTTGTTTGTGCTTATAACCCTTCAACCAAATGGATTGACTGAAATAAATGGAATCGCTTAAAAGGTCGTCTGATTTAAATTGGCGAAGAAATGATTTACCTCCGCCTCACTATGGAAAAGTACCTCCCTTGGCTTACTGCCTTCATTTTCACCGACAATGCCCAAAGCTTCCAATTGGTCCATGATACGCCCTGCTCGATTGTAACCCAACTTAAGCCTTCGCTGGATCATGGAAGTAGAACCATGTTGATTGGTGACAACAAGCAGTGCGGCCTCCTGGATCAAATCATCCAAATCAGATAGTTTCAGCTGACCTTTCTCTCCACCGTCCCCGGAATCATCAGGTACATCAGGCAGCATATACGGTGTTGCAAATCCCTGCTGATCTGAAATGAATTGCACGACTCTGTCAACTTCATGCGTATCAACGAAGGCCGATTGAATTCTGACTATCTTACCATCTGCTGAAAGTAACATATCACCTCTACCAATCAACTGGTCAGCCCCACCTGCATCCAGAATAATACCGGAATCGATCTTGGAAGATACTTTAAATGCGATACGTGCGGGGAAGTTTGCTTTTATAATACCGGTAATGATCTTGACCGATGGCCTCTGCGTAGCAATGACAAGATGGATGCCAATAGCACGAGCCAACTGAGCGATACGCGCTATGGGGGTCTCGATTTCTTTTCCTGCCGTCATAATGAGGTCTGCAAACTCGTCGATCACAAGAACAATGAATGGCAAGAAACGATGACCTTTATTGGGGTTGAGTTTCCTCTCCGTAAACTTTTGATTGTACTCCCTGATATTTCGTACACCGGCTTTTTTCAACAAATCATAACGCGAATCCATCTCTATAACAAGGGAGTTGAGGGTCCTGATAACTTTCTTTGTATCGGTAATGATTGGTTCATCCTGATCCGGAAGCATGCAAAGGAAATGATTTTCCAATCTGCTGTAAATGGACAATTCCACTTTCTTGGGGTCGATCAAGACAAGTTTGACATAAGCAGGATGGTTATGCTGTATAATGGACAAAAGGATTGCGTTGATACCCACAGACTTACCTTGTCCGGTTGCCCCTGCAATCAGAAGGTGTGGCATCTTAGCCAGATCTGCCACAAAAACTTCATTGCTGATCGTCTTTCCAAAGGCAATCGGTAAGTCCATCTGAGCTGTTTGAAAACGCTCAGAATTAAGTACATCCCTTAGACCAACGATTTGCTTATTTTGATTCGGCACTTCAATACCGATGGTACCTCTTCCCGGTATAGGTGCAATGATACGGATACCAAGTGCTGCAAGAGATAAAGCTATATCATCTTCCAGATTCTTAATCTTTGAAATCCTGACTCCCGGGGCAGGAACTATTTCGTACAAGGTGACAGTTGGCCCAATAGTCGCTCTAATCTTGACGATTTCAATCTTATAATTGAGCAATGTATTGACGATCTGATCCTTATTCGCATTTAACACTGCATGGTCTATCTGTACTTGCTGATCTTCATAGCTATCCAGCAGATCTAATCCCGGTTTGATATAACGGGATAATTCCAGCACAGGGTCATACGGCTCATCCGGATTATCCAGTTCGGCATTGATCTTGAGCAATTCTTCGTCGTCCGGGGACAATTCATTGATTGGAGGCTCAACTATCGGAGAGATTTCTGAAGATTGTATTGTTTCCCCAAACGAAGAATGAGGTTCTTCTATTTCAAAGCCATAGTCATCCACCTCTTGAATGGAAGCGTCATTTAATATTTCGGGTGTGACTTCTTCGTCCAATTCGAAGGGAACATGCGATGGTTCAACTTTACCCGGTTCGACTTGATTTAATGATTCAATTCGCTCAAAGCCGTCATTATCAACCTCCACCCCCGTGATAACCTCATCAGCTCCGCTATTGATAGCTGACAATTCTTCCTCAATTTGTTGTTCATATTCGTCATCTCCGACCTTCCTTTTCCATGATTCGATCCAGGAAGAGAAATTAAGGAAGGAGAAAAAATTGTGGTTGAATTCTGGGAAAATGCCTTTCAGCGTCCAGCGTTGCGGATTTGTATTTCTGAACCATACAGCAATGGCAAGTAGGATAAATCCGAACAACAACCAGGTTCCTACCAACCCCAAGTAAGTATTCCCCCAACCAACGATACTTTTACCATAAGCTCCACTATAAGGAAAAGATGCCTCCGGAAGGATCAATTCAAAAAAAGCACAGCCAAGTATCATGGTGAAGAAAACGTTGCGGAACATCGGCCAAATCCGGGCACTTCCCTTGCCATTGATCAGTCTGTATCCTATGCGAATTAACAGGAAGATGATGACGAAGGAACTTATGCCAAATGTCCAGAAAATGATAGCGTTTGATATGAGGGCACCAAACTTCCCAAACCAATTCTGAGCCTGGATATCAGGATCAAAAAGATTGTCCCATTTGAAAGGTCTCAGAAAACTGTTATCGGCCTCCCATGTGAATAAATAGGAGGTGAAAGAAATAAATAGAAAAATTGCAATCAGATAACAAAACAAGCCTGATATCTTGGGAATGCGGTCATCTGAGATCAATTGTCTGACCTTCTGGGTAAATGAAAGTGGTGTTACTTTAGGCTTTCTCGTTGCCATGAGACCTTGTTGTGTTTTGTAGTTATCTTATCAGAATAATGGCAAATATAATCTATTCCCCTAATGTTCAGGGACAAAAATAGTAAAATGTTTTATATATGGAGATATTTTTCTCTACTTCATTATTTGGTTACTAAAATCCATAAATATTAATTAAACGGATTCCGTAGTCAAATGAAAATCAATTTCGGGATGATTTTCCCTGACGGTCTTCAATGACCATGCACTTTCTGCTAAATAAACTAAGGCCCCATCCTTATCCCGGGCTATATCCTTCTTCCTCCTCGAAATAAATGCGTCCATATCATTTTGCTTATCAGCAGTTACCCAGCAAGCTTTGTACAAATTAACCGGTTCATAAGTACATTTTGCGCCATATTCATGCTCCAACCTGAATTGAATCACATCAAACTGCAGGGCACCGACTGTTCCAACAATTTTGCGACCGTTATCTTCCTTTATAAACAATTGAGCCACACCTTCATCCATCAATTGTTCCAGCCCTTTGGCTAATTGCTTGGACTTCAAAGGATCGGCATTGTTGACAAACCGGAATTGCTCGGGAGAAAAACTGGGCAATCCCTTGAAATGCAGGATTTCTCCTTCAGTTAAGGCGTCACCGATCTTGAAATTACCTGAATCGTACAAACCGACCACGTCCCCGGGAAAAGCTTCTTCGACAAGTTCCTTTTTGGATGCCATAAAAGTGGTAGGATTGCTGAATTTCATTTGTTTTTCCTTACGGACATGATAATAATTGGTATTACGCTTGAATTCTCCTGAACAGATTCGGAGGAAAGCTATTCTGTCACGGTGCTTAGGATCCATATTGGCATGGATTTTAAATATAAAGCCGGAAAAAGAATTTTCTTCAGGCTTGACAATTCTTTCTTCTGTTTCCCGCGGTAAAGGTGGCGGGGCAATTTGCACAAAGCAATCCAAGAGCTCCTTGACGCCAAAATTATTAACGGCACTACCAAAAAATACAGGGGATAGTTTTCCATTCAAATAAGCATCCCGGTCAAATTCAGGATAAACTCCGGCTACAGTCTCCATTTCCTCTCTGAGTTCTTCAGCTGCACGTTGTCCAATCGCTTCATCAATTGTGCTATCTTTCAACCCTTTGATGATAAGTGTGTCGTCCTCCGTCTGCTTGCCGTGTGCTTTAAACAAGGAGAGCTGCTGACCGAAAATATTATATACACCCTGAAAGTGCTGTCCCATTCCTATCGGCCATGAAAGCGGACAAGCAGTCAGGCCGAGTTTTTGTTCAACCTCATCCAGTAAATCGAAAGAATCAAGACCTTCACGGTCCAGCTTATTGATAAAAACAATGATTGGAGTATTGCGCATCCTGCTTACCTCAACCAGTCTCTCTGTCTGAGGTTCCACACCCTTGGCAACGTCAATCACTACGATGACACTATCCACGGCTGTCAGGGTACGATAGGTATCTTCTGCAAAATCCTTGTGGCCGGGAGTATCCAAAATATTGATTTGCAAGTCTTTGTATTCAAATCCCATTACGGATGTTGCCACAGAGATACCTCTTTGTCGCTCAATCTCCATAAAGTCGGAAGTTGCGGATTTCTTGATCTTGTTGGACTTGACTGCTCCGGCAACCTGGATGGCACCACCAAAAAGCAACAACTTTTCAGTCAACGTTGTTTTTCCTGCATCCGGATGGCTTATAATGCCAAAGGTCCTTCTTCTATTTATCTCTTGTAACCTGCTCATAATCTCTTCAATCAGGGCGCAAAAGTAATGAAAACCGCTAAATAGCAGAAAGGAAATCCATAATCCATTAATGTATTGGCAATGTAAAAAAATCTCAGGCCTTAATTATCCTCGAAATAGCTTCTGCTGCCATCCTCAGACCGAATAGTGCCGGCATATAAGAAATCGTCCCGTAGAAGGATCTTTTGTAGGCACTGCCATCCGTATACTGTAACGCCGACTTAGGTTGAATCTCTTCAGAATACACGGTGAGAATCCCCTTTCTAATACCAAGGTATTTTAAGCGCTTCCTTACAGTCTGGGCAAATTTACATTCTCTGGTCTTTGAGATATCAGCAACCTTGACTTTGGAGGGATCGAATTTACCTCCTGCTCCCATGGCACTGATTACCTTGACTTTAGCTCTGACAGCAGCTTTGATGAGAGTCAATTTAGGTAATACACTGTCAATGCAATCGAGTACAAAATCAATTTCAACCTGTTGTAACAACAACTCCATGTCGGCAGGCTCCATAAAGGAAGTGTGTATTTCTATTTGCAGACCCGGGTTTATATCTAAGAAACGTTGCCTGAGCAACTCTGCCTTGGACATGCCAATAGTGCTATGAAGTGCCTGCATTTGGCGGTTGATATTGGTTGGATCGACCCTATCGCCATCTATGATAATCAGTGAACCAATTCCGGCTCTGACAAGAAATTCACCGGCATAGCTACCTACACCACCAAGGCCAACTAATAGGATTCGCGCATTTTTCAATTTATGAATATTCTCTTCGCCAATCAGCAATTCTGTTCTTTCAAGCCAGTCAGGTACGCCCATTTAAAAGTGTAGAAGGTTTTAAAATTATCAAACAATTGCATTTTCAATGCTGCAACATCCACCTCTCGGATTTGGGCAAAAATAGTGTACCGTTGCTGAATATTCAAGGTAAATTCACTATCGGTTTCAATAAAAATTCTATCCATCGGAACATAAGCAAGCATTTCTTCAAACACCGGCTTCATTCTTTCACAGGGGGCAACGGAAAGATAGAAACCAGCATCGATTAGTTGTCGGGCCAGAATTTTATTTCTGACAAAACCATGGATTACCCAATCTGTTTTACCCAACTCTTTTCTTAATCGGATAATCCTGTCATATGCACGTACACAATGGATTACGACCGGGGATGAAACCTCATTGGCTATTCTGATTTGTTTGCGAAAATTTTCCTCCTGGATATCCAGACCAGGACCTTTCAGACTGTCAAGGCCAAATTCACCCAGACCCAGACAATAAGGATCACTGATGTATGAAGACCTCATCATGTCAAGGTTCTTTTCAGAAAGCAGATCCTCTGTCCACCATGGATGATAACCTACTGTGTAGTAAATCCGCTTTTTAACCTGTGAATCGTGTACACTGACAACCTCAATCACATCATCTGAATGCCAGATGTTATGATTGTGAAAATCGATAAAAGGGGCATGCGGATTCAATATGCTATTAAACTGATAAATTTCAATGTATTATATATTAATATTTCTAAAAATAGAAACCGCATAAATTCCAGCCGTTTCTGTTCTTAGACGAGACCGGCCTAATGACAAGGGTACAAATCCAATACGCAATGCATTTTCAAGCTCCTGACCTGAAAAATCTCCTTCCGGGCCAATCAGAATCCATGTATCCGGCTTATCAAACTGAATATCACTGAAGGCTTGTTTTATTCCATCCTCACAATGTGCAATCAGGCCGACCATAGCAGTTGGATTGAATCCTGTCAATAATTGGTCAAAAGACTTCTCCTGAATTGTCGGATTGATTATATTGTACGATTGTTTCATAGCGGATTGAACAATCCGGGCTATCCTATCCATCCGTAAATTGGTTCGGACAGATCTTTCACATTGGATGAAGCTTATGGTATCTATTCCAACTTCAACGGCTTTCTCGACAAACCATTCCATTCTGTCAGCATTCTTGGTGGGCGCTATTGCTATATGGAGGCGTTTTTTCCAATGATTAACCTTAGGAGTCTCTGACATATTCACGGCGACCAGCTTACCCCTTTGAATTTCAGTGATGACGGAATGAAAGATATTGCCGGACCCGTCAATCAAGTCAACAGCATCTCCTACCTTTTTTCTAAGGCTTTTGGTCAAATGAAGGACCTCATCACCTTCTACCAAAATGACATTATCATTGATTCGTTTCCCCCAAAATAGCTGCATAATCACTTAAATTACCTGCAAATCTTTAGATAAAGCTAAAGAAACTTTTACCTTTGCGCTCTTCGAAACACAACTAAATATTCAAAACAGTGTTTTGACATGGTAAAAATAAAATAAAAGTAATTAATGGATGTAATAGTCATGATCGCCCAACTGATATTGAGCTTATCGATATTGGTAATCTTACACGAATTAGGGCATTTTATTCCGGCCAAGTTATTCAAGACAAGGGTAGAAAAATTTTATCTGTTTTTTGATCCCTGGTTTTCGTTGTTCAAATTTAAAAAAGGAGATACAGAATATGGTGTAGGATGGTTACCCTTGGGAGGGTATGTTAAAATATCAGGTATGGTGGATGAAAGCATGGACAAAGAGTTTATGAAAAGGCCACCGGAGCCATGGGAGTTCCGTTCTAAAAAAGCCTGGCAGCGTCTCATAATCATGATTGGAGGTGTGACGGTCAATTTTATTTTAGGTTTTCTGATCTTCGGATTGATATTGTACTTTTATGGTGAGCAAAAACTGCCGGTAAGTGAGATGCAATATGGAATAGCCACCACCCAATTAGCTAAGGATATCGGGCTGAAGGATGGTGATAAAATCCTGCAAATAGGAAATAATGATTTCAAATATTTCAATTCAGGAGAACTGGCAAAGGATATCCTGCTGGATAATGCCAAAACGATCCGGGTCAACAGAAATAATCTGATAATGACCGTACATATTCCGGACAGTGCAGTCCAGAAAATACAGTCTAATCAGAAGGAAGCAATTGGCATGATTGCACCGCGGATGCCTATTATAGTCGATGAGGTCATGCAGGGATCCGGTGGAGAAAAGGCCGGACTCCAACCTAATGACCGTGTCATCAGTGTCAACAATGTTTCAACACACTTTTTTCACGAGATGACCAATGAGTTGCAAGCAAATAAAGGCAAGAAGGTTAATATAGGTGTCATCAGAGACGGCAATACTGTGATGCTGGAACAGGTGCAACTCTCTGATCAGGGCTTGGTTGGCTTCAGTCCTCAACCAATATCTCATTTTTATAAATTGGACACCATCAAATACTCCTTGGGAAAGGCTCTTCCGGCAGGGTTTCGCAATGGTTACGACTTCCTTGCTACACAGATCTCCGCTTTTGGCCAGATGTTCAGTGGAAAGATCAAGGCGTCAGAATCATTGGGAGGATTTGCAAGTATCACTAAACTGTTCCCGACAGAATGGGACAGTCAAAAGTTTTGGAACATCACTGCCATATTGTCTCTGATTTTAGGGTTCATGAACCTACTGCCTATTCCGGCATTAGATGGAGGATACATTATGTTCCTGCTTTGGGAAGTTATTACAGGCCGAAAGGTTAATGACAAGGTAATGGAGATAGCGACTACGGCAGGCATGATACTGCTTATCGGATTACTGTTGTATGCCAATGGGTTGGATGTAATTAGAGCATTGAAGTAATGGATTATTTTGAATGGTTTGGCCTGGATAGGAAATTCAATATTGATCAAGCCGGGTTGAGAAAAGCATTTCTGACAAAATCAATGGAACTTCATCCTGACAAAACCGGTCTGAATGAAAACAAGGCTATGGAACTGTCGGAATATAACAACAAAGCTTATGGAATACTCAAGGATTCCTATAAGACGCTGGACTATATTCTTCACCTGGAAGGCATTGTTCTCGCTGATGAAAAGTACCAATTACCTCAAGATTTCCTGATGGAAATGCTTGAATTGAATATGGAAATAGAGGATGCCGGAGAGAGTGGAGATAAAGAAAAACTGAATAAGATCAAAAGCGATCTGGAGACGAAAGGAATTGAAGAAGATGCTAACATGGAAATACTTAAAAATCAATATGATAGTAGAAGTATTGATCCACAAGGCTACGAAAGTTTGAAAAAATTTTATTTTATTCGCAAATATCTCTTGCGAATTGAAGAAAGTATTAATACTTTTGCATCCCATTGAAGCTAAAAGCAGTTTCTGAGAATAATTTATTGCCGCTGTGGCGGAATTGGTAGACGCGCTGGATTCAAAATCCTGTGGCCGTGAGGTCGTGTGGGTTCGATTCCCACCGGCGGTACAAATAAAAGGAGTTTTCGGACTCCTTTTTTTGTTTTAAGACACATCAAAACCAACACAAACCCACCAAAAGGATTCCTTCAATAAGTCTCGTCTTTGTTGTAAAATATTTATCAGCTATAGAACGATCTGATAAAATCCGTTAGAATAAGGATTTTAGTACACCACATCTTCAATCAATTCGTAATGTTGATTGGCACAAAAGCTTCCGGATTAGTCTTATTGGAATTTAGGCCATGTTAATGTATATTTTTCATTGTCTGGCTGTGACCTCAGAAAAATCTTACCTTTGAAAAATCATTGCCAGCGTACAAAACGAAACACTTCGAAGTACCTTTTATAAAAAATCCCTTTCGGCCAGAATTACCCAAGATGCTGGATGATATCATATTGTGTCAGGATGTGATTGACACCTGCACCATCTCTGACAAGTACCGCGGGGATCTTTTTAGAGATATACCTACTAAGCTCTTTGACAGATAATGCCTCTTCAAGGACAGGAAATGGCTCATTCATGATTTCACCTACGGAGACATTGTCAATATTATCCGGATTGGACAACAGGCTTGAAATGATGTCACTTTCAGTCAATGAGCCAACTATTTCCCCCTGATCATTTACGGTCACCTGAGAGATATCATTTTCCTTCATCATCTGAAAGACTTCCCTGAGTTTGCTGCCTTTCTGTGCTGTAATCAGTCCTGACTTAGGCTTTCTCTTAACGAGATCAGAAAGTCGGAGATCCATGCTGATAAAACCGCGATCTCTCATCCAGTCATCGTTGAAGATCTTTGCAACATAACGGCTTCCATGATCGTGGAAAATAATAACCACCACATCATCCGGCCTGAATCTATTCTTAACCTGTAACAATCCGGCCATAGCCGATCCTGCGCTATACCCAAGTAATAGGCCCTCTTCACGAGCCAATCTGCGTGCCATCAAAGCTCCATCCTTATCAGTTACCTTTTCGAAATAATCGATCAGATTAAAATCTACATTCTCAGGCAAGATATCTTCTCCTATCCCTTCGGTGATATAGGGATAAATCTCATTTTCGTCAAAAATGCCGGTTTCCTTATATTTCTTGAATACAGAACCATAGGTATCTATTCCTATGATCTCTATATCCGGATTCTTCTCCTTGAGAAATTTAGCGGTACCGCTCACTGTTCCACCGGTACCCACTCCTACAACAAGCTTGGTGATCTTACCCTCCGTTTGTTCCCAAATCTCCGGGCCGGTTGTTTCATAGTGTGCTTGAGAATTGGCCGGGTTATCATATTGATTAAACCAATAGGAATTTGGGATTTCCTGGCTTAGTCGGCGAGCTACAGAGTAGTATGAACGCGGGTCAGCAGCCTCAACATTGGTCGGACAGACTATTACCTCAGCTCCCATGGCTTTGAGCATATCCATTTTCTCTTTGGATTGTTTATCACTTGTGGTAAATATTGCTTTATACCCTTTGACGGCTGCGACTAAGGCCAGTCCCATGCCGGTATTGCCCGAAGTACACTCAATGATTGTGCCGCCGGGCTTCAATTTCCCTTCGGACTCAGCGACCTCAACCATTTTTAACGCCATCCGATCCTTGATCGAGTGACCGGGGTTGAATGTCTCTACCTTAGCCAAAACAGTGCAAGGCAAGTCTGATGTAATCTTATTGATACGAACCAATGGTGTATTGCCAATGGTTTCCAGGATATTTTTAAAATACATGTGAAAGAATCTAAATTTTCGGCAAAAGTAGGGATTTATTTTCAAAGCTGATGGCAGAGCTTGATGTGTGTTTTTATTAAATTACCCAAAAGAAAAATTAAAAATACACGGAAGTAATTGCTGCGTGGAAACCATCCTTATACGGCACAAACAAATTTAAACTTAATAAGCCAAACGTAGAAAAGCTCCGATCAATCCCAGGTCCGATATCACCCTTTGATATATGCAATTTTGGCGAAGAACCGGGCATCCCTGGCGCCTAATTTGATAGCAACTTCAGGAGAAACAACCATCATAACATCATCTGAATAGCTATTGGGGGATACTGTTCCCACAACTTTGGCGTACACAGTAGAGTTGAACATCGGATTGGTTATTTTGATGATAGAACCTCGCGGGGCAGTACGATGCAAGACAAACAGACCATTGCTACCTTTGAGCTCTTTGTGCCAGAATGCAAGTCCCTGCTCAAAAGCCTTAGTCCCTTCATATGATTCAAATTTTTCCCTATTGGAAGCAGGTGTCGATTTTGCCTCCTCACTGGTCGTCTTCTCTACAGCATCCTGTACTGCTTCTTTTGCAATTTCACGTTCTTTAGCGGTGGATGTCGTACCCAAAGCATTGGGCCCGGGCTTTTTCGTATCTGTTTTAGCATTGTCTGCCTTTGTGCCGGATTTTGGGCGGCCTTTGTCAGCGACGACATTTTCATTGATTTTATTAAAGACATCGAGAGGGATCCAGCCCAGCAGAAGTATTTGCCCAAGTTTTAAATCAGGGGCTGACATTCCATTGATCTGCATCAGCTTTTCCGGTTTTATACCAAAATAATTTCTGGAAACACTATATAATCCTTCTCCGGGACTTACTTCATAAACAACAGGAGCAAAGTTTTCACGCTTCTTTGGTTCAGACTCAACCCTTATCAAACGAGCACTGATAGGAACTCTGATTAACTCATCGATCTGTATCCCCCTAACCTTCAGTACCGGATTGAGTGTCATCAATTGAGATTGCTTAATGCCATAGAACCTGCACAGAGAATACATCGTTTGCTTCGGCATTACCCGATGATAAAAGTATATTACACCCAGACTATCTCTTTGAATAAATATAGTATCATTTTTGGTCAATACGGATAATGAGTCTCCCGTCGCTCCGGCCTTTTGAGAGAAGAGTGAAATAACGAAGACCCATGAAACAACATATAATAACTTTCTCGATGGCATAACCTTAAGTGTATGAGACCTTTTAAAGGCAAATGTAAGTATTTTTTGTAAATGAAATATCTGCCTGAAAAGTTCAATAAATCAGGAAATATTTTAATATAAAAAAGCGAATAGGCCGAAGAAAAAACAGGAAGAATCATGAAGTAAAACTAAAAATGGGCTACTCTTACAACGAAAATATTTGTAGCATGGCGTATAATCATAACAAATGGATGGTACAGAAACGCAGGGAAAACCGGATTGGTTATCAAGCTTGCCTGACATACCTACAGGACTATTTAACCAATCTTTTTGCTAGAATAAGTCCTTACTTTGGGTAGTTCCACGGTGTAGTTTACCGATTGGACAAAAGAATACTGCGATCCCGGTAACCAGACTTCATTTACGAGAAACCGGTCAATAATACTCAATCAAGACATGATCACCATTTTACATCAAATAAAATGAATCCTTCAAATCACCATTTATTTTGAAAAAAGTCATCGCACGATCATAACCTTCTTGACCCCAAATACGGATGGATTGCTTACCCGGACCAGATATACGCCCGGTTTAACCGAATTTAGGGGAATTGTGATCGTAGTTTGGCCGGATAACCGGTTGTCATGATAAACAATTCTACCTGAAATATCAGAAACGGTCACTGAAACGGTTTCATAAAAAATCCTTTCCGGCAATTGAATATGCAGTTCACTTTCAGCAGGATTCGGATAGACGGTAAATTCAACATCCTGTATCAAAGTACCTTTGTCTGAAAGAGTGATCCCCGGATTCTCAACCTTCTTATTGAGGTAGACCTTGTATTCTCCTTGTTTCAAGGTAATTTGACGGAGAGAAGTATTACCTTTGATGCTATCTCTACCCATGTAATTATAATACCATTCGTCCGTAGGAAAGGTAATTGCCTTACTGCCATCCGTGACATCAAAGTTTCCTATAACTACCATCTTTAAGTCATTTTGATCCATTACGATGTATTTGAATAAGCCATTCAAGTCATAATCTATCTCAACGTCATCAAACAAATCAGGAAAACTATGTTTCAGGTGTGTTAGCCCCGCCGTCACTGCAAACAACTCCAGTCTATTCTGTTGATGATAATAATCCCAACGAATCGGCTTGGGATCAACGCGGCAATTATTGTTGACGGTTCCATCGGGACAATGATTGATGGAGTAATCATAACCTGTCTCGCCAAATTGCCAAAGCATCTTAGGCCCCGGAATAGTATAGAAGAAGGCAGCTGCCATCCCTACCCTCCCGAGTGCAGTTTTCAGATCCCGAACATTATATCCGGCGGATTGACGCCCTTCCTTCAATGCCTTGTACATTACCCGTTCTTCATCATGGCTCTCCATATAGGACACCAAATGCGGCTTACGCCAGCCTCGTTGCCGGAAATAGCTACGATTCAAACTGGCTGAATTGCCTTTGACACTTTCAGCATATTCATAATTGATATTTCCCCAAAGCATCATGCCATAGTCAGACAACTCCTTTTCCTCCTGATTATCTGCAAAATGCTCAAGAATTACATAAGCCTGAGGATCAACTTCTCTTATCTGGTCTGAATAATATTTCAAAATTTCAATGCGGGATGGATCATACTGGCCCCATGCTCCGACATCATTCGGATTGTTTACCTGTGTAAAGCCTTTTGATAAGTCAAAGCGATACCCATCAAAATGATATTCACGGATCCACTCCCTGAGTATCTGACTGACATACCTGCGTGTTGCAGCGCTTTGATGATTAAAGTCATAGCCGACATTGAATGGATGTTTGGCATCAGGATTAAACCAGGGATTATCAATTGCCGGTTTGTTCTGTGCAGCATTCCAATACATTCGGACCATAGGATTTTGCCCGAAAGCATGATTGAACACAACATCCGCAATAACAGCAAAACCCAGACCATGAGCGGCATCTACAAACTTCTTCAACTTCGATGCACCACCATAATATTTGTCTATGGCATTATGTAGAGAAACATTGTATCCCCAACTGATATTACCTTCAAACTCTGAGACCGGCATAAGCTCTATCGCATTGACTCCCAAGCGCTTCAGATATAGCAGGGTATCTATTAAATCGTCAAAATCATGGGATGCCAGGAAATCCCGTACCAGTAATTCGTAAATGACCAAATCACCAACAGCAGGTTTGACAAAAGCCTCATCCTGCCAGTCATAATCAGCATTCAATTTCAGATGAGACACCAATCCCGTAGTTTTTCCCTCCGGATACGACGGCATGTCGGGATATACGGCAGCCGGGATATATTTATCATTGACATCATCCAATATCTCCACACTGAGTGGATCAGGAATCTTCAAACCATCCCCAAACCAAATCTGATAGTCTAAATCACCTTGAAGTCCCACAGTATCAATCTCTCCCCAAAGAAATTGTCCATCCGGTGACTGCTTCATTTGATATTCCGGTAATGGCGCCCAATTACTAAAATTACCCACCAGAAAGGCGATATTACGCCGTGGCGCTTCCAAAAGGACAATAGCCTTACCTTCCTCAACCTTATTGCACCCCAATAGAAGTCCATCTGGCACTTCACTGATTTCAGGATCTCCTCCAACTGTCCATACAAATGAAGTATCCAGACCTTCATTACCTGCATGGATTCCAATCTCAAAACGGAATGTTCCTACCTGGTCAGCAATATACTGGTAAGACATGGATACATCATGAGTTGTTACCACATCCTGCCCATTGATAGTAAAACGCAAATCGGCCGGTATAGAAGTTAATACGCTCAGGTTGAGAACGGAATTCTTAGATACCAGTCGACTTTCAAGACTTGGGCTCTGTATTAAATACTGTAATCCGGCATTTGGATCCGGAAAATCATAATAGATGTCTCCATTTGATTCAGTCTTACCTTCTTTTGATCCATTGAGGTTACGGAAGACAAAAGCCAGTTTCCTGATAATTGTACTCTCAGGTATCCCATAGAATGACTTGATATTGTATGTCAGAGAATACAGGTTGTCACTTACCTTGTTCATTTTAACCCTGGAATCGTCTGTCCCCCAATTGCCGATGACATATTTCCAGTCGGAGCCGCTGCTGCTTTTATCGGTTATCAGCCCGGCATGAGCATAAACAGTACAATTGCAATCCTTAAGCCCCTGATTACCCTTAGTAGCGTCAAAATAAACAGTTATGGAAGAGTTAATATTGGGAAATGGCGGATCAATAGTCACCTGTGCATGTAAACCAATTGATAAGATCAGGCCAACTGAGACAAGCAGTTGTTTCATGTTTTTAAAAAATTATTTATGCAAGATAAGGAGAATAGCGCATTATGAAAAATGAATAGTGAAGAAAACCTGAAGTGTAAAGAAAGTTATGTATAACTCAAGAGCCAAACAATAGAATTATACATCCGGAAAGTAAACCTCCGGAGTAGAAAAAAGAAGGCAAATCAAGTCCCGGAGAAGCATACCTAACCAACAAGAGTATGATCCCTTTCCAAAAATTGACTTCAATCCATACAGGAAGCCGGCTTAACAGATTGTAAATAAACCAACAATATATAGATCATTCCAATATATAGCAACAAAACAAAATAAAATCAATCTGCCTTCGTTAAATCATGAAAGACAATTAAAATCTGCGCAATAATTTACTTCAGAAAATGCAAAGCTCCTAAAAAGGGAGTTTTCGTCCTCAAAACACAATAATTATCTGTTTTTGAAAAATAAAGTAAAAAAACATATAAGTTATTTTTTAAATATATTACCTTTGCTGATTAAAGTTTTTAAATCAAGTTCTAAATCCGGATTTTATGCAATTTTTCCAATTGTTTCTTCTACAGATTCCTGATACCACTGCTATTCAAAGCATCGCTCTTCCTACTCAAAAATTGACCTTTTTCGAATTGCTGTTGAAAGGTGGAGTGATCATGATACCTTTGGTGATACTGTCTATTATAGCCCTGGGGCTGATTATAGAAAGATGGTTGTCTATCAACAATCTAACCAAGGTGGAGGCCAATTTCTTCAACAACATTAAATCTATGCTATCCAATGGTAATGTCAAAGGCGCGCAGGATTTTGCCGAGTCCAACAACACCTCCATTGGCAAAGTCATCGGAGAAGGTATAAGATATATTGGCTATCCCTATTCTGAAATCGAAACCTATATGAGTGACACTGCAAATATCGAACTGGGAAAGATGGAAAACAGGCTCAACTATCTTGGAATCATTGCAGGGGTTGCTCCTATGCTTGGGTTTGTTGGTACTATCGCCGGTATTATTAAAATATTTTATAATATATCAATTACCGATAACATCTCCATAGGAGTCATTTCCGGAGGACTTTACGAAAAAATGATCGCATCAGGTACCGGCTTGATAGTAGGTATATTTGCCTTTATAGGAAACCAGATGCTTCAAGCAAAAATCGACAGGTATGCGTTAAAAATGCAGGACATGGTCAAATCCTTCCGCTCCGTACTGCTACAAAAAGGCTAACGTATATTTCTTTCTGAAATATGATTGTTCATTCTATGATTAACCCCGAAAGAAATATCAGATGAAAATAAATCGAAAAAGGCACAAACCACATGTATTCGTTGATTCGCTCAGCGATATCATGTTTTTTTTGTTGCTCTTCTTCCTGATTGTCTCAACAGTGGCCAACCCCAATGTCGTGAAGATCCTTCTCCCGAAATCGGGAAATACGGAAGTATTGAGTAAAAAACAGATTACTTTGACCATTACGGCCGATAAAAGATACTTTATCGACAAACAAGAATATACCATAGACCAATTAGAGGAGGCGATTTCGCAAGTCACAGCCAATGTTACAGAGCCAACCATCATGTTGAGGCTTGATAAATCCCTGACTGTCCAGGATCTGATTGACGTAATGTCTATCGGAGCCAAGCTGAAGATCAAGATGGTATTGGCTACAGATAAAAAAAGTTGATTTGCCGGCTAAGTTTAAAGTAGGTCTGTGTGCTTACGGTATGAGTGGTAAGCTGTTTCAGGCACCTTTCTTTGCCGTTCATCCGGGATTTTCTTTGGGTTACATCGTAAGAAGATCTAATCCCGCATCAATCACGGAATATCCCGATACGCAGATACTCCGGTCCACTGAAGCTTTGATTGCCAAGCCGGACATTGACTTGATTGTAGTCAACACTCCTGTTCAGACTCATTATGAAATTGCAAAACAAGCACTTGCAACCGGAAAGCATGTTTTGGTTGAGAAACCCTTTACGGTTACCTATCGTCAGGCGCTGGAATTGATTGATATTGCCAGAGAACATAACGCAAAGCTTTCGGTTTTCCAAAATCGCCGATTCGACCGGGACTACCTGAGGGTGAAGACTATTCTTGAAAGCGGAAATCTTGGTCAGATTCACGAAGCAACGATAAGATTTGACCGTTACCGGACAGGATCAAGTGGAAAATTACACAAAGAAGGCAACTTCCCCGGATCCGGCGCTTTGTATGATCTGGGGAGCCATTTGATCGATCAGGCTTTACAATTGTTTGGACCTCCAGAAAATATTTATGCCGATCTGATGCAATTGAGACCGGATGTCGAATCCGATGATTATTTTGAATTATTACTGTATTACCAACAATTGCGGGTCCGGCTTATCAGCAATGTGATGGTAACGCTTCCGGAACCCGGATATGTATTAAATGGGGAGCTTGGTTCCCTCAGCCAACTTCGGTCAGATATGCAGGAAAAAGAATTGGGAGTCGGAATATGTCCTTCATCCGAAAACTGGCAAAAGCCTTTGTCAGAACCGGATAGCATCCTGACCTATCACGAACAGAATAATATAAAACGGAAAGAATCATTTTCCGACCCTGGTAATTACTTTTGGTTTTTTGATGCATTACACCAATTCCTCAATGGAAGGGGTCCTAATCCGGTCTCACCAGAACAAGCTGCCGAAGTAATCAGAATCATCGAGATAGCAAAAGAATCTTCAACAGCCGGAAAAAAGATAAGCTGTAAATAAATTTCAACAATTGCCTGAAAGAATTGGGAGGCCAGTTTTATGGCAATACCGTTCCTTTCGCTTCTCCGAAACCAACAACAACTTCACCGCTGACTGCTTTTGCCCTTAAAGTAATGGAATCACCATCGATCAGGAAGGTTCTTTCACTACCGTCTGCCAACTGGATTGGTTTGGTACCCTTCCAGGCCAGTTCGAGCATAGAACCATAAGACGAGGGATCAGAGCCTGAAATCGTACCGGATGCCATCAAATCACCGATATTAACATTGCAGCCATTGACGGTATGATGCGCCAATTGCTGACTGGGATTCCAGTAAAGAAATTTATAATTTGTCTCGCAGATCACAGTTTCGACCCCCTCCTTTGTGGTCAGAGTCGCACTTATTGGAATGTCAAAACTTTTTGATCCACGGGTAGCAAGATAGTTTAATACTTCCGGATCTTGGACAGGTCCCGCAGTCCTGAATGGTTCAAGAGCATCCATCGTAACCACCCAGGGTGAAATGGTCGACGCAAAGTTCTTCCCCAGGAAAGGACCCAAAGGCACATACTCCCAACGCTGGATGTCACGCGCTGACCAATCATTGAATAAAACCATCCCGAATATAAAATCCTCAGCTTCATTCACATCGATTGTTTCACCAAGATGCGTATTTCTACCTACAATAAAGGCCATTTCAACCTCGATATCCAATTCATGACTCTTTCCATAAAACGGTTTTCCGGTATCCTTGTCCAGCATCTGGCCGGCTGGGCGCTTAAAATCAGTTCCCGAAACAACAATGGATGATGACCGACCATGATAGCCGACAGGAAGATGGAGCCAATTGGGCATCAGGGCATTGTCAGGCCCCCTGAACATAATGCCGACATTGGTAGCATGTTCCCGACTAGAATAAAAGTCGGTATAGTCACCCACTCTAATTGGCATAGCCATCTTTACCAATTGGTAATCAATCAGATATTGACCAGCATCAAGTCCGAATTGCTGTGCATAGGCCTCATCCGTAAAATATTTTTGAATCGCTGATCTGATAGATGTTGTGATTGGCTTGCCTAAGCCGATCATATCATTGAGAAAATCAGCTACAAAGATCCCATAGGGCAGATCCAGCTCAGCAAACACACCGGCATCCTGAAGCATATCAAGTACAATGACCTTATCACCTAGCCTGGTTACAATCAGCTTCTCTCCGCCGATCTCAGCGATGCCAAAAGGGATGTTATAAATACTGAAATCAGAATCTGATATGACTTCCAACCAACTTTTCATATTCCTTATACTATTTTAGAACAAATCTTTTTGACTACCTGAGCATCACTCATTGTGTAAAAATGAAGACATGGTACATTATTCTCAACCAACTCCCTGGACTGAGCAATACACCATTCGATGCCAATTTGCTTCAAGTCCTCATCCGTTTTCGCTTTTTGAGCTTCCCTGACAAGATCGTTGGGCAGATTGACATAAAAGTTCCTTGGGATAGAATTCAGTTGATAAAGCTTAGTCAAAGGTTTCAGACCCGGAATGATGGGAACAGTTATTCCATTTTCACGACACAATTTCACAAAATCGAAGTACACCTTATTGTCAAAAAACATTTGTGTGACAATATAATTACCTCCGGCATCGATCTTAGCTTTTAAATGTTTTATATCCAATTCGAGGTTCGGGGATTCAAAGTGCTTCTCAGGATATCCGGCTACGCCTATACAAAAATCTGTTCTGCTTCCTTTTTCGATATTGGTATCAAGATAACTTCCATTGTTCATACCAGTAATTTGGTGAATCAGATCTACTGCATAATGATGTCCATCAGGCTCAGGAGAGAACTTATCTTCAAATCGCCGGGCATCGCCACGGAGGGCCAATACATTCTGGATACCCAGAAAATGCAGATCGATCAGTGCGTTCTCGGTATCTTCCCTGTTAAAGCCTCCACAGATTAAGTGGGGTACTGCCTCCACTCCATAACGATGCATTATCGCCGCACAAATACCAACCGTACCGGGCCGTTTACGTATGGATGTTTTCTGGTAATAACCTGTAGGCTGCATCTGGTATAAGAACTCTTCCCGATGATAGGTAACATCAATAAAGGGGGGCTTAAACTCCATCAAAGGGTCCATAGCCTTGAAAATTGTCTGAATACTTCCCCCTTTCAAAGGCGGCAGAATCTCGAAGGAAATCAGGGTCTTACCCCCGGCTTCATGGATATAATCGGTAACTTTCATTTACTTATTCCAAATATGAGGCAAAGGTAAGTCATGTTTAGAAAAATATAGAACGTATTTCCAACACATTATAAATATTTATAATATTATATCATGCCAAATATATAATCGATAATGACTATTTTATTTGCGATGGCCAATAATAGCAGCCTTTATAAGCCGAAAACATATCTATTACAAAATTGTAGTAAAATCCTTCAGGCTACCACATTTTCCTCCGGACTTCCCACGTTGTGAATATATCCCTCAGAAAACATATGTTGGCACTTCCTATGGTGCGTATCCCCTTTAAATACATGGTACCGGCAACATGTCCACATCGAGATTATTTTCTTTGATGGGTGCGTATCCCCTTAAAATACATGGTACCGGCAACATAGATTCACAATCAGGCTTAAACAAGCTATGATTGATAATCAAAAACTTTCATGATTCTCTTATCATCCACTATTCGGAATTGCCTCAGGTTTTAATAAAAATGAAATGGCAATCAATCCATCGATTGTTGACCGGAAGATAACCTTTTCAGCTATTTCTCTGTCAGAATCACAAAATTCCCTTTTCTTTCAACCCTGTCATGGCATCGCCCACAACAAATATGGAGCCGGTAACAAGAATCAAATCATCCTCCGATGTATGGTCTAAGGCAAGTTGTAGGGCATCTTTAACGGTGGGACTAGTCATACCTGCAAGACCGATAAATGCAGCTTTCTCCGACAATTCGACTTCGTCCATAGCTCGAGGGATATCCGCTTTTGTCCAGATATACCGGGCCTTTTTAGGCAACAATTTGAGTACAGGTACTACATCCTTATCCGAAACAGTTCCAAAGACGATGGTTACCTGACCCACCTCCAGTCCACTCAATTGTTTCCGGACTGCTTCAATTCCTGCAACATTATGGGCGCTTTCGAGGATGATGAGCGGCTTTTGGCTAACAATCTGCCACCTTCCGATATAATAAGTCAGCTTCACAATGTCCTTTAAAGCTATTGATATATACTCCCAATTAAAGGGAATATTATTATAAAGACTGAGTTGGCGGCATATCTCGAGAAATGTTATAATATTCTGAGTCTGGTAAATGCCCATCAAGGCAGTTTTATGCGTGGCGGAAGTGTTGGAAATTCTATCCCTGATTTGAAGGTGGGTATAATGGCTATCGTTGTATTTATATATACACTGCCAATTATCCTCCGCAAAAGAAATCGAAGCGTCTTCTGATGCAGCTTTGTCTTGAAAGACTTGAATTGTCTCCGATATTTTTTGTCCAATAACCACCGGAGTATTTTTCTTAATGATTCCTGCCTTTTCATAAGCGATCTTCTCAAGCGTGTCTCCAAGCATGGATTGATGATCGGGACTAATATTCGTAATAACACTCAATATTGGAAAAATAATATTGGTACTATCCAGTCTGCCACCCAGACCGGTTTCAATTACAGCAAAATCCACCTGTTGATCCCGGAAATACAGGAAGGCCATCGCACAGATGATTTCAAAAAAGGAGGGTTTTATTTCTTCAATGAATGGTAAAAATGCTTGAAGGCATATGACAAAATCATCTTCACCAATCAGCGTACCATTTATTTTAATTCTTTCCCGGATATCGGTATAATGAGGTGAAGTATAGACACCCACCCTATAACCGCACGCTTGCAGGTAGGCAGCAGTCAGGTGGGTAACACTACCCTTGCCATTAGTCCCGGCTATATGGATCATTCTGATGCCACAGGAATGCGGATTACCCACAGTCTCCATCAATCTGGAAATATTGCCGATATCGGCCTTGTAAGCGGCAGGGCCCTGCCGTTGGAACATCGGGAGACTACTATATAAAAAAGCTTCAGCGTCGGAGAAAGTATTTAACACCTCAATATTCATTTGACCAATTATAAGATGTAAAGGTATATTTTATGAAACATAGGTTAGCCTCAAAAATATAATTTAAAGCGCTTATTATCTTTGAGACCAAAAAAGGAAGATGATCATCGAGTCCCAGTACTTTCCACCCATTTCCGTCCTTGCTGCCTTCAAGCGCCGGGGAAAGGTAATAATTGACACGGGTGATTTTTTCAGGAAAGGAAGCTTCAGAAACAAATGTTACATCAATGCTTCACAAGGGCCCTTGTTACTTTCAGTACCACTTCAGAAAGGGAAAAACAACCTGCAACCATTTTCAGATGTCAGGATCAGCTATGACGAAGATTGGGTAAGTCAACATCTATCCTCCTTACAAACCTGCTATGGCAAGTCCGCTTATTTTATATATTTCTTTGACGAAATCACCGCACTTTTAAAAGAAAGACCGGTGTATCTTCTCGATCTGAATCGGAATATTCTGAAAATGATTGCAACCTACCTAATTCCGGAGGTAACCATTATATATTCCGACTCGTATGTAGATGAATATTTGGGGGAAGATAAAAGGAATCAAATCCTTTTAAAAAATTATACCCTCTTCGAAAGTCCGCGATACTTGCAGGTATTTGAAGATAGAACAGGCTTCGTGCCAAATTTAAGCTGCCTTGATCTTTTATTCTGTCTTGGAAAGTATGGTCATGACATCCTATAACCAGGACTATTTTATTCAAACTCTCATTCCTCCCGATAATCAACTGATTATTAGATAAGTATATTTGTAAAATCAAAAAATAAGTTCCAACATTTAAATTTTACTACCTTTGGGTCGTTGTAATAAATAAAAAAATCATATATTTTAAACAACAACATTCAAGTTATGATGAAGCTGATTTGGATCCTTATTTTGGGCTTAGGCATACTAACAGTAGGTTGCAAGCGGGATGTTGAATCCGATGAAAAGAAGGTAGAGCAAATTCTCGGTGATGGTAATGACTATCAGGAATTGATACGCAATCCGATTACTGCCGATGAGAATATGGACACGGTGAATATAGCAGTAGCCAAATTTGATGAGGTCAGCCATGATTTTGGAGATATCAAGGCAGGAGACATCGTGACACATACATTTCATTTTGTCAACGCCGGAAAAGTGCCTCTTCTTATAAAAGATGCAACTTCCAGTTGTGGATGTACCGTTCCGGAAATCCCCAAACAACCGATTGCACCGGGTGAAAAGGGCGAAATTCTGGTGAGATTTAACAGTGAAAACAAATCCGGCTATCAGTCAAAGGTCGTAACCGTATTTACCAATGGATATCCCAGCAAATATCTTCTGACGATAAAAACCAATATTCTTAAATAAAACAAAAATAATCAATTACTTATGGAAGGTCTATATTCTCCATTATTATTACTTGGAATGGTCGCAGTAATGTATTTTTTCATGTTGAGGCCTCAAATTAAAAAACAAAAAGAGCAGCAAAAATTCGGAGAAGCACTTGCGAAAGGCAATGATGTCGTCACATCAAGTGGAATCATCGGTCGAATCAGCAAGATAGAGGGAAACATCGTAACCCTACAGGTTGATCCAAAAACATATATAAAGGTAACGAAAGGTTCCATCTCAAAAGAGCTTACCGAGGCTATGGGAAGTTCAATTCAAGATTCAATCAATAATTGATAAACAATGGCAGAAAAGGTCAACCGGGATAAGTGGCTTTTTCTCATTTGTGTGATTGTAGCCATTGTTTTCTGGGCAATGCAAAAATTGTCCAACAATTATAGTTTTACACAAGTGTATTCCGTCAGTTACATCATTCCTGACGGCAAGGTATTCAAGAAGCCACCCGTCACTTCGGTTGAAGTTACATTAACCGGAATAGGTTGGGATATTGTCAACAAATCAGCTAAAAATATCGGTGATAAGATTGAAGTTGAGTTGAGTGCCGATAACAGCCAGCTTATTCCGGCTACTGCCATTTCAGAGAAAATCAATTCATTACTTGCCTCCGATGAGATATCAGTAGCTCAAATCAAGCCCTCCAATATTTCCATCTCACTGGTAGATCAAGCTAAAAAGAAAGTACCTGTTGTTTCAAAATTGAATATTGAATTTCTTCCCAGTTTTTATATCAAAAGTCCAATACATTTCACTCCGGATTCAGTGGTTATCACAGGTTCTTACCAAGCCATAAAGAACATCACCAAATGGAATACTGAAATCTTAAATATCAATAAATTAAACCGAAATATTTACGATATGCCCATCCAATTGGAAGCTCCAAAGACCGACCTGATCCGACTGGACCATGACATGGTAAGGATGAATCTTGAAGTGGAAGAATTCACCGAAAAGAGCTTTACCCTACCAATCAAAATCAAGAATGCGGATAATAAGGTGATCTCCATACCTAATACAGTGGACGTAAAATGTGTAGTCGGAATCAGCAAATATGACATCTTGACGGAAGATGACATCGAGTTGTACATCAATCTGGATGAAAGCCTGGTTTCCAATTCAATCAATGTAGTCCCCATCAGCGTATCGAGAATGCCGTTCTATGTCAGGAATATTTCCTATCAACCTTCTTCGGCACAATTTTTCTATCTGAAATAATTTGGACCTCATTTCAGGTCTTATAGCATGGCTAAAGATATTAAATTAAAATTAATCATCCTTTATTTGTTTATTACTTTCTTACATGTCGTGCAGCTTTTCTGAATATAATTCTCAAAAGCTATTGGAATATTAAAATTATCCTTGATTCTCCTACCCTTTCGCATTGTTTTTATATTTTTGTGCTCTGAAATCAATATTTGTTCAACATAAAAATCATTAGTATTGGAAAAAATTAAAGTGGCCAATCCGGTTGTGGAACTGGATGGCGATGAGATGACACGCATTATATGGAAGTTTATTAAGGACAAGCTTATCCTTCCCTACCTTGACATCGATATCAAATATTATGATCTGGGAGTCGAGTACAGGGATGCCACAGACGATATGGTGACAATTGAAGCTGCCAATGCCATCAAGCAATATGGCGTAGGTATCAAATGTGCGACAATTACTCCGGATGAAGCACGGGTAAAGGAATTTAACCTTAAACAAATGTGGAAATCACCCAATGGTACTATCCGAAATATCCTGGACGGTACCGTATTCCGGGAGCCGATTGTCATGAGTAACATTCCGCGTCTTGTCCCTAACTGGACTGCACCGATTTGTATCGGTCGTCATGCCTTTGGTGATCAATATAAGGCGACAGACTTTGTAACCAAAGGAAAAGGCAAATTGACCGTAAAATTCGAGGGCGAAGATGGTAGTGTACAAGAATTTGAAGTTTATAATTTCAAAGGAGATGGCGTTGCACTAACCATGTATAATACAGATGAAAGTATTGCAGGTTTTGCGCGTGCCTGTTTCAATATGTCGTTGAATAAAGGTTGGCCGTTGTATTTGTCTACCAAAAATACAATCCTGAAGAAATACGATGGCAGATTCAAGGATATTTTTCAGGAAATCTTTGACAATGAATTCAAAGCTCGCTTTGACGAATTGGGCATCACCTATGAGCATCGTTTGATTGATGACATGGTGGCATCTGCCTTAAAATGGCATGGCAACTTCGTATGGGCATGTAAGAATTACGATGGGGACGTACAGAGTGACACAGTAGCGCAGGGATTTGGCTCACTTGGTCTTATGACATCAGTACTTGTAACCCCGGACGGAAAGACCATGGAAGCAGAAGCAGCTCATGGGACTGTAACCCGTCATTACAGAGAGCATCAGAAAGGCAACCCTACATCAACCAATCCAATTGCCTCCATCTACGCCTGGACACGAGGCCTTGCATTTCGTGGCAAACTGGATGATAATCAGGCTTTAATACATTTCGCAGAAACACTGGAAGCAGTTTGTGTTGAAACTGTTGAAAGCGGAAAGATGACCAAAGACCTTGCAGTGTGTATACATGGCAACAAGGTCAATCATGGCGAACATTATCTGTATACTGAAGAATTCCTGGATGCATTGGATCAGAACCTAAAGGCTAAACTGGGCCAATAATCATCAAATAATTAGTAAAACAAAAGCCGTTGTGATATTTTACAACGGCTTTTTTGTTGATTCCTGTAACAAGAAAATATAATCCATTAGGATACGAATTGAAGAGATTCAATAACTTACTTCAGGTAAAAAATAAAATTTAAAATTATATATTATAAAGAAATTATATATTTGCACATTATATATGTAAAATCATACAGATTGAACCATAAAACCGTAAAAACTTATGGCCAGAAAGAATAGAATCGGCATCCCGAAGCCCAAACCTAACTATTTCTTGTCCATAGTGAGTATAGCGCTTGTTCTTTTTCTGTTGGGATTGATGGCATTACTGTCGTTGAATACCAACAAACTAATCAATTCATTCAAGGAAAATGTCAATCTGATTGCGGAGCTTAGGGATTCGGTACCTTCAGGAAAAATTGACACACTGAAGGAATTCATCTCATCCCTGGAAGCAGTTAAGGCATCCACCGTAGATATTGTTACTAAAGAGGAAGCTCTTTCCATCATGAAAAAGGAAATGGGTGATGATTTCCTTCTTGACGAAATGACCAATCCTCTTAACGATGCAATAGTATTCAATGTCAAGGCAGATTATCTGGATTCACTCCAACTTGCAGGGATCAAAACCACCATCCTTAATGCGTATGACTTTGTAACCAATGTCTATTACCAGGAAACCTTTGTTGGCAAAGTCACGGAAACATTAAGCAAGATCGGAATCGGCATTCTGGTTATATCGATACTGTTCCTTTTAATTGCGTTGACTGTTATGCATGGGACATTGAAGTTGTCGATGTATTCCAACCGATTTTTAATAAAAAATATGCAATTGGTGGGTGCGAGTAAAGGATTTATCCAGCGACCATTTCTGTGGAAAGGTGTATGGAGTGGCTTGTTGAGTGCCCTTGTTGCCTGTTTAATGCTTAGCGGGGTGATCTGGGCAGCCTATTTGTATATCCCGGATGTTAGTGGAATCATTGATTTGAATGAAGTTGGCATCCTGTTTGGGGCGATATTGATACTCGGCATCTTAATCACAGTTATATCCACATTTTTCATAATCAATCGTTATATTCGTCTAAGAAGGGAAGACATGTTTTGATAATTGGGCAATACATTCTACCTTTGAACCATTAATTTTTGAATATATGAGCCAAAAGAAAAAAAGTCAGGCATCTTCAGGTCAACCATTAAAGCCTACTGCATCCACTATAAATCAAGAGTCCACAGAGAGGAAGGAAGCCACTATTAAACAAGTTGACAAAGGCAATTTGGTATTCGGAAAGGATAATTTCAAATGGATGTTTATAGGCATGGGTGTGATGTTGTTAGGGTATATTTTGATGTCCGGGGGAACTATGCCCAACCCTGAAACATGGGATCCTTCCCTTATATACAGTTTCAGGAGGATTACATTAGCGCCGTTTATCATACTGTTAGGTCTTGCCATAGAAGTCTATGCCATTTTTTACATTCCTAAGAAAAAAACATCCTAACGTCCTTCATTGTCCCAATATTTAATCTTTATACACTGACAACCATATGGGCATTCTACAGGCAATCATCATCGCTATAGTCGAAGGCCTGACGGAGTATCTCCCAATTTCTTCCACTGCGCACATGGGTTTTGTAGCTGCATTGATGGGTATGGAAGAGTCAGAATATTTAAAGATGTTCCAAATTTCGATTCAATTTGGAGCGATACTAGCTGTCGTTGTTCTATATTGGAAAAAATTCTTCGACTTCAGTAACCTAACTTTTTACACCAAATTAATAATCGCGGTTATTCCTGCTTTAGTGCTGGGTTTTCTTTTTGATGACCAAATAGAGGCGGTTCTCGGTAATCAAATAGCTATTTCCTCAGTACTTATTCTGGGCGGTGTCGTTTTGATCTTCATAGATCGTTGGTTTACCAATCCAAAATACACAGATGAGAAGCAGATTTCCACTAAAACTGCCTTTTTAATCGGATTTTGGCAATGCCTTGCCATGATGCCCGGAACCAGCAGATCTGCTGCGTCAATCATTGGAGGCATGGTACAAGGTCTTTCAAGAAAGGCAGCAGCTGAATTTTCTTTTTTCCTGGCGGTGCCTACTATGGCAGCGGCTACAACCTATTCGGTATTTTTAAAGACATGGGGTAAAGGTACCTCGAACGCAATGAAGGGCTATACCATGATATTGCAGGACAATGAACACATCATATTGTTCCTGATAGGTAACGTGGTAGCTTTTCTTGTGGCAATTGCGGCTATTAAGTTCTTTATCTCTGTCTTGACAAGGTATGGATTCAAAATGTGGGGCTGGTACAGAATCATTATTGGGTTGCTGCTTTTGATCTATTTCTACTCGATACCACAAAGATAAGTATGTGGATCTACGCAGGAAAGAGGATGATGTATGGCCTGATGATCATAATCACGGTCGTATGCACCATTGCAAGCATCATTTATCTTTCACCGGTGGATCCTGCAAGGTTAAGTTTTGGCCAGATGTCTGATGTCGGTACCGTAGAGGCAAAACGCAAGGCCATGGGCCTGGACCAGCCGCTTCCCATCCAGTTAATGTATTACTTGCGGGATGTATCCCCTGTCAATGTGATAAAACTATCCAATCCGGCATTAGAAAATTATTCTTACATCACAATTTTCAAGGCCGGAAGCCGAAAGCTAATCCTGAAATGGCCCTATCTCCGCGAATCCTATCAAAGTGGCCGACCCGTATCGGACATTTTGAAAGAAGCAATACCATTAACCCTTATCCTGGCAATCTGTTCCATTCTTCTGGCCTCCTTCCTGGGTATAGCCCTTGGAATCCTGGCAGCCATCAGACAAGGGACATGGATAGACCAGGTTGCCATTTTTGTATCCACTATCGGGTTTTCCTTACCATCTTATGCCACAGCTATATTCTTTGCGATCCTTTTTGCTTTTATCCTCAAACCATTGACGGGCCTTAATTTGACAGGTTCGCTTCTCGAAATCGACAACCATGGGAATTGGGAAATTGTATTAAAAAATTTAATTCTACCCGTGTTTGCTTTAGGATTGCGGCCTGTATCCATCATTACCCAACTTACCAGATCGGCCATGCTCGACAATATGTCCATGCCATACGTCAGAACAGCCAAAGCAAAGGGGCTCGGTGTTCAAAAAATCACCTACCTACATGTCCTGAAAAACGCCTTAAACCCAATCATTACAGGCATCAGTGGTTGGTTTGCATCTTTAGTGACCGGTGCATTTTTTGTCGAAAATGTGTTCAACTACCGGGGATTGGGATTAGTGACCGTAAAGGCTTTGCTGGATTTCGATATTCCGGTGGTGCTGGGTGCCGTGATATTCACCTGCATCATGTTCGTTGTAATAAATATTTTGGTGGATCTTATGTACGTATTGACAGATCCAAGGATAAAATATTAGAAAATTCTGATAAAATACCGGAAAGCAATTATCCCTCAAAATGGAAGGAAATTGTCCATGTCCTGGAGAATATCTTGTCAAGCACCTTGGATGTCTCCTTCTGCCTGTTGTAGATCAAAATATTGTTGATTCCGTGACTGTACTTGATTTCCGGAGATAAAATGAAGAACGGAAGGAAAAACTGGAGTCCTGCCCCAATCTCAATAGCAAAATCCGTTGGCGCTATCTTCAATATATTTTGTGCCTCCAATGCTCTGTTCTTGTTGGATACATCAAAGGAGTATTTGACTCCACCCAGCACAAAAGCCCGGATATCCTTATAAGGATCGGTTTTGTATCTGACCTGAAAAGGCAATTCAACAAACACACTTTCAGCCTTTCTGTCCAGATAAGGTGAAGAAGAATTGATCAAATCAAATCTTAATTTACGTTCAGTAAATGAAAAAGTGGGCATCAGGCGGAAGTCTATATATTCACCTACTTTTAGGTTGGAAATAACAGACACAATAAAACCCTGGCCAACACCGGAATTTATGCCTACTATCGAATCTGAAACCAGGAAATCTCCAGACCTGAAGACCTTATAGCTGGTTTGATTATACCCAAGTGTAAGTCCGAAGAAATATGGCTTAGATACGAAGTCACGATAATTGGAACTCTGGTAGTCATTATTGTTTCTCCGCTGAGCATCAGCGACATGAACAAACAACAACATTGCAACAATTATGGATAGGCAATATCTCATTTAATACTTTTGTAAATTGTACATACTCCACCAAACAAAGGTCTGGCAACACTTTCCCGGAAGCCAACTTCCCGGAGGATATTTATAAACGTCTGTCCATGGGGAAATTGTTGTACCGATTCAAATAAATATGAATATGCCGCTTTGTCTCCGGAGGTAAATTTACCAATGACAGGCATCAGGTACTTTGTATAGATTTTATATAAGAAGTTGAATATTCTGTTGTGGGGCATAGAAAATTCCAGGATGGCAACTTCTCCGCCTACTCTGGTGACACGATGCATCTCTGAGAGGCCTTTTCTCAGATCTTCAAAATTTCTGACGCCGAAAGCGACCGTCACCGCGTCGAATGCGCCTTCTTCGAAAGGCAGTTTTTCACTATCGCCCTGCTGTAAGGTAATCGTATTTTCCAAGGCTGCTTTTTTGATCTTCTCCTTCCCTATCGCAAGCATTCCGGCACTCAGATCCAGGCCTGTAATTTTCTCCGGTTTAAGCATTTTAGCCATCATGATGGCAACATCACCGGTTCCTGTAGCTACATCAAGGATTTTCTTTGGATTAGAACCGGCAATCATTCTGATCATTTTCCTGCGCCAACCACGATCAATACCCAATGTAAAAAAATGATTCAGAAAGTCATAGCTGTGAGCAATGTTGTCAAACATTTGCTCAATCTGCTCCTTCTTTGCCTCCTCTGCTGAATATGGTTTTACTTCCGACAAAGCTTTGATTTTGGCGCAAATATACAATTTACAAAGGAATATGTTTTCCTATTTCGGTGAAAGAATGGCGTTTTGCAATTCTTCACTCATTGGATCCACTTTTGATGGGAAAACACCCACTAAATTGCCTTGTTCATCAATAAGAAACTTGGTAAAGTTCCATTTGATTGGATCTTCTATCCCCTTGTCAATGGCCTGTTTCGTCAGAAACTCAAACAAAGGGCTGATGCCGTCCCCTTTGACTACCATTTTAGCAGCCATAGGAAAGGTAACACCGTAATTGATTTGACAGAATGAAGCGATCTCGTCATTGCTTCCCGGCTCCTGCTTTCCAAATTCATTGGACGGGAAACCGATAATCACAAAGTCATGATCCTTCATTACATTATAAAGTTTTTCCAAGCCGGCATACTGAGGCGTGTAACCACATTGGGACGCTGTATTGACAATGAGCATTTTCTTCTCTTTGTAATCCGCAAGATTCAATTGGCCGCCTGTCAGGGATTCCACCTTAAAATCATAAATAGATTGAGCATCCATAGTTATAACATTGAAAAAATATAAAATAATAATGGCAACAATTTTGTTCATCTTCATATCGTCACCAATTAAAACAGGGAAGTCTGGCCGGTTTCAATATCGAATTCGATGGTATCCCCGATATTATGCTGTTCATTATCAATCGATTTCGCCTCCGGTTGCGGTGCTGCGCTGAAATTGCTCAGTTTTTCGGAGCTAAGTTTGTTCCCGACCGCTTTGAAGCCTTTGATGTCGATAAACTCAGCCAGATTGAGGGTATCACTTACCCAGTTGTTCCTGACTTTTACATCGTAGTTGACAATTGGCACCGAATCGCAAGTAAGATATAGTACAGATGATTCAGGATGGTCGGTAATGTAAGTCAATTTATTAAAGACTGAATCATTCTCAATTTTAAAACGTTTGACCATAGTCCATCCCTTGTGGCCATCGAAATGGACTACATTAACAATCATTTCCGGATTGAAAATGGCAATATTCAGTATTTCCCTGGCATTCAGCTTTAAGGACAAATCAACAGGAACAAGCTCCAGGCTACCATTGGAATAAAATATTACCAGTTTGTCTCCGTTGTCAATACTTCCAATCTTTTTACCTTTATCATCCACATTGAGTTTTCCGGTTTCTTCATCAAAATAAAGTACCTGTGCGCCGAGCGTCGAACCACCTTTTTCCTCCAGTGTGATTTTTCTGACCGGATATTTTGTGACGATATTACCTTGAGAATCACGCCCCTTGATCAGTTGCGTACTAAAGTCGAAATCAAACACCTTTATCTTCGCTTTAGATGTTTGAGAAAGAGTTACCTTAACAATTTCTGCTTCACCATTCTCATTTGCTGAAAAATAATGCAGTCTGGGCTTTGCAGCACCCTTGGTAAGATCATACTCTTTATCCCGTGTAATAGCCGTGACATTGAATCTCTTGGCATAGGCCTTTCCTCCCGGACCATCCGAATAGATCATATTATAGGTAGTCCGCTCATCATTTTTCTTCCAAACTGCCACATGTATTATATTGGTACCTACGAAGGTTTTCTCGGACAGCCTTGTAACCATCATCTTGCCCTGCGCAGTAAAGACGATGATGTCATCGATATCCGAGCAATCAGATACAAACTCATCCTTCTTGAGGCCGAAACCTACAAAGCCCTCTTCCCTGTTGACATACAACTTGGAATTATTCTGGACGACCGCTGTCGCTTCAATGGCTTCAAACTGGGTCAGGATGGTCTTTCTTTCTTTACCCTTACCGTATTTGTCCTTCAGATAGGTAAACCATTGAATGGTGAATTCAACCAGATGTTTGAGATCGTGTTTCACCTTGGAGATTTCTTCCAGGAGAGTTTTCAACGCCTGATCAGTTTCAAAACTGCTGTATTTGGAGATTTTCTTTATCTTAATTTCTGTAAGACGGATGATATCATCTTCATTGATATCCCGTAGTAATTTGGCCAGCAATTTGATAGTCGGTTCGGGATGAGTCGGCGTAGATACATATTTTTCCAATCCTGCACGAATGATAGAAATCACTTGTTCGAAGCTTTCCGCTTCCTCAATATCCCGGTAGATCCTTTGCTCTATAAATATTTTTTCAAGGCTGGTAAAGAACCACTTTTCAGTAAGCTCATCCAGTTTGATCTGCAATTCTTGTTTTAGAAGTTGTTTCGTTTGATCAACATTAGCTTTAAGAACCTCTTCAACTCCTATAAAGACCGGCTTGTCATCATGGATGATACAGCACATGGTGGAAATGCTTACCTCACAGTCAGAAAATCGATACAAGGCATCCATCGTTTGATCGGGAGAAATCCCTGGCATCAGCTCAATAGAAATATTGACATCCCTGGCAGTATTATCCGTGATTTTTTTGATTTTGATTTGTCCTTTGTCATTTGCTTTCAATATACTCTCTATCAATCGGTCGGTAGTCACCCCGAATGGTAGTTCAGTGATTTCGAGCATATTCCTGTTGGGTATCTCTATTTTCGCCCTTGACAAGACACGGCCTCCCCGATTCCCTGAATTATAATTACTAACATCGGCAAAGCCACCGGTTAAGAAGTCCGGGTATAATACGAAAGGTTCATTTCTCAAATAGGCCACGCAAGCATCCAATAATTCATTAAAATTATGAGGAAGAATTTTTGTTGCCAGGCCGACAGCGATGCCTTCGGTACCCTGGCTGAGCAAGAGTGGAAATTTGACGGGCAAATGTACCGGTTCGTTCTTCCTTCCATCATATGAAATCTGCCAGGGGGTCGTGTCAGGATTGAAGATGACATCGAGGGCAAATTTTGTCAATCTTGCTTCAATATATCGGGGTGCCGCTGCCGAATCGCCAGTCCTCGGATCACCCCAATTGCCCTGACAATCGATCAATAAATCTTTCTGGCCCATGCCTACAAGGGCATCACCGATGGAAGCATCACCATGTGGATGATATTGCATGGTATGTCCAATGATATTGGCCACTTTATTGTAACGGCCGTCATCCATCTCCTTCATACTATGCAGAATTCTACGCTGAACGGGCTTGCAGCCGTCCTCAATCATAGGTACAGCTCGCTCAAGGATAACATAGGAAGCATAGTCAAGAAAGTAATTCTGGTACATTCCACCAATGGGAACAATTGAGTGTATCTCCTTTTTATTATCTTCAGTCATAGAACCTAGTCTTTATAATATATTCCCACAAAGATAAGAACATATTATATATATTTTATTTTATCATAAAAATGGCATATGCTTTTCAGGCATCAATGTACAGCATTATTGACAAGGCTATAACCACAAAAAAAAGCAATAAAAAAGGCTGCCTGAAAGACAGCCTTATTATTTCCAATTTATCTTCTGTTTCTATTATCGCCCCGATCTTGATGAGGAGGTCGTTCAGGCTTGGGCTGCAATACTTTGGCCGACAATTTGAATTTACCGGTTTTCCGATCGATATCCAGCAGCTTAATACTTATGTGATCACCTACTTTCAATACATCCTCGACATTTGCTATTCGCTGGTGGGATATTTCACTGATGTGCAACAAACCTTGTTTTCCGCTGAAATCGACAACAGCGCCAAAAGATAGGATTTCCTTGACTACAGCATCGTACACATCACCAATTTCCGGTTGAAAACTAATCTGGCGGATTCTTGCCACTGCAGCATCGATACCGGCCTTATCTGAGCTTGTGATATTGACAAATCCCTTACCTTCTTTCTCTTCTATGGTGATGACTGTGCCTGTCTTCTCTTGGAGGTCCTGAATGATGCTTCCTCCAGGACCGATAACAGCACCGATAAAGCTCTTGTCGATGATGATCTCAATCATTCGAGGGGCATGTGGCTTAAGATCCGGATTAGGTTTGCTAATGGTCTCGTTCATTTTTCCCAGTATGTGCAATCTTCCGGCCTTTGCCTGTGCCAGCGCCTTTTCAAGCTGCTCGTATGGAAGTCCGTCAATTTTGATATCCATCTGACAACCACAGATACCTTTGGAGGTTCCTGTCACCTTGAAGTCCATATCACCTAATGCATCTTCATCACCCAGAATATCTGTTAGTATGGCAAGTCGGCCTTCTTCTGCTATCATTCCCATTGCAATACCTGCTACATGCTCCTTGATCTGAATTCCTCCATCCATCAGTGCGAGCGAACCTGCACATACTGTAGCCATGGAAGATGACCCGTTGGATTCAAGAATGTCAGATACTAACCGGATGACATAAGGATTGTCCTTAGGCATCACTTGTCGCAGGGATCGTCCCGCAAGGTTAGCGTGCCCGACTTCCCGACGTCCGGGTCCACGATTCGGCTTAACCTCACCAACCGAATAGCCCGGGAAATTATAGTGTAACAGGAATTTATCATATGTCAATTCTACTGCTTTGTCAATCATCTGCTCATCAAGCTTTGTACCTAATGTCAGGGTCGTCAAAGATTGAGTTTCCCCTCTATTGAATATGGAACTACCGTGGGTAGAAGGCAGATAATTGACCTCGCTCCATATTGGACGTACTTCATCCAGTCCACGACCATCGAGGCGCTTATTGGTATCGAGTACATACCCTCGAATAGTTATTTTCTTGATTTTATCAAAATATTCACCGATCTTGGCGCCATTCTCTTCGATATATTCCTCACCCTGCTCTTCGGTGATTCCCTCAATGAATGTTTCAAGTAATGTTTCCAGTCTATCCTTTCTATCATGTTTGCTTAGAGCAGCTCTACAAATCTCCAGAATAGGTTCCTTCACCTGATTTTCAATCTTTTCGTAAAGCTCTGTATCGACTTCAGGGATCTCAACAGATCTTTTATTCAAGGCAGGGCCGCCCACTTTTTGCGCCAGTTGGTGCTGTGCTTCAATCTGAACCTTGATTGCTTCATGAGCCACCTTTATGGCCTGTACTAAATCTTCTTCCTGGCATTCCCTGGCTTCACCTTCAACCATCATTACATCACGTGTAGTGGCAGCGACGATAAACTCAAGATCAGCATCCTCAAGGGATGATTTGGAAGGGTTAATAACGTATTCGCCATTGATCCTAGCAACGCGAACCTCAGAGATCGGACCATCAAACGGGATATCTGAAACAGTAAGAGCTGCAGATGCCGCTAAAGCAACAAATGCATCCGGCAATGTTTCCTTCTCCGCTGAAATAAGATTGATAATGATCTGTGTTTCATTCATATAGCCATCAGGAAACAAGGGCCTTATAGCTCTGTCAACTAATCTGCTGATCAGTACCTCGTAATCCGAAAGTCTCGTTTCCCTACGGAAAAAGTTCCCGGGAATCCTTCCTGCTGAGGCAAATTTTTCCTGATAATCAACCGATAAAGGGAAGAAGCTCTGACCTTCCTTGGCCTTTTTTGCAGAAACGGCAGTTGCCAGAATCATGGTATTACCAACTCTGACAAGAGCGGATCCATCCGCCTGTGTAGCCAGTTTGCCTGTCTCTATGGTAACTTCGGTACCATCCGGCAGGTTAAATGTATGTGTAATTGGGGTCTGTTTTCCCATTTCAATATTTTTAAAAAATTATAAATAGTAAGGGTGTGGGTGATAAAAAAAAGAGTGTTTCAGAAAACTGAAACACCCTCTTTGATTTTATTTTCTGATTCCTAATTTTTCGATAAGGGCACGGTATTTGACAATATCTTTATTCATCAGATATTTCAACAAGTTTTTCCTTTTTCCTACCATAGCAAGTAGAGAGCGGGTGCATGCATGATCTTTTCTGTTGGTTTTAAGATGCTGAGACAATTGCTCAATTCTGAAAGTAAAAAGGGCAATCTGACCTTCTACACTTCCGGTGTTGTTGGCAGAACCACCATGCTCTGCAAAAATTTCACTAATTTTTTCTTTTTTAAGATAATTACTCATTTTTGTTATTTAATTGGTTACCAAATGGGATCACTGAGATCTTGATTAGCGGCGCAAAGGTAAGTAATTGAATTGACTTGTCAGGATTTTTTTCAATTTTCTTTTATAAATCGTTTATAATCACCTGAGCAGGAAAAAGAATATAAAAAATGAACAACTCAATTATAAGATTTAATAAAGGAAATTTCTCCGCGATGCCTATATATGGTAATTTATCTTTCCCTTTCATAGCATATTCACATTTTTGTTTTAGTGTACTTTGTTCTAAACGTCCTTTAACCTTAACATGCATAAATATTAGCTGTATAAAAAGCCCTTCCCTTCAATCTGGTAGTGACTTTTATTAAAATACTGACCTTTTATAGAAATCCATTATTCACAACACTATGGCCTTTTTCGTATGATTTCGTCACCATATTAGCAGTTTCAGGTGCAATTCCGATGGTCGCAATTGAGCCGCTATTAAACTTCAAAAAGTCTGTTTCTATTCCATCACTAAATATCACACCACTTGTCGGCATTAATGATTCAATTGTCAAGTGATTTTGATGATTGATAATTCCTGCTGTTATCCCGATTTGAGTTCTTATACTTTGAAAGGGCTCTCTAACGGCAAATAGCAATTCGTTGTCCTTAAGTTTGGGTCTTTTAGGGTTAAGATCTTTCTCAAACATGCTTGTCACTCCGTATGCCATATTGAAAATTGAACTCAACCAACCTGTCGAGCCCGCTGGCGTTGAAATAATAAGTCCACTTGATGAATGCTCTTCTGTATTTTGATTAAATGAGATTTTATAACGTGCAGAAATATGAGAAGAGGCCCCAATAAAAAGGTCGTTAAAAGCCAGTAACCTTTGTCCATCATTGAGTTTTGCTTCTGCAAACCGCATGGTTTTTGATTGAAACCGGTTGTTTAATACATTTTCTACGGCACCCACAAAATCAGAAGTATCAAATGGCAAAAGAACACCATCATATCTGTCTTTGTCCGGATTTACCGCAATTATCGGACAACCTTTAGAATATTTGGCAGTATTAGCTACAAGTCCATCCTGTCCAATTACAACGATCAGGTTCTTTTCTGAAAAAATGAAGGATGGTAAATAAATTCGTTCAACAGTTTTGTTTTTGACAACCCTTGAAAGTTGAGTTTGTAATGAGATTAATGAAGTGTGAAAAACCTCGTGTTCCAACTCATAATCATAAAAATTGCCACCAAGCCTTTCAATGTAGAATTTTGCCTGAGCCTTTGTATTGAAACGTTCAATCAAAGACTCGAGCCTTGTTTTATTCTTAACAATTATAGCGTACTCAAACCCCATTACTTACTATCGCTCTTGCCGTTAAGCAATGTGTCTAACAACTCGGGGCTTATATTAAGATTGCCAATTTTAGCTGCATTTTCGGAAAGCTCTCTAAATGCAAGTGATATATTAAATTTTGGGTCCGGATTATTCTGTAAAGCTGTTAGGGTTTTCCAATCAATGTCCTTGTATGGTTTCAAGGTGGTTTCAATAATATAACCCTGTGTTTCAGCCTCTTTTTTATCGTTTGCTGTTTTTTGTTCAATGAGTTGTTTTCTTTGATTTTCAAGGGCAATATCAGCCGCTAATTTCATTTCACGAAGTTTGCGGTCGTTGTCCGCTTTTTGAACTTCGGCTTCCATTTTCTTTTCAGCGATTTGTTTCTGCTTTTCTTCAACAGCTATTTCAGTATTGAGCTCCGACTCCTTGATTTTCCTTTCTTGCTCAACTGCAAAATTTCTCCTTTCATAAATAGCCTGGTCGGCTTCTTGTTGTAATTTTTCCCGTGTTTCAGTTTCTAGTGCTCTAGCCATTTCGGGTGTCGCCTGAACTCCCAAAATATTTGCACCCAGAATATCAATTCCAAGCATTGCAATTGCCTGTGATGATCTAAGTCCCTCCAAAATTTTCTCTTCTATTGATTTTGCTGAACGAATAGCGTCTTTCAATTTTATTTCGTGAATAAAGGAAGACGTCGCTGTCTGTGCTTCATTTATTATTCTTTGATTCAGTTTCTCAATGTCATTTTTCTTGTATTGCCCGTTGTCGTTAACCGTGAAGTCTAAAATATCTGCCAGAGTTTTGGGATTACTTATCTGATAACTTATCTGTCCTTGAATATTAACGGTTTGATAATCGTTTGTCGATTCATTAAATATAAAAGGTAAATCATTACTTCCCATGGGAATAGCTGCAATAGAGCTATTCGGGGCAAAATAGAAAAATGAAAGTCCACGACCTTCTCTCTTAATTCTTCCGTTCTTGAAATGAAGAACGTATGTCATTGAGTCAAATTTGATGTGTTTTATTCCTAACATAATATTTTGTTTCTAATGCTTAACATGGTTTATTATCACTAGTGTCTTTATATAATTCATCATGAATACAGCTGACACATTTTATTATTGTTCACAGAGGGACATTGACAGTGTCTTTGGTTTATGCTTTCTAAGCTCTTCCAGCCTTCAATACCGAAGAAACATTCGTTATAGACCAATTTCATTGATCTATACGACAGTAACTTCGGCATTATACCAAAAATATATGGACTGTTATATAAATCATCTTGGTATAACACCCGAAACCGGAATGTAAAGCTACGGAGGGATCTGTGCACTCATGGAAAAGGTTTCGGCTGAAAAAGTTTTTAATTTTGATGGTTGTGCAATTGCCGGAAGGGGAACTGCTCTATTGTGTAAAAAACTTTTAATGCCTTATACCTCATTAAAAAATCAAATCTCTACCGTTTTGCATAATAGCTTTTCCATTTCCCTTGAATTAACAAGCATACTTTATATACATCGTTGGGCATAAGCCAATTAAGCTTCGGAGGGGGCGCTTATAACTATAAAAATCAAAGAACTTCTTTATTTCAGTTTTTGCTCAAGCAATATTACTAAATTTTTTTGTCTTTCATTCTTAAACAATTCTTTTATTGATTTATTGAAGCGTTCTGCCACAGCATTACCCAAAGCCCCCCTTGGATAGTCCGGACTATCAAATACCGGAGGGTTGATTCCTTTAACATATACTTTTCGGGTAAAAGTATCCAACTCATGCCCTGATATTGCAAATTTAATGGTAATTGCCTCAAAAAGGATGTACTAAGGCATTTGCTTACCCATCTCAAGTATTCTTTACCCCGGAATTATCACCAAATAATCCGAATCACAGTGGCTCACTTTACTCCGGAATATCGCCCTACACCCAATTCCACAATCCTAAGACATATTTTATTCAAGGCCTTCCGGCAAGGCAACCTTCCTTTCAATTATAATATCACTCAAGATAGTTATGCATTTATCATTGAATATCATTTATTTACGTACATAAGATAATTGATTTCCCCTCTTTGGCATCCACAGCCATGTTTGACAGGCTGAACCATCACCGAGTCAACAAAATATAATTTTACATTATCTTTGGGCAATTTTTAATTGAAATGAGAATATCACATAACTGGCTTAAAGAGTTATTGCCACATCAGTACAAAACGGAAGAAATAGCTGAAACCCTTACGGATATTGGCTTGGAAGTGGAAGGAGTCGAAGTGGTCGAATCAATACGGGGTGGCCTCAAAGGTGTTGTTATCGGCAAAGTACTTACCAGAGCACAACATCCCAATGCTGACCGCCTTTCGGTCACAACAGTCGATATAGGAGGAGATACACCCTTAAACATTGTATGCGGAGCTCCTAATGTTGCCGCCGGCCAAAAGGTCCTGGTCGCAACCATTGGCACAGAATTATACGATCATGAAGGCAAGTCATTTACAATCAAGGAAGCCAAGGTCAGAGGCGAACTATCTCAAGGTATGATTTGCGCTGAGGATGAACTCGGGTTAGGTGAAAGTCACGAAGGCATCTTGGTACTTCCGGAAGATGCCGTAATAGGCATGAATGCTTCTGAATATTTCCAGATAACTTCCGACGAAGTCATAGAAATTGGCCTGACACCCAACCGGGCTGATGCCAACTCTCATTACGGCACTGCGAGGGATCTCCGGGCTGCACTTCACCTGCATAAAGGATACAATCAAGCGCTCAATCGCGTCAAAACCCTTGACACCGCAGGCCTCCCCACTTCTGATTTTAAGATAACCATCGAAAATGAAGTTGCTTGCAAGAGATATACCGGAATCTTGATCGAACAGGTCAAGGTAGGTCCTTCGCCGGATTGGATGAAAACAAGACTGGAAGCCATTGGTCAGCGGTCAGTCAACAATATCGTGGACATTACCAACTATGTGATGTTCGAACTTGGCCAACCGCTGCACGCATTCGATGCAGATAAGATAGCAGGACGGCACATAAGAGTAAAGAATGTTGCAGCCGGCACTCCCTTTTTGACCCTTGATGGGAGTTCAAAAAATCTGGATGCCGATGACTTGTTGATCTGTGATGGCAACGGTGATCCCATGTGTATTGCAGGAGTGTATGGTGGAAAGGATTCCGGTGTAACAGATACGACTGTCAATATTTTCCTGGAATCAGCCTGGTTCAATCCGGCTTCTGTCCGCCGTACTTCGTTCAGACATAACCTGAGAACTGAATCTGCATCTCATTTCGAAAAAGGAACCGATCCTGAACAATGTGACGAAGCATTACTTAGAGCCGCATATCTTATGAAGGAATATGCTGAAGCTGAAGTACGTTTTACGTTTTTGGATTGTTATCCCGGCAAGTCAGAGAGAACAAAAGTCAATATCAATTTACCGAGAGTAAGGACACTGATCGGCAAACATTTAACTGCGCAGGAAATCAGCGCCACACTAACATCTCTGAACATCGATATCGAAGAAAAAGATACAGATAACTGGCAGGTAACCATTCCTTCGCATAAGACAGATGTAAGCAGGCAAGCCGATGTCGTAGAAGAAATTGTCAGAATTTATGGACTGAATAATATAGAAGAAACAGGAAGTTTTAACTTTTCCATGCCGGACAAAGTCTCAAATGAAGATATAGAGGCAAGGCACACGGTGCTTCAATATTTGGCAGATGCCGGATACAGTGAAGCAATGGGATTATCCATTATCAACAGTAATAATTGGGCAAAAATAACCGACAATCCGGATATTAAGGGCATCAGAATCAACAATACTTCTAATGTCCAACTTGACCTAATGAGACCCGACCCTCTGGCAACTGCTCTTGAGACAATCGCATACAATCAATCCAGACAACAGTCGGATATCCGGATGTATGAATTTGGAAGTATTTATGACATCGACCAGAAAGGTTACCTTGAGGCAACCTTTATATCGTTGTTTGGAACCGGGTCCTTGCATGAGGAATCCTGGCATATTGGCAAGCGAAAAAACCTGGATCCTTATTATTTCAAGACAACGATTCAGCATTTGCTGAAAAGGATTGGTATCCGGAAATATCAGGAGAGAAACGGAACCGATGAAAGGTTTGAAAACTGTCTCGAAATAGTATTGGGACCCAAAGTACTGGCTGTAACCGGCAATGTACGGAAAAAATTGGTAAAGAATGCCGGTATCAAAGGATCGGTGGTATTTGCGCATATTTATTGGGAAGAAGTATTGAAGCTCATACATCAAAAACCTATTATATTTAAGGAATTCAGCCGCTTTCCTGTGGTAAGAAGAGATCTTGCAGTAGTCGTCCCTTCCACTACTGACTTCGAACAAATAAAAACGCTGATTCAAAAAACAGCTGCTCCATATTTATCAGATCTAAAACTCTTTGATGTGTATTCAGATGAAGAGCAGCTTGGTGCCAACAAGGACAGCCTGAGCATAGCCTTGTACTTCACGAATTATGAGAAAACATTCGATGATAAGAGCATTGAAGAGATCATGAAGAAAGTCATGAAAGCAGTGGAAGAAAAACTTGATGTATTAATTAGAAAATAAATAGTATTTTTGCAAATTGTATGAGTGTTTTGAAATATTATACCATTAATTAGGATTAAATTTCATTACATTGAAAAATATTTTTGAGGCATAAAATGATACAGATATTAGCAGAAAGGCTTGAATCGATAGACAAAAAGCTTAAAAAGCTTGCCCAAAAATATGAGCTGGTGAAAAAAGAAAACACCTTGCTTATGGAAGAGAATATCAACCTCAAGCAAAGTGCCGGAAAACATAAAGCGGAGTTGGAACAAGTGGGAAAGAATCTGTCAGAATCTGGAAAAGACCTGATCAAAGCCACTGCGAATGCGCAGGAAAATGAAAAGGTCAGAAAGAAGCTTGACGAGTATATTAAGGAAATTGAAACTTGTATAGAACTTTTAGAAAACCTGTAAGAAATGGCAGCGGAGGAAAGTAAACAGATATCTGTGATTATTGCCGGCCGTGGGTATCCCCTTAAAATCAAAGAGGGAGAAGAAGATGCCATTATGATGATAGCAGATGAAGTCAACAAAAGGATCAGAGAATATCAGGAAGTATATCCCAACAGGGAAAAACAGGACTGGTTAGCCATGGCGATACTATCTTATGCGATAGAACGCTTTCAATCCGAAAAGGCGATGACAGACTCAAAGTTAGTACAAAGATTTGACGAAGTAGAACACTACCTTGACGATCTTCTGAAATAAACCTTCATATACCACTTTCCGACCCGGTTAGTATTAATTGTTTAACCCTGGGAGTGGCAGCAAGTTTGCGCCAGCCCCTTCAAAAGACCGAGTCATGGATAGCACAATGATTATTATCTTTGGAATAATTGGCGGAGCAGCAATAGGATTTTTTGTCGGTAATCTGATTCTGAAAAAAAGAATGCAAAACCAGGTTGACGAGATGAATGCCAAGGCCGATTTGCAGATTCAGGAAGCCCGACTTACGGCTAAAAGAATAGTGGATGACGCTGAAGTAAATGCCGAAAAAATCATCTCTAAGGCTGAAAGAGAGAATGAAAAGAAAAAACAGCAAAAGATCGCTGAAGCGAAGGAAAATTTTGAAAGACTGAAATCCCAGTTTGAAGGCGAAAAAGATAAATTCTACTCAAAGCTCAAAGAAAGGGAAATCGAAGTTGTAAAAAAAGAGACCGACATTAAACAAACCCAACAAAACCTTCAGCAACAGAAAGAAAACTTAGACTCTAAAGAAACCGAACTTAAGCTGATCCGGGAAAATCTTGACACCCAACTAAAGATTGTCAATAGGAGAAAAGACGAACTGGAAGCCTCTCACGAAGCCCACATCAAGCAACTTGAGTCCATATCCAAACTGAGCCAGCAGGAAGCCAAGGAGCAACTTATACAGTCCATGACGGCCAAGGCAGAAAATGAAGCCATGTCCCTTGTCAAAGATACCATTGAACAAGCCAAACAGACTGCCAATAAGGAAGCCCGAAAAATCATCATCCAATCCATCCAGCGTATGGGTGCTGAAATCACCATTGAAAACACAGTTACGGTCTTCAATCTGGAATCTGACGACATTAAGGGCCAGATCATCGGACGTGAAGGTCGGAATATCAGAGCCATTGAAGCAGCTACCGGCGTAGAGATCGTCGTAGATGATACGCCTGAGGCAATCATACTTTCCAGTTTTGATCCTATCAGAAGGGAAATAGCAAGACTTTCACTCAAGAAGTTAGTGACTGACGGCCGCATCCATCCTGCCAGAATCGAAGAAGTTGTGGCAAAAACCAAAAAACAGATAGAAGAACAAATCATTGAAATTGGAGAGCGAACAGTAATCGATCTTGACATTCACGGACTTGATCCATATCTTATAAAGATGGTAGGAAGAATGAGATTCCGATCATCATATGGACAGAACCTACTGAAACACTCTATTGAAACAAGTAACCTTTGCGCAATCATGGCCAGTGAGCTCGGTCTTAACCCCAAGCAGATCAAAATGGCCAAAAGAGCAGGATTGCTCCATGACATCGGTAAGGTATCGGAGGAGGAAAGTGAATTGTCACACGCCATCCTCGGCATGAAGATTGCAGAAAAACACGGCGAAGTAAAAGATGTCATCAACGCAATCGGAGCACACCATGATGAGATCGAGATGGACAATATTATCTCCCCGATTATTCAGGCTTGCGATGCCATATCAGGTGCCAGACCGGGCGCGCGACGAGAAATTCTGGAAAGTTACATGAAACGTATCGGTGAACTGGAGGAACTGGCCATGTCTTACGAAGGTGTGCAGAAAGCATTTGCCATGCAGGCAGGCAGGGAATTACGGGTCATCGTTGAAAGTGAAAAAGTCAGCGATGCTTATGTCGATGACCTTTCTTTCATGATCTCCCAAAAGATTCAAGCTGAAATGCAGTACCCGGGACAAATCAAGGTAACTGTGATTCGGGAAAAAAGATCAACCAATTTCGCAAGATAATCCTTGCCAATCTGTTGACTGGATTAAACTCCTTTGGTTCATTCTAATCAAAGGAGTTTTTTTATTTCAATCGCCAATGATCAAATCACTACCATTCACCAAAATATTTATCACTTTTTCAATTCAGATTTTCGGTGAATAGTTTTCTTTTATTACTTTCACCGCCATATAAATGATGATAAAATATGGACCAGGCATTAAGGCAAGAATTTAACAAGCAATTCTCCAATGAGAAATATCAGGATTTTGTCAGCGAAGTCAATAAAGGATTTGGCAAAGCATCAACCTTCCGATTGGCAGAAACTCCTGTTTTTGTGCCTAAAGATATAGAAAACCAACTAAAGCACGCATGCCGGATGTTGTCCGACTATTTGTTAACCGATGACTTCAAGGTACATAGCAGTCAGTCCATTTCAAAAATCGGCTTTGATGTACCCAATGAAAACAAAAACACAACTTTCATCCAGTTTGACTTTGGCATAACCATCGATAAGGAAGGAAACATTGTACCCAAGTTGATTGAAATGCAGGGCTTCCCTTCCCTTTATTGCTTCCAGGTTTTGCTCAACGATTGTTACAGAAAAATATTCCGACTCCCTGAACATTTGACGCCATTTCAGAACGGTCTGGATCGGGATAGTTATCTGGATCATATGAAAAAAATCATCGTCGGTAATAGCAAGCCTGAGAATGTCGTTCTGCTTGAAATAGAACCGGAAAAACAAAATACTGCGATAGATTTCTACGGATGTAACAAACTGTTTGGGATCAAAGTACTCGACCTGGCAGACTTAAAAAAAGATGGCAGGCAACTTTATTACATCGAGGATGGGAAGAAAATCGGTATTGAGAAAATATACAATCGGGTTATCTTCGACGAACTGGAGAAAAGAAAAGACATCGTTTCAGAATTTAATTTCAAGGATGAAGTGGATGTGGAATGGATCGGCCATCCCAACTGGTTTTTCAAGATCAGTAAGTACACCATGCCTTTCATAAGAAATAATCCTTATATTCCTGAAACCAGATTTCTGAATACCATCCAACACATCCCGGAAGATCTTGAAAATTTTGTTCTTAAACCATTGTTTTCCTTCAGCGGCGAAGGGGTCAAGTTTCATGTAACCAAAAAAGATATTGAAGGTGTAAAAGATCCTGAAAATTGGATTCTTCAGGAAAAAGTAAATTATTACCCTGCAATAAAGACCCCGAATCCGGACGAACCGGTGAAGTTTGAAATCCGTATGATGCATACTTGGGAACAGGGAGCCCCTGCCCCACTTTTGGTCAACAACCTGATACGATTGAGCAAAGGTGATATGGTAGGAGTCAAATACAACAAAGACAAGGATTGGATAGGCGCCAGCATCGGCTTCTTTGAGCAATAGCTTACATGCCAGGCTGAGCAGATTGAATAGTAGCTACTACAAATTAACAATGAAATGTATGATATTCCAATAGAAAGATTGATTCCTCAAAGGCCTCCCTTTGTATTAGTGGATGGAATAAAAGAGCATGAAACAGCGGTTACGAAAGCACACTTTCTGATCCCCAAAGATCATATTTTGATTGAGCATGGGAAACTTTCTGCATACGGTCTCCTGGAAAACATGGCACAAGCGGCAGCACTCCGGTCCGGCTACGAATCATTGGAAAAGGGAGAAAACCCAAAAACCGGATTTATCGGCACCATAACCAATGCAATAGTACATGCTCTGCCTGAAGCCGGTACTGAAGTAATTACAACCGTCCATCAAACCAATCAAATCCTGAACTTCATCCTGATTGAGTGCACCGCAAAATCCGGAGATCTTGTATTGGCTGAATGTGCCATGAAAATTGTCCTTTTGGATTGAACTTTTGCTTCCTTGCCCGATTTTAAATAAGCTCTTCCCTGCTGAAATTATACTTTTAGCACAATACAATAACTTAATAAAGCTATTCTGTAAGAACGGTTGACAAAGTACGACCTCTTTAATCAACAAAAATGACATTGTCAAGATAATACGCGTGTGATATTTTTCCCTTTTATTTGAAAAAATAATTAATAATCATCAGTCAGTATTGAAGATTAATCTGAATATTTATTTATTTCATCGAAAAGCATAACACTACAGAACGAAATATATACCAATTATTTATTTTTACATAAATATTTTATTCTGTATTTCTAATATTTTTGTTATATGATTTTATAAATTGATGAATATTTAGTTTTTTATACACAGGAAACGTTTTTTGTTTTTTTGTTTCCATTTTATCAAAATAGTTTATTTTTGCACATCAAAAGTAGAGTTTTAAGATTCACAATGGATACAAAGGACTTACTAGGCTATAAAGCATTTGAAATTTTTGTCAGGTACGGATTTCGGGCGGTCACAATGGATGACCTCGCTAAAGAAATGTCTATCTCAAAAAAAACGCTATATCAGCATTTCAACAACAAGGAAGATGTGATCAGGCAAGCACTGAATGTTTATCACAAACGCCAGAAGACCAAAATGGAAAATATTCAGAAAGAAGCGCAAAATCCTATTGAAGTAATCTTTCTGGTTTTTAAAATTCTCATTGACGAATCAAAGGATGTCAATATTATGAATTTCCTGGATCTCAAAAAATACTATTTTGATATCTGGCAAAATTCTGCAAATAGCAATGAAGAGTATTTCTGTAACAGAATAAGCACAAATCTTGAGCGCGGTATGGCCATAGGCTTTTACAGACCTGATCTGAACCGGGACATCATAGCAAAGCTATTCTATCATCTGGCACTGGCGCTGACCAGCCAGGACAACAACCTTCTCAACGAATATCCTTTGCGGGATTTTATTCGACAAATCGTAACCTACCATCTCAATGGTGTATGTACCGATGAAGGGAGGACAATTTTGGAAAATTACATAAAGCAATATTTTGATTAACAACATAATACATCAGTAAATATGAAGCGATTGTTCACATATCTGTTACTCATCGCATGCTGGACATCCAGCCTGCCCATCTCTGCCCAGCAATCATTTAGCCTCAATCAGGCGGTGGAATATGGTATAAAGAATGCCGCAGCAACTAAAAAGGATTTACTGAAAATAGCTGACGCAGAACAACAGATCAAGGCAGTGAGAGCTTCCGGCTTCCCGCAATTTAATGGTTCTGTGGAATACCAATATTTTGCAGAAGTTCCGGAAATGGTCATACCAAAGGAATTTGACCCTACAGGACAGGGCGGTACTGTATCATTCCAGAAAAGCAACAATCTTAATCTGGGCATCAATACCGGCTTTGTACTTTTCGATGGCGCCTACCTGGTTGGGCTGAAAGCTGCCAAATTTTACAGAGAGTTGGTCCATGCTCAGGCCGAGATTACACCCATCAATATTCGTAAAAATATTACAGACTCCTATTATACTGTTCTGATCGCCATGAAAAACAAAGAACAGCTGGAAAAAAACATTACCGTGTTACAGAAAATGCGTGGCGAAGCAGAACAAATTTATAAAAACGGTTTTGCAGAAAAAATGGATATCGACAGGCTGGACCTGAGCATAAGCAACCTTCAGTCAACCATGAACAACCTCATGCGAAATATTGAAATCCTGAAAAATATCCTGAAATTTCAGATGAATTATCCACTGGAACAGGAAATCACATTGACGGATGAGTTTGATGTATTATTCCTTCAGGCGAGTAAGGATGATGGAAAATCCATTGAACAATTCAACATCAACAAACGGCCGGAATACAGAGCAATGGGCAGAGGAATAGAATTAGCGGCTCTTGATGTAAAAAGACAACAACAAGGATACCTTCCCAGCCTTTCGTTTTATGCCTCATTTACCCGAGGATTGCAATCCGACAATATATTCAAACCGGGCGGATTTTGGATCCCTACCACAGTCATAGGACTCAAACTCAATGTGCCTATATATGACAGTGGGATGAAGAAGGCTGTCATCCAACGAGCTAGAATCGTGGTTGAACAAAACACCCTGGATCGCTCAGAATTTGAACGTGCCGGAAATATTGAGGTTACCAATACACAAAAGGCTTATTTAAATTCCATCGAAACCGTCAAGGAGAAACAAAAATCTCTAGATCTCGCGGAAGAAATTTTCAAGGTCGCCCAAACAAAATACAAGGAAGGAGTAGGTACGAGTTTGGAAATCTCACAGGCTGAAACGGATCTCTACGGCGCACAGGCTGCATTGATTCAGGCTCAGGGCGATGTCATCAATGCAAGATTTGCAGTGGAAAAAGCCCTGGGTAACTTTAACTAATTCAAAATAAAGAAAAAACGATATAACATGAAAAATAATATCCTGCTTTCAATGATCATCTTGACATCACTATCCCTGGTGTCCTGCAGCAACGAAGGAAACAGTAGTAAGTCCCTGGCTGCAAAGCAAAAGGCACTGGACAAGAAAATCGCTCTCAGAAGTCAACTGGATAAGGAGATAGAAGCCCTGGAAAAAGAAATAGCGGCCCTGGACACCACTTCGATAAAGGAAGTTACAAAAATCGTAGGAATTACAAATATAAATACAGGAAGCTTTTCCTCTCAGGTAGAAGTCATGGGTAAGGTAGATGTGGCCAACAATGCAAGCCTGTCAGCCGCTCAGGGAGGTATCGTCACCCACATATTTGTTAAGGAAGGAGATCATGTTAAGACAGGTCAGACCCTGGCCCAGCTTGATAATGATGTCATGAACAAAAGCCTGATCCAAGCGCGACAGGCAGTAGCTTTTACAACCGACCTTTTTAATAAGCAAAAGGCATTGTGGGACCAAAAGATAGGCAGCGAAGTGCAATACCTCAATGCCAAAAACAATATGGAAAGCGCGCAAAATCAACTCAATATTGCACTACAACAGAATGAACTTTTCAAGATTAAGGCAATATACTCAGGCGTGGTGGACTTAGTCGATATTAAGAAAGGCCAGGTGGTAGCTCCTGGAATGCCCGCTTTCCGTATTGTCGCAACCAAAGGTCTCAAACTGATTGCCAATGTCCCTGAATCGTATATTGGCAAGATAAAACAAGGCAATACTGTCCAGGTTTACTTCCCGGATCTTAATAAAGAAATAACCGGAAAAGTTGACTATCTAAGCAGGGTCATCGATCCATTGAGCAGGACCATCAACGCGGAAATCCTCTTACCGGATAATCAGTCGGAGATAAAGACCAATATGGTGGGGATACTCAGAATCAAAGACTACAATAATGCCAATGCAATTACGATACCGGTAAAGAACCTGTTGAAGAATGCAGAGGGATACTATGTCTTTATTGCGGAAAAATCCGGAGAAAAATTGGTCGCAAAACCAAGGCAAATAAAGACCGGTGCTGCCAATGGAGATAAAATTGAAGTAACTGAAGGGCTGAAAGCCGGTGACCAGTTGATAACGACCGGATTCCAGAGTATTCACGAAGGCGATGTCCTGATCATGAGCGAATAATCCGGCTCCAATCATCCGGCAAACTTTTCAATATCATTTAGAAATACAGATATGCAAGATATAAATAAGGAATTCAAACCTACCACCTGGTCCATCAAGAACAAAACGTCCATTTACCTTGCGACTTTGTTTATAACCATCTTGGGAATAGCAACCTACTTCAGCCTTCCCAAGGAAAATTTCCCCGAAGTTGTCATTCCCCAGATATTCGTTGCCACTGTCTATGCAGGTACAGCTCCGGCTGATATGGAGAATGTAGTGACGAAAGTTCTCGAAAAAGAATTGAAGGCAATCAGCGGAGTAAAGAAGGTTACATCAAATTCTTTTCAGGATTATTCAACCATCATCGTCGAATTCAATACCGGTATCAAGATAGATGTAGCCAAACAAAAGGTCAAGGATGCTGTAGATAAGGCAAAACCTGATCTGCCCAATGATCTGACCAAAGAACCGGATGTTATCGATATCAACCTGTCAGACCTGCCCATCATGAACATCAACCTGTCAGGAGATATGGACTTGCTACAATTGAAGGAGTATGCAGAAGATGTCAAGGACAGGTTAGAATCCATCAAGGAAATCAATCGGATAGAAATTGTAGGAGCTCTTGAACGGGAAATCCAGGTTAATGTGGATTTGTTTAAGATGGCGGCTGCCGGAGCATCCTTCATGGATATAGAGAATGCCATCAAGTATGAGAATATGACCATCTCCGGAGGAGAAATTAACATGGATGGTACCAAATGGGCTGTAAGCGTAAAGGGAGAGTATCGCAATCCTCTGTTGATGAACGACCTTATGGTGAGGACAAGCAGCGGAGGAACCATTTATTTGCGCGATGTAGCCACTGTGTTGGATGCGACAGCCGAACAAGAATCATACGCCCGCCTGGACGGCAAAAACGTCATTACGCTTAATGTAATAAAAAGAGCCGGTGAGAACCTTATTTCCGCCTCCCACTCCATTAAGCAAGAACTGGAAAACATGAGAGGGCGGGTATTGCCGGCCAACATCAAGGCAACAATAACCCAGGACCAGTCCATCGAAACAGAAATTACCCTGCACGATCTTATAAATACAATCATTCTGGGCTTTCTCTTCGTGACCTTTGTCTTAATGTTTTTCATGGGAACCAGCAATGCCCTTTTTGTAGGACTTAGTGTCCCCATTTCTGCATTCCTTACCTTCCTTGTACTTCAGGGAGCAGGATATACCATGAACATGATTGTTTTGTTTTCATTCCTGCTTGGGCTCGGAATTGTTGTTGATGATGCCGTTGTTGTGATCGAGAACACACACAGGATCTTTGCAAATGGGAAGGTAAATATTTTCAAAGCTGCTAAAATGGCTGCGGGAGAAGTATTCTTACCTGTTTTGACCGGAACAGTGGTTACCCTGACCCCTTTCATACCGTTATTGTTTTGGCCTGGCATCATAGGAGATTTTATGTACTACCTGCCTTTTACGCTCATTATTATGCTTCTGGCATCCCTTTTGGTAGCCTATCTCATCAATCCGGTATTTGCCGTTGACTTCATGAAACCCCACAAGAGCCACAAGGACACTATTGCGCTTGATAAAAGTTTTATAGTCACCAGCGCAGCTTTTGTCGCCGCTGCAATATTCGGATATCTCATGAATGTCGGTTTTGGCAACCTGGTCGTCACAGTCTATGTATTCTTTGTATTGAATAAATTTGTGTTCTCCTGGCTGATCGACAAGTTCCAGACAAATGTTTGGCCAAAGTTTCAAAACGTCTATTATAATATCGTCAAGAGTTCCATTAAAGGCAAGAGACCAGTCTGGGTGTTTTTGTCAGGAGTGGTGTTATTGATTCTTTCCGTTATATTCACAGGTATTCGTGCCCCAAAAGTAGATTTTTTTCCAAGTGCTGACCCCAACTATGTAATCACTTATCTTAGAATGCCGATCGGTACGCATCAATCTGTAACTGATTCCATAACCCAGGTTTTGGAGAAAAGGATAAATACCGTACTGGGCGAAAACAACCCGATCGTCAAATCCGTAATTGCCAATGTGGCACTCGGTGCGGGATCCAATGAAGATATGCAGACTCAGGCTATGCCACATTTAGGTAAAGTAACAGTGGCTTTTGTTGAATATGCTAAACGCAATGGAAAATCAACAGTAGAATATCTCGATCAAATAAGGGAGATTGTGAAAGGAATTCCCGGTACTGAGATTGTGGTAGATAAAGAAAGCAATGGTCCACCTACCGGCAAACCGATCAATATCGAAATAGCGGGAGATAATTTTGACGAATTGATCGATAATGCATCAAAGTTGAAATTATATCTCGAGTCCAAACAAATTCCAGGTATCGAAGAGTTAAGATCTGACTTCCAGTCCAACAAACCAGAAATCATCGTAAATATTGACAGACGACGTGCTAACCAGGAAGGAATATCTACTGCACAAATTGGATCTGATCTCCGAACAGCCATATTTGGTAAAGAAATATCAAAGTACAGGGATGATAAGGATGAATATAAAGTACAACTAAGGGCGCAACCCGATCAGAGAAACAATATCAATACAATCCTGAATATGCCCTTGACATTCAGAGATATGGCAATGATGGGAAGAGTCCGACAAGTCCCGGTTTCTTCAGTCGCCGGTGTTGAATATTCCAATACCTATGCAGGTATCAAAAGAATCAACAAGAAAAGGGTCATTACATTGTCCTCCAATGTTCTTACAGGATATACCGCTAATGAAGTTGTAGAAAAGATTAAAGGTCAAATAGCAAAATTCAATCATCCTGAGTCCATTTCTATTAAAATGACAGGTGAGCAGGAAGACCAGGCTGAAACTATGAGTTTTCTGATGCGCGCATTCATGATTGCCTTCGGAATGATATTCCTGGTGCTTGTGCTTCAGTTCAATTCTACCACTAAGCCCTTGATCATCCTCTCTGAAATCATTTTCAGTATAACCGGTGTGCTCCTTGGATTCTCATTATTCAATATGAATATAGTCATCGTCATGACAGGGGTGGGACTTTTTGCATTAGCCGGAATCATTGTAAGGAATGGAATTCTATTGGTGGAATTTACCGATTTGCTGCTTCATCAGGGCATGGAGCTGCGTGCTGCTGCGGCCGAAGCAGCAAGGACAAGAATGACACCGGTACTTCTAACTGCTATCGCGGCAATTCTTGGTTTAATACCATTGGCTATAGGATTTAATATTGATTTTGTTTCACTATTTACCACAGGTGATCCAAAAATATTCCTGGGAGGTGATAATGTAGCATTTTGGGGACCTTTAAGCTGGACTATGATATTCGGATTGATATTTGGAACCTTCCTGACCCTGATTATGGTACCTTGTATGCTTGTGATGGTAGAGAAAGGAAAAGAAAGGATTTATCGGTTGTTTGGAAGAGAGTATTCAGCAGAAAAGGCCGCTATGAAGAAAAAAGACCTTGATTCTTTAACATAATTATTTCCCGAAAGAGATTTATTGACCAGTTCTTAAAAAAATTACATCAGCATATCATGGGCATAGGTTGATCTTCAAAGTTTATTTATACAAATTCAAAATAAAATATTGTTCAAACGAATAAATTAGACTCCATCGAAATAATATTTGTTGCCCTGGGGACATCATTTCGCAAATGATAAATATTTCTTAAATAATTAAATTTATATTCTGTCAATAGTAGTTTAATTCGTACCTTTGCGCTTTCATTTAACAAAATAAGATATTCATTTATGAACAGTAAGTATTTTACACTACTTCTTTTGATTTTTTGCGCCATGAATGTAAGCGCACAAAGATCTGTTAAGAACGTATCAACCAGTGTTGGTCAATGTGTTGTATCTCCAATTAATAAATCCGGAGAAACCGAAAAGACCCATCTGGTTAAAATTGAAACGAAGAAAAACCAACCAATAATCAGAGGCTTACGCAAGCTTGGATTGGTTGAAGAGTTTACCAATGCCTCCTGCGGTCCATGTGCTGCACAGAACCCTGCTTTTAATACTCTTATTGACGCCAATGAAGGTAAAATCATAGCAGTAAAATATCAGGTTTGGTTTCCCGGTTTCGACCCCATGTTTGAAACTAACAAAGAGGAAGTTCAAGCCAAATGGTCTACCTATGAAGATTATACAGTCGGACTTTACGGGTCAGATAACGGCTTGGGAGGTGTTCCGACTGCCTTCCTAGATGGTTATATGGGTAATGGTAACTATGGAGGAGGTAACTGGAATTCTGCCTATTATGGTGCACCGGTCGGATACAATCAAGCTGCATTTAACTATGCCGCAGCTCAGGTCAGTCCTTTAGATATCCAGGTTTCTCATAGTTACAACAACACCATTGATTCTGTAAATATAACAGTAATCGTAACAAACAATAGTGATACTACATTTAATATTAGTGGTTATAATCTGCATGCATATTTGTTGGAATCTAAGCTAAACTGGCCGGTTGCTCCGGGATCAAACGGAGAAAAAGACTTCTCGCATGTATTCAGAAAAGCGGCAAGTTCTATATTTGGAGACAATGTGCTTCCTGCTTCATTTGCCAGTGGAGAGTCTGCTACATTTACCTATACCGTTGCCTTGAAAAATTACTTTTTTGCTCTGAACCAAATAGAGGCTTTGGCCTTCATCCAAAAGACAACCGACCTATCCGTTATGAATGCTGCATTGAGCGAGCCGGTTTCCTTCCCTGCCGGTACAACTGTAGGTGATCCGGGTGTTGCGAACAGTTCTAAATCAAGTTCTGAAAAGTGTCCTGCAGAATATACTGCAGAACCAATTATTAAAATAACCAATCAGAATCCGGATAAGTCTGCAATCACACAAGTTACTGTTGCCTATAGCCTCAACGGAGAAGAGGTAGAGAAGAGTTTTGATACTAATATCGAATTTGGCAAATCAGAAAATATAAGCTTTGGTTCTATTCCGGTTCCCGGCGGTACCAACCAGATTGATGTGTGGATTGTTTCATTCAACAATGGCGCTAAAGATGTTAATCTAATTAACAATCTTACAGAAACCTATTCTTTCACATATTTGAGTGAACACGGTGCTCCGGCTCCCAAATCTTATGACATGGAAGGTGATGGTGCATTAGGTAAAACACTGTTCCTCGATGATGCGAATTTTGACTATATTTTTACTATGACCCCCAATCTGACTAACCCTCCGGCTAACAGAGGTGGATATGGCAAATCAGCTAATTCAATAATCCTTTTCTTCTTCCAGTGGAATCCGGCATCAACAATCGCTTCTATGTCATTTATTAGCGATAAGATCAATATGCCATCCAATCCTGTGTATACCTATGACTGGGCTTATACCGGTTATCTTGAAAATGGAGTTAAATACGATGGTGACAAGGTTGAAATGTTTTATTCAACCGATTGTGGCGCTACTTACAAAAAGTTCAAAACCTTATCCGGAAATACAATGAAGACCGCTCCTGATAAGACGGCCCTGTTTTTACCTACAGCCTCTGAATGGAGGACTGATACCGTAGCTCTTTCTGAATTGGCCAATACGGATGATGTTATATTCAAGACTACTGTTACATCCAACTGGGGTAACGCAGGATACCTGGATAATATCTTCGTTGGTCAAGGAGCAACCAATACCGTCAAAGGAATCAATAGCTTTGAGAATGTGAGTGTATATCCGAATCCAACTGCCGATCAGTTGAATGTCAGAATCAACGCTAAAAATCCATCGACAGCAACTGTTACTATTTTGGATTATACAGGAAAAACAGTTCTGACTCTTAACAACAGTCAGACCATCTTTAACGGTTCCAATAATCTTAGTTTTGATGTCAGTTCTTTAAGCAGTGGCACTTACCTATTGAAAATTGAAAACAAGGAAGGCGTCAATATTCAAAGATTTACAGTATTCGAGTAATAGGACCTTTCTGAAAAAATATAGGCTGTCTCATTAGAGGCAGCCTTTTTTATATTAAGATTAGAATAAAATTAAAATTATGATCCGTCTGGAACATGTAGGTATCGCAGTAAGTAACCTCAAAGAAGCAAACGAACTTTTTGAAAAATTATTTGGCCGGAAAGCATATAAGGAAGAACATGTTGATAGTGAAAATGTGACCACATCGTTCTTTCAGCTTGGAGAAAGCAAAATCGAACTGGTTGGCTCAGATCCGGAAGTTGAAACTGCAATTTCCAAATATATTTCGAAAAAGGGACAAGGCATACATCACCTGGCTTTTGAGGTGGACGATATCCTTGAATCCATGCAGGAGATGCGGGAAAAGGGATTCATATTACTGAATGAAGAACCAAAGCCCGGTGCTGATAACAAATTGATTTGTTTTCTACATCCCAAGTCAACCAACGGTGTTTTGGTTGAGCTATGTCAATCAATAAAGTCTAGATAATTCTTTGGTCAACTTATTTTTTTAATTTTGTCAGTTTCATGGTCGGATTCAACGAAATCAAACTATAAGAAATAAGCGTTTTTTATGCGTAAATACATCGTTCTAATAACCATTACAGCAATTGTCGCCGCATTATTTGTAGCCAAATTTCTCTTTTTCCCTGCTCAGGAAGAGCAAAAAATGGGATTTATGGCAGGTGGAAAGAAATCCGGGCCGCTTGGAGTAGATATCCAGGTATTAAAATCTGAAAAAGCTAACGGAACACTACAATCTACAGGAACAATTCTGGCAAACGAAAAGGTGGACCTTTCTCCTGAAGCGGCTGGAAAAGTGTCCGGTATTTATTTTAAAGAAGGTGGACTGGTCAAGGCCGGCCAATTGCTGGTCAAATTGAACGATGCCGACTTAAAGGCGCAAATCAACAAATCCAGGTTAAATCTTAAACTGGCAGAAGACAAGGCCGCACGACAGGAAAAATTGCTGGCTATTCAGGGAACCAGCAAGGAGGATTATGATATCGCCCACAATGAAGTATTGAGCTTTAAGGCGGATATTGCTTATTATCAAACCCTGATTGACAAGACTGAGTTACGTGCACCATTCAGTGGAATCGTCGGATTCAGGAACATTGCATTGGGCAGCTATGTAAGTCCTTCAGTAGTAGTTACAACACTTCAACAACTGGATCCAATCAAAATTGAATTCACTGCACCTGAAAAATACCTTGCCAACTTCAAAGTCGGTCAGAAATTTAATTTTTATTCAGAGGCAAGTAAAAAAACACTAACCGGAACCGTGCAGACCATTGATCCACAAATAGATCTCAACACTCGATCCGTTATCATCAGAGGTGTTGCACCAAATGTCGCCAATCTCTTGCCCGGAAATTTTGTCAAGGTAGATATCAATATTTCCCAAGAGAGCGATGTTCTCAGAATCCCTTCTTCAGCAGTTGTTCCAATACTTAAAGGTCAGAAAGTCTATCTCTACAAAAACGGAAAAGTAGTCGAAAAAAAGATCGAAATATTAGGCAGGGATGATAAGACCGTTCAGGTAAGCAATGGGCTGAATGCAGGTGACAGCCTGATCATTACGGGCATTATCATGCTTAAGGAAGACATGGATGTCAAACCGGATAAAGTAAAATAACCATGGCCAGTCTTTCTACCATCAGCGTCAATCGACCGGTTCTGGCTATTGTCATGAACCTGATCATCCTCCTATTTGGTCTCATTGGCTTCAAAACACTGGGTGTAAGAGAATTTCCGGCTGTCGACCCTCCCATCATCAATGTAAGAACCAACTATCCCGGGGCGAATGCCGATATCATTGAATCCCAGATAACTGAACCGCTCGAGAAAGCGATCAACGGTATTCAAGGAATCCGTACCATTACTTCGGCCTCCAATCAAGGAAGTTCCAACATCACTGTAGAGTTTGACCTTTCCTCCGATTTGGAAAGTGCTGCCAATGATGTCCGGGACAAAGTCTCACAAGCTATAAGGCAGTTGCCTAAAGATCTGGATGGGGTACCGATAGTATCCAAAGCAGATGCCAACTCGGATGCCATAATTTCCATGACGGTACAGAGCAATACACGCAATCATATGGAATTGAGTGATTTTGCGGAGAATGTGTTGGGTCCGAGACTGCAAACCATCCCCGGAGTTTCATCTCTTCAGATTTGGGGACAGAAAAAGTATGCTATGCGTCTTTGGCTCGACCCTGTCAAATTATCATCCTTTCATCTAACGGCCATAGATGTAACCAATGCACTGCAAAAACAAAATGTTGAGCTACCCAGCGGTAAGATTTCCGGAGATGAAACGGAGTTGACTATAAAGACCATTGGCAGGTTGAGTACACCCGAAGAATTTAACAACATGATTATCAAAAGCTTTCCCGATGGAAGAGATATCAAGCTGAAGGAAATCGGTGAGGCAATGTTGGGTGTAGAAAACGAAGAGACAATTTTGCGCGAAAAAAATATTCCGATGATCGCTCTTGCTTTGGTGCCACAGCCGGGATCTAACTATGTCGCCATAGCTGACGAGTTTTACAAACGCCTTGATCAAATTAAAAAGGATGTTCCAAAAGATATCAGCCTGAATATCGCAATGGATAACACCCGATTTATCAAACAATCAATTGTGGAAGTGGAAGAAACCTTCCTGATTGCATTAAGCCTCGTCGTCCTTATCATTTTCCTGTTTTTCAGGAGCTGGATCGTTGCTGTCAGACCACTGATCGATATTCCGGTTTCGCTGATAGGTTCTTTCTTCGTCATGTACTTAATGGGATACTCTATCAACGTACTTACACTACTGGCAATCGTTCTCGCAACCGGACTTGTCGTAGATGACGGAATCGTGGTGACAGAAAATATCTATAAAAAAATCGAGCGGGGAATGAATCCCAAAAGGGCAGCGATAGAAGGATCCAATGAAATCTTCTTCGCAGTGATCTCCACTTCGCTCACTCTTGCAGCTGTATTCATGCCTGTAGTCTTCCTCCAGGGCTTTGTCGGTAGATTATTCCGTGAATTCGGGATTGTCCTTGCCTCAAGTGTACTCATTTCAGCCTTCGTTTCGCTCACCCTCACTCCTATGCTCAATGCCTATCTGACTAAAAAATCCAACGAACATGGATGGTTTTATCGGATAACAGAACCTTTCTTCCAAAAAATGGAATCAGGCTATAAAAATGCCCTGGAAAGTTTTCTGAAGGTGAGATGGTGGTCGTTTGTAATTATCCTTGGAGCTATCGGCATGATTTATTTCTATATGGGCAGATTAAAAAGTGAACTGGCTCCCCTTGAGGACAGGAGTATGTTCCGGCTGTCAGTTACAGCCCCGGAAGGATCATCGTTTGAATTTACGGATGGAATAATCAAATCGATCGTCTCTACGCTGCAGGATTCAATTCCTGAGTTGGATGTAGCCTTATCGGTGACAGCACCGGGATTTATGGGTAGCGGCGCTCCAAACACCGGTTTTGTCAGGATCAGACTTGTAGAACCAGCATTCAGAATACGGACTCAGCAACAAGTCGTAGATCATGTCAATCGGCTTGTAAAACGCTTCACCAATGCCAAAGTCTTTGTCTTACAGGACCAAACAATTTCCGCAGGCGGTGGCCCCCGAGGCGGCCTGCCCGTATCATTCATCATTCAGGCACCTAATTTTGAAAAGCTGGAAGCCATAATACCTGAATTCCTCAACAAAGTAAATGCAGACCCTACCTTTCAGGGAAATGATATCAACCTGAAATTCAACAAGCCGGAACTGAATGTGACAATCGATCGGGAGAAAGCCAAAACTATGGGTATTTCTGTTGGCGATGTTGCACAGGTATTACAATTAGCATTTTCAGGACAACGATATGGATACTATATCCAGAATGGAAAGCAATATTCAGTAATCGGCCAGTTTGACCGTATCAACCGGGATGCTCCTTTGGACCTGAAATCACTTTACCTCAAAACAAGTTCAGGACAGATCGTCCAATTGGATAATGTCGTCAAAGTAGAAGAGCTGAGCAGCCCGCCCCAGCTATACCACCACAATCTCTATCAGTCAGCAACGATATCGGCAGGACTCGCCCCGGGAAAGACTATTGCTGAAGGTATCCAGGCCATGGACAAGATTGCCGATCAGGTGCTGGATGAATCATTCTCGACTGACCTAAGCGGTGCCTCCAGAGATTACGCTGAATCTTCGTCCAATATTATGTTTGCCCTGGTCCTGGCCTTGATATTGGTTTTCCTAATATTAGCAGCACAATTCGAAAGTTTCATTGACCCTTTCATCATCATGTTCACAGTACCGCTCGCTTTTGCTGGTGCCGTTTTTTCTCTTTGGTACTTCAACCAGACGATGAATATCTTCAGTCAAATTGGAATTATCATGCTCATCGGCTTAGTTACGAAAAACGGTATCCTGATTGTAGAGTTTGCCAATCAAATCCGGGAGCGCGGTAACAGTAAGATGGACGCCATCATCGAAGGAGCAACAGCAAGGCTGAGGCCTATCATCATGACCAGTCTGGCGACAGCCTTAGGTGCACTCCCAATCGCGGTTGCCTTCGGAGCAGGCGCTGCCAGCAGAAAAGGCTTAGGTGTCGTTATCGTTGGAGGGATTTTGTTTTCACTCATCCTGACACTCTTTGTAATCCCGGCTCTATATTCCTATTTTTCACGAAAAAAACCATATGTTGTTGACCATAGCAAAGAATCCCATGAACTACAGGAAAATGTTATTTCCTAAGATCATTGATATCACAAGAATACAAGTAGATATTTCGATTTTATGGATAGTACTATTCGTGATCTTGCTTCCGGGCTTTAGCCATAGCCAGCATTCTTCAAAACTAAAGGAATATGAAGTAAGAGTATTGGAAGCCAATTTGTCAAAGAAAGCAGACGAGTTAAACATCCAGATTGCGGAAAACAATCTCAACAAAGGCCTGGCCGGCTTAACTCCATCTGTTGGATTGACTGCAGGTGATAATATCTCTATGACATCTAATATTACAGAGTCTGCAACGACTGTCAATAAGAATGGTTTCCGGGTCAACAACTCGGTCAATGCAGGTATCTTTGCAAATATGGCACTATATAACGGTGGCCGGAATAAAAATCTGTATGAGCGCTATAAGATTCTGATCGATCAGGCTAATCTGAATCAAAGAGAACTGGCCGAGCAATTGATCTTCCAAATCAGATCTCTTTATTATCAGGCAATCCGCCAAAATCAATTGATAAAAGCAACCGAAAAAGCAATCTCTTATGCTGACCAACGATTGCAATTGGCAACAAACAAACTGGATATTGGAAAGGGAAATAAAGTCGATGTACTCCAGGCCGAGGTTGACAGAAACCAGTATGCTTCCGAAATCGAAATGTATAAAAATGATTTGGACAATATCTATGTTCAAATGAATGCATTGATGAATCTTCCTTTGGGTAATAGACCTGAAATCACAGATTCTAGTTTTTCAATACAATCCATCGATAAGGAGGAAATACGCAGGTCCATGCTTAGTCAACACACCGAAATAATACGGAATAAAATCAACTACAACCTGTCAATCAACAAATTGCAAGATGCAAAAGGTATGTGGAAACCATCACTTAATGCATCATTAGGCTATTCATTTTCCAGATCAGATAATGGAGGTGGATTTTTCAGGGTTAATTCATCCAATGGTATTGCCGGTGGAGTAACCTTAAATGTGCCAATCTATGACGGAAAAGCCATCAAGACGCAGATCAAAAATGCAGAACTTACAACCAAACAAGTTGAAATCCAGCAAGAGGGTCTTGTTTTAAATCTCACAACAGAGCTTGACCGATATTACAACAACTACAAAAATGCGATGAAATTGCTGGAAATACAGCAGGCTAATGTCCTGAACGCTGATGAAAATATTAAATTAGGGTTTTCAAGATTCCAGGCAGGACTGACCGATGGGTTTGAGTTTAAACAAATCCAACAATCGTATACGGATGCAAACTTCAGATACATTGATATCCTGTACCAGGCTAAATTGAATGAATTACAATTAAATTATATTTCCGGACAAATACTCGAAAACTAAATGAAAAAAATCTTAGTCATTACATCAGCACTGGGCGGATTGACCGTTATTTTGGGCGCATTCGGAGCACATGGTATCAAACCACTTATATCAGAAGCTAATATCGAAGTATACAAAACAGCTGTGAGCTATCAGTTCTTTCATGTATTAGCTATTATTGGTTGTGGAATTCTATACCAATTGAGCGGCAACAAATTGTTCAAAATTGGTAGCTATGCCTTTCTCCTAGGTATATTACTGTTTTCAGGCTCATTATACTTATTATCCACAAGAGAAGCCACAGGCCTCAACTCGCTTGCGATACTCGGACCAATAACACCCTTGGGAGGGCTCTCCTTCATCACAGGCTGGGTCATGATGATGATGGGCATTATAAAGGAAAAAAAATTATCTTTTTAACCAAAGAGAAGGATTCAGAGGGCTTTGTTTGCTCCACAACTCAAAGTGAACTTCCGTGTTTCCTGAATCGGCATTGTGAGCTGCATGTCCGATAAGGTCACCTTTCTTCACTTTTTGACCTCTGCTGACTCCTACTGATTCTAAGTTGGAATAGATGGTATAATACTTGCCATGATTGACCATAACTGTATTCTTATAGCCTGACAGAAAGGCGATGTGCACGACTTCTCCATTAAACACGGCTTCTACCGCTGCATCAGGATCTGTCTTGATGTCAATTCCATTGTTTTGTATCGTAACGTGACTGAGTTCAGGATGAGCTTGTGTACCAAATCCTCGGATGATAACACCTCGTTTTACAGGCCAGGGAAGTCGCCCCCTATTGGATTGAAAATCGGAAGACAAGGCCGCGCTTTCAGGTGTTTCGGTAACCACAATTGCTTTTTTCTCTTTTACTTTGGCCGAAACTTTCTTTTCTGCAATTTCTGATGATTTTTCTTCAGAAGATATATCCGAAGCATCCGCCGATTCATTCTTCTTGCCGGCATTCCTTCTGGCCTCTTCTGCTGCTAATCTTTCAGCTTCCTTTTTTCTTTCACGCTCTGCTTTTTCCCGAGCTTCTTTTTCCTTTCTAGCTATTTCTTTCCGGATGACATTTTCAATTTCCCTGGTAATTGCTTGCTGTTCCTTTTTCTGACGATTGAGGGTCTTGATTAGTTTCTTTTCATCGGCATTCAGACTGGCAATCAACTGATTCTTTTTATTCAAATCATTTAATAGTAAAGTAGATTGTTTCTGTTCCTTATTTAACAATACCTGCTTACCTGACCTGATATTCTCAAGATTAGCCAGTTCAGTCTCCAATTCCAATTGTTTTGCAATAATGGTGTTCGCCTTTGCTTTTCGATCTTTCTTGATTTTTCGGAGATACATCCATCTGTTGAATGCCTGGTTCATACTGTTGGACGAAAGTATCAACATCCATTCATTAGTAAGCAGAGAAGCCTTGTAGGCACTTCGCATAATCCTGCCATATTCTGATTTCAGTTTATCAATTCTTTCTTCCAATAATGATATATCCCGGACCTTTGATTGTAAGGATGACTGAAGGGTTAGAATCTCACTCTGAAATCCGGAGATTATATTTTTCCTGGAATCAATTTTATTTTGAATCTCATTGTAGTCTTTAAGGGTGGACGCTTTACTCTCCTTGGTTTTCTGTAGCTTATCCTGCGTGTGCTTGATATTTTGTTCGACTTTCTTCTTTTTTTTCTCAAGCTCCGAAGTATTCTGAGCAATTACCTGATCTACTCCAATCAGCAAGAAAATACAAAGGAAGATTTTTGAAATGCTACATTTCCATGGGTTTGTAGGACGATGGAATTTCAAACGGGAGATTGAATACGGCATTTCTTCTGACCTCATCGAACGAGAAGTTGATATATAGTAGTTTTGCATTATTTGAAAATATCTCTAAATCACGAAGGTAAGAAAAATATTTTTTATCATATAATATTTTATGATTTGCTAAGCCAATTCTTATCAAATTGTCTTTTCTCAAATCCTGAACCATATATGAGACCAAAGTATTGAAGACGGCATTTATACCAATTACAGTCCTGTTATTCCCATCACTGGAATATATCCATTTCATATTTTCGGAAGTCTTCAGGGTATCCATGCCTTTGTCGAAATACTCAACATTTCCGGTCAATATTGAATAGAGTGCATCAAAATCAACAGGACCGTTTAATTGGGTCCTGATTTCGTTCCAACTTTTCTTTAAATAAGTCCGATGAATTCTATCAACCAAAAATAAGGAATCCCTTCTTATAAGCATCCTGGCGCCTTCAAGTCCTATCTTCTTTAATTGCATCCATATTACACTATCCTTTACCATCCGGATATTGAAATTGAAATTATATCTATCGGTGGTGTTTTCAAAAACCATGCTCCCGGTCAATAAGGCGGACTGAAAATCCATATTGATCCCTTCCACCAGACTTCGGATCTGTGCAGAATCAGACCTGTTGACTTTTTCAGGCTCATGCTCAATCAACACGGTATCCCTGGAGGGAGGCACGACGACAACGGTCTCATGTACCTTGGCTTTCTTCGCAGGATTACAGGCTGATGTCAGGACCATCACCACAAGCAATATAACTGTGTATCTCATAGGATTGGTTTTAAAATACATTATCAATAACCATAATATTATTTCCGTTCAATATCTGGTATTTAATCAGAAAGAGTAATTCCCATCGGAATAACCCTACAGAATTATTATCGCCAAAGTTGGAAAAATATTACAATATATGGATTAAGGAAATCATAAATTTTATTGACCTTTACAATTTAATGGACGACTCGAGGACGTTCTGACGATTAAAAACAATAACTATGTATCCGGATTTATCCTACGTTTTTCATGACTTATTTGGCACGACACCAGATAACTGGTTATCGCTCATCAAAATGTTTGGCCTTTTGCTGGCAATTGCAATTCTATGCAGTTCCTATTTTTTGAGTTTGGAATTCAAAAGAAGGGAAAACGAGGGTTCTCTCCATCAGCTTACAGTGAAAAAAGATGGTAAAACCACCAAAATGTGGCCACATGAAAAGGTCGGCGATATCACAATCATCGCTGCAATATCAGGAGTTGTGGGTGCTAAAATTTTTGCAATATTTGAAAGCATTGATTCAATAAAGTCTTTTCTCAGAGATCCGATACATACACTTTTCTCCGGAAGTGGTCTTGCTATCTATGGTGGACTAATCATTGCTTTTATTGTGGTTTCACGATATGTCAAACGAATGGGCATTAAAGTGCTTGATATGTGTGATGCGACTGCCCCTTCACTGATGATCGGATATGGTGTGGGGCGTATCGGATGTCAACTGAGCGGTGATGGAGATTGGGGTATTGTAGCCGGTCCAAAACCGGATTGGTTTATTCTTCCTGACTGGCTCTGGTCTCAGACTTACCCAAGAAATGTAGCCGAAGAAGGAATTAAAATGGCTGAATGTGCCGGAAAATACTGTATGGAATTGTCTCAGGGTGTATTTCCTACTCCTATCTATGAGACATTTTTTGCTTTTGTAATTTTCGGCATTCTTTGGTCATTGAGGAAGAAGTTGGTCATATCCGGCCAATTATTCTTTCTTTATTGTATGCTCAACGGAATCGAGCGGTTCTTTATTGAAAAAATCCGGGTCAACGATACCTTCGACTTTGGCGCATTCAAAGCTTCCCAGGCTGAAATAATAGCCTTTATCCTGTTTTTGACAGGAGCTTTAGGATTTTATTTCGTAACCTGGCGCAGTAAAAAGCCAATTCCGGAATAATAAATCCAACTATCTGTTAAATAAGTATCTACATATATTAAGTAAATGATATATATATCAACTTACCCCGTATTGCAATCCGTATAACATAAGTTGATGAAAAGTAATAATATTTGTTATTTTTGTCCATAATAAACATGAGACATGTCCGGTAAATATATTGATGTAATCATAGGTCTGCAGTGGGGAGATGAAGGTAAGGGAAAGATAGTCGACTATCTCGCAGAACAATATGATATTGTATGCAGGTTTCAGGGGGGGCCGAATGCAGGTCATACGCTCAAGATTGATGGCAATAAATTCGTTTTGCATACGGTTCCTAGCGGTATTTTCAGAAAAAACATCATCAATATTATCGGCAACGGTGTGGTAATCGATCCGATAACGCTGGTTAAGGAACTGGACAATTTGAAAGCGGCAGGAATCGCCTACAAAGACCGATTGAAGATTAGCAGGAAGGCGCATCTCATATTGCCGAGTCACCGTCTGCTCGACCTTGCGTCGGAATCTTCAAAAGGGAGGGAGAAAATCGGATCAACGCTCAAAGGTATCGGGCCGACCTACATGGACAAAACAGGTCGAAACGGTCTAAGGATGGGAGATTTGGCCGATCCGGACTTTTTGGGTAAATATCAGAAATTAAAAGAAAAGCATCTTGCCTTAGCCAGACAGTATGATGAAGTAGATTTTGATCTGGATGGCGAAGAAAATAAATGGATGGAATGCATCAGTCAAATTAAAGAGCTTGCTCAGATTGATTGTGAATATTATATCAACAGCGCCCTTGAAAGTGGTAAAAAAATACTTGCTGAGGGAGCACAGGGTTCTATGTTGGATATCGATCATGGTACTTACCCTTACGTCACTTCTTCCAACACGATAACAGCCGGTGTATGTAGTGGATTGGGGGTTGCTCCCAATAAGATCGGTGAAGTGATAGGTATAACAAAGGCTTACTGTACCCGTGTCGGATCAGGCCCCTTTCCTTCTGAATTGAATGATGAATCTGGTGAAAAATTGCGCAGTGAAGGACACGAGTTCGGGGCTACCACCGGAAGACCCAGAAGATGTGGCTGGATAGACCTGCCTGCTCTGAAATATAGTGTCATACTCAACGGCGTAACTCAGCTGATTATGACCAAACTGGATGTGTTGAACAGTTTTGAAAAAGTATACGCTGCCATCGCCTACGAAATTGACGGGCAATCTACCGACCAGGTCCCCTTTAATATGGAAACCATCAACCGGCTAACTTATAAGGAATATAAAGGCTGGAACTCATCCCTTGAAAACATTAGGGAGACCGATAACCTGCCGGTAGAGGCCTGGGTTTTTATAACTGATATTGAAAAAAGACTGGGCGTCCCATTCTCCATCATATCTACAGGACCCGAAAGGGAAAAGCTCATTTTAAGATAAATGGGACTCAGAATCTGTCAAAAATAGGCACTTATAAGTATGCCTTGACAGAATTATACATGTTTTTGGATTTCTGAGGATTGTGTTTTTCCATTTTATCTATGATCAGCTATTAAAGATACATCCGCTATACCGGGTGCCAATCTAATGTCTTTAGAATCTTCCTACCAGGTATTGATACGCCAAGCTGAAGGCCTCTCAATATGAACCGGCCTGACCGAATGTCGATCTTTCGACAAATATTCTGCCACAATGGCTGCAACAATAGCTTCACTTTTTTCCAATTCCGCTTTTTCCTCAGAATTATAATACTTATCGACAAAGCCAGTGTCAAAGTTGCCTGTAACAAAAGCCGGATGATTCATGACGTAAGCACCAAAGGGAAGTGTTGTCTGTAAGCCGCTTACCTGATATTGCTGAATCGCCGCTTTCATCACCTGAATCGCCAGATTCCGATCCTCGCCCCACACAATCAATTTGGCAATCAAAGGATCGAAATAAACTGAAATCTCATCTCCTTTCCGATATCCCGCATCCACTCTTATACCCTTACCGGTCGGCTCAATATACTCATTAAGTACGCCTGTCGAAGGCAGGAAATTGTTGAATGAATCTTCCGCATATAATCGTAGCTCAATTGCATGGCCGTTGATTTTCAAATCCTCCTGAACAAAGGACAATTTTTCACCTTTTGCAATCCTGATCTGTTGCTCCACAAGATCCAAACCGGTTATAAGTTCTGTGACCGGATGCTCAACCTGCAACCTGGTGTTCATTTCCAAAAAGTAAAAATTATTTTCGTCATCCACCAGAAATTCTACCGTACCTACCCCACTGTAGTTGCAAGCCCTTGCAGCATCACACGCAGCCCTGCCCATTGATTGGCGCATCGCCTCTGAAAGGATGCTGCTGGGAGCTTCCTCAATTACTTTCTGATGCCTCCGTTGGATGGAGCACTCCCGCTCAAAAAGATGGCACACATTACCATGATTATCTGCAATGATCTGAATCTCGATATGTCTCGGTTTAGTAACATACTTCTCTATCATTACCGAACCATCCTTGAAGGCAGTCACTGCTTCACTAACCGCTCTGTCATAAGCTTCATCAAACTCGCTCTCCGTATAAACAGTACGCATACCTTTTCCACCACCACCTGCAGCAGCTTTGATTAATATCGGAAAGCCGGCATCAATGGCAGCAAATTTAGCAATTATCTTATCCTTCACGATACCGTCAGTGCCGGGAACCATGGGAATGTTGAAAGCCTTGACGGCTTCTTTTGCAGCTAATTTGTTACCCATTGTACGAATGGCATCAGGTCCGGGTCCAATAAAAATCAACCCGGCATCATTGACCAATCGGGCAAAATCTTCATTCTCACTCAGAAAACCATAACCCGGATGAATAGCTTCAGCCCCGGACTCCAACGCAACACGGATGATTTTTTCAGCGTTTAAGTACGAATCACTCAAGATATTACTTCCGATATGATAGCCCTCATCGGCAAGCGTAGTGTGGAGTGCCAGCTTGTCAGCATCTGAATACACTGCGACACTTTTGATTCCAAGTTTTCTACACGTCTTGATTACTCTAACGGCAATCTCGCCCCTGTTGGCTATAAGAATTTTATTCATGATTCAATCATTGGAAAGTCTCAAATATAAATAGTCCGAAACAGAAAAATACATTTTACTGCAGATAAATATTGCCTTCCCTTCAATCTGATTCAATAACCTCAATCCAGAATACGCCAATACACTTGTCTCCAACAAGATCCAGCACTAAGGATTCAGGACTGTTTAATCGCCCTTGTAATTTCCCGCTTGCCCGGAGGCCCCGGCAAGGATTCTATAACAAACCCAATTTCCTTCAACTTCCTTTTAACGATTCCTTTTGCACAATAAGTTGTCAGGACGCCACCATTTACAAGTCTTTCATAGAGGTAGCCAAACAACTCTCCATCCCAGAGTTCAGGTTGTGTATCGGGAGCAAATGCATCAAAATAGATCAGGTCAAAAAAGTAATTTGTGCGGAATTCGAGAAAATCGACCCGGATCTTTTTTAAATTAAATGAAGGAACAATCTTTTGAAAATCACCCCATGGGCAAGCATGGATAGCTTGATATAGCGCAATTGCTTGTTGATCGAGATTCAGTTTACCAATAAAGTCATCGGTTATTTCACCGGATAAAGGAAATTTTTCCAGGGTAACATAATTGATCTCGGCGTCCATTGGCAAATTCAGCAGGGTGGCAAATGCATTCAAGCCAGTGCCAAATCCTATCTCCAAGATATTAATATGTGCCTTCTCCTTCAACTTAAAATTCAGCCCTGCATCAATGAATACAACCATCGTCTCTGTCATGGCACCATGCAGAGAATGGTAATGGGCATTAAAATCCTGGGAGTAAAGTGTTGGCGATAAGTCTTCCGATATAATTAACTCTTCTGCCATTGCAAAAAGAAAAGCCGGACAATCCGGCTTTTATATGCTTACTGCGACATAAAGCTGTAAAGCCAGTATGCCGTTTAATATTATTTGAACAAATTAAAATTCAGAATCTTCGAAATACCGGCACCTGCAGATGTATTGTAAGGACATCCATAACCTCGATTGCAAGATGTAGATCCAAAAACAACAACTGCAAGAAGTAAAACTGCAAAAATTTTATTGAAAAAATCCTTTTTATTCATGGTTACAATTTTTATAATAAGAGAACAAAGTTACAATTATTTTGCATTCAATAATATCCAAACGAAAAAGAATGTTCCAATATTCTATGAAAATTTATTTAATTATAAAATAAATTCAAACCTACGACCTCAATGCCGCATTGATATGCCTGATTTACAGCAGGTTATAAAACAATAAATTTTTTCACAAAAAAGTATTGCAAAATATATTTCCTTCCTTATCTTTGCCCCCGCTAATAGCAAAATGACCGATGGTGTAACGGTAGCACAACAGATTTTGGTTCTGTTTGTCAAGGTTCGAATCCTTGTCGGTCAACAAAAAAGCCTTCCTAAGAAGGCTTTTTTTATTTTCAACAGCCAAGTTGTCCCAATAGCCAATAAGCGATCAGGAAAACTAAGATTGTACCGATACAACCACTACCCCATTTCCATGCGGCCATCCCTGCAAACAAAGTTCTAAAGAAAGACATAATCCAATATTTATCATATTAACAAACCAATCTAAACTATTTATTCCATGCAATGGCCGGGATCCTTTCATAACCATCCCTGCTACTTCCTTCTAATAACAATCATCTCACTGGTGTTGTAATCAGATGTCAACACGACTTCATTATATTTACCTTTTTCGTTGACCCAGCGTATAGCACAGGTATTTGGTGGAATGGTACCAAGATTGTCTGCATAGAGAATCAGATAATTGTCTTGCCCTTTGACAAGAGGGAGATAAATCCGGATTGGTTCTTTTGTAATCAGTTGTTTTTGAAGAATCCACTCCCCATTGAATTTAAGCGAGATGGTATCATGATCAAACTCTTGATTGTCATACACTTCAATGAGCAATTTTTCGACATCTATACTGATTGATTTTTCTTTATCAACCACAACCTTACGATTTTCATCTACTTCCGGGGCATGTTCGACTGCAACTTTCTTTTCTTCCTCCTGAATAGCTGCCGGCCTGATAACCTTATAAAAATGCGGTCTTTCAAAGCCATAGATATAATTGCCACCATTGGCCTTTATCCATTCATTACCCCGATCCACAACACCGGTGCCATACTTATTGGTCGTACCGGCTAACTGAATGTTGTAAAAATAATAAGATGAACCATACAACTCATACTCCTCCGGCGGTGTCGGATTAGATATAAATTTTTCCAAATTGGAAATTTGCTTTCTGAGGACCATCTTTAATTCGTCCACAACAAGCCCTTGTGGTTTAGTTAATTTGCCAATCTCGACATCCTCTAATTCTTTAGACAATTTCTTTGCTGATTTCAACAAGGGCTGTCCGGCTTTGACTGCCTCCGCTGTATTCTCTAACCTTAGCAGATTAAACATTTGGTGCAGATCCTGCAAATATTCATTGTATGGTCCGACAAATGCCTTGTAGAACGAATCATTCTTCCTGGTCGCAGGGCCCATCCTGGCAATCAGAGCCGCCAATTCCTTTCTCTCGGCTTCATAAGAATCGAATTTGACCACACATGCATCCAAAGCTGCATAGACATTCTTCAGGTTGGAAATTCTCTTCAGATCAGTATTAGCCACAAGTGTTCCGATACTGTATCGCTCTTTCTCCAAATCATCCAATATCCTCTTCATATTGCCTATGATCTCATTAGCCTTAGAGGAAAATTTTGGAGATAATGCGGAAGATTCTTTCAGCGCTTTTGCATAAAGCTCATTTGGACTGACCCGGTAAAATGATCCACTTTTATCTTCAAAGATATTTTCCGGAAAATCAGCATTTGAAAACACATTCAGTCGATAATGAGGAAGATTGACCAATTTGTTCATCTCCTGATTATATAATTCCAATAATCGGTGGATAATCAAAAGCCCATGGTCACTTTCGTTGGCAAATGAGATATAGTTGTTGACTGCATTAATCTGTGAAACTTGCTGATTTTGCTGCGCATTAGCCGTAATAAATGTAACTGATAATAATGTCAGAAAGAATAGACGTTTTATGTAGTACACGGGAACTTAATTTTTAATGTTCGAGTTTTATAATCTTTAAATCATTATTTGATAAATATATTTGCCAAAATCCAATATTTATAACAAAGGAATTTGACCACGCCCAAAAATACACTATTTAATTGTATCGTAAGATATAATGTAATGTTATTGTTAATGCTGCATGGGTTGTTATTATACAGTCAGAACAGGGCAATCGATGCAGAAAGTGGAGATGGCCTCCCATTTTGTACAATTGTAAGCAAACATAATCCGGATATCTATACGGTATCCGATATCAACGGAAACTTCAATCTGGCTCATACAGTAGCTGGTGATACCATTATCATAAGATATATAGGTTATGACACGCTGGAAGCCATATTTCTGCCTAATAAAGAGTATCGCCTCTATCCTGCCACCTCCATGCTAAAGGAAGCTGTAATAATTGCCGATGATGGTCCGGCCATCGCCCTGATAAAAAAGGTTTTGAAACGTCGGAATGATCATAATATTCTTAATCTGGACTATTATCAATGCAGGATTTACTCAAGGAATACCATCGGATTTGATACTTCCGCCGACTCTTTGGATATCAAACAATTCGGGAAAATATTCCGATATCCTGCATCTCTCTTCATATCCGAATCAATAATCGAACGGCAATACGAAAGGAAACAAAAGATGTATGAAAAAGTGATTACCTCTAAAATGTCAGGCCTTCGGGATGAAAAGTTTGTAATCCTTCCGGAAGATGTACAGAGCCTCAATTTTTATAGAGATTATATTTCCATCTTCAATAAAGACTTTGTCAACCCCATTTCACCTCTTAGCTGGTTAAAGTATCATTTTAACCTCGACAAAGTCTATGAGGAAGCCAATGACACATTGTACAAAATTGATTATTGGCCAAGGAATTCAGGCTATAATTGCTTCAAAGGAATGATCATCATATCGGCCAATGACTGGGCAGTTCAAAAAATCACCATGAAGAACACCTTTATGGATTTGTATCCATTTGTATTATATCAGGAGTATTGGCGTGTCAACAACCAATGGTTCCCTTATAAATTCATCACTGAAGTCAAGTTACCCTCAGCCTTTGGGAAGGAACATCCCTTTTTGGTTAAACAGACGAATATTTTTGATAAGATCACCTTTCTGCCCATCCCCATTGAACCCTCTAAAATCAATAAAACAGAATACCAGACAGGAGCCCTGCCAAGCATTGACAGTATGCGGATGATGCCATTGAACAGGCAAGATAGTACAGCTTATGTATTTGGAGATGTATTGTTGCGAAGCGGACCATCCGGATATATATTGCAGAATATGCAACTAATCCTGAATGGTCAGTTACCGATAGGCCCATTAGCAATCGACATGTTATCTATTTACAGGAAAAATTTATTTGAAGGGAACAGGTTCGGACTCAGCGTCCATTCAAGCATGAAACTTATGCCCCACCTGGGTTTGGAAGCATACTTTGCATATGGTACACACGACAATGCCCTGAAATACGGTGGATCGGTTGCCTGGTACTTTGACAAATTAAGAACCAGTAATATCAAATATACCTGGAACAAAGATGTTGAAGGTAACAGATTGTTCAGATTCAGAAATCAATGGTTTAATCAATATTATAGTAATTTGTTTGTCGAAATCGATAAACATGAATTCAGCTATTTCAAAACAAGTGCTTCACATAGCATAAAACTGGCGACCACAAGAGAAACCATTGATCCATATTTTGAATACGATTTTAAAGGAATAAATCCCGGAGAGTCCGGCGAGTATATAAATAGTGAAATATCAGCCTCCTATCAATATATCAAAGGCAGACAGATCAACTTTTTCAATACTTACTTTATTGTAAGAAACCCATCTTATCCCATCTTCAATGTCAGTGTAAAATCCGGATTGAAGGGAATAGCAGGTGGTAATTTCAGTTATGGAGCCATTGAAGCCAATTTCAATAAAATTTTCAGATGGGCAATCATCGGGAACACCAGCCTTACCATCCAGGGAGGATATATTATGGGACGCCCACCCATCTTCAAACTATTCAACGCACCGGGAGCCAGGATTCTTTCTATGACCATCAGCACACCTTATTCGTTTCAGACAATGCCTCCCAACCATTACTTCAGCACCAGGTATTTACATATATTCCTACAACAAACCATCAGAAGACTTTATGCCACCAAATTCTCCGCACCGGAATTATTCGTAAGTTACAATGCAGGCTGGGGTCGGCTGGACAACATGAGTGACCATAGTGGAGTCACTCTGAAGGACTATCATGATGTATTTCAGGAAGTTGGTTTAGGTCTCAATTCATTCATTAGGATTCCAATTGCTGATTGGTTTGCATTTGGGATCAATGCCGGAGCTTATTACAATTTAAATGGTGGCCTGCCACTTGAATTCGGCAAAAACTACAACATCAAAACAGGATTTGGCTTTCTATTTTAGAACGGATAATTCAGGGCAAGGTTATATTCCAGATTCCTAAGCCTGTCCTTGAAGGAAGAATAGGGATTATAGCTACCGTTAATCTTATAAGGATACTTTAAGGCAGACCCCATGTCCAATCTGAGTACAAAAAAACTCAGGTCAAGCCTCAAACCCACTCCTGTTCCGACCGCAAGTTGATTCCATGGCTTGTCTTTGAAGCGAAAACGAGATCCCGGTCTGTTGTCATCGCTTTTGCTGATAGACCAAATATTGCCGGCATCCAAAAAAATTGCACCTTTAAAAATATAAAATAACGGAAATCTTAATTCAGACAAATATTCTATTTTCATATCCCCGGTCTGATAATATGGTCCATTGGGAAATTTTTCCTGCTGCACCGGATCAATGTAGCTGCCCGGCCCAATCTTTCGGATGGGAAATGCCCGTAAACTGAAAGGTCCACCAATCTCAAATTGTTTCAAATAAGGCACTGTCGTGCTGCTCCCAAATGAATGGCTAACGCCCAGTCCGATCTTGGCTGCCCCTAAAACCCGGCCAAACAACACTTTTGTCGAAGATACCTCGGTATAAATTTTAAAAAACTTGGAAAACTCGACATTGTCAAACAGTTTCCAATTGGTTGAAGGGTTAATCAAGCGGTTAATCAGGTTGATTTCAAATCCGGACAACTCTGCATTGACATAAAATTTCCTGTTCTGACCATAATTGTCATCAGCTGTCTTATAGATGAAGGAAAGATCCCTGAACAATAACCCGGTGAATAAACGAGGATTTTCAAAGCTCTGTTTTAAAAAATAATTATTCTCAAGGACCTGACTATAAAGGCTGAACACTGTTGGCTTGAAATAATTGATACCCAGATGATTCCATCTGTATTGATGCTCGTTGTCCTGGATAACATCAAATCCATAAGAACCATTTAAATTGTAATACTTATACCAATCTTTGAAATTATTGTATTCAAAATCCATGGTAATGTTGGTAGTCACCCGATCTTCAAGCGTTTCAATAAAACTCTTTGGCAATAGAGGGCCTTTACTTGTTTTGACCCTCTTCAACCCGGAAACTATCCCCAAAAAGTCCATGAACCGTGGAAAGGACAGACTATTGTGCAATTTGAGATCTATTCTGTTTACAGCTTTATTGAAACTTGTCTCATATCCTGCACTGGCATTTGTCCGGAGAGCTTCGCCTCCATTGAACAGGTTTCTTTTAATGACGGATGCTCCTACCTGCCCTAAAATTGTCGCGGGAATAGCAACGGCAGAAGTTCTTAAGTTGACATAGCCGAAATCCAGGTTGTAAGATATATCAAGCGTTTTGGCAGGCGGGAGATATAGATCAACATTGAGCAATGTTGTATCAATGTCATCAATCGTCTGATTGACATTGATATAACGAAAAAGCCCAAGTCGGTTCAATTGCCGGTAAGTTCTGGTAAAATTAGCTTTGGAATAATAATCACCACTCTTCAAATAAATGTATCTCAGAATAGTGGACGGCTTAACCCGAAACCTGGGACTTATCTGCAAGAAGCGGTAATTATTGATGGTTGTATCGAGATTATACAATTTACTGTAGTTCTGATCAAAGTCACTATGTATATTGACCCTTCCAATCTTATATCTTTGGACAACCTTCCTGTCGTCCGTCTCATTCATTCTGAATGCCACATTGACCTCGTGGCCGATACTGTCTGCAATCAAGGGACCGATAAGGCTCGGATCAAAAAAATAGTATCCATTGTTGAAAAGAATGTCGGATATTCTGTTTTTTTCTAATTGGTAATTGAGGTCGGACACCACCTTTCCTCTCTTCAGGACAGATTTATTCCAGGAATCACTTAGAAAAATAGAAATTTCCGGCTCCCTGATCTCATAAGTGACATCGCGAAAGAAATACTGTTGTTTGGGTATTGCGGTGTACTCAACCTTGCCATATTTTCCCTTAATCGATGTCGTATATCTCACTTCTGCATCGAAATAGCCTTCCTTCTTGAGGTAATTGGTCAGGTTATTCTTCGTTTTTTCGATTTGAGCTGAGTCAAAATATACAGGCTCCTGAGAAATGATGTTGTAAAAAAACCGTTTGACCCCTCCTGCCGAATCTATTTTTCCCTGATTTTTAAAGTAGGAATATACAGCTTCACGCTTAAAAGGGACTGTATTTGTCAGGTACACAAGCCCTTCCTTCAACCTGGTATTCTCCCCTCCTTTAAATTCACCTTCAACAACGACTGTTTCCTTTGTCAAAAGAACCTGATGAGCACTTAAAAACCGGGATACATTGCAACTACTCATGAGTAAAGCTGATGACAAAGTCATCAAAAAAAAGATATATTTGCAGACAAACCGATACAAGCGTACTAGTTAATGTTCAATGAATTACTTACCAAAAATCATGCGAAGATCTTATCGTCGCTTCATTTGAAAAAATTTAGACAAAAGTATCAATTATTTACTGTTGAAGGAGAGAAAAGTGTCAGTGAATTAATTACATCTGCTCCTCATCTTGTTAAGGAATTGATTATCAGAAAGAGCATGGCAACAGATTATTCAGCATTAGATAATTTTAATATTTTTCGGGCTGAGGATGAAACGATGTCCAAAGTTTCCTCAATGTCCACACCGCCTGGCATCATCGCAATTTGTAGTATGGCCGGATATCTGGAAAGTGACGAACCGGATTGTGACAAATACGTATTATACCTCGACGATGTCAGGGATCCAGGCAATGCAGGCACCATCATAAGGACAGCCGAATGGTTTGGCTTTAAGAAAGTTTTCTTTTCACCGGGAAGTATTGATCTTTTCCATCCTAAGTTGATCCAGGCTACCATGGGAAGTTTCTTCAGAGTATTTTGCCGGGAGATGGATGAGTCATCGATGGATACTTTACCTCGTCCGTGGGTTGGTGCCACTTTGGATGGAAAATCGCTTGCAGAATTCAAATTTCCACCAACAGGTACTTTATTTGTGGGCAATGAATCCAATGGTATCACACCGTACCTTGTACAAAAACTGGACAGTATGGTAAGAATTGATGAATCATCTACCAACCGCGCCGAATCACTCAACGTCGGTATGGCCACTGCTATATTGATGTACGAGATCGCAAAAAGATAACCTATCTATTACATAACAGGTGATCGGAAATACAATGAGGCTGTTTAATTTATTTAACTTTCACGGTAAAGAATGATCCGCCCAATCTTTCACCTTTTTCAAAATTTAATACCTTTACCCATAAATTTCATTTATGCCTGGAACAACCGGTAAAACAATCACGAGCGAGCACTCCCTGCCAGTAAGGTTTAATGAAGTCGATTCCATGGGTATTGTCTGGCATGGTAACTACATTCAATATCTTGAGGATGCTAGAGAGAAGTTCGGCTTAAAACACAATATCGATTATCTGACTATTGCTTCACAAGGATTTCAGATTCCGGTTGTGGATATAAATATTAAATACAAAAAGCCGCTTAGATATGGCGACAGCGTAAAGGTCATTTCCACCTTCATAGATACGCAGGCTGCAAAAATTATTTTTAATTATCAATTGTTCCATGAAGCCTCGGGTGAGTTGTGCACTGCTGCAGAAACCACTCAGGTTTTTATTAATCTGAAAGGAGAACTCCAGGTTGTTCCTCCTGCATTCTTTATCGAATGGAAAAGAAAAGTAGGTCTATTGTAATCAGTGAATAGGATGATTAACGCATACTGTATTGGAGGGTCCATTGTAAATGGTTGGGGAACAGACCTCGACATTCATTGGGACAATATCCTAAGGAATACAACCTCTTTGAAGCACTATACCCTTCCCGATGGTACTGCCACGTATGCTTCATTTCTCGATAATGAACAATGGGAAGAGTTGTTGACAAAATACGGACATCATTACACCAAAGCGGCGCTTTTATGCATAGAGGCAATAAACAAAGCCACTGAACAATTAACAATAGACTGGACCACTACCACAATCGTTTTAGCCACTACCAAGGGTGATATAGACCTTTACGCTACATTGAAAACTATTAATCACAATACCCTTTCGTTCTTACCTCATTTGGCAGCTCAGTTGAATGTATATTACAAGCCACAAAAGCCTGTACAGATTATTTCAAATGCTTGCATTTCAGGTAGTCAGGCCATTCAATTTGGAGCCTCTCAGATCAGGAATGGATTTGCTCAGACTGTCATTGCCTGTGGTGTGGATCTGCTGACTTTATTTACCTTACAAGGTTTCCAATGTCTAAAAGCGCTAAGTGACAAGCCTGCCAAACCTTTCGATAAGGACAGGAATGGAGTTTCATTGGGAGAGGCTGCTTCAGCAATAGTATTAAGCAACAACCCGTTGCCTTTCCGCGATAAGGCTGTCGTCGCATGTACCCATGGAATTACAACCAATGATGCTAACCATATCAGCGGACCCTCCCGCACCGGTGAGGGTCTGTACAAGGCCATGATGAGTGTCAATAGCGGAATGAATCAACTACCGGATGCTGTTTCCCTACATGGTACAGGAACGCTTTTCAACGATGATATGGAATCCATCGCTATGCAACGTGCAGGCCTCGAGGCAATTGATTGCTTTGGTGTCAAAGGCGCATATGGTCATACTTTAGGCGCTGCCGGTGTGCTCGAAAGTATATTGAGTATTTATTCCCTTTGTTTCAACATCATACCTCCCACACGTGGGTATAGCCTGTCAGGAACGCCCGCTTTATTGAATGTTGCCAAAGCGCCGGTATTGAAGCCTTTGAATACTGTCCTGAAATGCTCTTCGGGCTTTGGAGGAGGCAATTGCGCCCTTTTGTTCAAAAAAATAAATGATTGAAATGAAGAAGCTGGAAGAGGTAGCTGCAATATGTCTCGGGTTTGAAGGTAATGTGGAACACATTTCCGACAACCTGACTGAACTGTATAGAATAAGAGAAATAAAGTATCCCAAATATTTCAAAATGAATCTCTTATGCAAACTAGGCTTCATCGCATGTGATTTCTTAATAGAAAAACATCACGAATTATTGGCTGCCCAACCGGACGAAGTAGCGACAATTTTCTTCAACAAGCACGCTTCACTCGCTTCTGACCATTTCCACCAGCACAACCTGGAAGCCGGAGAATTGCCCAGCCCTGCAGTATTTGTATATACTTTGCCCAATATTTTAAATGGAGAATTAGCCATTCGATATGGCTGGACGGGATTTAATTCTTTTTTTGTGATGAATGAAAAAATAGAAGCAGAAGGAATTGTCCAACAGGTATATCTTTCACAGCCTTTCAAATATTGTGTAGCGGGATGGGTCGATACGGATCTTGCCAACGAGACAGCCATTGCAGATCTGAAGCTATACAAATCAATATAACCACTCCTATCAAAGTCGCTCCCTGTGTTCCACTAATCTGCTACTTTTAAGGTTGCCTCAAAATTCATCCTCCTCAAAAAAATATTGTTACCGGAACTGATCAATTCTTTCCTGTAAAATTGGGAAAATTCAATTTACTCTTTTGTTATGCTTCATCTCATATCAATATTCACCCCCTAAAGAAATTCATCACCCAATGGACAAACCCATGGCCTTCCCGGGTTTATAAATAGACCTGATCAACCCCTGTTGCAGTTCCTTTTTGGACTATCCTATCCTTGATAATGGCATATAGAGAACGATCATTCTCAAAATCACCATCGCGCAAATGGAAAATAATAACAGGTGAATCAACTTGTGAACTCAAATAAGTCAGGTAGGAATTAGAAATCGAGGCGAGATAGTCTCCGGAGATATTTTGCTCAAAACTTCTGTTGCGCTTTCTGATATTCTTTAACAGGGCATCCACCGGCCTGTGGAGATATACGATCAATTCAGGATGAATCAATTGATTATCAAGTTGCTGGTATAATTTATAAAAAAGGGCATATTCCCGGTCATCCAAATTTTCCCTGGCAAATAGAATGGTTTTATGAAAAATGTAATCCGCAATCACTGTCTCATGAAACAGGTTGCTAACACTCAACTCCATCTGCATCTGTTTGTGACGTTCCGAAAGGAAAAAAACTTCCACCGGAAAGGCATATCTTTCTTTATCTTCATAAAAGGGGGGTAGAAAAGGATTTTCGTCAAATTGTTCCAGCAGAGTGAGGGCATTGAACTCTTCGGCAAGCATTTTGGTCAGCGTGGTCTTACCACTGCCAATATTGCCTTCTATGCAAAAATATCTGTAAGGAATAAATGTTCTCATTCTACAATACGCACTTCACTCAAATCCTTGCACTCATCGTACAGTTCCCAGATCGTTTTATGCAATATCGGATGAACCAAATCGGGTACAATATCCAACAAGGGCGTCAATACAAAACTACGCTCATGTAATCGCGGATGAGGAATCGATAATTCATCTGTATTCAGAATCAGATCGTCATAAAACAAAATGTCCATATCGATGATCCTGTCTTCTACTCTACCCGGTGTTCGGATCCTTCCCATCTTACTTTCCACTGCATGAATTTTAGCCAGCAACTCGGCAGGAGAACAGGACGTCTCAAACAAAACAGCCAAATTAAGAAAATCTTTCTCAGAACGAAAGCCTACCGGTTCAGTGGAATACATGTTAGAAACCTTCAAAGCCGACTCTGACCAATCGGCAATTTCGGCTATAGCTTTCTTCAAATGCTTTTCCCGGGGTTCGATATTACTTCCGAGCGAAAGAACTATCCTGGCCATTTCAACGACTTAAACTTATGATAAATGATAAAAAAATTCCGACCATGGCACTTCATCAAAATTCCTTACAACTTCTTTATTAACCGAACATCAAATAATCTGTAATAAAGTGTGTCCCCTGCCTCCACTTCATTTTTCTCATCCTGCAGGGTATACCCACTTACCTGAATTACGGTAGAACGGTCCTTTCTCTCACCATTATTGTATCTGACACAACAGATTCCCTTCATAGTCATGGTATCGGCCTCTCGTTTGGCCTTGTATGTCAAAACCTGTGTAATCAAATCCTTTGAGAAGGTATAATCAGAACCTGAAAGAGAATACCTGGCATCAAGAACAACTTCAGTTATACCATCTCTGTATTTGCCTTTTATTTCTGATTGATCCGGACCCAATAATTTGATATATTCCACCTGGTTTCTGGCAATATGCATCTGCTCATTCAGTTCATTCTCTCTTTCAGGAGCCAGATATTCCACATCCGTACCGTCTGATGTGAAGATATGCGTTACAGTCTCATTCCTCACGTCCAAAAAATTGAACACTTTCGGGAATTTGTCTTGAAATGGGCCAAAACCTTCATCATCCTTACAACTTGAACACGATGCAATGAAAAGTGTAAAAAAGAGGAATGGCCGGAGAAATTTACTCATTAAAAACAGATTTTTGCGAAGGTAAATTTTTATTCATTAACTTAAAAATTGGAAATTGGTTTACTTAGGGTCTAAAGATGCTAAAATGGCTCAATATACTAATACACCGGTAATGTCAAGGGTAGGATTGAAATTCATGCAACGGAATTTTGCTTGATCAAATTCGGCCAAGCCCATACACGCTTTCAATAATTTCCACGACCTTCATTCCTTCGACAGCATTGGTATCGATGGCATTACCACCTGACAAAGAATCAATAACATTGCGAATCACCATTCTATGTGTTTCGTAGTTGTCAAGTATAGGAAATGAAGGCTCACCAGGGAAAGCACAATCGCAATATTCAATCTCTTCAAGGTATTGCCCACTTACTTTCACTGCGCCCTGATCGCCTATGATCTGAACACTACTGCCAATATTGCGGAATGGCGCATTGATACTATATCTTAGCATACCCCTTGCGCCGGCTGAAGTCCTGAACATAAAAACACCATTGTCTTCAATCTCAGGAATATATTCATGAACCCGATTACTCATATCGGCACTAACTACCTCAATATCACCAAATAACCAATAAATCAGGTCAACAAAATGAGAAAACTGTGTAAACAAAGGACCCCCGTCCATTGCGGCACTACCACGCCAACCGTGTTGTTTGCCGTTTTCTGAGATATAATACCTTTTGTCCCGGTTCCAAAACAGATTAATATCGATCTCATTGATTCTACCGAGGGCATTATTAGTGACAAGGTGTTTAAGATACCGGGCATTGGCAGTATATCTGTTCTGCATCACACAGAAAACCTTAACATGCCGGTTCAAAGCATGGAAAATGACCTTTTCGGCATCCTTTTTAGTCAGACTCATCGGCTTTTCGATGACCACATGCTTTCCGGCTTCAATACATTGTATGGCATGGGGTGCATGTAACCCATTTGGTGTACAAATATTGACAACATCCAAATCGGGATGCTTTGCCAACAATTGCGTTATATCAGTATAGACCGGAATTCCGGCCACTTGTGTTTGATTCAGATGGGGATCGCAAATACCAATGACATTGGCATCAGGCTGTGCTTCGATAGAATCGAGATGTCTCATTCCGATATGCCCGAGGCCAATAATTCCAAAATTTATCTCCATAATTAAACGATGCTAAAGAGGCGTAATATTAGAAAAAAATGAGGAAATCGAGCATTGATATAGCTGATGAATCTATTGAACACAATGCTCCGGCTTTCTAAAACACCATGGTGCAATGGGATTTGGATCACTCCATAATCCTATGCGCTTATTCCTTGCCTCAAGCTCAAGCCTGCTCAAGACCGGTGATTTATCGTATTTCTTGAAATGCCATGCCATTCCGGCTTTTAGAAGTTCTTCTGACAAATCCTTACCGTCGCAGATTACTCTGGCAACCAATCTGCCATATCGGTCATTCTTTTTCTTCTTTATAATAACCATTTTACCAAAACAGAAATTTGAAGTAAATACCCTGGCCCTGTTGCCAAAAGCCTGCTTTTTCTCAGGACAATCTATACCATCTACCCTCACCTTGATCTCACTTTTGTCCACTAAAACCGTAATCGAATCTCCATCAGAAACACCTATTACCTTTGCAGCAAATTCATCAGGAATCTGAAAAAATATGGAAATAAAACTATAAAACAACAGAAACTCTTTCAATACTATTAAATTTTACATGGTTTTCGATTTCCTTTAACACCTGCATCACTTTAGATGTTCAAAATTTGCTTTTGTTCCTGTTGACACCAAAACATTTTCTTAATCAGGGAAATTAGATTTTCCCATTTTTGATTCATACCGACTTTTGAAACTCAATAATATCCGAAGCTCGGCATCATTTTCTCTATCCCTATTGCTTGCTTTACATTATTAATGTGAGATATGCCTGTACCTCCTAATAAACCGGAAGTAAAATGAACAGCAAGTTTAATGTAAATATATAATACAACCCTGGAAGTAATCCATACATATGCATTCAAGGTTATATTTCTTATTTCATTCATTAAATTATATAATTATTAATATATATCTGATTGTATATCTATAATTATTAAAAGCATCTAAACGCAATTAAAACTATTCTATTATTCTTTTAATATCATTATACGTTTCGTTTTTATTTTTTATTATCAATTTTTAAGGTATATTTATTTTGTATATACATACATATTTAATATATTTGATTGTTGATCGAAATTATATAAGGACCATCATATCTTATAATTAAAAAAATTATTTAGATTTGCTTTCAAATTGGCTGAAACACTTAACGTTTTTACTCAATTGCAACAAATAATACGAAAATGAATATTTAAATAGACCAAAATGAATCTAAAGAAATATAT